>SMFF01000002.1_pt1 | contig 507783 bp, 417 predicted proteins | sample 2456181 | NCBI WGS metagenome assembly SMFF01 (sample SAMN10132611, study PRJNA489261) | soil metagenome | isolation source: day120 antibiotic-loamy sand soil ammended with raw manure from dairy cow... | place: USA | collected 2015-04-01
CTAAACCTCCATTTGGCGGGTATTGTTTCCAATAATGGCGCGTTTTCAGGTCGTGGGACAAACGGGTACTATTGGAGCAGTTCAAATCAAAGTTCGTATTATAGCCATTATCTTAGCCTGACCGTTAGTTCGAGCGTGATGAGCAATACCTATAAATCCCATGGGCTGTCGGTCCGCTGTTTGCGGGATACGATAGTCCCTTAAATAATTTAGACTCGAACTCGATTGTCGCCAAACGACACCTTGAAACCGTAGGGCATTCCGCTCTTTTTTGAGGTTTAAAAGCAAACGACAACTTAGGGTCTATAGCTTTAACATAAATGGAATGATAAAGGAGGTATTTATCATTCCATTTATTTAAATGCAATTTGCTCTTTTGTCTCCTTTCTAAACTCTTCAGGACTAAGACCTGTCAATTTCTTGAAGAATCGGCTAAAATAGGATGAGTCTTCGAAGCCAAGACTAAAAGATATTTCCTTAATGCTTTCCTTACCAACAAACAATAAATGTTTTGCCTCGATTAAGAGTCGTTCTTGTATTAGTTGATTAATAGTCTTACCAAGTTTTGGCTTTAAAATTTGGTTGAGGCGCTTGGCAGAAAGGTTTAACTTGTCTGCATAAAAGCTAACACTCTTTTCTGTAGCGTAATGATTTTCGAGAAGCAGCAAGAAATGGTAAATCCGCTTTTCGTTTATATCGGGGCTGATAAGCTGTTGCTGGGAGCTAGCCATAAGTTTTAAAAGGAAAGCCTTTAAAAGGGTTCTTAGCAATAAGAGATTGTCCAAAGGAGACGTATATTCCGCTTTGATTAGGTTAAAAATGGTAGTAAGCGTTTTGGAGTTTTCCTCATCAATAAACAGCGTACTGAAATCCCCATGTTTACTGAATAGATTAAATACATTCAACGAAAACTCTTTCGCCTCATAGGTTAAGATATCTTTGTTGAAGGCAAGAAGAATGCCTTCTCTATTGGTTTTTTGAAACTGATAGTTTCTTAAAGGAGGAACCAAGTACATCCAATCGCCTTCAACTTTCATTTTATTTTTGTCAATAAAATGTAAAGGCTTTTCATTCTTGACCCAGTAGATTTCATAATACAAATCGCGATCAGGGTCGTTGATGAAAGCACTTTTCAGTTGCTTAAAAGTGCTGATGTAAAAAAAGCTTTTTTTTAATTTTAATTTAACGGGATTCATACGCTAATTTCATTTAAAGGTAGGCAAGCAACGCGACAATTCCAAAGTCATCCTTAAGTAAAATGCCAGCTTGGTTACGAAATTATAGCTTATTTCACAGAGAAAGTCATTAGTAATTTCCATTTAGTCCTATCATAGATCGGTATCGTCCTACCTGAGGGGAGGGTTATTAATTATCTTTGTTTAGCTGATATGAGAGACATATAAGCTTGAACATAAAAAGATTAAAAACTATAATATGAATTTAATTAAAGACGCTCCTGAAAAAGGAGTACAAGAAAAAACTACTGGGGGACTTTTCGAATTCCCACAGCTAAAAGGCAAATCTTTGCCTCAAGATAACTTTATTGGTGGAAATTTTGTAGCGCCGGTAAAAGGGGAGTATTTTAATAACCTTTCTCCTGTAAATGGAAAGGTGTTTTCCAGGGCAGCAAAATCTACCCAAGAGGACATTGATTTGGCACTCGATGCCGCGCATGAAGCCTTTAAAACCTGGGGCAGAACTTCGGCAACGGAAAGAAGTAATATCTTATTGAAAGTAGCGCAAGTTATTGAAGATAATCTAGAATTCTTAGCTACAGTTGAAACTATCGACAACGGAAAAGCGATTCGGGAAACATTGAACGCCGACCTGCCTTTAGTTGTTGACCACTTTCGATATTTTGCAGGAGTAATTCGTGCGGAAGAAGGTGGTATTTCTGAGCTCGACGAAAATACAGTAAGTATCGTTTTGCATGAGCCAATGGGAGTTGTAGGGCAAATTATTCCGTGGAACTTCCCACTATTAATGGCTGCTTGGAAAATAGCACCTGCATTAGCAGCTGGAAACTGTATTGTTTTAAAGCCTGCTGAACAGACTCCAACCAGTATATTGGTATTAATGGAGCTTCTACAGGATGTATTGCCAGCCGGTGTATTGAACATCGTTAACGGTTATGGAATTGAAGTCGGGAAAGCTTTAGCTACCTCACCTAAAATCAGTAAAATCGCGTTTACAGGTTCAACCGCAACGGGACGTCACATTATGCAATATGCTTCTGAAAACGTTATTCCTTCCACTATGGAACTCGGTGGAAAATCACCAAATATTTTCTTCCCATCGATAATGAATGAGGATGACGAATTTTTGGATAAGGCGATTGAAGGGGCAGTGTTCTTTGCGTTAAACCAAGGAGAAATCTGTACAGCGCCAACCCGAATTTTAGTTCACGAAAGCATCGCTGATAAGTTTATCGAACGTGTTGTTGAACGTATTAAAGCTATTAAATATGGAAGTCCTCTGGATCCTGAAACCATGATCGGTGCACAAGTTTCTGAAAAGCAATATGAACAAATATTAAATTATATTGAGATTGGAAAAGAGGAAGGTGCCGAAGTATTAGTAGGTGGAGCTGTGCAGAAGCATGACGGAGAAACTGAAAATGGGTATTATATTCAGCCGACTATTTTGAAAGGTGATAACAAAATGCGTGTTTTCCAAGAAGAAATATTTGGACCAGTCGTTTCCCTCACTACCTTTGAAACAACCGAGGAGGCCATCGAAATCGCAAACGATACCATCTATGGTTTAGGTGCGGGTGTGTGGACACGGGACGCTCATGAAATGTTTCAAGTACCACGTGCAATACAGGCCGGCCGGGTTTGGGTGAACCAATACCACACCTATCCTGCACATGCGCCATTTGGCGGATACAAACAGTCAGGTTATGGTAGAGAGAACCACAAAATGATGCTTGACCATTACCGTCAAACTAAGAACATGTTGATTTCTTACGATAAGAAAAAGCAAGGGTTCTTTTAAAAAATATATTGAATTATTTCATAATGATGTGAAAGTCAAATGTCGATGAATAAAAATGTGTTTCTTCACTTCCTGTGATAACACAATATTAAAAAAAAATAAAAAAAGTCGTATAAACTCAGTTATACGGCTTTTTTTATTTTTATAGGATTAATACTGTAACAAATAGCCCAAGTAGAATAGGATATCACTGATACAACGAAATTTATATCAGTATCAGTGCGGGGTTAAGTCCTTAAAGAATGAAATTGCAAGAACAAGCTTGAGCTCGTTTATCAGCATTAAACATAAAAAAACGGTGTTCCCATTTTGGAAACTCCGTTTTAGTAAAAGTATATCTGCTAGCAGTCGTAACTTTTTATATCCAATTGTACTTAGGCTTCAATTGAGGCTTTAATTGTTTTTTCTAAAGCTCTAACTATCGAATCCTTGTATGCAAAAAAGTTAGCGTGTTGAGCTTCGTCAGATTCACTTTCTTTGACAGTTATTTTGGCATCTTTAATGTCTTGTAATTCATTCTTGTAGAGTTCAAAAAACGCGTCTGGATTTTTATTCTTCAATATTCTGATTGTATGCGAATATTTTTCATGCCCGTCGGTGAGTACCGCTAGGTTTTTCTCACTAACGATATTTATACTAGCGATTCCAGCTAATAGCTTTTCAAGCTTTCCTCTTTCTTTTGCATAACCCATAATGGGGGCGAAGATACCAGTTCTCATTAAGAATTACTAGCATAAAACTCTTTAAATGAAAACTTCCTAAGAATACGCATACATTCATTCCTGGAGCTATCTCTGCAGTTCGAGATTCAATCACTAGTTCAAGTATCGGTGTTTTAATTTTTATTTAATAGTTGTCATAAAAACTTAAGTGCATAGGGGCTGACTTTCGGATATCGATGGAAATAATCTCACACAAGTTACCGAAAGTGACGGTGATGAGGCTTTTGGCGAATTTTTGCCTGACGATAAGTATCTATTACTTTCATGCTCCGGCCTCTAATAATAGCCATTGGTATTTAACGATTATTCCTGCCGATGGCAAAAAATACAATCTCGATACTGATTCAGAAGTTATCCCAGTAATACCAAGTGGCGGTAGTAGCATTGTAAGGGCTAATCGTCTTACTCGCTGGCGACTTTAATTTTAAAGAATAGCATGGTCTGTTTTCCTTATGTGCTACGCCTGGAATAAGCGATTTATTTAAGGATGTAATCATATGCTGATTTTAATCTTTTTATCCTTCTTTAAATCAGAACCGATTGTCAAAGTGTTTGTTATAAATACTATAACAGTCTGGATGTAAATCTCACGCCAGACGGGAAATACCAACAATAACTGACTAACTTAAAACGTTTTGGATCGTTCTTCACAACTAATACAGCGGATAATTACACATCGAGAAATTCCATTTCGAGAATTTATGGAAATGTGTTTGTATGATCCGGAAATAGGGTATTATAATTCTACCGAACCGATTATTGGGAAAGAAGGTGATTTTTATACTAGTAGTACGGTTTCCCCTGTTTTCGGCATTGTAATAGCTAGGCAGTTGGAAGAAATGTGGCATCTAATGGGTGAATCTGCGTTCACTATAGTGGAGTACGGGGCAGGTACAGGAGCACTATGCAGGTCCATCCTTGACCACCTAAAGCACAATGAACGAATGTATGAGCAACTCCGATACTGTATCATAGAAAAAAGTCCATCTATGCGAGATTTAGAGAAACAGATCTTGGCTGAAAAGGTGGAATGGTTTAATTCTATTAAAGATATAGGAAAAATGAATGGCTGTATCTTATCGAATGAAGTTCTAGATAACTTCGCTGTGCATCGGGTGGTCATGCAAAAGGAATTGATGGAAGTGTTTGTGAATTATGAAAACGGTTTTGCAGAAGAACTTAAACCTGCAAATGCCAATCTGAAAAACTATTTATTAGAGCTTGGCATTGAACTCCCTCGAGGATATCACACTGAAATTAATCTACAGGCATTGGAATGGTTAAAAGAGATTGCCGCCGTCCTAGAGAGAGGCTATATTCTCACTATTGATTATGGTTACCTGAATTTAGAAATGTACAAGGCATCTAGAAATCAGGGAACCTTGCTGTGTTACCATAAGCATCAGGTGCATAATGCAATCTATGAAAATATAGGCAAACAGGATTTAACTGCTCACGTAAATTTTTCCGCCCTCATCCGCTGGGGAGCTAAAAGTGGACTGAAGGAATGCGGCTTTTCCGATCAATTCCAGTTTTTGATATCTCTTGGATTTAGGCAAGTACTCATTGGTATGCTTTCTAATGAACTGGATGTAGTTCAAGCATCCAAAAAAGTCGCTGCTATCAGCCAAACATTGCTGATGGACATGGGCAAAAAATATAAAGTGCTTGCACAGAACAAAGGGATGGGCGATGCAAAACTATCTGGTTTTGCCTATAGAAGTTAAACTTAATCACCTATTGTTCTATAAAACCGCTACAAAAGTTACCCTTTATGCCTCTTTTCTTTTACCTATGTCACTTCAGGGATTACCACTTTATGACTAAACAAGTGTCTTAAATCAGCGTTTAGAAGATCCTCTATTAATAGAAATGAATGGCGGTAATACTCTTCAATTTGAGAGTTTTGCTTAAATTCCTCCACGTCCCATTCAACAGGAGTGAATATCGATTCACTTATCCGCGCTTTGTCAATTCCAGCAAGCAAATCAATTCCGACTAAGATCGTATACCCCTGTGCCTTCAAGTAATGAAGGATCTCGTGTGTTAACCTATGTTTCATGTGTAATCTTTGATAGATTTGAAATACAATTACAATATCAATTTGTTTTAGGTAGGCAAAAGTTTTTTTGAAACAATTCGGTTGTTTATTGTTCCTGAAATTTATTGTCAAAGCTTTCCTAATCCAGCCGTAGGACGCGGAATTAATATTACTCGTTCTGATCATGTTTAATGATTGTTTTATTAGGTTTCACTCCCTCCGAACCGGTATTTTCTTGGCTGAATAACAAGATTGGTGAGCGTCAATCTCATAACAGTGAAGTTCAGGAGTCGAAGATTAAGCACCCTATACTTCCCTAAGATTCATTCTCTCCTTCTATGCGATCGGAGTCTCCTTGATCACCGGTCTTGCGCTGCTGTTCATTACCAAAGGTTCTGTCAGCATTTGAACTACGTATCGTTGAGGCGTTGGGGTTCGTATTATAAAGGTTCCTGATGCTTGCATCATCAGTTACCTCTTTTTCATTAAGTGGGATGTCTGGTTGATCAGGGCCTTCTTCTTGATCAGATATCTCCGGATCTTCTGTATTACCCGCCTCAGAAATTTCTGGGTTATCCCAATTTATCCGTTGTCCATTTTCATCAACCGATCGTCTATTCTCATCACTTTTTTCTTCACTAGGTTTCGAGTCCGCTGCGTTAGTATTTATGTTGTTATATTCTTGATTCCCGTCATTGATTCCGGGTCGTTCTTTATGGTCAATGTCTCCCTCTTTGGGACCGGGGTAATTTTCGTCAACGTAAATGGTATCGGATTGATCGTCTTCATCGAAATCATCATCTTCTTCTATAGGTGAGTTATATCCAATATAAACTCCATTTCTATTAGCCGCATTCCCGGACATTGGTTTGCTTAAAACTACTACTGTTTCTTGTTCGTTGGTTTCCCAAAATTGATTGCTTTTTTGCATGACAAGTTTCGTTAGGAATTAAATTTATTCGTTTGTTGCTTCTTTATTGATGTGCTTCGTAGGAATTTCCTCAAGGCGACATCGATTTCCATTTATACTCATTTTAATTTTATTGACTATATAGTCCTTTTGCAAAAGGCTTTGCTTAATAACACTTAATTAAATAATAAGTTGTGCGGAAAAAGTAATAAGGTAGTTAACACTGTTTATATATTATTTCAATACTTACTTTATTTTTTCGAATGGGGGAATAAAGATAGAAGATCATTTAGCGGTAAAAAATGTTCATTGACCTCTATTGAAAACCACCTTCTCTATTCCCGCAGCGAAAAATACTAATGAGGAGGCAAACCCAATTCCAATGAACTCGAGCAAGGATAACCCTTGAGTATGAAAAATGGGTTGTAATATAGGAGTAAACGTTACTGCAAATTGTAGAAAAAGAGTCATGAATACGGAAAGAATAAGAGGTTTATTAGCAAAAAAGCTACTCGTAAAGATTTCTCGTTTCTGGGAACGAATAGCGAGAAGGTGGCCCATCTGGCTGAAGCAAAGTACGTTAAAGACAATGGTTTGCCAATGTAGCCCATACTTTATGGCTATACTTTGGGCAGATAGGGCGATCGCTGCCATTAAAATACCTACCCAGATAATATGGAATGCTCTTCCTTCAGCGAAAACACTTTGCGTAGGTGGTCTTGGCGGTCGATTCATTATATTTTCTTCGGCTTTTTCATAAGATAAAGATACTGCTGGCATACCGTCCGTAATGAGGTTTATCCATAATATTTGTATGGGTAAAAGCGCTATTGGCAGGCCAAAAAGGGGGCCAATTAATAGCGTCCATAACTCACCGGAGTTGGATGACATTAGGTATTTAATGAACTTAAGGATATTGTCATATATTCTTCTTCCTTCTTTTATTGCCTTTATAATTGTGGAAAAATTGTCATCTAACAAAATCATATCCGATGCTTCTTTAGATACATCTGTTCCGGTTATTCCCATCGCAATACCAATGTCGGCTCTTTTTAATGAAGGTGCATCATTAACCCCATCGCCCGTCATGGCTACGAAGTCACCTTTTTTTTGCAGGTTTTTTACGATCCTCAGTTTTTGTTCTGGTGAAACTCTAGCATACACCTTAACCTTTTCTACGATCTCTAAAAACTGATCGTCATTCAAGGCGGCCAATTCCTGCCCGGTAATGACAACATCTTTGTCGTCGCTCAATATCCCAATCTTCTGTGCAATAGTTTTAGCAGTCAGTGGATGATCTCCAGTAATCATCACAGGAACTACCCCGGCATTTTTACATTCTTGAATGGCCGTGTAAACTTCCTCTCGTGGCGGGTCAATCAAACCGGCTAAACCTAAAAAATGCAGATCTGATTCCTGAACTTTAGGGTCAAGATTTTCTGGCATTTCTTCCCAATAGCGATAAGCAAAGCCTAATAAACGCTGACCATTCATTGCCATTTCATCCAATTGAATTTCTATAGGCTGAATGTCAATATCTATACATTTCTGCAGTAGGATATCCGGTGCGCCTTTTGTGAAAGAAATAATTCTTTCCTTATAGCAATGAAAGGTGGTCATCAATTTCCTTTCTGCGTCAAAAGCTATTTCAGCTAACCTCGGCAATATATCCGAGTGTATTTCTTGCTCTTTAGCGATTCTCAATAATGCGATTTCAGTGCTATCTCCCTTTATATTCTCATTGTCTACAGCATCATTGTTCAGTGCAAATGCATATAATAGCATCACAATATTTTCTTGATCTTTTACGGAAGACAATGTTTCGTTGTCGTACAGCTGGCCATCGACAAATACTTGCTCTACATGCATTTTATTTTGAGTAATGGTTCCGGTTTTATCAGTACAAATAAAACTGACCGACCCCAGGGTTTCAACTGCCGTTAGTTTTCTGATCAGACAATTGATACGGATCATTCTTTTTGCAGCCAATGCAAGAGAAATGGTTATAACGGCTGGCAGTGCTTCAGGGATCGCTGCGACAGCTAATGAAATACTCGTTAGAGCTAATTTTAGTAAATCATCATTTCGTAACCAGCCGAAAATAAAAAATAGAACGCAAAGAAATAATACCAGTAAAGTAAGTTTTTTCCCAAACGAAACCATCCGCTTTTGCAAGGGCGTAAGTGTTTCTTCTTCTTGAAGCATTTTTGCAATATTGCCTAGTTCCGTTTCCATACCTGTGGCAATCACCAAACCACTACCTCTACCATAAGTAACGAAAGTGCCTTTGAAAGCCATGTTCTTTCTATCTCCGATTGGTAAATCGTCGATTTCGAGCTTATCAGAAACCTTATCTATTGCATGGGATTCACCAGTAAGGGAAGCTTCCTCGATTTTTAAGTTGTAAGATTCAATAATCCGAACATCAGCTGGCACAGCATTCCCTGCCTCTAGCAATATTGAATCTCCTGGAACCAGTTCTGTAGAAGATAGCTGCGTGATGTTTCCATCTCTAAGCACCTTGGCTTGTGTTGTAGCCATTTGCTTTAAAGCCTGCATTTCTTTTTCGGCCCGGTATTCTTGAATGAAGCCGATTAGAGCATTGACTATCAAAATAAAAATGATTGCAATAGCATCCACTAGCTCACCGACTATCCCAGATATCAAGGCGGCAATCAGTAGAATAATTATCATTACATCTTTAAACTGAGATAATAAGATATTGGCAATACTCTTTCTCTTCGCTTCTTCTAATTCATTTGGGCCGATTTCTAAAAGTTTTTCCTTCGCATCTATTGTACTTAAGCCTTGCTGGTTGGTTTTCAGCAAGGCAAAACTTTCTTGTATGCTTAATGTATACCAATGCACTACGAATTTTTTTATTTATTGGGAATGCCGTCTCAGGTCAATTTTAATGTGCTAGAATGAAGATTAACATGTAGTCGAAAATAAAGTTTGACACTTATGATTTTATACATCGCAAAGAAAATAATTCCTTCATTTATCATCAAGCTGGCTATTTGGGCTCTTCTAATACATTAGAACCTATTGCACAAATCTACAATTTGATATGAATCATCAGATAGGAGTCAAATGGATGAACTTGCCGTCGCTATTGTTGAATGCAGGATGATAGGGGAGTAATTAGCGAATTCTATGTATTCGTACTTGCCTGTAAGCATAAATTCAAGACTTCACTGACAACCGGAATATTTTATCCAGTATAATTTCCATTCTATCGGCTATATGGCATTAGGCGGTAGAAAAGATAAGTGCGAGGTTGATCATTTAAAAAATTCACTAAAGCTGTCTCTCGTGTAGGAGCCTGGAGAAGCATGATCTCCTTCAGTGAATGAATAATTTACAACTTGAGTGCCGTTTATCGACGTAAAGCCATAGGTGGCTTCTACAAGATAAGAAGTTGCCCCAGTAGTGCCCATCGACTGCGTAAGGTTGGTGGCGTCAGGTATCCTGACAAAAAGTGTATCATTTCTCCTGGTTTCAACTTCTATTTTGATTTGTGGATATTTGGTATTCAAAGCAAGGACAATTTCCTCTTCTTTTGTGAGGTGAATATCCTTATTTTCGATGATTTTGAAACGATTGTTTTCGGTGTTGTATTGGAGGAAGAACGGTAATCCATTACCTGCTGTTGTTTCTAAATTGCCAGGTGACGTTGAAGATGGAGCTGAGGTTGTGATCTCTTCTTTTTGGTTCCCACGTTGACATGATGTAATAAGAAAAAGGATCAAACCGATCGCTATAAGAGATTTTTTAACAAATTTCATCTTGTTTTAATTTTATTATTTTAATTAGATTAACAACCAATCTCAATCGCTTTGGTTTGACTAGATCTTTTTCATCCCTTCCACAACATTCGCGAGATAAGATAAGCATTTCTGACCCGTTATGAAATTATTTCTTTAGTTTATTATGTCAAGAGCATGGCAACATATCTGTTGTTTCCCCTATTTCCTATGTATTTGTTTATTCGACTTTAGTGCCAACGCTCAGAAAGAGCGTAAAGTCGTTTTTATTAGTATTAAAGCCGCAGCTACTAATTTTTGTCTGTTATATGTTCCTATGATTTGAAATTCAGAGCCAACGTGACATATTAGTCATTTTTGCAAACGAAGGGTTAATCAATTTGTTATAAGCGTTCAGGGGAAATTAATCAAACGTATACTTAGTCAAGAATAATGGAAAATATAGAGTTCAAATACAAAAATGACGGTCATCCCTTCCATATTGCTAATGGCTTGTACCGAACGATAATATCTGGAAAAGATACGGACGGAACATATGCAATGATAGAGATGAATGTGCCACCGGGTGGAGGCCCTGGGCCTCACGCTCATCGGGATATTGAAGAGGTGTTTTATGTTGCAAGCGGTGAAGTCGATTTTCGTACAGAAAATGGTGTGCATAAAGCAAAAACCGGAGATACGATTAGAATACCTAAGGGAGGAGCAGTACATGCTTTTAGAAATATGTCTAACAGCGATGCAATGCTTATATGCACGGTTCATCCTGCTGGACTAGAGCAAATGTTTGCAGAAATCAATGCATCTGATCCTTTTAATGCAAAAGTAATCGCTGAAGAGTTTGGCAATCAGTTCTTTCCCGATGATTATTTTGATAAAAAGAACACACAGTACGGAGGAGTTTTTGGCTTCAGAAGAAATGGAGCAGAATTAGGAATAATAGCTTTAGCAGGGCCACATTAATTTCAGTGAAATTTTAAAAGTGGGATAATTCCAAACCAAATGATATAGGTAAGAGCGGTAAATAGAAGAAGATTGATATGATGGGGAGAGGAAGGGAGCTTAATGTATTTATATAGTAATATTGTCAATGTCGCGCCATGGAGTAATATGATCAATACAAATACCCCAAAGGCACCTGGTACGATATCCCATAAGTACCAAGAGGTTGCGGAAAGGGCTGACGTTATAGTGAAAGCTATTGCCAGTCTAGCGGCACGCTTCTTTCCCAAATGAACAGGTATGGTATGTTTCAATGCCAGTTGGTCCGCATTATAGTCTGGTATTCCCGCGAGGATAATAGAGGGAAATAATGCTAAAAAAAGAGGGATGCTTAAAAGCCATGGAAATGAATCAATAAGACTTCCTCCTTGAAATACAAATCCGCATAAAATCACACCAAAACTATGGGTAATTGCGACATCCAATTCACCCAAGCCCCTATAGGAAAATTTTAGTGGTGGTACGGTATAGCCTAGGGCTATGATGAATAGCACAGCCATTAATAGGGCTGTAGGAAACGGATTTGGGATTGTCCCAAGCAATATGGTGGCTGCAAAAACAGATAGGGACATTGAAAGCAAGGCCCCTCTTTTTATTTCTTTGAATGTCAGTTCTTTTTCTACCAATACACGGGAGCCGCCTGTAAAAGGTCCGAAGTATTTATTATTTCTGTCCGTTTCATAATCATAATATTCATTGCTTAATACTGTCGCCACTTCCAATAAGAAAAGCCAAAGATAACCTAGCCAAAATATGCTGCGGTCGAACGTATAGCCTAAACTTGAGGCTCCATACGCGCCCGCAGCATAAGCTATCCAGGTCATTGGGTAGAATTGAAGTCGTACTGCTTTTAACCAAACCATGATTTTGTTAACAAACTTTTCCTCTTTTGAAAAAAATCCTTCCTTCAATTGGAAGCCCTTTTGTTCGGTTTTTTTTAACCATCGGCTGCGTTCCTTTTTGCTGGAATTATTTATTGGGCTGAATGTTAGTGTTTTAATTGGCGAGATCCCGCAATATTGCAGGGTGGATTTTGCCAGGGCATTATGTCCGGGGCGTTTATGAAGCCATCGGAATACCCATAGCGGCGTATCCATCGTAGTGATTAGCTGAGCAGATTTTCCTTTTAAGAGCTTTATCCAATTCGCACTTCCATGGATATCCTCAAATGCAAAGCCGGGAGTTAGCACCCTGTCTAAAAACGCCTTTAACAAGGCTGGCATTGTGCCCCACCATGTAGGATAAACGAAAACGATATGATCTGCCCAGGTTATTAAATTTTGAGCTGTGTTAATGTCTTCTTCAAAATGTTGGTTTTTAGGAGAGATTGTCAGTACGTTAGGTTCGAATTTCATTTCTGAAATGTTAATTTGCTTTACGTTCATACCGGCATTTAGAGCCCCAACTTTATAAGCATTCGCAAGTGCTTCCGAAAAGCTTTTTGTTCTGGGATGCCCTAGAATAATTAGTACGTTCATTAATGAATTGAAGATTGATGAATATCTTAAACAGATTCTTTATTCTTAAGTTTTTTGGCACTACTCGGTTAGCGATTTTTGTTGATTTGTAAAAAATATTTGTAGGTTTGATATCGGGCATTTCCGGTTGATCCAACAGAGAAAGATAAATTAGATTGAACAAGCGGGAGTGGTATTAGAATTCAATTTGGAAGAAAAGACAATGCTGCTTAAGCAAGCCGTAATGGAGTTCATTAACGAAAGAATAAATATTGAGGGAAATATGTTATATCTTAACAATCATTTTGCCTTCATTCTTTCCTTCGAATAAATCTATAAAGGCTTGAGGTATATTATCAAAACCATTAACGATTGTTTCTGTATAAGTTAGCTTGCCATCCTGCAGCCAGCTAGCTAGTTGTGTGATGGCTGCAGGGAATTTATTCTTGTAGTTGGAGACAATATAACCTTGCATTAGTACACTGTTTTTTACCAATATGCTCTGTACTCGTGGACCCATAGAATCCTCTGTATCATTGTATCCCGAGATTGATCCGCATACGGCTACGCGCGCAAATTGGTTTATATTTGCGAGCACCGCATCAGAAATTTCCCCACCAACATTATCAAAATAAACGTCGACACCCTTGGGAGCGGCATTTGCAATGGCCGCTTTGATATCTGTGGTGGTTTTGTAATTTATCGCTGCATCGAAGCCAAATTTAGACGTCAACATCGAAGTCTTTTCATCCGAGCCAGCAATGCCAATAACCCTGCATCCTAAAATCTTAGCGATTTGTCCCACAATACTACCGACGGCACCTGCAGCACCTGAAACGACTACTGTGTCACCTGATTTAGGTTTTCCGATTTCAGTTAAGCCCAAGTATGCCGTTAATCCAGTCATTCCTAAAACGCCTAAGTAAGCAGATAAGGGGGCAGCATTGCCATCAACTTTGATGAGGCCTCGTCCGTCCGAAACCTGTAATTCTTTCCAATCCAACACCCCTGAAACACAATCGCCAACCTTAAAATCCGATAGTTTGGATTCTACTACTTCAGCAATGATCCCCGAATGAATTGGTTTATCAAGTTCAAATGGTGGAACGTATGATTTTGCCCTGCTCATCCTTCCTCTCAGATAGGGATCAACAGAAACGTAAAGGGTTTTCAAAAGTATTTGTCCTTCTTGTGGTATAGGATTTTCTTCTTCTAAAAATTTGAAATCATTTAAGGTAGGTTCGCCTACTGGTCGGTTTTTTAACAGGATTACTTTATTCATGGATATTTGTTGTTTTAGGACGTAATTGTCAAGTGTCAAATTATACAACAAGAATCGAGCCTTTAGTGTTTCTTTCTTTTATCCATCAATTTAATCAATAAACTTGAAGTCAGGTGATAACGAAGTTAGCGTGGTCATTCCTATAAAGGATAACCCTTAGGCTTCTTGTGAGACACGCTTAGATTTTCTATAGAGATGCTTAATGTAGATATTACGCTTGGCAAATCGATTCCAATTGTCACTGTCTGCCATCTTTAAATATATTTTTTTATCAACTCCAAAATATTCATAAGTGTTGCCATCTAAATAGGTGACCTCTAACACCATACCTTTATGTTGAAAATCTTTAATTCCAGCATTATTTAAAGTATTTGTAAACTCTTCCAAGTTGGAAGCAATTGTTTCTGGTGCAATGCTTATTAGAAAATGGTAACCGTCTATAATCTTACGGCTCTTAAGTTCTGCTTCTTCCTTTAATGCATCCCCGTCCTGAAACTTGTCTGGGTGCCATTCCTTAACCAAATCTCTGTAACTGGTTCGCAAACTCAATAAGTCGATTTCTTTCTCAACCCCAAAGAGTTTTTTATATTCATTAATGCGTTTCATAAGCTAGCTGTTTTTGCGGTCGCAAACTTACGCTATATATTTAGAATTAAAATGATTATTGGCAAGAAGTGCAGATGAAAGAATTTTGCCCAAGTTTTGATTTTTTGGCCTGATTGTTTAATTAGACTTAGGGATGGCTATCCTAATATGCTTAGGTAGAATTTTTATGTCAAGCTCAGTGACCTGCTCGCAATATTCGCCATCAATCTGAAAGTTGACCGGGATTGAAGTCGTTATCCTCGCCTTATCAGTAGAAAGGATTTCAATGTCAGTACCTTCGATGGGCATGTTTCCAAGTAGAATTTTTCCGACCATTAGCCAATCTAAATTCTTAAGGACTACAATTTCAAATTTCCCGTCGTCGATTTTACCATTTGGATTGATTACTACGCCGGTTCCATATTTTTGAGAATTGGCTATGATGATTACATTGGCATCTGTTTCCAGTCGATGTTGGTGGTATTCAATAACTGCATAAAGAGGTTCAACGTTTTGAGAAAGGGTTTTGATGGTTTGGAGAGCGTAGCCCAGTTTTCCGCGGATGCTGCCTTCTTCGTAATTTTTTATCAAGCTTGCGTTTAGTCCGATGTCGCTGAGGTGTAAACACTTCATCCCATTGATCGAAATAATATCGATTGCAGTCGGGTTTTCATAAAAGGCGACTTGTAGGTTTTCTTCCAATACATCTGACAAATTCAAATCTCTGGCAAGCCCGTTTGCGGATCCTGAAGGCAAAATGCCATAGATAATATCCTGATCTTCTAAAGCATCGGCTACCAATTTAATAGTTCCGTCGCCACCAACAATAATAGCGCGCTCGAAATGGTGAAGTTCAAATAGGTTTTTTATCGTCAAAACATCATCTTTATCTGTAGTTTTGTAAACGGTAAGGTGGATTGATCCGGTGTGTGCGAACTTTCTGACCGACTCGATAATATTGTCTTTATCAATCCCTCCCGAGATGGGATTCACGACCAAAATATAATTTTTATTCGAGTTCATCTGTTTCCTCGCACGAATTTTGTACCCTTTTATTCAATTCAAATGTACGAAATATTTAAATCCTTTTTTTATAAATGAAACCCATACTTAAACTGTATCGAGGCTATACCAACGGTGAGGAACTTATTGTAATGGGCCACGTGTTTAAGCCTACGAATAGGAAAGACTATGATTTTCAGAAAAAAAATTTAACAAATGCGACCTCGGTCATCAAGATGTTTACCATTAAAACGCAGGCAAATGCGGACGTATACCTAGACTATAATGGCCGGCGGATTCGTACGAAGACCTTAGATGATGGATATTTTAAATTTTCGATTCCTCTGAACGATACCTTACCATTTGGCTGGAATACCTATAAAGTAAGTATTTATTACAACGATGAGGAGTTGGCTTTTAACGGATCCTATGTTCACCCTTGGGAAGGAGAATGGGGGATTATATCTGATATCGACGATACTTTTCTGGTTTCTCATTCGTCTAGTTTCTTTAGAAAACTCTATGTTCTGCTTTTTAGAAATTTGAATAATCGGAAGATATTTGAAGATGTAGTTCATCATTACGAAGCGCTCAGTCGAGCTGGAAAAACAGGTGATGAACGCAATGCTTTTTTTTATGTGTCGAGTAGCGAGTGGAACTTATATCGTTTTATCACAGATTTTGCGGTCTTACATAAATTACCAAAAGCTGTGCTGCTCCTGAAGGATATTAAAACAGGGATTGGTGATTTCTTTTTTTCCGGAAGAGGTGACCATAATCATAAGTTTGTAAAGATAAAGCACATCCTTGAGTTGTACCCAAAACTAAAATTCGTATTGCTCGGAGATGATACCCAACAGGATCCGTATTTATATCAAAACCTTTGTAAGATCTTTCCAGTAACGGTCAAGGCAGTTTACATTCGCCAAAGCGGATCTCAGCCGAAAAAGAAAACGATACAAATAATGAATAATCTGCAAAGCATGGGAGTAGAAACTTGTTATTTTAAACACAGTAGTGAGGCAATAGCTCATTCTAAGAAGATAAGCATCATATAAGGAAGTGTGGAAGAATTGAGATTATTATAATAAAATCAATTATACTAACACTTAAAATAAAATTTAGTTGAATTGATCGACCAAGTTCTTCAATTTAGCATTTTAATCACCAGGCTCACAATAAGTACAAAGAAGAAGTTTTGCCTATGACCAGCGTTACTATGTTAAAAGGTGGTCGGAGGATTATCGGCAAACAAAGCATAAAATGGAATGGGTCTTTGTTTTTCAGCTCGATGAAGACAGCGATTAGTTTTCATATCTGTTTAACTATAAAAAAAACATGAAGGATCTGGAGCTTGAATAAAGCCCAAGATCCTTCATGTTTTTTTTGAATTAGCTGCCAGAATAAATTGTTAAAGGAAACTTCTAAACGGTTATTTTCAAACCTAATAATTTATAGAATTCTTTCAAGATTGCAGGGTGACCCGGCCATGCAGGAGAGGTGGTTAAATTGCCATCTGTGATAGCCTCGCTAACTCCAATTTCTTTGTATGTTCCACCAGCTAGAGCGATATCGGGGCCGATTGCAGGATAAGCGGTTAATGTTCTTCCTTTTAAAACATTTGCTACCGTTAAAATTTGAATACCGTGACAGATAGCGGCTACAGGTTTGTTGGTATCAAAGAAATGTTTTGTGTAGTCTAACACCTTTTGATTGAGTCTGATGTATTCCGGTGCACGACCTCCGCATACATATAACCCCGCATATTCATCGACGTTTACCTCATCAAAGCTTTTGTTTAACTCAAAGTTATGGCCACGCAGTTCTACATAGGTTTGAAAGCCTACAAAATCATGAATGGCAGTAGCAATAATATCGCCTGCTTTTTTATCCGGACAAACAACGTCGACTTCAAATCCTACTGAAAGTATGGCTTGATAGGGGACCATGATTTCGTAATCTTCAACGAAATCTCCTGCTAACATTAATATTTTTTTGTTCATTTTTTAATTTATTGGTAAACCCCAAGATACTAATATAGCTGAAGGTAGTGGTCAAACTGGAGTAATTTCCACGACAAAAAGGAAACAAACTGTGGCTAATGGGACATTAATTTGCAATTACAAAAATACTTATCGTATATTTGCGATATGATTGTGGAAACAGTAAAAAAGCAGGAAGACTTTTCAATAAACGACGTGACCGTGGCAAAGTATGCTAAGGCGCTTTCTCACCCTGCACGCATTGCCATCCTAAACTTGTTGATTAGGAAGAAGACTTGCATTTGTGGTGACATCGTAGAGGAATTGCCTTTGGCCCAAAGTACAGTATCGCAGCATTTAAAAGTATTAAAAGAAGCTGGGTTGATTAAAGGGGATATCGAAGGATCAACAGTGTGTTACTGCATTGATGAAAAAGAGTGGAAGATTGCTAAAGACCTCCTTCAAAGCCTCTTTGTAAGCTATCAACCTTCATCTGGTAGTTGCTGTTGATATATTTTTTGAATGAACCTATCGTTAAATTACGATATCATGTAATATTATTAAAACCAAATAAAATGAAATTATCAGAAATTAAAAAATACTTAAGCACTGTGGACGCAGTGAACTTTGAGTTAGAGGACGGAACGAAAGTTCCCGAACATTTTCACGTAACGGAAGTAGGTATCGTAACCAAAGCTTTTATTGATTGCGGAGGTACTGTTAGGAATGAAAAGGTTGCCAACTTCCAATTATGGGATGCGGATGATTATGATCATCGTTTAAAACCCGGTAAACTATTAGACATCATTGCTTTATCGGAACGCGTGCTGGGCATGGAGGATTTGGAAATTGAAGTAGAATATCAATCTCAAACCATAGGAAAGTATGACCTTGCTTTTAACGGTAAAGACTTCGTATTACTGGCTAAGCAAACGAATTGCCTTGCTCCTGATAAATGTGGTATTCCTTCTGAAAAGCCAAAATTAAAATTAGCGAACCTACAGGCAGAAAACCAAAACTCATGTACGCCAGGAGGGGGTTGTTGCTAGATTATGTCGGCTAATAATTGTGCGCCAGCTGCAGGGCGTAAAAAAATAGGATTCATAAATAGGTACCTTACGCTTTGGATTTTTATCGCCATGGCCATAGGTGTTGGGATTGGGTATTTTATACCTTCTTCCTCGGGATTTATCAATTCCTTTTCAAGTGGTACTACTAATATTCCTTTAGCAATTGGCTTGATATTAATGATGTATCCTCCTTTAGCAAAAGTGAAATACGAAAATCTTGGACAAGTGTTTAAAGACACAAAAGTATTGAGTGTTTCCCTTATCCTAAATTGGATTGTCGGGCCCATATTAATGTTCATATTAGCCATTGTATTCTTAAGGGATTACCCAGAATACATGATCGGTTTAATCCTCATTGGCTTAGCCCGTTGCATAGCAATGGTCGTAGTTTGGAACGAACTGGCAGAAGGAAATAGGGAATATGCCGCAGGCTTAATTGCGTTGAACAGTATCTTTCAAGTGCTCTTTTATAGTGTATTTGCTTATGTATTCATCACCGTTCTTCCTCCATTATTTGGAATCGAAGGAGCAGAGGTAAATATCACCATGGGAGAAATTGCAAAAAGCGTTGGTATCTATTTGGGCATTCCATTTTTAATGGGCATAATTAGTAGATACGGTATAATCCACTTAAAAGGAGAAGAATGGTTCGAAAAGAAATATGTGCCTTTTATCTCTCCGATTACCCTAACGGCTCTTCTGTTTACCATAGTGGTTATGTTTAGCATAAAAGGGGAGTTAATCGTCAAAATACCTTTTGATGTAGTGCGTATTGCCATCCCTTTGATCATCTATTTTAGCCTGATGTTCATCATCAGTTTCTTTGTAGCCAAACGTTTTGGGGCAGATTATTCTAAGAATGCATCGATTTCTTTCACAGCAACAGGCAATAATTTTGAGTTGGCGATCGCAGTGGCTATTGGTGTATTTGGAATAAATAGCGGACAGGCTTTTGCAGGTGTGATAGGTCCTTTGGTAGAAGTGCCTGTATTAATTGGACTTGTCAACGTAGCCTTTTGGTTGAGAGATAAATACTATAAACGTAAGATTTCTGAAGTTCAAACATCCCACTCATCTTAATCTCCCTTCATATTAAATAAAGACATAATGATACCAAACGGTAGAACCTTACTTTCGGAAATTCAAGGCGTTATTAGCGAATTGAATTTTAAAGAAATTGCTGATGATCGAAAAGAAATTCTTCAGCCATTAATCGATTTTATACAGACTAAAGTTGATAGGGGAGAAGTGGTACGAATTAATTTTATTTGTACCCACAACTCCAGAAGAAGTCATTTGTCGCAGATCTGGGCGCAGGTGGCTGCAGCATACTTTGATGTTCCCAACGTGTATTGTTTTTCGGGTGGCACCGAAGAAACTGCCTTGTTTCCGAAAGTTGCAGAGGCACTCGTAAAACAGGGATTTGATATATTCAAGATCGCTGAAGGCATTAACCCTATATACGCTATAAAATATGATGCCAATGCGATGCCCATCATTGGTTTCTCAAAAAAATATGATAGTCAGTTTAATCCTTCATCAGGATTCGCCGCAGTAATGACCTGTTCACAAGCAGACGGTGGTTGCCCTTTCATTGCAGGGGCAGAAAAAAGAATCCCAATTACTTTTGAAGACCCTAAGGTTTCTGACAACACACCTGAACAGACGCAAGTGTACGCTGAACGGAGCTTGCAAATTGCAAAGGAAATGTTCTACGTTTTTTCAAAAGTTTCAAGAAAAGGATGTTGAAGCAATGATACTCTTAAATATCATACCAACTCCACTGCTTGAAGTTCATTGGCAAGTTTATGAAGTCCCTCCTCTATTTTTTTGAGTTGGGGTTTACGGGGCTTTTTGAGACCGGAAGAATAATGCTGTAGCTGCCTCTGATTGATGCCAGTGATCTTCTCTAGTGCTGCATTTGTAAAGATCCCTTTGTAATAGTTCAATAAGCTCTCGGCATCAAAATGATAGACAATCTCGTATTTCCCTTTAAGAATTTTGGGAATATTCTCAGGTGTAAATTCGTCTTTGATAATCTTTATCGCATCTAAAATAGATTGCTTGGCTATGGCTACCGTAACTCCCCCGCCATATATACCAGGAACATTCTCAGCATATGCGCTGAACATGTCTTCACTACGCTCGATAATAATTTTTATAGTTTTCATATCTAAATGAATACAAGTTTTAATTTTATTTAAGAAATCTGGAGCTTTATTTAAGCCCCAGATCTTTCATGATTTTTTTGCGAAGGCCTTCACCCATTTCCTTACTACCGTGATAAGGAATTGGGAAAGTTCTCCCATCCTTCTCATAAATATAATGACTACCATTGGTTCGGATATGCTTCCAGCCTTTTCGTCGCAAAAACCTGTGGAATTCACTTGATTTCATATGAAACAAATTAAATGTGACTGGATAATCTTGTGCCTAAAAATCCACCGTCATCATTTTGAATTCCCTAACAAAGGTAGTGATAATACTACCAGTAAGCAAGTGTTATTATGATCGCGTCGATAGTTGATAGTTTTATCGATCTGATTTATTTTATATTATTCCATCGGAATGTAATTGATTTTGCAAAATATGGAGTTGTGTTTTCTTTGTATATTTATTTCACCTAAGGAATGTGTTTTTCATAGAATTTATTCAGTATATTAGATTATTATGAAGATAGGAATCACCGGTGCCACGGGCCAATTAGGCCGATTGGTAGTCGAAAAATTGAAAGAACGGTTAAAAGACGAAAACATAGTAGCATTAGTGCGTTCACCAGAAAAAGCAGCAGATCTAGGCATTGAAATAAGACCGTTTGATTATATAAAATCAGAAACTTTGGCAGATGCGCTAAATGGAATCGATCACTTGCTGATGATTTCGGGTAGCCAGATAGGTCAGCGCAAAAAGCAGCATGAAAATGTGATCGAAGCCGCCAAAGAAGCTGGAGTCAAATGGATTGTTTACACTAGTTTGTTAAATGCAGATACTTCTTCGCTGAGTCTTGCTCCCGAACACGTGGAGACAGAAAAGATGTTGGCCACTTCAGGGATTCCCCACACCATTTTGCGCAATGGGTGGTATACTGAAAATTATCTCGGTTCACTACAGGGCGCCCTAACTGCAGGTGCATTCTTTGGTAGCGCAGGTGAGGGGAAGATCTCCTCGGCTACTAGAGAGGACTTTGCCGAAGCTGCAGCTGTAGTACTATCAAGCGAAGGACATCAGGGAAAAGTCTACGAGCTAGCTGGGGATGAGACCTATACTCTAAAAGATCTAGCGGCCGAAGTATCGAGACAAACCGGAAAAGAAACTCCCTACAATAACCTTAATGCGGAAGAATATGTGACCGTATTAACATCAGCGGGCGTACCCGAAGAGTTTGCGCTAATTCTCGCTGGATGGGATGTTGGTATTTTAAATAATGACGTTTTTAACGACGACCGGACACTGTCGAAATTAATAGGCCGTCCGACAACAAGATTAGCTGATGCGGTAAAAAAAGCATTGGAATGATGACACCAAAGCTATGAAAATGTACACTTGTCCAATGCACCCGCAAATTCTTACAGATGAGCCAGGGGAATGTCCTTTATCCGGAATGGATTTGATTCCTTTCGTAAGCAAAGGTTGGATAACACAACAGCATGTCTAGAATAATTTTTCTTGTGGTGGTGTTACCCCCGCTAATCTTAGGTATACGGTTGTTTGGCCACGATGGTGAGTTTGATGCTCAAAAGCTTTGGCCAATGCTGCTTCTCTAGTCATCTCAAAACGGCCAAATACCGTTATGCTCTCAGCCAGCTGCTCAGGCGTACACTTTTTTACGCTATTGATGACATAATCATATCCTTCAAGAACCAATTTTGTAACGTTTTCTTTTGATGTATCGGCTGTTTTCTCCAGTTGTTGCTTATCAGCGGGGACTTCCTCACCGGTTGCCGCAGAAGCAAAGCCGTAATTTCCATCGGTTAAATGTAACATCTGTCCTGCAAATGAGCGCATATCATCCGTAGGTTTTAAGCTATAGTCTGATTCGGGCATGGCATCTAAATATTCTTGAGTATAAGCCTTGGCCCTTTCCCAATCTTTAACAATGTCATCAATCTGAGTTTGTGCCTGTGCAATGAACGATGCAAATGAAATAAATAATAGAACGGTAAAGAATTTGACGATTTTCATATAGGTTGTTATCAAGATAAACTAATTATTGAACGATAATAACAAAAATGTACAGGGTCTGTTTTTGATAATCACTGATAATTCAGCAAATTAAAGCGATAATTTAACCTTTATATCTTTCAATGCACCTGAACACCTTTCGGGTACCCCTATGGATTTAAATGTCCGAGAACACCTTCTTTAAACCCAAGTCCTCCTCGTTAAGCAAATCTAATACTGTTTTTCCGTCCTTATTGGGAATGTTTTTATCTGCACCGGCTTTGATTAAGAGTTTCATGCATTTCAAATAATCAACCATACTGCTTGTTCCTCCGTTTTTAAGTCCGTGAACAGCCCAGAAGAGGGGAGTAGCTTTGAAATCGATACATCGTTTATTGATTTCAGCTCCTTCTTCTATAAGTCTACTCACAAGTTTGTCGCGTCCACACCAAGCTGCCCAATGTAGTGCAGTTCCACCATGTTGTCCTGCATGATGAACATCGGCTCCTTTTTCTATGTAAAAAATTGCTAGGCTGTCTGCGCTCAAGCTGGCTGCTGCCGTAAGTGGGGTATCTTGGTTTTCTTGCAATCCATTGCCATTAATATTTGCCCCGTGTTCTAAGAATATGGTGGCCACGGCAATAGCTTCTTCGTTTGTATATTTTCCCGTAAACACTTTATTGCAAATTCTATGCAAGGGATGTGCTTTTGTAGTATTCACGCGATCGTACGGAATGCCTTCGTTAGCAAGGTTTGGATGACCGGAAAGTGCCTTTTCAATACCTTGGTAATCCTTATTATCGATGAGTTCGTTCATGTTGCTATTTTTCATCTGTTTTTTATATAAATGTAAGGCAATGGTTCGAAGATTAAAATATTGGCGGCCAATTCTCTACCGAAAATCTTCCAGCATTCACCGAAAATATTACTCTGCTCGCCTAATTCATATTGCTCACGGTGCCTATCTGTGGTAATTTTGGATCAAATAATCAATGGGAATAATAAAAAGTAAAATCAGTAAGTAATTAATTAAAAAACAAATAAAAAATAAATGTCATGAAAACGCTAAAAAAATCAATCCTAACTTTAAGCTTCTTATTCGCTGCATGCCTCTTTGTTAACGCTGGTGCTCCTACTAAGGCAGGGAAAAGCGCAAATGATGTTCTCTCTAAGTACATCGAAAACACAACAACCGGACAAGACCACGACTTTAGTGAATTATTGGGCGACGATTTTAAACAATATATCGACTGCGATAAAAAGCCATTAAATTTTGATAAAAAACAATTTCTGAGCTACTTGAAATTATCGAAGGATATTAAATATAATTGCACTACTGAATATTCTTTGGTTGAAGAGACAGAAGATGTCGTGATTGCTAAAGTAGATATGAAGTTTCCGACCTTTACAAAAACAAACTATGTAACCCTTAGCAACACTGAAGATGGTTGGAAAATAACCAGCATCTCTGTTCAGTACAGCTAAAACTAACCTTGATAAAAGATTCGACCTTATAAAACCTAGCCTTTTCTATATGATTGCCAGATTTCATTTTTTGGCAATTCATATAGAAAAGGCTGATTGCTTATTAACCGCGATTTGTTAGGATTCAATTGTTATCCTACACTGAAAAAGAAGATTAGGGAATCGTTTCCTGTTTTTCTTTGAAATTCTTACGCTGCTTGACAAGGAAAAAATAAATAACAACACCGATAGTAAGCCAAGCAAGTTGTCGTGCCCGTCTAAGTATAGAAGCAGAAATCCAAATTTCCGATTCGGGAACCCCAATAGCCATTAGCATAATTTTATTTCCATATTCTTCAACCCCGATATGTGCAGGGATCACCGCACCAGCGGCTTTAAAAAAAACCACGCCAAGGTCAATAAACAAAGCATGTAAAATGCTTACTTCAATGTTTAAAAACCTCAATATGTAATAAAATTCTAATGCTCCGACAAGCCAATGCAAGAGTGCAAAAATTACCGACCAGCCTAGGGCTTTTTTATTATGTTGATAGAAACTTGGAATTTCTTTGAGATACTTTGCTGTTTTTACTCGAAAGAGCTTTAATTTATTAACGATGACTGCGAGCCAACCCACAGCGTTTTCATAAACATCTACCTGTCTGAAGCCTGAGTTTTGTATTAAGAGAACTAGGGCAGTTATTACGAAAATCAATAAATGACAAGCTATTAAGATTATTCTGGAAAGAACTACAGAGGCAATAACTCTTTTCTTTTCTATACCATAATCGCCAAGCATAACAATCTTAAGTGCATCTCCGCCAACTACACTCGCCGGATTGAAAAGGCTTACGGTTTCGCAAACATGACGAATAAGGTATAATTTAACAGTAGAAATAGCCTTATATTGATCGCCTAAGCAGTATTGCCAACTTAACGTACCAAAGTAATAGGCTATCCCTGTAAATACTAAAAGCCAAATAAACTTATAGCCGACCTTTATAACCGAAGCGATTACTTTTTCAAGATCTGTTGCTTGGATAAATGCAGTTACCGAAATTAAAATACAAATTGTGATGGCAATGATAACCCATTTCTTCATGTAAGGCTTAACAAATCAGAATCGAAGAAGTGTAATTTATTTTTAATCAAAAGCATTGAAAAGGGTTGAAGAAGATAACAGAAAAACAAAGGCAGAAAACGGACGTTTAATGTCTAAATTTATTAATATTGTTTTATGCCAAAGTATATAATCGAGCGTGAAATTCCTGGAGCAGGTAATTTGACAGCAGAACAATTAAAAGGAATTTCACAGACTTCGTGTGGAGTTTTGAATGAAATGGGTCCTCAAATTCAGTGGCTTCAAAGCTACGTAACCGGCAATAAGATCTATTGCGTTTACATTGCGCCAAATGAAGAAATGATTCATAAACATGCAAATCAAGGTGGTTTTCCCGCCAATTCTGTTAATGAGATTGCTGCGATTATTTTCTAACGAAATTCAATTGCCATTCAAGAGATTTATCCGGTCGTTGTTATTAATTTTTTACGATTTAATATAAATTGCGTAAAATTACAACACATTCTAGACACGCGGATACGCAAATCTTAAAATATGGTATACAACGACAAACGATTTTGTTTGAAGATTTTCCGACTGCTGTTTATACTTGTGATGCTGAGGGACATATTTCTTATTTTAACGAGGCAGCAGCAAAACTGTGGGGCCGCCGGCCTCAGATTGATCAAGATTTATGGTGCGGGGCTTCGAAAGTTTATTATCCAGATGGGACGGTCATGCCTTTGAAGGCCTCTCCAATGGCAATGGCATTGCATTCAAGTAAGCCACTCAATGGCGTCGAAATGATTATTGAACGCCCCGACCGTACTCAACATTCTGTTCTGGTATATCCGAGACCGATATTTGATGCAGATGATGTTCTTATAGGTGGTCATAATACGTTGATCGATATTACAAGTCAAAAAAAGAGTGAAGCTAATCAGGCCATGCTTGCTAGTATTATTACCTCTTCAGATGATGCTATTATCAGTAAAAACCTTCAAGGGATCATTACGAGTTGGAATGATACGGCGACACAGATGTTTGGTTATACTCCTGAAGAAGTCATTGGAAAGTCTATTAAATTGTTAATACCAGAGCATCGGCATAGCGAAGAAGATGATATTCTTTATCGTATTTCAAACGATGAACGGGTTCGTCATTATGAAACTGAGCGCTTAACACTCCTTTTGCTTATACATTGTCAGTACATACAAAAACATTAATTTCCAGAGGAAAATTCTGGCAATTAATGTTTTCGCATTTCTACCGATTATGCTTGTCCATTATTGATACTATAACCTTTAGATCAGGCGCATTTAACCAGCTATTGGGAGGGATAATCCGGCGACTCGACGTTCCGGCTAGCATGAGGTTCAGGTATCCCCAGTTTCATCAATACAGGTACAAAAAAAGATACGATACCAATTAGAGCTATTATGCTTCCTAAAATGACAAATGTAAGGCCAATCCCAATATAATCGGCGATAAAGCCGGTACTTAGTAAACCAATCATAGAAGGGAGAAGAGCAACACTGAAATACATGGAAAATACCCGCCCTAATATTGCCGGGTCAACTTTTTCTTGGATAATGGTAGTGAAGCTCGCATGAAATATGGATGCGGCTATACCACCGATAGCTGTAAGCACTGTAAATAAAATAAATCCGTTAGAAGGCAAAAGGCCGGAGTAAGCCAACGTAATGCCTAATAGTAAGTGCATGCAATTTAATATAGCTACCTTGTTTATGCTAAGCTTAAAGATGCCAAGCAGTCCACCACCCGCTAACATACCAACTCCCCAGGCTATTTCGATAACGCTCATCTCAAGCTTCCCTCCGCCAAAATGCTGTAAAGTCATCAAAGGAAAAAGCACTGCTATGGGCATGATGCAAAATGTCGCAAGTATGGAAAATAGGACCATGAAGCTAAGCCCTTTGTTTTGCGTGACGGCTTTAACCCCAATTGAAATGTCTCGTAACACTTGTCCAACACTCGCTTTTTCACGTAACGTGTTTATTGGATTTGGGATTTTTACAAAGAGAAGAGAAATGATTGCAATGATTGCACCTGCGATGTCTAGCAATAATACCTGACCAATACTTAACATGGTGATTGCCAGGGCCCCGACAGCGGGTCCTGCAATATTAGATACGGATTGAATAATTTGGTTAATGCCGGCAATGCGTAAAAGCTCGGATTTGGGAGCAAGTAAGGGGACAGAGGCCTGCATAGCTGGAGCGTGAAACGCAGACCCCAAAGAGCGTAATCCTAAAATGACATAAATAAACACCATCTCATAATGACCCAAGTAGAAGAGAATAGACATACACAAAGTACACACAGCAATAAAGCCATCGGCGAGGATCATGGTTAGTTTACGGTCCCATCGGTCGATATATACTCCTGCAAAAGGGCCGATGAGTGTTTGCGGCAAGAGTGCAGCAATCGCAGCATAAGCCAATACCTCCGCAGAGCCGGTTTCTAAACTTAGCCAGATGATGATTGCAAAATTGACGGCCGAACTGCTCAAGAGCGACATAAATTGGCCTGTCCAGATAATACCAAATGTTTTTTTCCAGGTATTTTGCATTGAGACAAAAATAAGCATTTTGAGAAATTAAAACCTTATCTTGTCTCTAATTTGCTGAATCAGAAAATCTATTTAGGTTTGTTTTGTTGGGGAATTATTATGTTTACAATTTAATCATTTGTTATGTATAAAAACTTTCTTGTGTTTGGGATAGGTTGCTTATTGTTAATGAGCCCTGTTAAGTCTGCTTTTTCTGCTGGATCAGAGCTGTCTGCGAGTGTTCAAACAATCGATTCCAAGGATCTAATTGGCCGATGGGACATTACAGTTGACGAAAATGGAAAATTGGCTCCATCCTGGCTCGAGGTCAAACTTTCGGGCACCCATAGATTAATAGGGCATTTTGTTGGGACCTCGGGCAGTGCTCGGCCGGTATCAAAAATCAACTTTGATAATGGTAAGTTTAGTTTCACCATTCCACCACAATGGGAAAGCGGAGATCAGGATTTTGTAATTGAAGGTGAGGTGGTGGGTTCTGAAATTCAGGGAACAATCGTTACTAGCGAAGGTAAAAAGCATAGCTGGAAAGGAGTGAAAGCCCCCTTGCTAAAAAGAACAACTGCACCGGTCTGGGGTAATCCAATCGATTTGTTTAATGGAAAAGATTTAAACGGTTGGAAAGCCTTAGGAAGTACTAACCAATGGGAAGTGGTAGATGGAATTTTAACGAGCTCCAGATCAGGCGCCAATTTAGTATCTGAACAAAAGTTTACTGACTTTAAATTGCATGTGGAATTTCGTTATCAAAAGGAAAGCAATAGCGGCGTATATTTGAGAGGTCGTTATGAAGTGCAGATCGAAGATAGTCAGAAAGAAGCGCATCCGGATAACCTTTTATTTAGCGCGATATACGGTTTTTTGACGCCCAGCGAAATTGCGGCTTTGGGACCCGATCAATGGCAAACTTTTGATATTACTTTAATCGGTAGGATGGTTACTGTTATTGCAAACGGCAAAACGGTTATCAGTAATCAAGAAATACCTGGGATTACTGGTGGAGCGCTTGATAGCAACGAAGGGGAGCCAGGGCCAATTTATGTTCAAGGAGACCATGGCCCGATAGAATTTAGAAAAATAGTCATTACTCCTGCACAATAAATAACTAAGATATTTTAAATGAAAAGCCGAGAGTAGAAACTAGTCTCGGCTTTTCATTTAAAATGACGTATCTCCATCCTCAAGGTTCAATAATTACCTTCATTGCCTTTTCTTTAGAAGCATTCCCGAAGATTTCATAAGCGCGAAGAATGTCATCTAATTTAAAATGATGAGTGATTAGTTTACTCGGATCAATTTTTCCAGAAATAACGGTCTTTAACAACATAGGCGTAGTGTTCGTATTCACTAACCCAGTAGTTAAGGTAATATTTTGAATCCAAAGGTTTTGGAGTTGTAAGTCTACACTTTTGCCATGTACGCCAACATTTGCGATATGTCCACCTGGACGAATAATTTGTTGACAAACGTCAAACGTAGCCGGTATGCCAACCGCTTCAATAGCAACATCGACCCCGTCTTTGGTTTCTGACATAATCTTTTTTGCAGCGTCCTCTCTTTCAGAGTTAATGATGTCTGTCGCGCCAAATCTTTTTGCTACTTCAAGTCTGTTCTCATCTAGATCAATCATATAAATCTTTGCTGGAGAATAGAAAAGGGAAGTTAATAATGCAGACATCCCTATTGGCCCAGCGCCAACAATGGCAATTGTATCTCCTGGTTTTACACGTCCATTTTGTACTCCAATCTCATGACCAGTAGGCAATATATCACTTAGCATTACTAATGCCTCTTCATCGGAACCGGCTGGAATATGATGAAGACTATTATCGGCATGGGGAATTCTAACATATTCCGTTTGCGTACCGTTGATCAAATGGCCTAATATCCATCCTCCGTCTTCACAATGTGAATACATTTGCTTTTTGCAATATTCGCACGTCCCATCAGAAGTAATGCAAGAAATTATAACATGATCGCCTATTTTGAAGCTTCTTACTCCATCGCCTATTTCTTCAATCACACCAACTCCTTCATGTCCAAGAGTTGTTCCTGGTTTGCAAGAAGGAGTCTTACCATGCAAGATACCTAAATCGGTTCCACAAATTGTAGTCTTGCTAATTTTCACTAAAGCATCCGTTGGCTTTTGTATGTTGGGTTTAGGAATTTCCTTTAGTTCAATTATCCCTGGCCCACCATAGACAAGCCCCCTCATTGTTGTTCCCATGATTGTTGAATTGAAATATACCTATTGGAACAGTCTACTGTATGTATGGTTTTTAAAATTCGATAATTAGATCTTTTAAAATTTCATTAGAAGTAAGAGTTAAATAGACGATAAATTAAAGGTCAAAAAAACTAATTGTTGTCTCCATCAAAAATATTTATTTGTGTTGTAAGGAATAATTGGTAATTTTATCATAAAAAATACATTTATGGCACACCATTTTAAATTGCTTGGAATAGCATCAGCATTTGCAATATTAATTGCTTCATGCGGTTCGTCTTCATCGACTGGTACGAAAAATGACGTCTCGGAAACACCAGATACCACTCAGCAGCTGCCACCAGTGGAAACAAAAGCTGCTAATACGGATTATAAACCTGCATTTTCAGGTCAAACCCGAATTGCTGGAGTTAAAACAACTACTCCTTTTACGGGAACAGTACTAAGTGAAGGGTTGAATAGACCATGGGGAATTACTAGTCTTCCAGACGGTAGATTTTTGATTACCGAAAAGAAGGGTGTTATGCGTATTGCTTCACGAGATGGTACATTGAGCGGAGAAATCACAGGATTGCCTCCGGTAAATGACCAGGGACAAGGAGGCTTATTAGGTCTAACCATCGATCCTGATTTTTCAAGCAACCGAATGGTTTATTGGTCATTCTCTGAAAATACTCCAAACGGAACGTTGACAGCTATTGCTAAAGGTAAGTTGTCAGACGATGAAAAAACAATTGAAAATGCTCAAGTTATTTATCAAGCCACCCCGGCTTATAAAGGTACTTTACATTACGGAGGTCGAATTCTTTTTGATAAATCCGGAAATATTGTCGCCAGTACTGGTGAGCGTTCGGATTTGGCAACACGACCGCAATCGCAAGATTTGATGTCAGCACTAGGAAAAGTAATCCGTATTACAAAAGATGGTAAAGCGGCTCCCGGAAATCCTTTTGAAAATAGATCAGATGCTAGACCTGAACTCTTTTCTTACGGTCATAGAAATGTGCAGGGATTAGCCTTCAATCCGGTTACTGGAGATCTTTGGGAAACCGAGTTTGGTCCAAGAGGCGGTGACGAAGTAAATATCGTCAAACCGGGAAATAACTACGGGTGGCCGATTATTACTTATGGACTTGAATACAGTGGTGAAACAATCGGGGATGTTATTCAACAAAAAGAAGGAATGGAGCAACCGATATATTATTACGATCCGGTAATATCTCCAAGTGGAATAACATTCTATACGGGTAATGAGATTCCAGAATGGCAAAATAATTTATTTATTGCTGCATTAAGCGGTATGCATATAGCACGATTAGTAATCGAAAACGATAAAGTAGTAGGTGAAGAAAGATTATTAGCCGATGAATCACAACGATTCAGAGATGTCACACAAGGGCAGGACGGTGCTTTATATGCTGTTACTGACCAAGGAAGATTATATCGAATCGGGAAATAGTAATTTCAGCCCATCGATGCGATCGATGGGCTGAAAAATTATTCACCTTTATTGCCTATTCGTTTTTTTATAATTGTTGACGCCTCCGGCACATTTGAAGCGGTAGAGATCATTATACCAGCACAAGCGAATGGCAATAGTTATGGTTAAAGGCAATAACAACTACATTTCACTTTCTCCTGAAAGCAGGGAAGAAGCGGAGCGACTTTTTAATGGTCTTTCTGCGGGTGGAAATATTGAAATGCCATTAGAGGATATGTTTTGGGGGGCTTATTATGGAAGTTTTGAAGATAAATTTGGAATTCATTGGATGATCAATTATGAGAACAAGTCCTCTTAGAACGGCAAACTGCAATTGATTGAAAAGGCTTTACTCATCAGTTACGAGTATTCAATATAAGAAAGTTATTGGCAGTTGCAAGATAAACAGATAGTTAACATTAGATGCTGATCAATCTTTATTATTCATCAGCATCTATAAATTATATGTTTATCTTGCTGGTGGTTCTACTTTCGGTGGATCTACTTCTGGTGGATCCATTCTTTTTTTATCCATTTTCATTTTATCATGGATCATACCTTTGTCGTCGATGTATTGCCCCTCCTTTAACTGGACTACTTTGTTATCTTTCATTACTACCTCGCCGTTGGCGCGAATCCAGACATCGCCGACTTGAGTTTCAGTGGTCATTTCGGTAGATTTGCCATCTTTCATTTCCATCACTTTCCCGTTTTTGAATATCCAATGATGTTTATTTTGATTCATGTCCATTTTTGAATCTTTTTGATGATCCTTTTTGGTGCGTTCCTTCTGATCTTGGGCTGAAGCACTAAATCCTATCCAGGCAAATAGTGCGACAAATAAAAATACTTTTTTCATATTAATAATTTAAAAAATTAACTTTATGCTATTTCCAGTCAATAACAATCTCAAATCATTAGTGTTTCAACAAATAAAATTTAGTTTCATGTTGTGGGTAATGTTCGATTTAAAACTAAAGTGATTTTGTTGAAAGTCTTTAACAACAATGCACATAGTCCGTTAGTGTATTAAGCTGAGAATTGGAAAGTTGAGCAAGACGGAGAAATTAATGAAGAGGATCAGCTTCATTTCGTTGACTAAATTTGTATATTCGTTTAGGGATTCCAGTATTTTTAATATATATCAATTTATTAAATAAAGTTTAAATAAAAGGTTATGAAAATGAAAAGACTATTAAAAGCATGTTTTAGTTTGGTTTTGCTTTTCGGATTAGTTCAATTTAATTCCACCGCTATCGGCCAAACGGTTAGTTTAAAAAAGAAATGGGAAACACCTGCTGAATTAAAAGAGCCGGAATCTGTCTTGTTTGATAAAAATGCCAATGTTATTTATGTTTCTAATATCAATAATCCAGCTGGCGGAAAAGATGGGAATGGATCCATTGGAAAAGTGTCGGTAGCCGGAGAGATAATGGAGGTAGAATGGGTATTAGGAGATATGGATGCCCCAAAAGGATTAGGGTTGCATAACGGACTTTTATATGTGGCTGATTTAACAAATGTTGTTGTCATTGATGTTAAATCTGGGAAAGTGGTAAATACAATTGAAGTGAATGATGCAGGGATGCTAAATGATATCACCGTTGATGAAAAAGGAATTGTGTACATCTCTGATTCAAATAAAAAAAGAATTTATCGTTTAGCTAATAATAAAGCAGAGGTATGGTTAGAAACTGATGTTTTTCAAAGACCCAATGGATTGCTTGCCTACAAAAATAAGTTCTACATGGTAGATATGGGTTCAGGAATCTTTTACGAAATTAACAAAGAGACCAAAGCTTTAACAGAGATAGCTAAAGGACTAGAAGGTGGAGATGGAATCGTCCCTTATGGGAATGATTTTATTATTTCAATTTGGGGTGGTGAGGTAAGTTTTGTATCTGCTACAGGTAAGGTTGAAAAGTTATTGGATACCAAAGCAGAAAAAGTAAACGCTGCTGATATCGACTATATTCCTGAATTAAATTTATTATTGGTACCTACATTTTTTGCGAATACAGTAGCTGCTTATGAAATCGTAAAATAAAAATTATCTTTGCGTCAATTATTCCTTTTAGATCAAGAATATTGATGACCAAAGAACAGAAAATAGCCGAGTTTGATCCTAATCAACCGGCTCAAACCGATACAAATCTCTTCGGATTACCTTTTACCGCAGAGGAAAGTGAAATTATAATCATACCAGTCCCATGGGAAGTCACGGTCAGTTATGGATCTGGGGCTTCCCAGGGTCCTGAGGCAATTTTTGAAGCTTCTCTTCAAGTGGATTTATTACATCAAGATTTTCCTGACCTTTGGAAGCTAGGAATCTTTATGGATGCTGCACCAGCACATTGGGCAACAAAAGGTGAGGAGTATAGATTAAAAGCACAGCCGATAATACAAGCTTTGGAAAGCGGAGAGTTAATAGAAGAGAATCCTTCTTTATTGGCTGATCTTGAATCGGTTAACAATGCTTGTTTTCAGTTGAAAAATGAGATCGAAGAACGCACATCTTATTGGCTGGCAAAAGGAAAACAGGTAATTCTATTGGGGGGAGATCATAGCACTCCTTTAGGATATTATGAAGCTCTAGCCTCTAAGCATGAGTCATTTGGTATCTTACATTTGGATGCTCATATGGATTTGAGAAAAGCTTATGAAGGCTTTACGTATTCGCATGCTTCGATTATGTTTAATGCATTGAACCTTCCACATGTTTCTAAATTGGTGCAAGTCGCCATCCGCGACTTTTGCGAAGAAGAATATGAAGTTGTTAAACGCCAAAATGGGCGAGTTTCTGTATTTACGGATAACAATATAAAAGCGAAAGCTTTTGAGGGAACAACATGGATGGAGCAATGTGATGCTATTATTAATACGTTGCCTCAGAAAATATGCATAAGCTTTGATATAGACGCGTTGAATGCATTGTATTGCCCTAATACAGGTACTCCAGTACCTGGGGGATTGTCTTTTGAACAAGCTACTTATTTGTTAAGCAGGGTAGCGGATAGCGGTAAAGAAATTATCGGTATTGACTTAGTTGAAGTTGCACCCGGAGGTGATGATTGGGACGGGAATGTAGGGTCTCGAATTTTATTTCATCTATGTGGAATATTAGCGAAGTCGCAAAAGATGAAAACGGGATTACCTCTATCTTTTTAATTTGAAGCCTTAAATTATCAAAATGTCTTACGCCTTTTAAAAGTAGCGGAATCTCAATTTCTGCCGGTATGAAAGCTTCTAAAAAAGATTCATCTTGGAAAGTTTTGTATATATTATAGTGAATGCTTACTTTTAAAAACTTAATAAATAAATGTAGAAAGTTTAAATACTTCCTTATTGTATTAGCTTCTGGCACCCCCTGTGAATATTGTAATTTCAACGAATTTTCATTCAAAGTGAACTTGAAGCAGAATTCTTAAAAAAATAAACGAATTAATTAATATGATGAACTTATCCCTAAATCTCGTGTATCTTTTTGCCATATTATTTGGAATAGGCAGCTTTTTTGGCGGGGTTGAAACAAAAAAAGATACTCAAGAACAGAGTACAGATACGCTTATAACACTGGCAGGTGGACCCTCTGATTTAATAATGACCCCCTTCACTGGACCCGACCTTACCCCAAGTCCGGCTGTTTTAGCCGTGGCACCTACTGGTGAAGTTTATGTTGGGGTAGACATGATTGGGTCTTTAGGAAAAGACATGGGCAAAGGGTTCATTCGCAGGTTTGTAGATGAAAACAATGATGGGATAATGGATAAGCATACCGAATTTGCTCAAGTTGACAATCCGAGGGGTATTTATATTTTAGATGATCAGGTTTTTGTCTTGCATACCACTTTTTCAAAAGAAACCGGAAAAGCAACTGGAATGGATCTGGTTGTTTTTGAAGATAAAAACCAAGATGGAGTCGCTGATGGTCCAGCTAAGTTGCTTATCACCGGATTAAGCAATACCAAATATATACAGGAGCGCGGTACGGACCATGCCACAAATGGTATTCGGATGGGGATAGATGGCTGGATGTATATTTCAGTTGGAGATTTTGGTTTCCATAATGCTACAGGTACCGATGGTAAGAAACTGACCATGTTAGGCGGTGGAATTTTACGTGTTCGCCCTGATGGAACAGAAATGGAAGTATATACGCATGGATTACGGAATATCTATGACGTAGCTATCGACCCTTACATGAATATCTATACAAGAGATAATACAAACGATGGTGGGGGATGGGATATTCGCTTTTCACATCAAATCCAATCTGGAGAGTACGGTTATCCGCTTTTGTTTCAGAACTTTACAGAAGAAATTATTCCCGCTTTAGCTACATTAGGCGGAGGCTCTGGTACGGGTGCATTATTTATGGATGAAGATACTTGGCCAGAGAAATACAATAAAGTGCCCATGATGGCCGATTGGGGTAGAAGCTATTTATATCTTCATCGAGTAAAGCCTGACGGATCTACGTTTACTCAAACGGAAGAGGAGTTTATTAAATTACCACAAATCACCGACTTAGATGTCGATGGATCGGGTAGGCTTTATTTAGCAGCTTGGGATGGCGCGGGATATTCCGGTAATCCTGATAAAGGATATGTGGTGCGTGTTGTGCCTGAGGATTGGACTTACAAAGCATTTCCCAATTTGAAAAAAGCACCAGTGAACGAGTTAACAGATTTACTTAAGTCAGGTAGTGGTGTGACCCGTTTTTATGCTTCTCAAGAAATGATTGCACGTGCAAGTGAGGAAGCAACTGCTGCTGCTTTAACGGTGATGGAAGCGGAAACTCTCCCTTTAGATGTTAGAATAGCCGGCATGTATACCTACGCTCAATTGGCGAGTGAAAATTCAGTACCTGCTTTATTAGAACTTACGAAAGAGAATCTGATGCGAGAATTTGCTTTAAGAGCGCTGACCGATCGGAAACCGTACATAAAAGAGGTGCCAACTCAACCATTTTTAGAGGCATTGAAAGACCCTTCAGCAAGGGTTCGAGCTAGTGCTATTATAGGTTTGGGGCGACTTGGACGCAAGGAAACGGCTCCAGCTTTATTACAAACAAAGGTTCCAGCTTCTTTTGTTGCACCCCAAAAAGGGATAGAAGGCCCCCATGCAGTACCGAACGCAGAAATCATTCCGGCACATTTAGCTGTACAAGCTTTAGTTAGTCTTAATGCGGTAGATGCAAGTGTCGGATTTTTAGGAACAGAAAGTTATGATCTGGCACTATGGGCTTTACGCTATATGCATGATCCGAAAGCAGTGGATGGATTGATAGCGACGTATCAGCGAACGAAGGATCAAAAATTAAAAGACAAAATATTAACAACATTATCGAGACTTTATACCAAAGAAGCAGATTATGATGCATCTTGGTGGTGGGGAACACGACCTGATTCACATGGTCCGTATTATAAAGGAATCGTTTGGGAATCTTCTCCGGTGATTGAAAAGTTTTTGATCGCAGAGGCAAGAAAGGGAGGAACTCCAAAAAAGCAATTCTTTGCTGACTTAAACGCTCGACACAGGATGAATATCGCGGCATTTAATATCGAAAGTCAAGTGGCGACCGTTAAAGAAAAGGAAACCAAGGTAGATCTAGGAAAAATCCAAAATCAAAAAGGACAAATCGGAAAAACATCGATCGAAGACGTAATGCTTGCCATCGCTAAAATAAAAGGTGACCCAGTAAAAGGCAAGGCTATTTTTGCTCAACAAGGATGCTATGCTTGTCATAGCGTTAGTAAAAGTGAACCGATGAAAGGTCCTTTTATGGGACAAGTGGGATCTATCATGAATCGCGAACAAATTGCAGAATCGATTTTGAAGCCAAATGCTTCTATTGCCCAAGGCTTTGCAACAGTATTAATCACTACAAAAGCTAAGAAAAACCATATGGGCTTTGTCACTCAAGAGACAGCAGAAAAGGTAGTAATGACCAATATTGTGGGTGAGGTGTCAACGATTAATAAAAGCGATATTGCATCAAGAAAGGAAATGGAAACTTCTATGATGCCCCCAGGTTTAGCAAACTCATTGTCAATCGAGGAATTTGCGTCTTTAGTGGCTTTCTTAGAAATGCAGAAATAAGATTTCTTATTCACAAGCGAATCCAAAAGACCGCTCGTTTAAGAAACGCCGCGGTCTTTTTGGTAAAAACAGATATAGATGAACGTGAGGCATTATTTATTTTTGTGTCAAAAAGACTTTTAAGCAAAGAATTTTATCGTATAGAGACGCTTATCGAATATATTGATAATATTCTTGCTTTTTGGGGTTTTCCAAATCAATAAGATAACCATTTACAATTGCGTACTTTAAAATATTTCCCTGTTTTAAAAAGAAATTAGCCGGCATGCCAATGTGCAACCCGCCCCCAGGTGGAAACCCTCCGTTTAAAATAACCAAAGGAAGGTTATGCTGTTTTTCAGGAGGGGTTTCCTTTACATTAATGGCATAATACCCCTGTTTTAATAAATCTAGGGCCTGGTTAAAATCTAACGATGATACTGAGTTTATGAGATATTCATAAACTTTCCCTTGTTGAAAAATAAGCCCATCCGCATTCAGCTCTTGAAAACCGAAACTCTCTCTTAAGTCACCTACATCGTCTATTCGTCCCTGAACATAATAATGTTGGTTAGGTAAGCCAAGTTCATCTTGTTTAATAGAAATATCAGTCTTGTAAGGATAAGAATCAATTTCATGGCTGATGTTTCGAATCACCAATTCACTTCCTTTTAAACGGTTTTCGGGTATTTCATTGTAAATGGAAGGATCAATGTATTTGTATTTTCCTTCGGCAATATCAACAAGTGCGTTCAATATCATCACAAAATTCAATTTGCGGATAAACTGTTTTTCAGGATCATTTGGTAATCCTCCCGACTCAATAAGTATCGTTCGTGCGCCCCATTTTTGAAAGTTATCACCAAAGCCCCGAGGCTCATGGGCGTCATCGTATTTAGCTACACCATCTGGTACATACGTTTGTAAAAGAGCATTCATCCCCCCGATGATTTTCATCGCATCTTCTCTAGTCGAATTAATATCTCGCTCATAATTGTAAGCTGGAGCAAGGAAGGAAATGGCGGCAGATTTTGGTTGATATCCTGCTGTATAATAGCGCTGCTGGTCATGAAGGTTAAACGCATATGCGGGTTCGTTTCTTTTAGCTGCCTCAATCAATATAGCACCTTCAGGCGAAGTTCCGCTACGAGCATCGCGATTGATATCAATTCCTAAAGCATTTCTACGGTGGAAGTTTTCAGCACCATCGGGATTTAGCATAGGAATAAAAGAAAGATGCGTTTCCTTCTTGATTAACATTCTTAAAGAATCATACTCATCATTCTTCGCTGCTAAAAAGTTAAAAAGGTCAAACAGGGCCATTGTCGCTGTACTTTCATCGCCATGCATTTGCGACCAAAGCATCACTTTTTTGTCGCCCGTTCCATAATCAATTTGATAAATTGAACGTTGCTGAACAGACTTTCCCAATTCAGAAACACTGAAAGCTGCATTCTCGTCTAATGAAAGAATCAGTGGTTCAATTGCCGCATGTGTAAAGCGACGCTGCGTCAAAGTTTTTTCTTTGAAATTCTCAAAAGCTTGATTTAATACCGCTGTGTCTATCGGTTGGTAAAGGTCAAGCAATGCAGAAGGTCTAGTCTCACTACAGGCCATTACGATAACGCATACTAATAAGACAATAGACCCGCGTTTCATACTCCATACTTTAGAAATTAGCGATTAAAGAGTAAACGTTTTCCGACCGACTGATCCGCAATTTTAGCATCTTCGAAAACGATTTCGCCAGAAACGATTGTCTTCACAATTGAAGATCTAAAGGTGTGTCCCTCAAAAGGGGACCAACCACATTTTGATAAAATATTTTCTTTTGTAATGGTATAACGTTTGTTCAAATCCACTAAAACTAAATCTGCCCAATAACCTTCCCGAATGTAACCTCTATCAGCAATCTGAAAGCAGGTAGCAACGTTATGAGCTGTTTTCTCTGCAATTTTTTCTAGACTTATTTTTCCATCATGATAAAAATCCAACAAGGCTTGCAAAGCATGTTGAACCAGCGGTCCACCCGATGGTGCTTGTTCATAAGCTAAAGATTTCTCTTCAAAGGTATGTGGTGCATGGTCAGTCGCAATAACGTCGATTCGATCGTCTAAAATAGCTGCCAGTATCGCTTCTTGGTCAACTTGCGTTTTTATAGCAGGATTCCATTTAATAAAATTGCCTTTTTGGGCATAATCTTCATCCGAAAACCAAAGATGATGTATACAGGCTTCAGCAGTAATTCTCTTTTCTGAAAGCGGTTGTTTGGTAAATAATTTTGTTTCAAGGGCGGTCGAAATATGGAGGACATGCAGTCGTGTTCCATGTTTTTTAGCAAGTGAAACAGCATGAGACGAGGATACATAACACGCTTCTTCGGATCGGATGAGTGGATGCATATCAACCGTAAGGTTTTCATACTTCGCTTTAAATTGCTTTAGATTTCGCTGTATAATGGATTCATCCTCACAGTGAACTGCGACTAACATAGGAGCCTCAGAGAAAATCCCTTCCAGAGTTTTCTCGTTATCCACCAGCATATTTCCTGTTGAAGAGCCCATGAATACTTTAATGCCACAAACATTTTTCGGGTCAGTTTTTAAAACTTCTTCCAAATTGTCATTTGCCGCGCCCATATAGAACGAATAATTCGCCAAAGAGTTTTTTGAGGCAATTTGATACTTGTCCTCTAAGAGAACTTGCGTTAATGTATTAGGGACAGTATTCGGCATTTCCATAAAACTAGTGGTGCCTCCAGCAACAGCAGCGCGGCTTTCATGCCAGATATCAGCCTTGTAGGTAAGGCCTGGTTCCCTAAAATGAACTTGATCATCAATTAATCCAGGGAAAAGATGTAAACCTTCTCCATTTATCTCCCGATCAGCCGGATAATCAATTTGACTTCCAATTTTTTCAATTTTGCCATCTTTAATTAAAACATCGGATACTTTTAAGATTCCTTCATTTACAAGAGTGGCAGCTTTAATAAGGATTGTTGACATAGTTTAAATAGTATGAGATCAATAGATTCAACATAACGAAATAATAGATTACGCTAAATTACGTTATCTTTGCGCTTATGCAATCAACATTCGCAGATTTTAAATTAAACAAACAATTGCTCACAGCAATAGAAGAGGCGGGATATATAGAACCAACTCCGATTCAGCAGAAAGCAATTACTCCTATATTAGCTGGACAAGACATCATGGGGGTGGCTCAAACAGGTACTGGAAAGACTGCAGCATTCATTTTGCCCATGTTGATGAAATTAAAATACGCTCAGGGTGAAACTCCGCGCGCGCTCATCTTGCTACCTACTCGTGAGTTGGCCATGCAAATAGGGGAAGATATAAAAGTACTTGGTAAATATACAGACTTAAGAACCGTTGTTCTGTATGGGGGCTTAGGGCCAAAAAGCCAGATAGAAGCAATAAAAAAGGGAGTCGATATCATCGTTTCCACTCCAGGTAGATTTCTTGATCTTTATTCAGCCGGCCATATTCATCCCAAGATGCTTCAGTTTTTAGTCTTGGATGAAGCCGATAAGATGATGGATATGGGATTTATAGGCGCCATTCATAGAATACTAGAAGTAGTGCCTCGCAAAAGACAGAATTTATTGTTTTCGGCAACGATGAGTGAATTGGTACATAAGATAGCCGGCGACTTTTTAGCTTTCCCGTTGAAAATCGAAGTCAGTGAGCAAGCTACTCCTGCACAGACCGTAAGCCAGTCGCTTTATTATGTTCCGAATCTAAAAACGAAAATAAATTTACTTCATCACTTATTAAAGGATGAGGAATCTTTTAATCGTTTGATTATATTTTGTAAAACAAGGGTAATTGCCGATAACGTGTATTCTTTTTTAACCAGAAAATACGGTCCAAAAGAAATTCGAGTCATTCATGCTAATAAAGGTCAAAATACCAGAATTAACTCTATATCGGCCTTTAAAGAAGGGCGAATCAGAATCTTGGTGGCCACAGATGTAGCCGCCCGGGGCTTGGATATTGAAGATGTAAGCCATGTAATCAATTTCGAAGTTCCAATAATTGTAGAAGACTATGTTCACCGTATAGGGAGAACGGGACGAGCTTTAAAGACTGGTGAGGCAATCACATTTTGCAACCCAGCCGAGGAATATAATCTGAAATTGATTGAAAAGTTAATCAAACAAAAGATTCCAGTTAAGGAAATTCCTGAGGAAGTATTTATCGAGAAAACTCCTTATGATGAAAAACAGATGATTGACCGCGAAATTGATGTTCAAAAGCGGAAGGATGATCCTGATTTTAAAGGGGCTTTTCATGAGAAGAAACTTTCTAATCAAAAAGTCAATCGACCAAAATCGAGAAAACGTCCTTTTGATAGCAAGCCTAGAATGACAAAGCGCAAATGAGGTCCTTAAGAATAAGCTTATTGAATATTGTTGCTGCTGTTGTTTTATTATGGTTAGGGTCGGGAATTTTGGATAAAACAATTGGAGGAAGCACAATTACCTATACTATAATCTTGGTGATATTGATCTTAGTCGCGGATCAATTCTTCCGAATGATGCTGGGAAGTTTAAAGCGTATTTGGTTGGTAGAAACGATTTTTTTAATCCTATCCGTATTAGGTGTTTGGATAGTGAGGTATATTTTTTAAAACTTAAGACAAATTATAATGAAGACTGCAGAAATAAAACTGATGGTTGAGTTGGATGAGAATAATGTTCCCGATAAAATTACATGGGAATCTTCTGATGGTGAAAATTCTGAAGCCTTACCGGCAAAAGCGATGATTTTGGCATTATGGGATCATCAATATAAAAATTCTATGCGAATAGATTTATGGACCAAAGATATGCCTATTGATGAAATGAGACGCTTTTTCTATGAAACATTACAGACGATGGGTGATACCTTTTTGCGTGCCTCTGGTGATGATAAACTTGCTGCGGCAGTAATAGGTGATTTGCGCGATTACTGTGCGCATTTTGCAGAAAAAATGGAAATTATAGAGGGGCAATAGCACGAAGCATTTCTCGCTTTCCGGGAGCTCCTGGTACTTTTTCGATTTGAAAACCTAGTGATTTTAGATTACGTTTTAGGTTACCAGTAATTGAATAGGTAATAAAAACACCTCTAGGTTTTAAAAAATTGCATAGATGTGCCAGGAGTTCTTTTGTCCACATTTCTGGTTGATGAATGGCGGAAAAAGCATCAAAGTAAAGCACATCAAAGGCTTTTTCAGATTGAAATTCTATCGCATCGACGGTTGCAATTTCTAAAAAGCTATTGTTTAATATTTCAGTATTAAAGTTGGTGCCTTGATTTAAAATCGCTGAATAGTTAGCATAGAAGCTATCGGCAAGTTTTTTATCTACAGAGTCAACATAGCCTGTCTTATTTATCCATTCCTCAGTTAAGGGAAAGCGCTCAATACCAGTATAATAAAGAGCGATTTTATTCTGATAGCAATAATCGGCGGTCAGCAAATAGTTTAGTCCAGTACCAAAGCCTAGCTCTAAAATTGAAACTTTATCCGCGGCAATCGTATTTTCTTGAGCATATCTATCCAGAAAAAATTTAAGCCCTGAACCGAGAAAGACATGTTTACTCTCTTGAAGTGCGCCATGATGGGAATGATAATGTTCACCAATCTCTGGATGGTAAATAGTAGCAGAGCCGTCTTTTGTTTTAACTATCTCTAATTTCTTTTCACTGGGACTAATATCGTCGTGATCTTGATTGTTTTCGCTTGTTTTGCTGGGTGACATTCGGTTCGCTTTCAAATTAAAATACTTTACTTCCCTTTTCCAACCATTTGCTCCATTCTTTCGTATAGCCATGGATTTGAGAGGTTTGAATGTCTTTTTGAGTGTAAACTGGATTTCCTTCGTTTACCCATTCAAATATACCACCATAAAGAACGAAGACATTTTTATAACCGGCTTTAATTAGCTTTTCGGCAATCCTTGAAGACCGATTTCCGATCGCACAATAGGTGATCACATTAGCATCTTTAGGAATGTCATAGACATCTCTCATGTCAAACCATAAATAACCGACCTCTCTTGCGTGCTTTAAATGACTGACGCTAAATTCCTCTTTCCCTCTTGCATCCAAAAGGTAAAGATTCTTTTTTTTTAGCATTTTAAAGTCTATAGTACTTATGGTAGGAATATCAGCAGGGTAGATTTTTTCTAGAAAATCACTAAATTCAGGATTAACGGTTTTATATTCCTTTTCTTGAGCCGTATTTTTGGAAGGGTCTTGAATCAAGCACAGTAAAATAGCAACTAAGATAGAGATGTTTAGCATAAATTTACTTTTTAAACTCTCTAATTGCAGCACTCATATCGAAGACCTTTACTCCTGGAAACTCTTTGGCAACTAAACTTGACGCTATAGCAGAACGTAAGCCTCCAGCACAGTGTACTACAATGGGTTTATTTATTGGAAGTTTATTTGCTGATTCGCGTAACCTAGGTAGGGGAATAGTAATGGCACTTTTAAAAATTTTCCCACCTGCAGTTTCACTTTCATTTCGGACATCCAAAATGGTATATTCTTCATGATGATCTTTAAAATCAGCAAGATTAAACTCAGGTTCTTTTACTGAACCTGTATCGCCCCATAAGATTCCTACAACAGAATTCTCATAGCCAATCTTCGCTACTTTTTCCATGATTTTATGTAAGCTGGTTTCACTTTCACCTAACAAATAAAAAGATTCGCTCGGTCCAACAACAGAACCTAGCCAAGTTTCGAACTTACCCCCATCTGGAATATTAATAGCATGCTCAAGGTGCCCCGCTCTGAATTGATCCGCAGGTCGAGTATCAATCAACAGCACTGCTTCTTCCAGATTGCTGGCATGCAAAACGGGCGTTGCTTTTCGAATGCTTTGCTCAAATGATTCAGCACCAGCTTTATTTAGTGTGACAGCATGCTCAAAATATTTAGGAACCCAAGGTTGTTCTTTTAAGATTAAGTCCACAAATTCGTCTTCTGTCATTTCCTGCAAAGCGTAATTTTCTTTAATTTCTTTTCCAATCGTACTTTGCAACTCAGGACTCATGTTGCGACCACATAGCGAACCGGGGCCATGGGCTGGGTAGACAATTACATCTTCCGGTAGCGTCATGATCTTATCTCTAAGAGAGTGATAAAGCTGTTTCGCTAATTCTCTGCTTTTCGCTTTAATATTTCCCACATTCTCGCGCAAATCGGGTCTACCTACGTCTCCGACAAACAACGTGTCACCGGTAAACAGGGCAATTTCTTTCCCGTTCTCATCCATTAAAAGTAGGCTATTGCTGTCGGGAGAATGGCCAGGGGTATGAATCGCCTCAAGAATTAGGTTCCCAACAGTAATCGCATCTCCTTCATCAAATTCCTGATGAGGGTATTCAGCTCCAACCAATGAATTTACATAAATGATAGCTCCGGTAGTTTCATGAATTTCTAAATGGGAACTTACAAAGTCTGCATGGGGATGGGTTTCGATAACCCCAATAATTTCAGCATTATTCTTTGTAGCGAAATCATAATAAGGCTGAGGGTTCCGTTCCGGATCAATAAGAACAATCTCTCCCTCACTTAATATAGCATAAGATGCATGAGCTAAACCTTTATCATAAAACTGTTCTATCATTTCTTTGCATTTTAGATGGTCAAAGATAATGAAATTAGAATTAACTACAATCTAACCTTGCTAGTAAACTCGAAATCCAGAATATGTAGATATGAATATCTACAAAAAAAGGTGTTAACCTTAAACGTCAACACCTTTGCGAAACTCTAATTATTTGAATAGTTATTTACCAAACTTTAATTCGATCCTCAGGAGCAACGTATAGTTTGTCAGTTGGTTGAACATCAAAGGCTTCATACCAAGCATCCATGTTTACTATCGGTCCTACAGTTCGAGCATCTCCTGGAGAGTGTGGGTCTGTTAAAATCAACTGAGCAGCAGTTTCAGGTCTAACATTCATTCGCCAAACTTGTGCCCAAGATAAAAAGAAACGCTGATCGGGTGTAAAACCATCAATTTTCTCTGTCGACTGACCCTCAGGTGTTTTCTTAAAAGCAGCGTAAGCCATCGCCAATCCCCCTAAATCAGCTAAATTCTCTCCTAAGGTCAATTTGCCGTTTACATGTATAGAATCTAATACGGTATACCGATTATACTGCTCCACTACTTTATCTGCTTTTTCTTTGAACTTTGCCGCATCTTCTTCAGTCCACCAGTTTTTTAGGTTTCCATCTGCTGCGTATTGACTACCAGAGTCATCGAAGCCATGGGTCATCTCATGACCGATAACGGCTCCAATACCGCCATAGTTAATTGCATCGTCAGCATCGAAAGCGAAGAAGGGAAATTGCAAGATCCCAGCTGGAAAAGCAATTTCATTATTTACTGGGCTGTAATAGGCATTTACTGTAGGTGGAGTCATTCCCCAACGTGTACGGTCGATCGGCTTACCAAATTGACTAACCATATCGTTGTACGCCCATTGCCTAGCATTAATAACGTTTCCGTAAAAGTCTGTCGATGAAATAGATAGGCCATCATAGGTTTTCCATTTTTCCGTATATCCGATTTTAGGAGTAAAAGCATTTAGTTTTTCCAAAGCTTTCTCTTTTGTCGCATCACTCATCCAATCCAAGTTCTGAATTCTTTCAGCGAACGTTTCTGATAAGTTTTGGACTAATTTGTCCATTCTTTCTTTAGCTTCTGGTTTGAAGTACTTGGCAACATAAAGTTGGCCTAGCAAATCGCCAATGCTGCGATCAATTAAGTTATAACTGCGTTGCCAGCGAGGTGTAATTTCTTTTTGTCCTGTTAGTGCCTGTGTAAAAGCGAAATCCGCCTCAACAAAGGGAGTGCTTAAAAGATTTGCAGCATTTTTAAGAATATTCCACTTTAAGTATACCTTCCAACTCTCAACTGGCGTGGTTTTTAATAAGGCCGCTTCTTTTTTAAAGAAATCTGGATTGTTAACAAGAATACTATCTGCACCCTCTACTTTCATTTCAGGAAGGAGTACCTCCCAGTTCAAAGGTTGAGTCTGTGAACTAAGATCTACAAGTGAAAATTTATTATAAGTAGCTTGAGGATTACGCATCTCTACACGACTTTTTTGTGCAGAAGCCAATGCTTTCTCTATCTCCCAAATGGTATTGAAGTTCTCCTCGGCTTGCTCTTCCGACGTACCGCTCAACGTAAATAATTGATTTACATATGTTTTATAAGCCGCTTTTATTTCATTATTTCTAGCATTATCAACTAAGTAATAATCTCGATCTGGTAAGGTAGTACCCCCTTGGCCCAATTGAGGCATGTTTTTCTCGACGTTTCTCCGGTCTTGACCAACAAAGAAGCTGAATAGCGGACTACCGGCGCCATAAGTACGTTGAACCGCAGCTTCATGAATGATGCCTTGCAGATCCGTAATTTTATTAATACGATCTAAATCCGCTGAAATCGGCTGAATACCTGCTGCCTCAATCGCGACACTATCCATCGCACTGGTATAAAAATCAGCTACGCGCCTTTCGATACTGCCTTCAGGAGCATTCTTGTCATTTTGAGCATCTAGCAAAATACTTTTTACGGCGTTAGCATTGAATTCACGCAATTCATTAAAGCTTCCCCAACGGGTTTCTTTTGCAGGTATTGGGTTGTTTTTAAGCCAAGTACCGTTAGCATATTGAAAAAAGTCATTTCCCGGACGAATAGTCGTGTCCATATTAGCTGGGTCGATAAATTTGTCAGGAATGTTACTTACTGATTTTTCTTGATCTAAAGTAGAACATCCTTGAAGGCCAATTACAGCGAGGCCAAAACATATGATTGTTTTATAACGCATATATAAAAAATTAATTGTGATAAAGTTTCTAAAAAATGTTTGCAATTTAAGAACCACAATTGGTTCGGAATGTATCTTTATAGTGATTTTAAGGTTTTAATGTATTTGTCAATATAGTCTTCCTTGAATTTTGACTTATACTGAATAATGAATCTCGGATGTTCTAAAGGAATGATTTCCTTAAAAAAACCGTGCTCTGAATTTATTTTCTTGAAAATTTCATAATTTTTACCAATGCCCAAACAGACCGCTTTCTCAGTATTTATTCCCAAGGATAGTTGCTTCTTTAAGCAATCAATAATAAAAGGGTAGGAGGCCTCCTTCAGTTCTTTGCTATCATAATAATTATGATTCACCGCATTACCTTTTGCTGTTAACTGGGTAAATCCTAAAGGACTTAAAGCCGATATGAAGAACTTGCTATAAAACTCCTTTACTCCACCATATGCCGCAATCATGTCGTAAATAAATACAGAAGAAGCTTCTCTGAAGGTGCCACCATGATAGGGTACTCCACAAACCTCCCTTAAGCGAATTGGATCCGTAAAGGGCACTCCAGTTTGACCTGCACCAAATCGACCGGGATTGATACCAATCAAGATATGCCGCACATTGTTGTCATTGTAGTAACGGTGATAAAACTCCCGAGAGGCTTCCATTGTTTCTTTATTTTCTATAAAAGGATTCATCACACCGATGCCTGGTGGAAGAGTCCCTTCATAATGTAAAGAGTTATTAAAAGCAATAACACGATCCCCAAACGTTTCCAAAAAAAAATATTTAAATGAATTTGAATTGTTTTCTGATTTCAAAAATACAATATAAAAATAAATATCCACTTTGAAGGGGAAATCGACTCGGAGATAATGGCATTAATCAGTATCAAAATGATAAATACACCCTTTATTATCATTCAAAATGCTATTTTTGCGTAAAATACGATTGACAAAAATACAACATGAGTTTAGCAAAAACATACAACCCTTCCGAAACTGAAGATAAATGGTATTCTTACTGGCTAGAGAAAGGATTCTTTAGATCTGTTCCTGATGAACGTGAGCCTTATACCATCGTCATGCCTCCACCAAATGTTACAGGAGTGCTGCACATGGGCCACATGCTGAACAACACTATTCAAGACGTGTTGATTAGACGTGCTCGCATGCAAGGGAAAAATGCCTGTTGGGTACCAGGCACTGACCACGCATCTATTGCTACAGAGGCGAAGGTAGTTGGTATGCTAAAAGAGCGAGGTATCGAAAAGTCAGACATTAGCCGTCAAGAATTTTTGGAGTACGCTTGGGAGTGGAAAGAAAAATATGGTGGCATTATCCTTGACCAGTTAAAAAAACTAGGTGCCTCTTGTGACTGGGATCGCACGAGTTTTACAATGGATCCAAGTTTGAGCGAAGCGGTAATCGATACTTTTATCCGCCTTTATCAAAAAGGATATATTTACCGTGGCGTACGCATGGTGAATTGGGATCCCTTAGGAAAAACCGCTCTTTCAGATGAAGAAGTTATTCGCAAGGAAGTCAACCAAAAATTATATTATATAAAGTATCCTATCGCAGGTTCAAACGATGAGTTTTTAGTCATCGCCACTACCCGTCCGGAAACAATTATGGCAGATGCAGCAATCTGCATTAATCCGAATGACCCACGTTATACTCATTTGAAAGGAAGAAAAGCCCTCATTCCATTATTAAATAAAGAAATACCTATCATAGAAGATGAGTATGTTGAGATGGATTTCGGAACAGGATGTTTAAAAGTAACTCCCGCCCATGATTTGAATGACTTTGAGTTGGGTCAAAAACATGGTTTGGAAACGATTGATATTCTAAATGACAACGGTACCTTAAACGAGCATGCTCAAATTTTAGTAGGAGAGGATCGCTTTGTTGCGCGCAAAAAGATCGCTCAGCTTTTAGAAGAACAAGGCTTATTGGAGAAGGTGGAGGACTATAAATCACAAATCGGATTTTCCGAACGCACCGATGCGGTAATTGAACCTAAATTATCCATGCAATGGTTTTGCAAAATGGATGAGTTGGCCAAGCCAGCGCTAGATTATGTGATGAATGGTGAAGTAAACCTGATTCCAGACAAGTTTACTAACTCATACCGCCACTGGATGGAAAATGTGAAAGACTGGTGCATCAGCCGTCAACTGTGGTGGGGTCAACGAATTCCAGCTTGGTATAACGATAAAAAAGAATGGGTTGTAGCCAAAACGGAAGCTGAGGCATTGGCAGAATTTGAAAAGCAAGGAAAAAGTACAACTGGACTCGTGCAAGAAGAGGATGTATTGGATACGTGGTTTTCTTCTGGACTGTGGCCGATGTCTGTTTTCGACGGCATTGAGAATCCAGACAATGAAGATATTAATTATTATTATCCAACCAATGACTTGGTTACCGCTCCTGAAATTCTTTTCTTTTGGGTGGCGAGAATGATGATTTTGGGCCACGAATTCAGACAGAAAGCTCCTTTCAAGAATGTCTACCTTACTGGTATTGTAAGGGATAAATTAGGTCGCAAAATGTCCAAATCTTTAGGAAACTCTCCTGATCCAATCGAGTTGATGGAACAATACGGTACAGACGGCGTTCGTGTGGGTATGCTTTTATCATCTCCTGCTGGGAACGACTTAATGTTTGATGTCTCGTACTGTGAGCAAGGAAGAAATTTTGCAAATAAAATCTGGAACGCCTTCCGCCTAGTAAAAGGTTGGGAAATTAAAGACGAAGAATCGTCTTTATCGGATCTTTTTGCTATTGGATGGTTTGAGAGTCGCTTCAACGCCGCGTTATCCGAAATAGAAAACCATTACGAAAATTATCGATTATCAGATGCTTTAATGTCGGTTTATAAACTGGTATGGGATGATTTTTGTGCCTGGTATTTAGAGATGGTGAAACCCCCTTATCAGCAGCCGATTGCAAGAGAAACACTAGATCGAACTATTGCTTTTTTTGAAGATATTTTAAAGGTGATTCATCCGTTTATGCCTTTTATCAGCGAGGAATTGTGGCACGACGAGATATTCGGCATAAGAGCTGAAATGGATTGCTGTATTGTTGCGGAATATCCTGTAATAGGAGAGGTTGACAAAAATATTCTCCTTACCATGGAAGGATTGAAGAACGTCATTTCTGAAATTCGAAACATCCGCAACACCAAACAAATATCTCCAAAAGAAGCGCTTCCACTTGCCTTCAAAAAAGGTGCGAAGCTAGATTATATTAGTGCTTCCGAAATTTTGAGCAAATTGGCAAATGTTTCAAGTATTGAAGAGCTAGAAGTGAAACCAGAAAATGCCGTATCTTTCATGAGCGGAACAGACGAACTTTTTGTTGATATCGCCGACAATATCGATATTGAAGCAGAAAAGGAAAGAATTGAGAAGGAAATTATTTACTTACAAGGCTTTTTGAAATCGGTAGACAGCAAATTAAATAATGAGCGTTTTGTGAACAATGCTAAACCCGAAATTGTAGAAAATGAACGTAATAAAAAGGATGATGCTGAAAACAAGCTACAAGCTTTACAAAATAGCTTAAAAAGCTTATAGTTAAAACATATCTGCTTAGATAAAAGTCTGAATCACGAATTTCCGTTATTTAAATTACTCATTCATAAGCTGTTAGCTATGCTCGCGTATTGCTAGCGTATTGACTCCGTATTGAGAGCGTATTTGAATGCATTTATACGCTCTCAATACGCTCTCCTATTGCAATGATTATTCTTTGATTATTAACGATTTGATATCGTATTAACTAAACCACTCCATTACTTCCTCTTTTGAGGGCATGGTGATATCTAGTTTCATTTTTTTGCGCAACCCGCCTAAGTCGTTGAATACTTTATTTGGGTTGGCGGCTTTTAATGCCTCAATTGTGCTAATTCCCATTTTCTGAAGTACTGGAACCCACTCTTCAGGCACACCTTGTTCCTGATAATCGGAAACGCTTGCTGTTTTGATTACTTTTTCTGGTCGCATTTGGGGGAAGAACAACACGTCTTGGATGCTGTTTTGGTTTGTCATAAGCATCGCTAAGCGGTCAATTCCAATACCTACACCAGCGGTAGGAGGCATACCATATTCCAACGCCCTTAAGAAGTCATAATCAATGAACATGGCCTCATCGTCCCCACGTTCCATTAGTTTAGTCTGTTCTTCAAAGCGTTCCAATTGATCAATAGGGTCGTTCAACTCTGAATAGGCATTTGCTAATTCTTTTCCATTTATCATTAATTCGAAGCGTTCTACTAAGCCTTCTTTACTACGATGCTTTTTAGTTAGTGGGCTCATCTCAATTGGGTAATCAATGATGAAGGTCGGTTGGATGTAGTTTTTTTCACATTTTTCTCCAAATAACTCATCAATCAGTTTTCCTTTACCCATGCTTTCGTCTACTTCAACGTTTAATTGCTTGCAGGTAGCGCGGAGCTCACTTTCATTCATCTCACTTACATCGATCCCCGTATATTCTTTGATTGCATCATAGATGGAAATGCGTTTGTAAGGTGCTGCAAAGTCGATTTCTTTATCGCCCACTGTTAGGGTCGTTTTGCCGTTGGTGACCATTGCAACTTTTTCGAAAAGTTGTTCGGTAGTTTCCATCATCCAGTTATAATCTTTATAGGCGGCATAGTATTCCATAACGGTAAATTCGGGGTTATGCGTGCGATCCATGCCTTCGTTTCTGAAGTTACGGCTAAACTCATAGACCGAGTCAAATCCTCCAACGATCAAGCGTTTTAAATACAATTCATTTGCTATTCTTAAATAAAGCGGGATATCTAAAGCGTTGTGATGCGTGATAAAAGGTTTTGCCGCAGCGCCTCCGGGAATACTTTGTAAAACAGGAGTGTCTACTTCTAAAGCGCCTTTTTGATCTAAAAAGTCTCGTATAGCTGTTTTAACAGCACTTACTTTTTTAAAAGTCTCTTTTACTTCCGGATTAACCACTAAATCAACGTAACGTTGACGGTACCTGAACTCGGGGTCTGTGACGGCATCAAATGTTTTACCGTCGGCAGATTTTACAACTGGCAGTGGCTTCAATGATTTTGCCAATATCGTCATTTGTGTGGCATGAATGGAGATCGTGCCCGTTTTGGTAATAAATACAAAACCGTTGATTCCGATGAAATCGCCTATATCTAAAAGTTTTTTAAATACAGTATTGTATAAGGTCTTATCCTCAGTAGGACAGAGTTCATCTCTATTTAAATAGACTTGTACTCTTCCAGTAGAATCTTGCAATTCGATGAAGGACGCACTACCCATCACTCGACGGCTCATAATGCGGCCAGCAATACTAATGGATTTATACTTCTCATCTTCTTCAGAAAAGTTTTTATTTATATCCTTTGCTGTAGCATTTATTTCATAGCTCTCAGCAGGGTAGGCATTTATTCCTAGTTTTGTTAATTCAATTAAAGCTTCACGTCGTAGAAGTTCTTGTTCAGAAAGAATACTGCTCATGGTAGATTGTTGTTTTTGCAAAAATAGCAATATTAATCTAAATAAGTGTTCGTAGCTGTAGCGTTCTTCTTTCTATCCTCGTTTTAGAAATAATAACGGATTTAGTGGCTTCAAATGTAAAGCCGTATTTTAGCGAATTAAATGACAGATTATTTTTAAAATCTATACGCCTTTAAAATAAGTGAGTAAGCCGCTGGGACATTCAAAATTGGGATCTTTATTCTCTTTAAAGGAGGCTATTGAAGCGTGCGCCAAAAAAAATGATAATAAAGCTAAGGAGTTCATATATAAACAATATTATGGATACGTAATGGCCGTAATCTGTCGTTATGTTAGGGACTCTTATGATGCGGAGGAACTCGTTAACGAAAGCTTTATGAGAGTGTTTAAAGGTATAGGGGGATTTAAAGTAAAAGACGGAAATATTGATTCTCTTGAGAAACTGTTTTTGGGTTGGATGGCTAGAATCTCTACAAATTTATCCATAGACCATCTTCGTGCAAAAAAGCAGACTGTCTTAATTGATGATCATAGTCAGTTTGATGCTTTTGTCAATCCATCTAAACCTTCTGTTGATCTTGAAGTAGCGGATATCATGGCGCTCCTAGAAAGTTTGCCGGAAATTCAACGGTTGATTTTTAATTTGTTTGAAGTAGATGGCTATTCGCATGAAGAGATTGCACTGAAATTGGGTATTCCAGAAAGTACTTCGAGAACCTACCTAACTAGGGCAAAAAAGAAATTGAGAGAATTATATTTAGTACAAATGGTAATTAGGAATTAAGATGAAACCAGAGGACCATCAAGATATTATTAAACAAATGGCTGATCGCCTTCGCGAACATTCCCTTCCTTATCGGGAAGGGGCATGGGAGCGTTTTGAAAAATTTGAAAAAAAGAAATCGAAGCAGTTGGTGTTGTGGCCTTACTTTTCGGCTGCTGCTGCGATTCTAATCGCTGTTATTTTATTTCTAAAACCTGAAAAACAACTACCGGTAACTAGTGAGCTGGTTAGTCAAAATATTGAAAAGGAAATACGTAGCGGGGAGAAGCTGGTTATGGAACAGGAGAGTAAAGTTATAGGGAATCCGACAGATGAAGAAGTAGACGCTCAGACCTTGGATAGAAAGCCAATCTCTCAGATCTCTCTTGCTTCCGAAGTTGGCGTAGAAAAGAAAAATTCAAAAAATAGTGGATTTGAAAATACGCTTGAACTTGTAACCGTTAAACAGGAAGAGGTGTCTGCGTATCGCAGTGGCGATGAAACGACAATAGAGAATACGATAGTTGAGAAGGTAATTGCCGAAGCTTCTACACTTGTTTCTGTAAAAAAGGAAGATCCCGTCGATCTTCTCGCTGCTTTGTTGGCTAAAGAGGATAAGGGAATCATTGACAACAGAAGTATTAATAGGAATTGGAGTATTGGTTTAGAAATTTCACCAAATATAAGTAGTAATAAGCAATTGAATATGGGGGGTGGTATCGCGTTTGCATATTCGGTGTCGCCGAAAGTTTCAATTTCATCGGGTATTTCTTATCTTCAGCTAGATGCTGAGCGTCCGCCTAATTGGCCTGCTGAAATGAGTGGTTTCCCGAATGCTAGTCCAGAATTGAATGGCGAGTTCTCTGTTGGAAGTTTTCCAATTGGGAAATCCCATGTAAAGACCTTGAGTAAAGTAGAAGCGAATTTAATTGGATTAGATATACCTTTGGCTATTAATTATCACGTAAATAAAAACCTATTCGCTTCGTTTGGTGTATCTGTTTTTAATGTGCTAAATGAAGATCGTATAAATCAGTTTAAAAATCAAGAGGTAAGCGTTCTTTATCATGGAGCTGAGAATAAAACTCCTGAACCTGTGGTACAAACTTTTTATTCTATGGAGAAGGCGAGTGAAAAACATTATGAAGGTCAAGGGTTAAGTGGCTTTTATAACTTTTCTATCGGATACTCAATTCCTGTTTCTAAAAAAGTAGGCCTTTCTGTTGAACCGTTCTTTAAAATACCAATGAATACTTTTCGGGATGACGATATGAATTTGAGTAATGGGGGAATTAAGATTAGTACGAGGTTTTAAGGAAGCTGTCAGCGACAGCAGCAATCAGCTTTGAGCTATCAGCCGTCAGCTCCTTTCTTTCGTCACCCATCAGGTGGCACGAGAGGGTGACGAAGAGGCCGCAAGTTTTGGGTGTGAATTGAAGCTGACAGCTGATAACTGACAGCCCTAATATCTATTCCCTTTCTTTATAACTTACTCCCATATTCTGGAACATAAACGCCCATTTGTCGACTTGTTCTTGGATGATTTTATCAGTGGGTTTTCCAGCACCATGTCCTGCGTCGGTCTCGATTCTGATTAACACTGGGTTATCCCCTTCATTGTATTCTTGCAGACGAGCTGCGAACTTAAAGGAATGAGCAGGCACCACACGGTCATCATGATCGGCAGTCGTTACCATTGTTGCAGGATAAGAAGTGCCTTCTTTTAAAGCATGATAAGGCGAATATTTGTATAGATAATCAAACAATTCCTTATTGTCATCTGCTGTTCCGTAATCAAATGCCCAGCCAGCACCAGCAGTGAACTTGTGATAACGAAGCATATCCAAAACGCCCACCGCAGGAAGAGCAACTTTAAATAAATCAGGGTGTTGTGTCATTGCTGCGCCTACTAAGAGACCACCATTTGAACCTCCCGAAATTGCTAATCGTTCAGGCGACGTATATTTCTCGTCTATTAAATAATGGGCAGCAGCAATAAAATCGTCAAAAACATTTTGCTTCTGCAATTTTGTTCCTGCTAGATGCCATTTTTCCCCATACTCGCCGCCGCCTCTCAGGTTGGCCACTGCATAGATCCCGCCTTGCTCTAAAAGGATAATATTGGAGGTGCTAAAAGAGGGGGTTAAGCTGATATTGAATCCACCATATCCATATAATAGCGTAGGATTGGTTCCATCGCGTTTAATTCCTTTTTTATATGTGATGATCATCGGAATCTTTGTGCCGTCTTTTGAAGTGTAAAAAACTTGCTCTGATTCGTAGAGGTCTGGATCGAATTTTACTTCAGACTTCTTATACAAACTTGATAGTCCGGATCCAATTTCATATTTGAAAATGGTAGGTGGGTAAACATAGGATGTAAAGGTATAATAAAGTTCCATTTCGTTTTCTTTCGCAGAAAATCCTGAAGCTGTTCCCAATCCCGGAAGGTCAATAGTTCTTTCTAACTTTCCTTCCAAACTGTATTGTTGCACGAGTGATGTCGCATCTTTTATGTAGTTAGCAAATAGTTTTTTGCCACCTTTTCCGATATTTAATACGTTTCCGGTTTCTGGAATTAAGTCAGTCCAATTGCTAGGGTTGAGTTTCGAGAATTCTGTGGTGACAACTTTGTAGTTAGGTGCATTTAGGTTTGTATAAATAAAAAGCTTGTCTCCTTGGCTCTCAATAATGTAATGATTTTGATCGAAATTGTCAACGATAGTTTCTATAGACGAGTTAGCATTTGTTAGATCTTGAATGTACAATTCGTTCCCGCTTGTTGTATTCGCTGCAGAGATTACCAAGAATCGCTCATCCTCGGTGAGGTAAGCTCCAATATAACGTCTAGGTGTCTTCAGGCCGCCAAAAATCAATTGATCTTGCGTTTGTGGAGTTCCTAGTTTATGAAAAAAGAGTTGATGGTATTGTGTAAGTCCTGACAGCTCGCTTCCTTCTTTTGGTTTTTCATAGCTGCTGTAGTAGAAGCCTTCATTCCCTTTCCAAGCTATTCCACTAAACTTCACGTCTATTAGCGTGTCGCCAAGAATAGTTTTATCCTGGGTGTTGAGAATAACCACTTTGCGCCAGTCTGATCCGCCTTCAGAGATTTGATAAGCAGCAAGGCTGCCATCTTTAGAAAAGGATATCCCGGCAAGGGAGCTGGTTCCATCTTTAGAGAATTTATTAGGGTCTAAGAATACTTCTGCTTCTCCATCGTCCTTTTGTCTATAAAGAACAAATTGATTTTGTAAGCCGTCGTTTTTATAAAAATAGGTGTACTCTCCTTCCTGGAATGGAGCGGTAAATTTTTCATAATTCCATAGGTCAGTCAGTTTGCTTTTTATTGCATCACGATAAGGAATTTGATCCAAATAATTCTGGGTGACTTTATTTTCTTGCTTTACCCATTCTTCCGTTTCTGCGCTGGTATCATTTTCTAGCCATCTATAAGGGTCAGTTACTTTGGTGCCAAAAAAGTCATCAGTAACCTCTATTTTCTTTGTTTCAGGATAGGGGAGTAAGGTTATTTGATCCACAGGATGTATTATTTTTGAGTTTTGTTTTGTTGTGCATGCGGCCAATAAAGAGGCGAAAATCGCAATTCCATAGATACGTTTCATAAGATAAGTGGTATTTGTAAAAGTACAAATCTATCATTTTATTAATGAGTTAAAAAATCCTGACATTCATAGCTAATAGATCGAATGATAAGAATCGTTTTGATTGAAAGTTTTATCACTACTTTTTGTAAGTTTGTGGCAAAACTATGGCCTCAAAAATATATTTTGCATCAGACTTTCATTTGGGTACACCGTCACAAGAAGAAAGCCGCCTTCGTGAGAAGCGGATTGTTTCCTGGTTGGATTTTATAAAGGAAGACGCTTCAGAGTTGTATTTGATGGGCGATGTTTTTGATTTTTGGTTTGAATACAAACATACGGTTCCTAAAGGTTATATTCGACTATTAGGAAAGTTGGCAGAGCTTTCTGATGCGGGCGTGAAGTTGACTTTCTTTAAAGGGAACCATGATATGTGGATGTTCGGCTACCTCGAGGAAGAGTTAGGTGCTACAATAATTTCTAATGAATTAATCATTAAACGGAATAACAAGCGGTTTTATCTTCACCACGGTGATGGCTTAGGTCCAGGCGATGCAAAATATAAACTTTTGAAAAGAGTGTTTAGGAGTCGTCTTTGTCAGTGGTTATTCGCACGCTTGCACCCTAACTTGGGCATCGGTATTGCAAAGATGTGGTCACAGCACAGTAGAATAACCAGTGGAAAAACTGAGCTTTTTGAGAACGAAAACAAGGAATGGCTAGTTTCTTATGTTAAGGATTATTTGAAAGAAAATAGTGGCAATACAGAAAATACTATTGATTATTTTATTTTTGGGCATAGGCATTTGCCTTTATCCATTCCGATAGAAAAGAGTTTATATATTAATCTAGGCGAGTGGATGAATTTCAATACTTATGCAGTCTTTGATGGCGAACACTTGGAACTTAAAGTTTGGAAATAACGATTATTTGTGGTAAATAGCAACTACTTGTTGAAAATAGCTGCTTTATTTAGACTAGCGTAAAAAGTTCTAGAATAGGTCATGGATAATCAACCCGTTTTCAAATTTCCGATTTTCATCAGTTGTTTCAACTAAGCCTTTTGCCCAAACAGTATATATTTTTCCTTCTTCTAATTTGAGTTCGAAAATATAGTTTCGTTGGCTGCGAGCTTCCGTTGATGTTTTAAAGTTTGCATTATTATAGTCACCCGCCGGCACTTCATAAAAGTCAGTGTATTGTTTGAATCCTTTGTTACTTGCAAACAAACTGTCTTGGACAATAGAAAAATCTAAGCCGCCTACATCTGGACTTAGGTTTATAAAGCGAACTTTTGCATTTCCAGCTTTAGGTTTTGTTAAATTATCTTCGATTAATAGCGAACCTAATGAATCTGCTACAGTTCCAACAAGAAATAGACTTTGATATTTCCCTCTGGCTAAATTGATGTTGGTTGTATAAAAAGGATTTACAAATGTTTTGTTTTTATAAAACCTGGCTTCATAAGTTCCTGAAAATAGAGAGAAGTACTTGATATTCTTTGCAAAGGAAATATTTGCGGGCAAAACAAGTTCTCTATTTAAAACAAAGTCGAAAGCAGGAGCATCCGGTGCAGCATTGACTACCGTTAATGCTGAACCGATAGTCTGATTATTATGTTCGGAATCTTTTAAGCAGGACGTGAGTGATAAAAGACATAGGCTGAAAAGAACAATCAAAAAAGATGAGGCTTTGTACATTTTAAACTGTGGTAAACGTTCCATTATCGATGATTTGAGAATTAATAGTTGCATGGGTTTATTAGTATGTTTTCCTAAACAGAACGAATTCTTTGCTGCTTTCGCGACATTTACCCCTATATTAAAAAGCAGATTGAAAATGCAGTGCTGAATTTTTAAATTTTCCGTAAGTTTGTCACAAACGAACAATAGATAGCAATGTCTTTAAGAGAGAACCAATTTAGAACAAAAAATATCAGAAAGAGTGCACCTGGCAAATATCCTAATGCTCGGGATGGCCGAAGTGCGAAGTCTACTGTTTCGGAGCGCTTGCCCAAGTTTAGCTTTAACAGTGATAAAGTAACTAAGATTTTGGGCCTTTTTGCGTTATTATTATCTCTTTATTTCTTAATTGCTTTTACTTCCTATTTATTTACTTGGCAAGACGATCAAAGTTATATTTCTTCTTCAAATGGTGGCTGGGGAAATCTTTTTAAATCAAGTGAAGAGTTGAGGGCGCTCGGTTTCGAAGAGCCGGTTGTTGATAATTGGTTGGGTAAATTTGGCGCTCTTTTATCTCATCAATTTATTTATAAATGGTTTGGTATTGCTTCATTTATATTTGTTGCGCTATTGTTTGTCATTGGGTATCGATTATTATTTAAAGTTGCCGTTTACCCTTTGAATAAAACCTTCGGCTATTCTATATTTTTTCTTCTTTTCATTTCTATAGGTATCGCTTATTTTCATGGGTTTGCTAGTAATTTTCCTCATTTCATTGAAGGGGAGATTGGCTTTTGGTCGAATCGTTTGCTGCAAGCACAAATTGGAAAGGCTGGAGTAGGCGGTTTGTTGCTTTTTTCTGCATTAACTTTTCTTATTATTGTTTACAATATCGACTTTAAATTTCTTCGATCAAGTTTATCTCCAGATATACAAAGTAAGGAAGTGAATGAGGATCCTTCAAGACCAATTTCTACTAACAGAGATTTTAAATCAGAAGAAGTTGAACTTAATCCGAAGTTAAATGTCGTAAAGGAAACACAGCCAAAGAATAACAATGTGCAAAAGGCGCCTGCATTCGAAATTGAGAGGGAGGATGAACCACTGGTTGTTGGAAGTCAACCTGTAGTTTCGAAAAATGAGGTTATAAAACCTTCTCCTTCCTTATCTGTCGAAGATGTTGTAGAAGAAAAAAAGGCAGATGCTAATGTATTAGTAGAGAAGTTTGGTCAATATGATCCGAAATTAGATCTATCTTCCTATAAATACCCTCATTTGGGTTTGTTAAAAGATTACGGATCGGGAAAGATCACGATCAATAATTATGAATTAGAAGCCAACAAAGATAAGATCGTTGACACTTTAGGTAATTATAATATTGAAATTGAAAAAATTAAAGCTACGATTGGCCCAACCGTAACCTTATATGAAATTATTCCTAAGCCGGGCGTCCGAATTTCTAAAATTAAAAATTTAGAGGATGATATAGCATTAAGTTTAGCTGCATTAGGTATTCGAATTATCGCTCCAATGCCAGGTAAAGGAACAATTGGTATAGAAGTTCCCAACAGTCATCCCGAGATGGTCTCCATGTATTCTGTTCTTGCAACTGAAAAGTTCCAACATACGGATATGGACTTACCAATTGCTTTAGGTAAGACGATTTCCAATGAGGTTTTTATTGCGGATTTAGCTAAAATGCCGCATTTACTGGTCGCAGGTGCTACCGGACAAGGTAAGTCGGTCGGTATAAATGCCATTCTTACTTCGTTGCTTTTTAAGAAGCATCCTTCGGAGTTGAAGTTTGTTTTAGTGGACCCAAAGAAAGTGGAGTTATCTTTATTTAGGAAGATTGAAAGGCACTTTTTGGCGAAACTACCAGGAGAAGAAGATGCCATTATAACGGACACCAAGAAAGTGATCAATACCTTAAATTCGTTATGTATTGAAATGGACCAGCGTTATGATCTATTGAAAAATGGAGGTGTTCGAAACCTTAAAGAATATAATGCTAAATTTGTTAATAGACGCTTAAATCCCGAAGAAGGACATCGATTCCTTCCATTCATTGTATTAGTTGTCGATGAATTTGCGGATTTGATGATGACAGCAGGAAAGGAGGTGGAAACACCTATTGCTCGATTAGCACAACTAGCGAGAGCAGTGGGCATTCATTTAGTAATTGCTACTCAACGACCGTCTGTCAATATTATTACAGGTACTATTAAGGCAAACTTTCCTGCGAGGTTAGCTTTTCGAGTATTATCTAAGGTCGATTCGAGAACTATTTTAGATAGCGGAGGGGCGGATCAGCTTATTGGTCGTGGTGACATGCTCTTATCTACAGGTAGTGATTTGATTAGGATTCAATGTGCTTTTGTAGATACGCCTGAAGTAGATGCTATTTCCGAATACATTGGCGAGCAACGCGGGTATTCTTCCGCATTTTTGTTGCCGGAATATGTGGATGAAAGTGGTGAAGGCAGTAGTTCGTCAGAATTTAACTTTAATGATAGGGATGCACTTTTTGAAGAAGCAGCGAGACTAATTGTTTCGCATCAGCAAGGTTCAACCTCGTTAATACAGCGGAGGATGAAACTAGGATATAATAGAGCAGGACGAATAATTGATCAGCTAGAGAGCGTAGGCATAGTAGGGCCTTTTGAAGGGAGCAAAGCGCGGGAAGTACTTTATCCTGATGAATATTCTTTGGAGCAGTTTTTGGATACTCTTAGAAAGAACGATTAATAAATACTAGAAATGAAAAGAATATTTCTTTGCTTTATAGTCATAATTTTTGGTGGATTTAAAGCCGTAAACGCTCAATTTGATTCTACCTCAAAAAAGGTGCTTGATAAAGTAAGCGATAATTATCAGTCTTTTAATACTTTAGAGGCCGACATATTGCTTTTAGTTGAAAATCCACAAGAGAAGGCCTATACTACTACTGGTAAGTTATCTTTAGAAAGGATGTCTGGCAAATTTAAAATTGTTTTAGGAGGGCAGGAGATTATAAGCGACGGCACAACGCAATGGACAGTATTAAAAGATCAGGGAGAAGTGCAAGTGACCGATGCAGATAGAGACGATAATTCATTAAATCCGGCTACTATCTTTACCTTTTATAAAAAAGGATACGAGGGGACCTATACGGGAACTTCTAAAGCAGATAACAAAACCTTTGATGATATTACTTTGGTTCCTATAGATGCAAAACAAAACGTAGCGAAAATTAAATTAAGAGTGGATAGAGCAACAAGCCTAATATACGAAGCCGTTGTTTTCGATAAAAATGGAAGCAAATTTACCTATATCATCAAGAAACTTTCTGTTAATACGTCTATTCCCTACTCTTTGTTTATTTTTAATAAAAACAATTATCCTGCTATGGAGATTGTGGATTTACGTTAGTCATGATACCTTATACGCAAAACAGTCTTAATAAATTGGAAAGTTTATTGAATGCTTTAGGATTTAAAATTCGATATGAGCGAGGCAGTTTTAGAAGTGGAACTTGCATCTTACAACAAGAAAACATATTAGTTGTAAACCGGTTTTCGGATATCGAAGTAAAGATAAAGTCTATGCTCCAAGTGATTCAGGCTATTGAGTTATCCGAAAGTATAGAATTAGATGAGAAGCAACAAAAACTTTACTATTCACTTAGCCAAATGACCCTCGACCTGTGAAGATAACATTTTTAGGAACTGGTACTTCCCAAGGAGTTCCCGTGATAGCTTGTAAGTGTGATGTTTGTCTTTCGAACGATAAGAAGGACAAACGCTTACGTTCTTCTATTTTGGTAGAGATAAATGGTTGGAATATCGTTATTGATACGGGACCGGACTTCAGATTCCAGATGTTGAGGGAAGACGTTCAGAAATTAGACGCAATTTTATTCACCCATGAACACAAGGATCATATCGCTGGCTTAGATGATGTGCGTGCGTTTAATTTTAGCCAAAAAAAGCCGATTCCAATTTATGCCGTTAGTAGAGTTTTGGATGTAATTAAATGTGAGTTCCATTATGCCTTTTCTGATTCACATTATCCAGGTGTTCCCGACCTCCATTTACATGAAATAAGGAATGAAGAGTTTATTGTCTGTGGAGACATACCCGTTATTCCAATTGAGGTGATGCACTTTAAATTACCCGTAAACGGGTTTAGAATTGATCAGTTCACTTATATTACTGACATGAAGACCATTTCCGATGAAGAAAAAAAAAAGGTTGAAGGGACGGAGGTGTTAATTATCAACGCATTACAGAGAGATAAACACATATCTCATCTTACTTTGCAGGAGGCAATTGATTTCGCTGAAGAAATAAATGCGAAAAGAACTTTCTTTACTCATATCAGTCATAAGTTAGGGAAACATGAAGATGTTTCTAAATTGCTGCCGCAGCATGTTTTTTTGGCGTACGATGGCTTGAAAATTGATAATTTTTAACGAAACCTTTTCGCAGCAAACAAATGCGTAAAATTTCTGTTGTTTATACAGTTAGTATTCACTTATAAAAAAAATAAATTATGGGTAATCTATTGTATTATATCGCAGTTATTTTAGTGATAATTTGGGCAATTAGCTTTTTTGGAGGATACGCATCTGGAGGAATCATCCATATTCTTTTGGTGATTGCCATAATCGCAGTCTTGCTAAAATTAATTAGAGGTGCCGCTTAGGTTCAGCAAGTATTCAGCTAAAGCTATATCAAGAGGGTAAGTTATTTTGATATTTTGGATATCCCCATCTATTAAATGGATGGGATATCCAGCTTTTTCAACTACTGAAGCATCATCTGTAAAAGTACAATCAAAACCTTGGTCAAATGCCTTCTTTAAAATATTTGCATTGAAAACTTGAGGAGTTTGAATCATAAATACTTTCTCTCGGGGAAGAGAGTTTGTTTTTGATTCACTTTCCTTAAAGCGGATAGAATCGGGGCTTTGAACTGCCGGAATGGCGCTGTTATTTTTTCTGGCTTGATCGAACGCTCGTGAAATAAGTGCGTTCGAAACTAACGGTCTGGCTCCATCATGAATTGCAATTTGTAAATCATCAAGATCTGTTTCTTTGCTAAAAATAAAATTCAAGCCATTTTTTACCGAGTAAAATCTTTCGCTTCCGCCTGGTATGACGGAATGTGGGATATTAAAATCATATTGATCACATAATTGATTCCATCGTTCAATATGGTTTTCATTCAAAACGAGAACAATATGAGTGTTCTCGTTTTGTTTATGGAATGCTGCAATGCTATGCACCACTATTGGCTTGTCTGCTAAGGGTAAAAATTGCTTTGGAGTATGGTCTCCCATTCGCTGTCCTTTACCCCCCGCAACAATGATTGCGTATTGACCCATGTCTATTGCTAGGTATTGTTATTAACGAATACTTATATGATTAACATAGCGTCGCCATAGCTATAGAAACGATATTTTTCTTTAACAGCCACTTCATATGCGTGTCTTACATAATCGTATCCTCCAAACGCACTAGTCATCATCAGAAGAGTTGACTCCGGTATATGGAAGTTGGTAATCATGCTATTTGCAATGCTAAACTCATAAGGCGGGAAAATAAATTTGTTTGTCCATCCACTTGCTTCTTTCAACATTCCACTAGCTGAAACCGCGGACTCAATTGCCCTCATGCTTGTAGTACCTACTGCGCATACTTTGCGTTTCTCTTCATTTGCATGGTTTACAATATCAACAGTCTTTTGGTCAACTATGAATTGTTCTGAATCCATTTTATGTTTTGTGAGGTCCTCTACTTCTACAGGTCTGAACGTACCTAAGCCTACATGTAAAGTAATTTCAGCGAAATCAACTCCTTTAAGCTCGAATCTCTTCATTAGTTCGCGGCTGAAATGTAAACCCGCTGTGGGCGCGGCAACTGCGCCTTCATGCTTTGCAAAAATAGTTTGATAACGAAATTTATCTTCTGGAGTAGCTTTACGTTTGATATATTTAGGAAGGGGTGTTTCGCCTAGGATTTCAATGTTTTTGCGGAATTCTTCGTCCGACCCATCAAATAGAAATCGTATTGTTCGGCCCCTTGATGTAGTATTATCCACAACTTCTGCAACAAGTAAGTCGTTTTCGCCAAAATAGAGCTTGTTTCCGACCCTGATTTTTCTGGCAGGATCTACTAGAACATCCCAAAGCTTTAACTCTTTATTTAATTCTCTTAACAAAAATACTTCAATAGTCGCACCAGTCTTTTCTTTATTTCCGTACAAACGAGCCGGAAAGACCTTCGTATTATTAAGGATCAAAACATCTTTTTCATCGAAGTAATCCAATACATCTTTGAAGATTTTATGTTCAATCTCTCCAGTATCCCGATGTAGAACCATTAATCGTGATTCGTCTCGGTTCTCTACTGGTGAATGAGCTATTAAAGATTCTGGCAAATTAAACTTAAACTGAGAGAGTTTCATTATGTATTTGTTTTATGCGAATTAAACCTAAATTAATCGTCTATTGTTTTTTATTTGAATATACCATCAATAGTGGTAAACCCTTGATTTTTGCGACTTCCATGAAAAAATAAGCTGCAAATTAGGGCGCAAAGTTACGAAATATTTATGCTAATAGTGCTAAATACAGCGTTTATTTTAACAATCACTTAAGAATATTATTTTTCTTTGTACATGTAACTTATTTCACCTGCTATCGTCAAACCTATAGTTATGATGGTATTAAAATTATTAGGAGAAAGTTTTGGCTTTGCGTTTTCAGCACTGCGTTCTAATAAGACACGGACATTTCTTTCTTTATTGGGTATCACCATTGGAATAATGACCATAATAGGCGTATTTTCTGCTGTTGATACGCTCAGGTCGAATTTAGAGAACAGCGTTGAGAAATTAGGAAGCAAAACCATTTATGTTTCAAAATGGCCTTGGGATGGTGGTCCAGATTTTCCATGGTGGAAATATTTAAATCGACCTGAGCCTTCTATTCGCGATTTTAATCAACTTCAAGAGCGTTTAAAAATTGCCGATGGAATTTGTTATAATTTTGGAATGGGTAATAAAACGGTGAAGTTTCGTAATTCAAATGTCGAAGGAGTGACGGTTGTCGCCGCTTCTTATGATTTATATAAAGTAAGGAACCTGGAATTTGAAGATGGAAGGTATTTCACTGAGATGGAAACAAACCGTGGGGCTCCTGTTGGCATTATAGGTTCCACTGTAGCGGAGGCTCTTTTTTCTAATATTGATCCGATAGGTAAAGAAGTGAATGTCCTTGGTAGAAAAATAAAAGTTGTTGGGCTTTTTAAACAAGAAGGAGAGGGGATGTTAATGGACGTATCCCTTGATAATACGGTCGTTTTACCATTAAACTATGTTAGAAATCTTGTAAATCCAGAAAATTATAATCCAGATATTGTCATAAAAGCCTCAGCTCAGTATCCTCTCGAAGAGTTAGAAAGTGAGTTGCGAGGGGTGATGCGATCAATACATCGAATCAATCCAAAACAAGAAGACGATTTCTCATTAAATAAGACTACTATTATTACTGCTCAGCTCGATCAGATGTTTAAAATTATCAACTCCGCTGGTTTGTTTATTGGTATTTTCTCCATCTTAGTTGGAGGGTTTGGAATTGCAAATATTATGTTTGTTTCGGTTAAGGAGCGCACCCATATTATTGGAATTCAGAAGTCTTTAGGTGCAAAGAACTTTTTTATTTTGTCTCAGTTTTTAATTGAGGCAATCGCATTATGTATTATTGGTGGATTAATGGGTTTGGCGATTGTATATATTTTGGCCTTTATTGTGAAGATGGGTTTTGGGTTGGCCATTATTGTTGATTTTAGCAAAGTGATTCTTACCTTAATTCTTTCCACAATTATTGGTTTGATAGCTGGTATTGTTCCAGCCGTGATGGCATCCCGTTTAGATCCCGTAGAAGCGATAAGAAGTAACTGATAAAGGAAAACGCTAATTTAGAATATAGAAAAGGGGAGATTGAACTTCAATCTCCCCTTTTCTATTAGAAACAACCTGATTAATTTATTATTTTAATTTACTTAAGGCTCCTTTGATCCGTGCTAAGGCCTCTACTAGTTGGTCGTCTGCCGCAGCATATGATAAGCGTAAACAGTTATTGTTTCCAAAAGAATCTCCACCTACAGTGGCAACATGACCTGTGTTTAATAGGTATAAGGCTAGATCTGCAGAGTCTGTTATTGTTTCACCGTCTTCACTCTTTTTTCCAAAGAAGGAACTTATATCTGGGAAAAAATAAAATGCACCTTCGGGAAGGTTTGTTTTTATTCCAGGAATATCAATCAATAAATTATATACCAATTCGCGCCTTCTTTTAAAGGCTTTTCTCATTTCAATAACACTACTTAAACCGCTCGAATAGGCCTCTATTGCAGCCATTTGAGCAATAGAACATGTGGCAGAGGTGATTTGACCCTGAAGTTTATCAGCAGCAACGGCGATCTCATTACTTGCCGCTAAATAACCTACTCGCCAACCCGTCATAGCATAAGCTTTAGAGAAGCCATTGACGATAATAACCCGATCTTTAATGCTCTCAAATTGAGCTATCGATTCGTGCTGATCTATAAAGTTGATATGTTCGTAGATTTCATCTGATAAGATGTAGATATTTGGATGCTTTTCAAAGACCTTTACAAGTTCGTTCAATTCGGCCCTACTGTATACACTACCAGTAGGATTACAAGGTGAAGAAAAGACGAACAGCTTGCTTTTAGCTGTGATGGCACCTTCAAGTTGTTCAGCCGTTATTTTGAAATCATTCTCTATTCCAGCGTCGATGAAGACTGAGGTACCTTCTGCTAATTTTACCATTTCAGAATACGAAACCCAATAAGGTGTTGGAATGAGCACTTCGTCGCCCGGGTTTACCAAACACATGACTGCATTTGCAAGGGATTGCTTTGCTCCAGTAGAAACCACAATTTGTGAACTATCGTAATCTAAATTATTTTCTGTCTTTAATTTATTGACAATGGCTGTTCTTAATTCTGGATATCCCGAAACAGGTGTGTAATAAGTAAAGTTATTATCCATTGCGTTCTTTGCCGCCTGTTTTATGTTCTCAGGAGTGGGAAAATCAGGTTCACCAAAACTTAAATTAATGATATTAATTCCTTTTGCAGTCAACTCTCTACCGAGCTTCGCCATTTTTATGGTGGCGGATTCAGATAGATTGTTTATTTTGTCTGATAATATTGAGGTTGTTTTCATTATGGCAAATATAATAGGTTATATATGATATTTTAGTAATAAATGTAAAAATTTATTAAAATTTTTCAACGCATCGGTCTTTTATAATGATGGTATTCTACTTTTCTATTTAATTAATAATTAATAGCCTTGAAAAGTCAAAAAAAAATAATTCTACTTTCTTTAGCTACAAGCATCGTTTTAATGGGCGCAAAGTTTGTCGCTTATTCTATAACACACTCTAATGCTATCCTTACGGATGCTTTGGAAAGCATTGTAAATGTTATGGCTAGCTCTTTTGCGTTTTATAGCATATATCTTGCTTCCATGCCACGAGATGAAAACCATCCTTATGGTCATGGAAAAGTGGAGTTTTTTTCAGCATTATTGGAAGGTGGATTAATTTTTATCGCTGGGCTAGTGATTGTTGGAAAAGCAATTTACAATTTATATTTTCCAGCAGAAATACATCAGATCTTGGATGGTATGGGAATTTTAGCTATCACTGGTGTTATTAATTTTGTTTTAGGTAGATACTTGGTTAGAAAAAGTAAACGTTTTAATTCGATTACATTATTCGCGGATGGTAAGCATCTGCTGACAGATGCATATAGTACGCTTGGTTTATTAGTAGGGTTGAGCTTGTTTTATATTACGAAAATTGTATTAATAGATACTTTGCTTTCTCTTGGTCTTGGGTTATTTATTGTTTATAGTGGTTATAAATTACTTAGAAAATCCGTAGGAGGATTAATGGATGAATCAGATGTTGAGATCGTAAATAAAATCGTTTCTATTCTACAGAGTAATAGAAATGATGCCTGGATCGACGTTCATAATTTACGCATTCAACGTTATGGTCCCGAATTACATGTAGATTGCCATGTAACCTTGCCAAACTATTATAGCTTGATGCAAGTGCATGATGAAGTTTCGGCAATCGACAAATTCGTGAATCAAAACTCAAATATTAAGACTGAGCTTTTTATTCATGCCGATCCTTGTGTGCCTCAATGTTGTCACTATTGTAGCGTCAAAAACTGTCCTATTCGTTCAGAAGATAAAAAAATCGACATTGAGTGGAATGTAATGATTGTAACTAGTAATAAAAAGCATTTTGAGAATGAGCAACCTGATGCAACAAATTAAAAAAATGAGAGTAATGGAGCATTTCAACCTACGTGTATATGGTGTATTGGTCAATGAAAGTCAGGAAGTATTGATCAGTAGAGAGGTCTATAAGGGATTGTCTTTTACAAAATTTCCCGGAGGAGGCTTGTGTTTAGGGGAAAGTTTACCGGACGGATTGATTCGGGAATTTAAAGAGGAGTGTAATTTAGACATTGAAGTTGAAAAGCTTCTTCATGTTACGGATACCTTCGTGCCTTCAGCTTTTGATAACAGTCAGGTAATTGGGGTCTATTATAAAGTGAGGTGCTTGGATTCCAGTTTACGTGACTTTAAGTTGAAAAACTTTGATTTGGAAAATGACTCCTCTCAATCTTTTCATTGGGTCGAATTTGATAAACTGGCGGCAGAAGATTTTTACTTTGAAATGGATCAACAGGCTTGGAGGCACATAAAAAACATCAGTAATTAAGATATTGTCGATAGGTTTCTTGTAAATATGCTTGCCCAATTATTTTTAAGTTTTGAGTTACGGAGTCATTCACAGATGAATCCTCAAGATAGACTATATTTTTACCTACATTGTCAAATGATAAGCTTTGTTCTGGAGTCACGACACCAAAGCCGTTATCCCAAGTAAAAAAGGCAAAAGAAGGAGTCTTAGAGTCAAGTAAATCTCGACTCCAATAATAATCATCAGAGTTTATCTTTAATTGTTTCAGTAAGGTGGAGACTAAATCCGTCTGGTTGCCAATTTTGTCAATTGTCTTTCCGCGAAAATCTTTATTCAACACATTACCATATAAAATAAGAGGTATTCGATAACGGTTTGGATGGTGGTTATCCCACTTTTCTAATGGCAGTCGATGACCATGATCGGCGATGATAACAAAAAGAGTGTTTTCATACCAATCGGTTTGTTTTGCTTTATTTAAATAGTTATACAAAGCAGAATCTGTGTAAAAAGCAGTACTTCTAAATAGGTTTGCAAGACTATTAGAGCCGAATCGGGGCGGGTTTGGCAAGTCGAAAGGTTCATGATTACTGAGTGTTAATAGCGTAGAAAAAAACGGTTGTTGACTTTTATTCAAAAAATCAATCGACTTTTGAAAAGTGAGATGATCAAAGGCACCCCATTTTGAAGATACATCCTTAATAGGGAAATTATACTGATCAATAACATCTTGGACGCCATGGCTCAGCATATAGGATTTGAAGTTATAAAACTCACTTTCGCCTCCATAGATAAATGACGTATTATACCCATTTCTTCTCAAGTTTTGACTTATTGCCGGCAGATGTTCTAATTTATTGACGTTTTTAATAATACTCTGTGTTGCTTGAGAGGGAAAGCCACTCATGATTGCTACAATTCCTTTGTCTGTTCGATCACTAGTTGAATAAATATTAGTAAATAATAATCCTTCTTCAATCAGTTTTTCGAACCCAGGGGTCGTTCCTGTTTCACCACCTAAACTTTCTATTAAATCAGCCGTAAAGCTTTCAAGAATAATGAGCACTATATTAGGTTTTTCTTGATCAAGAATTGATATAGGGCTGGAATTTGAGTTAACATAAGGTGAAATCTTTTCTCTGGCCGTCTCCTCTGCCATATATTGATATGGATTTGTAGTTGATCCCTTAGAATGCAAATAGTCACTTAACAAGTTCCAATCCGTATTTACCGCGGCGTGATTCAATATTGGTTTTTCAGAAAAATAGGCCATGCTCGGGTTTAAAGGAGTTGTTTGCCATCCACTCCGAATCAACAAAAATAGAACACCACAAAGCAATATGCTAACATATGTTTTAAAATACCATTTGATTTCTTTACTAGTTCTGATAGACGGAAGTGTTTTAGTAAGTAAAAACAACCCTATGCCAATTACAATTACAAATAAGCTGAAAGGTATTAATAATGGGGAAGAAGATGCCGATATATAAGCCTCATAAGGGTAATCGATAAAAGTGGAAATTGCTTTATATGGTAGCTTTGTCCCCCATTCTTGATAAATATTTAGATTAACTGCCATAATAAGGGCACTGATGGATAAGATTAAAAGCGAATACACTTTAAGAGCTAACACTGGTATCTTGACTTCTGGAATAAACCATCTGGCTATATAGAACAGCAACGGAATCACGCAAATATAAGCTGCCATTGAGGCATCCATTCTGAGTCCGAAAAGGAAGATCGATAAAAATTCCTTTACGGCTATCGGGAAGATTTTTGAATAAAAATACCCGATGAAAATTAAGCGTTCGACGAAAAATATTACCATCCAGAGGAGATAGTATCTGACTAAAGAAAAAACGGTTTTTGACATTTAAGCAAATATAAACCAAAAAAGGATAAGAATTTATCATACAAAGATAATCGACCAATTAGATTAGGTTTTGATTAAGAGTATGTATAAGTTAATAGCATGTATTGCAGAATGTTACTTTTATTATTCTGTTTTTTTACGGCTAAAGGGCAAGTAAACCCTGGAGCTCGATTTACAGGGATGGGAAATACTGGAACTGCTCTTCAGGATGTCTATAGTTTATCAACTAATCCTGCGGGGATCGCTAATTTGAAATTGCCTGTCATTGGGTTGGGTTTTGAAGAGGTGTTTTTGGGAGTTGATGTCCGATCTCAACATGCTCTGGCAGTTTTTCCCACACGATTAGGAGTGTTGGGGTATGCCGTTCATAACTATGGCATTTCAAATGTGTATAGTAGTTTAAAGTCTGGATTAAGCATGGCTAAGATGTTCGGTCCCCAATTAGCAATGGCTATTACGATTAATTATCACCGTCTTCAAATTCCCAACTATGGTTCGGATAATACTTTCTCTGTTGAATTTGGAGTTCAATATATAATTAAAGAAAAATGGATCATCGGTGCGCATATTGACAATCCTGGTCGTTTTGGTTTCCAAAGTCAGGATTATTATACCATTCCAACTGTATTGCGTTTGGGAAATAGCTATCAGTTTAGCGATCAGGTTCTGATAAGTATTGACAGTAAGTATTATTTGAATAAAAATTTTGATGGAAGTTTCGGTCTTGAATACTCTTTGATTGAATGGTTGAAATTTCGAGGCGGCATATCTGTTAATCCTTTTCAACGATACATCGGCTTCGGTTTTGGGCATCAACATTTTTTATTTGACGCGGCAGCTGTTCTGCATCCGCGCTTAGGAGTATCACCTCAAATTGGCTTGTCTTATGCGTTTTAATAAACTTACAATTTTGGTATCTGCCATTTTCTTAATAAATATTGGGTTTGCTCAACAAGACGAAAGCGCCCTTATTGTTGAACAACTGGTAGAGGCTCTCGCAGAAGAATTAGATGAGAACTATGATTATGATCAAATCACGAACAGGCTACTTTTCTATCATCAATATCGGATTGACCTTAACAAAACTGAAGGAGATGAATTGAAAGAGCTACAATTTCTTTCCCCTTTACAAATTGAAAACTTTATAAATCATCGGAAGCAAGCGGGTAGGTTTCTTTCCATTTACGAATTACAATCCATTGATGGTTTCGACTTTTTAACCATACAGCGACTTCTTCCATTTATTACTATCTCCGAAACACGGTCGATAAAAGATCTAAATTTTCGAAGTATTATAGAAGAAGGGAAGCATGATTTAATGCTTCGTTATGGTAGATCGCTACAATTGTCCGAAGGCTTTCTTAGAACCAAGGACTCAGATCTATCTCGATATCTTGGTAATCCAGACCGATATTTTATTCGTTATCGATATCAGTTGCCTAAAATGTTCCAGCTCGCAATAAATATGAAAAAAGACCCTGGCGAACCGTTTTTTTCCGGTGCTAAGAACCATGGTTTTGATTTCTATTCCGCCAGTCTTTATTTTAATAAGCTAGGAAAAGTAAAGAATTTAGTTTTAGGGGATTATTCGTTACAATTTGGACAAGGAGTAAATTTGTGGTCCGGATTGAGCTTTGGCAAGGGATCACTATTGCAAAATGTAGCTAGACAGGGACTTGGAGCGAGGCCATATACCTCAACGAATGAAGTGCTATTTTTAAGAGGGATAACGGGAGCGATTAATTTGAATAAATTAGAAATCACTCCGTTTATCTCCTATAGACGTTTAGATGCCACAATCGACGAGGAGGAGGGCACATTCAGTGCGTTGCGTTCTTCAGGTTATAACCGCACGGAATCCGAACTCTCGAATCGTCGATCAGTCAAGCAACTGCTTTATGGAATGAACTTAAAATATAAACTCGACAAGTTAGATCTCGGTGTCAATGTTTATCAAACCAGTTTCAATAGGACATTAGTTCCTCCGCAACGATTGTATAACCAGTTTAATTTCACTGGAGATCAATTAACAAATACAAGTGTTTATTATAATTATTCTTTTGGAGGAACCTACGTGTTTGGGGAAGGCGCACATAATATAAAAGGTGGATTGGCAAGTGTTAATGGTTTGATTAGTAATCTTTCCCATGATATTTCCCTTGTGCTTTTACATCGAGTTTACCAGAGAAACTATTTTTCTTTTTATAATCAAGCTTTCGCGGAAAGTAGTGATGCCAAAAACGAGAATGGTTTTTATTCTGGTTTGCTATGGTCGCCCAATCGAAAGATGTCATGGGTAGTTTATGCTGATTATTTTAGATTTCCATGGCTGAAATTCAGAGTTGATGCTCCATCCCATGGTTATGACTTGTTTTCTTTATTCACCTATTCTCCTGATAAAAAAACGGAAGCAAGTATTAGGTACCGATTCAGGAAAAAACAAGAAAATTTAGGCACGTTTGATCCCGTTAATTTTCTAGCAAATGTTTTGAGGCATCAAGTCCGAGGGGGAATAAAATATGCTTTAGGAGAGAACATTTCTTTTAGAAGTCGATTTGAGCTAGCAAGTTATAAAAAGGAAAAACAAAGAAACGAATTTGGGCTAATGTTTTATCAAGATTTGATTTATAAGCCGATGATGAGTGTTGTTTCTGGCAATGTTCGCTTTGCAATTTTTAATACAGATAGTTATAACTCAAGAATATATGCTTTTGAAAATGATGTGCTTTATGGATATTCCTTTCCCGCGTATGCGAATAAAGGACTGCGATTCTACACTAACGTTCGCTATAAATTACGCCGTAATATGGATGTTTGGTTTCGATACGCAGGTTTTTTTTTTAATGAACGTGGTATTGGGTCTGGGTTGGATGCAATAGAAGGCAAAGTCAAGTCAGATATTCGATTGCAACTTAGAGTCCAGATTTAATCATGAATACTGATAAAATATATCGTGGTCATATTCCTTTTGTTCGCTTTCTTGCTTTTTTTATTGCGGGGATAGTAGGTGGCTACTGCTTTGAGCCGAATTTAAGCTTATATCGATTCCTTATTGTTTGTTTATCGGTAAACATTTTTGTTTTTATAGCTGCCCATATTATAGATAGATGGCAAGCAATTTCTTTATATGGAGGACTTGCTTTCTTTTTGGGAATGTTTACTCTGGGATGGATACTGGTATGGCAGACGAGCCCGAAAATCCAAAAGGATCATTTTAGCCATTTCGAAACCGAGGTCCTTGTCGGTATTGTGAATGAAGAACCAAAATTTACAGGCGAATATTTACGTAGTGAGTTGAAAATAATTGCCGGTTTTCAAAAAGATAAAGAAATTCCGATGACTGGTTTATTGCTCATTAATTTGAAGGTCGATTCGTTAATTGATCCCATAAAATATGGGGATCTAATTTCTATTCCTACGAATTATTTTGAAATTTCGCCTGCTTTTAATCCAGGAGACTTTAATTATAAAGGCTACTTGGCAAATAAAAATATTTGGCACTCTTCGTTTCTAGAAAAGGATCAATTTATATTGCTACAAGAAAAGATGGGAAATCCTAGTATCCAGTACGCTGTTGCTTTTCGGCAAAGAATGATTCGAAAGCTTGAGCAATACTTGACTGAACAAAGTGCACTAACAATAGCTTCGGCTTTAGTATTAGGATATCGAAATGATATGGAGAAAGAGGTATTAAGAGTATTTACTGACACAGGAACAGTGCATGTCTTATCAGTTTCTGGCTTACATGTGGGCATTGTATTCGTCGTTTTTTCTGCTCTTTTATTCTGGATGAACAGAAATCCACAAATCAAATTTATTAAGGGAATCGTCTTGATTCTATTAATATGGTTTTATGCATTGGTAACTGGCTTTTCGCCTTCTGTCTTACGTGCGGCTATTATGATTAGTTTCACGCTTGTCGCTTTTCACTTTATAAAAGACAGAAATATTTACAATACAATTGCGGCCTCGGCCTTAATGCTACTGCTTTATAACCCTAAATTTGTTAGTAACATAGGTTTTCAGCTGTCTTATTTGGCTGTGATTGCTATAATCTATTTATACCCGAAGCTAAGAGACTTGTTCACCATTAAAAATTGCATTTTGAGATGGGTATGGAATTATAGTGCGCTTTCTATTGCGGCCCAATTGATTACTTTTCCTTTGGTGATTTATTATTTTAATAATTTTCCACTTTATTTCTTACCTGCAAATTTATTCATTATAACGCCTGCAACCTTCATTGTTTATTTTGGCTTTGCATTATTACTTTTACCTACCGGTTTTCTAGCAACCTTTATAGCAGGTGCTTTGCAGGGGTTAATTTTGTTTTCTGTGGGCATTCTAAAATATCTAGCGAAAATGCCTTTTGCTTCAATAAATGGTTTTTCAATAAATTCATGGGAAGTGTTTTTTATCTATTGTTTGATCGTAAGTTTTGTTTTCGCCTTCACTTTAAAAAAGAAACAGCTAATATATTGCAGCTTAGCAACCGTCATCTTATTAGCTACTTTTCGAATTCAGAAGCATTTATATATCAATGATAGAACGGAGTTTCGATTTTATAATGTAAACCGGAGTTTAGCAATCGGCATATTTCAAAAAGGTGAATGTATCCTCTATACAGACTCTCTTTTTGCGACAAGTAAAAGCTATCAGTATCTACTAGAGAACATTGAACTTGAAAAAGGCAAGCATCAAGTTAAGCCGATTGTTTTTGCCGACTCCTATCGTTCATCTAACGTTTTAATTGAGAAGGAAATTATTCAGTTAGAAAATAAACGTGTTTTAATATACAAAAAGGCAATGTCGTCTGAAGCTAGTCTTGAAACTGATATCCTATTGATCAGAAATAATGTGAGCACAGATTTAGAAAGTATTATAAAGACGGTGAATTTTAAAAAACTCATCATTGATGGCTCAAACGCTGATAGAAACGTTAAGATTTATACTCAAACAGCCGAAAGGCTTTCCATTCCTTATTATGTACTCAAGAATAATTTTGCTTATGTTTGGTGAGTATTTTTAACGTATGACTATACATGAATTATTGCAGAAGTACTGGCAATATTCCGCATTTAGACCTTTGCAGGAAACGATTATCAATTCTGTTTTAGAAAGAAATGATACCCTTGCTCTTCTTCCGACAGGAGGGGGAAAGTCTTTATGTTTTCAGATTCCTGCATTAGCACAAGAGGGAATTTGCATTGTAGTTACTCCCTTGATTGCCTTAATGAAGGATCAAGTTGAAGGTTTAAAATCACGTGGGATTGAAGCGATTGCCATATTTTCGGGAATGAGTAAGCGTGAAATTGATATTGCTTTGGATAATTGTATCTATGGAAACATCAAGTTTTTATATTTATCTCCGGAGCGTTTGTTAGGCGAGTTGGTTCGTGAAAGGATTCGCTATATGAATGTGAACCTGTTTGCCATTGATGAGGCACATTGTATTTCGCATTGGGGGTATGACTTTAGACCAGCTTACCTTCATCTATCTTCTTTAAGGGAGCTTCATCCTAAAGTGCCTTTTATCGCATTAACTGCCACCGCCATTGCACCTGTAGTGGTTGATATCCAAGAAAAGCTTTTATTTCACCCAACAAAAAAGCGAGTCTTCAAAAAGAGTTTCTTTCGCGAAAATTTAGCCTACATGGCTTTGTATGAGGAAAATAAGATGGGACGTCTTCTCAAGATTATAAATAAAGTTAAAGGATCCGGTATTGTTTATGTTCGTAATAGAAGAGAAACTCAAGAGGTAGCTCGTTTTCTTTGTCTTAATTCAGTTAGCGCAGATTTTTATCATGCAGGATTAAACACCGATGAGAGATCTAAAAAGCAGAATGCTTGGAAAAACAATAAAACATCTGTAATTGTGGCTACCAATGCATTTGGAATGGGGATAGATAAGCCGGACGTCCGGTTTGTTATCCATATCGATTTACCTGAGTCTTTAGAAGCCTATTATCAAGAGGCTGGTCGCGCTGGGCGTGATGGCTTAAGTGCATATACGGTTCTACTCTATCATGCATCCGACCGAGCACGACTTAAAAATAATTTTGAATTAAGCTTTCCAACTGCCAAAGAAATCGCTCAAATTTACTTTCAATTAGGAAATTATTATCAGCTGGCTTACGGGGCTGGCCAATTATTAACCTTTGAATTCGACTTAGCAGATTTTTCTAGTCGATATCAGCTCAATCCCAAGAAAGTAATTCATGCCTTAAAATTTCTTGAGCATGATGAATGGATTAGTTTGTCGGAAAATGTATTCTTACGATCTCGCTTACAATTTAATGTTACCGCATCCGAGCTTTATCGTTATCAAGTGGAATATATCGGGTTAGACCCGTTAATAAAAACGATATTAAGAACTTATGATTCGGCATTTGATCATTTTATAGATATCGATGAAAATGATCTTGCAAAGAAAATGGAGGTTTCTTACCAATCCATCGTTGCAGGGTTGAAGAAACTGGATGAACTGAAAGTAATGAGCTATCTTCCCCAAACCGATAAGCCTCAGGTTCAGTTTTTGCAACCTAGAATCGATACTGCGAACCTTCAAGTCGACCATACTTATATTCGAGAAAGAAAAGAGATTATGGAACGACAAATTGAGGCTGTGTTTTCTTATCTGGATAGCGAAAATTGTAGAAGTAAGACGTTGTTGCATTACTTTGATGATTTTGAGTCAGAAAACTGCGGAGTTTGTGATAATTGTTTGAGGCGGAAAAATCAAAGCAGAAAGCAACAACTAGATTCCGAAATTCAAATCCAAATAATGAATATGCTTTCGGAAACCCCGAAAAAGTTGACGGAAATTATTGATGCGATGGACGTTGGAGAAGAACAAAGGAGAATAGAAATTCTTCGACAGCTTATTGATTCAAAGAAGATAAAGAAGGTAGACGAACACTATGCTCTAAATTAAAATAACATCTTGGTTCCCTATGAAAAGAGAAATAGTTAAAAATGATAAATCCACTATCAAAGCATGGGCGATGTTTGACTGGGCCAATTCTGCTTATAACTTAGTTATTACGTCTACTATTTTTCCCGCATATTATACAATTATTACATTGACTGAAGAGTTCGGAGATCGAGTTACGTTCTTTGGATATCAATTTATCAATACTGCTCTTGCTAATTATTCTCTTGCTGTAGCCTATCTTATCATGGTGATTTTCATGCCCTTACTCTCAGCTATAGCGGATTATAAAGGAAATAGAAAGACAATCATGAAGTTCTTGACTTATATGGGCAGTATAGCTTGTATGGGCTTGTTTTTCTTTAAATTAGAGACCTTGGAGCTAGGAATAATTTTCGCTGCTTTAGCTGCGATGGGGTATACAGGAGGTGTGTTATTCAATAACTCCTATCTGCCAGACATTGCCAGCATTGAGAATCAAGATAAAGTAAGTGCAAAAGGTTTTGCTTATGGATATGTTGGAAGTGTAATTCTTCAGCTGATCTGTTTCCTTTTTGTACTTAAACCAGAATGGTTTGGAATAGAAGATGCTTCTTTCCCAGCTCGTCTGTCCTTTTTATTAGTAGGAATATGGTGGTTAACTTTCTCACAGGTGACTTTTAACAAACTTCCTGATAGTGAAATTAGAGGGGGAAGTATAAATAGGGTGATATTAAGAAAAGGATTTTTAGAGTTTAAAAAAGTATGGCTTCAGGTACGCGACTTATTACCTCTAAAGCGATTTTTATATGCATTTTTCTTTTACGCAATGGGTGTTCAAACCATTATGCTGGTGGCAGCAGCTTTTGGGGAAAAGATTTTAAGCTTAGGTGCATCAAAATTGATCATTACTATTTTACTTATCCAATTAATTGCAATAGTGGGAGCCTATTTTATCTCTTGGTTAGCCGGAAAAATTGGAAATATCCAAGTTTTAATAGCGCTTGTTAGCCTGTGGGTGATTGTCTGTATTTCTGCTTTTTATATTCGTAACGAAATCCAGTTTTATATTATGGCAGTCGTAGTAGGTTTTGTGATGGGAGGAATACAGTCACTTTCAAGATCAACATTCTCAAAACTGATTCCTATTGAATCTAAAGATCATACTTCGTTTTTCAGTTTTTATGATGTTACAGAGAAGCTTGCGATTGTTATCGGTTTGTTTTCTTTTGCTTTCATTGAGGAATTGACAGACAATATCCGATTTTCAGCAATTGGGCTTACCGTCTTTTTCTTAATTGGGTTGTTTCTGTTGTTTAGAATTCCACCTGTAAAAGTGCTGCAAAAAAATTAAAAGCTAGTTTTCTTTGCCAATTTTTTGGAATACAGGATATTTCATTTACATTGGCTACAGTCAATAAAAAACACATGACTATAGAAGTATTTATTCCTTGTTTTATCGATCAGTTGTTCCCGCAAACGGCGTTTAATACGATTAAGGTATTAGAAAAAGCAGGTTGTAAAGTAATTTACAATCCCGATCAAACCTGTTGTGGACAACCAGCATATAATGCGGGTTTTTGGGATGAAGCTAAAAAAGTCGGAAGTAAGTTTTTAAACGACTTTTCGGAAGAAAACTACATTGTTTCTCCCTCAGCTTCTTGTACCGGAATGGTTAAGCATGGGTTTAATGACTTGTTCACGAATAGCATGACTCATAATCGCTGTCGTTCTATTCAACGCAACATATACGAGCTTTCGGATTTTTTGGTGAACGTTATACGAAGAGATTACTTTGGAGCAGAGCTGGAGGGGAGAGCCGTATACCATGATTCTTGTTCAGGATTAAGACAATGTAATATTAAAGAAGAACCTCGTCAGCTTTTAGCGAATGTCGAAGGGTTGGAATTGCTTGAAATGAAGGATACAGATATGTGCTGCGGATTCGGCGGGTCATTTGCTGTAAAGTTTGAAAGTATATCAAGTGCAATGGCTGAGCAAAAGGTAAATAACGCATTGGAAGTAGGTGCTGATTTTATTATTTCTACGGATTCTTCGTGTTTACTCCAGATCCAAGCTTACATCGATCAAAAGAAACTTCCATTAAAAACGATACACTTGGCAGATGTATTAGCAAATGGATGGGCAAATATTTAAATTTTATTCAATAATCACATTTTATTATCACAATCATGAACAATACAAACGACAGAAGAGAGTTTTTAAGAAAGCTTGGTTTAGGCGCATTAGGGTTAGTAGTTTTGCCTTCCCTACCACTGGAAGGATTAGCATCCCAAAAAAACGATATGTTTTTCAAGATTTCGCTAGCAGAATGGTCTTTGCATAAGACTTTATTTGCTGGAAAGATGACAAATATGGAATTTCCAGAAATTGCAAAAAAAGTTTATGGTATTGATGCCGTAGAATACGTTAACGCGTTTTTTAAAGATAAAGCAACTGATTTTTCTTATCTAGGTGAGTTGAATCAGCGTGCGAAAGACAATGGTGTAACGAATGTGTTGATTATGATTGACGGTGAAGGGAATTTAGCCGACAAAGATAAAGCGGTGCGTGAAAAAGCTGTGGAGAACCATTATAAATGGGTGGAGGCAGCTAAGTTTTTAGGATGCCATACTATCCGTGTGAATGCAGCTGGAAAAGGAACTCCGGAAGAAATGAAGGATGCAGCGGTAGAAAGTTTGAGCAAACTAAGTCAGTTTGGCGCTTCGAACAATATCAATATAGTTGTTGAAAATCACGGGGGTTTATCTTCTGATGGAAAATGGTTAAGCAGTGTTTTAGCGGATGTAAACATGAAAAACTGTGGTAGCTTACCTGATTTCGGAAACTTTTACGAATATGATCGTTACCAGGGAGTTACAGATTTAATGCCTTTTGCGAAGGGAGTAAGTGCAAAGTCTCTAGACTTTGATGCTAATGGAAACGAAACCAAAATGGATTATGTAAAGCTGATGACGATCGTAAAAAATGCAGGATATAAAGGTCACGTGGGTATTGAATATGAAGGAGAAAGATTGAGTGAGGAAGAGGGGATTAAAGCAACAAAGAGATTATTAGAAAAGGTTGGAAAAGAGCTGAGTTAAGAATACAGATTGTTTTATGTATCTTTGTGTTCGAAAATCACTTTGTAGGTGATTTCTTTAACTTTATTCAATTATAAAATAAAATCATACTTGTAGATGATTACAATTACTTTACCTGACGGATCAACTCGTCAATATGAGAGTGGTGTCACTTCTCATGAAATTGCACTATCTATTTCTGAGGGCTTAGCACGCAATGTACTTGCCGCTGAGGTTAACGGGGAAGTTTGGGAGTCCAACCGCCCTATTGTTCAAGACTCACATGTCAAATTATTAACTTGGAATGACGACAAGGGGAAAAGTACCTTTTGGCATTCTTCAGCGCATTTGATGGCCGAGGCCTTGGAAGCATTATACCCAGGGATTAAATTAGGCATTGGGCCAAATATTGAAACGGGCTTTTATTATGATGTTGATTTTGGAGAACGAGCGTTTTCATCAGATGATTTTAAACTCATTGAAGATAAAATGCTTGAGCTTGCTAGAACGAAATCAGAATATGTTCGTAAATCAGTAAGTAAAACGGACGCAATAGAGTACTTCACCGAAAAAGGCGATGAATATAAGCTTGATCTGATAAAAGATTTAGATGATGGTACCATAACCTTTTATACACAAGGGCATTTTACCGATTTGTGTAGAGGGCCTCATATCCCAAATACTGGTTTCATTAAGGCAGTCAAGTTAACGAACGTCGCCGGAGCCTATTGGCGCGGTGATGAGAACCGAAAGCAACTAACTCGTATTTATGGAGTTACGTTTCCGAAACAAGGAGAACTTGTTGAATACCTTAAGATGGTTGAGGAGGCGAAAAAGCGCGACCATCGGAAATTAGGTAAAGAATTAGAACTTTTTGCTTTTTCAGAAAAGGTAGGGATGGGTTTGCCCTTATGGTTGCCTAAAGGTGCGATGCTTAGGCAGAAGCTCATGGATTTTCTTCAGAGAGCTCAGGTGCGGTCTGGTTATGAGCCAGTTGTTACGCCTCATATCGGCCATAAAAACCTTTATATTACATCTGGACACTATGATAAATACGGAACGGATTCTTTTCAGCCTATAAAGACACCGCAAGAAGGGGAAGAGTTCTTTTTAAAACCGATGAATTGTCCACATCATTGTGAGATATATAAGACTAAACCTCGTTCCTATAAAGATCTACCCATTCGCTATGCTGAATTTGGTACCGTCTATCGCTACGAACAGAGCGGTGAGTTGCATGGTCTAACACGAGTGAGGGGCTTTACCCAGGATGATGCCCATTTATTTTGTCGTCCCGATCAAGTAAAAGAGGAGTTTAAAAAAGTAATCGATTTAGTTCTTTATGTTTTTAAGTCTTTAGGTTTTAATGAATATACCGCGCAGGTATCCCTTAGAGATCCGGAAAACAAAAGTAAGTATATTGGAAGTGATGAAAATTGGGAGTTGGCAGAAACCGCAATAATCGAAGCGGCCGCAGAAAAAGGCTTAGTTACAGTTGTAGAAACTGGGGAAGCTGCTTTTTATGGGCCAAAGCTAGATTTCATGGTGAAAGATGCTTTAGGAAGAAAGTGGCAGCTTGGAACAATTCAAGTTGACTATAATTTGCCTGAGCGATTTGAGCTCGAATATACGGGCAGTGATAATGCGAAACATAGACCAGTAATGATCCACCGCGCACCTTTCGGATCACTAGAAAGATTCGTTGCCGTGTTGATCGAACATTGCGGCGGACAATTTCCGTTATGGCTGTCTCCTGATCAATTTATTATCCTGCCTGTATCAGAAAAATTCGAAGAATATTCAAAAAAACTTTTAGAATCTCTTAATAATTCCGATATTCGCGGCCTAATAGATTCTCGGGATGAGAAGGTTGGACGTAAAATTCGAGATGCTGAAGTGAAGAAAATTCCTTATATGTTGATAATAGGGGAGAAGGAAGTTGAAAGTGGTATGATTTCTGTACGTAAGCATGGAGAAGGTGATCTTGGAATAATGTCCATCGATGAATTCCAAACAAAATTAATTAAAGAAATAACGATTTAAATAGAAAATATATTGGCATTAAAAAGACCAGGGGGAGGTAGAGGACGAGCTCCTTTTAAGAAGAAAGAACCAGATCATAGGATTAATAACCTAATTCGAGCCACTGAGGTTCGTTTAGTAGGTGATAACATAGAACAAGGAATTTATCCAACTAGGGAGGCTATTGCTATGGCCGATGAGTTGGATTTAGACTTAGTTGAAATTTCACCTAATGCGGTTCCGCCCGTTTGTAGAGTAATAGATTACAGTAAGTTTGTATACGAGCAAAAGAAAAAGCTCAAAGAAATCAAATCTAACGCCAAGCAAACTGTCATTAAAGAAATTCGTTTCGGCCCAAACACTAGTGATCACGATTTTGATTTTAAATTAAAGCATGCAATAAAGTTTCTAGAGTCAGGAGAGAAAGTGCGTGCTTATGTCCATTTTAAAGGGCGTGCAATTGTGTTTAAAGAGCGCGGTGAGATTTTGTTGTTAAAATTTGCGCAAGCTCTTGAAGATTACGGAAAGGTTGAATTATTGCCAAAACTAGAAGGGAAACGTATGTTTATAACTTTGGCTCCAAAAAGTGCTCCGAAGAAATAAAGTGATTCCTTTCGTCAACGATAGAATAGACAGATAAAAAAACATAACATGCCAAAAATGAAAACTCTTTCCAGCGCGAAAAAGCGTTTTAAAGTGACTGGAACAGGTAAGATTGCAAGAAAAAACGCATACATGAGTCATATCTTAACGAAAAAAAGTACTAAACGTAAACGTAATTTACGTCAAACTAGTTTAGTTTCTGAAGGGGATATGCCCAATGTAAAACTAATGCTTACCATTGGTAAATAAACAAAAATTAAATTTTAACCAGGGATAAGGTTGTAAGTTCGGTGAAAAACACGACGCCTTTTACCAAAAACAATTAAACTATGCCACGTTCGGTTAACGCAGTTGCTTCGAGAAGAAGAAGAAAAAAGGTCCTTAAATTAGCCAGAGGCTATTATGGATCACGCAGCAAGGTTTTTACCATTGCTAAAAATACAATAGAAAAAGGTTTGCAATACGCTTATCGCGATCGTAAAACCAAAAAAAGAGCTTTTAGAGCACTTTGGATTCAGCGTATTAATGCTGGAGCTCGTCAGCACGGGATTTCCTATTCGCAATTGATTGGAAAACTTAATGAAAAAGAAATTGGATTAAACCGTAAGGTTTTAGCTGATTTAGCGATGAATGATCCCAAAGCTTTCGAAGCAGTAATTAACGCAGTAAAATAATTAAATTTATTCTGTCTATTTTGAAAAGGCTACTCGATTATGAGTAGCCTTTTCTTTTTTCTTTGATTTTGGTAGCTACTGAAATGCTTACACTTAAGGTGATCTGAATTTGTAAAATCGAGCGTGAAGTAATTCGGTTTTCAGAAATTATTATTAGTTTAGGAGATTCATTATATTTATTAATTTGAGAGTATTGCAGTCTGAAAGTTTAATTTAAAGGACGGCCTGCTTAACCATATCATTTTATGAAGGAAAAAAATAAATCTAGAAGGGATTTTTTAGCAAAGTCTGCCCTTGCGGCAGCTGCATTTAGTATTGTACCTCGTTTTGTTTTAGGAGGAAAAGGGCACATTCCTCCTAGTGATCAATTAACAAAGGGAATTATAGGAGTAGGCGGGATGGGTAGAAACCATATTCCATATGAAGGTACGCGCGTTGTTGCAATCTGTGATGTAGACAAAAGCCATCTGAAAATTGCTCAAGATATGCTTGAGAAAGGCGTTAAATCGTTTCACGACTATAGGGAGTTAATTCAACTTCCTGAAGTTGATATTGTACATATTGCGACTCCACCGCATTGGCATGGAATTATGTCTATTGATGCCGCGAAAGCGGGTAAGGATATTTGGTGTGAGAAACCGATGACTCACAGTATTGGCGAAGGTAAGCGAGTTATGGAAGCGGTTAAACAACACGGTAACATCTTTCGTCTAAACACTTGGTTCCGCTTTAGCGATACTTTTTATGGAATGGGAACGGAAGTAAAACCGATTAAAAAATTAGTAGAAAGTGGACTGCTAGGCTGGCCTTTGACAGTTACTGTCGGAAGGCATACTGGTTTCGATTGGAAGTTTTATTGGGTTGGGCAAGAAAACTTAAAACCTCAACCGATACCTCAGGAGTTGGATTATGATTTCTGGTTAGGTCCAGCCCCTTATAAGCCTTATAACGCTCATCGAGTACATTCTACATTTAGAGGGTATTGGGATTATGATGGAGGCGGATTGGCCGATATGGGACAACATTATATGGATCCTATCCAATATTTCTTAGGTAAAGACAACGAAAGTCCTATTTCTGTTGAAATCGATGCTCCACAACAACATTCTGATGCAGTGGGAATTTGGAATAAAATTGTATATACCTATGCTGACGGTTGTAAAATTGTATTAGATGGAGAAGGGAAAATTGATAACGTTCCATATATTGAAGGCCCAAAAGGTAAACTATACCCTGGTTTTCGGTCGGATATCAAAGATTTGGACAAAAAATTAGCAAGCTTTCCTGAGCCGAAAGCCCAAGTTGTTAATTTTTCAGAAGCCGTTAAAAACCGATCCCAATTTGCATTAAATGAGCAGAATGGACATCGTTCCTGCACGTTGATCAATATGGCATTAGTAGGACTGCGGTTAGGAAGAAGTATATTACGTTTTGATTCTGAAAAGCAGGAGTTTATAAATGACGAAAGCGCGAATCGTTTAATTAATCCACCGATGCGTGCTCCTTGGAGTGTGTAATAAAAGAATCAACCGAAAGTTAACGTTATGATACTATTATGAGTTTGCTGAAAATACGCCTAAAATATTCGCTCATAATAACTTCATCACCACTTAAAATATAAATTATTCAGATGAAAAAAATAGTCTTAGTATTGATCTCCTTGTTTTCTTTTGCAGCGTTTGCTCATGCGCAAGGAGTCGATCAACGCACGAATAGCACAAGAATTGCAGACTTTTTAAGGCAACTACCAGCAGATAACTTCAATAAATTAAATGCGGTAATGGAGGAGGTAGCCGGATTGAATGAAGAAGGCATAATTGAACTTATCCAAATGCTTGCTCCTGCTGAAAAGAATGAAAATGCCAAATTAGAATATGCTATTTCTGGCTTTACCGGTTATGTAAGTGCACCAGGTAGGGAGGGTATGCGCGCAAAAACAGCATTGGCTTATAGCAAATCTCTTGCAAAGAATTCTGATACCGATGCACGCGCATTTATACTGAGTCAGATACAATGGATTGGTCATGACGAATCAATTGATTACATAACGCCTCTTTTGGCTCAACCTCAGCTGGTTGACGCCGCTAGTCGAGCCTTAGTGGGGATAGGAAGTGAACAAGCGGGACTAAGCTTGGCAAACTCTCTTTTAACTGCGACAGATGAAACCGCTCCATCTATTTTAGATGGGATAGCACATTTGAGAGTTAAGGAAGCACTGCCTGAAGTAACCAATTACGCTCAACATGAAAATGAGCAAATACGAAAAACGGCACTTGCTGCTTTAGCTTCAATTGCAGATCCTAGTTCTGCAACTTTATTATCCGATGCAGCCCAAAAGCAGCAGTATAGTTTTGATAATGTGAATACATTTGCAGCCTATCTTGATTATATTGGAAACCTGAATAAAAAAGGTAATCGTGCGTTAGCAGAAAAATTAGCAAAGAACCTTATCAAGCAAAGTTTGAAGCACGAAGTTCAGGCGCGTATCGCGGCTTTACAATTGTTGGTGGATATACAAGCAGAAAAGAGCCTATCTACATTAGCTAAAGCTTCTAATGATAACAATAAAGTATATCGTGTTGCCGCTTTAAAAATGGGAGAACCCTATATGATTGCGTCTCAGTCAAATTTTTGGTTGAAACAATTGAAAAAAGGAAAACCCGATGCGCAAGCTGAGCTGATCACTTTATTGGCGGATAAGAAAATGCCGCTTACGCTTCCTCTTATAAGAGATCAATTAAAATCACCAAACCAACAAGTAAAGTTAGCTGCAATTGCTGCTGCAGGAGAAATAGGAGGTATACAGTTGATAGATGACTACTTATCCATCTTGAGAAATGGTAATATAGAAGAAGTTAATGCTGTTAAAGAAGCATTATTAACAATGAAGGGCGATAATATTACCGAACATATAGCGAAGGCGATTCCTAGTCTACCTAAAGTTTCTCAAGCGGCTCTTCTTTCAGTTTTAGGCTCCCGAGGTGCCTCAAATAATTCTGAGATCGTTTTTCAATATTTGAATGATGAGGATGTTGATGTAAAGCAAGCGGCCTATCAAGCCTTGACAACCACGGTTAGTGAAAAGGATATTCCCGAGCTTTTTAAGTTGTTGCACAATACCAAAGAAACAAATGAAGCTTCACAGATTCAAGATGCAATTAGCTATGCTTTAAGAGAAGTTGAAGGAGAAGATAACCAAACGGATAGAGTATTATCGCAGATGGAACAAGCTTCCTTAGATCAAAGACCTGCTTATTACGGTATACTAAGCGTTATTGGAGGAGAAAAAGCATTAGCAGCTGTTTTAGACGCCTATCAAACTGGGAATCCAGCGAATCGAGCATCCGCTTTTCAAGCTCTTGCTGGTTGGAAGCATGAGAATGGGCTTCCGGTAATTTATACGATTGCCAAAGAAACGAGTAATCCGACTGATCTAAACCAAGCGTTAAATGGTTTTATCAGATTGATCAACTCATCTACATACCCTACTGACCAAAAAGTAATCATGTTGAAGGATGCGATGGCTTTATCGCAAACCATTCCTCAAAAACGTTCGGTTTTACGTGCTCTATCTGCTCATAAAACGTTTCCAGCGTTAGCATTCGCGGGAGAATTTTTGGAAGATGGAGAATTAGCGCAACAAGCAGCGAATACCGTGATGGAAATTGCTCTAGCCGACCCTTCGATTGGAGGAGAATTGGTTAAAAAACTTTTAAATACAACGCATGAACTATTAAAAGGCCGCGATAGCGAATATTTAAGAGAAGCAATTCGTAAACATTTATCCGAAATGGATGACGACGAAGGCTTTGTTCGAGTTTTTAACGGAAAGGACCTTACAGGATGGAAGGGCTTGGTAGAAAATCCGATTGCTCGTCGAAAAATGGATGCTAAAACGTTAGCAACTAAACAAAAGGAAGCCGATCGTATTATGTATGAAGGCTGGACTGTAAAAGACGGAGAGCTTTTGTTCTTGGGAAAAGGTGACAACTTAGCAACGATAAAAGATTATGGTAATATCGAGATGTGGGTAGATTGGAAAATTTACGATGACGGTCATAAGGAAGGCGATGCAGGTATCTATTTAAGGGGAACACCTCAAGTTCAAATCTGGGACACCTCGCGTGTAAGCGTAGGAGCTCAAGTAGGTTCCGGAGGTTTATATAACAACCAAGTTCACGAGAGCAAACCCTTAGTTGTTGCTGACAATCCTTTAGGAGAGTGGAATGTTTTTTATATAAAAATGATCGATGACAAGGTTACCGTTTATTTAAACGGGGTGCTGGTGACGGATAACGTAGTACTTGAAAATTATTGGGACCGAAATCTGCCTTTATTTGCCAAAGAACAGATTGAATTGCAAGCACATGGTTCTCGAATCGGATATAGGGACATCTTTATACGCGAACTACCAACAAATGAGCCTTATCAACTAACTTCAGAAGAGAAAGAAGAAGGTTTCGAGATTCTCTTCGATGGTACCTCCATGGATAACTGGACTGGAAACACAAAGGATTATATGGTTGAAAATGGGGAAATGGTGATCCGTCCAAATGAAGGATCAGGAGGTAATTTGTTTACTAAAGATGACTTCTCAGATTTTATTTTCCGTTTTGAATTCAAACTGACGCCAGGCGCAAATAATGGATTAGGTGTGCGTGCACCACTCGAAGGAGATGCGGCTTACGAAGGCATTGAAATTCAGATCTTGGATAATGATGCAGAAATCTATAATAATTTGGATCCTTATCAATATCACGGTTCTCTTTATGGAATAATGACAGCTAAAAGAGGATATTTGAAGCCGATAGGTGAATGGAATTACCAAGAAGTACAAGTTAAAGGAGACCATTTTACGGTAATACTAAATGGTACCGTTATTCTCGACGGGAGTATTGCTGATGCAAAAGTAAATGGCACATTAGATGGTAAAAAGCACCCTGGCTTATTCCGAGAATCTGGTCGAATTGCGTTCTTGGGTCACGGATCTGAGGTGTATTTCAAAAATATCCGAGTGAAAAGGCTAGATTAAGAAAAATATAAAAGTATTTAAAGCTTTGTCACTCTTCATGCCGCTTCGAGGGAGGTTCACTTCTGCCTTTTTCGAGCATTCCGAAGACGCTTCGTTGAGATACGAATGTGCCTCGAAGCGGTATAAATATACTCATTTCTAAACAGTCAGGCAAGCGACGGTCTGTTGGTATCGTGTTCTCAAGAACGAGCCCATTTGTAGACGAAGACTTTCTAACTTAAATAGTGACTCGGTAATGGTTTTAGTTTTAGCATGCAGGGTTCACTATTTTTATGTAAAAAATAAAATGCAATTTTTAGGCAGACTGTTCAAGTTGAATGTTCCATGATGGAAAATTAACTAGTCTAAACCAGTTATCTATTAAAATAAATAGGTAGGAGAGCGCAAACGGTTTATCCTAAATGTAATAATTATGCCTTTATTTGTTATTTTAGATAGGAATGCACACCTTCGTAAGGTTTCTTAAACGCTGACTATTTGTAAAATAGGAAGAAGATAAAGTAGGAAACTGAAACTGTTTTACGAAACGCTACCATTAGTTGTGGATAGCTAAATACTTAGAATTTTAAATAATAATGAGATTTAAACCCAGCACGTTCCTACTAGTAGGAATTGTTTTTATCGGCGCAACTATTCTTTATTTTTCCTTTACAGCTTTTAACTCCCCAATTGACGAAACAACTCCGATTTCGGATACAACTATCATTAGAGAAGATACCAACTCCCCATTGAGATTTGGTATAAACGTAAATTCTTTTGATATTGAAGATAACCTCATTAAAAAGAATGAATTTCTATCTACTATTTTAGGGCGTTATCATGTTGATCCCGCTACGGTTTCTACTATAGTTAAAAAGTCAAAACCTATTTTTGACGTTCGGAGGATGACTGCCGGAAAGCCCTACCACGTTTTTATAAGTAAAGAAAATCCGTCGGAGCTTGCTTATTTTGTTTATCAACCAAATGCTATTGATTATGTGGTTTATGATTTGCGGGATTCGGTACAGGTTTATACAGGCAAAAAGGAAGTTACCACCCAGGTAGAAACGATCATGGGTACAATAAATAGTTCATTGTATTTAGCATTGCAAGAAAACGGGAATGACCCTGATATTGCTGTACCGTTAGCGAATGTTTTCGGTGGAGTAGTCGATTTTTACGCTATACAGGAAGGCGATTGGTTTAGAATAAAATACGAGCGTCAGTATGTGAAGGATACTCCCGTTGGTCAAGGTAAAATTCAGTCTGCCGTTTTCTCACACAGAGGAAAGGAATTTCAGGCTTTTTATTTTCAAGCGGATAGTTCTTCAGAAGGTGGTTATTACGACGAAACAGGTAATAGTTTACGTCGGACCTTCTTGAAAGCACCGTTAAAATATAGTAGGATAAGTTCGCGCTTTAGTGGGCGTCGTCTACATCCTGTCCAGAAAGTTTGGAAGGCTCATTTAGGTACCGACTATGCAGCCCCTCATGGAACACCAATTATCGCAACAGCAGATGGGGTGGTCACCGAATCTCAGTTTAGAGGGGGTAATGGAAATTATGTTAAAATTAAACATAACAGAACCTATGCTACTCAGTACCTTCATATGAGTAAACGTGCGGTTAAAAAAGGGCAGAGAGTTCGCCAAGGACAGGTGATTGGTTATGTAGGAAGTACTGGCCTCGCCACCGGACCTCATGTTTGTTATCGTTTTTGGGAAAACGGTAAACAAGTAGATGCTCTTAGAAAGAATTTTCGAGCGTCAGTCCCGATCGAAAATAAACATAAGCCTGCTTTTGAAGAGGTTGTAAAAAGCCGAAAAATTGAGCTTGCAGAAATTGGTACGGAAGTCAACCAAAAAGAGTATACAGCTTATTTGGATGGCCCGCCAGACTTATTAAAGTATTTTGGTCAAATATAAATCACAATATTATGTGTGACAAATTTTGATTTTTATTAATATCGCATTTTGTAGTAAATGAAAAACATTTAGGCAATGTCCATGTTCATTAATAGAGATAGACTTATTTTACTACAAGATGAAACGTACAGCGACTGCCGTTTGGAACGGAACAATAAACGATGGCCATGGACATCTAAACACACAAAGTGGTATTTTAGAAAACGCACAATATTCATTCAAAAGTCGTTTTGCTGATGGCAGGGGTACAAATCCTGAGGAATTGATTGCCGCAGCACATGCAGGTTGCTTTGCCATGAAACTTTCTATGGATTTGACGGAAGGAGGATTTGAACCCACTTCACTAGAGGTTACCTGTATCGTGGAAATTGATTCAGGAGTAATCACATCTTCTCATTTGACCTTAACGGCCGTTGTTCCGGGACTTGAACAAGAGCAATTTACTAATTTTGCAAAAAGTGCAAAGGAAAACTGTCCCGTAAGTGGTGCACTAAGCATTAAAATCAGTTTGGACGCAAATCTTGAATAGTCCAGAATAAAGCTTAGTGTACGGAAAGAAAGGAAAAATTACAGTAATAAGTTGATTCTGTCCGCTAAATCACGATCTCGCTGAGTTACCACATTGCCATGGTCGTGAGTTGAGAGCCAAATCTCGACTTTATTCCAGGTGTTTGACCATGTCGGATGATGATCGTGTTTTTCAGCTAATAGTGCCACCCTTGTCATGAAGGCGAAAGCTTCTGAAAAGTTCTTAAATTCGAATAGTCGGTGTAATGTATTATCGGTTTCTTGCCACATTATTTTTTTAGAATATTATTTTGTTTTAGAATATCAGTATTTGTAGATGAACATGCCTGATTTTTAACCCTCTAAGATTTGTCTGATCATTTGATTTGTGAATCCCCACTCATTATCATACCAGGTCATTATTTTTACTAAATCCCCATCAACAACCCGGGTCATATCTAAATCGACAGTAGACGCAAAAGGATTTTTCCTGATATCGGTAGAGACGACAGGTTCGTCGGTGACAGCGACAACCTTATTATACCTTGAGCTGGCGGCTTCTTCAGTTATAATTTGATTGATTTCTTCGGCAGAAGTGTTTCTTGATGCAATGAAAGTAATATCAGATATTGAGCCGATAACAACTGGAGTACGAATGGCTATACCATCGAACTTTCCTTTAAATTCTGGTAATGCCTTGGTCGTGGCAATAGCTGCACCAGTAGAGGCTGGCGCAAGATTTTGGGCGGCAGATCTTCCCATTCTCGGTTCTCTCTTTGAAGGAGAGTCTACTAAAGACTGGGAAGCTGTATAGGCATGAATCGTATTTAGGATTGCTTTTTTGATTCCAATTCTCCGCCCTAGGATTTCCATTATTGGACTAATATTATTTGTCGTGCAGCTTGCACATGAAAATATCGAAGTTTTCCCATCAGCTGTATTTACTCCATGTACGACCGTAGGTATTTCACTTTTGGAAGGTCCAGAAATGACCACTGTTTTTGCGCCGGCTTCAATGTGCTTTTTTGAGTCTTCGTATTTTGTAAAAATACCGGTACTTTCTATAACCGTATCAATTTCTAATGCTTTCCAAGGGAGCTCTAACGGGTCTTTAATGGATGTATAAACGATGTTCTTATTTCCCACAGTTAAATGCTCTCCCTTGGCATTTACTTCGATTTCATAAACTCCGTAAACTGAGTCATATTTCAATAAATAAGCAGCGTTATCGATGCTCATTAAATCGTTTATCGCCACTACTTCTAAACCTTCTGTTTCATTAATTAATTTTAATGCGGCCCTCCCAATTCTGCCGAATCCATTGATTGCAATTTTTTTCATAGGAATAGTTAATAATGAGTGTTCGTGTTTATTCGTTTTTATGAACTTGCTACACAGTTAGTTCTTAGTTTGTTTGTAAAGGTGATGAAGCCGTTATAAGTAAATTTCCATCGGTCTTATGGTTCATTCAGCTCTATCATGAATAACAGCTAAGGAAAGATAAAGTTTTTCTGTTATTTCGATTTTATGTTGGATTTCGATTGGACCGCCTCTGTTCATTTTTCTGTTGAAGGCTAAAAGTTAAATGAAAGGATGTTAAATGATACTTCTATTAACGAAATTTAGTTTTATGTGATGGATATATTATTTTTCGCCCTTACATCTTATAGAAAGTGTGTTTTTAATGTAAATGTTTATTGAAAGATAAAACTAAATTAATTCGTTATCTGTTGTTGGTTCGTTATCTGTTGTGAATAAAACGGGGTAATAGTGGTAGAAAGTAATCACCGTTTATGAACTTAAATAATAAATTGAAATGGAACACTTACTTAAATGTCGTAGGCAGAATTCCAGCCTTGACAATTCGAATCATAGTAAAACTTTAATTCTTAAAATCCATAAAATTTTTAAAAGTATTACACTTTTTTGTTTTATACTCTTTGCTTTGTTTAGTTTTTCTTATGCACAAAAAACGGATCAGAAGAATGGTGATATTACTAAAAATCTTCGAATAAAATACGATAGACACGCAAGTAACCAGGCGGATCGGATACCTGTTGGGACTCGTAATGAATTTGCTGGCGATTTTCCAAATGCGCAAGATGTTACTTGGAAAGTAGGGCCTGGATACAGCGAAGCGCAGTTCGTACAGGAGAATAAATTAATGATGGCCTTTTTTGATTATGATGATGAATTGATTGGAACTGGATACTATGTTGAATATGAAGATTTGCCAGAAAAAGGACGAGAGCGCATCGCAAAAGATTATGGAGATTATACTCCTGGAAAAGCGATGTTTTTTCAGGATGATCAGGATAATGAAGATTTACTCAATTTTTTCGGTAACCTTTTGCAACATGACGCCTTTTTTGTTTTACTACGCAGGGACGATGGAGATAAAGAAATTGTTGTGCAAGTAGCAAAAGATGGAGAGGTATCTTATTTTAGTAATGTCCATGCAAAATAGTCTAATGGTACTTCTTAAAGAATGCCAAGAAATAGAATTTTCGGCATTAAGATTTTTTTAAAAGCCCCAACTCATTTATGCAGCCTCCCAAATAATTCGATTGTAAAATGTTATCTAAATTAAATAATATTAATCCCGAGATCCTTTGCCTTACATCTTACCCTCCACGGGAATGTGGTATAGCAACATTCTCACAGGATTTGATTAAAATGCTAAAAAATAGATTTGATCAATCGTTATCAATTAAGATATGCGCCCTTGAATCTAAAAATGAAAGACATCTGTATCCACCGGAGGTAAAGTTCACTTTGGATACTTCTAAAGGCGAGGAGTATTCTGAATTAGCCAAAAAGATAAATAATGACCCTAATATAGCGATTGTATTGATTCAGCATGAGTTCGGCTTTTTTTATGAACAAGAAGAAAGCTTTTTAGATCTTTTATTTGCGCTGCGCAAGACGGTAATTATAAGCCTTCATACGGTATTGCCCGACCCGTCAAGTGGGGCTAAAGAGTATGTTCAAAAAATGGCTTTATATAGTGCAGCAATTATTGTGATGACGAATCATTCCGCGAGTATTTTAATCAACGAATATAGCATGCCGATAGATAAGATAGTGGTTATTCCGCATGGTACCCATTTGATTCATCATTTCAGTAAAAGATTTTTAAAGAATGAATATGGATTGTCTGGAAAAAGAGTGTTATCTACCTTCGGGTTATTGAGCGCCGGTAAAGGTATTGAGACTTCGATTGATGCCTTACCCGCTATAGTAAGTGAACATCCTAATGTGGTTTTTCTCGTCTTAGGGAAAACTCATCCTGAAGTTGTGAAAGTGGAGGGTGAGCGATATCGTGAAATGTTGGTTGAGAAGGTCGAAAGGATGGGCCTTCAGAAACATGTTCGTTTTATCAATCGTTATTTATCTTTGGAGGAATTGCTCAGGTATTTACAACTTACTGATATTTATCTATTTACTTCAAAAGATCCTAATCAAGCAGTAAGCGGAACTTTTGCCTACGCTATGAGCTGCGCTTGCCCTATTATTTCTACTCCGATACCACATGCCCTCGAAGTATTGACTCCAGAAACCGGTGTTGTAATTGATTTTGAAAGACCAGATCAATTAAGTGTCTCTGTTAATGAATTACTGTCTAATAATATTCTCAGAAGGAAGATGAGCATTAATACGTTACATTATATTGTTTCTACCGTTTGGGAGAACTCTGCATATGCCCATGCTCGTTTATTTGAGAGAATTGGAAATGGAACAATCTTATTGAAATATAATCTTCCTGAAATTGATTTAAGCCATTTAAAAAAGTTAACAACTGACTTCGGTATTATTCGATACTCACACATTAATCTTCCAGATAAGTATTCAGGTTATACTTTAGATGACAATGCCATGGCTTTAATCGTATTTAGTCAGCATTTTGAATTAACTTTAGACCAATCCGATCTTTACTTCATCGAGATTTATCTTGCTTTTATAAAACATTGTCTTCAACCGGATGGAAATTTTTATAATCATGTGGATGGGAAAAAAGCCTTTCCAAGACAGAGTCAATCTCGAAATTGCGAAGATTCAAAGGGTAGGGCTATCTGGGCATTGGGTTATTTGATTTCCAAGCACGCCGTTTTTCCTAAACACATTGTAGATGTCGCGGAAAATATATTTAAAGATGCCATAAGTTGCATTAGTATTTTGCATTCTTATCAGGCGATGTCCTTTATGATTAAAGGTCTTTATTACTATAATTGTAAACATAAGTCTCCTCTAAATAAAAGTATCATAAAGGTTTTTGCTAGTCAATTAGTACATTTTCAGGTTAATAATTCAGAGAGCAGCTGCGTAATGTCTGAGGCTCTGTTATTGGCCTATCTAGAAATTAATGATTCACTTTATAAGGAAATAGCGGTTGAATCTTTTGAACAAGCACTTTGTAAGGAAAGCTTAACGCCTATGCAGCATGCTGAAAAAGTCGTAGCAACAAGTTTGTTTTACGAGACCTTTAAAGAGAAAATCTATCTTGATAGAATGCAAAAAGAATTTAATTGGTTTTTAGGTGAGAATCGTCTAAACCAAATTATTCATAACCCTAAGACAGGGGGCTGTTTTGACGGTTTAGAAGCGACACACGTTAACCTTAATCAAGGCGCTGAATCAACGATTGGCTATTTAATGGCGCGCTTATTAATAGAAAAACAGGAAGTAGAACAGCAAAAGCGGACACTGAGCTTTAATGAATCTCATATTGATCATGATATCAGTCGCAATAATCAAGCTTTGATCCTGTATAAGGGACTGCAAAACAAAACATTTAGTTCGTAGGTATGGTACTTTGTAAATGAGTAAATGGATAATATGAAATCTTTTAAGAACAGGAGGGACGCTGGGATAAGGTTAGGGGATTTTATTAAATCCCGATATCAAGCGCTTAATCCCTTGATTATTGGCATACCGAGAGGCGGTGTTGAAGTCGCTTATTACGTAGCAGAAAAGTTGCATGCAGAATTGTCGTTGATTGTTTCGAAGAAACTTCCGTATCCTGGTCAATTGGAGTATGGTTTTGGTGCTGTTTCTGAAGAAGATTGTGTCTATGTTTCAAAGGAGCGAAGTGAAAAGTTGTCGGCAAGTACAATCACCCAGCTTATTGATGAGCAGCGGAAAGAAGTTAAAGCAAGAGTTATAAAATATAGATCTGGGCAAGCGTTGCCAACTATGCATCAACGCACAGTGATTCTAGTTGACGATGGTATTGCGACCGGTGTGACACTTGTTCCAGTACTCGAGCTTTGTCGTAAGAAAGGGGCCGCAAAAGTTATTATTGCGACACCCGTATCAGGCTTCAATTATGATAGTCATTTAGATGAAGCGGATGCAATTGAAGTATTAGTGCAACCCAAGTCCTTTTATGCTGTGGGCCAAGTTTACGAGGAGTTTGGGGATTTTGGAGATCAACAACTGGTCGAACTTTTGTCGATGTCAAAAGACTGGATGGAATAACAGGGTGCGCTACAAGAAATGATTTTAAAGGTAATTCGTTCATTAAAATCACTTACTTTATTAATAGAATTATATGGTGCATTCGAGTTTAAAACGAATAATGTTATGGAAAAGACCCCAGAAACTGACCCATGGTATTTTTCAGTAAATGAAGATAAGGAGAAAACCTATTCTTTATCAAGTGCTATGGATCTTGATCCGCTTTTAGATAGCATTGATGAAGCTCATTATGTTCTACTGGGAGAGGCTTCACATGGTACCCATGAGTACTATACATGGCGCGCTGAGATTTCCAAACGGCTTATTAAAGAAAAAGGATTCAGATTCATTGCAGTAGAAGGAGATTGGCCAGATTGTTATAAAATAAACAGATATATAAAAGGGCTTGATAATCAGGATAAAACGCCAGTGGAAGTTTTGAAAAGCTTTCGTAGATGGCCAACTTGGATGTGGGCGAACTGGGAGATTGTAGCTTTGGTTTCTTGGCTCAAGGAATATAATTCAACGTTATCACCCAGCGATAAAATAGGTTTTTATGGTTTAGACGTTTATAGCTTGTGGGAATCTATGGGAGCTTTGGTAAAATATCTTGAAGGTACAGATCCAGATGCGGCTAAGTTGGCAAAGAAGGCAATCAAGTGCTTCGAGCCCTTTGGAGAAGATGGTCAGTTATACGCCCGCGCACATTACTCTTTGCCTCAAAGTTGTAGAGAGTCTGTGGTCAACCTTTTAAGAGATATTCGCATGAAAACTCTTGCTTACGATCATGATCCTGAAGCGAGATTAAATACAGAGCAAAATGCAACAATTGCAGTCAATGCAGAGGCTTACTACCGAAGTATGATTTCCTTTGACCACAGTTCCTGGAATTTACGAGATACCCATATGGTGGACACTTTGAATCGTATTTTTCAATTTCATGGCGCTGGTACAAAGGGTATTGTTTGGGAACATAATACGCATGTAGGAGATGCACGCTTCACCGATATGGCTAAAGCAGGAATGATTAATGTTGGGCAACTGGTTAGAGAGCAGCAACATCATAAAGATGTAGTTTTGGTAGGCTTTGGATCTTATCAAGGAAAAGTGATTGCAGGCAAAGCTTGGGACGCTCCGATGGAAGTCATGAACGTTCCTGAGGCAAGATTGGGAAGTATTGAAGAAATTCTTCACAATGAATCTGCTGAAGATAAGCTAATGATTTTTGATTCTTATAATAGAAAAGAACGGTTTAGGGATAGCTTATTTCATCGCGCTATTGGAGTGGTTTATTTACCAAAAAATGAAAAGTATGGAAACTATGTTCCTAGTATTGTGAATTCGCGATATGATGCGTTTATTTATCTCGATAAAACAAGCGCCCTTCATCCCTTGCATATCAAACCAGATGGCCATAAAACTCCTGAAACCTATCCTTTTAATTTTTAGAAACCCATTAATTACTAAGTCCATGAATTGGTAAGGAGAACTATTCTAAACAATTCTGTTTCTTGAGCTGTTAACAAGGACGAGAATAATTCGCCTCATTAAGATTAATCCTGAATTAATGGAACAGCAATCGGATTCGATATTATTATGGCCTTTTCTTATTTATGGGATCGCAGTATTGGCAATCGTTGCCGGTATGTTGATTGTTTCATATGTATTAGGGGAAAGGCATAAAGAACCTGCTACAGATCAAGTCTACGAATCTGGAATATTAGCCACGGGATCTGCTAGAACCTTGTTTCCTATACATTTTTACATCATCGCGATGTTCTTTGTCGTTTTTGATATTGAGGCAGTGTTCATCATCTCTTGGGCAATATCCATCAAAGCATTGGGTTGGTCAGGTTATATAGCTATTCTAGCGTTTATTGGCGTTCTGCTTTGTGTGCTATTTTATGAATGGCGGATTGGGGCACTTGATTTTGGACCTGATGGAAAAAGGATATTAAAGGCTTATCGAAAGATGAAAAAGCAGAGAATATGAAATGGTGGACAACAAATGCGGATCATCCGACTAAGCGTATTAATGGAAATAGTTCTTTTGAAGAAACCATTCAGAGCTCGATAGTATTGACTCGAATGGAGGACCTAATTGCTTGGAGCAGAAAGAATTCCATTTGGCCGTTCAATTTTGGCTTGTCTTGTTGTTTTGTGGAAATGGCTACCAGTATTACAAGTAAATATGATATCTCAAGGTTTGGTGCAGAGGTGATTAGAGGGACACCGCGTGAAGCGGATATGATTGTGATCGCAGGGACTGTATTTATAAAAATGGCGCCTGTTATTCAGCGTTTATATGAACAGATGATGGAGCCAAGATGGGTGATTTCAATGGGGTCTTGTGCTAATTCTGGAGGCATGTATGATATTTATAGCGTTGTGCAAGGCGTTGACAAATTTTTACCTGTAGATGTGTATGTGCCAGGTTGTCCACCACGTCCAGATGCCTTTATGGAGGGTTTATTAATGCTCCGAGATCAAGTAGGAAGTGAAAAGAGGCCGCTAAGTTGGGTGATTGGAGATCAAGGGGTCATCAAGCCTGATGAAGTTTCACATAAGGAGATAAAAAGGAAAAATAGGATGAAGATGACTGAAATTAGGCCGCCTGATGGGGTTTAATTAAAGCAGTGAATCAATAGAACTTTAACGATGTCTGAACCAATATCCATAATCACAGAATTGAATACCAAATTTGGTTCGGGGATTGTTGTGTATCAACAAGATACTAAAAATACCTTTCCTACACTCTGGATTAATGCACAGCAAGTTGTTCCAATATTAAGCTTTCTTAAGAATGAAGCTTTCCCTTCTTATAAAATGCTCTATGATCTCACTGCTATAGATGAGCAAGCAAGAGTTTTTCGCGAAAACCAACCTCTAAGCCGCTTTACTGTGGTTTATCAATTGCTTTCATTCGAAAGGAATGAGTTTTTAAGATTGAAAGTTGCCTTAACTGAAGAAGAGCCCGTTTTGCCGACCTTAACTTCTTTATGGCCATCAGCGAACTGGTATGAACGTGAGATTTATGATATGTTCAACATCAAATTTACAGGTCATCCTCATTTAAAACGGCTTCTAATGCCTGAAAGCTGGATAGGCTATCCTCTTCAGAAATGTCATCCTGCACGTGCTTCAGAAATGGAACCTTATAAACTTCCTGTAGAAAAACAGGAAACGGAACAGGGTATATTGAAATTTAAACCAGAAGATTGGGGCATGAACCGAATGATTGGTTATGACGAAGAGTACCTGTTTTTAAACCAGGGTCCACAACACCCTGGAACCCATGGTGTGTTACGGTTGGTTTTGCAATTGGATGGGGAGGATATTGTAGACATCGTACCTGATATTGGATTTCATCATCGAGGTGCTGAAAAGATGGGAGAACGGCAATCTTGGCATACTTATATTCCTTATACTGATCGGGTGGATTATTTGGGCGGGGTGATGAACAACTTTCCTTATGTAATGGCTGTCGAGTTATTGGCGGGAATAGAAGTGCCTGAACGAGTAAAAATGATCCGAATTATGATGAGTGAGCTGTTTCGGATTGCAAGCCATTTAGTTTGGTATGGTACGTTTGCACAGGATTTAGGCATGATGACTCCGGTTTTTTTAATGTTTAACGACCGTGAGAAGGTATTTGAAATTGTAGAAGCCATTTGCGGTGCAAGAATGCATCCTAATTGGTTTCGGATTGGTGGTGTTTCCCAAGATCTACCTAATGGCTGGGAGCAGCTGATCCAAGGGTTCATTGATTATTTTCCTGCAAGGTTGAAAGAGTACGACCGTTTCGTTTTGCAGAACCGCATTTTTAAAGACCGAACCATTGGTATAGGTGTTTATACTACTGAAGAAGCTATTGAGTGGGGAATTACCGGTCCCGGACTAAGGGCGACAGGCTTTGAATGGGATTTTAGGAAAAAGCAACCTTATTCAGGTTATGAGCAATTTGAATTTGATATTCCGATTGGAGAAAATGGAGATTGTTATGATCGCTCTACCGTGCGTGTGGAGGAAATGAGGCAAAGCCTCCGAATTATAGAGCAATGTATGAAACGAATGCCCGATGGCCCTTATAAGTCGCATCATCCATTGACTACTCCGCCTTTAAAAGAACATACAATGAAAGACATTGAGACCTTGATCAATCACTTTTTGAATGTATCCTGGGGTCCAGTCATTCCAGCCGATGAAGCTTTTTGTGGGGTTGAGGCAACAAAGGGTCACAATGGTTATTACTTGATTAGTGATGGAAATACGAATTCCTATCGTACTAGAATTCGTACACCGTCCTTTCCGCATATGCAAATGGTGCCTTATATCAGCAAAGGGTATACGATAGCAGATTTGATGGCAATTTTGGGGAGCACAGATTATGTTTTAGCAGATATTGATCGTTAACATGGAAAGTAAGAAAGTAATATCAGATCGATTAAGAAAGGAGATTGAGAATCAGTTTTCTCGGTTTCCGTATAAGCAAGCGGCTTGCATAGAGGCGCTGACGTTAGTTCAGGAAAACAATCGCTGGATATCGGATGAGGCAGTAAAGGAGTTGGCAGAAATATTAGAAATGACAAAAGAGGGAGTGGATAGTGTAGCTACATTTTACAGTATGATTTATCGGGAACCAGTGGGTAGACATGTAATTCATGTATGTGATAGTGTAAGTTGTTGGGTGATGGGTTGTGAAAAGGTTTATGATCATTTGCAAAATAAACTGTCGCTTACCTATGGCCAAACTTCTTCTGATGATCGCTTTACTTTATTGCCGATGAATTGTTTAGGCACTTGTGATCATGCTCCAGCATTATTGGTTAATAAAGATCTCCATCAAGATCTTACTTTAGAAAAGTTGGATGATTTATTAGAAAGATATAAATAATTAGTTAAGGTTATTATTTAGATGAATTATGGAATTTCCACTGACAGAGCATATCAAAGAAAATGGCAAGTGCTTGTCTTTGGAGGATTATGAGAAGACGGGAGGATATCAAGCTTTAAGAAAAGCTTTGAAAATGACACCGAAAGAAATTATTGAGATGGTTTCAGCTTCTGGTTTGAAAGGTAGAGGGGGTGCTGGATTCCCTACTGGTCAAAAATGGAGTATGGTGCCTGTCGGAGATCAGATACCCAAAACGAAGTACTTCATTGCCAATGCTGATGAAATGGAGCCTGGTACTTTTAAAGATCGATTTCTATTAGAAGGGAATCCTCATCAATTGATTGAAGGGGTCATTATTGGTTCTTTTGCTATTCAGGCCACTCATAGCTTTATATTTCTGCGCCGCGCTTATTACCTCGCCGAAAAGGTGCTTATCCGCGCTCTCCAAGAAGCAAGCGATGCTGGATACTTAGGTAAAAATATTCTTGGCAGTGGTTATAACCTTGAAATGATCCTGCATATTAGTATGGGTCGTTATATCTGCGGCGAAGAAACTGCCTTGATTAATGCTCTGGAAGGCAAGAGGGCGATTCCGCGTGCTAAACCTCCCTATCCGGTCGTTAGCGGTCTGTTTGGAAAACCTACGATTGTGAATAATGTAGAAACGCTATGCAATGTTCCCCATATTATAGAAAAAGGTGCTGACTGGTTTAAAAGTCTGAGCAAATCCGAAGAAGGAGGCACGAAACTTTATGGCGCAAGTGGTCGGGTGAAGAAACCTGCAATTTGGGAACTGCCTTTAGGAACTCCATTGCGAGAGTTAATTGAAGAATATGCAGGTGGGATGCAGGATGGCTATCAGTTTAGAGGCGTGATGCCGGGCGGTGGGTCAACTGATTTTTTAGTTGAAGAGCATTTGGATGTTCCCATGGACTTTGTCAGTGTCGCAAAGGTAGGTAGCCGCTTAGGAACAGGAACAATCATTGTGTTGGATGATCGGACTTGCCCTGTAGGTATGGTGCTTAATCTGGAGCATTTTTTTGCCCAAGAATCTTGTGGTTGGTGTACCCCTTGTAGAGAAGGATTGCCATGGACAGAAAAAATATTAGCTGCCTTAGAAATGGGGGAAGGAACTATGGAGCAAATAGAGATCCTCAAGTTTCATACGGAATACTTAAAACCTGGAAATACGTTCTGTGCATTAGCGCCAGGAGCAATGGAGCCTTTACAAAGTGCACTAAAGTTTTTTAAAGACGACTTTGAAAGGCATGTTCATGAACATAAATGTCCTTATAGGTATTAGGTTTTAGGTATTAGGGTTGGTTTTTAGGTGTTTGGATTTATGAAGGTTAAGGTATACATAGATTGTGTGGAGTATGAAGTAGATGATCGAAAAAATCTACTTGAAGCCTCTCTTTCCTTAGGGCTCAACCTGCCTTATTTTTGCTGGCATCCAGCATTGAATTCTGTAGGTGCTTGTCGCCAATGTTCTGTGGTGAAATACAGGGATGAGCAAGATAGCAAAGGAAGGATTGTAGTCGCTTGCATGGAGCCCTTAGTGTCTGGACTCAGGATCTCTTTAGAAGCTCCAGAGGCGCATCAATTTAGGGCCAGTATCATTGAGTCCCTCATGTTGAATCATCCTCATGATTGTCCTGTTTGTGATGAGGGTGGAGAGTGTCATCTGCAAGATATGACGGTGATGACTGGGCATAATTACCGCCGTTCGACTTTTAAGAAGCGGACCTTTACTAATCAATATTTAGGTCCTTTTTTGAATCATGAGATGAATCGCTGTATCGAATGCTACCGCTGTGTTCGGTTTTATAAAGACTATGCAGGGGGAAAAGACTTCGATGTTTTTGCTAGTCGAAGTAATGTTTATTTTGGTCGTTCAGAAGATGGTATTCTGGAAAATGAATTTAGTGGGAACTTGGTAGAGGTTTGTCCGACCGGTGTTTTCACAGACAAGACACTTAAGGAACATTACGTAAGAAAGTGGGATTTAAGTTCGGCGCCCTCGATTTGTCATGGCTGCAGTATCGGTTGTAATATCATTGCAGGAGAGCGGTATAATAAAGTAAGGAGAATTCTGAATCGATATAATGGACAGGTGAATGGTTACTTTATTTGCGATCGTGGAAGATATGGATATGAGTATGTTAATGGCGATAAAAGAGTCTTGACTCCTAATCGGAATAAAGCTTCGTTAAGTGATCCTCTTAATAAAAATGAAAATAATAGTATTGATAAGGAGACGGCAATTAAAGAGATTGGAGAGCTACTTAGATCAGATAAAAAAGTGATTGGAATTGGTTCACCAAAGGCTTCTCTAGAATCTAATTATTCATTAAGAGCATTGGTCGGTGCTTCTAATTTTTATTCTGGAGTGCCTAAGTTGGAGGGGAAATTAATTAAAATAATTATAGAGATCTTTAAAAAAGGGAAAGCTAAAAACCCTTCTTTAAAGGAAGTGGAAAAATATGATGCGGTATTTGTTTTAGGAGAAGACGTTACGAATACTGCCCCCATGTTAGCTCTTTCTTTAAGACAGGCTGCTAAGACTCAAGAGGTAGATCTTGCTAAAGCGCAAAAGATTCCTGTTTGGAACGACGCCGCGATTCGACTAGCTTCACAAAATGCCAATGGTCCGTTTTATTTAGCTACGATTAGTGCTAATCCTTTAGATGATATTGCGACAGAAACTTATCGTGCCCACCCGGATGATATAGCAAGGCTTGGTTATGGTGTAGCGCATCAATTAAATGCTAATTTGCCCGCTATTGATCTGGAAGAGTCTGTGCAGCCAATGGTTAGAGCTATAGCCAATGATCTGATGCAATCAAAGAGGCCGTTGATTGTGTCAGGTACCAGTTTGTATAGTGAAGCTATTATTCAATCAGCTTCTGATATTGCTTGTGCTTTAAAGAGTAAAGGGAAGGATGTTGGTCTGGTATATGTTGTGCCAAGTGCTAATTCCATCGGATTGGAAATGCTCTCTGAGCAGCACATGGAAGATGCCTTTCAAGAAATTGATCGAGACAATGTTCAGGTAAGTATTCTGCTTGAAAATGATCTTTACTATCGATTTGAAAAAGACAAAGTAGATGGTTTGTTTAGGAAAAGTCAAAGCCTTTCTCTTGCCTATTTGGAAAATAAAACAACAAGAAATTCGACATATGTGTTGCCTGTCGCAACCTTTGCAGAAGCCGACGGCGCGATCGTAAATAATGAAGGAAGAGCTCAACGGTTTTATCAGATTTATAAACCTACTGATTTTGTAGATAGTAGCTGGCGGTGGTTGAATGAATTAAGCGGGAAGCCAGGGAAACTTCTGGATGAGGTAGTGGAAGATATGATTAGTGAGTTTCCGGAATTGAAGGCTGTGAGAAATGTAGCTCCGGATGCCGACTTTAGAAAAGGAACTCAAAAGATACCCCGTCAACCACATCGATATAGCGGTCGAACCTCTATGCATGCTGACACAAATGTTAGCGAATTACAAGCGCCTCAAGACGCAGATTCTCCATTATCTTTTACAATGGAAGGTTTTGAAGGAAAGCCCCCCTCAGCTATTATTCCATTTATATGGTCCCCAGGTTGGAATTCTGCTCAAGCCATCAATAAGTTTCAAGCAGAGATCGATGGTCCTCTCAGGGATGGTGATCCCGGGATCAGGCTTTTTGATGCTTTGGAAGAGGATTTGGCTGACCAAGTAAATGACAGTATTGATGATTACTTTTTGAAACCACCCAGCGCGTTTGTACCGAGAGATAATGAATGGTTGGCTTTACCTCTCTATCATATTTTTGGTTCAGAAGAGTTGACCGCCCAAGGTGCAGCTATAGCATCTAGAATACCCCCTGCATATGTTGCCGTGAATTTGGATGATGCCGCTCGATTAGGGGTGTCAGACGGTACATTGGTTATGATTAAGTTCAAAAAGAGGGAGCTTAAACTGCCAGTAAATATAAGGAGGTATATTCCTATGGGAATCATTGGTTTGCCTTTTTGTTTTGAAGCCACCCAAGGAGTTGAGTTTCCATTTTTAACCGATTTAAAGCGTACCAACGATGTCTGATACAGGATTTTATATTTTGGTCATTATAGGGGTTTTGCTGGTTGTTCTTACTATTGCGGCAAACTTAATCTGGGTAGAAAGGCGACTGCTAGCCTTATGGCAAGACAGGGTTGGCCCCAACCGAGTAGGTCCTTTCGGGATTTTCCAGGTAGTTGCCGATACGATTAAGATTCTTTTAAAGGAGGATTGGATTCCTAAATTTGCAGATCGTAAGGTATTTGTCATTGCGCCAGTAATAATAATGGCAACTATTCTCATGAGTTTTGCTATCATTCCATTTGCTCCAGGAATTGTGGTGTTGGATCTTAATGTAGGTGTTCTTTTCTTTTTAGCTTGTTCTTCTTTAGGCGCCTACAGTGTTGTTTTGGCGGGTTGGTCATCCAATAATAAGTATTCATTGCTTGGGGCGGTGCGTGGAGCGGCACAAATGATATCCTATGAAGTGTTTATGGGGCTGTCTTTGATGGGAGTAGTGATGCTGGCAGGCTCATTCGATTTAAGCAAAATTGTGCTTGCACAAAAAGGGATGTGGAATATCATACCCCAGTTTGTCGGTTTTGTAATTTTTCTTATTGCTGGAATAGCTGAAACTCATCGTTTGCCTTTTGATATTCCTGAGGCAGAAGGTGAATTGATTGCAGGCTATCATTCAGAATATTCAGGAATGAAGTTCGGGATGTTTTTTGTCGGAGAGTACTTAGGAATTACTCTTATTTCAGCTTTTATCACAACGCTGTTTCTAGGAGGGTGGTTGGGCCCACCATTTCTTCCGCCCATCCTTTGGTTTTTATTAAAAACAATTCTATTGATTCTAGTCTTTATCTTATTAAGAGCTTCGTTGCCTAGACCTCGATATGATCAATTATTGACTTTCGGATGGAAAGTAATACTTCCGTTGGCATTATTTAATATATTGATTACCGGAGCATTAATATTATACAATGGATAGTATTGCCATTTTTGTAATGGGTAGAATCGTTGAATGATCAGCAAATAAATAAGGAGTTATGATTAGCATAATTAGATCCATAGGGATAGCATTTTTACATGCTTTTAGAAAGCGGGTTACCGTTCAATACCCAGAGAAAAAAGCATATTTGCCACCCAGATGGCGGGGTAGGATTGTACTAACCCGAGACCCGGAAGGTGATGAGCGTTGTGTAGCCTGTAATCTCTGTGCAGTTGCTTGTCCGGTAGATTGTATTTCCTTGCAAGCAACAGAAGATGAATATGGCAGACGCTATCCAGAATTTTTTAGGATCAACTTTTCTCGTTGTATCTTCTGTGGTTATTGCGAAGAAGCCTGCCCTACGTATGCCATACAACTAGTCCCGGATTTTGAAATGAGTGAATACAATCGTCAAAATCTAGTTTATGAAAAGGAAGATCTATTGATTACAGGGGAAGGGAAATACCATGGTTATAATTATTATAAAGAAGCCGGAATAGCAATAAAAGGGAAAGGAAAGGGAGAAGGTGATCAAGAAAATAAACCTGTTAATGTGAAAAGCTTATTGCCTTAATGACTATGAATGCCGCTTTTTATATCGCTTCTGCTCTTGCCATCTTTGCTACGGTGATGGTCATCACTCGGCTCAATGCTGTTCATGCTCTATTGTACTTAACTGTTTCACTATTAGCGGTATCGGTACTTTTTTTTCTTTTAGGGGCCCCGTTTATTGCCGCTTTGGAAGTCATCATTTATGCAGGGGCCATTATGGTTCTATTTGTTTTTGTCATCATGATGCTTAATCTTGGTAATGCATCTCGGCTGAAAGAAAAGGAATGGTTTTCTATAAAAGCTTGGATGCTACCGGGTATTTTGAGTGCAATACTATTATTAGAAATTATATATGTCCTAATGAATAACGTAGACCAAGTTGAAAACCTATCCATGATTGATCCAGCAGAAATTGGATTTTCTTTGTTTGGGACCTATGTATTGGCCGTAGAGCTTGCTGCTATGGTATTAATGGCTGCGATTATCGGAGCCTACCATATCGGAAAAGTGAAGAAGAATGAATACCATCGATTTTTAAAGGAGGAAACATAGATATGGTAACAGTCCCTATGAATTTCGGATTGATGATCGCGTTCATCCTGTTTGTGCTAGGCTTAATAGGAGTTTTAACGCGACGAAATGTGTTATTTGTACTCATGTCGGTAGAGATTATGTTGAACTCGGCAGGACTAGCCTTTATTGTTGCAGGTGCCCACTGGATGCAGCCAGAAGGACAGGTTATGTTTTTGTTTATTTTAGTAATGGCAGCTGCAGAAGTTGCAGTAGGCCTAGCTTTAGTATTACAAATGCATAGAAGGTATAAAACTGTGGATGCCGAAGTACTTAATCTGTTAAAAGATTAGGAATTATTTCTTTTGTAAACAGGAGGATATGACAATTTTAGCTCTTCTATGGCTATTGCCGACTTTGCCTTTGATGGGATTTTTAGTTTTAGCAATTTTCGGTTCAAAGCTCTCCAAACGAATAATTGCATTTATTGGAGTAGGAACAGTCGGTTTAGCCGCACTGTTCACAATCCTGATGGGTTTATCTTTTTTGAAAGATCTACCCCTTGGGAATCATTATGTCCAAAATCTGTGGACTTGGTTTACAGTTTCTGGATTTACACCTACAGTCGCCTTTTACCTAGATCCTCTTTCTCTAACATTTACATTTGTAATTACTTTCGTCGGTTTCCTTATTCACTTGTATTCGTCAGAATTTATGGAAAACGACGAAGGCTATGCGCGATTCTTTGCTTATATGAATTTGTTTGTTGGCTCTATGCTTGTCTTAGTTCTAGCGAATGACCTTCTGTTATTATACTTGGGTTGGGAAGGAGTGGGCCTATGTAGTTTTTTATTGATTGGCTTTTGGTATAAAGATCCTACAACTAGTGCGGCTGCACGGAAAGCATTTGTAGTTACCCGAATTGGAGATACCTCAATGATCATTGGACTGTTTTTATTGTTAACGAATTTCGGCACTTTGAATATCAATAGTATTTTGGCAGACGCACCTGTGATTTGGAATCAAAGTTCCAACGCAGCTTTTTGGGGAGCCTTTTTATTATTAGGCGGTGCACTTGGGAAGTCAGCGCAAATTCCATTACAAACATGGCTTCCCGATGCTATGGCCGGGCCTTCGCCCGTTAGTGCATTGATACACGCAGCCACCATGGTAACGGCTGGTGTTTATCTAATCACAAGAATGAACGCTCTTTTTAATTTAGCACCAGTTGTTTTGGAATTAGTAGGTATTATAGGTGCTGTGACCTTACTTATCGGAGGTTTTAGTGCACTTGTTCAAAGTGATATTAAACGAGTGCTGGTTTACTCTACGATTAGCCAAATCGGCTATATGTTTTTAGCAATGGGACTTGGCGCATGGTCGGCAGCTATTTTTCATTTCTTTATTCATGCTTTTTTTAAGTCTCTGCTTTTTCTAGGCGCAGGTGCGATTATTTTAGCACTCAATGAACATGATTTGTATAAAATGGGCGGACTAAGAAAGCAGATGCCTGTTATTTTCTGGACTTTCATTTGTGGGGCTGCAGCATTGGCCGCCTTACCGTTAATTACTGCGGGTTTTTATAGTAAAGACCCGATTATCGAATATGCCATGATAGCGGATGAAGGGAATGCCTGGCTGTGGCTAGCGGCAATTATGGGAACATTTATTACTTCTATCTATACATTCAGAATGGTTTTCCTTACTTTTTTCGGAACCCAGAAAACAAAAATTAATCATTATCCTGGAAATCGAATCAAAATACCCCTTATCATTTTAGCGTTATTGTCAATTTTTGGAGGTTTTATTGAGCTTCCAAAATGGATGGGAGATTTTGCGCCATTTTCCAATTTTATAAATTTAATAATTCCTTCAGTAGTATTAAATAGTCATGTGGTAGTTTCTGAAGTGATTGTTCAAGTTATGACTATTGTAACATCATTATCAGGAGTTTATGTCGCATGGTTAATTTATAAGTACCCGCAATTTACTGCCGCTTTTAAAGATAAAGCATTGTATGTTTTCTTTAGAAATGGTTGGGGTTTTGACTGGCTATACGACAATTTCTTGGTCAAACCTATAGTCTGGCTGGCAAAAGTTGATCAAGGTGATTTTATTGATAAGTTCTATTTGGGCTTGGGAAACCTCAATTTTGAATTTAATAAAATAGCTAGGCGCAGTCAAAATGGAAGCATTAGGTGGTATACAATCGGAATTGTTTTCGGCGCTTTAATAACCTTAACTCTAATTTTATTCTTATGATCCTCGCTCTAATAATTTTCATCTTGATTTTCGGTGGAATTCTATGCTTAATCACCGTTAAAGGAAGCGAGATGTTTTGCAGATGGATCGCCTTCTTTGCCGTGAGTATAGACTTACTTCTGTTGGTTTACTACTGGATCACAAATTACAACAACATCAGGCTGCTTGAAGCTGGAAGTTGGCTACTTGACTTTAGAAAAGAATGGATCCCACAGTGGGGAATCAGCTTTCATTTAGCTCTTGACGGCTTAAGCCTGATCTTGGTTGTACTCACTTTATTTTTAGGGCTGGTTTCCATTATAGTTTCCTGGCGACAGATTAAAGATCGGGTACACTTCTTTCATTTTAATATCTTATGGATATTGGCTGGTTTGTTAGGCGTTTTCTTGGCAATGGACCTTTTCCTGTTTTACTTTTTTTGGGAAATGATGTTAATCCCTATGTTTTTTATCATCAATATATGGGGATATGAAAATCGGCATTATGCTGCAGTTAAGTTTTTTCTATTTACCCAAGGAAGTGGACTGTTTATGTTATTGGCTATTCTTGGGCTCTACTTTCTACATGGGAAGGCGACGGGTATCTATACCTTTAACTATCTCGAGCTTATAAAAAGTCCGCTATCTTCAACAACGACCTTTTGGTTAATGTGCGGTTTCTTAATCGCATTTGCAGTAAAGCTGCCAGCCATTCCTTTTCATACTTGGCTACCCGATGCGCATACGGAAGCACCTACAGCAGGAAGTGTAATTTTGGCAGGGTTACTGCTGAAAACTGGAGCTTACGGGATGTTGCGGTTTGTTCTTCCTTTGTTTCCGGAGGCAGCACATAAAATTGCACCATATGCAGTAATAATCGGCGTAATTGGAATATTATACGGAGCCAAATTGGCATATGCACAGATCAATTTAAAACGGTTAATTGCCTTTACGAGTGTTAGTCATATGGGATTCGTTGTGCTTGGAATATTCTCATTTCAAGCTTTAGCCTATCAAGGAGTTGTTCTGCAGATCGTTACTCATGGAATTACAACAGGAGCATTGTTTATGATTGCTGGTGCAATAAAAGAAAGAATTGATAGCTTAGATATGGATAAAATGGGTGGGTTCTGGAAGCAGATGCCGCGAATGGGAGGAGTCACTTTAATCTTTATTCTAGCTTCGCTTGGTCTGCCAGGCTTAGGGAATTTTATAGCAGAATTCTTAATCTTATCAGGTGCTTTTCAAACGCAGATGTTAGCATCAATATTCGCTAGTCTAGGCTTAGTGGCATCTGTAATTTATTCATTAAAGATTTTTCAAAAAGTATTTCACGGTGAGCGAATCGAAGGATATAAATTGGTAGACCTCTCGTTTAGAGAGAATGTAATCATGGGAGCCTTAGTCTTGGCTATTGTTTATTTAGGTTTTTTCCCACAAACTATAATAAATACGGTGAAGGTGCCAAGTGAACTGAGTCACTACTCTATCAAGCTGGAACTAAAAAGTGTTGAAAAACCAAGTTTAAAAGCCACAAAGAACCTCGACAAATGAATTTAAAATAAGATGATGACACAAGCCGATCTTTTTTTATTATCGCCGCTGATTATCCTTGCCACAGGAAGTTTAATTGTCATGCTGTCTATAGCGATAAAAAGAAACTATTTGTTTGTTAATATCCTAACCTTACTTTCTTTTGTATTAGCTTTTCTAGCGGTTATTTATATCAAGGGGCCTGTTATCGATCATGTGGGTACACTTTTTATAATAGATGGGCTTGGTCGAATTTTTATGAGCTTGATAATCATTGGAAGCCTACTGATTACTTTAATTTCCTACTCTTACTTAAAGCACAAGTCAGTCATAAAAGAAGAGTACTTTATCCTTTTATTGCTTTCCACTTTAGGAGCAGTCTCTATCGTCATCAGTAACCATTTTATCTCTTTCTTTATTTCCTTAGAGTTGTTAAGTGTGACTTTATATGCCTTGATAGCGTATTTAAAAGAGAAAGAAATAGCTATTGAGGCGGGAATTAAATATTTGATTTTAGCAGCCGTTTCCACATCTTTTCTATTGTTTGGGATAGCTTTAATTTATTCCCAAACAGGGCAATTGGATTTAAATTTTGAAACCATTCGTTCAAGTGAAAATCAATTCTCTAACTTGATTTTTTTGTCCGGGTTGGCTTTCATTATAGTGGGGATACTCTTTAAATTAGGCTTAGTTCCTTTTCATCTCTGGACGTCAGATGTCTACAATGGAGCATCAGCGCCCATTACTGCTTTTATTTCTACAATTTCGAAAGGAAGTGTATTTGCATTTTTTTTGCGTTTGTTTTCTCAGGTCGAGAGCTTAAAAGAAAATAGTGTATGGATCGTTATTTCTATAATCGCGATTGCTTCTATGCTCATTGGAAATTGGCTCGCATTGAAAGAGAGAAATGTAAAAAGAATCCTAGCTTATTCATCGATAGCTCATATGGGATATTTACTGGTTGCATTTTTAGCAACCAGTAGACTCGGGAACCAGGCAGCTGTTTTTTATCTCTTTGCCTATTTTATATCCATGATTGGTTCTTTCGCTGTAGTAGCCAGTTTATCTGAAAAAGAAAAGGAAGTGGAAAGTATTGAAGATTATGAAGGATTGTTTCAAAGAAGACCGTTGCTGGCTATTTTTTTTACAGCAATGTTATTGTCTTTAGCCAGCGCGCCTTTAACAGCAGGCTTTATTGCTAACTTTTATTTGTTAAAAGCGGGTGCGAGCTCTGATTTATGGACGATAATGTTCGTATTAGTACTGTCTAGTATTTTAGGATTATTCTATTATTTGAGAGTCATCATCGCTTTGTTCTCAGAAAAGGAAACAAAAGCATTCGAAGTGAAATCCGCGTATCATATTTCCATAACTAGCAGAATAGCTCTAATTACTTTGTTTATTGCATTAATATGGCTGGGCCTTTTTCCAAACTGGATTTTATATGTGATTCAAAACATGAGATAATCTCGCAAGGTTTTTACTTTTCTGTAAACTTATGCTCCTTCTTTAATATTATTTTATAGTTTTAACTGTTTCTAGAACTTAAACTGAAAGACAAGCATGAAGAAAATTCCCTTACATTGGAAAATATTAATAGCAATCGGACTAGGAGTGTTATTCGGAATACTTTTTTTACAATTCTCAGGTGGAAAAGAGTTAATTGTAGATTGGGTGAAGCCCTTCGGAACGATATTTATAAATCTTCTTAAATTAATAGCAATTCCACTAATTGTTGTTTCATTAATAAAAGGTGTTTCTGACTTGCAGGATATCAGTAAGCTCTCCCAAATGGGCTTAAAAACTTTTTCGATTTATATCTTTACTACCGTGATTGCGATTGCCATCGGGTTGGGAGTTGTTAACGTAATAAAGCCGGGAAAATTTATTTCTGAGAATACCCGTACCGAAATGCTTAGTAGTTTTGAAGGAACGGTAAGTGAAAGAATAGAACAAGTTCAAGAAGTGAAACCCACCGGCCCGTTACAACCTTTAGTTGACATTGTTCCAGAGAATCTAATGCATGCAGCAAGCGACAATAGTAATATGCTTCAAATTATTTTCTTTGTTATTCTTTTTGGCGTAGGATTAATTTTAATCGACAAAGAAAAAAGCGCACCTCTTAAAGCGGTCTTCGATGGCGCTAATGACGTGGTTTTAAAAATTGTGGATATTATTATGCTAGTCGCACCCTACGGCGTTTTTGCGCTGATTGCAGCCCTTATTGTGGAATCCCCTTCGGCTGATATTTTTGTAGCCTTGGGAGTTTATAGTTTTACAGTGCTCTTAGGACTAGTAATCCTTTTATATGGGCTGTACCCACTGATGTTGAAATTTTGGGGGCATGCTAATCCGTGGGATGTTTATAGGAAATTATTGCCTGCTCAATTAGTGGCTTTTTCAACCAGTTCAAGTGCCGCCACTTTGCCGGTGACGATGGAGCGGGTGGAGGAACATATTGGGGTGCATAAAGAGGTGAGCAGCTTTGTTTTGCCTATCGGCGCAACGGTGAATATGGATGGAACTTCTTTATATCAAGGAGTAGCCGCAGTTTTTATTGCACAAGTGATGGGCTACGATCTGACACTTGGAAATCAGTTGATGATATTAATGACAGCGGTTTTAGCCTCTATAGGTGCTGCTGCTGTACCTGGGGCAGGAATTCTAATGTTAGTGATTGTTCTTGAATCTGTTGGCGTAAATCCGGCCGGAATTGCTCTAATATTTGCTGTGGATAGACCCTTGGATATGTGCCGAACGGTAGTAAATATTTCTGGGGATGCTGTAGTCGCTGTTATCATGAATAGGCTTTCTGGTAAGGAGTTAGAACCTACTGCGGTTGATAGCCAAGTCAAAGAGTAGATCTGAAATAACATGTGTCGCAAGTTGGGTTGATTTAGTGTCCTGATTGTTAATTGTTTATGTTGGTGATATGCCTGCAGTTGACAGCTAAAACAAGTTTCTAACGACTAATATCTTTTTCCTCTTGTAAATAAACTTTTTATTACTCATCTTTGCTATAGACAATGAACACATTCAATTCAAATACAAACTGGTGGTGGCACAATAATTAATTTGTGGCATGACTCGTATTTGATAATTATGAATATATAAAATAGAGGCTTGCCCATTGGGTAAGCCTTTTTTTTTTGGACAATAGTTAATAAAATTAATGAAGAAAATATTAAATCACCTATTTGAGAATAGAACTTTCAGCAGAGAGGAAGCCTACGAAGTCCTGACTAATATAACCTCTGGGAAATATAATGACTCCCAGATCGCAGCGTTCTTAACTGCCTATAACATGCGTAGCATAAGGGATGTAGAGCTTGAAGGTTTTAGAGATGCAATGTATGATTTATGCTTAAAGATAGACTTCTCAGGATATGATTTGGTTGATTTATGTGGAACGGGTGGTGATGGGAAAAATACATTTAATATTTCTACGCTAGCTTCGTTTATCGTGGCGGGTGCAGGATATAAAGTAGCTAAACATGGTAATTATGGTGTTTCTTCTGGTTGTGGCTCGTCAAATGTAATGGAGTATTTAGGTTACCGTTTCTCAAATGATCCTAAAGAGATTTACCGTTCCTTAGATCATGCAAATATCACTTTTTTACATGCGCCATTGTTTCACCCAGCAATGAAAACGGTAGCACCAATACGTAGGGACCTCGGTTCTAAAACTTTCTTTAATATGTTAGGTCCTTTGGTGAATCCGGCAAACCCAAAATATCAATCCGTCGGTGTTTTTAGTCTAGAACTGGCCCGTTTGTACGGTTACATCTATCAGAAAACGGATAAGCAATTCAGTATATTACATGCTCTTGATGGTTATGACGAAATCTCACTGACTGGCGATTTTAAGCTGATTAATAATTTAGCCGAGCAAATAATTACGCTTAAAGATCTAGGTATAGATGCCATTCAACCTGAGCAAATTGGTGGTGGAGAAACTGTTGAAGAGGCGGCCAGAATTTTTAAGGATATATTAGAGGGGATGGGGACGAAAGCCCAAAATCAAGTCGTACTGGCAAATGCAGCATTGGCTATACAAACTTTCGATATGGAAAGGGACTTTATGGAGTGTTACCAAGAAGCAGAAGAATCTTTACTCGGTAAAAAAGCGTTGAATAGCTTAAAAGTACTGATAAACTAGTCATGGCTGCTTTGAAGATAAAGGTGTGTGGAATGCGGGAACTGGAAAATATTCTCCAGCTGAAGGAATTAAACCCTGATTATGTAGGATTTATCTTTTATTCAAAATCACCTCGTTATGTTGAAACGATTGATAAAAGTCTTTTAAGCTTACTTCAACCTATAAAGAAAACAGCTGTCTTTGTGGACGCTACAAGTAATGAGGTGACCGCTATGATAAAAGAATATCGTTTCGAAGCTATCCAGCTTCATGGAAAAGAATCTGCTGATTATTGCACGGAAATGAAAAAAGAAGGAGTAGAAGTCATTAAAGCTTTTGGCATCCATGAAAAGTTTGATTGGAAAATATTAGAGCCTTATTTAGACGTTGTCGACTATTTCTTGTTCGACACTTATACCCGTGCGCATGGAGGATCTGGAAAAGCGTTTAATTGGGAGGTTTTGAAGGCTTATCCTTTTGAAAAACCTTATTTTCTAAGTGGAGGAATAGGGCCAGATAACATTGAAAGTGCCTTGACTATTCAAGATGAACGACTTTATGGCTTAGACCTAAATTCCAAGTTTGAAGATTCTCCAGGGTTTAAAAATATAGAATTATTGAAAACTGTTTTGAAGAAATAAATATGAGTAAGTATCATGTCAATGAAAAAGGGTATTATGGCGATTTTGGCGGTGCATATATCCCTGAAATGTTATATCCCAATGTGGAAGAGTTGAGACAAAAGTACCTTGAGATTATAGAAGAGGAGGAGTTTAAGCAAGAATTCGATCAGCTTCTAGAAGATTATGTAGGACGCCCTTCTCCATTGTATTTAGCTAGTCGGCTCTCTGAAAAGTACGGTGCCAATATTTATCTAAAAAGAGAAGATCTAAATCATACAGGTGCACATAAAATCAACAATACGATTGGTCAAATTTTATTGGCCAAGCGCCTTGGGAAAACAAGAATTATTGCTGAAACAGGAGCAGGCCAACATGGCGTCGCTACGGCTACGGTTTGCGCACTTAAAGGGTTGGAGTGCGTGGTTTATATGGGTGCAATTGATATCGAAAGGCAAGCGCCTAACGTGGCTAGAATGAAAATGATGGGTGCTAAAGTGGTGGCAGCAGAGTCGGGAAGCAAAACCTTAAAGGATGCGACTAATGAAGCACTACGTGATTGGATTAATAACCCTTTAGACACTCATTATATCATCGGCTCTGTTGTTGGTCCACACCCTTATCCGGATTTGGTGGCCCGATTTCAATCGATAATTTCGAAAGAAGCTAAAAAACAGTTGTTTGAAAAGAAAGGAAAACTTCCTGATTATGCTATTGCATGTGTCGGTGGTGGAAGTAATGCTATTGGTATGTTTTATCATTTCTTAGATGATGAAGGAGTAAGATTAATTGCCGCTGAAGCCGCTGGGAAAGGAATTGATACTGGACTTTCTGCTGCTACTTCCGTTTTAGGAAAAGAAGGAGTATTGCATGGTAGTAAAACAATCTTAATGCAAACGCAAGATGGGCAAGTAATTGAGCCTTATTCAATCTCTGCAGGTTTGGATTACCCAGGGATCGGGCCGCAACATGCATTTTTACATAAAAATAAGCGGGTAGAATACGTGAGTATCACTGATGACGAAGCGATGAATGCAGGCATGTTATTAACCCGTCTAGAAGGAATAATCCCTGCAATTGAAAGCGCGCATGCTTTGGCCCAATTGGAGAAAATGACATTCAAGAAAGGCGATGATGTGATACTTTGTTTATCGGGTAGGGGTGATAAGGACTTAGAAAATTACATGAAGTATTTTAATTTCTGAAAGCAAACGTAAAATATAGAGATTTCTCATCTGACCAGAATTCAGAAGAGCACATGGAATCAAAGAGGTTTATACAAAATGAATCAAGATAATATTTAGTAGAAAATTATGAGTAGAATTTCAGAGTTGTTTGATAATAGAAATTCAGATAGTAAGTTATCAATTTATTATACCGCGGGCTATCCCCAATTGGATAGCACTTTAACTATTGCTGAAAGACTAGAGAAGGCCGGAGTTGATTTTTTGGAAATAGGAATTCCATATTCTGATCCTGTTGCTGATGGCCCGGTAATTCAAGAAAGCTCGGGAGTAGCTTTGAAAAACGGAATGTCCCTTGAGGTTTTGTTTGATCAGTTGACTGAGCTGCGAAAAAAGGTAACGATTCCTATTTTCTTAATGGGCTATTTTAACCCTATTTTGCAGTATGGCGTTGAGCGCTTTTGCCAGAAATGTGCAGAGATCGGTATTGATGGAGCGATCATTCCTGACCTCCCGATGTGTGAATATAAAGAATTGTATCAAGACGTTTTTGAAGAGAATAATGTGAGTAACGTGTTTATAGTTACTCCGCAAACCACTGAAGAAAGAATCCGCGAGATAGATTCCTTAAGCAAAGCCTTTATTTATTTGATTTCATCTTCCGCTACAACAGGTAAAAATTTGAAAGTTTCGGAAGAGAGCAGTTCCTATTTTAAGCGTTTGCAATCCATGAATTTAAAAACACCTATCGTCATTGGGTTTGGAATTTCGAATCACGAAACGTTTACACATGCTAATGAGTATGCAGATGCGGCAATTATTGGGACTGCATTTGTTCGTTTACTCAGTGAGGAGAATTATTTGGAAAAAATCCCAGCTTTTGTGCAAGGAATTAAGAAAGGTTAGATAGTAGTTAATTTAAATTAATTCGACAGCCTGCAATTGCAGGCTGTTCGAATTAAACCACTAGTATCCGGAGTTCTGTACTAAAGTACCATTACTCTTATCAATTTCCCCTTGAGGAATGGCCCAGTATTCACTGTGCGGTGTAAATATCAAGCCTTTATATGCAGGCAGTAATGTACCTTCAAAAGCAGAATAGCTTTCAAGAGTTTGCTTCGCAACGCCCCACCTTACTAAATCGAAGAAGCGGTGACCTTCCATGGCTAGTTCCAATCTTCTTTCAAACCGAACAGCATTACGTGCATATTCTTGGTTGGGGAAGGAAGGGTATGGCATGACTAAATAGTTGGCGGCATCATTTCCATATGCTGTTTTCTTAGGCGCCAGGTTTGCAGCACGTGCTCGAACACTATTAACCAATCTTAATGCTTCAGTTAGATTGCCGAGCTCTACATTACACTCGGCGGCCATTAACACCACATCTGCCAGTCGTATAATGTTTACATCTAGATCCGTAACATAGTTTTCTCCCGGAACAGCATGAGCAGCAAACTGACTTTGTGGAATCATGGTCTTCATCCCTACAAAGGGGCCGGCATAAGTAGCATCTCGAATCCATGCATCGCCAGGCATCACACCATAGTCTAAATACATGACGCCTCTTCTGCCTACAGTGTAATCTAATCTTGGATCGAATGCTAAGGTAGAGTCTAGTTTATAATTCGTTTTCGCGGCCCCAGTTAATCCCATATCCGATTTGTATTCATTAGATCTATATGAGCCATCTAACAGAGGCAGTCCGTTAGTACCCACCTTATAAGCATTTACTAAGTCAATCGTTGGTTGGTAAAATCCACAGCAGCCCACAGGTGAACTACCATAAAGGCCACTTAGCATATCGCCTACGTTTGCGTTGTCACCAGCGCCGTTTGAGTTGATGGCATGTTTTGAAACCATTAGTGCTTCAGGACCATCTTCTTTCGTAGGGTCAAAATTATTTTCGAAAGGCATGCTCGTAATATCTTTGCCGGCTAATACGTCTGTGAATAACGCTAAGGCTTCGGCCCATTTACTTTGGTAAACATATACTTTTCCTAGATAAGCTTTAGCAATGTTTTTATCCATACGTCCTGATTCACCGTTAATTTTAGCAACTGGCAAGTTGTCTATAGCGAATGTTAGATCAGCAATGATTTTGGGTAAAACATCTTCATTATTGGGTTTTACTTTAGCTTCTTCTAAGGGTGTATTCTCATCGATAAAAGGTATGTTTTTGAAAATGCGCCACAAGTAAAAGTAATAATGCGCTCTTAACATCCTAGCTTCTGCTTGAATCTCAGTTGCACGTGCAGCAGTTATTTCTTTCGCTCCTTCTTGTTCACCTTTTAATAATTTGAGGGTACTGTTCGCTCGTAATACGCCTTCATAATACACTTGCCACATCGTAGTAAAATTATCATTGGTACTATTCGACGTGTACGTTTCAATCATGTTCATATTTGGCTGATCAGATTGTTCTGAACCTTTATGGGCATTATCAGATGCAACCTCCCCATAAAGCCACTGACTTGGTGCAGCTGCATAATTTCCCCACGTGCCACTAATATTGCCATTTAAAATGCCATATGTTCCTAACAATTCAGCCTCCACGCCATCTTTATTGGAAACCTGAGGCTGGGATAACTGCCCTTGGGGAAGTTTCTGTAAGAACTCCTTACCACAAGAGGAAAATAGCAAGAATCCCGCTCCAATTATGGATAATATATATTTCTTTTTCATCGTCTTATTTTTTAAATTCAATACATCTCTATTTAAAATCCTAGGCTGATACCGAGTATATACTGTCTAGCTTGTGGATAAATTCCAAAATCCACTCCTAAAGCTGGATAATCTGAACTTGTTGCAGAAATCTCTGGATCTAAACCTTCGTAATTGGTAAGCGTAAATACGTTCGTAACCCCGAAGTAAATTCTCAGTTTTTGAAAAGAATTTCTGTCTTTAAACAGATTTTGTATGGGTACGTTATAACCGATCTGTAAATTCTTCAATTTCAAGAAACTTCCATCTTGAATATAATAGCTTGAAGAAGCATACTCATATCCTGATGCATCATTTGCTAATGATGGTATCGTACTTCCAGTATTAGTAGAGCTCCAGGCATCTAATAATCTAACGCTTTTTTGACCTTTGAATACTCCAAAGTCCGTAAAATACCGTGTTGCTTCATAAAGGTCGTTACCTTGTGACCCATAGAAATACATCATAAAATCAAAGTTCTTATAAGACGTATTGACATTGAAAGAGTATACAAAATCTGGATGTGGACTACCGATAATCGTTCTATCTTCCGCATCAATAATGCCATCAGCATTAATATCAGCATATTTCAAGCCACCCGGCCTAGCTCCTGGATAGGAAGGACTATTCGCAATGTCATTAGCATCTTGGTAAATACCGGTCGTTTGATAACCAAAGAAAGCGGCATAAGGCTCTCCAACTTTCAAAATCGATGTTTCCATGCTTCGGAATGCTCCGAAAATCTGTTGATCTACCGATGGGGCCAACGCAACGATTTCGTTTCTATTTCTAGATATATTTGCTGACAAATCTAAAGTAAAAGGAGTTCCCTGACGATGTCCATAATGATATCCTAAAGAGAATTCAACTCCCTTATTGTTCATGCTACCAATATTTACATAAGGCGATTCTGCACGACCCACCGCAATTGCAGGCAAAGGTAAACGATATAACATGTCATCAGTTGTTTTGTCGTACCAGTCAAACGATCCATCGATATCACCATTGAGTATTGTAAAGTCTAAACCTAAATTTAAAGATTTCACCTGTTCCCATTTCACATCTTCGTTAGCATAAGAACTTTGCCAGATACCCGATTGTGTCGTTCCATTGATTGGGTAGGACGACTGGGTTAAAGACGAAGCGAATCGGTTTAGGTATTGATAACCGGGTATACGTTGGTTACCCGTAATACCATATCCAACCCGCACTTTTAAATCCGTGAGCCATTCCGTATCCTGCATGAAATCTTCTTGGGAAATACGCCAAGCTCCACTTATACCAGGAAAAGTTCCATATAAATTATTTTCTCCAAAATTAGATGAACCATCGCGTCTAACCGTAAGACTTAATAGATAGCGATCCATGAATGAATAATCAGCCTTGGCAAAAAGTGAAAATAAAGAGCCAACAGATCCCGAACTTGCATTTCCAATATTGGAAGTACCAGCGTTCAGATAAAAATAATCTAAGCTATTTAGCGTAAAATAGCTATTTCGGCTACCGGAAAGATCTCTACCTCTACTTTTGATAGCTTCCGTGCCCGCTAAAACAGTTAAATTATGATCTTCACCTAAATCCGGATTGAACGTTAAGGTATTAGTCCAAGTCCATTCAGTAAAATAGCCTTGGTATTCACTCATCCCATTATTAAAACTACCTTCTGAAAATTCTGGGTTAGGATAATTTAAACTCAGACCATTGTAGTTTTCATAGCGCAATCCAAAATTGCTTCGCGCCGTCAATCCAGCGATGAGATCATACTCTGCGAAAGCATTTCCAAAAAAGAAATTACTTCTGTTTTTATTGTCCTTTGCACGATAAGCCATTGCTACGGGTTGTTCGCCATTTCCCCACCCACCGTATGAACCTGCAAAATTACCACCTTCATCATAGACTGGAATAATGTTTTGAATTCGATAAGCGAAACCTAATACGCTACCTTCACCTTGATAATTTCCTGCAGTATTGGGGTTTACGCCAATTCCAAAACCCTCCGTATAACTATATTGAAGGTTTTCTCCAACCCTTAATTTGCCATCAAAGGCCTTGAATTGAGTATTGGTACGTATATTAAACTTTTCAAATCCAGTATGGATTAAAGATCCTTTCTGACCCAAATAGCCTCCAGACATTGCGTAAGTTGCACTCTCGCTACCCCCGGTTGCATTTATTTGGTAAGATTGCGTAGGAGCATTTTGGGATAGTTCATCAAACCATTTTGTTCCCGCTTTATTAGCTTTGGTAATTTGATAAAACGTAGATCTATCTTTGCCATCATAATTATACTTAGACATATCTGCATCAGCTGCGGTGATGTTGTGACCTGAAATTCCTCCTGCTAATAGATAGTCAGGTAATGTTTCATTCGTTCCACTCAATGCATTGTCAAAGTCCAATACCTGTTGAGGGGTCAACATTTTTGGAAATGAACTGGTTTTAGGAACTTGCACACCATAATAGGAGTCAACATTTATTTGAGCTTTTCCTACCTTTCCTGTTCGTGTTGTAATAATTACAACACCATTGTTTGCACGCGAACCATAAATGGAGGCCGCCGACGCGTCTTTTAACACCTGCATGGTTTCGATGTCATTCTGATTCAGCCAGCTTAATTTCCCTTCGAACGGAACACCGTCAATAACATAAAGTGGCTCATTATTATTAATTGTACTGAATCCACGGATTTTTATCTGGGGTGTTGAGCCTGGAGCACCATCAGCTACAATTTGTACCCCTGTTGCACGTCCTTGCAAAGACTCAACTGCACTTGCGGCAGGAGTGCTCTTTAATTGAGCAGCATCTACTACTGCTACGGCGCCTGTTAAGTCCATCTTCCGTTGCGTTCCGTAGCCAGTTACGACCACATCTTCCAAATTACTGATGTCTTGACTGAGTTCAACGGACAGTGTGCTTGTTGATGCAGAAATTCCAATTTCTGATTTCTGATATCCGACATAACTAATTTCAAGAATGTCATTTACAGAGGCATTAATTTCGAAATTACCAGCTTCATTGGTTGAGGTAGCTATTGATTTACCTAGCACTTTAATGGTAACGCCCGCTAAAGGAGCTTTCGAATTCGCATCTCTTACGGTTCCTTTGATGACTCTCTCTTGTGTTGAAATTGTCAATTCCAATGTTGGATTGACGGATGACAATGGTGGATGATTTGCTAGCACACTATTACTGATAAATAATAAAGCACTAGATATCCACAATGATTGCTTTAACATGGATCTTTTATTAAAAGAGCGCACGTTCGAAAACGTTTTTGCTTTCTTCATGGTTTTTTAGAAAAATTTGTTAGAAAAAAAAAGAAAAGTATTTTTTTGGAGTGTATTATTTATGTCATAAGCTCTGGGTTAAAATGATTAAATCTGTTATTTTGTAGAAATCGTAATTTAAATCTACGTAAGATTTTCAATAATCACAAAAAAATTACAATTATTTGTTTCCAGCAGGCTAACATCCAAATCAGAAGCCATGTTATAACGAACGTAAAAAAGATTTGTAACATAAAGATGCGTTTATTAAATAATGTTTATTTAATAAACGCAAGTCTTAAAGCAAGAACTAAAAAGCAGAAAGAAGATTTGCTTTACTTTTTTAATGAACCAAAATGAGCATATGCGGCGGTTAGAGGAGCCGCTTAATGAAATAAGAAATTAAAATTTCTTACAACAACGAGCGACAAGTTTTCGCTCGTTCGTACATATAGTTAAGAGTGGAAGAGGTTGTTGATAGGTCATCTAAACAAATAGACTTACTAGTTCGAGTTATAGCACGGACTTGTAAGTATATTTGTTTAGATTGGATAATCTATATATACTCTTCAATTAATCCTTTTCCTTGCCTTATGATTTCGAATTCGCCAGTTGTGCAATCTACGATGGTAGAAGGGATATTTTCCCCATAACCACCGTCAATAACAATATCAACTAGTTCGCTGTATTTTTCATAAATCAGTTCAGGATCTGTAGAGTATTCAATAATTTCGTCATCGTCCCGAATAGAAGTAGTAATGATTGGATTGCCCAATTCGGCTACAATATCCCTTGCAATATTATTATCAGGAATACGGATCCCCACTGTCTTTTTTTTGGTACTTAAAAGTTTTGGGACTTGGCCACTCGCATTAAATATAAATGTAAAAGGACCAGGGAGTGATCGCTTTAACAATCTGAATGTAGCTGTATTGAGCGGTTTCGTATATTGGGCGATGGAGGTAAGGTCATGGCAGATGAATGAGAGATTTGCTTTGTCAGTTTTAATACCCCGAATTTGGCATACTCTTTCTATTGCTTTTTGATTCGTAATATCGCAGCCAATACCATAAATTGTATCTGTTGGATAGATGATTACGCCACCATTTTTTAAAACCTCCACTACTTTTTCGATCGCTTTTGGATTTGGATTTTCCTCGTATATTTTAATCAACATGTCCTTATTTTTTAATTAAACAATAGATTCTTTGAATTGATTTAAAACTCTGCACTTTTAGGATAGCGTGGAAAAGGGATGACATCTCTAATATTACCCATGCCCGTTACAAACAATACTAATCGCTCAAAGCCTACTCCAAATCCTGAATGTGGAGCTGTACCGAAGCGACGGGTATCCAGGAACCACTCCATATCATCAAAAGGAATATTCATTTCTTTCATCCGGTTCGTAAGTTTGTCCAAGCGCTCTTCACGCTGTGAACCACCGACAATTTCCCCAATTCCAGGGAAAAGGATATCCATAGCGGCTACCGTTCTTTTGCTGCGATCTTCAACCTCGTTTTCACGCATATAAAAGGACTTTATATCGGCAGGATAATCGGTTACAATAACTGGTTTTTTAAAGTGTTTCTCAACTAAGAAACGCTCATGCTCCGATTGTAAATCTACACCCCACTCATCAACTAAAAATTTGAATTGTTTCTTTTGGTTAGGTCTCGAGCGTTTTAAAATATCAATTGCCTCCGTGTAGGTAATCCGTTCAAAATCATTATCCAAACAGAACGATAATTTTTCTATTAAATTTAGCTCTGAACGTTCATTTTGAGGCTTTTGTTTCTCTTCTTCAAGCAGACGTTGATTCAGAAATTCAATTTCATCAGGGCATTTCTCTAATGCGTAACGGATAACATATTTCAATAGCTGTTCAGCTAAATCCATATTATCGTTAATATCATAGAATGCCATTTCGGGTTCAATCATCCAAAACTCAGCTAAATGGCGTGTGGTATTTGAATTCTCTGCCCGAAAAGTAGGGCCAAAGGTGTAGATATTTCCCAGTGCCATAGCTGCTAATTCTCCTTCTAGCTGGCCTGATACGGTTAGATTGGTTGCTTTTCCAAAGAAATCTTTTTGGTAGTCAACGTTTCCATTTTCTTTCAGAGGAACGTTTTTCAGATCCAGTGTTGTTACTTTAAACATCTCACCAGCTCCTTCAGCATCAGACCCAGTGATAATAGGAGTGTGCATGTAAACAAAGTCTTGTTCATTAAAAAACTGATGTACAGCAAAGGAAAGTGCGTTTCTAACTTTGAAAATTGCATTGAAGGTGTTTGTTCGAAAGCGGAGATGGGCTATTTCACGTAAAAACTCCAAACTGTGCTTTTTAGGTTGAAGGGGATATTTGTCAGGATTACTATCACCTAATACTTCCAAAGTGTTTGCCTTTAGTTCTACTGTCTGACCTTTTCCTAATGATTCCGTTAAAATACCCGTTGCAGAAATTGCGGCACCGGTATGCAGTCTTTTTAAGATTTTCTCATCAAGGCCATGATAATCGACCACGACTTGAAGGTTCCCAAGGCATGAACCGTCGTTAATAGCTAAAAATTGATTGTTTCGAAAGGTTCTTATCCATCCTTTTACGGTCACTTCAGCACCGAAATCAGTACTCTTCAGAAGTTTTTTTATTCGTGTATGGTTCATTTTTTTGTAAAATAGAATTGTCTTTATTGCTATGAACAAATAAACCCCCAGATTGGAGGTTTATTTGTCTATTTATGACGGTTGAAAAGTCTTAGACTATAAAATATTAAGCAAGTACTTTCGTCACCAAGTCGGCAGCTTCTTTCAATAGAATAGCCGAGAAAACCTCTAAACCTGAATCGTCGATTAGTTTTTTAGCTTCTATAGCATTTGTTCCTTGTAAGCGAACAATGATAGGAACTGGAATATCTCCTATCTCTTTGTAAGCATCAATTACTCCTTGGGCAACGCGGTCACAACGTACAATTCCGCCGAAAATATTAATCAATATCGCTTTTACATTTGGGTCAGAAAGGATGATATTAAAACCCGCCTTGACAGTTTCTGCATTTGCTGTACCACCAACATCTAGGAAGTTGGCAGGTTCACCCCCCGCAATCTTAATAATATCCATTGTAGCCATGGCTAAACCAGCACCATTTACCATGCAACCTACGTTTCCGTCAAGTTTTACATAGTTAAGGTTTGATTTTCCTGCTTCCACTTCAGTCGGATCTTCTTCATCTAAATCACGCATTTCTGCATAATCTTTATGGCGGTATAATGCATTGTCATCCAAATCAACTTTTGCATCAACAGCTAAAATTTTATCATCGGAAGTCTTTAATACCGGATTAATCTCAAACATTGAAGAATCGGTTTCATCATAAGCTTTATAAAGAGAAGCGATAAATTTAACCATTTCTTTAAATGCATTTCCGCTTAAGCCAAGGTTGAACGCAATCTTTCGAGCCTGAAAGCCTTGTAAACCTACTTTTGGATCAATTTCTTCCTTAAAAATCAGCTCTGGAGTTTTTTCAGCAACCTCTTCAATATCCATTCCACCTTCGGTAGAGTACATAATGATATTGCGCCCTTTTTCTCGGTCTAATAAAACACTTATATAAAACTCTTTCGTGTCGCTTTCACCCGGATAATAAACATCTTGGGCTACTAAAACTTTTCTTACTTTCTTTCCTTCGGCACTGGTTTGAGGGGTTATTAACTGCATTCCGATGATATCGGTTGCTTTTTGTTTAACCTCTTCCAGGTTTTTCGCAAGCTTTACGCCTCCACCTTTTCCCCGACCTCCAGCGTGTACTTGAGCTTTTATAACAACCCAGTCTGAATTATACTCATCCTTAAGTTTTTTAGCAGCTTCCACAGCTTCTTCGGGAGTATGGGCTAAAATGCCTTCCTGAATGCGTACACCAAAACTTTTTAATATGGCTTTTCCTTGATATTCGTGAATGTTCATTGTTTAAAATTTGCCGTAAAAGTAACCTTTTTAATTCAATTTGACAATGTTTTAGCAGCTATAAATATTTAAGGATAGTAGGTTGACAATTTTAAACTAATATCGAATACGTCCAAAAAACATTATCTTCGTGCTATGTTAATTGCAAAAGGAATAAAGAAATCATTTGGAAAACTCCAAATTTTAAAAGACGTCGACCTTAGCGTTTCAAAAGGTGAAATCATAAGTATAGTTGGACCTTCTGGAGCTGGGAAGACAACCCTTCTGCACATTATGGGATCGTTATCCAGGCCTGATGGTGGTTCGGTTCATATTAATGGTACAGATCTATTTAAACTTTCACCAAATAAATTAAGTGCCTTTAGAAATAAGAATATCGGCTTCATCTTTCAATTTCATCATCTGTTGCCAGAATTTACGGCACTCGAAAACGTTTGTATTCCTGCTTTTATTGCTAAAAAAAACAAAAAAGAAAGTGAGAAAAAAGCATTGGAACTGTTGGAGATGTTAGACCTTTCTCATAGGATTGATCATAAGCCAGCTGAACTTTCGGGTGGTGAGCAACAACGAGTGGCGGTAGCACGTGCATTAATTAATGATCCTGCAATTATTTTAGCAGATGAACCGTCAGGAAACTTAGATTCTGAAAACGCATCCGCTTTAAATCAGTTATTCATAGATTTGCGCAAAAGACTTAATCAGACTTTTATTATTGTGACTCATAATGAAACGCTGGCAGCTATTGCCGATAGAAAGATCAGAATGAAAGATGGAATTATACAGTAAGGGCTTTAGGTTTAGGCGAGCCCCCACTGGTTAAAATGATATAAGATGACTACATTTCCTCGAAAAAATTTATAGAAATGAATATATTAATTACCTCTGGAATTTCTGCTTTTGCGCAGCGAGCAGCAGAACTTTTTCCTGAGAACAATATTTTTTTTGCAGATTCAAACCCGATTCCTTCTGTTTTTTTAGGTACTCGAAAGTATTTGGCTATACCTTCCTCCGAAAAAGCATCTTTTATTCATGAGCTTCTCAAGGTGTGTCTTGATCTTTCCATTACTAAATTACTTCCTTTAGGTTGTGAAGAGCTCAAGCCTTTAGCTAAAAATAGGTTGTTATTTGAGGAATATGGAATATCGGTATTGGTGCCAGACTCGGAAACTCTTGAAACAATTCCAATGCTAATAAATCCCACACGTGCAAATTGCTCAGAAATAGCATTGAAAGAATTTCCCTTAGAAAAACAAGGCGTTTTTCGAGTTGTTTTAGACAATGAGAAAGAATTGCTAACGCTATGTTGCCTCAAATAATTTCGAAGCTACTAAGCATTTTTTAAACAAATATTAAATCGAAATGTTAACTTATAAGGATATAAATCCTACAAAAAAAGCATTCATTTTTGAACTGGATGACGTTCTTTTTCCAAAGCAAGATTACTTACTGCAAGTCTATTATCTTTTTGCTAATGTACTTGAATATGTAGAGCACACTCCGAAGTCAAATGAGTTAACCAGTTTTTTTAAAGAAACATATCAAAAAGGGGGCGATCATGAAATTTTTAAAAAAGCGTCAGCTAAATTTGGTATTGATGAAAAGCATGAAGAAAGCTTTTTGCGTTTGCATGTAAATGCAAAATTGCCCCTAAAGCTTCTGCTTTATAAAGAAATGCTTAATTTACTTACCTATATTGTAGGTGAAGAGAAATCTATATTTATTTTAACGAAAGGAAATCCGCTAATCCAAGTTAATAAAATAAAACAAATGGAATGGAATGGATTGGACGTATTTATTAAAACATACTTTTACGATGAAATAATTTTGAAATCAACACTTGAACCCATCGAATATATTCTTAGAGAAAATAATATTTTGCCAGGAGAGGCTATATTCTTTAATTTTCATAATCATAAAAATACAAATGAATGCAAGGTTGAAAGTATCGATGTAAGGTTATTTCTACAATAAACAAAAAATGAAACTCACAGGCAAAATATTATTCTCGATTTTACTTTCTGCTACGTTCATGTTTTCTTGTCATAAGGAAAGCCCCGTTGTTCCTTTGGAGAAACCAGAGCGTACTAGCACTAAAGAAGATCTTCTGAAGGATTCCGTATATTATTATACCGACTACTTTTATTTGTGGCAAGACCAGTTACCATCAGGCGGCTCTTTTAATTTTTTTACCGCTGAATGGATGGGTACGCCATGGACGAATCTCCTGCCAGGGGGGGCTAACTATAAAACCGCGGAAGAAGTTTTAGAGGCAATAAAATCATATGCAAAAGATGCAAATGGAAAGTTGTTGGACCGCTTTAGTTTTCTAGATCGAACTGGCGCTGTTAACGAATCCATACAAGAAGGATTGTCGGGGAGCTTAGGTTTTGATGTACGCTATAATAATGCAACAGATTTATTTGTAAAATTAGTCTTTCCAAATTCGCCAGCTGATCAAGCAGGAATGAAAAGAGGCTGGCAAATATTGGAAATCAATGGGAATAAAGATATCGGTCTCGCCGCTTTTGAGCGAGATAATTTTGCTTTTTTAAATAAAGCCTTAGGTGCTTCTTCAATTGATCTAAAGCTTAAAAGAGAAGACGGATCTATTGTTGATGTTCAGTTATTAAGAGCAACTTTTCAAATAAAGCCAATACTTTACAGTACTGTTTATAACGTGGGAGCAAAAAAAGTAGGCTATTTCGTCTTCGAGTCTTTTGTTGCTACTCAGAATTCTGACGGTGGTGATACTTACGTCAAAAATGATTTAAATCAACTATTTTCTAATTTTCAAAGTCAAGGTGTGTCAGAGTTAATTGTAGATCTGCGATATAATGGTGGTGGAGCCGTGATAACTGCTGAAGACTTATCCAATATGTTGGTTCCTGTTGCCGCAAATGGTCAACTAATGTATAGGTACGAAGTTAACAAAGAAATGGAGGCGGATGGTTGGACAGAACTTGTCTTTACGCCCGTAAACTTTGAAAAAACGAATAGTTTAAACGTAAACAGAATTTATTTCCTTGTTACAGCCGGTAGTACAGCTTCTGCAAGCGAACTATTAATCAATAATCTTACTCCATTTATAGATACAAAATTAATTGGAGAGAACCATACATACGGCAAACCCGTTGGGTTTTTTCCTTGGGAGATATTAAACACAGATCTATATGCGGTATCTTTCAAGACGACTAATACACTCGGCTATGGCGATTATTTTAATGGACTTCAAGTTGATTTTAACGTAGGCGATGATGTTAGTAAGAACTGGGGAGATCCAGAGGAGGCAATGCTGAAGCAAGCTCTTTACTATTCAGGAAATGGTATTTTCCTTCAACAAAAAGGCCTACAAGCAGGAAGAAGTCCAGCCATTTCACTTGATAGTAAACGCAATATCAATAAGGAGTTAGACAAAAAAGGAAATCACGATATGTTTGATTTCAGAAAGAAGGGAAAGTTGCCCACCCCCTAATTAGAATATTATTTCCTATATTGGGGAAGTAATTTGAAGAGAAATGAAATCTAGTAGACCGGCAACCTTAAAAGAAATCGCAAAACAGCTTAAACTTTCAACTTCCACCGTTTCTCGAGCATTAAAAGATCACCCAAGCATCGGGTTGGTAACGACAATGCGAGTTAAGGAAAAGGCTGAAGAGTTAAATTATGAGCCAAACAATACGGCTATATTTTTTAAACAGCGTAAAACTTTTACTATTGGGGTGGTACTACCTAGCTTATTAGAAACCTTTTTTTCAACCGCCATCAGTACAATTGAGGATATTGCAAATTCCCATTCCTATAATGTTATCCTTGGTCAATCTATGGATGATCCTAAACGTGAATTCCGAATCTTAGAAACGATGAAAGATCATCGAGTAGATGGGGTGATCGTTTCCTTAGGGAAAAATACGACCGATTTTGGTTTCTTGAAACTTTTCGAGAAATCGAATATTCCCATTGTGTTTTTCGATTGTGTGCCTGATTTAAAAGATGTTAATAGTGTGACCTGCGAACTGGAAACAGGGATGATAGAGGCAGTTTCTACGTTCATCTCTTGCGGGCATAAAAGAATCGCCTTTATCAATGGACCAGAAGATTTGTTTGCAAGCAAAGAGAGAAAAAGAGGTTTTGTAAAAGGAATGGAAAAACACAAGGTTAAAATGAACCTCGATTATGTTGTGAATACCGATTTATCATCCGAAGGAAATGTAGAAGCTATGCTCAAGTTACTTTCGCTGGCAGATAGACCCTCTGCTGTAATTTGTTTTAATGATTATGTCGCATTAGATATTATGAAAACAGCTAGAGAAAAAGGGTTGGTCATCAATCAGGATTTGTTCATTATAAGCTTTGCAAATTATCCGATTTGGAGTTATATTGAGAATCCATTAATGGCTTCCATTGAGCAATTTCCAGGAGACCAGGCAGCAAAAGCTGCAGAGATACTTTTTGAGCTTATAGAAAGTGAGAACTCACTAATGCCTCGGCACTATGAGTTCTCATCTAAGCTAGTTCATCAAGATTAGTTTTCTTACAACTAGAACCCACTAGCATCTAATGCAAAACTCGGTTTGCTGTTTTTCCATTTTCCTCTAGTAAAATCTGGAAACTCCAATGTTCTATTTCCTTCTTTTATGGACTGAACTGACAAAGGAAACAAGGCACTCATGGTTACGGAGTCATAAACATCAATAGGTGTTTGCCGTTTCTGCTTCACAGCTTCGATAAAGGCATTTACGACAAACCAGTCCATTCCACCATGGCCCGCCCCGGCAGCGTCATTAGCATATTTAGCCCATAATGGGTGATCGTATTTTTTTATCCAATCGCTAGCCTTATCCCATTGATGCGGCTTTTGCGATTGACCTTCAATATACATACCATCGTTGACGTCCATCCAAATGCCATTCGTACCTTGAACGCGCAAACCAATAGAATAGGGACGGGGGAGATGCACATCATGTTTAATCTCCAATACTTCCCCATTTGCACAATTCATCAGAGAAGTTGTTACATCCCCATTTTTATAATTGATTTTAGAGTTAGGATGCCCTGGTGATTTCTTTCCAACATAATCGGCCAGCCCACGCGCCTTACTAGAAAAAGAAACCACGTTCGTAATACGATTCCCATGATTGATATTAGCCCAATGCATGACCGGACCTAGACCATGGGTAGGATATAAGTCACCATCGATATCAATATTGAATTGGGTTCTCCATTGCGCTTCACTATAACCTTTCTCTCCAAACTCAACGCCGCCGCCATATGGCTTTTTCCCATCATTGAATAAAACTTCTCTTAGATCATGTTGATATCCGCCTTCTAAATGAACCAGTTCACCAAATAAGCCTTGTCTGACCATATTCAAAACTGCCATTACATCGCGACGATAGGCTACATTCTCTAGGCACATGTAAGGGACACCAGTTTTCTCTGAAGTATTGACAATATCCCAATGTTCATCTAGAGTCAAACCCGCTATTACTTCACAACCGACATAAACACCTGCATTCATTGAATCGATCGATTGGACATGATGAAACTGCCAAGGAGTAGCAATAATAACAGCATCTAGCTTTTCCTTTTCAAGCATTCGTTTATAAGCGTCAATACTTCCTGTATATTCTGTCGGTAGTTTTTTATTAGCCTTTTTAAATTGCTCTCTACACCGTGATAATGAATCTTCTTGAGTATCACAAATCGCAACAATTGTTACATCATCTCTTCTTAGGCCCAAGTCGACATGACTTCTACCTCGCATTCCAACTCCAATAACTCCTAAGCGAATCGGTGTATTTTCACCTGCAAATAGGGAACCGCTGGGCAATATGCTCGCTGCTGCCGCAAATGAACCCGTTTTAATAAATCCTCTTCTATCCATTTTATAATCTTGTTCTTAACAAACTTAAAAAAAAAATCAGGTAACTCAAGTACGCAATCGTTTGTGCAATTTAATAAAAAATGAGCAATCGATTGTGTTCCAAAAATAGTATGTTTTTATGCTTCTATTTTCGATATTGCAAAAAAAATATCACAATAACCATATGAATAAGGAAAATAACGGCGCTCATGAACTTTCTCGATTAACCATTGCGTCTCAGTTTAAAATTAAAGGGAAGCCACTAACCATATCTTCATTCGGATCCGGACATATAAACGACACTTATAGAATTGCTACAGATGCTACAGGTGAGGGAAAGCAAGAATATGTTTTGCAAAGAATCAACCACCAAGTTTTTAAGAATATCGATCATTTAATGAGTAATATTTCTCTTGTAACATCTCATTTGCATCAAAAACGTATCAGCGCTAACATTTCTGATATCAACACGGTATTAACCCCCGTGACGACACTAACTGAAGAATTGTATTTTCAAGACGAAGCTGGAGACTATTGGCGTATCTATAATCTAATTGATGGCGCTAAAAGTTACGATATTGTAGAAAACAAGCAACAGGCCAAGGAAGTCGGCAAAGCATTTGGAAAATTTCAGGCTCTGCTGTCAGATTTAGACGCGAATAAACTTTATGAAGTTATCCCCAACTTCTGCCATATAGGGAGCCGCCTTGCCGATTTCCATATCGCGTTGAAAAATGACGCTTCGAAAAGGAAGGAGAGCATCAAAGAGGAGATCGACTTTATTCATGAACGCGAAAAAAATATGAATGCGATTTTAGAGATGGCAGAGCGAAACGAGATTCCATTGAGAGTTACCCACAATGATACGAAATTTAATAATGTCCTCTTAGATAGTAATGATCAGGCAAAATGTGTTATTGATTTGGATACTGTAATGCCAGGGTATGTTGCTTATGATTATGGAGATGCTATCCGAACTATCATAAATCGAGCCGCGGAAGATGAACCAAATTTGGAAAAGATTGCGCTAAATATACCTTTATTTAAAGCGTATACTGAAGGCTACTTTGAACAGGCGAGTCAGTTCTTGACCCATAAAGAAGTCAAGTCTTTAATTAAAGGCGTATTGCTTTTTCCTTACATGCAAGCCGTTCGTTTTCTTACGGACTATCTTCAAGGAGATACGTATTATAAGATCCAGCATGCAGAACATAATCTTCAACGAACACGTGCACAAATCAAGCTGGTAAAAGAGATTGAGAAACATATCGATGAATTGGAAGCGATTATCGAGCAGGCGGCAATCAAATACCCCTTAAAATCAGTACAATTATGAAATCCTTAAAGGTGCCATTTGTTGATAATTCAGTCAATTTTGAAGAGCTTAGCACTGCTTTCCAACCACTAGGCTCCGATAAAATAGCTGAGGTCTGTTGGTTAGAATACCCATATTTACCTAATGTGAATTTTGAAATTGCTTATACGCAAAAGAGTATATTGTTAAAGTATAATGTTCAAGAAAAGCATTTCAAAGCAATATATAGAAAACCAAATGAACCGGTATATCGCGATAGTTGTGTAGAATTCTTTATCTCTTTTGATAAAGAACATTATTATAATTTTGAGTTTAATAGCCTAGGAACTGCTTTAGTAGGTTATGGAACGGAAGATAGGGCGTCGCGTCAGCATCTTCCTTTTGAGCGGGTTGAGAAAATAAAAGCAAAAGGTATCGTGACCACCAATAAAGAAGAGGGTGCAGGCACTGAATGGATATTACATGTAGAAATTCCCTTTGAACTTTTTTACATGGATAGTATTGAAAGCTTAAAAGGCGTATGCGCTACTGCCAATTTTTACAAGTGCGGAGATGACTTACCTGAACCTCATTTTGTTTCTTGGAATAAAATCGAAGCGCCTACACCAAACTTTCATCTTCCTAAATATTTTGGCGAAATTGAGTTTATATAACTCCTCTTTATTTCCTCCAAAGTGTGGAAATTGATAAAATATCGAAACATTGGATCATCGAAATTTGATCTGCACTTACTATAGTGAATGCAGATCAAATTGCAATAAAGTTTAGTTGCATCCTTTATTTAGTTGTTTTTTTGGTTGATTTTTTAGGAGTTGCTTTTGCCTTTGGCGCAGCCTTAGTTTTGCTTGCTGTTTTCGCTTTAGGCGCCGCTTTAGTAGTTTTCTTTACCTTAGGATCCTCTTCCGCTAGTTTCACAATATCCTCATAAGTCAAATCTTCATGCTTTGTACCCTTCGGAATTTTTATATTTTGTTTACCGAAACGGATAAAGGGCCCCCAACGTCCTTCTTCAATACGAGCATCCGGATTTTCATCAAAACTTCTGATAATTTTATCAATATCTTTTTGTCTTTTAGTTTTAATGATTTCAATGGCTTCCTCTTCCTTCACTTCAAATGGGTCCATCCCCTTGGGTAGAGAATAGAAGGCCCCATCGTGGCGAATATAAGGGCCAAAGCGGCCAATAGCAACTGACATATCGATATCTTCAAATACACCCACTTTTTTTGGAAGTTTGAAAAGATCCATTGCCTCCTCAAAAGTGATGGTTTCAATCATTTGTCCAGCTCTTAAACTAGCAAAGCGTGGTTTTTCTTCATCGTCTTGAGATCCAATTTGTACCAAAGGGCCAAACCTACCGACCCTTACCAAAACCTTTTTTCCAGATTCTGGATCGATGCCTAATTCCCGTTCATGGCTAGCGCGATCAGCATTTTCTAAGGTGAATTCTACTTCCTTATGAAAAGGTTTGTAGAAGTCTCGTAACATAGTTGTCCACTCTTTCAAACCCTGAGCAATTTCATCAAATTCCTTTTCCACTGTTGCTGTGAAATTGAAATCTACAATTCCTTTAAAATGCTCAACTAAGAAGTCGTTGACCATCATTCCAATATCTGTAGGGAAGAGTTTATTACGTTCTGCACCTGTAATTTCAGTTTTAATGATTGAAGAAACTTCGCCGCCGGCTAAAGTATAGACTTGGTAGTTCCTTTCCTTTCCTTCCCGATCTTCTTTAACTACATATCCTCTGTTTTGAACAGTAGAAATTGTTGGAGCATATGTAGAGGGACGGCCGATTCCTAATTCTTCCAGTTTTTTAACAAGACTAGCTTCAGTATAGCGTGGTGGATTACGGGTGAATCGCTCCGTAGCCGTCATTTCTTTAAGATTCAATGCTTGCCCAACGCTTAACGGTGGTAAAATAGCATTGTCACTGCTTTCATCAAAAGTTGTTTCCTCATCCTCATCAGTTGACTCTAAATATACTTTAAGGAAACCATCAAATTTCATTACTTCACCAGCAGCGGTAAGCTCTTCTTTACGGGTCGATATTGAAATCTTAGCAGTAGTTTTTTCAAACTCAGCTTCACTCATTTGAGAAGCAATTGCCCGCTTCCAAATTAGCTCATATAAGCGACGTTCACCTGCATCACCATCCGTAGTGTGATTTTCAAAGTACGTCGGTCTTATGGCCTCGTGAGCTTCTTGTGCGCCAGCAGATTTTGTCTTGAACTGACGGTGTTTATGGTATTTCTCACCATAAGCCGCTTTAATCTCTTTTTCAGCGGCGTCTCTAGCGGTCTGACTTAAGTTAACTGAATCGGTTCTCATATAGGAGATTTTTCCAGATTCATAAAGTCTTTGTGCAAGAGTCATGGTTCGGGAAACGGAAAATCCGAGCTTTCTACTTGCTTCCTGTTGTAATGTGGAAGTGGTAAAAGGTGCGGCTGGATTTCGTTTGCCAGGTTTTGTTTCTAAGTTGCGGACTGCATATTCAGCAGCTAAACAATCATTTAAAAACTTTTGAGCATCTTCTTCTTTTGTAAAACGTTGAGAAAGTTCGGCTTTAAAAAGCTCTTTCTTATTTTCTGTATAAAAAATAGCGACTACTCGAAAAGCAGCCTGAGGCTTAAAATGTATGATTTCCCGCTCTCGATCAACTATTAATCGAACGGCTACAGACTGCACTCTACCTGCAGAAAGGGAAGGTTTTACCTTTTTCCACAATACAGGGGAGAGTTCAAACCCCACTAGACGATCAAGTACTCGGCGCGCCTGTTGAGCATTTACCAAGTTATAATCTATTTTTCTTGGAGATTCAATAGCCTTTAAAATGGCGGGTTTTGTGATCTCATGAAAAACTATTCGTTTGGTTTTATCTTCTTTTAGTCCTAAAGTTTCATATAAATGCCACGAGATGGCTTCTCCTTCACGATCCTCATCCGACGCTAACCATACCATTTCAGCATTCTTAGCTAGTTTTTTGAGTTCAGCGACTACCGCTTTTTTACCCGCAGGAACCTCATATTTTTGTTCAAAGTTATTTTCAGTGTCAATGGCATCGTCTGTTTTAATCAAGTCACGGATATGTCCATAACTTGATTTCACCATAAAATCCTTACCTAAATATCCCTCAATTGTTTTTGCCTTTGCAGGTGACTCAACGATTAGTAAATTCTTTGCCATTAATGATCTGTTTTTGCAAATAAACTCAATAAATAACTGATATTCAAAAAAGGAGTTACTTATTTCTAAATAACTCCTTTTATTTTTTTATGTTTTTTAATAAAATCAAGCTAAGAAACCACCGCCAATTAGATCGCTCCCTTCATAGAATACCGCCGATTGTCCAGGCGCAATCCCTTTTACAGAATGATGGAAATCAACCTGTATGCCGTCACCAATTTGACTTATTGTACTTAACATTCCGGCATCTTTGTATCGAACTTTTGTCACCGTTTCCAGAGGGCTATCAAGGCGTGCATATTTAACTAAATTAATATTTTTTACTAAAGCCGATGATTTTAATAATTCTTCTTCATCACCCAGCATAACAGAATTGCTTTCTGGCATGATTTTAAGAACAAATACTGGTTTCCCCAAAGCAATACCTAAGCCTTTTCGTTGACCAATGGTATAATAGGGGTAACCCATGTGCTGTCCAACAACTGTACCGTCGCTTAAAATAAAATTTCCTTTACCGATTTTTTCATCTAAATCTCCAACTTGATGTCGAAGAAAAGCACGGTAATCATTGTCGGGTACGAAGCAAATTTCATAGCTTTCAGATTTATTTGCTAATTCTTTTTGACCCATGTCTAAAGCCATCTGGCGAATTTCCGGCTTGCTAAAATTTCCTAAAGGGAAACGAGTACGAGCTAAGTTTTCTTGAGATACTCCCCAGAGTACATACGATTGGTCTTTGTTTTCATCTTTTCCTTTAGAAACGACGTAACGGCCATTATCTTGCAAACGAACATTGGCGTAATGTCCAGTAGCAATAAATTCACAATCTAATTTATTAGCCCGTTTTAATAGTGCCTCCCATTTAATGTGGGTATTGCATAAAACGCAAGGATTTGGAGTTCGCCCCGCAAGGTACTCATCAACAAAATTGTCAATTACGGAGCCTGAAAATTCATCGCGTATATCTAAAATATAATGAGGAAAACCATAGCCTACAGCTAAAGCTCGCGCGTCATTAATGCTGTCTAAGCTACAGCAGCCAGTTTCCTTAGATGAGCTACCTGAACTTGCGTAATCCCAGGTTTTCATGGTTAGTCCAATTACCTCGTAGCCCTGTTCATGAAGCATAACCGCTGCTACCGAACTATCAACACCACCGCTCATGGCTACCAATACTCTTCCGTGTTTACTCATCTTGTTAAAATAAGCCCCAAAGATACAGCAATTAATGGAAATGCATTTTTCGAGAAGTCAGTTAAGGGTAAAAAAGGGTGTTCTTTTTTTATACCGATAAAAAAAGAACCAAAAAAAGCTCGTGGATGGATTATAAGTGTATTACTTTTTTTGCCGTAAAAAAAGTAACAAAAAAGCTCGTGGCTGGATAATTTACTATGAGTCTTGGTTGCTTGCACGCAGGGTATCTCGGCCGTAAATTATAAGGCCACATTTTAGTTGATGTTAGGGTTTTGCGAGAAAGCATAGTTTATTACCTGGATAGCTTTATTTAGCATAATATATTACCTGAATAGCTTGTTATTGATGGACAAAAAGCAAAAATGCTGTTAGTTGCGCAATTGGCCTTGCAAGATATGGCAGCAGAATGGATAAATCGTTTGCAAAGACAGAACCTAAAGCACAGGTTAAGCAATTTTTCGTGGTGTAGAAGCATTCATCAAACAAGAAGACTCACGCGGTTTAAAATTGCGTCAAAGAACGATTTGTTCATTATGCAACATATATTGCACAGCCTTGACCTTTTTGTTTCTTTTTGTGTCAAGACAAAAAGAAATTGAATCAGCTTGTTGTTAGTAGTTTGATTACCTGTAGAGTATACAATGTAGGAAAGCTGGGTAGGGTGGGCCGCTCAACGTAGAAAGACTTACGAAATTATGCCTTTACGCGTGATGGTCAGAGTAATTTCGTAAGTCAATATTGATATAAATGAGTTTAAGATCAGAACTTCATCTGTTCTACTTCAGCTGCAGTTTCTTCAACTTTCTCTAATAACTCTTGTTTGTAATGAATTAGATTTTTAGTGATCTCCTCATTAGAAATGGCTAATATTTGAGCGGCTAATATACCCGCATTTTTTGCTGCGTTTAACGCTACAGTTGCTACTGGAATGCCATTAGGCATTTGGAGAATCGATAAAACCGAATCCCAACCATCAATAGAATTAGTGGATTTCACTGGTACGCCGATAACAGGTAAATGCGTGATAGAGGCTACCATGCCAGGTAAATGGGCTGCGCCACCCGCACCTGCGATGATCACTTTTATTCCTCTAGAGGAAGCATTTTTTGCAAAGTCAAACATCCTCTGGGGAGTACGGTGTGCGGAAACAATCGTAATTTCAAAATTGACTTCTAAAGATTTTAAAATCTCTGCAGCGTCTTTCATAATCGGAAGATCAGATTTACTTCCCATGATAATGGCAACTTCGGCTTGTTGATTTGTAGGCATAATAATTGGTTAAGCGATTACTTTAATCGTATTTTGAATTTGTCGAGCGATACGAATAGCTTCCTCACGATTCTCGTTTATAATCGTGACGTGGCCCATTTTACGAAACGGTTTTGTGTATTTTTTGCCATATAGGTGAATAAAAACCCCATCAATCTTCATAGCTTCTTCAATCCCTTTGTAAATTGCCAATCCAGTATAGTCTGGTTCTCCCAGTAAATTAATCATTACCGCATTGTTGATAATTTCAGTATTTCCTAGAGGGAGGTTAAATATAGCCCTTAAATGTTGAGCAAACTGAGATGTCGTATTTCCTTCAATACTTTGATGACCACTATTATGTGGGCGTGGTGCGATTTCATTAACCAATATTTTGCCGCCTTTCGTTAAAAACATCTCTACGGCTAAAAGTCCAACAATCTTTAAGTCTTCAGCGATTTTGATGGCGAGCTCTGTCGCTCGCTGCTCTATTTCGAATGAAAGATGGGAAGGGGAAATCAGAAATTCTACAAGGTTCATTTCTGGGTTAAACTCCATTTCTACACAAGGAAATGCTTTTATTTCTCCATTATCGCTTCTTGCGACGATCACAGCTAATTCTTTTTCAAAGTCAATCCACTTTTCGATAATGCTCGGTTCTTCAAAAGCGTTTTCTAAGTCGTTCTCATCGATTACTTTATAGACTCCGCGACCATCGTAGCCATCTTTTCTTAGTTTTTGGATGTAGGGGTAAGAAACCGCTGCTTCCCTTAAAGCCTTTTTGTCTGCGATTAATTGGAAGTGAGCGGTTGGAATATCGTTTTCATGGAAAAATTGCTTTTGCAGACCTTTGTCTTGAATAAGACGAATAACGCGTGCTTGTGGATAAACGATTACACCCTCATCTTCTAGCTTTTCTAAAGCATCAACGTTTACTTTTTCAATTTCGATCGTGATCATGTCCACCTTTTTCCCAAACTGGTAAACCGTATCGAAATCATCTAAAGCACCCACTTCAAAAGCAGTGCAAAGATCCTTACAAGGTGCATTTTTATCAGGATCTAAAATATACACATCGACGTTTAGGTTAATGGCTTCCTGTATAAGCATGCGACCTAATTGCCCGCCACCTAAAACCCCTAATCTTAAATCGCTATAAAATTCTTTTGCCATGTGTTATATGTTGTAATAAATGGATTATTATTATATTATTTTTTAAGGTAAAATTTTCTGTAAAATATGCTTCTAGTTGGAATAATTATCTTTGATGATAAAACTATCAGAAATTTTTCAAAGCTCATGACTCTTTCATTAAATTTATTTATGAGCAACTACTTTGTTCTTTTGTGATATCGGCTATTTCATGATGGTTTTATCAAAATCAATTATTTCGATTGAGAATATGTTCTATAATTTGTCTGGCATGAACTCTGGAGTTTTCGATAAACCACAAATGGGTGTGCAAGCCTCCACAGACTACGCCTGCTAGATACATTCCTCGATTATTCGTTTCCATTGTTTCTCTATCATGAACAGGAGTTTTTGTGCCTTGATTCTCATAAGCAATCCCTAATTTCTCTAAAAAGTCAAAATTAGGTTGGTATCCTGTCAACGCTAACACAAAGTCGTTTGAAATAGTTTTTATTCCTTCAGGGGTATTGATATCTACTTCGTTTTCTCTTATAGCAAGAAGTTCGCTTGAGAAAAGCGCCTTGATTTCGCCTTCTGCAATTCGGTTTTCAATATCGGGTTTAACCCAGTATTTAACCCTCTTGCCAATTTCTTGTCCTCGAATAACCATAGTCACTTCAGCACCTTTTCTGAACGTTTCTAATGCAGCATCAACAGAAGAGTTACTGGCTCCAACAACGACCACTTTTTGATTCGCAAAATAGTGAGGATCTTTGTAGTAATGAGAAACTTTTGGTAAATCTTCTCCGGGAATGTTCAACAGGATAGGAACATCATAGAAGCCGGTGGCGACAATAATGTTCTTTGAGAAATAAGTAGTTTTAATAGTAGTCGTTTTAAAGAGACCGTCAGTTTTTTCTGAACCAATCACTTCTTCAAAAAGGTGGATTTTGAGGTTGAAATGTTCACTCACCCGTCTGTAATATTCAAGTGCTTCTGACCGCACAGGCTTGAGATTGGTGGTGACAAATGGGACATCCCCGATTTCCAATTTTTCTGGAGTTGAAAAGAAAGTCATGCCCAGAGGATAATTATAAAGAGAATTTGCTAAACAACCTTTCTCGAGAATGAGATAGGATAAGTTTTTCCTCTCCGCTTCAATAGCACAAGCTAGACCAATAGGGCCTCCTCCAATAATGATGATATCGTAATTGTTGTCTTTTGTATTCATAAAGTAAAGAAGCAATCGTTTGATTCTTCGTTATCCCATTTGTTCACTGTCATTCCAAGTTGTTCTCCGTCATCTTGCGACATTCCCATCAATTCACATTTCCCTGTCTTTCCACTGTCTCCGATGTCATCTCGAAGTTTTCTTCGTCATCTCGACCGCAGTGGAGAGATCTGTTTGTGCAAGCAATAACAAGATTTCTCCATTCCGCTTCGCTGCAGTCGAAATGACGAGATGGCAAAGCAAAGCGGAATAAAGAAAATACTGACAGTTGTTTTATTTCCCTGCAGCTTTTGCGTGGTCAGCTAGGAATTGTGCTAATCCACTATCAGTTAAAGGATGTTTTAATAAAGCTAGTATAGCCGAAAGAGGGCCCGTCATTACATCAGCACCTAACTTAGCACATTCTAAGATATGCATAGTATGACGAACTGAGGCAGCTAAAATTTGAGTTTCATATCCGTAATTATCATAAATTAGACGAATATCCTCAATTAAAGCAAGACCGTCTGTAGAGATGTCATCTAAGCGGCCAATAAATGGAGATACGTAAGTTGCGCCAGCTTTAGCCGCCAATAAGGCTTGTCCAGCAGAGAATACTAAAGTACAATTAGTTTTAATTCCTTCCTTGCTAAAATATCTTAAGGCTTTTACACCTTCTTTAATCATAGGAACTTTTACTACAATCTTGTCATCAAGCTTTGCTAATGCTAAGCCCTCCTTAATAATACCATCAAAGTCAGTTGCAATTACTTCAGCACTAACATCACCGTCAACAATATCGCAGATCGCTTTGTAGTGGTTGATCACGTTCTCTGAACCGCTAATGCCTTCTTTGGCCATTAAACTAGGGTTGGTGGTTACACCGTCTAATACGCCTAAGTCTTGTGCTTCTTTAATTTGGGCTAGGTTGGCGGTATCAATAAAAAATTTCATAGGATAAATTATAATGAATATGTACACTTAAAATAAGTGATACAAAAATAGGATTAATTAATTAATAAGCTAGAATAAAACAGGATAAGGAATTTTGAATTTTGAGGCTCACTGGTCGGCTTCAGGTGTTAGCGTAAAAAAAGTGGATCAAAATCAAGTTGCTGTATGAATCACTTATGATTCCTTTTTGTAAAATCTATGAGTTTGAATAGATATCAATATTAGATAAGTATATTCTGCATCGTCATGATTTTTTGGCTTAAATGGACAGTGTAATATACAATAATTAGCCATGAGAAGCAAATCTAGGCCTGTTTAAGCAGCAGTGAGGATTCGTTTATACCATATCGGAGACAACCTTTTCCCTTGTGCGACTATTCTCCGACTATTCTGCGACTATTTCGGTAATTAGTCGCAGAATAGTCGGAGAACAGTCGTGTTTTGTCGCAGAAAGGGTGAGCCAGGTAAGAGCCAGGTTAGAGCCAGGTCTAAAGGAACTATAAAAGACCATTGAATAATCGTCGAAGGCGTTGTTCGGTTTATTAGGGAGTGTAAAATAAACTGTGTCAAGGTTTGATTACTGTAAATCTAACAGCATTCTTGCTGGAAACCACATCTTGCCAAAGGTATTATAATGTGGAGTTTTCCTTTTCGATGGACTTTCATATTTGGATAAGCACATCGGCTGGTCTTGATGTAAATATATGTCCTATGTTGACGAGCTTTTTTTATTTCTCAGATTTTAAGAAATAAAAAAAGGGTAAGCCCCTTTTATCGCACCGCTACAACCTTTTACCCTTGCTGCGTTCCCGCCCTGGGGGAGTTCAAAGGGAGCTGGTCGTAAAAGACTTACCCAACGGCAAAGGTAGAAAAAATACCTATATCTGACTAATAATTTAAGATAAAAATGAACATTAATTGTATTGCATTGAGTATCAGGGATGGTTTTTCCTCAAGAAAGCGATTAGCTGACAGCCAAGACATCAAACTAAGTTCGTTCGTCATCGGTTATAAACGGTACGGCCTGTAATGCGTATTCGGTAATGGCTATTTGACCTTTAGCGCGTTCAACTTGGCATAAAAATCCCACAAAACAATTCCAGCGGAAACCACGATGTTGAAAGAGTGTTTTGTTCCAAATTGAGGAATTTCGAGACATTCGTCAATTGCTGCCATCACTTTATCGGAAACTCCATTTACTTCGTTTCCGAAAATAAGAGCATATTTTTCTTCCTGGCGAGGAGTGAAGCTGTTTAAAAATGTGCTATTTTCAGCTTGCTCTATAGCAATGATTTTATAACCTTCATCTTTTAAGCATTTAACAATCTTTAAAATGTCTTTTTCATAACGCCAATTAATTGATTGCGTAGCTCCAAGAGCCGTTCTTTCAATATCCCTATGAGGTGGTTGGCCAGTAATACCACATAAAATGATCTCTTCCACAGCAAAACCATCGGAGGTTCTAAAAATGGAGCCTACGTTCTGTAAACTCCGAACGTCATCCAAAAGGATGGTTACCTTCAATTTATCTTGTTCCTTAAAAGCTTGAATAGTCGGACGATTTAAGTCATCCATTGATAATTTACGCATGGCACAAAGGTATTAAAAATCTCGTTTGTCATTTACATCCAATTCAAAACGGCTGGTGTATGAGGAAATAGTTAACATCAAGATAAATAGCCATGAGATTGTCGTTTACTACCATTCTTACAGGTATTTTTAGAATAGGATCAGGCAGATAAGTCTATCAATTAGCAGCTTAATTCGGTTTCATTTCCCCGAAAAGGAGGGGTAATGAAAAATATAGTCAGATATGCAATGTTATTTGAATCTTTTTTCGTAGTTTTGCCCCGCAAATAGTAACCCCCAATACGATTTGCCATGCATTTAGATCCAAATAAATTTGTAGCTGAAGGTCTCACCTACGACGATGTTTTATTAATTCCTGCTTATTCAGATGTATTGCCACGCGACGTGGATACAAGCACATTTTTAACGAAAAAAATCCGTTTAAATATCCCTTTGGTTTCCGCCGCTATGGATACTGTTACGGAATCTGAAGTTGCTATTTCGATGGCTCAAGCCGGAGGAATAGGAATGCTCCATAAGAACATGAGCATTGAGGCACAAGCGAAAGAAGTACGGAAAGTGAAACGTTCTGAAAGCGGAATGATTCAAGATCCAGTAGTTTTGCTTGAAACAGCCCTGGTAAGTGATGCTTTCACCATTATGCGTGAGAATAAAATTGGTGGCATTCCGGTTGTTGACATCAATCGCAAATTGGTAGGAATCGTTACGAATCGCGATCTGCGCTTTCAGAAGGACATGCATTTGCCCATAAGTGAATTAATGACGAAGGATGACTTGGTCGTTGCGCCCATTGGAACGGATTTGGTAAAGGCAGAAGAAATCTTACAAAACCATAAAATAGAAAAGTTACCTGTTGTTGATGATAAAGGTATTCTTGTGGGTTTGATCACCTTTAAGGATATTCAGAAATTCAAAAATTTCCCGCAAGCTGCCAAGGACGAGCACGGCCGTTTATTAGTTGGCGCGGCAGTTGGTGTTACTTTCGATACTATTGACCGCGTTCAGGCTTTAGTAGAGGCTGGCGTAGATGTCATTGCTATTGATACTGCTCATGGTCATTCAAAAGGGGTTATAGATAAATTAAAGGAAGTGAAGAGCAGGTTTCCTGATTTACAAGTAATTGTGGGGAACGTAGCAACAGGAGAAGCCGCCACCGCTTTAGCGGATGCAGGTGCGGATGCTGTGAAAGTAGGCATAGGCCCCGGTTCCATTTGTACAACAAGAATTATAGCAGGAGTAGGTGTTCCTCAATTGTATGCCGTTTATGAGTGTGCAAAAGCATTGGAAGGTAGGGGAGTTCCTGTAATTGCAGACGGAGGTATTAAACAAACAGGAGACTTGGCGAAAGCAATCGCAGCTGGAGCAAGCACCATCATGGCAGGCTCACTGTTTGCCGGAGTGGAAGAAGCACCTGGTGAGACTATTATCTATGAAGGACGTAAGTTTAAATCTTACCGCGGAATGGGATCTGTAGAAGCAATGGAATCAGGCTCGAAGGATCGTTATTTTCAAGATGTAGAAGAAGATATTAAGAAATTAGTGCCAGAAGGAATTGTGGGACGAGTGCCTTACAAAGGAACACTATCTGAAATAGCTTATCAATATATCGGTGGTTTACGTGCTAGTATGGGCTATTGTGGTGCTAAAACCATTGAAGACCTTAAGAAAGCTCGTTTCGTAAAAATTACCGGTGCCGGATTACGAGAAAGTCATCCACACAATATTGCTATTACTAAAGAAGCACCGAATTATAGTAGGTAAGAGGTATTACGTTACAGGTGTTAGGATTCTGCCGTCAGCAATCAGGTTCCAGCTTTCTTTCTGGTACGAAATAATAACTTGCGTAGTCTCCCTTGGCTTGGTGTGTTGGAAAACTTCGCAAGTTTTTAAACACAACTGTCGGTTCACAGATCATTGGTGGCAGGATGGAGATATTGTTGATACTTAATACCTAAAAAAGTTCCTTCATTTCTCAGAATGACAAAATAAATCTAATACCTCACACCTAAAACCTTATACCTCTATGATTGATATAAGTAATACTACAATACAACAGGTTTCTGTTCATCATGTGGGAAACAAAACGAATGGAGAGAATATTCTTCTATCCAAATTACCCATTGCTGTTGAAGATGAAAAGTTAAAAGAAGTATTATCTAGCTTTTTTTTAAGTCCTTTTAAGACCGAAGAATTCTATTCGTTTACCTTCTCAAACGCTGATTTTACCTTAAATCCGGTATATACTTTTGCTTCTGCAATTTTTGATCATCCAGATTCTTTTCATATTAATAGCATTCACCTAGCCAAGCATCTCTACGAAAATTCCTTGCATCCACAGATTAAGGCAGGAGACCTTTTTATCTGCTATTTCCCTACATTACGTTATGGCGAAGAACAAGCTGAAGCTATTGGGATATTTAAATCAGAAAATCGACAGGATTTCTTGAAGTTAAACGCTGATCAGAACGGCTTCTCCCTTCAGTATGACGATGGCATTGATATTAACAAACTCGATAAGGGATGTTTGATCCTGAATATGCAGCGGGAAGAAGGCTACAGATTGAGTATCATTGATAAAGCGAATAGATCTTCAGAAGCTCAATTTTGGAAAGATACCTTCTTGCAAATAAAACCTTATCAAGATGATTACCATTACACAAAGGAGTATTTAAATATTGCAAAGGACTACGTATCCACCAAAATGACAGAGGAATTTCATGTTAGTAAGGCCGATCAAATCGACTTATTAAACCGCTCTGTTAATTTTTTCAAGGAAAATGAGAGTTTTGATAAGGAGCTATTTGAGAATGAAATTTTCAAAGAAGAATCCTTAATCCAATCCTTTCGAAGTTTTGATGAAAGCTATCGTGAAAACAATGATTTAGAACTTTTGGATTCTTTCGATATCTCCAAAGAGGCAGTTAAAAGGCAAGCCCGAAATTTTAAAAGTGTTTTAAAACTAGATAAGAACTTTCACGTCTATATTCATGGGGATAGAAACTTAATTGAGCAAGGTACAGATGCAGATGGAAGAAAGTTTTATAAAATTTATTACGAGAAAGAGGGTTAGAGCAGACAGCTATCAGCAATCAGCTATTAGCAATCAGTGTTTTGTTTTTCTCATTCTGATCTTGAGTAGAATGATCTACCTACCTACCCATTACCTAACACCTACTACCTAATAATCAACAAAATTGTAGCTTTTTATGTTTAGTTTACGTTAGATTAGTAATTGTGTTAATAAATAAAGGAAACTCATGAGTAATTATTTGTCAATTTTGTCGGTTGTATTGTTGTTGAATTTTGTTCCCGCTTGTAAAACAGCGGTTATAGAGCCCGACTTTCAAAGACAAACGCTTGAACTTACAGAAGCGCAGAAAGAGAAAACCAAAGTGGACAATGCTTTCACATTCGACTTACTTTCTGAAGCTTTACACAGTCTTTCAAATCAGGAAAATGCTATGCTTTCTCCATTAAGTGTAAATATGGCTTTAAGTATGACTGCAAATGGGGCCAAGGGGGAAACTCAAAACGCAATTTATAAAGCGCTTAGATCCCAAGGTTACGAATCGTCTTTCTTAAACGAATATTACAAAAAGCTAATAACAACGCTTCCAAGCCTTGATCCTAAAGTGAAACTTGATATTGCAAATTCTATTTGGTACAAGGAGGGTTTTCAGGTACTTCCCTCATTTTTAGAAACGAATGAGAATTTTTATCAGGCAACTGCAAGAGCTTTGAACTTTGATGATCCAGCTGCTACTAAAATAATAAACGACTGGGTGAACAAAAATACAAGCGGTAAAATTCCAACAATTATAGATAAAATTGATCGGGATATGCGGATGTATCTGATTAATGCGCTTTACTTTAAAGGAGCGTGGAGTAAACCTTTTAATAAAGAAAAAACGCAAAATCTGGAGTTCAATACGTCAAGCGGAACTATACAAACCCCTTTTATGCATAGTGAAGGTTTTTATTCTGTGTTTGAAACATCCGATTTTCAAGCGATTGAAATTCCTTACAGCGACACGACGTATAGCATGTTTGCTTTTCTTCCAGCAAAAGATATTGCAGCGACAACACTTTTGACGAAGCTAAGTGATTCGAATGGGTGGGAGGAATACCAAAGGAATTTCAATTCTAGACAAACTCGGCTAAGCCTTCCTAAGTTCAAATTTTCCTATGAAAATCAATTGAATGATGAATTAGTAAGATTGGGTATGGGGCTGGCCTTTAGTGACCGAGCAGATTTTACAGGAATTGAAGAAAATGGAGGGCTAACCATCAGTGAGGTAAAACATAAAACGTTTATTGAAGTCAATGAAGAAGGAACAGAAGCAGCGGCGGTTACTTCTGTAGGTGTTTCACTTACATCCATGCCGCAATATTACATCATGAACTTTGATCGTCCCTTTTTGTTCTTCATTCGCGAGAATTCTTCAGGTTTGATATTATTTGCTGGACAAATAAACAAGCCCTAGAGCTTAGATATCGAATAATTTTAACGGAGCTCCTTAAGTGCTTTTCAACGTTTTGTCAAGTAGTAGAGCTCCTTTTTCGCTATACTTTAAAGACAATGCCATTTCTTTCCCCGGGTCACTCATTTTTGCCCAGGTCTTATGGAGGATATTAACCATTTTCTCTTCAGAAAGTTTTACGATAAGATCATCGTATTGAAACTCTAGAAATACCAGGCAAAGGGCATTTTCCATCGTTTGAACTTCAGGATCTGTTTTGAGCCGTTTCTTTAAGATAATATCAATGACTCGATTCGTGATATTATCGTCGTAATTTAAAGATTCTAGTATCTCTTTCGTCTCTTTTGCATGGAATTTTGAAAGATCGCTTCTCCATTTCAGATAACCAATACGTCCTTCAGGGTATGATTTTCTCTCAATTTCCCATCTTCCGATATGCTGGCACCTAGAAGCTAACAATAATGCTTCGCTAGGCTTTGGTTCCAGCTTTTTTACTGACTCATACAATTTTAAAGCGTAAAATAATTCTGAAGGATATTCTTTATCATTCCAAATTATCTTGTTGGGATCTTGCATATTATAAGCATCAAAATACTGAAAAGCTTGTTCCAATTTTGTCATACTATCATTTATATTCAAATACTCGAGTAGCCAAATTTACCAAAAAAATGGTCTCAAGAAGTATGATATAAATTTAACTGTCTTTAACAACTAACAGAGGCTCAAAAAATATCGTGGTCATAGTGCTTAATTTTTTTTTTTCTTTCACTTTAAGGTTCAGGTTTTTAGGTTATTAATATTCAAAGAAAGCACTTCTTTTTTTTCAATTAAACTTGGAACAAATTAAAATATCCGAAACTTTCAATATTTTAGCGCAAAAATAAGGGCGATAAACACCAACTCTAATCATTTTCTAACCCATCTCCCGTGAAAACAAGATAGCATTTATGAAAGGATTTAATTTAGTAGTCTTATTTATCTGCTTGGTGCATTATGGACTGTATGCTCAAAGTTTTTCAAGCAATAGCCATGGTCACTCTCATAACGATTATTTACAAAATGAGCCTTTTTATCTTGCACACCAATATGGTTTTGGGTCAATAGAAGCGGATGTTTTTTTGATAGAGGGAGAATTGTATGTTGCCCATGAGAAAGAAGAAATTTCTTTTGATAGAACATTTAGAAAGCTTTATTTAGAACCCATCCTTGAACAGTTTAAGCAAAATAATGGTCATGTTTATCCAGATAAAGAAAGACTTCAGTTGTTAATTGATTTGAAATCCGAAGGAGAGCCTACGCTTCGAGCGCTGGAAAAGATATTAAAGCCTTATCGGCATTACTTTAATTTAAAAGACAATTCGAATGCCGTGCAAATTGTAATAAGTGGAAATATGCCCATTCCTGGTCGCTTTCATCTTTTCGATGAAGTTTTTTATTTTGACGGAAGATCATCCAATCACTATTCTGATAAGCAATTGGAACGCGTCCCAATTTTTAGTGCACCGTTAAATTCGTTTACAAAATGGGACGGTGTAGGAGAGGCGCCTGAAGCCGATTACAAAAAGGTAAAATCCTTTGTTGATTCTGTACATCGATTGGAAAAGAAAGTTCGTTTTTGGGGAACCCCCGATACAAGGCCTCTCTGGCAATCATTCCTGAAAATGGGGGTAGACTATATTAATACAGATTCGCCAGCGGAACTCACCTTATTTCTAAGATCTTACGACTAATTTGTAATATGATAACTCGGATAATCGAGTCAGGGCAATTATAATATAATTTACTTTTAAACAAAAATCTTTCTATCTTACAGGAAATATTGTGAACCAATGTCCTACTTTTCCTATTCAGATGAAGATTTATTTTCTCTTTTAAAAGAAGGAGATCATGATGCTTTTACTGAAATTTACAATAGATATTCCGGAGTTTTATACGCTCATACCCTAAAAAGATTGCAGGAGCCTGAGGAAGCAATGGATATCGTTCATGAGCTATTTACTTACCTATGGCAGAACCGGGAAGAGATAGAAATTACTTCCTACCTTTCGGGTTATCTCTATACTTCCGTTCGAAACCGTGTCATTAATAGCATCGCTCATAAAGATATCACTTCCAAATATTATGAGTTCAAACAAAGCTCCTCTTATTATATGATTAGTTCAACCGATCATTTAGTTAGAGAAAAGCAATTGTCAGAAATCATTGAAAAGGAAATAAATGCGTTACCAGAACGGATGCGCGAAGTTTTTGAATTAAGTAGATTTCAGCACTTGTCCCATAGAGAAATTGCCTGTAGACTGAATATAACTGAATTAACAGTAAAAAAGCAAGTCAATAAAGCTTTAAGGGTATTAAGAATCAAATTAGACCTATTTATCGTTCTGATAGCCTCTTTCTTTTTCTAATTATCAAATTATCAAGGAAATATTTCTCCTTCGAGTACCCCCATCTTTCTACTTGTCTGTCTATAGTGTAGGAAAAGCCTAACGAAGCTTCTATTACTATGGAGAAAAGTGAACTTAAAGATTTATTGCTAAGGTATAGCGCTGGAAAATGCACCAAAGAAGAAGCCTTATGGGTAGAAAATTGGTATATCCAGCAAGATTCTAGTGCGCCATTGCCTGTTTCTGATGAAGTATTTCAAAAACAACTTGAATCCATTTATCATCGACTACCAACAGCAACACGATCAAGAGCAAATTTTAATTGGATGAAAGTTGCGGCTGTTTTATCTTTTTTGGTTTTGTCGATTGGGATATATAGTTACTTGAATAAAGACGATGATTCCAGTTTGGAAGCAAATTTCTCTACTATTACGCAAGATATTGCCCCTGGAGGCAATAAAGCAACCTTAACTTTATCAGATGGTACTATACTGTCGTTGGACCAAATAGAAGAAGGTGAAATCTACCAGAATAATAGGTTAAGTATTCGCAAAACAAAAGATGGAGAGATTGAATATTTTGCCTCTTCTGCACCCTCATCAAATTCAAATGAATCGCCCGTTTATAATCAAATTAATACTCCAAAAGGGGGGCAGTACCAAATCACTCTTCCTGACGGTTCAAAAGTGTGGTTAAATGCTTCTAGTACGTTGAAGTATCCAACTAGTTTTTCTCCAACAGAAAGGATAGTCGAGCTCCAAGGAGAAGCCTATTTTGAAGTGGCAAAGTTGACCTCACCATTTTATGTTAATACAGAAGATCAACAAATTCAAGTATTAGGTACGCATTTTAACATAAATGCCTACCCAGATGAATTAGGAACAAAAACAACCTTACTAGAAGGTTCAGTCAAATTGATTGCAAAAGAAGAGGATAAAGTAAATCAGGATATTATACTTAAACCTGGCGAAGAGGCATTGCTGATAAAAAACCGCAGCATTCAAGTAGCTAAAGTAAACGTTAAACAAGCGGTTGCCTGGAAGAATGGATTTTTTCATTTTGAAGATAGTGATTTGAAAAGTGTAATGCGCGAATTATCAAGATGGTATGGAGTTGAAGTAGAATTTGAGGGAGTAGTCCCCGATACTAGACTCTGGGGAGAAATAAGAAGAGACCTTCCGGCTTCGCGGGCTCTTAGTATTTTAAAATATTATGATCTTAGCTTTAACGTCATACAGAATAACGGAGTATCAAAAATTGAAATTTTTTAATAAAAAGTAATTTTAAACTAAACCTGATCGATATGAAAAAATGATAGCAATCCTTAGTGAAAACAAACCTCTCCTGACGGCAATCAGAAGAGGCGATGTTCAAGTTGGTGTTCCTTTTTAGGAATCGTTTTGTAAACAACATTAATTAACCTAAACATTACAAAAGTATGAATTTAATTTTATTAAAAATTTTCGAGGTAAAGCCTCACTTTTTTAAAAATTTTAAAAAGTCTCTACTGCTTATTTCACCAAAAATAAGTAGGGAGGAAAAGAAGCGACTTATTATGCGACTAAATCTTTTTATTCTGATTCTATTTACTGCATTTATGCAGGTAAGTGCTACATCCTTAGCGCAGAAAGTAAACATTAATAAGCACAATGTTTCTGTAATAGAAATATTAGAAGAAGTTAAGAAGCAAACCGGTTATGGATTTATTCATAATAGTGCTATGCTTAAAAATAAGAAAGTAAGCATTCAAGGTCAAAGTTTATCATTAAAGGAAGCCCTGGATCAATGCTTCCAAGGCCTACCTTTATCTTATAGTATTGTTGATAACAATATTTTAATTAAGGAAACAGCGTCAGCAAGTTTTGCAGAATCTGAGAAAATCATTCAGCGTTCAAGTCAAGAATTTCAAATAACCGGAGTAGTACGAGATGAGAATAACGACCCCTTACCGGGCGCTAATGTTCAGATCAAAGGTACGACAATAGGCACGACTACAGGTCAAGACGGACGTTATGTATTATCTGTCAGTGATAGAAGTGCTGTTGTTTCTTTTAGTTTTATCGGGTTAGTTACTCAAGAAATACTAATCGGCGATAACAGAGTTATCAATATAAATCTTCAAGAGGATCTTTCATCACTTGACGAAGTGGTAGTCATTGGTTATGGTACACAGAGAAAAGCCAATTTAACAGGAGCAGTAGACCAAGTCGGCAGTGATGTTCTAGAGAACCGCCCACTTTCCAACTTGAATCAAGGATTACAGGGTGTACTTCCTAACGTGAATATCAACTTTGCAGATGGTAAGCCTACCGGTTCCTCACGTATTAATATTAGAGGTGCAACTTCAATCGGGCAAGGGGGCAGTGCACTTATATTAATTGATGGAATCGAAGGTGATCCTTCCATGCTAAATCCTAATGATGTTGCTTCAGTTTCAGTATTAAAGGATGCTGCATCAGCGGCTATATATGGTGCACGCGGTTCATTTGGTGTTGTCTTAATTACTACAAAACAACCTAAAGGAGATTCGTTTGCTGTAACCTATAGTGTAAACCAAGCTTTAAAGCAACCAACGGTTTTACCAAACTATGTTACTGATGGTTTTTTATGGGCGAGCATGTTTAATGAATCGTTTTATAATTGGGAAGGTACTCTTCCGCAGGCAGTTAATAAAACATTGCCATTTTCACAAGAGTATCTTGCTGAGTTAGAGAGAAGATCTAAAGACCCGTCATTGCCGAAAGTCGAAGTTGATGCAAATGGGAAGTACGTGTATTACGAAAACACGGATTGGTACGACCATTTATATAAAAGTCGTACTTCTTCCAATGAACACAATCTTTCGTTGTCAAGAAGTACGGAAAAAGCCGATCTAATGCTATCAGGTAGGTTTTATGGTCAGGATGGTTTGTTTCGATATAATTCAGATGATTTTCAAACTTACAATTTGAGAGGTAAGGGTTCAATTGAGCTATTTCCATGGTTAAGGGTTAATAATAATTTTAGTGTTTCAAGTCGGGATTATTATAATCCCTTAAATGTGGGTGAAGGTGGCGGAATATGGCGAAATATAGCCGATGAAGGGCACCCTTTAGCACCTTTATTAAATCCTGATGGTACCTTAACACATTCTGCCGCCTATTCTGTCGGAGATTTTTATTATGGTAAAAATGGAATTGATTCCAAAAGAGGGGTTACGCAAAATACGACTGGATTTGAAGCTAAAGCATTGGATAATAAAGTTAATATTATCGGTAACTATACGTTTCAGAGTACTCAAAGTGATCAGGTAACCCGACGTGTTCAAGTTCCCTATAGTACTTCGGAAGGAGTGATTGAATACCTGGGTAGTCAATATAATGATCTGGAAAATTATAAGAGTCAGAAATACTATAATGCTGCTAATCTATACGGTTCGTATGACAATTATTTTAATGATAAACATCATTTTAAGATCATGGTGGGCGGAAATTATGAAGAGTCTACTTATCAGCGAACCACGGTTCAGCGTAATGGTCTTATTTTTGAAGATGCGAAAGATATAAATTTAGCCCTAGGGCAATCGATCAACACATCTGGGGGTTATGAAAAGTGGAGGATTTTAGGTGTGTTTTCTAGATTAAACTACAGCTTTGATGATAAATATCTAATAGAAGTTAATGGTAGATATGATGGATCATCAAAATTTCCCGAAAATGAAAGTTATGGATTTTTCCCTTCTTTTTCGGGAGGGTGGAGAGTTTCTCAGGAAAAGTTTTGGAACGTTCCTTTTATCTCGGAATTTAAGTTACGAGCATCATATGGTTCTTTAGGAAATGGAAATATTGCGTCTTACGCATTTCAAGATACCTATTCAATTTCTCAATCAAGCAGGGTTTTGGAAGGAGTGTTATCTCCAAAAACTTCAAGACCTTCCGTTCTACCTGATGGGTTAACGTGGGAGACAGCAACAACAACGAATTTAGGATTAGACTTGGAATTGTTTTCTTCGAAGCTGCAGTTTACGGGAGACTTGTATAATAGGAAAACGACAAATATGTATACCATTGGTATGACCCTTCCTGCGATATTTGGAGCCACGTCGCCAAGAGGAAACTATTCCGACATGGAAACAAGCGGATGGGAAATGTCGATGAAATGGAGAGATCAGGTAACGTTGGCTTCGAGTCCGTTTCATTATAACATAGGAGTTACTTTAGGTGATAATCAATCCAGAATTCTAAAGTATAATAATCCTGACAAATTCCTGAACGATTATTATGAAGGAATGAGAATTGGTGAAATTTGGGGATATGTCACCGATGGATTTTTTACTTCACAAGAAGACATTGACAACCACGCGAATCAAAGTCGTTTTCTATCGACTGCAAAAGGAGTTAATTCCCCTGGTGACATTAAATTCAAAGATGTCAATAACGATGGAACTATTACCCCAGGAGATAACACCGTATTCGATTCTGGAGATCGGGTCATCATTGGAAATAGTTCACCAAGGTATATGTATGGCATAAGTTTAGGAGCAGACTGGAAGAAATTCTTTTTTTCAGCATTCTTTCAGGGAGTTGGCAAAATGGATTGGTACCCACGTTATGAGTCTAATATCTTTTGGGGACAATACAACAGACCGTATGGCGATATCCCGAAATGGCATTTAAATGAGGGCATGATTTGGACACCAGAAAATCCAGATTCATTCTTCCCAAGGTATGTATCGCGATTGGCGAATCGAGCTGGAGGAACACTTCGTGAACAACAGTCAAAGTATGTAATGGATGCTTCATATATCCGATTGAAAAACTTCCAATTCGGCTATACTTTTTCGGATAAAGTATTATCCAAATTGAAGGCAGTAAAAAATGCAAGGGTGTATGTATCCGGCGAAAATCTATGGACATGGTCACCTCTATATAAGATTTTGGACAATATAGATGTTGAGAATGCAACAGCGCCATCAGATCAGCTGTTTACAAGTTCAAATGCAGGCGATGGTTATAATTATCCGATGTTAAAGAGCTTCACTTTTGGTGTTTCAGTTACTTTTTAAACTATTAGTGACGGTAACATTACCGTTCATGATAGCTTTATTTTGACTTAAAATTTATAACAATGAAAAATAGATATATAATATTTAATAGGTACTTAGCACTTGCTTCGTTTATTTTTCTTTTCGCTTCTTGCGAACTGAATGAGTTGCCGTTAGATACTGCTAATAAAGAATCGGTCTTTGGCAGTGAAAGTGGTTTGAAATTATATTCAACTTCTTTTTATGATTGGCTACCGAGTGCTAATAATATACATCAAGCAGATGCTGTTTCCGACTATATAGCAAGAAGAGACGTCCCAGATTTTGTTAGGGAAGGGAATGTTTACAGTCCGACAACCAATGATAATACCTCGGCATCTGGTTATAGTCTAGTTGCTTTGGGCGGTGATTGGAATTGGGGATGGGGTACTTTACGCAATATTAATCACTTCTTGGATAACAATAATAACCCGAAAGTATCGCCTTCTATTCGACTTCATTATAATGGCATCGCTAGGTTTTTCCGTGCTTGGTTCTATTTTGAAAAAGTGAAACGGTACGGAAATGTGCCGTGGGTGAATAAAGCATTGGATGTTTCTGATCCTCAGTTATATGCGGCGAGAGATTCAAGGGTATTGGTTATTGACAGTGTATTGGCGGATTTAGACTTTGCAATCGAAAACATTAATAACGTAACAGATAACTCAAGATCATTAATTACAAAGGAAGCTGCTTTGGCTTTAAAATCTCGGGTAGCATTATTTGAAGGCACATTCAGAAAATACCATACCGAGATGGACTTGTCAGGCAGTGCTGATCAATTACTCGAAGCTTCTGCAGCGGCTGCTAAGTCAATTATGGATGCCGGAAAATATCAACTATCTAATGAGGGTGGAGAGGAATCTGCCTATCGTCAATTATTCATTAGCGAACAGGCGGTTCCAGCTGAGATTATGCTTGCAACCAATTCGAGTCTATCTTTAGGAGTACGACATGCGGCAAATTGGTATTTCACCAGTTCAACAACCGGTGTGAGACAAAGCTTTATTCGTCCTTTTATTCATACTTATCTGAAATTAGATGGAACGCCTTTTACAGACGAGCCGAGCTATGATACAAAAGTGTTTTCCGAAGAGATGCAGAATCGAGATAAGAGACTTCAGCAAACCATTCGTTCAACTAATTATTACAGAGTCAATGCATCGGGTGAACCGGTTTTAAGTCTTCCTAATTTTACCTATTCCTATACAGGATACCAACCTATAAAATGGAGTGTAGATAATACATCAGTTGACGGTGGAAATAATAATACGAATTCCATTTCTTTGATTCGGTATGCCGAAGTTTTATTAAATTATGCGGAGGCTAAAGCGGAGTTAGGGAAGCTAACTAATGACGATTGGAGTAAAACAATCGGCGCCTTAAGGGCTCGCGCAGGTATAAAAAACGGTTTAGATGTTCTTCCTGCCAAAGTAGATACTTACCTGCAGTCTACTTATTTTCCAACCATATTTGATCCTGTTTTATTAGAGATTAGAAGGGAACGCGGCATTGAATTAGCATTGGAAGGATTTAGGTTCTATGACTTAATTCGATGGAAAAAAGGCGATTTGATGGAAATGGAGTGGAAGGGGATTTATGTTCCTGAGGCAAACAAACCAATAGATTTAGATGGAAACGGTTCACCTGATGTATATTTTCACACAGAAGCTCCTCAGGATAAAATCAATGGTGTTACTTATATCGACGTGTCGACCGCTTCAAATAAACTTTCTAACGGTACGAGTGGAGTGATCGTTTGGTTGCCAAATATTAAACGCAAATGGGAAGAAAAGAAATACTTCTATCCAGTTCCTGAGAAAGATTTGTTAACAAATCCGAAACTTGAACAAAATCCAGGGTGGCAGTAATTATTTTTATATATTAGAAGGATTTTAAGCTATTACGAGTTTAAATAATAAACTCTTAGTAGCTTAATTGCCATTTAAAAACAATTTATTCGAATGAAACCATCATGAGTTCGAAAAACTCATAAAACGAGATGAATAATGACTCATGATAGCTTCATCACCATCAAAAAACATTTTATCCGAATGAAAATTAGAGCATTATTATTTTTAACTGTATTTTTTATTAGTCAGTTTTCTTGGGCAACTACTAATCAGCAAAACAAACTTCCCCGCCCAAAACTTGTCGTAGGCATCATGGTCGATCAAATGCGATGGGACTACCTGTATCGTTTTTACGAACGATACGGTGATGAAGGTTTTAAGAGGATGCTAAATGAGGGGTTTTCATGTGAAAATACTTATATCAATCACCTTCCTACTGTAACTGGAATTGGGCATAGCACTGTCTATACGGGTTCTGTACCAGCTATTCATGGGATTACGGGTAATAGTATTTCTTTTAATTCTACTGGCGAAACCATTAATTGCGTGGGCGATGAAACAGTAGAAAGCGTTGGTGTGACTTCATCTAATGGGAAAAAGTCGCCTGTAAATTTGTTAGCGAACACGATTGGTGATGAGCTAAAGCTAGCAACTAACTTTAGATCAAAAGTGATCGGTGTCTCCATAAAAGATCGAGGTGCGATTTTACCCGCTGGCCACGCAGGTGATGCATATTGGTTTGATACTAAAAGTGGAAAGTGGATTACAAGTACTTATTACATGGAGAAACTTCCTCAGTGGGTCGAAAGTTTTAATAATCAAAATCTTGCGGAGAAATACCTTCTCGGTAACTGGAATACATTATACCCCATCGGTACCTATATTCAGAGTACAGAGGATAATGCTTCTCATGAAGGCACGTTAAAGGGTCAAAAATCGGCGGTTTTCCCGGTGGAAACTTCCAAGCTTTTCACAAAGGATAATTACGACGCGATTTATGCAACTCCGTTTGGAAATTCAATTACTTTAGATTTTGCTAAAAGCATCATAGAAAATGAAAATATGGGTAGAAATGCAGACACTGATCTTTTAGCTGTCAGTCTTTCTTCAACTGATGCAGTCGGGCATACGTTTGGCATGAATTCTATAGAGATAGAAGACACTTATTTACGTCTGGACCAAGACTTGGCTGATTTCTTCAAGTACCTTGATCTTGAAGTGGGTGAAGGTAATTATACCGTTTTCCTTACGGCGGATCACGGGGCTTCTCATAACCCTAAATTTTTGAATGATAATAAGCTTCCAGTTTTTTCTAATGAGCCAGGTTTGCAAAAAAGGTTAAACGTACTTTTAGAAGAAAAACTAAAGGTTAAAGATCTGATTTTAAGCACAGGGTACTCCCAAATACGTTTCAATTATAAAGCTATAAATGAAAATAACTTGAACGAGGAGGAAATTCGAGATTTATGCGTTACGTATCTAAGGAAAGAGCCGAATGTTCTTTTTGTTGTTGATCTCAATAAAGTAGGCGATGCTTCTATTCCAAAAGAAATTAAGGAAAGGATTGTAAACGGCCATCATCCAGACCGATCCGGCGGTATTTATTTTATTGTCAATGGAAATACTGGCTCTCTGAATTCGAAGGGTTCTTCCCATAGTGTATGGAATCCTTACGATTCGAAAATTCCATTGGTTTGGATGGGCTGGGGCATAAAGAAAGGGCGGACTGTAAAGCAAAGCCATATGACTGATATAGCACCTACCTTAGCAAATCTTTTAAGGATCCAAGCCCCTGATGGAAATATTGGGAAAGCAATAAGTGAGGTTTTTATTGATTAAAGTATACTGGAGATAAGGATCAATCTTGACTCTCTGTTATAATTATCTGCTTAATGAGATTTAAAGGAGCTTAGTTTACCAAAACTAGGCTCCTTCTTATTGTGGATAACAAAAATTACCCTAAGTTTACGCCCGACAATATAATGTACCCTTGCATTCATGAAAGATAAAAGAATAAACCACATCATCACCATTGGCTTTGCGTTATTTGCTATGTTCTTTGGTGCAGGTAACCTATTACTTCCTCCATTTATTGGCCTGCAAGTTTCCGACTCTTGGTTTTGGACAACCATTGGCTTTATGATTACGGCAATCATCATCCCATTTTTAGGAATCATATCAGTGGTGGTTTCAGGTGAAAATTTTACTGATTTAGGTAAACGTGTCAACAAGCATATTGGTGTGGTTATAGGTATCATTATCATGCTGGGAATAGGTCCCCTGATTGCTATTCCTCGTACAGCGGCAACGACTTTTGAAGTTGGAATTTTGCCGCATTTACCAACGTTTAGTCCTATACTTTCTTCAATTGCTTTTTTTATATTAACCGCTATTTTTTGCCTTTCCTCATCAAAAGTAGTGGATCTAATTGGGAATTATTTAACCCCGCTTTTGATCCTTATTCTCTTCTGTTTAATCATAGCAGGGTTAATAAATCCAGTTCACAATCCTTTTGTCGATCGGTTTACCAATGTCGATGCCTTTGTAATAGGCTTTGAAGAAGGATACCAAACCTTAGATGTTTTGGCATCGGTGATTTTTGCTGGTATAATTATTTCAGCTGCTAAAATGAAAGGTTATAACACGACCAGACAGAAGAATGAAATCGTAATTGCCTCAGGCTTTTTAGCGGCTATATTTTTGCTTTTTATTTATGGCGGCCTCGTTTATTTAGGTGCTACTTCAGGCCATGAATGGTCAGAAGATACAAGAAGAGCGCCCTTGCTTTTACACATTTCTACAAGTCAATTAGGCGTCTACGGTACCATCGCCATGGCGATTTGCATCGCCTTAGCTTGCTTAACCACCGCGGTCGCGCTGACAAGTGCAGTTGGATCCTTTTTTAGTAACTTGTTCAACAACTTCATCGGATACAAAACAGTAGTCATTATTTGCTGCGTCATATCGTCTGTTCTCGCCGTGATCGGAGTTGACGATATTATTGAATATGCCTATCCTTTTTTGGCTTTTGTATACCCAATAGTAATTACACTAGTTCTATACGTTGTGATTTTTGGGAAGTTTATTAAACAAAGCGGTCCTTTTGTTGGTGCAATTTTAGGAACTACCTTAATTTCATTAGCAGGACTATTGGATAATTTTGGAATTCGTATAAACAGTTTGGAGAACCTCATTGAAAATATACCTCTAGCAACTTATGACTTAGCTTGGATAGTACCTTCCTTTGTGTTATTTGTACTATTTTTTATAGTAGGAAAGATAAAGAACAATAGGTCGGAAAGCTAGCGACTAGATTTGTATACAAGTAAATAAAAGTTCCCGAATAGTGATGATGAAGAATAATGTATGATATTGATATTTAGTTGGTTATAGGGTGTTTATTAAGAGTTTGCGTCTTAAGCTGATGATTCTATTGTTATCAATAACTGACAATCACATTGACTACTGCTGGGTTAGAAAACAAGGGCTCGAAAGATTCGATTAGCCCAGCTTTTTTGTATGCGCGCAATTCAAAATACACTCGTTCTCGTAAGGCTCCTGTGCCATGGCCGTGGATGAACCGAATTTCTTTGTGGCCCTTTTCGATCGCGTTATCGAGAGCTTCACGCATGCGCTTGAGGCTCAGTTGCACCATATTCTCTGGGCTAAGACCCGAAGTGTCTCTAATGAATGCTTGCAGATGAAGATCCACCTCTTTAACTCTCGCCATGCTACAAAGTTAATCATCTTTCCTCTACTGAAGATATTTCACTACTTGCTTATGTTTTTAATGCTCCTGCCAGTTAAGGCAAAAGTCTGCGACATCTTCCCAAAGCTCGTTAATCAGCTTGGATTTGACATCAGTTCTTTTTAACAAGTTAATAACTTATTGAGCATTAAAATAACATTAATACTACTAAGCCACAATATATCTCAATTAGCATTTGGTGCCGATACAAGTAATGGCTTATGGAACAGATGGTTTCGTTGTTACAATAGTAAAATGTTGTGGAGATCCAGGTCGCAACCGCTTACCATCGGGAAGTAGTAGAATTAATTCTATAGCCGGATCGAGTTTATTCTACATTCTATATAAAGTGCAAGGGCTACTTTTGAACCGATGAATTAGGACTTCATTTTAAAGCAAAATGCCCTGTGCAAACTACAATGGACATAGTGTAATAGCTTTACCCGAAAGTCAACATCGTTAAAACAAACTATTCTGATGAAACCATCATGAGCTCTTATGATCGCTTCGTCGCCACTTAAAAAAAAATCGGGATGAAAAAACATCTACTTTTATCTTTTCTATTCTTTTTTGCTGTTCAACTACATGCCGCCGATTATTATTGGGTAGGAGGAGGAGGAAATTGGAGTGATTTAAACCATTGGAGATTGGGCAGTAGTAATGGTAGCGTTCCTAGCATTGTTCCTTCTGCTGGTGATAACGTTATTTTTGGGTCCGATGCAGGTTTTGGCACTACCGCAGCCACGCGAACTGTAGTTATAAATGGGAATGCTTTTTGTAACAACATGATTTGGGAAAACAGCGTATCCAATAACCCTATTTTAAGTGGGGCAGCTGCTAACAAAATAAATGTATATGGTAACCTTACACTTGCTCCAACGGTAACTTATAATACTATAGGAATTAATTTTTTGGGTACAGGGAGTGTTACATTAACTACAAATGGTGTAATCTCAGGTACAATGTCTCTGACAGTAAATAAACCTAACGGCGAGGTTACTCTGGCGGATGACCTAATATATACGGCTATAAATACTGCGACAAATACCCTGGATATTGTTGCAGGACACCTAAATGCGCAGGAAAAGCAGCTGAGTTTATACAATTTATTAAGCAACAATAACAATAACCGTTCTCTGAATTTAAGTAATGCTATCCTGAATCTGTCGATAGGTATAGATATTAGGGGATCAAATAAAACCCTTGATGCAACAGGTAGCGTCATAACTGCGGCAAGATTTTATGTGGACAGCGGTATCTTTAACGTTGTCAATCTTGGTACTGCCTCATCCAGTTATTTAGCCATCAACAATACTACATTTCGGAAACTGACCTTTACAAATACCTCTCCTGGTTCAACCGCCAGGATACACAGCAATAATATTGTTGATTCACTTTTTTTTAAAGGATCTGGATCAATACGTGAAAATACCAATACCGTTAATCATGTTGTGTTTGATGGTGATGCGACAATTGGTGGTTCAGGAAATATCATTAAGTATGCCGAACTTCATGGGAAGCTAGATATTATTAACCAGGGAAATAATGTTTTTGATACGCTGCTTACGGCTCCAAATAAAAACATATTAATCACAAGGACTAATACCATAAATAAATATTTTCGCGCGGGAGGGCTTTCATGCGACGGATTTACTGAAATAAATGGTGCAGGTGCAGGTACTCTAGCATTCGGTGCTGGGGCGAAGGTTGAGATGGATAATGTGCTGTTGACTAATTTATCTGCCGCAGGGCCGAACACACCCATAGCCGTAAATGGTATTGACAACGGAGATAATTCAGGGTTTACTATTACCGAACCCACTGAGGCAGGACAAACTCTCTACTGGGTGGGTGGCGCAGGAGACTGGAATGATAAAGCGCATTGGAGTACATCAAGCGGTGGTAGTGGCGGCGCTTGTATCCCCTTTATTAACGACAATGTAGTATTTGATGGAAATAGTGGATTTTCTGCTGGAAATAATACGGTTACAACAAGTGGTAACACCTATTGTAACGACATGACCTGGGCAAGCGGAATTTCAGGAAACCCCGTTTTTACTACCAATACTAGTTTCCTGTTAAGGGTTTACGGTTCTGTGGTATTAAATCCGTCTGTTACCATGAACGCCAGATTGGACATTGTCGGAACAAAATCAGGAACACTTACTACTAATGGAAGTACATTAGGTACCAACCGCATTATTATACGAAAATCAGATACTGATGCAACAAGTGGATTAACGTTGATAGACGACTGGGATAACACATCGGGAAGATTTGATTTTTTACGAGGAGTGCTCGATTTACAAAATCGAAAGCTATCCATTTCTGAATTTGTTAGCAGTGGCTCTTCAGGTAGAAACTTGAAGATTGATAATGCAGATATTACTGTATATAACTGGACGTATATGGGGACTAATATCACCATGAGTTCCAGTAATTCAAAAATACTGGTGACTAATAATATGGTCACCAGAGATTTAGTGTATGATGTTGTCGATTGTTCTGCTACTCATAGTGGTTTTGATATCCGTTCCACCACCTTTGACCAACTTACGTTTAGTAATCCATCTTTAACCAGTGGGGCAAGAATCAGCGATGGGAATACCATTAGAAGGCTAGAATTTAAAGGTCAGGGTATGATTCGTTTTGGAGGTAATATTATAGAGTCCTTGATTACAGCTGAGAACCGGAATTTTTCTTTTTATGAGGGTAGCAATACCATCACAAAATATTTCAAAGCTACGCATCCATCCTGTACGGGTCTTGGTGAGATCAGAACCGGTGGTACAACCAGTACTCTTGTATTCGGGGCGGATGCTGAAATAGATATTGCCAATGTATATATGGAAAATATCTCGGCTACAGGTGGCGGCGGAACTCTTCAATTACCTATCGCATTTAATGGAGCGGATGCGGGTGGCAACACTGGCTGGACCATTTCATCGGGTGGTGGTAATACTCGCTATTGGATAGGTGGTGGTGGGGATTGGAATGATGCCAGCCATTGGAGTGAAACCAGTGGCGGTACAGGTGGAGCCTGTATTCCTACTGTAAATAATGACGTGTATTTTGACGGAAATAGCGGCTTTGGAACAACTGTGGCATCGAGAACGATTACAGTGAATAACGGAAATGCATACTTCCATAATATGAGCTGGGCGGGGGCATCGAATAATCCTATACTAACGAAAGCAAGCGCGTGGGCAATGGAATCATGGGGAAATGAATTAGTACTTAATCCGACAGTAACGCTGAATATTTCAGCTCTTCAGTTAAAAGGATCAAAAGCTACTATATTGAGTGGACAAACACTTGGTGACTTTGATTTGGATATTAAGAAGCCAGGGGGAAGTTTGACCATTGCGAATGATTACTCAAATAAAAACACAGACTTTCATCTTTATGAAGGTGACTTCAATGCCACTGGAGTTACGCTTAATATTGCAAGTATTGATAATAATAGCCGTTCAGCTGCAATGTCTGTAAATATTGAGGGGAGTACAATAAATGGGACTTGGCGATTCAATGGTCCAGTAGCAAATCATACATTGCTTGCCTCAAATTCTGTAATCAATAGTCCAGATGTTTTTTTAGCGGAAGGGTTTTCATATAATATTGTAAATAACGGTAGTGCTACTTCCACTAATATTAATTTTAATAATACAAGCATTGACAAACTAACCTTTACCAATCCGAGTAGTACTTCAACCACTGGTATTAATGGAAATAATAATATACTGGGTACAGTAGAATATAAAGGAAGTGGTGTTATAAATGGAACTGCTAATCAAATTGACACGCTTATCTTTTTTCCCGGAAGTAATTATACGCTCACGAACGGTACGAATAACACCATTACTGGTGAATGGTTTGGCAGCGGTACCCCGTGCAAACCTACAGAAATAAAAAGCAATAGTGCTTCAGCTTCAGCTAGCCTTACCAAAACGTCGGGAAGTGTAGATTTTGATTATGTCCGTTTAACACGTATCGCTGCAACGGGAGGTGCAACTTTTACGGCAGGAGAACATAGTACAGATTTGGGTGGAAATTCGGGCTGGGATATTGCACCTTATGATGGAGCTTCCCCAATATTGGGCCTTGGACCAGATATTGGTTTGAAAACTTCTGAATTGCCTTATACCATTAAAACAGATGGCTTTTTTGGTTCTCCCTTATCTCAATATGAATGGAAAAAGGATGGTAATATAGTCGGTACAGGAAACGAATTGGTAATAATGGAACCAGGCACTTATAGCGTAAATGTGAACTTCCCTGACGGTTGCTCTATTTCTGATGATATTACCATTTCATTGGTCAGTGCTGACCTTTCGATAGTTAAAACGGTGGATAATAGTACGCCTGCAGTAGGCGATAATGTGGTGTTTACATTAGTGGCCCATAATGATGGCCCCGGTGCCGGAACCGACGTTACCGTAACCGATAAGCTCCCTGCGGGATATACCTTTGTTAGCGATGCGGCTCCCGCCGGAACAACTTATGATGCGGCTACGGGTTTATGGACCATAGGCAATTTAGCATTAGATACTGATTTAACGCTTACCATCACTGCACTGGTAAATACTTCTGGACCTTATCTTAACGAGGCAACCATTACTGGAACTTCGGATGATCCCGAACCAGATAATAACAGTTCTTCGGTTGCCCTTGTTCCAAGCTCGGCCGTAATCATGACACAGCCTAGTTGTGAAATAAAAACCGGAACCATTGAGGTGTCAGAGGTAATAGGCGGAACCTATTCAATCGATGGAGGAATCACCTTCCTTGCTAGCAATATATTTACCGATTTAAGACCAGGCGACTATTCAATAGTTGTCAAAATTGGTGATGATACTAGTGCGCCTGTAGTGGTAACCATTAACGAGGCACCAATAACACCTGATGCGCCTATAAGTGGAGGTGATCAGGAAGTTTGTGCAATGTCACCAATCCAAACCTTAACCGCAACAGCAAAGGCTGCTGCGGGTTCAACCGTAAAATGGTATGATGCTCTGACCGATGGTACAGAAGTTGCCAATCCGACGTTAAATACTGTAGGCACAGTAACCTATTATGCGGAAGCTTATAATGGTTCTTGTGTTAGCGAAACAAGAACTGCAGTGACCTTAACCATCAATGAATCGCCGGCATTAAGTATTCATAATCCAGCAGTTGTTTGTCACCCAGGCTTGGTCGATTTAACAGATGCGACTATTACCAACGGCAGTACAGTAGGTCTAGATTTTACTTATTTTGAAGATGAAAATGCAACGATTCCACTTACAAATCCTAGTGCTGTTTCAGAATCGGGAATATATTATATTATAGGAACCAATCCAATTACGGGTTGTAGTTCGATTGCTCCGGTGGTTGTTCAATTTGTTGATAAACCAGAAGTAATTGCGGTGCATCCTGATTGTGTAAGTGGCACCGGAAGCATTTCTATTACTTCTCCAATTGGTCCTGATTTCGAATATTCTATTGATGGAGGGTTAACGTATCAAACAGAAACATCATATACTGGTCTTTTGCCCGGAACATACGAGGTAAAAGCTCAAAATATTGCTGTGCCAGGTTGCGAAAGTGATGTCACCATCGTAATCATTAATAGTACTCCTACAACAGCGATGCCAGTGGTGATTCAGCCTGATTGTGATCAAGCCCTAGGAACCATTGAATTTCCAGTTAATGCGGATTATGAATATTCTATCGATGGAGGGATTTTTGAAGCTAAGCATGTCTTTACCGATCTGATAGCCGGCACTTACACTTTGCGTTCTAAAAAAGCGGGCGATGCCTGTATTGCTGATGCGGTAGAAGTAGTTATTGTTGCAAGTGAAAGCAGACCAGATCAGCCAGTAAGTTTAGGCGATATAGAGGTTTGTGAAACCTATGCAGCACAGGAAATTGAAGCCGAGGTTTCTTACCCGGCTGGAGTAACCATAATTTGGTACGACGCGCCAACAGGTGGGAATATGGTGAGTTCTCCAACTTTAAGTACAGTAGGAAGTGTTACCTACTATGCTGAGGCTAGCAATGGAACTTGTTCTAGTGCTACTAGAACAGCTGTGACCTTGACAATCGTCCCAGTTCCTGTTATTTATCCTATTGCAGATATAAATTCTTGTGAAGCAATATTATTACCGCCAATTACAGGAGCTAATTTGTCGGGTAATGAGGCTTATTATACTCAGCCAAATGGGGGAGGAGAAAAGTATAACGCAGGGGGATTATTCAGTGAATTAGGCCAAACTACCTTATATGCTTATGGTAGCGTAACAGCGCCTGGATTAAGTTGTCCAGCAGAACAGGAATTTAATGTGTTCATCCAAAGTGTAACTGAAGGGATAATAGGTACTGAACAAACGATCTGTAAAAATACAGTTCCTCTTCCTCTGGGTTCAATAGTTGATGGGACAGGAAGCAATGTGAAGTACCGTTGGGAGAAATCAACTACAAGCGCTTCGGCAGAATTTACTGCTATTTCCGGTATTGTTTCTGCAACTTACACCCCTTTCATTCCTTTGAATACAACAACGTATTTTAGAAGAATAGCCATTTCAACACTAAATGGGATTACTTGTGAGTCATCGCCAACAGCAGTCGTGACAATTACGGTACAAGATGAGGTGACAGCCGGCAGAATTAGTGCTGATCAGACCATCTGTCACGGAAGTATTCCTGCTCCTTTGACCTCTGTTTCGGATGGCACAGGTTCTGGTACGATTAGCTATCGTTGGGAAAGTTCTACAACGGATGCTTTAACCGGTTTTACACCAATCGTTGGTGCAGTAGCTGCAGTTTATAATCCTGATGCTTTAACGGAAACAACCTTTTTTAGAAGAATTACGATTTCTACAGAAGATGGAGTGGTGTGCGAATCGGATCCTACAACTGCGGTAAAAATTACCGTACAAGACGTAGTTACCACTGGCGGTATTGGTGCTGATCAAACGATCTGCATCAACTCAGTTCCCATGGAGTTAACTTCAACTGGAGGGGGAACTGGTTCTGGCACGATTTCTTACCGTTGGGAGCAATCTTCTGAACTAGTTCCTGCTTTTACCCCAATTGCTGGTGCAGAATCGGAAAGTTATACTCCTGGTACGTTAACAAAAACCACCTATTATAGAAGAATTACTATTTCAACATTGAATGGTATAGTATGTGAATCAGAACCGACAAGCCTTATAAAGATTACGGTGCAAGATGAAGTTACAGGAGGGTCAATTAATGGCGATCAGATTATCTGTTTTGGAAGTATTCCAGCGCCTATGACCTCTGTTTTGGATGGCACAGGTTCTGGTACGATCAGCTACCGTTGGGAAAGTTCGACAACCGATGCTTTAACTGGTTTTACACCAATCTCTAGTGCAGTTGCTGCAGATTATAATCCTGTGGCTTTAACTGAAACAACCTTTTTCAGAAGGGTTGCTATTTCTACTGAAGATGGAGTGGTCTGCGAATCAGATCCTACGACTGCGGTTAAGATTACCGTTCAAGACGTTGCTATCGCTGGAGATATTAATGGCGATCAGGCCATCTGTAATGGAAATATCCCTGCTCCGTTGACTTCGGTTTCGGATGGCACAGGATCTGGTACGATCAGCTACCGTTGGGAAAGTTCGACAACCGATGCTTTAACTGGTTTTACTCCAATCGCTGGTGCAGTAGCTGCAGTTTATAGTCCTGAGGCTTTAATTGAAACAACCTTTTTCAGAAGGGTTGCTATTTCTACTGAAGATGGAGTGGTCTGCGAATCGGAGCCTACAACTGCGGTAAAGATTATAGTGGTAGAAGAATTGTTTGCAAATGCTGGCGATACCCAAATTAAACATAATAGTCCTGTCTTTAATTTGAATGCTGAGGTTCCTACTATTGGTGATGGCAAATGGACTGTAGTTTCAGGAACCCTTGATCAAGAATTAACGGATGATACGAATGCGCAAGCAATAGTTAATCTTCGTCCTAATAGCTCGGTGACCTTGCGATGGACAGTAAGTAAGATGGACTGTTCGGTATATGATGAAGTAACACTTACCTATATTACGGAAGCGGATCTGGTTACTATGAAATTCTTGAAAGATCCGGCACAAGCTACTTTTGTTCCGGGCGAGGATGTGGTTTATACCATTACGGTGAGTAACAACGGTCCTAGTAATGCACAAAATGTGAACATAAAGGATCTTGCTCCAACAGGGTCTGTCATCAGTACCTGGGCGGCAATAGTAACCTCAGGTACGGTAAGCTTGCCCAACATCATTGGAACAGGTGATCTTGATGAGACTATTGGCACGCTCCCGAATGGCGCCAAGGTTACCTATGAAGTAACCGTGAAAACCCCATCAGATTTTGCCGGTGACTTGATTAATACTGTGTCTGTGAGCTCAGATACTGATGACCCGAACCCAAGTTGCGACGCTTGTGAGACTGTTCCGCTAAAGCCTGAAATAGCTCCAGTTTTACCTGAAGAAAACCCTCAATTAGAGTTTTGGAAGACAGGTACCTACCATGACCTTAACTCCAACGGAAAAGTGGATGTAGGCGATGTAGTCAATTACAGTTTTACTGTGAGTAATATTGGGAATGTACGAATAGACGATATCCGTGTCCAGGATCCGATGGTAGCGGTAATCGGTGGTCCGATAAGCCTTGAAGTAGGGGCCAGCGATGCGACCACTTTTACTGCAGCTTATGATATTACTCAAGCTGATATTGATAAGGGTAGCATCCATAACTTGGCAACGGCTATAGCAAAGGATCCATCTGAAAAAGAATTGATGGTTAGTTCCAAAGATCCTAATTCCTTGGAACCTAATGATCCGACCACCATTACCTTGCTCGAGACCGTAAGCCAGATGGAGCTAGTGAAAACGGTGACCAACGAAGGGACTGGCGAAAATGGAGTCTTCCTTCCAGGGGATGTAATCCATTACCAATTTGTAGCCACCAATACGGGTACCGTGACTTTGGTTGATGTTGTTATGGGAGATCCAATGATCAGCGATACACCAATTATGTTGACGAGCGATCTTCTGCCAGGTGTTTCAGTTAAATATACGGCAACCTACACTGTAGGTGCTGCAGATGCGGACAGAGGATATGTGCTGAACCAAGCGACCGTTAAAGCAAAGGATTCCAAGGGTATCTTGTTGGAGGTGCTGTCTGGCACGGTATCTGGTAACAATGACCCGACCCGCACGCCAATATCTGAAATGCCACCAGTATCCAATATTCCTCCAAGTGCGGTCGATGACCGTTCGGAAACTGAATCAGGTAAGACCGTTATCATCAACGTGAATGATAATGATAAGACTGGGAGTTCTGAACTTGACCTATCTAGTATTGAGATTATCGATGGACCAGTCCACGGTACCGTGATTGTCAATTTAGACGGTACAATGAATTATACCCCAGATGCTGGCTTTGTTGGCGATGACGCGTTTACCTACCGAATTCGGGATGTGAATGGCATTTGGTCTAATGTGGCTAAAGTAACCATCACTATGCACGCAAATGCACTGTTGATTCCAAATGTGTTCACGCCTAATGGCGATGGTCGCAATGATACCTTTGTCATCCTCGGATTGGAAGGCTATGACAAAGCTGAATTGACCATTTTCAACCGCTGGGGGAATGAAGTATACAGGAACAGTAATTACAAAAATAACTGGGACGGCGGTGGGTTGAATGAGGCGACCTATTATTACCTCATCGTACTGAAGAAAGAAGGAAAAGAAAACGTGCACAAGGGGTGGGTGTTGTTGAAGAGGTAGCAGGCTACCAACTAATAATGTTTTAAATAATAAGATAAAGTAATGAAATTAAAACACATAATAGCGGTGATCTTGTTGGCAGGAGCCTCGATAGCGAAGACATATGCTCAGCAGAACATCCAATTCACACAGTACATTTTCAATTCGCTTAGTGTTAATCCTGCTTATTCGGGATACAAAGAGGAATGGTTCGCACAGTTTGCATTGCGTAACCAATGGCAGGGCATGGAGGGCGCGCCCAAGACGGGTCAAGTATCGATCGATGGAATTCTCGATCCGCTTAAAAAGCGACACGGACTTGGATTCCAGTTAGGAGCAGATAAACTTGGTGCCCAATCCGCGTCTTCGATTTATGCTAATTATGCGTTCCGGTTGCGTTTGGATGCAATGGATACCAAAAGGTTGAGTTTTGGGATCGGAGTGGGCGCAAGTCAATACAGCCTCAACGGAGCCATGTTGGATCCAATAGAAGGAGGCGACCCGTCAGTGTTAAGTGGCAGCGAATCTGTCATATCCCCTGACCTTCGCTTTGGTGTGTACTACTCTTCATCAAGTTGGTACGCGGGACTATCGGTTATGGATCTGCTGGCGGGGGACAGGTCCAACGCGATTTTCAAATACGATAATAGCAACATCAGTATAGCTCGAAAACGCCACCTTTATTTAATAGCAGGTACCCTGGTGGACTTAGATAGGAGCCTGAAGCTTCGGCCTAGCATTATGGTGAAAGAAGACTTCAAGGGGCCGACTAGTGTGGACCTAAACGCGATGCTTATTTTTGCCGATCAGTTTTGGTTGGGCGCAGGCTACCGTACCGGCGTGTCGCTTCGAGACAGGGGATACCAACAGGGCCAGCAGCTGAGCAAGTTGAACTCCGTTTCAGCGATCGCCCAGTTTTATGTAAGCGAGCGCCTGCGCATCGGCTATTCTTATGATTATATACTAAGCCAACTAAGCAGCTTACAGAACGGAACGCACGAAATTACCTTGGGGCTCGCTTTCCCGCAAAAAGGAAAACGTATTTTAAGTCCACGCTACTTTTAATGAAACAGCTATGAATAAGACATTTACAATATATCTTTTTATTACATTTTTTTTGATTTGCTTTTCTGGTCTGTCACCGGTATCTGGTCAAGAGCAACCCAGCTTGCGAGAACGTACAGATCGACTTTACCATGAATATCAGTATGCAAAGGCAATTTCCGGCTACCTAAAATTGGTGGACCGCAAAAACCCACATTTGTCGGATCTAGAAAAATTGGCTGACAGCTATGCCAAGATGAGCAACTATCAGGATTCTGAAAATTGGTATTCGCGCCTTGTCCAAAATCCGAAAAGTAGACCTGAAAACCTGCTGAATTATGCAGAAGTATTGAAACAGAACTTCCGTTATGAAGAAGCAAAGAAAGCGCTGTTAGAATATGCATCCAAGACTAGCGACCATACATCTGTCGCAATTGAAATTGCGGGCTGTGATTCGGCTTTGCTATGGATGACCAGCCCGACCTCTCATAAAATCACAAATGAAGCAGGGATAAATACTGAAAATTCTGAGTTTTCAGCTTTCCCAATTAATGGTAAAGTACATTATGCCGGCGAGCCTGCTCGGTCTCTGACAAGTATGGAGCATGGCTGGACTGGGAATTCTTTCCTTCATATTTATACCGCCGAAGGTACAGAGGGCAGTGCCCTGAGCAACCCAAGAATTTCTGGAGAAAGATTTAATGATGAAAGCTATCATGTAGGTCCTATCAGCAGTGATGTTACCGGAAATACACTTTACATTACCCGTACTTATTCAGGTAAAGATGCGGGAATTAACAAAGAGAACAAGCGGAAGTATCGCACCCATAAGCTAGAACTGTATATTTATAGCAAAGATGGAAATGGGGATTGGACGGAAACGCCATTTGCGTTCAACAATGTAAAAGAGTATTCTCTCGGGCATGCTTCTTTGAGTCCAGACCAAAATACGCTTTATTTCGTTTCGGATATGCCGGGCGGACAGGGTGGCACGGACATCTGGTATTCAGAGAAACAAAGTGATGGAACTTGGGGTACACCTATAAATGCAGGTAAAGTCGTTAATACTGATAAAGATGAACTTTTCCCGAGTATTGCACCGGATGGTACGTTGTACTTCTCCAGTAATGGTTGGGCGGGTATGGGTGGTCTGGATATCTTTAGCAGCAAAGGTAGTAAGAGCTCTTGGGCAAAAGTTGAAAACCTAAAGTTTCCGATCAATTCAGCAGGGGATGACTTTGCATTCATCAGTACGGAAATCACCAATATGGGCATGCGTGGTTACCTGTCTTCCAACAGGATTAATGGCATCGGTGGGGATGATATTTATTCCTTCGACTACGTCAAAGCGAAGATCTCCTTGATTTTAAAGGGTCTTGTTTATACCAAAGATACAAATCGGCTTTTACCAGAGGCAACGATTACATTATTAAGTGCAGGACGTGAAATAAAAGGGAAACAAAGTAGTAAAAATGACGGAACGTTTTTCTTTGAGCTAGAGGCAGGCAGCGATTATAAAGTACTGGGACAAAAAATGGATTATTACGCTGACTCTGCATCTGTAAGTACCAAAGGGATTGCAAAGCAGGATACGCTTTTTGCAGTACTCTATTTAGATCCTTTATTGGAGGTAGGCAAAACTTTCACATTAGAAAATATCCATTATGATTTTGATAAACATACTATCCGGAAAGATGCTGCAGAGATCTTAGATGGGCTATTAGAAACGCTTAAAGACAACCCTACACTAAAGATAGAACTGGCATCACATACGGATTCGAGAGGCCCGGACAGCTATAACAAGGCCTTATCACAGCGTCGGGCGCAGGCTGCAGTTGATTATCTCGTCGGTCGCGGCATCGATCGGGAAAGAATGGTAGCAACAGGCTATGGTGAAACCCAATTATTGAACAAATGTGCCGACGGTGTTATGTGTTCAAAAGAGGACCATCAGGCCAATAGAAGAACTGAATTTTCCGTGTTGGAATTTTAAATTAATGATCAGACATGTGATTTAAATAATTGGATGGGTTTGAACGTAAGATGCAAAAACAAAAAGGTGTAAGTTTTTTCAAAAAATATACGATCCTACCATTAAGCATGGTAGGATCGTATGCTACTCTTTTTTGTATCTTCGGTCTATTTATTAAATATAAATTTAATTTGCGGAAGCTTTTGCTTAAGTTATTTGTAGCGTAACAGCTGTTTTTTGATTTTATAATGAGCGATTTTTACAAGAAAGACACTAAAGTTTTAATTACAGATGATCATCTAATTATTCAAGAAGGATTAGGTTTTCTGATTAGAGGTTTTTTACCTAGAGTAACTATATTGAATGCGAATTCATTAGAATCCACCTTGTCTTGTTTGAAAAAGGAAAGGGTAGACCTCTTAATCCTTGATATTAATATTCCAGGGGGAAATAATTTTCACATGATCAAATCAATCAGAGAAATACAAAAAGATATTAGAATACTTTTATTTTCGGCCTATAAGGAGGAAACTTACGGAATAAGGTACCTCAAAACAGGGATTAATGGATACTTAGAGAAAAGCGCATCTGAGAATGAAATTAAGGACGCTATTTTTGAAATGCTTTTAAAAGGCAAATATTTAAGTTCTAGTATGCAAGACCAACTTATCGGCAACTATGATAGGGTATTGTCAGAAAATTCATTGAGTCGTTTGACCAACAGAGAACTGGAAGTTGCTAGATTGCTTATAGTAGGAGATGGAACCAGTGATATTGCCCGAAAACTCGACTTGAAGCTATCTACCGTAAGTACGCATAAAAGCCGTATTTTTGAAAAACTAAATGTCTTTAATGTATCGGAACTGATAACTGAGTTTTGTTTTGAGGTTGAGTAACTACAACTACCCGCTTGGCGAAAGTTAATTTAATATGAGTACCGACCCCAATGGTACTATCGGCTTCTATTGATAAGGGTATTCTGTGGGCAAAATGTTTCACCGTTTTCAGGCCCAATCCTTCGGTTCCATCTTCGGAGCTTTCTGCATTTAACCAATCAAGAATTTCAGGGCACATCCCACAACCTGTATCCATAATATTTAATACTAAGGTTTCCCCCACCTCTTTTGTGCTGAAAGTGATGGTTCCATTGCTGCTGAATTTTATAGCATTGTCAACCAAATTGTGCAAAATAACCGACAGGGTGATTTTTTCACTTTCTATATGGAGTTTTGGAGGGATATGGTTATTTATCTTGATTTTATTATGCATTACAATTTCTGAAAAAGTCGAGGTCTTATCAATAACGAGCTTTCTCAAATTAATAAGTTCATGGGCGATCTTTTTCTTATCTACAAATAGTCTGCTGTAATTTAATAGATTATCGGTAAAGTGAAACATGTTGCTAGATGATATGTAAATCGCTCTAATGCTATCCTTGATTGGTCCGTTGATTCCCTCGGTATGATAGAGATATTTGCTGGTTACCATCAAGTATTTTAAAGGACTCTTAATATCATGTGTAATACCTGCAATTAGGCGTTTTTGAAAAACAGCTTGTTCTTTAAGAAGCCTTTGAGAGACCTGTAAGTCGAGGATGCTTTTTTCCAAATCGGCCGTTCGGTTTTCGACTAAAATTTGTAGTTGCTTGTTCCGTTTTAAAGTATGATAGTTTCTAACTTTAAAGATGTAGGTCATTACGCCAACCAATAATAGGGCAACAAATGAGCGGAACCACCACGTTTGATAATAAAATGGACTGACTTGGATGACTAAGTTTCGGTATTCAAAATTGTCGTTATTAAAACCATTCGGTTTTCTGATTAGCAGCTCATGTGTACCATGAGGAAGTGTGCTGAAGCTGATAATTTGATCTTGATTTACCTTTATCAGTTTTCCATTATCTCCTAGTTGATATTCAAAACTTAAGTTTTCTGGATTGCCGAAATAAGGAGAAGAAACTTGAATATTCAGTCGCCCGAAATCTGCTTTCGCTCTGATTGTGTCGTTCAAGGGTATTTCAACAGAATCTATTGTTATTTTATCAATAGTGAGGGGCTTATTGGGAAGTTCAGGTTGTATTAATGTTGGATTAAACTGTACAGATCCTATTAGTGAGGGAAAGGTGAAGGTGCCGTCGTTTTGAATAGTAGCACATGGCTGGCAGCCACCATTAAATTCATTGGTATTGAACCCAAACATCTTGGTATAATAAAGATAGAACACATTATCGGCCTTTCCCTCTGAAAAAGCCAAAAGATCGTTAATAGATGCCTGAAAAAGTCCTTTATTGGAACTGATCCAGAAATACCCATTCGAATCCTCTAAAATACAATGTGCATTATTTAAATATTGGTTTTGGTCTAAAGGCATTTTTGTCAATTGCGCACCTTTGTATAAATAAAAGCCATTGCCATAAGTGCTAATCCATAGTTCGTTAGCACGTTGGTAAAGGCTACGTATATGTATATTGGCCGTTTTTTGGATAGCAGAGAGCTCGTTATTGGTTAATTTGTATTGGTATAAACCGTCGAAGGTGCCAATCCATAAAACATCGTTTTGTTTTTGTAGGTAGCTTGTATCCTTTACCTTCGTAACCTCAATTGTAGGGAGATCTGGCTTTACCAAACTTTTTGAATAAACTGCACCTTCCGTACCAATCCATAATGTGTTTTCATTGTCAATGTAAAGACAAGTCGTTTTGTAAGGAAGGTCATGTTGTTCTAATACCTGATCGCCTTTTGGAGATAATTTATAGATAGTACTGTCTTTCTTTGTCCAAATATTTTTATCTTGGTCTATTGTTAAAGAAAAATTGTTGCTTTTTTGCCGTACTAAGGGTAGCTCAGAAATCTTTCCGTCGCTATATATGAGATTTCCATTTGAAAACAACGTTGAGTTATCATTATAGGGATATGATGCATAACTCATGACATTTTCTTGATTTATTCTTGGCATCCTTGCATCGAAAATAGCGAGCTGGATAATAAATAAGCCTTCGGTTTTACTTCCTAAAAAAAGTCTTTTATTTTGTTCATCATAATAGGCAGTGACGATTTTTCTTTTATCAAAATCGAACTTGTTAATAATGGATGTAGTTATTAATCGGTCATCAGTATAGCTAAGTTTAAAGAAGGACTTATCAAAATAAATAAAAGCCTGATCCGTATTGCTGTTCCAATATACTTTTAAATCTTCTGGTACATTTTTATTCTCTTCAATAAGATCTCCCTTTAATGGAATAGTTTTCATTTCTCGACCGTTAAAAACGGTAAACTGTCCCTGCTTGTTAAAATGAAACAATAATTTGTTTAACACAAAAAAACCTCTTGTCCCATCATTCTTGAAAGCCGTTTTAATGATGTTGCTTTTGTCATGAAAAACTAAACTATCCCTTGTAACCGAATAATATTTTTCGTTGGTTAGTTGAATTAGGAAATTCTCAATAGGGAAAGTACTATCTAAATCGGGTAATTCAGTCGCAAGTTTATTAGGACTTTTAAAAGTGTTAGGTTTTGAAAAGATCTTATCGAAATGTAAAGAATTTCGAGATGTTTCTCCCCCTTGGATGGGTATCAATTCATTATGTTCTGTTTTTCCAAAAAAACTTCCAGTATTGAAATCCTTTATTATATTTTTAATTCGGTTAGAATGAGTGTTAGTATGAGTCTTATAGAAGGGATAAAAGCTTTTTCCGTCAAATCGAGTTAACCCATCTTCTGTTGCCATCCACAGATACCCCTTTTCATCCAGTGCAAGAGATTTTACACTGTTTTGAGTAAGTCCATTCTCATCGGTATAATGCGAAGTGTGATAAGAAGAAGAAAGAGGTGTTTGAGTGTGTCCTAAAAATGGGATAAAGATCAGGAAAGAGATAAAAAAACGAACCATCTATAAGCATGTATTTCTTGAATATCAAATCTATCGAATTATTAGGTATCGTTTCTGCTTTTAATATGTAATTTTATCATTGGTTATCTGTAAATTTAAACTATACTTTAACCGAATTGTTATAATAAGTAGCGAAGCAATCAGTTTTGAACCACTAATGATACACTAAATTCTACAATAGCTAATTGTCAATTTTGTTAATTTAGTCACAGGAGTAGCTAAACCTTTTAGTATTTTTGCATTTGTTAAAACGAGAATTCTATTACTAAAAGTGCTAAAGGAAAATAAATCATTAGAATATGCTATCGTCGATATTGAAACTACAGGTGGCCATGCGGCAGGAAGTGGTATAACCGAAGTTGCGATAATAATCCATGATGGTAAATCTATAATTGATCGTTATGAGACTTTAATAAATCCGGAAAGACCAATTCCTTATTTTATCCAAATATTAACCGGGATTAATAATGGCATGGTTGAAGAATATCCGCCGTTCTATGAGGTGGCGAAGAAGATTTATTCGCTGCTTGATGGCCGTGTGTTCGTAGCCCATAATGTGAATTTCGATTATTCCTTTTTAAAGCATCATTTAGAACTTGCTGGTTATAAATTTGCTGCTACTAAATTGTGCACGGTGAGAATGAGCAGGAAAATCAAGCCAGGAATGAAGTCGTACAGCTTAGGCCGATTGTGTGATGCATTAGACATTCCCTTGAAAAATCGTCACCGAGCTATGGGTGATGCTGAGGCAACGGCAATTCTCTTTTCAAAGCTTTTAGAGTGGGATACGGGAGGCCATAGGGGTGGGGTGTTGCAAAACTTGTACAAGGAACAACGATTACCTTCGAGTTTGCCTAGTGAAATGATTGATAATTTACCTGCTTCGCCAGGGGTTTACTACTTTATGGACAAGGATGGCAAAGTGATTTATGTGGGAAAAGCAATAAATCTTAAAAAGCGAGTGATCTCGCACTTTGTTGGACATAATCCAAGCCTACAACGTCAAAATTTTAATAATACGATATGCTCTATACGGGCCGAGCGCTGTGGAACAGAGTTGATGGCATTGCTTTTAGAAGCAGCTGAAATAAAAAAGTTATGGCCTCGCTTTAACCGATCGATGAAAAGTTTTGAACCAAAGTATGCGTTGTATTCTTACGAGGACCAAAATGGATACATGCGTTTGGCCATTGATAAGTTAAGGAAATTTCATCATGGCGTTCAAACGTTTCATAAACCTTCCGATGCCGCCAATACGCTTAATAGATTGATTGCTGATTTCAATTTGGACCGCAGTTTATGTTCGTTTGGAAGCCATGTTAAAATTATTCCAAGTGACGATCGTGCTCATCCAGAGATCTACAACCTGTCTGTCTTTAAGGCATTAGACTACTTGGCGAATCACCTTCCTTCTTTTGCAATTGTTGACAGAGGAAGACATGAAGAGGAAAAAAGTTGTATTTGGGTTGAAAAAGGTGTTTTTTATGCGATGGGCTATATTGATCAACATACCGATATGAAATATCTTGAAGATATAAAAACATCTTTGACACGTTATAGCAGTAATACATATATGATGCACTTGATTTCATCGTTTGCTCAAAAGTATCCTTGGAAAGTGATTCAAGTTTAATATCATTTCGTGAATAGCCAATAATATTTCTATTTTTGCCATCTTTGTCGCTCTATTAATCCATTGTTGCCTACTGCTCTATTTTATGGTCAATATTTTTATCATTGTTTTGTTTTTCGTCTTTATGCTCATTTATTTCCGCATAGCCGATAAGTACAATATCATTGATAAACCAAACGAAAGAAGTTCGCATACTGAATTAACCATTAGGGGGGGAGGCATTCTTTTTTTATTAGCAATCATAATAGCGGGAATCCTACATCCCACTTATTGGATGCCAATATTGGGCACTACAATTATCGGAGTCATTAGTTTCTTGGATGATCGAATTGATCTATCCAGTCGAACACGCATCCTGTTTCATCTCTTAGCCGTAAGCATCCTGTTCTATACTCTTCCTATATATAGCTTTATTCCATGGTGGGGAGTCGTAGCGCTTTACATTCTGGTCATTGGGATTATCAACGCCTATAACTTTATGGATGGCATCAACGGAATTACGGGACTGTATAGCTTAGTCATGTTGGCCGGATTGCAATATGTCAACATGTATCAAACTTCATTTGTAGATCCCGATATGATCTTACTACCAATTTTGGCTTGTATAGTTTTCCTTTTTTTTAATTTCCGTAAACAAGCGAAATGCTTTGCAGGGGACGTCGGAAGTATAACCATGGCTTTCTGGGTTGTTTTCCTTTTATTGAAATTAATACTCGATACAGGGAATTGGACATATATACTTTTTCTTGCGGTTTATGGGGTCGATACCGTTTTAACCATTCTTCACCGTATTTCGCTTCGTCAGAATATTTTTGATGCCCATCGCTTGCATTTTTACCAGATCATGGCGAATGAACAAAAAATTTCCCATAGACTGGTGTCGGTAATTTATGCGAGTACACAACTACTAATTATAGTCTTCATCTTGTTTTTCGATTTAAATTTTACTTTTTTATTTTTAATTTCAACTCTTCCTTTGGTATTCATTTATGTATCTATGAAATCACGTTTGATGAAAGGGAGGCAATAACATCACGAAGATTATAATTGCCAATAAGCTTCATGGAAGAATAAATTTTTTCGCAAACCAGAATTGTTTTCGTCATAACAAATTGTATTCCTCTTAATTTCATCTTCCCTTTAAAGGTAAAAAATTGATATCTAAATAACCTCCTATGAGATTTGCTGGTACTACCACTGGTGTAATACCATTAATATATCTTCGGGTAACAGCGATTTATTCCATTCACATACTAAGGTTTTATAATTAATTTTTATTTTATTTATAGAAGCATTATTCTGTACTTTGAAACCAAGTAGTAAATTAATAATAATTAAAAGTATTTAAATGGCTAGTCGATTGAATTATATTTTATTCCTTGTAGGAGCATTTTGGTTAATGAACAGCGCTTGTGGTGTTTTGTCGTCAAAGAAAGCCGAACAATTATCCAATGAGTTTTATTACACGAATCCTGTTCTAGACACTGTTTTAGCAGATCCTTCTGTTATTTTAGATTCTGAAAGTGGTTTCTTTTATGCGTATGGAACGGAAGATAACTGGGGCGATGGTTTGGGTAGTAGACTTATTCCAATTGTACGATCGAAAGACTTGGTAAATTGGACATTGGTAGGAAATGCTTTTGACGAGAAACCAAATTGGAAAAGCAAAGGTGGTTTATGGGCGCCGGATATTAACCAGGTCGGTGAGGAGTATTATCTATATTATTCGTTTTCTACCTGGGGCGATCCCAATCCTGGTATTGGTTTGGCAATTGCTTCCAATCCTGCTGGACCCTTTGTTGATCAGGGAAAGCTTTTTACCAGTGAAGAAGTAAATGTTCCCAATTCTATCGACCCTTTCTACTTTGAAGATCAAGGGAAAAGATTTCTTTTTTGGGGCAGCTTTAGCGATTCCGACACGCAAGGAACATATGGTGTTGAGCTTTCAGCTGATGGTCGGTCGGTGCCTGACCTGAATAAGAAGTTCAAAGTAGCAGCTGGCGATATTGAGGCAGTAATGATTCACAAGAGAAATGGATTTTATTATTTCTTCGGCTCTAAAGGCAGTTGTTGTGAAGGCGTGAATAGTAAATACAACGTGCGTATTGCGAGATCTACAAGTTTAGCTGGTCCCTTTCTTGACAAAGAAGGGAAGGATATCAGTCAGCGCGGAAATGGAACATTATTTATCCAAGGGAATGATAAATTTGTAGGACCGGGACACAATGCTCAATTGATAACTGACGATCAGGGCACAGATTGGTTTCTTTATCATTCTATAGATACAAAGCAGGGAAAGGTACCCAGTGGAGCAAGTAGAAGAGTTCTTTTAATGGAAGAAGTGATTTGGGAAGATGGATGGCCCAAGATAAAAGGTGATGTACCGAGTACCATTAAGAAACAAGGGCCAGTATTTAATAATAATTGATAAACGATGATTGCTAGATTTTTGATTCATATGATAAAATTTCTATCTTTAAAGTAAAACGAACTCTTCTCTAAATGAAAGCATATTTACTAGCTGTTTTTGCCAGTTGTTGGTGTTCCGCCGTTTTTTCCCAGTCTCCGAGTATTATTAATCGTGATGCCCAAATTGAGATGATGGTCAGAGATGTCTCTAAAGACTCACTCCAAGCTTCTATAAAAAAACTGGTTTCCTTTGGTACTCGCCACACGTTAAGTGATACAAGCGATCCGGACCGAGGGATTGGTGCGGCAAGGGAGTGGATTTTAGAACGCTTTAACGCATATGCTAAAGAAAGTGGCGCTCGATTGTCAGCAAAATTGGATACGAGTACTTATCAAGCTGACGGTAAGCGAATTGACGTGACTACTGTTTTAACCAATGTTGTCGCCACTCTTAAGGGAACTGACCCGACGGACAAGCGAATATTCGTAATCAGTGCTCATATGGATAGTAGAAGGAGCGATGTGATGGATCGTGTCGGAGATTCCCCTGGTGCTAACGACGATGGTAGTGGAACCGCGGCTGTCATAGAATGCGCGCGGGTTATGAGTAAACATAGTTTTCCGGCTACGATCATTTTTGTTGCACTTTGTGGCGAAGAGCAAGGTCTATTTGGAGCAGATTTTATGGCTAGAAACGCTACAGCAACGGATATGCAAATCGCTGCTGTGCTGAATAACGATATGATTGGAAATAATAATAGCAATGAAACGGATATTATTGATAATTTAAGAGTAAGGGTATTTAGCGAGGGTTTACCTGCAGTTGGAATGGACGAAAAAAGGGCGGCTTCGATTCGGTCGTTAGGTTTGGAGAATGACAGCCCTTCACGTCAATTAGCTCGTTATATGAAAGAAATTGGTGAGCGCTATGTTGATCACTTGGAAGTGATGTTAATTTATCGCCCCGATAGATTTTTGAGGGGAGGTGATCAAACCGCGTTTCAGCAACAAGGTTTTACAGCTGTTAGGGTTACTGAAATGAATGAGAACTACAATCATCAACATCAGGATGTCCGAGTAGAGGACGGTCTTCAGTTCGGTGACTTGGAGGAATTTATGGATTTTGAATATTTGCGAAAAAATACTGCCATGAACGTAAGTAGTCTTGCAAATCTGGCTAAATCGCCTCAGCCGCCAAGCAATGTATCCATGTTGGTTTCTGACTTGAGTAATTCCACAATTCTTTTTTGGAAGGCCCCGCCAACTACAAATTTAAGGGGTTATTACGTTTTGATGCGGGAAACGAGTAGTGCCGTTTGGCAAAAAAAGTTCTTTACAACGGAATTGTTTGTGACATTGCCTTATTCTAAAGACAATTACTTTTTTGCAGTGCAATCCGTAAGCAACGAAGGAAACGAAGGATTACCAATTATTCCGGTTGTCTCTAGACGTTTACCTGAGTAGTACAACTAATATTAACGAATTAAAGCTATAACCCATGAGGAAAACCCAACCAATACTCATCAGTCTATTTCTCTTGATTTCATGGACATCTTCCTATAGTCAGACCGGGAAAGTCTTCGATAACCTGAGCTTATCCAGTAAAATTCTTAATAGTGAACGGAAATTCTCTGTTTACTTGCCACCAGACTATGAAACATCAAACCGGAGTTATCCCGTTTTATATTTACTGCATGGGGCGGGCGACGATCAGACAGGCTGGGTTCAATTTGGCGAGGTACTGCATATCACCGATAAAGCGATAAAAGAGGGAAAGGCAACTCCTATGATTATCATTATGCCCGACGCGAATACAGGACAACGAGGCTATTTTAACTCGATAAACGGAGATTGGAATTATGAAGATTTCTTTTTTCAAGAGCTTATGCCATACGTAGAAAAAATGTATCGAGTTAAGGCGGAGAAGCGATATCGGGCAATAGCTGGTCTTTCAATGGGTGGTGGTGGATCATTTATGTACGCTTTACACCATCCGGAATTATTTTCTTCGGCCTGCCCTTTAAGTGCGTATGTTGGACCTTTATCGTTGGACGAAGCAAAAAAGCGCTTTGCTGCAACAAATGAAAATATATCAGAGAAGAGCATGATGGAGTACTTCGAGAAGCACAATGCACTCTCGTTGATCGAAAACATACCCGATGATAAAAAAGACGCCGTGCGTTGGTATATCGATTGTGGAGATGATGATTTTTTATATGAAGGAAATAGTTTGATCCATATCGCGATGAAAAAGAACGAGATTCCACATGAATTTAGAATTCGAGACGGCGGACATACTTGGACATACTGGCGAGAATCGCTACCTGAAGTTCTGGCATTTATAACAAAAGGATTTCACCAATATTAACAAACATTGTCTCCAAGAAAGTACCTGAATGTTATAATACAGTTTCATTCAGGCGCTTTTCGGTTTATTTTTTTCAAGGCTTGTTTTCGTTTGGAATCAAGACGCTTCTGGATCGACTTTTTACTTGGTTTAGTTTTTTTTCTCTTCTTGTCCACCTTCAGCGCATGTATTAGTATTTCGCTTAATTTTTGCAAAGCAATGTCTTTATTTTCTATTTGACTTCGGGATTCCTGACAAATAACTTGCAACAAACCCTCCGACTGAATTCGAGAAGAAAGTTTTTCGCTAATTAGTTTTCTTTCTTCTTCACTAAATAGTTCACATTCCCTAAAATCAAACAATAATTCTACTTTAGAGGCAACTTTATTTACATGCTGACCACCACTGCCACCACTTCGCGAAGTTTTATACCGAATGTGAGGAATGATGTATTTAATGAAGGTATCTGTATTTTTCTTCAATGGGATATGTCTTAAGATGCTTTTAAGTTAAAATAATGTACGAATTTTATCACTGATTGCTACCAAATGAGTTAAGTTCTTTTTTTCTTTACTTTAAATAAAGTATTGCCAATATTTTTAATTGCAAATAAAGATGCGATATTTGTTTAATACCGATTCACTTAAATATATGAATAATTTGAAAGAATCGCTGTCTTTGCTAATCAGATTTTAAATTAAATAATTTTAAGAATATTGGAAAGAGCTGTCAAAGTTTCGATGTCAGATCCCAATGGTCATGTGGGTAAAATCTTAAGTAAAAGCTTAAGTGAAAAAGGATATGAACTTATTGATGGTTTTGATATTGAATCAAATATAGTTATTCATAACCTTTTAAAGAATGAGTTTAACCTAAGCGCTCATGAAAATGACGATGTTTTTGATAAGGTAAATTATCAAGGGACTAAGTCCCTTTGTGAAGCGATTGATAAGTGGATAGTTAAACCTACTGCCTTTATATACTTTAGCTGTGTTTCGGTTTATGGCTGTGACGAGGGAGAGCTTATCAATGAAAACTACCATTTAAATGGGACGACACCTTATGCTATAAGTAAAATTCGTGCCGAAGACTTTTTAATTGAATGGGCATATAAAAATAAAATTTCCCTATGTATTCTCCGACTGCCCGAAATATTGGCTGGTAGCGATTCTCCAGGCTACTTAGGAGAAATAATCAAAACCATTCAATCAGGGAGATATATTCGTATCGGAAATGGAAATTTTAAAAAGAGTGCCTTGTGGATCGAAGATATTGCTACATTAATCCCCAAAGTGCCAGCCATTGAAGGTATTTATAATTTGACCGATAGCTACCATCCTTTACTAAAGGAATTGGAGCTTGTAATTGCTTCTTCATTACAAAAGAAGCCATCCTTTAGGATTCCGCTTTTAATTGCTAAATCTATGGCGTTTTTTAGGGACGTTTCGGGCAATCCAGTTCCTTTTAACTCTAAAAAATTAAAAGAAATTACCGCTTCACTGACTTTCGATAGCCGAAAGGCTAGAGAAACTTTTGATTGGAACCCATCGAATGTTTTAGAAAATTTGGCAGGTAGTTTAAGCGACAGGAGATCTTAAATTAAACCTTTAACGTGATTTAATCAATCTTAAATACAAAATGTTGCGTGTTGCTCCTATTTTTATTCTCTGCTTGCTTCAACTATATGCCGAAGCTTATTCTCCTAATACTGTATATCATATTCATGGAAAGGCACAAGGAACAACTTTTCAAATTACCTACTATGCAAAACATGAGCTGGTAAGTAAAAATCAGATTGACAGTATTTTTGACGAGGTAGACCTTTCTCTCTCAATATATAAGCCTAATACTTTAATTAACGAATTCAATCAATCCGTTTCAGGTGTGGTCTTGGATAAGCATTTAAGGGCAGTTGTTTTAAAGTCAATAGAAATTTTCAAAAAGTCGGACGGCATATTCGATATTACTATTTATCCATTAGTACAGCTTTGGGGTTTTGGGACGGAAAAAGGTGTTTCTTTTCCTGACTCAGCCGTAATAGCGGCAGCAATGTCTTGTGTTGGAACCGATAAAATTAAGGTTAAAGGTAATCGATTAATCAAACTTAAACCATGTGTTAAAATTGATGTGAATGCGATTGCACCGGGTTATACAGCTGACTTATTAGCTTCTTTTTTAGAAAATAAGGGTATTGAAACCTATGTAGTTGAAGTTGGAGGTGAAATTCGAGTAAAAGGCAAGAAGCCAAATGGAAGTTATTTGAGTATTGGAATTGAAGCTCCAAGTCAAGATTCCCTAGCTGCTCCGATTATTCGAAAAGTAATACAAATGGAAAAAGGTGCTATCACTACATCCGGAAATTATCGCCAGTATAGAGAGGAAGGCGGTAAAAAGGCTTCTCATTTATTGGATGCGCGGACAGGAAACACCTTAAAAAATAATTTAATTAGTGTAACCGTGATTGCAAAGGACGCGATGACGGCAGATGGCTATGATAACGTTTTGATGGGACTAGGTCTGGAAGAAGCGTTTCGTTTCTTGAAAAAACAAAAGGATATGGAGGCATATTTTATTTATCATAAAGCGAATGGGGCAGTTGCCGATACGGCGACTGCAGGCTTTTATAAATTATTAAAATAAAAAGACTTAAATTAGCAACATCTACTTATTTGACAGATCGGCTTGACTTTTAGTCGCCTTATTTTATTATATGCTATGGAAGATTTAAAAGAAATTACAGCAAATTCTCAATCTTATATCAATCGGGAAACTAAATACAGCGCACATAATTACCATCCTCTACCCGTCGTTTTAGAGCGTGGAGAAGGGGTTTATATCTGGGACGTTGACGGAAAGAGATATTTTGATTTTCTTTCTGGGTATTCTGCTGTGAACCAAGGACACTGCCATCCAAAGATCATAACTGCGTTAATTGATCAAGCCCAAAAGCTAACGCTTACTTCTAGAGCTTTTTATAGTGATTTATTGGGGGAATATTCTGAATATATTACCTCCTATTTTGGCTATGACAAGGTTTTGCCCATGAATAGTGGGGTGGAAGGCGTAGAAACAGCTATCAAAATTGCTAGGCGCTGGTCTTATGATAAGAAGGGGCTATCCGAAAATACTGCAAAAATAATTGTCCTCGACGGGAATTTTCATGGACGCACTTTAAATGTCATTTCATTTAGCACCGACCCGTCTGCAAAGGGTGGTTTTGGACCTTTTATGCCCGGCTATATCGTAATTCCCTATAATGACTTAGAGGCATTAGAAAAAGCATTAAAGGACGAAAATGTTGCGGGTTTTTTAGTGGAACCTATCCAAGGAGAAGCAGGAGTATTTGTTCCTGACGAAGGATACTTATCCAAAGCATATGCTCTTTGTAAGGCGGCAAATGTTTTATTTATAGCTGATGAAATTCAAACCGGTTTGGCAAGAACCGGCAAGTTATTGGCTTGTGATCATGAGAATGTTCGTCCCGATATTTTAATTTTAGGAAAGGCTTTAAGTGGAGGCACTATGCCTGTATCGGCAGTTTTAGCAGACGATGAGATCATGTTGTGTATTAAACCCGGTGAGCATGGTTCTACTTATGGGGGCAATCCTCTTGCTTGTAGGGTTGCGATCGTCTCCCTTGAAGTGATAAAAGAAGAGAAACTAGCGGAGAATGCTGCTAGGTTAGGCGAACATTTTCGTCAGACAATTCGCGGATTTAATGATCCTTTAATTAAAGATGTGCGAGGTAAAGGACTGTTGAATGCAATTGTAATTGATCATAAAGATCCAGATGCAGCTTGGAATTTATGTTTAGAGTTGAAAAAGAACGGACTTTTAGCGAAACCAACGCATGGTGATAAAATAAGATTTGCACCCCCATTGATTATTACAAAAGAACAAATAGACGATTGTTTGAGAATTATAGAGGAGAGCCTGAAGAGATTAAAATAAATTTTGAAGAGTGTCCTAGGAACACTATATTTGATATCATAATATAGGTTTATAATTGGTTAGTAAGGTTTCCATTCTCCCCGTTTGGAAACCTTTCTTTTGAAATCGCTTTAATCTTCAATTGTTGTTTTAATTGTTGTCTGTTTTCCAATTCATATATTGGAATTTACTACTTGCAGCAAACAAATCATGCAAATTTAAGTTGTTTTTATAATTACTATATAAACTTGATCACATGCAAAATTGGTTAAAAACGTTAATTGCTGGCGGAGTCGCCTGGAAATGGGGAGGTGGCTGTTTTGGGACAATAGTCCTTTTTGCAATTGTCTATTGGTTACTAGGACAATCTGGCTGCTAATATTTTGTGAATAATTTTTAGAAGTTTATTGTTAAAGTCTCTCTGCCGGACAAAGCCAAATCTATTCTCTCCTTTTTATATTTTACGTGGACTTCAAATTCCCTAGCCAGCTCTAAAATCATTATCTTTGCTGGAAACCTTTTTAATAACAACCATCATGAGTTTACGAAACTCATAAATTGGGATAAATATTCCTTCATGATGGAGTCATTACCACTTAAATTAAATTATTTCAATGAAAAATATCAAAGAATATGTCGAAGCCAACAAACAACGTTTTTTAGATGAACTGTTTGAACTATTACGTTTTCCATCTGTGAGCGCAGATCCAAAATACAAGGATGATGTTCAAAAAGCAGCGGAATTTGTAGCTCAAAAACTTCGTGATTCAGGTGCCGATAAAGTAGAGGTTTGTTCAACTGCTGGGCACCCTATTGTATACGGCGAAAAAATAATAGACACTAACCGTCCGACCGTTTTAGTTTATGGTCATTATGACGTTCAACCAGCAGATCCTTTAGAATTATGGGATACTCCGCCGTTTGAACCGACGGTTCGTGATGGAAAGATATTTGCAAGAGGTGCCTGTGACGATAAAGGACAAGTTTATATGCATATTAAAGCTTTTGAAGTAATGCAAAAAACCGGTGGACTCCCCTGTAACGTGAAGTTTATGATTGAAGGCGAGGAGGAGGTAGGGTCTGATAATTTGGGTATTTTTGTCCAAAATAATAAAGAACGACTTAAAGCTGATGTTATTTTGATATCGGATACCTCGATGATTAGTCTCGAGCATCCCTCTATTGAAACCGGCTTGAGAGGTCTTTCGTATTTAGAAGTAGAAGTGCATGGCCCCAATCGGGATTTGCATTCAGGTGTATACGGAGGAGCTGTAGCAAATCCGGCGACCATATTGGCGAAAATGATTGCTTCTCTACATGATGAAAATAATCATATTACCATCCCGGGTTTTTATGACGATGTCCTTGAATTAAGCATTGAGGAACGTGAAGCCCTAAATAAAGCTCCGTTCGATATAACAGAGTACGAAAAAGACTTAGGTATCGATGAAGTTTGGGGAGAGAAGGGCTATACAACTTTAGAAAGAACTGGAATTCGACCCACTTTAGAAGTGAATGGGATTTGGGGAGGTTATATCGGCGAGGGTGCGAAAACGGTACTTCCGGCTAAAGCAAATGCGAAAATTTCGATGCGGTTAGTACCTAACCAGAATTCGAATCGAATCACAACTTTGTTTACGGAGCATTTTGCCCGTATTGCGCCCAAAGGTGTGACAGTTAAGATTCGTCCTCATCATGGTGGAGAGCCTGCCGTTACTCCCACGGATAGTATTGCTTACAAAGCCGCTGAAAAAGCCGTTTTTGAATCCTTTGGAAAACTTCCAATCCCTACTCGTGGTGGAGGCAGTATTCCGATTGTTTCTTTATTTGAGAAAGAACTTGAATTGAAAAGCGTACTATTAGGGTTTGGATTAGATAGTGATAACCTGCATTCTCCAAACGAAAAATTTGATATTGCAAACTATATTAAAGGAATAGAGACGATCCCTTTGTTCCATAAGTATTTTGCTGAACTAAGTTAAGCACGATTAGATTTAAAATGACCAATAGAAGTGGACTATTCGGTCATTTTATTTTTATTCCTATCTTTGACTAAGAACTAAAACAAATAACAATATATGGCGCAGGGATTTATTGATCATCTATCACAAGCATTTGAAACGCCTTTAACAAACTCGGTACTGATTTTTGCCATCATATTATTTATTATCCTTTTGTCGCCGATTTTACTTCGGAAACTTCGGATTCCAGGGATAATTGGGCTAATTATATCTGGAGTAATTGTTGGTCCACATGGCTTGAATATCCTTGCTCAATCCTCAGCAGTAGAACTGTTTTCAACAATAGGTCTTTTATATATCATGTTCATTGCTGGCTTGGAGCTTGATATGCATGAATTTGAAAAGACAAAGCATAAAAGTATAACGTTTGGTTTTTTCACTTTCGCTATCCCCTTATTGGTAGGCTATCCTATTTGTTATTATCTTCTTGATTATAGTGTCAATTCAAGTATTCTTATTGCGAGTATGTTCTCTACTCATACTTTGGTGGCTTATCCTATTGTAAATAGCTATGGAATTGCCAAAAATGAAGCTGTAGCTATTACTGCAGGGGGAACGATTTTAACCGATACTGCCGTTTTAATTATTTTAGCGATTATTGTTGGTGCTTCACAGGGCACCCTTGACCAAGAGTTTTGGTTTGGCTTAGTAATTTCTTTTGCAATATTCTTGTTCATTATGTTGGGAATTATCCCAAGAGTGGCGAAGTGGTTTTTCCAGAAAGTAGAAACTGAAAAAACGGCTGATTATATTTTTGTATTATTCGTTGTTTTTTTTGCAGCGTTTTTATCCGAAATTGCTGGTTTAGAGCCAATAATTGGTGCCTTCGTTGCAGGATTAGCACTGAATAGATTGATCCCACATTCCTCAGCTCTAATGAATCGTATCGAGTTTATAGGAAATTCTATTTTTATTCCTTTCTTTTTGATAAGTGTTGGAATGATTGTAAACGTTAATGTTCTTATCGAAAATCCTTCAGCTTGGTTAATTGCTGGAACATTAACAGTTGTGGCGATTTTTGGAAAATGGTTGGCTTCTTGGTGTACGCAAAAAGTTTTTAAATATACGGTTGCTCAAAGACAAGTGATTTTTGGGCTTAGTAGTGCACATGCCGCTGCTACACTCGCTGTTATTATAGTAGGATATGATGCGGGAATTATTGATGAAGACGTTTTAAATGGTGTAATTCTATTAATTTTAGTTACCTGTATTGTTGCTACTATTGCTACTGAAAGAGCCTCAAAAAGAGTTCTTCTGGAAGGTGGACAAGAGGTCGCCAATGTGGATGATAAATCATTTGATGATGAGCAAATTGTTTTGCCAATAGCCAACTTAAATAACATGGAGATTCTTCTGGATATTGCGACCCTGATCCGAAATAAAAAATCCAGAAATCCACTTACAGTCCTTTCTGTTGTGCCTAATAACGAAATGGCTGAAATTAATCTTAAAACCGCAAGGAAAAACCTTGATTCGATTGCTAAATATGCTTCGGGAAGTGAAACCGAAGTGAATATCGTGGCGACGATTGATTTTAATATTGCGAGTGGGATAAGCCGTGCATCTCGGGAAGTGTTGGCTGATTGTATCCTTTTAGGGTGGCCAAGTAAGACGAATATAATTGATAAATTGGTAGGGGAAAGAACGGAAAGCATCTTAAACCGAACCGATATAAACATATTTATGTGCCACTTAGAAAAACCATTCATTAGTCATAAGAGAATTATTCTATTTTCTCCACCGATTTCAGAATCGGAAAAAGGTTTTACGTACTGGATGACCAAAGTTTCTAAACTGGCTCAAGAATTAAGTTTGCCTTTAGTAATTGTGTGTAATACACGAACCGAAAAAGCGATCGACGCATTTATTGCAACAAACAAAATTAGTTTGAATATCGAGTTTATTAATCATTATAACTGGGACGATTTAACTACTTTACGCCTCTATGTAAAAGACGAAGATTTATTTATTTTTGTTTCTGCTCGAGCAGGCGAGGTATCCTATAACCCCTCATTTGATGGCATCCCAGCAAAGTTGGATCGAGTATATAATAATAATAATCGTATTTTAATTTATCCGAGTCGTAGAAAAAACTATTTAATTGATGATTTTGTTGATGTTACTCACGGACACACATCCGGTACAGAAACGATCCTGAGATTAGGTAAACGATTTGGCGGAATGTGGAAAAAATAAAGAAAATAACTATGGTCAATATAATGCTTGTTGAAGACGATATTACTTTTTCGACCATTTTATCGGGATTTTTGAAGAAAAACGGCTACTCTGTTGATCCATATTTTTCGGTAAAAAGCGCATTAAAAGCTTTAGATAAGTCAAAGTTTGATTTGTTTCTGATGGATTATCGTTTAGGCGATGGCGACTGTTTTGAGATCATGGATGCTGTACACGAAAAGGGATTGAACCCGCCGGTAATTGTTATGACGGGTTTTGATGATGTAAGAACCGCAGTAAAAGCAATGCGAAAAGGCGTCTATGATTACATTACAAAACCGGTTAACCCTGAGGAGCTTTTAATGGTCGTTAAAGAATCTTTAAAAGAAAAAGGAGATCAAACTTCGGGAAATCTTAGAAGCAAAGTAAGCCATTTTAATGATGAATCTCCTAAATACGTAGCAGGGAACAGTAGGTTGGCAAGTAAGTTGCAAGAATACATACAGTTAGTCGCTCCAACGGATATGTCTGTTTTAATAAGAGGTGAAAGTGGTACTGGCAAAGAATATGTAGCTCGTGCAATTCATCGGAATAGCAAACGCGCAAATATGCCTTTTGTTTCAATTGATTGTGGTACGCTTTCGAAGGAATTGGCGGCAAGTGAACTTTTCGGTCATATTAAAGGATCGTTTACTGGGGCATTAAATGATAAAAAGGGTCAATTTGAGGAGGCTTCCGGTGGCACCCTATTCTTAGATGAAATAGGAAATTTAAGTTATGATGTCCAAATTAAGCTATTAAGAGCATTACAAGAACGAGTCATTCAACCTATTGGCGGCAACAAAATGATCAAAGTAGATGTACGAGTTATTGCGGCAACCAATGTTGAATTACAAGGTAGTGGTTCTATAAATTTTAGAGAAGATTTATATCACCGAATCAACGAATTCGAGATTTTAGTTCCAGCGTTGAGGGAAAGGGGTGCCGATTTATTTATTTTCACGGATTTCTTTATTAACGAAGCTAATGTTGAGTTGGAAAAGAATGTAACGTCACTTAGCAGTGATGTAAAGGCTTTATTTGAAAAGTATGATTGGCCGGGTAATATTCGAGAGCTGAAAAATATTATAAAACGAATGGTCCTTTTAACAAATGACTCAGTGGCGGAAATAAGTTCTTTACCTGATTATATGGTCTATTCGGTAAGGAATAAAGAAGATGCACCATTAGAGAATGGCGAGGATCTGAAATCGCAAAGTGAGGCCCATGAACGCAAGTTAATCTTAGAAGTTTTGGAAAAAGTCAAGTACAATAAAAGTAAAGCCGCACAGCTTTTAAATATAGATCGAAAAACCTTATATAATAAATTGGAAAAATATAATATCGTTTAAAGTTTTTTGTTATATAACTTTTTCTTTTTTTATTAAGAAATCAATAAAATTTAAAAGTTGAGTTTCTATTTTCTCGATTTCTGAAATAGGCGTTATTTCCCCGTTTCGTGTATCAATTTCACACTTTCGTAAATTAAAAGCTATTTTTTCTTGCCCCAGCTGTGCGCTTCTACCCGCAAGGCGATGTAGGACTATTTCTGCATCAACCGCATTTTCTCTCTTTATTGCGGACTTCACTTTCATCAAGTCATCTAAAGTGTCTTTTATAAATAAATTTATAATGTGGTTAAGCTCTTGAGGGTCATCATAAATAAATGGCAATATTCCTAAATCAATTTCTTTTGAAGTCGCTTCAGAAGTGCTGATAACATCGATGCTCAAAGCTTCGAAAAGTTCGGCTTCTCTAAACGGTTTGATTAATAAATCGTCAAAACCTTCAGAAAGGATTTTAGACCGCTCTTCAGGTAACGCCTGCGCGGTAAAAGCAATTATCTTAACAGATGTGTCGATTCGTTTTCTTAAAATATACCCTAAGTCCTTTCCTGATAAACCTGGCATACGCATATCCATTAAGACATGGGTTAATTGATCATCTACTGGCTCATCGAGTAAGGCCTGAGGTGAGGAGAACACTTTATGAGGGATATTTTTATTTGTCAAAATAGTGGAACATAATTCCAAAATGAAGGTATCGTCATCGACCACCCAAACTTTAGTTGCACTTCGATTTTGGTCAATTCGGGCAGTATCCTTTTTAACCGTCAAATCAATTTTGTCACTGCTCAAAAAAGAAAAATAGACTGAAAAGCGACTGCCTTTATCAATAGCGCTTTCCACTTTTATTTCCCCACCCATCCCGTCAACTAAAGTCTTTACAATGCTTAATCCTAACCCGCTACCGAAGTTGTCCCCAGAATTGTGAGAGTTACCTTGTTCAAATTCATTAAAAATAAGCTTTTTATCTTTATCAGAAATTCCGATTCCTGTATCGGTGACACTGAACTCAATATTAGTTTTCTCTCCTAGCTCTTCTGCCTTCATCGCAACTGTTATTACTCCTTCATTTGTAAATTTAATAGCATTACTGATCAAATTGAATAGGATCTGTTTTAAGCGAAATGGATCTGCCATAACGTAACCACTTCCCTCAATATCTTCCACAACGTTTAGAGTTATTTGCTTATTTTCAGCATGCTGCTTCATTGCTTGAGTAACGTCAGTTATTATTTTTGTAAGTAGAAACGTTTCCTGGTGGAAGATAAATTTCCCTGATATTATTCTATTATAATCTAATACTTCATTTACAATTTGTAATAAATGTTCTGAAGCATGGTGTATGACATCTATTTTATTATCATAGTTTGACGACCTTTGAAGTTGCTCTGTATAACCAATAATGGATTGCAAAGGAGTGCGAAGTTCATGACTCATATTAGATAGGAAACGCTGTTTAGCGGCACTATGATATTCCGCTTCTTCTTTTGATTTCTCCAATGCTTTACGATGGGAAGTCGCTTTTCGAATATCATTTAGTATAAGATAGATCAAAACGGACATAATTAGAAAAGATATGACAAGTATATAGCTAATCTTTGAAACACTTTTGCTGACTACTATTTGAGCGTTTCTGGCATCCACTTCCATTTGGGTTTTAGCTTCCGACTCGACCTCGTAGAGAATGTCCATCATCGTATTTATTAAAATGTTCCCTGCAATAGTTAATTCGGTTTCTCGATTTATAAAATTCGAATTTTGCTGAATCTGTTTTTTTTCAAAATGTTGAATGGCTTGATCTATTTTTACTTTGTCAACATCTTTTGGCTTCGATTTTATTGTATCGATATGGATACTCAGTTCCTCATGTACTGTTTTTTGAGGTGTACTCACCGGTTTGATCGGTTCTTGCTTTCTTTTCGGACTAAAAAATTTTGCTAAAAAACCACGATCGTCTTTTTCTGGTTCTTCTTGATGAATATTGTTGGTTATCGTTGTTTTAATCGTTCGTTCTGTGGTGACTAACTTACTATCGTTATCTGGTGTGTTTTTTATAAGCTCATTAATGCTATGAATTTGATCGTTCAGTATCGAATTGTCTGTTAAACTTTTTCTTACTTGCACATAGGACAAAAAAAGTTCGTCTCTCCTTTTCAACAATTCACTTATCGAATCAATTCGCTGACTTTGGATCAGGCTATTTGAATATAGTGTTTTTAAAGAATCAAGATTCGTTAAAACGGTCTCGGAATCATTGATATAACTTGGATAAACACGTTTTGTAAGTAAAGATCCATTTTCTGGTAGTAGAAGTTGAGACCGTTGAATTTGATCTAATTGTAATATGTCTCTTGAGATTTCGCTAACTAATCTTAATTTTTCATTGGGCGACGAAATATTATCAACTGTTTTCAGCATTTCATCAAAAGTAAACTTACTTATCGTATAAGCTAATCCCAACGCCATGCAGCATGCAAGAAATACAAATATTACTTTTTGCTGTACCATTTTTCCTGTTTTATTTTTTGAAGCACCCATTCGCTACGTTTTGTTATTAATAACAAAAAATATGCCCTTAAATATACGTTGCTTTCCTGATGTACTGTTTATTAATTACAAAATTTTTAATTAATACTTAACCCTTTTCCACAAATAATTAGAAATTCTCCATCTATACACTTTTGCATACCGTTAATATAGTTCACCCTACTTCGATCGGTATTATGACATAACTTTAAACCATGAAAAGATAGAAGTTGATCAAATAGATTTAATTTCTTTCAGATTATTGATAGTTGGATGATACAATATAACGGATAGTAAACAAGATCAGTCAATTATAAATCTGCAAAGATAACAAATGAAAGGGAATCCAAGAAAGCTTGGCTTAATTAAAACAAAAAATCTGGTAACAAGCTTATTGATTAAAATATAAGGTGAAACTAAAATAAAGACGATCCACATGAAAAAAGAAATATTAATTATTGATTCAGAGCCTACAATTCTTGAACTTCTCGGGTATATACTTTCGCCAGAATATCAAACAGTATTAAAACCAAGCTGTTATGATGCTCTTTTTTGGTTAGAAAACGGTATGAGTCCTAATCTTATTTTATTGAATCCAGAGATGCCATATTTTGATGGAAAAGAGTTTATTAAATCTTTAAAAGTAAGTGGTTTATACCGCAATATACCCATAATGCTTTTAACAAACAGAGACGAAGTTTTATTATTGTTGGATATTCCCACTAACACAATTGAAGGATCCATAAGTAAACCTTTTAATCCAATTCGGTTAAAAGAAAAGATAGTACAGGTTTTACAAAGTCAAAAAAATAGATATGAATTGGAAAGGTTCTATAACTGAGAGTCAACATCTACAATCTAGGGTTGTATATACTGGTATTAAAATCTCTGACCTAGTTAGTATTAAACTGAGAGATGATTTTCAAATCAATGAAATTGAAGAACTGGAGCAGTTAGATGAGTTTTTGAATAGGCAAACGCTCCTTACTACGCCAGAGATCGTAATTATCGAAGTGAATAATACAAATTCACAAGGTGCATTTGACCTAGTGAAGAAAATTAAAGAGACTCCTTTAACTTGTGGGGTAATCGTTATCATTATCGCTCTCCATCGTGATGAGAGTAATAGAGCAACGGCTATCGAATTAAAGGTCAATGATTATTATGAATATCCTTTTGATGTTGAAGAGCTGAACGAACGTTTGAAGTTTCTCATCAAATTTAAACTCATAAAACCTGAAATAAAAGCCCTGTCGATTAATACCAAAGAAAAGTATGAAATGCCTCTGATTAAAAGACTATTTGATGTGGTCATTTCTCTTGTCACTATTGTTTTACTTTCTCCAATTTTCCTTCTTTTTGCACTGCTAATTAGGCTGGAGTCAAAGGGTCCTGTTATTTATAAAAGTAAACGTGCAGGTACCGGTTATAAAATTTTTGATTTTTACAAATTTAGATCTATGAATTGTAATGCAGATCAACAACTCAAAGAGCTTTCTAAATCAAACCAATACGCAAAAGAAAGTGATGTTGCTTTTGTGAAGATAAAAAATGATCCGAGGGTGACTAGGGTAGGGAGGTTTATTCGGAAAACCAGTATTGATGAATTACCACAATTGTTTAATGTTTTAAAAGGTGATATGTCAATTGTAGGAAATCGGCCATTACCCTTGTATGAAGCGGAACTACTTACTTCAAATGAATGGTGTATTCGTTTTTTAGGGCCTGCTGGAATCACGGGATTATGGCAAATTTCGAAAAGAGGGAAAAGTGAAATGTCGGATAAAGAACGAAGACAATTGGATAATTATTATGTAAATCATTCTTCAATTCTTTTCGATTTGAAAATTCTTGCACTTACAGTACCTGCCATATTTCAAAAAGAAAATGTATAAAATGATACCTAAAATACTTAACATGAAAAAAAATGTGCTTACTGCTTTTCTGATCCCGTTTTTGTTTACTAGCATGCTAGTTTCAGCACAGGAATCAGTTATTGAAGATATTAATTACACGCAATTGGAACAGTTTATTGAGTTGGCTAAAGCTAATTATCCAAGGAATAAAATTATGGCTTTGAACGAAAGTAAAGCAAAAGGTGCGGCACCCATGGAAGCACTTTCATACTTGGATATGTTTAGCGCTTCCTATTACTATAGACCGGACGATCGAGCCTCTATTAATCCTGAAAACCCTTATACGGTTAATGGCTTTCAATTTAGCGTAAGTGCCAGTTTAGGTAACCTGATAACTACGCCCTATCGTATAAAACAAGCAAAAATAGATTATGAGATTGCTAAATTGGAAAGGGCAGACTATGAGAAACTTTTGGTTTCAGAAGTAAAGACCAGGTACTATCAATATGTTTTTAATTTAAAAGAATTGAAGTTAAAAACAAAAAATGCACAAGATTCAAAGGGTATGGCAGATAATATTGCGATTCGGTTTGAAAGAGGTGAAATTGAGCTAGACGCATATAACGCTTCCATCACTACATTTAATGATGCAACGTCATCTAAAATGCAAGCAGAGGTAGCTTACTTACTTGCTAAAGACCGGTTGGAGGAGATTATTGGCAAAAACATTACTGAGTTAGAGAATAAATAATATACGCTATGGACATTAGGGCATTTTTCAGAACAGCATATAGGTATAGATGGGTATTAATTATTGTGCCCATCCTTGCAGCCATAACAACTTATTTTTTGGTGCAAAACATGCCAAAAGAGTATAAGTCTCAGGCGAGAATTTCTACTGGATTAGTTGATCCTTCTAAGCAACTTGCCATGAGTAGATCAGCGGATTACTATATGCAGAGCCAACAGTTTGGAAATATCATGGAAATGATGACTATGAAAAAAATGATGAGCTTACTTTCATATAACCTAATTCTCCATGATCTTGAAAACCCAGATAAAGCGTTTAGGCCAGAAAGTGAAGAGGTTAAAAAATTAAGTACCTCAGATCGGCAAGAAGTAATTAAAAGCTATCACGACATGCTGACAAAAGGAAAGATTCTTAGTTTGTCGGATAATAATGGGAAATACAAGCTATTAGATATTATTAATTCCATGGGTTACGGGTCTAAAAGCTTTGAGGAAAAACTGCTTATTACGAGAAAAGAAAATAGTGATTTTATAGATGTTGATTATGTTTCAGAAAACCCTCAATTATCGGCATTTGTAGTCAATACACTCACAAGTGAATTCCTTTATGATTACGGCATCAGCGTGAATCAAAATCAGAAGAATTCTATGATACTTCTTGATTCCTTATTGAAGGAGAAAGAAAAAGTCATGAACTCAAAGAACGAAGCACTCAAAGCATTCAAAATGAAGAATGGAGTATTGAATGTTAGTGCCCAATCGGAAATGGTTTATAGCCAAATTAGCTCAAACGAAGAATTAAGAGCGCAAGCGATCAGAGAAATCCAATCACTTACAGGAGCTATTGCAGGAATTGATGAACGGTTGAGTACTAGTAGAAGTGAGGATACTAGGAAAGCTCTGGTTTCGGATAATACTGAACTTGTTGCATTGAAAAACCAGCTTCAGGCTGCGAACGAACGATATGTAGATAATAACTTTAACATAGAAGATAAAAAACACATCGATGAATTACAGGATAAGATATCTGCTTTAATTGCAAGTAGCTCTCTTCAGGTTTTTGAAGATCCTAAATCTAATCGTCAAAATCTAATTCAGCAAAAGAGACAGATGGAAGTGAGTCTAGATTTGGCGAAAAACAGTTTAGCATCCATTAATTATGAATTAAACCAAGCAAGAGGTAGGTATAATAAAATGGTTCCTTTTGATGCAGGAATATCAAATTATGAAAGGGATGCAGAAGTTGCAACAAATGACTATCTGGAGGCATTGAATAGGTCTAGTCAGACTTCAATGGAATCAAATACAGGGTTAAAACTACAAGTAGCACAAATTGGATTACCCGGTGCTGCAGAACCGTCAAAAGAAGTCTTATATGTCGCAATCTCTGGTATTAGTACTTTTTTTGTTTGTCTATTTGCTTTACTAATCGGGTTTTTGTTAGACAATACAGTGAAAACTAGAGATCAGCTTGAAGTTGCAACCGGTAGCCCTGTGGTTGGACAACTGAATCTTATTAGAGAATCTTTTCCTAGTATAAAAAGTATTTGGGGAAGTAGTTTACCTATAAAAGAATACGATTTGCATAAAGATTTGGTTCGGTCCATTCGATTTGAACTTGATAAAGATTTTGGTCCAAATGAGCATAAAATATTAGGCATTACTAGTGTGTCGAATGGCGTAGGAAAGTCATTTTTATCCTCAAGTTTAGCATATTCGTTTGCCAAGACGAATAGAAAGGTTTTACTGATATGTGAGAATTCTGTAGAGAAAGCCACCGCAAATTCCCATCAAAAAGAACTGATTCCTCATCAAACTTTTGAAAAGTTTTTAGTTAAAAGAGAGATCCATATTGAAGACTTAATTACGGTGCTGAATATTAATTCTACGGAAAACTCTTTATTTGAAATGCAGAGTTTTAATAATCTAAAAGCCAGTTTTGAAGAGCTTAGAGAGGAGTTTGATGTGATAATCATTGATATCGAAAGCTTAGAAGAGGTAAATAAGGCGAAGGAATGGCTCTTATTTGTTGATCGGATCATCGCCGTATTTAAGGCTGGAAATGAGGTTCGATATACAGATCATAAGCAAATTGATTATTTAAAAAATCAAAAAGGTTTTATGGGATGGGTATTGAATAAAAGTAGGGTGAATAATTATAAAGTTGAAAAGACTTCTTATTAAAGAGATATGCATCTGTTAAATTCGTTATCTGATTTAAATAAACAGATTACTTTTGTTTTTTTTGCTTTGCTGGTTTCTGCATTAGTTTGTGTATTAACTATCAAGATGGATATTGCAGGTCCAATTCTTTTGGCTTTTACGTTTGCAGTAGTTGTCTATCTCATTTTTTTATTTAAAAACCCCCGATTAGGCTTAATAACCGCGATACTTTATTCTTTTTTGTCTGGATTTGTTAGTGGTTTGATAGGAGGAATTCCATCAGGTGTGTTAGAGTCACTATTGATTATGACCTGGGTTTCAGCGGCTTTTGCTTATAGTTCTAAGGACTGGGCGCTCATTAAAAATGATCTTTGTGCCCTGATGCTTATTTGGTTTGTTATTAGTGTATTACAGGTGATGAATCCCGAAGGAGCGAGTATACAAGGATGGGTAGCGGAGATACGAACTATGGCATTATATCCCTTATTAATAGTTCCTTTAGCATTTTTGACGATTAAAACGAATAGAAATTTGAATTATATTCTGACTATGTTTTTAGTCTTAGCACTAATCGCAAGTTTGAATGGTATTAAACAACAACATCTAGGATTTAGTGCTCGCGAGTTGGCTTTTTTAGATGATAATCCAACCCATATAATATGGGGCAAGATCAGAATTTTTTCCTTTTACGATGCAGCCCAGTTTGGTTCTTCGCAAGCACAATTTGCAATAATTGCAATCGTTTTGGCTTTTGGTAACTTTAAGCTTTGGAAAAGAATTGTACTATTAGGAATAGCCTGCTTCTTTCTTTATGGAATGTTAATTTCTGGAACCAGAGGTGTTATTATTGTGCTGGTTGTAGGTGGTTTCACCGCTATTCTATTGAGCAAAAGTTATAGAATACTAATAACAGGGACGGTTTTCATGTTAATCGTTATAGCGGGTTTAAAATACACCCATATAGGAAGTGGTAATTATGAAATCTATCGCTTGAGATCTGCTTTAAATCCAGAAGACGCATCCCTAAATGTAAGGTTTTCTAGTCAGCGTTTATATCGGGAGTACCTAAAATCGAGACCTTTTGGGGGAGGTTTAGGTGTAACCGGGTTTTTCGGGCACAGATATAATAAAGATAAGTATTTGTCCACAATTGAGCCGGATAGCTTTTGGGTTAAGATCTGGGCAATGTATGGAATTGTAGGATTTGTTTTTTGGTTTTGCATGTATATGTATATTCTTGGTAAAGGATGTGGCATAGTATGGAATATTAGAAATAAACAATTAAGGTACAAGTTGATTGCTTTGCTTTCAGGAGCGACAGGAACTTTTTTCTGTAGTTATGGGAATGAAATAATGAATATAATGCCTTCCTTACTTGTTGTGTCCTTATCCATAGTGATGGTTTATCAAGGTGCTAGGATAGATCGTGAATTGCAATTAGAGGAAGCAAAAGTATAAAATTAAGAAATATGCCTTTTGAAATATTTATAATTCCAGGCTTGTTGTTTGGTTTATTCGGTTTTTATCGAGGATTAAAACTAAGAAGTAAGTTAGAGAAAGCGTCTAAGGAATAATTAACGAATAAAGTTATGTTGGAATCAAGTTGGGTTATTTTTCAAATGTTGGTTGGCTACAATTTAATTATTCCAATTATTTTGTATGTAAGCTATTCATTAAAGAAAAATAGAATAAACAGTTTATCAGTAAAGTATAATTATGATTATGCGATTATCGTAACAGCTTATGAGGAAACCAGTTTGGTCCCATCACTTGTTGAATCGATTTCAAAGTTGAATTACGATAATTATTTAGTTTATATAGTTGCCGATAAATGTGATGTCAATGCGCTTAAGTTTGATCATGATAAAGTTATACTTCTTAGACCAGAAACTGTTTTAGCTAATAACATCAAATCACATTTTTACGCAATTGATAACTTTAAACGTAAACACGAAATTTTGACAATTATTGATAGTGATAATTTAGTTGATCCGGAATATATAAATGAGTTAAATACCTGGTTTGACCAAGGATTTAACGCAGTTCAAGGGGTGCGCGCTGCTAAGAAAACAGATTCATCAATTGCTCGGCTAGATAGTATTAGAGATATTTATTACCATTTTTTTGATGGAAAACTGTTGTTCGAATTAGGTTCCTCATCAACATTGTCTGGTTCAGGAATGGCTTTTAAAACAGAATTATATATAGACTGTTTAAGTGAAATTGAAATTAATGGTGCTGGTTTTGACAAAGTACTGCAAGCTCAAATTGTTAAGAAGAATGAAATAATAGCCTACGCTGACCATGCGATAGTTTATGATGAAAAAACTAGCCATTCACAACAGTTAGTGAAGCAGCGCTCGCGTTGGATAAATACATGGTTCAAATATTTTCACTTTGGATTTGATCTCCTTAGATTGAGTGTTAAAAATCGGAGCATGAATCAGTTTCTATTTGGCATTATCTTATTGCGACCCCCTTTATTTATTTTTATTTCTTTGTCTCTTGGTTGTTTATTGATAACTGCCGTATTGGAATCTCTGTTCATATATTTTTGGCTATTAGCGTTCGCGGCCTTCATATTAAGTTTTTATATCGTATTGAAAAAAAACAATGCTACCAGTGCACTTTATCTGTCTTTGTTAAGTATTCCGAAGTTTGTGTTTTTCCAGTTGCTTTCTTTACTTTTTGTAAGGGCTGCGAACAAGCGCTCAATTGCTACCAAACACCAAGTGGATTAATAGTTAAATAAACGAAATGTCGATCACATCTATAATAAAATCTAACTCTTCTTTGAAGAATATTGCATTGAGAATGTTGATTCCATCTAATCAATATCGACCCCGGTTATGGGTGAAATTGATATTAAACCCTTTTAAGCATAAAAAGGGAAAAGGCGCAGTGATTCAACGACGTACTCGAATGGATCTTTTTCCATATCATCAATTTGAGCTCGGTGCGGGTAGTATGATAGAAGATTTTTCAACTGTTAATAATGGCGTGGGCGATGTCCATATAGGTAATAAGACAATAATTGGTATTGGTTGTACATTAATTGGCCCACTTACCATCGGAAATGATGTTATGCTCGCGCAAAATATAGTCGTTTCAGCACTTAATCATGGGTATCAGGACGTGTCGATTGCGCCTTCCGTTCAAAAGGTCATCTGTAAGCCGATCACAATCGCTGATCGAGTTTGGATAGGTGCAAATTGTGTCATTACCGCGGGAGTGACCCTTGGAAAACATAGTATAATAGGTGCTGGAAGTGTTGTTACAAAAAATATTCCTGATTATTCTGTTGCAGTGGGAAATCCAGCAAAAGTGGTAAAAAAATATAATTCTAAAACCAAGCTTTGGGAAAATATAAATAAAGGAGATATAGAACAATGATAAATAAGGATATTATAATAGTTGGCCAGCAAGCATGGGATACGAATATCGGTAGCAATTGTAAAAACATTGCCATCGAAATGAGTAAAAACAATAGGGTCCTATATGTAAACTCTCCATTAGATCGAATCACCTTATTAAGGAATAAAGTGGACCCTAGAGTAAAAAAGAGGATTAACGTGATTCGTGGAGAAGAAGAAGGGTTAATTCATATAAAAGAAAATTTATGGAATTATTATCCGGACTGCCTCGTTGAGTCTATTAACTGGATTGATAATCAATTCCTTTTTAAGGAATTTAATAAGCGTAATAATATTAAGCTTACTCAGTCAATACAGAAGGCTATTATAGACCTCGATTTTAAAGATTATATTCTTTTTAATGACAATGAAATCTTCAAAGGGTTTTATCTGAATAAATTTTTGAACCCTAAAATTAGTGTCTATTACTCTAGGGACTATATGATAGGTGTCGACTATTGGAAAAAGCACGGTGAAAAACTAGAACCCATATTGATAAGTAAAAATGATCTCTGCGTAGCAAACTCTACTTTTTTAACAGATTATTGTAAACAGTTTAATCCTAATTCTTTTTATGTAGGCCAGGGTTGCGAGGTTGAGACTTTTGCAAATGGGATATACAGCAGAAAACCAGAGGATTTATTGGGGATAAAAAGACCAATTATTGGGTATGTTGGATCACTGAACAGTAAAAGACTCGATATTGATGTAATCGGGAAAATTGCAACAAGTTTTCCGCACTATTCGATAGTATTAATAGGTCCGGAAGATGATGTTTTTAAAACCAGCGCTTTACATCAGCTCAAAAACGTGTATTTCGGCGGGGCTAAGCGACTTGAAGACCTACCAGCTTATATAAATGCTTTTGACGTTTGTATTAATCCACAGCTTGTAAATGAGATTACGATCGGAAATTATCCTAGAAAAATTGATGAATATTTAGCTCTTGGCAAACCCGTAGTTGCTACAAAAACAAAAACTATGGAGTCATTTGGTAAATATGTTTATTTAGTAGAAGAAAAAAACAATTATATCGATTCTATTCAGAAAGCGATTTTTGAGAATAATGAAACCATCTCTTCTGAAAGAAAAAAATTTGCCGCATCTCATACCTGGGAAAATAGTGTTTCAGAGATATTCCGCCTGATAAAAAATACAATGGAAAACGTTATTAATTTGGATCGTAAACTTATTTAAATCTACTATGCGGCCTCTATTTGTACCTATAAGTGTAAGGAATTTCGATAAAGATACAGAGAACCTGAAAACGAAGCTTCCTAGTATCGCAGAAAATTTTGCAAAGCTATATGCGGAAGAACCTGATATTTCGATAATAATACCTGCCTTTAATGAAGAAAATAACATCTTAAAAACCCTATATTCTCTTTCATGTAGTAATACCAACAAGAAAGTAGAGGTCATTGTTGTAAATAATAATTCTACAGATAGAACGCATTCACTTGCAAAAGATGCAAATGTTATTTGTATAAATGAGACTAAACAGGGTATTACTAATGCCAGAAACGCAGGCTTATCAATTGCAAAGGGAAAATATATAATTAATGCCGATGCGGACACAATTTATCCTGAATGCTGGGTTGATAATATGGTAAATCCTTTAATAGAAAATAAGGATGTCGCATTAACTTATGGTCGGTTTTCATTTATCCCTGTTGAAAGTACACCTAGGTTTTTGTACTTTATTTATGAGCATTTTGCTGACTTAAACAAGTTTATAAATCGCAAATTAAGAGAAGAAGCTGTGAATGTTTATGGCTTTAATTCTGCCTGTCGGAGACATGAATGTTTAAGTGTAAATGGTTTTAATCATCCATTTGGAACTAACGAAGATGGCTGGCTAGCAATGAAGTTAAGAGATGGTGGGTATGGATCTTTAGTCAATATTCGACAAAAAGAATCAATTGTATGGACTACAGATAGAAGAATTTTAATAGACGGCGGGATATTGATGGCTTCATTCAAAAGAATACAAAAGTTACTCCGAGTCTGATAGCCGTACTTTTTCGATTGTTTTAATTTAATATTAATAACGTAAATTTTATGACTTTCTCCATTTTTTCAACCGACCAATATCATTTTCGAAAATTAGTTTACTCCATTCTGTTGCATATTAATCGAATTGAATTTAGGATTCGTTTAGACATTATTGTTCAAACCAATTGTTTTAAATGAAAAACTATAAAAATATTTTATTGTTGTTAATTGGTATTTTATCAGGTATTGTAGCTAGTCGTTACCGATCTTATTTGGTTGATGCGCAGTTTATTAGAAAGCATTTTCATTTTAGGAAAGTCGTTGCTGATAAAGAGAAAATAATTAATTCTGACAAAGTTATGGTTTTTTTAGCTATAGGTCAATCTAACGCAGCAAGTTATGGGGATGGCAACTATGTTCCTAGAAATGAAGTGTATGATTACTATCGAGGGAATTTATATAATGCAAAAGAACCTTTGCTAGGAGGAGAGGGAGGAGGAAGTAGTCCATGGACACGTTTAGCCGATTTGGTAATTGATAACGGGCTTTATGAAAAGGTAATTATTGTTCCTTGTGCGATCGGTGGAACATCGATTCTATGTTGGTCAGAAGGTGATTGCAGAATAAAGTTAGAAAAGACATTAGAACACTTAGAGAAGGACAATATCCAACTAACTCATGTATTCTGGTTGCAAGGGGAAACAGACAATGTAGATAATACGAGCTCCATGCAATATAAATCCAGCCTGAAAGAGATTATAGAACTCATAAAAGAAAAGCAAGAAAATGCAACATTCTACACGTCAATCACCAGCTATTCTCCATTTGGTAACGATAAACCTTTTGGTATTGATTCTAATATTACAAATGCACAATGGGATGTAATTAAAGAAGTGAATGATGTAAAAGCGGGACCAAATTCAGATTCATTGAATTTAGCTATTTATCGTTACGACGCGATTCATTTTTCTGAAAGGGGGCTAGATCGGTTAGCATATGAATGGTTTAAAAAGATTGAATAAAAGTATGAAAGAATAGGTGAAATAAAAGGCAAAGAAATCTATCTGACAGATGTGGTTTACCAACCATGTAAAAAGAGTGGCAAAATGCACAATACCCTATAAAATTACTTGAAATAATTGAGTAGATTTATAATATAAAAGGTGATATCGTGAATAGAAGAACATCGATAAAAAGTATTTTGGCAGCTAGCTTTTTAGGAGCGTCAATTTATTCTCACTGTACGTGGAGAGTCTATGGAGACCAAGTAGAATTACTTTATTCTTACAAAGGTTTAATTGCGGAGCTTGCAGAAACGATTATTCCTGCTACTGATACACCTGGTGCCAAAGATGCGCAGGTAGAAGATTTTATTATTAAAGTACTTGCAGAAGGCGATGATAGCCGTATACCAAATAAATTCCTTATGGGTTTAAGAGATTTACAAGATTATTCCAGAATGAGGTACGGTAAAATTTTCCAAAGCTGTTCTTCACCTGAAAAGATTGCGATACTAGAATATTATGAAAGTAAAAGTTTTCATTCTCCATTTTTGAGAAAGGTCAGTGAAAGGCTATTTGGGGAGCCTTTTTTTTATATACTTAAGATTCTTACTGTGATTGGATTTTGTACATCAAAAGTTGGCGCTACAGAAGCATTGGTATACGATTTTCTTCCTATAGATTATCAAGCGTGCATCCCACTGGAAAAAGGGCAACGAGCATGGGCAACTAATTGATTGGTATGGAAAAAAGTATAAACGGCTTTGATGTGATTGTTATTGGATCTGGGATTAGTGGAGGATGGGCTGCAAAAGAGATGTGTGAAAAAGGGCTACGGACGTTGCTTTTGGAAAGGGGTCGAAATGTAGAACATATTAAAGACTATACAACTGCCAATTTGAAACCATGGGAATTAGTTCCGGGTCATGACGAAATGTTTTTTGTAAATGAAAAAGAGCATCCGTATATCCAAGAGCAACCCTTCGTATGGTCAAGAGGATACCAAGTAGGGGGAAGATCGCTGACATGGGGACGGCAATGTTATCGGTTAAGTGATTTAGACTTTAATAGCAATGTTGAAAATGGGATAGGAGTGGATTGGCCTATTCGTTATAAAGATATTGCAGCATGGTATGATTATGTGGAACGTTATATTGGTGTAAGTGGCCAGGCAGAAAATCTTGACCATCTTCCAGATGGTGATTTTTTGCCGCCAATGGAATTAAATTGTATTGAGACACATTTGGCACAATCTATTAAGCGAAATCATGATGACAGGTTATTAACGATTGCTAGGGTAGCAAATTTAACGAAAGGATGGGATAATAGGGGCCCTTGTATGAATAGGAATCTATGCATAAGAGGCTGCCCTTTTGGAGGATATTTTAGTAGTAATAGTTCTACCATACCTGCAGCTTTCTATACAGGGAACTTAACCTTAAGACCATTCTCTATCGTAACTGAAATATTATATGACGATAGTACGCAAAGAGCTAAAGGAGTACGGATAATTGATACCATAAGTAAAGAGACCTTCGAATACTTTGCAAAGGTTATTTTTCTAAATGCTTCTACTATAGCCTCTGCCGCCATACTTTTAAATTCTAAATCGAATCGATTCCCTAACGGACTTGGGAATGATAGTGGGCAGGTGGGACACAACTTAATGGACCATCATTCATCTGCAGGCGCATATGGAACCCACGAGGGATATAAAGAATTTTATTATAAAGGTAGAAGACCATGTGGCTTTACTATACCCCGTTTTCGAAATGTTAAAAATAAGCATGATAATGACTTTGTTGGTGGCTATATGATACATGGACGTGGCGAAAGAAGAGATTGGCAAGATCAATCAGTATATCTAGAAGGCTTCGGTAGCGAATTTAAAAAACAACTTATTACACCAGGTCCCTGGACAACTTGGATGGCAGGGTGGGGAGAATGTTTGCCTTATTTTGAAAACAGAATAATTTTAAATCATAACAAAACCGATTCTTGGGGTCTACCTTTAGTTAGCATAAGTTTTTCATTTAAGAGAAATGAGCATAAAATGATGAATGATATTCAGATGAATGCTGAAATGATGTTGACCGAAGCGGGTTTTAAAGATATCGATACTTTTAACTATCATAAGCCCGGTGGAGCTACTGTTCATGAAATGGGAACTGCCAGAATGGGAAATGATCCTAATACTTCAGTTTTAAATAAATTCAACCAAATCCATGCGGTTAAAAATGTATTTATAACCGATGGAAGTTGCATGACATCGTCAGCCTGTCAAAGCCCATCATTGACCTATATGGCATTGACGGCAAGAGCATGTGATTATGTGTTTAAGCAATTAAAAAATGGTGATTTATAAGACTTGGTATGGATATTAGGAAAAGTGCAATAAACAGTGGAAAATGGGTGACAATCTCAACCGTATTTCAGACTGTACTTCAATTTGGACAGATAGCTGTATTAGCGAGAATTCTGAGTCCTGAAATTTTTGGAATTGTTGCCTTAAGTAATATAGTAGTGATCTTTTTTGGAATATTTGCAAATTTAGGATTTACAAATTCAATCATCTATAAGCAAGAAAAAGATCAAAATATTTTGTCTACCGTGTATTACGTAAACATAATACTTGGTTTCATCATATTTATAGTAATCTATCTATTAAGTCCAATTATTATTTCATTTTACGAAGAACCCAGGCTTACTAAAGTGTTGAGTTACAGCTCTATGGTATTCCTTTTTGTATACTTCGGTTCAGTATATTCTATCCTTTTAAAAAAAGAACTGAGGTTTAAATCGATAGCAATAATTGAAATAATTGGCAATTTGATAGGTACAGCTTTTACTATTTATTTTGCATATGATGGTTATGAGGAGCTTTCCTTGGTGTATGGCGGGTTAATTACTCATTCCATCCGAACGGTATTTGAAATCTATTTAGGAAGGGATTTATTTTTTCCTAGGCTATATTTTAAGTTGGGTGAAATTAAAGAGCATTTGAAATTTGGCCTATTTAATTTTGGCGAAAACTTCGTCAGCTATATCCAAAATAATTGGGATAATATAATTATAGGAAAAATATTGGGACCAAAATATCTTGGAATTTATTCACTAGCGATTCAGTTAGCAGTCTATCCAATTACCAAGCTTAATCCAATTGTATTACAGGTGGCATATCCGGTAATCGCTAAAATGAAGGACGACTCTGTCGTTATAAAACGAATGTATTTAAAGATTTTAGATCTATTAAGTTATTTCAACTTTCCGTTATTAGCTGGTTTATATATAACGGTAGATAGTATAGTTCCACTAGTTTATGGTCCCGGATGGGAAGAGACTTATCCACTAATCAAAATTTTTGTGTTTGTAGCAGCAATGAGTTGTTTAAGCCACCCCTTATTCACTTTAGTATATTCGAAAGGAAAGCCCAATTACCTGTTTTATTTAAACCTGATTACCTTGGTTATTAAAATTCCAATAGTGTATGTTTTTGGAATTTATTGGCATATCAATGGAATTGCCTATGCCTTATTACTTACAACGTTTATTCATACCGCATTAAACTTCATGATTGTTAATAGGTTGATAGGGAGTTTCTTAAGTTCGTTTTTACAGGACTTGGTGAAACCTTTATCCTTTTGTTTAGTTATGATATTTATTGTTTATCTGTATAAACATTTTATAGGGTCAACAGGATGGTATAATGCCATTTTTGAAATTATAATAGGTGGGATGACCTATTTGACTTTTACACTTTTATTTAAATATAGAATTGCGGATGTAAAGGAACTTAAAAAATCACTATAAAATTATATTAAAGTATGAGAACAGCACATTTAATTCTTACTTATACGGATCCTCAGCAGACGGAAAGGATGATACGAAAAATGTACCATCCAGATTTTGACTTCTATATCCATTTAGATCAGAAGGTTGATATCGAGAGCCATTTGTATTTAAGTAATCTAAATAATGTATATTTTATAAAAAATAGGATAGATGTTAGGTGGGCTGGCTATAATACCGTTAAAGCTGTTTTTAATAGCATCCGGGAGATTTGTGACACTGGTAAAAAGTACAATTTTATCAACCTCCTTAGTGGTCAGGACTATCCGTTAAAGTCAGCTAACCAACTTTCTGATTTTTTCAAGAAAAATAAGGGGAAAGAATTTATCGCGTATCGTGATATGATTAATGATTGGAAAAGTGCTCAAAATAGATATAAAAAATTCCATTTAACTAATTTTAGATTAAAAGGCCGAGTTCTATATGGCCAATATAGATTAGAAAAAGCGATAAATTTCGTTTACCGAAATAGAAAGATACCTTATAAATATCATCCCTATGGTAAATCCATGTTTTGGATGTTAAGTCCAGAAGCTGCTCTCTATGTAGTCAACAAAGTTCAAGGGGATAAAAAATTGGAAATTTTTTTTTCTTACACCTGGGCTAGTGATGAATTCTTATTTCAGACTATTATTATGAATTCAGAGTATAGAGACAGGGTAGTCAATAATAATTATCGATATATTGACTGGTCAGAAAAAAAACCAAATCCAAAAGTTCTTAACGGTAGTGATTTCGAAAAGTTAAAACTAACGACAATGCTTTTTGGGCGAAAATTTGACGTATCAAAAGACTCCCGCATCATGGATATGCTCGACACTATTCTCTAAATATGAAAACTGCATTTTTAATACTTGTCCATAAGAACCCTGCACAGGTAGAGCGAGCATTAAAAAAAATGTATCATCCCGATTTTGATTTTTTTATTCATCTCGATAAAAAAGCTGATATCATGAATTACTCAAATATCAGTGCCTTACCAAATGTAAGTTTTGTGAAAAATAGAGTTGATGTGCATTGGGGAGGGTATAGCATAATAACGGCCACGTTTAATGGTATTCGGGAGATCTGCCAAAATGGTAACGAATATAATTTTATCAATTTTTTAAGTGGACAAGACTACCCAATTAAATCCGCTGAAGTAATTGCATGCTTTTTTGAAAATAACTCGGGTAATGAGTTCATTAAATATCGAGATATTTTAAGCGACTGGAAAGAAGCACAAATTAGATATAAAAAGTATTTTCTTACGGACTTCAATTTCAAAGGATCTACCAGATTAGAAAGGATCGTTAATTATTTTATCCCCGAGAAAACAATGCCTTACAATTTTCACCCTTACGGTGAATCAATGTTCTGGATGCTTAGTACGGAGGTTGCATCATATATTGTTGACAGGGTGCAGAATGATAAAAAGCTACAGTCTTTTTTTGCTTATTCATGGGGGACTGATGAGTTTTTATTTCAGACCATCCTAATGAATTCTCCTTACCGCGAAAGAGTGATTAACAATAACTATCGATATGTTGATTGGTCTGAACAAAAGGCACATCCAAAAATTTTAGGCATTGGAGATTTTGACAAACTAAAAGAAAGTTCAATGATGTTTGCTCGAAAGTTTGATATATTTAAAGATAGAACAATATTAGATATGCTAGATTCAACAATTTGAGTCGATCCGTGCAACTAGTTAAACGTCCATTTATTTATTGCACTTACGAGATGTTAGTGTTTGCTGATATTGCAAGAAGTTTTACCGTTTCAAAAAAACATAAAGTCAGCTAGTGGTTTAGGTTACCTTATCAAAAAATATAAAAAATCAAGTGACCCTTTCATGTGTGTACTAAAGTCCGAATAATCGACAAACTTAAGAAGACTTATCGTTAAAACAGCTTATTAAGTTTTAAAGGCAGTAGACCTAGTATAACTTACCAACCATACAAAACATTGAATAAGTGTAAAAAAATCCAGTTTTTAATCTTTACTTTTATTGTGAGTTTATCGTTACGAATTATGAAATCCTTTTGTAATACCTTAATTATATGGATAATAGAATAAGTATTGTTGTTGTTTCTGATGATTATTATTCGATATTGTTAGTTGCATTTCTGAAGTCTATAGAAATGAATCACAAAACCGATGAGATCATCGACGTCTATATTATAAATGACAATATCTCTAAAAATAATGTTAAAAAGATAACCGACTCCTTATGTCTTGATAAAATGATCCTGAAATGGATAGACATGAAAGATGCTATCCCCGAAGAAATTAATTTACCTTTCGTTATTAATTCATACCCGATAAATATATTTATAAGGCTTTTAATTCCCTACTTTATTCCAGCACACATCAAAAAAGTCATCTACTTTGATGTGGACATGATTATGCAAGATGATATTAGCAATTTATGGAAAATTGATACCGGAAATTCTATCATTGGTGCTGTAGGTGATGCATTTGGACCAGTTGTTAGAACCATAGGTGAATGCATTGGGAATCATGCAGACTTAGGATTAGATCCAAATGAAAAATATTTCAATTCTGGACTTTTGGTTATCAATGTTGATAAATGGATTGAGGCGAACATTACACAGAAAACACTTGAAGTAATCATTAACAATAAGAGATACGCCAAATTAAGCGATCAGTACGGATTGAACGTCACCCTAGTCGGAAATTGGTTTGAAATTGACTCCACTTGGAGTTGTTTCTCAGTTAGAGAATTGCCCAAGCCTAGTTTAATTCATTATTTTCATAGAAAGCCTATTTTTAAAGAGTATTCATATAATTACAAAGACGAGTTTTACCATTATTTAAATCAAACTGAATGGCAGGGGTTTAAACCTATCGGTAAAATGAATAGATACTATAAAAAAGCAAAGGATATGGTACAGAAATTTGAATTTCTAGCTATGAATAAATGATATTGTATTTCAAAATAACTCTAAGTTAACGTGTGTGGCTTTAAGAGTATTTACTAAATAATTATTTCTTATGTTTCTATCTTTACCAAATAAACTCAGAAACTACAGTCCCATAGTAATGTGGTTGAGTTTAATCACTATTTTCACGATAAGTGTTACTTTACTTCTTGTTTTGTTGGGGGTTGAGCCTAATAATTTAACCTTTTTCTTGAGTTTGCCGAGGCAACCTGGAATTGATTCCTGGCACCCGATGATTCACGCAATTCAATTTATTAATGACTCGGACTCGCCGGATCGGTCGGTATATGATCTAGTTTTCGAACAGGGCTTGAAATTTCAATATCCATTAAGCAGTTTACTGCTTTTTGATTTACCTGAAAGGATTTTTGGTATTTCATATATAGAAATGTCTTTTTTGTTGGACCGGATTTCTGCAATGTCCTTACCAATTTTCGGGTTTGTCTCTGCAAGAGTATTAATCAAGGTATTAAGAGATAATAATTTTGAAGTGGTTACCTCCAGAACTAAAGTGCGCTTAATTTATCTCTTAGTCTTAATGTTGACCTTTTTCTTTTACCCTATAGTCTTTTCATTCAGAATTGGACAAATTCAGACTATTTTAACCGTTTTAACTGCGACAGCATTACTTTTTTGGCAATATGACAAGAAAATACTTGTTGGCATAACTTTCGGTTTGATATGCTTAATAAAGCCACAGTTAGGCCTCGTATTTATTTGGGGAGCCATTCGGAGACAATGGAGAATGGTACTGTCAGGAATGTTGGTTATTTGTTTATTTTCATTACTCAGTATAATGTTATATGGGTTCGAAAACAACTTACATTATATTGATGTCTTGTCCATTTTATCCCAACATGGTGAAGCAAACTTTGGTAATCACTCTATAAATGGACTTTTGAATAGATTTCTGTTTAATGGAGAAAATCTGGGCTGGGACGGTACATTTCCAGATTATCATCCTGTTGTCCATACCATAACGTTGATTACTTCATTAATTTTAATGTGTTGTGGCCTTTTGTGGAGATTTAAGAATCACAGTCCAAATATCATTGAGTTGTGTATAATAATAGTATGCACAACTATGGCATCACCCATTGCTTGGCAACACCATTATGCAATTTTGTTTACAATATCCCTCGTGTTATTCCCTTATTTTTATCGTTATAATGCCAATAAAAAAGGTAAAATATTTTTATTGGCAATAGCTTATGTAATGATATCTCAACGTTTTGAGTTTACCAAACTATTTGCTGATACAAAATTTAACATTGTACAATCTTATATATTTTTTGGAGCTTGTATTATGTTATATTTTCTGCTGAATGTTCCAAAACAAGCGAGTATGACTGAAAAAGAATCGGTTAAAATGGATAAGAATTCGTTAGGCAAAGACAGAAACTATAGGCTTCGTCCAAAAGCAATATTAGAAACAGAATAGAGAATTTTAACATATCAGATATTATTGTATTATATCAAAGAATTACGATAAATGAATAAAGTACGGTCAGTCTTTTTATTAATGCGAATTCATCAATGGAGTAAGAATCTATTTATTTTTTTACCTGCATTCTTTGGTCTAAAATTGATGGATTTATCAGTGATTCAAGATCTTCTTATAACATTTTTTGCATTTTCATTTTTAGCAAGTGCAGTATATGTTTTTAATGACATGCTTGATATTGAAAATGACAAGGTACATGCTACTAAACGCAAACGACCTTTAGCAAGCGGTGCGATAACCAAAAGTGAGGGGAGCATCCTTATCATTATATTACTATGCCTTTCTTTTGCCTTATTCTTTACTCTAAACAATTCAATTGTTCTTATTATCGCTTTAATTTATCTTTTGCAGAACATACTGTATACCGTTAAATTAAAGAACATTGCTATACTTGACGTTATGCTTATAGCCATTGGTTTTGTATGGCGAATTTTGATAGGCGGCGCCGCAACAGGTACCCAGCTTTCTCATTGGATTATATTAATGACATTGGTATTGGCCTTGTTTTTAGCACTTGCAAAGCGACGAGATGATGTATTTAATTTTGAAAATACTGGGCAAAAGGCGCGTAAGAACATTCAGGGTTATAACATGGAGTTTTTGAATGTTGCCATTACTATAATGTCGACCATAGTCATTGTTTGCTATATAATGTACACCGTTTCACCAGAAATCACAGCCAGATTTGGGGAGAACACATATTTGACATCGTTCTTCGTTATATTAGGTGTCTTACGGTATTTACAACTTACCTTCGTCTGGTTAATCTCTGGCAGTCCCACAGCAATTTTATTGAAAAATCTATTTCTTCAATTAATACTTATTGGATGGATAGTATCTTTTTTTCTAATCATATACTTAGATATTTAAAGCACTATTAGATATGAATTATAATTTGAAACAAAATCTTGCAAACGTCAGAATATTATTTTTAATAGGCAGCATACTTATTAGTACACTAGCGATGATACTGGTAGTCGCATCCATATTATTTTGGGTAAACGTTGGTATTTCTCAATGGCATTTTCCGGTTTCATTTATTTTAACAGCGCTATTCTATTTTTATTTTGCAAAACACCATTATCAAGAAACCAGAACATTTTTTATTTCATTTTGTCTGTGCATAGGAATCATCATTGTTTCCATACTAATCGCGCTAAGTTTTTATGATTTATCCTATGATGGACAGACTTATCATATGGAAACAATCGCATTATTGAAAAATGGATGGATCCCTTTTGGAAATTTATTGCCACAGAAAAACGAGCTTTATCTATATATTAATCATTATCCGAAAGGGTTCGAAATTCCACAAAGTGCTATTTATAGTTTTGTTGGTCGTATTGAAGCTGGGAAGTCGACAAATCTTATTTTGCTAGTTGCCACCTTTTGTGTAGGCTTGTCCTTTTTGCTTAAAGTAAATAAACTTCCTGCTTATAAAAATATTCTAATTTGCCTTTTTGCTGTCGGTAATCCGGTAATACTAAACCAATTGATCAGTACGTATGTAGACGGTTCAATGGCCCTTTTGATTTTAGCATTTCTGATTACTTCGGTGACAGTTGTAAAGAGACCAAGCCTTGAGAATTTAATACTGTTGGGATCAATCATTGTTATCACAGCTAATTTAAAGTTCAACAGTTTAGTTTATATAGTGATTTTGGCCGCAGCTCTATTGGTTTGGGTTGTTTTTACAAAAAACAAGGTATTGCTAAGGAGAGTATTCTATTCGATAATGTTTTCTGGAAGTATCGCCGTTCTCCTTGTTGGCTTCCACCCTTATTTAATGAATACGATAGATTTTAAACATCCATTTTATCCGTTAATGGGTGATGATAGTGTGGATATCATCACGAATAACATTCCTAAGAGTTTAGACAACATGAGCTCAACCGGGAGGTTTTTTACATCATTTTTTGCTCATACAGATAATATGATGAATGACCATGATAGAGACGCGAAGATAAAAATCCCATTTACTTTAAACAAGGTCGATATTTTAAGTGCCGGAAAGGTTGATACCCGGGTAGCGGGGTTTGGGCCTTTATTTAGTGGAATTTTTATACTTTCGCTACTTTTATTTATTGTTTTTTTATGGAGATTTAAAAACTTATATACAAAAAAATCTTTATTTTATATCCTCCTAGTCCTTCTTTTTTCTATACTTATTATGCCTGATTCTTGGTGGGCTCGATATGTTCCGCAGCTATGGTTTATACCAGTTATATTTTTACTTTCAATTGAACTTTATCACAAACACTCGACTAAATTTTTTAAAATTACCAAATACCTAGTATACCTTGCTTTTATAATTAATATAAGCTTCACATTTATTGGATTTGGGTGGAATTTTGTGATGAGCCGCCTTGTCGACTATCAACTGGAAACTTTAAAAGCGTCAAAAAAGCCGATTAAAGTCCAATGGGGGGTATGCAGTACTAATTACATCAGGTTTCAAGAAAACAATATTTCGTTCATTGAAGCGGACTTAAAAGATGAAGAAAACATCGAAAAGATTGTTCGTTCCAATAATTCTATATTTGTAATTGACCCTAATGTGAATGTTTCAAAATCAAAATTTATAAGATGGGCAGAGAAATACCAACAACCGGAAGAAGAGTTTTAGCAGCATTTGATTTTGACGGAACCATCACTAAATGCGATACATTGCCAATTTTCATAAAATATACCAGCTCTCTAAAACGGCTGCTTTGGGGAAGTCTAAAATCTACACCGTCGCTTTGTCTATATATGCTAAGGTTAATCTCGAACAATGTAGCAAAAGAAAAATTATTTAAGATTTTTTTTAGCGGTATGCCAGTAAATCAATTTAATGAGTTTTCAGAGTCTTTCATTTCTTCAATAGAAAAGGTAATTAACCCCGACGCACTGGAAAGGATAAAGTGGCATCAAGATAGACAACATCAGGTAGTCATAGTGAGTGCATCCGTGGAAAATTGGATACAGCCGTGGGCGTCTAAGTATGGGATAGATATTGTCTTAGCTACACAGTTACAAGTGACTGATCAAGTAATCACCGGTAAGTTTTTAACACAAAACTGTTATGGTACAGAGAAAGTTGATCGCTTACTGAAACAGTATCCAAATAAAGAAGATTATATATTGTATGCATACGGTGATAGCAAAGGGGATAAGGAATTACTAGAGTTAGCAGATTACCCTTACTTTAGATCATTTGGAAATTCTAAATAACTATGAGGGTATAGTAGATCGTTAACTTAAACTTATATATAATTTTCGGCGTTATGCATCTTATTAAAAGCTTCGTAAAACTACAAGTATTTAAATTTCTTCTTGCCGGCCTGTTTTGTGCATCGATCGAATATGTATTGTTTATTTTCTTTGTTAATGTACTTGATATCAATTATTTATTAGCAAACCCCATTGCGATTATTATTGCAATCGGCATCAATTACTTTTTATCTATAGTTTATATTTTCGGAAAAAGTAGCTATTCAAAAACTAATGAAATTCTTGCTTTTATTCTTTTCTCTGCACTTGCTATTGGTCTTAACCAGTCGGTACTGTGGTTTTTTGTTGAAATTATTCAACTGGACATCCGTATCTGTAAGGCATTAGCTATCGTCATCGTAGCCTCCTTCAATTTTTTTACCAAAAAATACATTGTTTTTAAAAAATAATCAATCTTTACTTAAAGAATCGTGTTGAAATTCTGGCATTAACTACTTATATCTTTTATAAAAAAGCTTAGGTGATACCTTTAGTAATAGTAATAACAGCATGGATCTAGACGGCTTGTATGTAAACTGGTTGTATATTATCGGTGTTTTGATATCATTTCTACAAGTCAATAAAACGAGTTCAGCCATTTCGTAACTGGGGGAAAGAATTGCTGCCTGTTCGACCAAAATTAAATAATTTAAATAAATGTACCTCATTGATGCTTGTCTACCTTTGCCACGTAAGTATGCGAAATCATCCTTCATTTTTCTTAATTCATTACAAACTTTTATAATATTTGGATTGAAACTTTTGGTAATGGACCCAAGTCTCTGTAAGTAATTGTACATCACATCATCAATAAAGCACACTTTCTTGGCACGTGCTAGAATATAAGGAACAATAAGCATGTCTTCATATACAATACCAACAGGGAATCTAATATTTACAAAAAGAGATGTTGAAAAAAGCATTTTACATATGTGCGCATGTAGTTTTCCACTAAATAATTCTAAGACGGCTTGTTCTCCACTTATAACTCCTGGGTTCGCACTTTTCAAAATTTTAGACTTACGGTTGCTTTCATGTACTTCCCGTACTCGACTTACTACTATTTCGGCATTTGCAGACGTTGCAGAATCGATAAGAACTTGGAACATCTCCTTGTCGATCCAATCATCACTATCAATAAATATTACATACTTCCCGGTTGCATTTTCAATGCCCGTATTTCTCGCTGAGGATATTCCTTCGTTTCTTTCCTTTAATATTATTTTATAGGGAATTTGAGTTTGGCTTTTTAATAATTCGACGGCTATTTCCTTTGTCCTATCAGGTGATTTATCATCTATGAATATAATTTCATAATCTCTATACGTTTGATTTAATACCGAATTGATGCATTTCTCAATATGTTTTTCAACATTATATGCTGGGATGATAACACTTATTTTTGGCATGCGAAGTCATGGATTTATTAATAAAGATAAGAAATTAAATGGCCAACAGAAATTTTTAGCGATGATCTTAAACGCAAAAAGGGTCGTATAATGTGCTTATACGACCCTTTTTTACTGATCAGATGTTTACTAGTTTGCTCCAACTCCTGCATGCTTAGATGCTAAGTTATTTGAAACTGCTTCTGAGGCGGTATTGAAATATTTATTATTTGTGTTTTTGATGATTCTGGTACTGCTCATGTTGTTAATCATGTCGGTAATAGGTTTACCTTGGTGCAGCTCAAATCCTAAATTGTTATAGTATTCAAGGGTTCCGCCAAAATTATATAAGTCTAGCATTACACCATCCCAGTCTTTTGATGTATTTAATTTGCCCGCTGTGTTGTTGTATACTTTAGCATTAACAACCGTTGATTTTCCTGGAACTATATATCTATCGAATCCTTGGATTTCGAATGCACTATATTTCCGAGTATTGTGAGCAATATTGTTATGAATTTCAATGGTTGCTGGACTAGATCCTCTAGAGAAAACCCACGCTCTTATCATATTTCCTTGATAGTTTGTGAATTTATTATGATGGAATTTGCCATTTCCAATCATATGGAACATAGCATTATGGTTATTTTGAGTAGGATTTATATTGTCTCCAACGTTATGGTGGATATCATAATCTTGAACATTGTTAAAATAAGCAAAATTACCACCGTCATTATTAATGATAGTATTATGTGCTATTTCGAGATTTTTTACTAATCCATTATCTTGGCCAGAGCTAAAATTACCTCTAAATTCAATACCAGCAGCGTTGTCAAATTTAGAGTTTAAGATTTTGAAACCTTCTACTCTTGTGTCGGCAGATCCCGTATGTCTTAAATTAGACAAATCAGCATAGATTACGTAATCTCTTACATTTTTAAAACTCATGCTTTTTAATGTTACGCCACTCATTTTTCCTGCTAGCGTTACAGCTCTGTATGAAACGTCATGGAAATTAAATCCGTAAGTTACTCCTGGAACGTGATCTCCAGCAATGGTAACGTTGGTTATATTATTAGTTTCCAATCCGCCTTTAATAGTAACTTGGCCACCATTCTTGATAAAGACAGGTGCATTTACGGTACCATGAATGTTGCTGACTTTAATGTATCCATAAGTTCCCGCTTTTACGGTTATTAGATTTTTTCCTTTGATTTTTGCATCGTTTCCATCAATGGTTAAATCTCCAGAACCTGTCCCTACTTCAACAGCGTTTGTCGATTGACCAGCTGGGTTGTCTTCTGGCTTTTCTGTCCCTGGTTGTTCTCCTGGTAGGGCTGGTTCTTTATCAGTTGAACCTGGTTCTTCTTCTTCTTCTTGAGATACATCTTCTTCACCTTGAGATACATCTTCATCGTCGGAACCATTCGGTTCATCTTCGGGCGCGACGGTTTCATCGTCGGGTATCGGTGTTTCAATTGGATCTGGCTCTGTAGGAATTACAGGCTCAACATCCTTGGTACATGAAATGAATAGTGTAATAAATACACTTAATACGAGTACTGCTTTTAGGTTCTTTAACATAAATATACAATTTTCTTTCTTTTTAATTAACTAATTAGGGCAAAGGTAATTAAAACTTAAATTGAAATTTAAGTAGCTCTACTTCGCGGATTTTCTCCTAGCAGTTTCGGGGCAGAAAAAGAAAAGAAGAAAGTCTACATTTTGTGGATTTCGTGCTACTATTTTTCGACAATGCATTAATATTTCAAAAAAAAACAGTAAGTTTATTAAATTTATATGCTTAATCTCAAGCGTAGATTTTCTTTTTACAATATACGATATCGAAATACCTAATAAAGATAAATGGTTTTAGTCTCTATTGTTACAGTTAATTTTAAAGAAAACCAGGTCACAGCGGATTTTTTAACCTCGATTTATGGAAAAGACTCCAATATTAAAACGGAAGTTATTTTAGTGGATAACGGAAGTCCAACGACTCAAGAAGAGTATTTTAAGAATGTTTATCCAGAACTAGTTTATATACAATCTGAAAAAAATCTCGGATTTGCTGGTGGAAACAATTTGGGAATCCAAAGAGCTTCGGGTAAATATATTCTTTTGTTGAATAATGATACCGAGTTAACACCGAATTTTATATCTACCTTAGTTAGTGAAATGGACAATAATCCAATCATTGGTTTATTATCCCCACTTTTATTGTATTTCGAAGATAAACGATTAATCCAATATGCTGGATTTTCAAAAATGAATTATCTAACTGGACGAAACAAAACCTTCGGTAAGTATGAGTTTGATCAAGGACAATATGATCATGTCAGTTATGAAACGGGTTTTTGCCACGGCGCTGCTATGATGTGCCGCAAAGAAGATTTAGCAGAAGTGGGACTAATGGAAGAAAATTACTTTTTATATTATGAAGAAATGGATTGGTGTGAGAAATTTAGAAGGAATGGCAAAAAGATATGGTTTACTGGGAGGGCTAAAATATATCATAAAGAATCAGTAAGTGTAGGAAAGGGGAGCAGCTTGAAAACTTACTTTTTGATACGAAACAGGATGTTATTTATAAGGAAAAATACCTCATATCTTAACCAAATGATTTTTGGTCTTTATTTTTATACTGTTGCTTGCCCAGTCCTGCTATTCAAATATATTATCTCCGGGAAAAGGAATCAAATGAAATGGATTTGGAAAGCCATGATGTGGAATTTAAAACACTCATCTAATAGTGATTATTTAGGATTTCCAAATTTAATAAAGCCTTAATAGTAATCCTTATCATCATAAGCCTTTTAAGGGTAATGCTATGATTAATAATTTTAAAAACAAGCTTCTGAAAATTCAAAATCGGTTTCGTCCTGAAGCTTATATTTTGATGTACCATAGAATAATAAATTTAGATATAGATCCTTGGGGCTTAGCGGTTTCTGCAGAAAACTTTGATGAACAATTAACGGCCTTGAAAAAATCATATAATATCATAAGCCTAGACGAGTTAGTTAATAAGAAAAATAATAATCAATTAGAAGATGGTTCTGTGGCCATTACTTTTGATGATGGTTACAGAGATAATTACACAACCGCTTATCCAATATTAAAAAGGCATCAGATTCCTGCTACTTTTTTTATCAGCTCCGCATATATAGAAAACCAAAATGAATTTTGGCCTGATAAATTGATAAGACTAATCCTTAATAGATATAAACTGCCTAAAAAAGTATTGGATTTAAGTTTAATAGGAAGATCTTGGTCGATTAATGAAGAAAATTCAGATGAAAGAGCAAGATATGATTTTTTTCTGCATGTTTGGTATTCATTATTACAAGTACCCCCTGTGATAAGAGAAAAGGCATTAAATGAAATTGAAGCATGGTCTAATCATGAAGAAGATGTCAGGTCTGATAATCTTCCTATGAATACAACAGAGCTTATTGATCTAGCCAAAGATCCGCTAGTTTCTATTGGCGGACACACCAGTAATCATGCAGCCCTTAGGTTTGTTGATATCAATACTCAGCGGGAGGAAATAGAAAGTAATAAATTATGGTTAGAAAAATTATTAAAGAAACCTATTGCCGGATTTGCATATCCAAACGGTTCTTATGACCGTCGTACTATTTCTTTGATGAAGGAAGTCGGATATGAATATGCATGTACAACCAAGGAGATGAGAAGCAGTAGCTATGTATCAAATTATGAGTTTCCTCGGTATCAAGTCTACAATTGGAATAAGAAAAACTTTATAAATAAAATAAAACAATGGTAGTACTATTAAAAAATTGTTATAAATGAAGACTTTCTTTTGGGTTAGCTTATTTATTATATTCTACACATATATCGGTTATGGCCTTCTTGTCTATATAGTTTTATTAGTAAAACGAAGATTCTTAAAAATATCAAAAAATCGAAAAGAGGAACATATTGAGCTTCCTTCTTGTTCTTTAGTAATCGCAGCCTATAATGAAGAAGAGTTAATCCAGCAAAAGATTGAAAATACCCTTCAGCTTTTTTACCCAGAACATTTACTGAAGGTTTATTTCGTTACGGATGGCTCCACTGATCGAACGACTGAAATAATAAAAAAGTACCCGAATTTAGTCTTATCACACAAAAATGAACGAAAAGGGAAAGTTGCTGCAATGGATCGGGTAATGAAGTATATTGATTCAGAAGTGGTGGTATTTACAGATGCAAATACTTTCCTTAATAAAGAAGCTTTAATTGCTATTTGCAGTCATTATGTTGATCACTCTGTCGGTGGTGTAGCTGGAGAAAAAAGAGTGTCTTTTGATGAGAAAGCGGATGCAAGCTCGGCAGGCGAAGGAATATATTGGAAATATGAATCTCAATTAAAAAAATGGGACAGTGAACTTTATTCTGTGGTAGGAACCGCCGGAGAATTATTTAGCATACGTAGAAAATTATACGAAGGGGTGCCACATGATACAATTTTAGATGACTTTATTATATCGATGCGAGTCGCGGAGAAAGGATATCGAGTTATCTACGAACCTAATGCTTATGCAACAGAAACCGCATCTGAGAATATAAAAGAAGAGCTAAAACGTAAAATCAGGATTTCGGCAGGAGGGATGCAAGCAATTTTAAGATTAAGGAGACTTCTAAATCCTTTTAAATTTCCTACCTTAACTTTTCAATATATTAGCCATAGGGTACTTCGCTGGACTTTAACTCCGTTATTGCTAATCTTAGTTTTTGTTGTAAATTTCATTCTCGTTCTTCAGAAAGGACATGATATTTACGTTGTTCTTTTTTACCTTCAAGTCCTTTTTTATGGATTAGCTATTGCCGGTTGGTTATTAGAAAAGAAGCAATTGAAAATTAAAACCACGTTTATTCCTTATTATTTTTGCGTTATGAATTATGCAGTGTTAGCTGGAATGATTAAAATATTTCAAAACAAACAGAGCGCAGTCTGGGTTAAAGCTAAAAGAAAGTAATAGTTCCTTCTGGCTTTCAAGATATTAGATTAGTTAATTATCTCGTTCCGAAATAGTTAAACACACTTTCGTGCCCGACGCTACTTCTTCCCTTTTAAGATCCTCAATATCATACTTCATTAAAAAATCATGCTTCTTATTGTACAGATTTAAACGTTCGTTGATGATCCTTAGACCGATAGACTTTTTAACAATTACTTTTTCACTTTTACTACGAACAGATGCTTCGCGACCAACTCCGTTATCTATTATGTTGATTATTACGTCTTCATGTTTCTTGAATACATCCACTAATAACGTTCTTTCACCGCTTTTGGGTAAGAGACCATGAACTAAAGCATTTTCAATAAAAGGCTGCAATATTAATGTGGGTATTCGAATTTTTTCGGCATCTATGTCTGGGCTTACTGAAAGCTGAAAGTCGATGCTGTAACCAAAACGCATATTTTCAAGATCCATGTAGATTTTTATAATATCTAACTCTTCTTTAAGCGTTATATAGTCTTCTCGGAGACTTTCAAGAATATGCCTTACCAATTTCGAAAATTGATTTAAATAAAAGACTGCATTCTTCTGGTCATTAACGATTAAGTACGCTTTTATTGAATTCAAAGCATTGAAAATAAAATGAGGATTCATTTGATTACTCAATGTTTTTAGTTGCAAGAGCGCAAGTCGCCCTTCATAGCTAGCCGTAATGGCATCAAGTTTTTCTTTTTCTGACTTTCGTGAAATTTCTAGAAGTTCAGCTTCTCTAATCTGTAATTGTTTTTCTAAATGGCGTTGATGTTCCTCTTTTATTAGTTTTTCATTGTTTTGAAATAAAATGATTTTTTTCTGCGCAATGATTTTTTGATTATTAATCAATTTTACTTTATAAGCTAATCCAAAAGAAAAGATTAAGCATTCAAAAAAGAGACCAAGCGCTACTGGATCGGTAGAATTCTTAAAAAAAAGTACTGAATCGGAATAAAAAGATAAGTAGAGTGTATAGGAAGCCAAAATAAAATAGCTAACGCTCGCAGTATATACAAAATACTTTAGCTTCCCCTCTAAGAATGAAATTCTATAAAAAGTGTAAAAAAGGAGAGTTAAAAATACAGGTATAAAAATAAATAAAAAAGTATTAATAAATAGCGGTTGATTTTGAATAATTAAACAAAATATAAAAAATGTAGTGGACGCTATTAAAAGGATATTACTAGATTTAAGTACAAGCGTGTTAAGTTTAGGATCAGTCGTTCCCAAGTTTAGGAAATAAGCGATAAAGCCGAGGTAGCAAAGATTATATAATATTTGTAAATGCCAGTTTAATAAAAAGAAGTGACTATTGGCATATTGTTGAATAAATTGTGACTCAAACGGACTTTTTGTAAATATATAGGCGGTGATAAAAAAGATATATAGCGAGTAATATCGAAAGCTCTTTTCCTTTGAAAAAAAACTAATAATGGTAGAAATAATGAAAAATATTATCAGACTATTTATTGTAAACGTCCATATCATCGCTCTCAGAGTAATTTCCTGATACATGGCTCTAGATTTTATCTAAAAATAAAGATTTCTTTTGTCTGGATACAGGTATTCTCTTGTTTTCTTCCAGAACAACATAGCCGTCCGTCTTTAAATATTCACGTACTTTTTCTAAGTTAATTACATAGCTGTGGTGAATTCGGTAAAATAGATGAGGGGGAAGAAGCAATTCAATGTCCTTCAGTTTTTTAGTAACAAATAGTTTTTTATTATTAGTCAAGAAAATGCTGCAATAGTTTCCATCGCTTTCACAATAGATAATTTCGGAAGGAACTAAAAATATAATTTTTCCATCAACTGAAATACCAATCTTTCTTTCATTAGTTAATGAGGAGGAGTTTAATATTTGCAGAGCGTCTTCTAACTTGTCACGGTAGGCCTTATCTTCTTTTATTTTTCTGACTTTTGTGATTGTAACCCTTAAATCATCGATATCAATGGGCTTTAACAAGTAATCAATAGCTCTTTCTTTAATAGCAGATAAAGCGTATTTCACATAAGCCGTAGTTATAATGACCGAAAAGTCTCTTTTATGAAGCTTTTCTAAAAACTGGAAGCCATCCATTGCAGGCATTTCAATATCAAGAAAAACGCAATCGATTTCGTTTTCTTCTATGAATTTAATGGCTTTGAAGGGATCAGTAAACTTTCCGACAACTTGAACATTTTCTTTTAGATTCACAAGTTCCCACTCAAGAGTTTGCATTGCATTCAACTCATCGTCAATAAGTATAATTTTTAGCATCTTAATTTGTTTCCTTAAAGATACATTTTTGTTTGAGTAACTATTAAAAAATTGTATGGTATGTAAGTATTAATTTACAAATTGCAACCTCCCCCTGATAGACCATCCTTTTCCACCTAAACAAAAATATTTGCTACCATGGATACATTTTTTATTACCAATTACAAAGTTCCAGAACAATAGTTTTACTTATTTCCCTAAATTTATCATATTCTTAAAAATAATTTGAGCACCTATATGAAAAATCTTAAGGAATGCTATTTTTCAGTTTTATTAACTATTTTCTTAATAAATTGTCAACAGCCGGTAGCCGTAGGTAAATATTCTGACAATAAAGAACTAGCTTCAGATTATGGGATTGATTACTTGAGCAACGATACATCCCAGGCTTTAACGTTTGAACAACTGTCGTCTGTTTTTCCCGACCAGTTAGGCGGATTGAAAAAAAACAGCATGAAGTTCAATGAAAACAAAGGAGGTGTGACTGCATTTTATGGTGATAATCAATTTGAAATTAATATTATTGATGATCTGGTAAACAACTATTCAAATGTTCATTCATTCGATAGAAAATATAGAAGACTGGACTCCGACAACATGATAAAATCGGTTCGGGATGGCTATCGTACAATTACAACTATTCAGCCGGAAGTGGGAGTAACCTCTATATCTTTTGTATATAAAAAAAGGTATTTTTTCACGGTTACTGGAACCCATAAACAAACTCCTTATATGGTTTGGCGGTTTTTGGAGTTAAATAAGTTCCAAAAATTACAAGAATAAACTGGACGTAATGGTTATATTTATTTTTGATATATAAATATAATCATATCTTAACTAAATGTTCAAGCATCGAGGTAAACAACGAACCGCTCTCCATAATCGCAAAATTGCTTCATTATTATCCTTTGTAGCGGGAATGGTAAATGTTTCGGGATTTTTCGCTGTGGGACATTTAACGACTAATGTAACAGGACATTTCGCTTTCTTTGCTGACGAAATTTCAAATAAAAACTATGGGTATGCTTTCGTTTATTTGGCCCTTATCCTTTCTTTTTTATGTGGTGCTTTTTTTTCAAGTCTATATACTGAGGCTGTTTCTAAAAAGTACCCTAGGTATCGCTATTCTGTTCCTGTAAGTTTTGAAATTGTAATATTGACTCTAGTATCTCAATTACCGATTGCTATTATTGATCATTATCCTATTGAAATTGCCTGTGCTTTATTATTTGCAATGGGCATGCAAAATGCCTTGGTAACCAATATATCAAGATCCGTAGTTAGAACCACTCACCTTACGGGTTTGTTTACTGATCTAGGAATTGAACTATCTCAATTATTCTTCTTCAAAGAACCATCTCAACAAAAACGATTAAAAATATCAATAAGATTAAGAGTGGTAATAATTGTCTTCTTTTTTGTTGGAGGACTTATGGGAGGCTTTGGATACCCGCTTTACGGATTAAAAATATTATTATTGGCTTCCTTATTTCTGTCAGTAGGATTACTATACGATGTGATAAAATTTCAATTGGTGACCTTCAATAGGAGATATATTAGGCGAAAAAAATAATAATTAATAATGGTTTGACTTCATTATTGCTTAATAGGAGCTTAATTATATTTTTATCCTTGAAATTGATATGTTATTTGTAGTTTTGTTTTTTAATGAAGAAATCGAATTTAATCCTATCCTCGAATCGGCTTATTCTTGTTTCAATTAAGCAATCTCAACCTGCTTTGTTCCTAAATGTTTTTAAAACCCTTTTACTTCTTAATATTTCATGGAAACATTAATCATTCAGTCTGCTAATGTCCTCTTTCCGAATTCTAAATTTCACCAAAAAAAGGTGGATATTGTAATTGAGGAGGGAATAATTGCTGATGTTCGTGAAGCAGGTTCAATGATCACAGAAAAAGGTAAGGTTATTCAAGCTTCAAACATGATCTTGGCGCCAGGCTTTTTTGATCTGAATGTCAACTTCGGTGAGCCAGGTTTGGAGACTAAAGAAGATATGGTATCAGGTTGCAGTGCGGCAGTTGCTGGTGGTTTTTCCGGTTTAGCTTTGCAGCCCAATACAAACCCGCCCTTACATAGTCGGAGTGAAATAGCTTTTATTAAAAACTTAGGAAGTGATTTAATGGTAGATGTTTACCCCGTTGGAACCGTAAGTCAATATAGAAAGGGAGAGAACCTAGCTGAATTATATGATATGAAGCTTAGTGGCGCAATAGCTTTTAGTGATGGAAATCGTACTATTCAGGAATCTAGTCTAATGAGTAGGGCTATACTATATAGCAAAGGTATTAATGGCTTAGTTTTTTCTTTTGCTGAAGATTCTAGCATTTCCGGAAATACTAAAATGAATGAAGGGGTAGTCAGTACGATGCTGGGAATGAAAGGAAATCCAAACCTTGCTGAAGAAATTATGATTGCTAGAGATTTGTTTTTAACCGAATACAATGAAGGGAATATACACTTTAGTACCATTAGTACCGCAGGTTCAGTTCAGCTTATTCGAAAAGCAAAAAATCAAGGGATTCAAGTAACTTGTGACGTAGCTGCGCATCACTTAGTTCTTACGGATGAAAGTGTGCAATCCTTCGATAGCAATTTTAAAGTAAGACCACCATTGAGAACTGAATCAGACCGTTTGGCCCTTTTAGAAGGTTTAAGAGATGGAACCATAGATGCAATCGTATCTCAACACACTCCTCATGAGATTGAGTTTAAAAATGTTGAATTTGAAAATGCCGAATTTGGGATGACAGGGCTTCAAACCACTCTTCCATTAGTATTGAAAGCTGGATTGTCATTAGATTTAATTATTGAAAAACTTAGTATAAATCCTCGTGAGATCTTAGATCTACCGCAACCTGAATTGTCCATTGGATCAAAAGCAAACTTAATATTGTTTAATCCGGATGAAAGTTGGATATTTGATAAGCAAACCAACCGTTCAAAAGCAAGTAATAATCCCTATTTTAATAGCGAATTAAAAGGGAAAGTTAAATTATTGATAAATAATAACCAATATTATATCTCCTAATTTTTTATAATGGACAAGCAAATAAAGAAAGCGGTAAACGCCTCAATGCATGAGTTTGGACTTGCTTCGAACCAACCTATTGAAGCTTTTCAAGAAAGAATTGAGTCCGCATTTGAAGCCGATAGATCATATTTAGAGAAAGTGGATCTATTAGATGAGGCATTTGATGACTACCCTCATTTCGAAGAGCTTAGAGAAATCTACTTCGACCTTTTGTTAATGAATTTTTTTGCAGTTGACATTGAGAAGCTGGATAATGATTACTTGGAGTCGGCTGAATGGGAGGGTATCGAAGAGCAAACCCTTGAGCGTGGAACTGAACTATTGAATCTACTTCTCTACCTTCGTGAATGTGCTGACGAAGGAATCTCACCTGACTTAACGGATTACCTAAAAGAATTCCTATTGGTAGATGAGGATGAGTTTCAAGACGAGCATCGGATCTATGAGTCAATGATAGAAAATCAGGCTTTAGTAGACAGTAACTATAAGGAAATTGCTAGAATTGCTAAAACTATTGAAGCCGATTCCGAAATCGCTGAGCTATTTTATCCTATCATGTCGTTTTTTAATGAGAATGAACCGACCGAAAGCCAATTTTTGGAATATTTAGAATATAGTCAAAACACCCCTATGGATGCAGCAATTTTTGCATTGATAATAGCATTTAATCAAAATAAGTAAGATTATGAATACGAATCAGGTATCTGAAAATCTAAATATTTCAGCAAAATCTTTGGCCCTTAAATATGGGTTGATTTGGGCTGGAATTAATGTAGTAGTCTTCTTATTCATCTATTATGGCGCGCCACAGCTGATAGGATCTTGGAAGCAATCTGTTCTACAGCTTATTATTGGTGTCGGTTTGGCAATATACTTCACTTTAGAAATTAGAAAGCAAATCGGCGGCTTTTGGACATACAGGGAAGCTATTAGCGCAATTTTCGTTTTATTTATAATACCTTCAATAATTCTTTTCATCTTTTCTTTTGTATTTGGCAAATGGATTGAGCCTGGATATAATGATAGAATATCGGAGGCTACTTTAAATACAACAACAGAGTTGATGGAGAAAATAACGACCGATCAGGAATTGATCGACAAGACAATTGCGGAGACCGAATTGGCTTTAGAGAAGCAATTAAATCCTTCATTCATGGATATCATAAAATCTTTAGGCTTTTCTGTTTTAATTTATTTTATCATCGCTTTGATTTGGGCAGCCATCTTTAAAAGAGATAGACCTGTGTTTTTAAGCAGAGGAGAATCCGAAGAAATCTAATCCCTTATATGGATATTTCAGTTGTAATTCCCTTGTATAACGAAGAGGAATCATTACCAGAATTATGCAAATGGATAAATTCCGTAATGATAAAATATCAGTTTGACTATGAACTGATATTGATTGACGATGGCAGTAACGATAGTTCGTGGCAGGTTATTGAGGAGCTGAAATTGATTTATTCAGAAATTACAGCCATTAAATTCCGGAGAAATTACGGGAAATCAGCAGCTTTAAATGTGGGCTTTGCAGCTTCAAATGGTGATGTTGTTATTACGATGGATGCAGATTTACAGGATAGCCCCGACGAAATTCCTGAGCTCTACCGCAGAATCAAACAGGAAGGTTTTGATCTAGTTTCAGGATGGAAGCAGAAACGGCATGACCCTTTATCAAAAACAGTTCCGACTAAGCTCTTCAATGCTGTAACCAGAAAAATATCAGGTATCCATAATCTTCATGACTTCAACTGTGGACTTAAAGCATATCGCAAAGAAGTTGTCAAGAATATAGAAGTTTATGGCGAAATGCATCGCTATATACCAGTGATAGCGAAATGGGCAGGTTTCACCAAAATAGATGAACAAATTGTTCAACATTATCCACGTAAGTATGGAAAGACAAAATTTGGGTTTAGTAGATTTATTTACGGCTTTTTAGATTTGCTTTCGATATTTTTTGTTGGTAAATTCTCGAAACGACCCATGCACTTTTTCGGAACAATGGGTTTTCTTTCCTTTTTTACCGGATTCTTAATCACGATATGGTTAATCTCCAAAAAACTAATAGCAATATCTAATCGCACAGGATATAGAGATATTGTCGAGCAGCCTTTATTCTATATTGCACTGGTTGCTATCGTGGTAGGTTTTCAACTTTTTTTGACCGGTTTTGTAGCTGAGCTCGTCTCACGTAACGCGGCTGAAAGAAATAATTATCAGATCGAAAAAGTAATCTAAATGTTCTTCTCCATTATTATTCCTCTTTTCAATCGACCTAATGAGATTGACGAATTACTGTATACTTTATCTCAACAAAGCTATTCACATTTTGAAGTTCTAATAATTGAAGATGGCTCTTCAATAGATGCCGAACACATTGTAAACTCCTATCGAGATCGACTGGATATTCGTTACTATTATAAAGATAACTCGGGTCAAGGGTTTGCACGTAATTACGGATTTGAAAGAGCAAAAGGGGATTATTTTATCATCTTTGATTCCGATTGTTTAATCCCTGAAAATTACCTTTCTATTGTTAATGATGAAATTCTTAAAGAACAATTAGATGCCTTTGGTGGTCCCGATGCTGCACATCATTCATTTACACCAATTCAAAAAGCAATTAGTTATTCAATGACATCTCCATTGACGACCGGCGGAATAAGAGGAAATAAAAGACATATGGGAACGTTTCACCCTAGAAGCTTTAATATGGGGATAGCTCGTAAGGTGTGGGAAAAAATAGGTGGCTTCAAATTAACAAGATTAGGGGAGGATATAGAATATAGTATCCGAATAAGCAATTCTGGATTTAAAGTCAAATTAATTCCCGAAGCATTTATATATCATAAAAGGAGAACGAACTTTAAACAATTTTTTAAACAACTGCATTTTTTTGGACGCGCTAGAATTAACATATACCGGCATTTTCCTTCTGAACTTAAACTAGTTCATTTTCTGCCAGCGTTATTTGTATTTTTTATCGCCTTTACAATTATCAGTAATTTGTTAAAATGGCGATCTGGAGAATTTTGCAATCTCCTTTTTTCGGGATACGTTCTTTTATTATTTTTTCATGCATGGATAAATACCAAGTCATTAAAAGTAGCCCTACTTTCAATAGTGTCTTCATTTATACAACTATTAGGCTATGGAATAGGCTTTCTTCAAGACTATTTCAAAATTGTTATAGGGAAAAGAAATAGTTGAAAATAAAAAGTGTTAAATAGAAAATTAGTAATAAAAATACTGTTTAGTTGACATATTTATATTTAATCGTAAATATACTTGCAATTATGTTTAATTAAATTGTATATTTGTTCCAATAATTACAACAAAGATTAAAACCATTTAAAAAACGATTATATGTGTGGTATAATAGGTGCCTTTGATTTAAAAGGAAGAAGCTCAACAATCCGACCTTTAGTTTTAAAAATGTCGAAAAAAGTTCGTCACCGTGGTCCTGATTGGTCTGGAATTTTCAGTAATGACCGGGCCATCTTATCTCATGAGCGCTTAGCAATTGTTGACCCTAAATCTGGAAGACAACCTTTATTGAATAAGCAAGAAAACCTTATATTAGCGATAAATGGTGAAATATATAACCATCAGCAATTAAAGAAAAACTACCCAAACTATGAGTTTCTCACCGAATTAGATAGTGAGGTTATCCTAGCTTTATATGAAGAAAAAGGCCCCTCTTTTCTGGAAGAGTTGAATGGTATTTTTGCTTTTTGTCTGTATGACATAGAAAACGACAGTTACTTTATTGCACGCGATCATATCGGAATCATACCCCTTTATATGGGTTGGGACGCAGAAGGTACGTTTTACGTAGCATCGGAGTTGAAAGCCTTGGAAGCGGTATGCGTGAAGTATGAAGAGTTTAAACCTGGCCACTATATCAATAGTAAAGAAGGGCAGCACCTGCAACCTTGGTACAAAAGAGATTGGGAAGACTTTGAAAATGTAAAAGACAACCCTGCCGATATTGAAGCGCTAAAAAAAGGCTTAGAAGACGCTGTCCATCGTCAACTTATGTCGGATGTGCCCTATGGCGTGTTGTTGTCGGGCGGTTTAGATTCATCCATTATTGCAGCTGTAACAAAAAGGTTTGCATCTAAAAGAATTGAATCTGAAGACAAAGAAGTTGCTTGGTACCCACAATTGCATTCTTTTGCAGTGGGGTTAAAAGGATCGCCAGACTTGATCGCCGCTCAAAAGGCTGCAGATCATATCGGAACAGTTCATCATGAAATCAACTTTACTATTCAAGAAGGCTTAGATGCTGTCCGGGACGTAATTTACCACTTGGAAACCTATGATGTAACGACTATTCGTGCTTCCACACCAATGTATCTATTGGCCCGTGTAATTAAGTCGATGGGAATAAAGATGGTGTTATCTGGGGAAGGGTCTGACGAATTATTTGGCGGGTACCTATATTTTCATAAAGCTCCAGATGCAAGATCTTTTCACGAAGAAACAGTTCGTAAAATTGGAAAACTACATTTGTATGATTGCTTAAGGGCCAATAAATCAATGGCCGCTTGGGGAATAGAAGCTAGAGTTCCATTTTTAGACAAAGAATTTATGGATATTGCTATGCGTTTTAATCCTGAAGAGAAAATGGCGAAAAATGGACGGATGGAAAAGTGGAGTCTACGGAAAGCGTTTGAATCTTATCTTCCAGAAAGTATTGCTTGGCGCCAGAAAGAGCAGTTCTCGGATGGTGTGGGCTATAGCTGGATCGATACGTTAAAGGAACAAGCCAACCAAAAGGTGTCAAATGAGGACTTGATGAATGCAGCAAAGAAATTCCCTATAAACACCCCTCAAAATAAGGAGGAATATCTTTACCGAACTATTTTTACCGAGCATTTTCCTTCAGACTCTGCAGCCAAATGCGTTCCGTCTGTTCCCTCGGTAGCTTGTAGTACTCCAGAGGCTTTAGCTTGGGATATATCTTTCCAAAACGTAAATGAACCTTCTGGAAGAGCAGTATCATCTGTTCATCAAGAAAGTTATGTAAAGAACGCATAGACAGTTCTGAACGATTTACGAAAAGGCTTTAACATTTTATGTAAGAAACTCTTATTTATAAAAGTTAAAGCCTTTCTTCTCTCTGTGCATAAAGTGTTTTTCGCCATTGAATAAAGCCAACCACGCACATTACCGTATAGAATACCGACAGCGCTGAAAAAAAATACAATTCTCTGTCGACCATCAATCCAACCGAAAGAGCATTTAGAAAAAACCAATAATACCAGGTAGACAATACTTTCCTTGCCTCTAAGTAAGTTGCTGAAAAGCTAAAAACGGTAATACCGGCATCAATATACGGTCGATGGGAGTCTGTAAACTGATGCATTACATATCCTAGAATCAGACTAAGAATAACGCCACTAGTAATATTAAGAAGGTGGTAACTTCGTTTCCACTCAACGACAGGTGTTTTTTTGTTTTTGCTCCGATGTGTATGCCAATACATCCAACCGTAAACTCCAGCTAGAATATAATAGAAATTTAATCCGGCCTCTAAATAAAGAGTAACATGTGTGTATAGATAAATGGTTATTGCAGAAGATAAAATTCCAAAGACCCAACACCAAATATTTTCTTTTATCATTAAAACGAGGTATAAAACCCCGAAAACCACTGAGATAATTTCTAAGACCGAGTAAATATCCATTGAAAACAAAGTAAGCCATTTTTAATGCGAAAATAATCACTTACACTAAATAATACCCGCAAATAATTATATTTAAATCAATTAGGGCAGAAATTCGTTGTTATATATATAAATCTGATATATATGCTAGAAATAACTGAAATTCTTATCCGTCTACTAACAGGTGCTTTTTGCGGAGCAATTATTGGAATTGAACGTGAACGTAAGGAATGGGCGGCAGGTATGCGCACGCATATGATGGTTTCGGTGGGAGCAACACTATATATGATTGTATCCATTTATGGGTTTAACGAAGTCTTAAACCATGACAATGTATCGATTGATCCTTCAAGAGTTGCATCGCAGGTCGTTTCGGGAATAGGATTTATAGGGGCGGGCACCATCATCTTCCTTCGACAAGGCGTAGTTCGTGGTTTAACAACGGCCTCCGGTTTATGGACAGTAGCGGGAATTGGTCTAGCTATCGGTGGAGGCATGTATGTTGCGGGAGTTGCTACAACGCTAATTGCACTGATTATTCTTTGGGTCCTTCAACCAATTGAATCTTTTGTTTATAGACGGTCAAAGTGGAAGTCAATAATCATTATGCTAAAGCCGAATAACGATTATAGAGAAGTTTTAGAGTTAATTTTAGAACATCAGGATATTAATATTACTGGCTTAGAGGTAGAATCACAAGGCGAGGAGGAGGGTATGCAATTGACGATTAAATCCAACGCAGTAAATGATTTGAAAAAAATTATCGTTATCTTAACCAATAAAAAAATCATTCAGTCCGTCAAATGGCATGAATGATAAACTATTTTAAAATGTATTCCCCCGAAACATTTCTAAAATAGGGACGTTATACTGAATAGAAAATACTATTGGCAAGATCAAATGAAATATTAGACGAAAAAACAGGTTATGGAAAATAATATTAAAAATACAACCGATAAAGTGCTAGGATCTATTTTATACCCTGGGGCATATTCAAATATTGAAAATTCTGAACGAATCGTCTCCGCAGCTTTTGGAGCATTTATGTTTTGGAAAGGTGCAAGCGATCTTTTCTCTAAACCTTCAAATGCTGTTTGGGAGTTAATTCTCGGCGGTGCATTACTTTACCGTGGCGCGACTGGCTATTGTGCAGTCAAGGATAGAATTGAAAGCTGCACAATAGAAGAAGCAAAAAAAGACGAAGATAAAGTATACATAGTGGAATCTATGTAGTCTCTCTTCAAATTTTAAAAACTGGAAATTATTAGATTAAATACCCGCTATAAATACACTATGTTGGTTTAATAAATGACGATGACGTATAATCTCGTTAAGGTTGATAGTACCAATAACGTACTTAAAGTTAGGGCCTGAGTATTTCTCAAGGATATCAATAAAGCCTAGTGCTTCAATCAATGCTTCTTCTTCAAATCTCAGATAGACCTTTAATTTATAATTTGAGGAATAACTAAGGTTTTCGGTTTTTAAATGTTTTTTGTATTCATATCGATAATGATATCGTAAAGCGGTGATATCCGATAAAACGGCTGCTCCTGTAGGATGCCCACCAGCTCCTTTCCCATAAAAAAATTGTTGATCTGAGAAGGCCGCCTGCACCTGCACACCATTGTATTCATTCTCTACGTTATACAAAATGTTACTAGATGGGATGAGTTTTGGAAGCACATAAAGAACCACCTTAGCATCATTTATTTCCTGAGCTATCGGTATTAATTTTATTTTTAAATTCTTTTCTTTGGCAAAACGAACATCATGTTCGGAAATGTTGGCGATCCCGATATTCAGCAGTTCATCAGGATCAATATAGATACCATAAGCATGTGCAGCAACGATAGCTAATTTGTATTTTGCATCATAACCGTCTACATCCAAGCTTGGGTCAGTTTCTGCAAAGCCTAAATCTTGCGCTTGTTTTAAAGCGAGCGAGTAAGGCATATTTTCTTGAAAAATTTTGGATAAAATATAATTTGATGAACCGTTAAAAATACCACTTACAGAATGCAATAATTCGTTATCATAATATTCTTCCAAGTTTCGGATAATTGGGATGCTACCACAAACAGAGCCTTCATAAAGTAAAGAAGTTCCATATTCTTGCTGTAAAGCTACGAGCTCAACCAAATGATTGGCAATCATCTTTTTATTGGCTGAAACGACATTCTTGCCACTTTTAAGGGCTTTGGAAACGATATCAAAAGCCGCATCGGCGTCATCGATAAGTTCCACAACGGTGTTTATCTCTGGGTCATCTAAAATGTCAGCTGCATTTGTAGAAAAATAAGACTGATCGATAGACCGTTTTTTATTCCCATGTTTAATTACAAAGCGTTTTATATCAATATTTAAGTTTTTAGTATTTATAATATCATAAAGTCCTTGTCCTACTACTCCAAATCCAAATATTCCTATTATTAATTTTTCGTTCATGTTTAAATATGAATTGCTGTTTCTGTCTTACTTTTCGTGTTGTTCGTATATAAAAAACTTTCGATAGCCTGATGAATAGTTTTTGTTTCTATAAGAAACCCATCATGGCCATAAAAGGAGTCTATTTCAAAATATTTTGCATTTGATATCGTGTTTGCAATCAGTTTTTGTTCTTCTATTGGAAATAAAAGATCGTTCTTTATACCAATTACTAGCGTTTTTGCACTAATTTTATTTAATGCCTCTGTTATTCCTCCACGGCCTCTACCCACGTTATGGCTATCCATCGCTTTTGTTAAGAACCAATAGCTGTAGGCATTAAATCGCTTCACTAATTTTTCTCCCTGATAGTTTTGATAAGAAGAAGCTTTGAAATCATCTATTTTTTCAAAGGATGATTCCATTTGAGTAGAGCAATAAGTATCATATGCACGATAAGATAATAATGCGATACTTCGCGCCGTTTTTAATCCTTTTAATCCGCCTTTAGGCTTATTGGCGTAAAAAGTTCGATCCGTACTGATCGCTAATCGCTGGCTTTCGTTAAATGCAATTCCCCAAGGCGAATGCTGAGCATTAGTAGCTAGCAAAACCAAGTTGTCGATCTTTTTCGGTGACTTAATAGCCCATTCTATTGCCTGTTGACCACCAAGCGAGCCACCAATTAATAAAGATATTTTTTCGATTCCGAGATGTGCAGCTAATAATTCATGCGCCGAAACAAGGTCTCTTATCGAAAACTGAGGAAAAGATAAGTAATAAGGAAGACCCGTAGACGGATCTTTACTTAACGGGTTCGTAGTACCATACGCTGATCCGATGCAATTAGCGCAAATTATAAAATGTTCTTCTGGATTAAATAAACTTCCATCACCAAATAAACCTTGCCACCAATCAAATACATCTGAATTTGCCGTTAAAGCATGGCAAACCCAAACCACATTATCTCTTTTCTCATTAATCTTACCATAAGTGGTATAAGCGACTTCGAGGTTTCGAATTCGCTTACCACTCTCCAATTTGAAGGTTTTATTGTATTGAAATGTATTTAAACTCATTAGATAACTAAGTAATAATGTTTATTAAAACAAGAGCAGTTGCTTTTAGAACCGTGACTTTTCCTGTAAATTTATTTAACTTGGTTAAAAGCTTGCTCAAAATCTGCTTTGATATCATCTATATGTTCAATTCCTACTGAAACTCGCAGTGAACTAGGAGAAACGCCCGCTGCAGCCTGCGCCTCATCACTTAACTGCTGATGGGTTGTTGCTGAAGGCTGGATAATCAAAGTTTTCGTATCACCCACGTTTGCTAAATGACTGGTCAATTTTAAGCTATCGATAAATGCAGTTCCTTTTTCTTTCCCGCCTTTAATCTCAAAACTTAACACTCCTCCAAAGCCATTTCGAAGATATTTCTTTGCGTTAGCATAGTATGGGCTATCCGGAAGTCCAGGATAATTTACCGATTCAACTTGAGGATGATTTTGCAACCATTCTGCCAAGGCTAATGCATTATCTACATGTCTTTGAACACGTAAAGATAAGGTCTCTAAGCCTTGAATAAATAAGAAGGAATTAAATGGAGAAAGAGCAGGGCCTAAATCTCGAAGTCCTTCAACACGCGCACGAATAGCATATTGGATATTACCAAAACTACTGTTTACCCCAAATACATCACTGAAAACCAATCCATGGTACCCTTCGGAAGGCTCACTGAACTGCTTGAATTTACCATTTCCCCAATCATAGTTTCCACCGTCAACAATAACGCCTCCAATGCTCGTTCCTGAACCACCAATCCACTTAGTAGCTGCATGTACGACTACGTTTGCCCCATAGTCAAAAGGGCGGAAAAGGTAACCAGCTGCTCCAAAAGTATTGTCTACAATAACCGGTAAGTTATGTTTCTTTGCTACCCCAATAACTTTTTCAAAATCAGGAATACTAAAGCTTGGATTCCCTATAGTTTCCAAGAAAACAGCCTTTGTATTATCGTTTATTTGAGCTTCGATACTTTCTGGAGAATCATCTTTAGCGAAACGGGCCTCAATTCCTAATCTCTTTAAAGTAACTTTAAATTGGTTATAACTGCCCCCGTATAAGTTAGGGCTTGATACAAAGTTCTCGCCAGCCTCTAAGATATTGGCTAAGGCAAGAAATTGGGCAGCCATACCTGAACCAACAGCAACCGCCGCAACACCCCCTTCTAAAGCAGCAATACGTTTTTCAAAAACATCCGTAGTCGGATTCATGATCCGTGTGTAGATATTACCGAATTCTTTTAAAGCAAAAAGATTGGCGCCATGCTCTGCACTATTGAAAACAAAGGAAGTAGTTTGGTAAATAGGAACGGCACGAGAACCAGTTGTCGGATCCGCTACTTGCCCAGCATGAATTTGTAAAGTTTCAAATTTTAAATTTTCAGTTGACATAATAAATTGTGATTATTAAATAGATGTTTAGTGAATGAACTTAAGATCGTCTTTAAAAAAATCTAAAACAATCTTAAAGAGACAGTAATAGAGTTTGCTTAACAGCAACAGATGATTCTGCACATGTACATTCGAAATGTAGTAACAGAAAAATAGGGAGTAGGGGAACCATTGACCAGTGTTAATAGGTCAGAATTGGTTAATTGATTACTAGTTTTAGCTTGCATGTCTTACTATTTATATGCTCCCATTTATTTGGGACAGGAATTGGCACCTTTTCTTCCTTAGATGGTTGCCAGTGGTTCATCGAGCCAGTCTCTCGCCACTTCTTTATAAATCAAGACTCAGATGAGTTTTGATTCGCGCATTTTCTCGAATGCACGGGGCAAATATATATTCTTTTTTATTGAATTCAAAAATAAATTGAACAATTATTTGTCTTTTGTGAATTATTTGTGCTCTAATGTGCAAATGCTTTAATATGAAGCTTGCTTAAACGAATCGGTTTACCGATGGTGAACAGATCTTATCTATTTCCTTATACCTAATTAACCCTTGGTTCAGTGCTCATCCGACAACTCCTCAATGTTATGCGGCTAGACTGCCCATTAGTCACAGGAATATCGAAAAAATGTCGGATGGATGTCGCAAGACAGGATACCTTGGTAAGGACTAAGTAAAAAAGAGTATAGACCGATGCGCGACAGATATTCTAATTTATATGAGAACTGAGGGTTCGTTTCGCTTTTTTAGTACCTTTGTGGCACCGCAGATATGCCATAAAGGAAATAAAAATGAGTGTAGAAGATAAATTGAATTTAATACTACTTGATAAACGCCTCCCTTTGCCATTAAAGGATATCGCACAAAAGGTTCTGAAAGAAGAGCGAATTACTTTTGAAGAAGGTGTCTATCTTTACGAAAATGGTGAGCTAGGATATTTGGGTGTTCTGGCGAATTACATAAGAGAAAGAAAGCATGGTGACCGGACATATTTCAATCGAAATTTTCATATTGAGCCTACTAATCTGTGTGTTTACGATTGCAAGTTTTGTTCCTATTCTCGATTAATAAAGAACAGATATGAGGGATGGGAAATGAGTGTTGAAGATATGTTGGATCAAGTAAAGTCATATGATAATGAGCCTATAACAGAAGTGCATATCACCGGCGGGGTAGTTCCCAAACAGGATCTCGATTTTTATGCTGACTTCTTTAGACGAACAAAAGCCCATCGCCCTGACCTTCATATAAAAGCCTTGACTCCTGTTGAGTATTATTATATATTTAAAAAGGCAAAATTATCCCATTATGAAGGGATGAAATATATGAAAGATGCGGGCTTAGACTCAATGCCTGGCGGAGGTGCAGAAATCTTTCATCCTGATGTAAGGGAAAAAATCGCTGCAGATAAGTGCACTGCCGAACAATGGTTGGATATTCACGAACAAGCCCATGCATTAGGAATGAGATCTAACGCGACGATGTTGTATGGACATATAGAAGAGTACAAGCATCGGGTGAATCATATGGATCGACTTCGTGAACTTCAAGACAAAACAAATGGATTTCAAGCCTTTATCCCTTTGAAGTTCAGAAATCAAGAAAACCAGATGTCCCATATTCCGGAAGTTTCCATTGTTGAGGATTTAAGGAACTATGCAATCAGTAGGATCTATATGGACAATTTCGATCACATAAAAGCTTACTGGGCAATGATCAGTAGAAATACAGCTCAACTGTCCTTAAGCTTCGGAGTAGATGATATCGATGGTACTATAGATGATACCACAAAAATTTATTCAATGGCGGGCGCTGAAGAGCAAAGTCCAAAAATGAGCACTCAAGAGTTGGTGGAACTAATCCGAAATGTAGGGAGGCATCCGATAGAAAGGAATACGTTATACGAAGTAATTACTGATTATAGGGATATCGTCTTTGAATTACCCCAAACCGATAAGCCCAAATATTACAAATTACCGGTAATAAATGAATAGCCCCGACGAATAGCCCTGACCATGAAAGGGAGTAATAAAGTATGTTTATGGGCATATTGCCAATAGAATGATTATTAGAAAAATGCAAAAAATAAAAATATCAGCTGTATCTTACACCAACACCATTCCTTTTATTTATGGGATTAATCAAAATCAAGAGCTTTTAAATCAAATAGATTTAAGATTAGATGTACCCTCTGCTTGCGCTCATAACCTTACCACTAATCAAGTGGATGTTGGATTAGTCCCAGTAGCAGCTTTGCTTGATATCCCCAATTACCAAATTATCTCAGATTATTGTATTGGTTCTGTGGGAAAGGTGACTTCCGTGTTTATTTTCAGTAAAAAGCCGATTACTGAAATTAAGACGATTCGACTAGATCTTCAATCCCGGACTTCCAATAATCTAGCACGTGTTTTATTAAAAAACTATTGGCAGAAGGAGGTTGAGGTGATCGATGATGAAAGGGAAGAGGATGCTTATGTGCAAATCGGTGATCGCACTTTTGGAAAGGATAAAAGCGAGCCTTATGCTTATGACCTTGGAGAAGCATGGACGAATTTTAGCGGGTTGCCTTTTGTGTATGCAGTTTGGGCGGCTAACAAAGACATTCCTTCAAAATTTATTTCGATTTTTAATAAAGCCTTGAAGTTTGGCTTAGATAATAGAGAAGAAGTATTAAAAGATATTCCCGAACATAAAAACATTGATATTCGAGAATACCTTCTAAATTCCATCAACTATGATTTAGACGACGAAAAGCGCGCTGCCATCAAGCTTTTCCACCTTTTAATAGGCGAATGGGCGCCTCAGGAAAGTCAAAACGCACTTTTTTGATCCAAAAGCTCCATATCTTCTGAACTTAAAGTGATTTGAGCAGATAATATCAGCTCATTCATTTGCTTTTCATTTGTTGCACTTACAATTGGAGACGTTATTTCTGGTTTGTGGAGTAACCAGGCTAAGGCTATTCGCGCGGGGCTTGCGCCATGCTTTTCGGCTACTTGATCTAATGCATCTAAGATTTTAAAGCCTCGATCGTTTAAGTATTTTTTGATACCGTGACCTCTTGGACTTTTATTTAAATCGTCTTCACTTCTGTATTTACCGCTTAAAAAGCCACTTGCTAAAGAGTAATAAGGAATAACTCCGAGGCGATATTCCTTAACTAAGTGCAAATATTCCGTTTCAAACTTTGATCTCTCATATAAGTTGTAAAGCGGTTGAAGTGAAATATATTCGGCAAAATTATTTTTTCTGCTTATTTCTAAAGAAGATTTAAGACGTTCTCCGCTTAGATTAGATGCGCCTATATACCTTACCTTTCCTTCCTTAATCAAGTCGTTAAAGGCCTCCAGGGTCTCTTCCTGTGGAGTGTCCAAGTCGTCATAATGGGATTGGTATAGGTCAATATAATCGGTTTGCAGTCGCATTAACGAAGCATCTACAGCTTTTTTTACATAGGAAGCGCTAAGTCCTTTTTGATCTGGACCCAATTCCCCACCAAGCTTCGTTCCTATAATTATTTTTTCCCGATTATTATTATTTTTCATCCATTTTCCAATGATGGTTTCTGACTCGCCGCCATGGTTTCCTTTTACCCATTTTGAATACGTATCAGCTGTATCAATAAAATTAAAGCCAGCATCTACAAATTGATCGAGAATTTTGAATGATTCCTGTTCATCGAGTGTCCACCCAAACACATTGCCTCCAAAAGTAAGAGGGGAGACCGACAAAGATGATTTTCCTAGATTCTTATATTTCATAGTTCTTTTACTTAATCTGATAGCTTAATATAGTTAAAATCCTCCAGTTTAAGATCGATTTATATAATCTTAATGTAATGTAACAATATTTGTTTTAAATATCATTTGAAAATGGCTCAGTCAGTATATCTCTTTACCTTTGCCTTTAGATGGAATCAATGATAAAAAATGCTTTTTTGGTTTTCTTGGGCGCTTGTAGCTTCGGCGTATTATCCACTTTTGTAAAACTCGCTTATGGAGAAGGGTATACTTTAGGCGAAGTAAGTGGTGTGCAAGTCTTTTTTGGGATGCTCATTTTATGGATGCTCTTTTTTTTCGGAAAAACAGCAGGGTTAATTCGAGAAAGACCTAAACAGAAAAAAGACCCAGTCTGGAAACTAATAGTTTCAGGATTTTCCTCAGGGACAGTAAGTATAGTCTATTATAAGTGTGTGGAACTTGTTCCGGCTTCAATCGCCATTGTATTATTAATGCAATTCGTATGGATTGGTATATTATTAGAGTTGCTACTTTTTAAAAGTAAACCTAGCAGGCAACAGGTTTATAGTATGATCCTGGTGTTGGCAGGGACTGTATTAGCTGCAGGACTGTTTAACCAACAAGAAGTTGAGATTTCTTTAGCAGGCGTTCTTTATGGGTTATTAGCGGCTACTTTCTATTCTGTTTTTCTCATTGTAAATTCACGAGTAGGAAATGACTATCCGCCGGTTCAGAAAAGTGCTTTTATGCTAACGGGGGCTTGTCTATTAGTTTTTATTGTTTTCCCTCCTTTTTTTATATTTAATGGTGTTTTATTGGGAAAGCTATGGCAATGGGGATTACTGCTATCTGTATTTGGAACGGTTATACCGCCTTTGTTTTTTGCGATCGGAATTCCCCGAATTGGCGTGCCTGTAAGTTCAATTATTTCGGCTGCTGAGCTGCCAGTAGCCGTGGCGATGTCCTATTTCGTATTAGCTGAAAAAGTTACAGCCCTTCAATGGGTTGGTGTAACGATTATTCTTTCAGCAATAGTATTCTCCAATTTATTTGGCCGCAAGAAGTTGGGAAAGAGCCTCGAATGAAATTAATCTTTCAGCTGAGTTTTAATTTTCTTTAACTGTGAAATCATTGTTTCAATCCGGTTGTTTTCTGATTTAATGTATTCCTTCATAAGCAGGAGGTAGCTAAGGGCAAACCAGCCTATCGCTGCGATAATGAAGAGAAGAAGTAACCAAAATGGTAAAATAAAATACATTTCAAACAAGATTAGAACGAAAGCGAACCCAATACCGAACGTGTAGATCTTGTAATTTCGTTTATTAAGCAGATAACTGTCTTTTTGATAGCGTTCTAAATAGGTAATGAAATCTTGAGGTTTTAAGAGATGTCGATCGAATTGCCTTACTTTTTTAAAATCTAGAAACTGTATGCATAGAAAATAAACTAAACAGAAGGTTAGCAGGAGCATTGCCAAATGGGTAGTCCATGTAGAAAATGGTTTAAACAACCAGATGCACAGAATAATCGCTAAAGCTATCGATACACAAATAGTTTGTATGATGAGCTTTTTAGCATAGTTTTTTCTATTGTTATAGATACTTTCTATTATGGAAGTGTAATTTATCGGCGCTTCGTTCTGCACTCTCCACAAGTCTTTTATGGCTTCAAAATCTTTCATATTGATTGTAAATTCGAGTGAGTTTTTGTTTAATGCGATGAATTCTTACTCTCAAATTTCCTTCCGATATTGCAAATACTTCTGCAATATCGGAGTAAGGAACTTCGTCCAAAACCATTGTAATGATCATCCTCTCATTTTCTTCCAAACGAGAGATGCTTTTATATAACTGACTAATTTGTTCTTGCTTTGGAGACGGTTCATCTGCTAAATTTTCAATGTGTTCAGAATTTAAAGGATCATTACTTTTTCGTTTTTCTACTCTTAAATAAGAAAGGCAAGTATTTACCGCAATTCGATAAATCCATGTTGAAAGTTGCGATTGATTTCTAAAACCTTCTAAGTTCTGCCATACCTTGATGAAAGTCTCTTGCATTAAATCATTTGCGACATCGTTATCACCAGCATATCCAAGACATAAATGATAGATCTTAGATGAGTTTTCATTAAAAATTTCCCTAAAGAGTGTATCCTTATTTATCATTAATTCACTTCTGCTTATTAGAATACAATTGTTTCTTTTTGTTACGATATATACCTTTTAATTTTTCCGATATCGCATCTTTTCCTAAAGGTTTAATAGACGACCAAATGTTTGTTGGCTAAGATACAAATCCTTAATTTTGCAAACTATTTACAAACTAAAATAACAATCTACTTTCCACACCTAAAAATGAGCAACAAGTCAAAGAAAATATATTTAGCGGTGACTATTATCGTGCCTTTTATGCTATATTGCGTTTATTATTATAGCGAGATGATCAAAAAGGCGCCTTTTAGGTCTACTGATTTCCAGGGGTTTGTGTTAAAATATGGAGAAGGAGACAGTTTGATCAACCAATATGATTCGGTTACAGGGCATTTTCAATATCTTAACCAGCGTGATTCTTTAATACAAACGAATATAAAACTCAGGAAGGACGATTTATTATACCTTCATTATAAAGCAGCGGAATTAGGATTTTGGAACCTTCCTGACGAATTGATTATGAGTGACGATACGCCGGAGTCTCAAACCTCTCCGCATTTTTATTTGGAAATGAACTATAAAGAGAAAAGCAAGTCAGTTTTAATTGATGCACGTTATATAGGAAATTCAAAGATGTATGATGCTGCAAAATCCGTTATAAATGTTGCTCAGCAAGTGATTAAAGATGCTGAAGACCGTAAAACGAATTAAACAACTAGAATATTTTTGTTTGTATTAAGAATATTCTTAGCTTTGCGCATCAATTTAAAAATAAATAATTTAATCAATTAACAATGTACGCAATAGTAAATATAGCCGGACAACAATTCAAGGTTGTAAAAGACCAGTATCTTTTTGTACACAGATTACAAGGAGAAGAGGGCGCTAGTATTGAATTTGACAATGTATTGTTAGCAGAAGATGGTGGTAAATTTTCAGTAGGCATGCCTGCATTGAAAGGAGCTTCGGTTTCAGCTAAGATATTGTCTCATTTAAAAGGAGATAAGGTAATCGTTTTCAAGAAGAAACGTCGTAAAGGCTATCAAAAGAAGAACGGACACCGTCAGCAATTTACCAAGATCCAAATCACTGGGATTACAATTTAATAGATTTTAAAATTAGATGACGTTGTCATCATAAATAATTAAAAAATGGCGCATAAAAAAGGAGCGGGTAGTTCGAAGAACGGTCGCGAATCACATAGCAAGAGATTAGGTGTTAAAATATTTGGAGGTCAGCAAGCTATTGCCGGAAATATCATTGTTCGTCAACGTGGAACGAAACACCATCCAGATAAAAACGTTGGAATAGGGAAGGATCATACTCTTTTCGCATTAATTGATGGAAAGGTTGTCTTCAAAAAAGGCAGAGAAAACAAATCATACGTTTCAGTTCTTCCTGAAGAGGTTTTGGCGGCAGAAGTAAAAGCTCCAGCGAAGCCAAAAGTAAAAGAGGAAACGAAAGAAGTTGAAAACGTAACAGCAGAATAACGTATTGATTCTTTACTAATAAAAAAGCCTGACCAATTTGGTCAGGCTTTTTTATTAGTAAAGAATCAATTAAGAATTCCTCACTAACAGACTTTCTGTTAACTGCTTCAAGATTTCTTTTTTGCTTTCAGGAAGGTTAATTCTATTTAGCTCATCATAGGCTTTATCTGAATAAAACCTCATCTTGGACATCGTTAGTTTCTGAATTCCTAAATCATTATAAAGTTGAGTAATGTTTTCTATTTTTTTGTTTGGTTTATCGTTGGTTTGGATCCACTTTTGAAGGAGCATAGCATCTTCTCCTTTGGCAAGTTCCATTGCTTTTACCATTAGGAATGTTTTTTTATTTGCGACAATATCTCCCCCGATTTTCTTTCCGAATTCATGGACCTCTCCATAAACATCGAGCAAGTCATCTTGTAATTGAAAGGCTATACCTACATTTATTCCGAATTGTTCTAAATGATTTACAGACTCAGCCGGCGCATGGGTTATTATTGCCCCGATTTTCAAAGCTGCTCCAAGTAGTACGGCAGTTTTAAGCCGAATCATGTTGAGGTATTCATCAACTGATATTACGCTTTTTTCTTCATAATCCATATCAAGTTGCTGGCCCTGACAAACTTCAATCGCGACATTATTAAACGTTTTTAGTAGTTGAGGCAAGACTCTGGGATCATTTTGAGCTAATAGTTGATATGCGGTAATAAGCATGGTGTCGCCTGAAAGAATTGCGATCGATGAATTCCATTTCTCGTGGATTGTAGGTTTTCCTCTTCTCAATGACGCATTGTCCATAATATCGTCATGCAATAATGTGAAATTATGAAAGAGTTCAGTTGCTAACGCAGCATTTAAGCTTTTTTCGGTTGAATAGCCAAACATCTCTGCCGCTAACAGCGTTAAGACTGGCCTGATTCTTTTACCACCGATATTAATAAAATAGCGAATAGGTTCATATAACCTCTCAGGGTATTGTGGGAAATATAGTTCGTTTAATCCTTTATTAATAGACTCTTGATACGATTTAATTAAATGCATAGTTAAAGTGAAAGATTAAGATATAAGGAAAGATTAATGGGCTGAATAAGAGTTTTCTCGTGCTAGTGTAAAGTCTATTTGTCTTTTCGCAAGATTAACACTTTTAACCTTCACGTTCACTTCATCCCCCAATTGAAATTGCTTTTTGTTTCTTTTGCCAATCAATGCATAATTTTTCTCATCCAGCTCATAAAAGTCATCCGTCATATCGCGCAATCGAATCATTCCTTCGCATTTGTTTTCTTCAATTTCTACATACATTCCCCATTCCGTGACTCCAGAAATTAAGCCTAAGAAGACTTCTCCAATTTGATCCTGCAAGTATTCTGCCTGTTTGTATTTTATTGAAGCTCTCTCAGCATCGGCTGCTTTCTTTTCCATTTGTGAAACATGCAAACACATTTTCTCATAAGCTTCTTTATTAACGGAGCTTTTATTATCTAAATAGTGTGATAATAAACGATGCACCATGATATCCGGATAGCGGCGTATGGGGGAAGTAAAGTGGGTATAAAAATCAAAACCTAAGCCGTAATGACTTGGATTTTCTGTTGTATAGATCGCTTTTGCCATCGAACGAATGGCGAGTTGCGTCAGTACATTTTGCTCCTTTGTTCCCTCCACATCATGCATTAGGCGATTCAAAGAATGGGCAGTTTCTCGCTCTGTACTCGTGTTAATTTTATATCCAAATCTAGCCGCGAATTGAGCGAAATTAGTCAGCGACGTTTCGTTTGGAGAGTCGTGCGAACGATAAACAAAAGTTAATCTTTCTTTTCCTCTATTCTTCCCGATTGATTCTGCTACTTTTTTATTTGCTAAAAGCATGTATTCCTCAATAAGCTTATGGGCATCTTTTCGCTCGCGAATGTAGATTCCGATAGGTTTTCCATCTTTATCCAATTTGAATTTTGTCTCTACAGATTCGAAACTGATGGCACCCGCTTTAAAGCGTTGCTCACGCATAAGATGAGCTAACTTATTCAAAATATCCAGTTCATCACTAAGATGTCCTTTTTTATTTTCTATCAACTCTTGAGCCTCTTCGTAACTCAAGCGTTGGTCTGAATGAATAACTGTTTTACCGAACCATTGACCTAATACATTTGCTTTATGATCAAGTTCTAGAATTACCGAAAAACATAACCGATCTTCATTTGGCTTTAAAGAGCATAAATTATTGGACAATCGTTCCGGTAGCATCGGAATCACTCTATCTACTAAATAGACTGAAGTGCCTCGTTCGTATGCTTCTTTATCTAGCTCGCTATCGACGTCAACAAAGTGACTGACATCAGCTATATGAATTCCAATTTCATAATTTCCGTTTTCTAGTTTTTCAAAAGAAAGTGCATCATCAAAATCTTTCGCATCGGCGGGATCAATTGTAAATGTCAATGTTTTTCGGAAATCTCGGCGCTTAGTGATCTCCGATTGAGGAATTACATCGGAAAGGGATTCCGATTCCTTTTCGACCTCTGCAGGGAAGGAAAGGGGGAAGCCATAATCAGCGAGAATTGCGTTCATCTCGGTGTTGTTTTCTCCTTGGAACCCTAAAATCTCGGTTACCTTACCGACCGGATTTTTACTGCCTTCAGGCCAATCGGTAATAGACACTACAGCTTTTTGTCCATCAACTGCTCCATTTAAATCTTCAAGTGGAATAAAGACATCCTGCAGCATTTTCCTGTCATCGGCAATTAAAAAAGCAAAGCGATGGGATACTTTCAATAATCCGATATAGGTTTCTCTCGCACGTTTGATGATCTCTAAAACTTCGCCTTCCTTTTTTCGACCTCTTCGACTTTCATAAGCATGAACTTTTACGATGTCTCCATGAAGGGCATTTCTAAGCTTTCTTGGTGCAACGTAAATATCGTCTTCAAGCTCGCCTTCTGGAACGATATAAGCTGAGCCGTCGGCTGTTAAATCAACTCGACCTTGTACGATAGTTTTAAGGTCTTTTAATACATATTTTCCCTTTCCTACTTCTTTTAAATTTCCTGATTTCGTTTCTTCAATCAAAATCTCCTGAATGGCTTTTTTAGACTCGTCATCCAATACATTCAATTTAGCTGAAACTTGCTTGTAGTTTAAAGGTTTGTTTTTTGACTGTTGAAGTACGTCGGTTATTAATTGGGTAAGTATATGTTTGTAGGGGTTAGTTTTTTTCGCTGCCATTTTCTTTGTTCATTAGGATTGCTAAGATAAAACAAACTACAATGATTTGTTTTATCATTCGTTATATATTAGTCAAAGCTAAAAAGATTATATACATTATGGATTGCAAAATTTGTAATTTATAATTTAAGGAAGTGACAAGATGACACGGTGTAAAGTTAGTCGATTAACTATCAGTTATTTCTGGGGTTTATCTAAGTCTTCACTTCGATACATATAACATAATATATTAATACTGTCCAACTGAATTGACAATATATATTGTGGTATAAATTGGCCTTCCGCAGTGATTTTTACTATTTTTACAAACCATTTTAAATTCATTGACATTGGCCAAGAAAATCAAGACTGAGACTCCTTTAATGCAACAATACAACAGTATTAAAGTGAAATATCCTGGAACCTTATTACTATTTCGAGTTGGAGATTTTTACGAGACTTTCGGTGAAGATGCGATCAAAGCTTCAGAAATACTAGGAATAGTTTTAACTAAGCGAGGCGCAGGAAGTACATCAGAAACAGAACTTGCGGGCTTCCCTCATCATTCCGTCGAAACTTATTTACCCAAGTTAGTACGAGCTGGACAGCGTGTGGCAATTTGTGATCAGCTTGAAGATCCTAAAACTGCAAAAACGATTGTTAAACGCGGGGTAACCCAATTGGTTACTCCCGGCGTATCTTATAGTGACAATATCGTACAGCAAAAGAGTAATAATTATTTAGTTTCCTTGTTTTTTGATAAGAACAACATCGGTTGTGCGTTTTTAGATATTTCAACAGGTGAATTTATGGTTTCGCAAGGAAGACCAGAATACATAGATAAGCTTTTGCAAAGCTTAAAACCTTCAGAAGTAATTTTGAATAAAAAAAACCACAAGGATTTTATTCAAAATTTCGGAAATAACTACTATACTTATACCTTAGATGATTGGCCATATAGTGGTGATTACGCGCAAGATATGCTTCTTAAGCATTTTGAGGTTAAGACATTAAAAGGCTTTGGAATAGACAATCTAAAGCTTGCCATTGTAGCCGCAGGTGTTGTATTACATTATTTAAATGAAACTGAACATCATAATCTCCAGCATATTTCAACGGTTTCAAGAATTGAAGAAGAGCATTTTATGTGGCTTGATCGCTTTACGATCCGAAATTTGGAGCTAATCGATTCACCAAATGAAAATGCGATCACCTTGTCTGACGTGCTCGACCACACTGCTTCTCCAATGGGCGCGCGCCTACTAAAACGTTGGATTATTATGCCTCTAAAGGATCACAAACCCATTGAAAAAAGGTTGGAGATCGTCTCCTTTTTACTGGAAAATGTAGATTTAAGAGAATCTTTGATCAGGGAAATTCGGCAGATCGGAGATTTAGAACGATTGATAAGCAAGATAGGTTTACAACGTGCAAATCCCCGAGAGATCGTTCAATTAAAACGAGCTTTAGTTTCAATTGAAAAAATAAAAAACTTGATTTCCAATTCCGGTTCCAGTTCTCTTCAATCCATTGCAGAACAACTTAACCCATGCCATTCAATAATAGAGAAGATTGAAAGAGAAATTTATCCAGAACCGCCAGTCTTAATTACAAAAGGAAATGTGATAGCAGATGGAGTGGATGAGGATTTGGATAATTTAAGACGGATTGCCTATGGGGGAAAAGACTTTCTTTTGGAAATACAGAAGAGAGAGGCTCAGAAAACAGGGATTCCATCCTTGAAAATATCCTTTAATAATGTCTTCGGATATTATTTAGAAGTGACCAATTCTCACAAAGATAAAGTACCTGCAGAGTGGCAAAGAAAACAGACTCTTGTCAATGCCGAGCGTTATATTACAGAAGAACTGAAAGTATATGAAGAGCAAATTTTAGGAGCAGAGGAGAAGATTCAGGTTTTAGAAAATAAAATATATGCTGAGCTACTGCTTTTTCTTGTTGAGTATATTAAACCCATTCAATTAAACGCTCAGCTGATAGCAACATTAGATGTTCTATTGAATTTTGCCTCTCTTGCCCAACGAAACAGCTATGTAAAGCCGGAAATTACCAATGGACTCGAGATTGATATAAAAGGTGGTAGACATCCCGTCATCGAAAAGAATCTTCCTGTGGGAGAAGATTATATTACCAATGATGTTTATTTGGACAACGACACCCAGCAAGTCATTATTATAACTGGTCCAAATATGTCAGGAAAGTCCGCCCTTCTTCGTCAAACAGCACTTATTGTTTTAATGGCTCAGATTGGTTGCTTTGTTCCAGCAAAAGCTGCTAAAATAGGCATCATCGATAAGATATTTACTAGGGTGGGGGCGTCGGATAATTTATCGGCTGGCGAGTCCACCTTTATGGTTGAGATGAGCGAAACAGCAAGTATTTTAAACAACCTATCCGAGAGAAGTTTAATTTTGTTAGATGAGATTGGTCGAGGAACAAGTACCTACGATGGTATTTCTATTGCTTGGGCTATTGCAGAATACCTGCATCAGAATCCTGTTGCCCGCCCTAAAACTCTTTTTGCAACTCATTACCATGAGTTGAATGAGCTTAGTACCAGTTTCAATCGCATTAAGAATTTTAATGTCTCTGTTAAAGAAGTAAGCAACAAGGTTATTTTTTTGAGGAAGCTTGTTCCAGGGGGCAGTAACCATAGTTTTGGGATACATGTTGCAAAAATGGCCGGAATGCCACCGGCTATCTTGGCTCGGTCAAATGAAATCTTAAGGAGACTGGAGCAAGAACGAACAGGAGGGAAGGACATTAAAGACAGTCTCAAAAAAGTTCAAAAACAAGCCTATCAATTGCAAATGTTTTCAATTGATGACCCGGTATTAATAAAAATAAGGGATCTTTTGAACAACTTGGATGTAAACACGCTCACGCCTGTTGAAGCGTTAATGAAACTAGACGAGATCCAACGCGTGCTTAAGAATTAACGTTGATTTGCATTCTTGCGAGGTATTGGTAGTGGTTATCTTCATCAAGGATTTGCACTACCCATCCCGCTTTGTTGCCTAATTTAATCAATTCGTTTTGGTCAATATAAAGCCATCCAAAGGGTTCACCTTTTTGGCCTTTATATTCATATTGAAACCTAATCTCACCATAATAATGGTTGGGTTTGTCTTTTTCATTTTGGTAATAATAATTAATATCAGATGAATCAAACAAAAGTTGTCCGCCTGGCTTAAGTAGCTTCTTTACATGCTCAAAAAGACTTTCCAATCCACCAATCGTTTCTACCAAACCAATACCATTCATTAAAAAAAGAAGGGTATCATACTTTTCGCTTTCATAGTTATAGATATTGTCGTTTACAACTTTCTTCACGCCCCTTCTTTTCATGATTTCACAAGCATGGGGGGATAACTCAATTGCCGTAACATCAAATCCCACCTCCTGCAAATATAAACTATGGCTCCCTACGCCGGCTCCAATATCCAATACCTTTCCTTCACAAAGAGCCAAAGCGATCAATTCCTGTTCCGGAAAATTATCCTTACCTCTAAAGAATAGATCTACAGGCATGATCTCCTTCTGTTTACTATCGTTTGTATATAAAATTAAAGGCGCAACCTCAGTGTTTGTATAATAGTCCATTAAAGCGGCTCCATAAACATCCTTATTGTTCATTGAATTAGTTATTGTTGTGTGTTCGTTTTTTATTTTTTTTGAGACGCGATCGAGAATAATTAATAATCGACTTATTACTTGATGGTCGCTTATGTTGGTCATTCATTTATTCCTAAAACTGTTTTAGCCAAGGTTATTGCTTCTAAATCTCCTGTATATTTATTTTTCTCATCTGAAAGCTTTACTGCCTGTGTCCATTCCCCATCATCAGGCAACGCATCTGTTATTTTCAACACTACGTTCATCGGTTCAAGTCCTACGTCATTCGTGAAATTGGTGCCTACTCCAAAAGAAATTCCGATTTTACCTTTACAAAAGTTTGCAATACGCTCAATTTTTTTAAAGTCTAACGCATCAGAAAATATGATAGTTTTTGATAAGGGATTAATACCGTATTTTTCATAGTGCGCCACAGTTTGTTTTGTAAATTCTATGGGGTCTCCACTGTCATGGCGTACACCATCAAATAATTTAGTGAATTTTTTATCAAATTGAGCGAAGAATACTTTGCTAGTATAGGTGTCGGACAGTGCAATACCTAGATCGCCTCTATAAATATCCGACCAATGTTCAAGTCCTAGGAGATTAGCCATTTTGTAACCATATTTTGCCCCATGAAACATGAACCACTCATGGGCATGTGTACCAATTGGCTTCGTATTAAAAAGCATCGCAAAATGAACGTTGCTCGATCCGATAAAAGTGCCTTTGCCAAACTTCTGGAGTGCTTCAACTGTTAATCGCTGCACTTCGTAGGAATGGCGTCTTCTTGTGCCAAAATCTGCTATTGTAATTCCCAGGTCTCGATAATTTTCGATTTTATTTTTTGCGACACGAGAGACTTCCAGGTCAGGAATTCTTTTTTGATTCGTTAATTTATAATAAAGTTCGCAAATTAAATATAAAATAGGCACCTCCCACATGATTGTGCGGTACCAATATCCAGTGATTTTAACACTTAATTGATCGCCGATTTGCTCAACTTCTACTTCTTTGGGATCATACCGGTAACCTTGTAAGAAATCTAAGTATGTAGGATCTAAATAGGGACAGGTTATGGCTAAGTAGGACTTTTCCTTTTCGGTCAATTTTAAAGAAGCCATTTCCGATATAGAGTTTCTTAATGCATCATCAAAGCCATCAGGAAAAAGATGGTTTCCTCGATTTATAAAAGAATACTTCGCTTTTGCCTTTGGAAAAAGCTTAATTACCGCATGCTGCATTGTAAACTTATAAAAATCGTTATCAAGAAGTGATTTAGAATATAAGGAAGGATGACGTTTCATAATTTAGTACAGAGATGAACGAAAGGCGCTAATTTGCATTTTTATTTTAATAATACATTGGATGTTCAATAAATTATCAGAATCAGTAACGGGAGTGAATAAAGGTTGCATCAATTTAATCAAACAGATAATATAGGCAATTCCTTTTAATGAAACCATCTTGAGCATTAACAAATACTCACAAACCGCAATGAACTTAGCGAAGCGATCTCTTGAACGCAGCTAAAACGAAACAATTTGTGAAAAATATGGTGCTCATGATAGCTTTATCGTCTAAATAAATTATATTCTTATGAAAAACGAGTAACACGCTTTCCAATGAAAACAGAAAGGTTTCCAAACGTCGAGAGTGGAAACCTAACCTAACCAATAATAAACCTAATTATGACCCTCTAATATAACAGAGCGGAGTCACAAAAGCAAGCGATTGGTTATTAATTATTAATTTTAAAGTTAACTTATTGTTAAAGGACCGACTGTCTACTCATTTTTCTAAATTATGGAGCTAAACGTTCGACTTTCCATCCATCTTTTGTTTTTCGATATTGTAAACGATCATGTAAGCGACTAGCTCCGCCTTGCCAAAATTCGATTTTATCGGGTCGTACAAGATAGCCACCCCAATGATGAGGCATTGGAACAGGCTTGTTCTGAAACTCTTTTTCAAGTTCTTCAATTTTTCTCGTTAACGATTTGCGATCTGGTATAACTTCGCTTTGCGGAGAAGCTAAAGCACCAATCTGGCTGCCAAACGGTCTGGATTGAAAATAGGATTCTGACTTTTCAAAAGGAAGCTTTTCTGCTTTTCCTTCTACTCTTACTTGCCTTTCAAGTTCAGGCCAAAAAAGTAATAAGGACACCCGGTTATTTTCGGCTAAATCCTTTCCTTTATGGCTGTTGTAGTTTGTGAAAAAAACAAAACCCTGTTCATTTATATTTTTTAGCAAAACGATTCGGGCAGAAGGTTGTCCGGTAGAATCTACTGTTGCAACGGTCATCGCGTTAGGTTCAATTACTTTAGCATGTAGAGCCTCATTCATCCAGCTAGTAAACTGATGAATTGGATTTAATTTAACGCTCTCCTCATTTAACGCTTCTTTTATATAGTCCTGTCTTATGTTTTGAAGTTCGGGAACGATCATGATGGTTGTGTATTGTGATACTAGCAAAAGTAGCAAATATCATTGTATAAACAGTTGAGAAAACCTTTATTCCACGATTTATTTCTTATTGCACCTAAAATAAATTACATTGGTTTTTAAACAAATTTGGTTTTTTACTGTATTAAATTAAAATGAAAATGATTAATAGCAATCCCATAAAAGTTAAGAGTTTGTTAATTTCGGAACCATTTATGTTAGATCCAAATTTCATTCGTTCGGTTGTGTTAGTATGCGAACATAACGAAGAGGGAACTTTAGGGTTGATTCTAAACCAACGTTCTGATTTATTGTTAAGAGATGTTATTGAAGACTTAAAAGGAGCAGATTTTCCCATTTATATAGGTGGACCAGTTGGATTGGATAGTTTGCAATTTATTCACAGGTGTTTTGATCGATTGAATAGTGGTATAGCCTTGGGTGATGGTCTATATTGGGGAGGCAATTTCGAAATATTAAAGATACTAATGGAAAAGGATGAAATTGGCCAAGATGAAATTAAGTTTTTTATTGGTTACTCAGGATGGTCGGAGCAACAAATAGAAGATGAGTTAAAGGAAAATACATGGATTATTAGCAATGACTTCAATCCGGAAGTACTTTTTATCGATGATCAAGAAAACTTGTGGAAGGAAGTCATTGTCAATTTAGGACCCAAATATGCCCATGTAGCCCAATTCCCTGTTAATCCTTCATGGAATTAATATGCAAAATTAATGGTCTCTCTTTAATCCGAACTTTTCAATTTTACTGTATAAATGGCTCCGCTGGATTTCTATTTCATCTGCAGTTTTAGAAACGTTCCATGCGTTTTTTTCTAATTTATATTTGATGAAATCCCGTTCGGTATGATCTTTATATTCCTGGAAAGAACTGTAATTATCAAATTCTCCACTTGAAGGCTTTGGACCTCCAGGATTGGCGTAAGTGATAACATCTTTCTGGGTAATTGTTTTTTCACTAAGAATGATCAGCCTCTCGATCATATTGCGCAATTCTCGTATATTACCTGTCCATGGAAATGAAATAAGTGTATTCATGGCATCTGCGGTAATCTTTTTTTCGGGCATTCCATATTCTTCACAAATTTCTGCGCAAAATTTTTGCGCAATTATTGGAATATCCGATCTGCGTTCTTGAAGAGGAGGTACATGAATTAAGATCACGCTTAATCGGTGATATAAATCCATACGGAAATTTCCCAACTCTATTTCTTTTAGAAGATCTTTGTTAGTTGCTGAGATTACCCTGACATTGACCTTGATTTCTTTTTCGCCACCGACTCTCGTGATTTTATTTTCTTGCAACGCGCGTAATACTTTCGCCTGCGCTGAGAGGCTCATATCACCAATTTCATCTAAAAATAGCGTTCCGTTATCTGCTTGCTCGAACTTCCCTATTCTTTGTTTTACAGCTGAAGTAAAAGATCCCTTTTCATGTCCAAACAATTCACTTTCAATTAGTTCGGATGGAATTGCTGCGCAGTTTACTTCGATGAGAGGTGCATTTTGTCGATTAGATTTTTCGTGAAGCCATCTTGCTACTAATTCCTTGCCACTTCCATTGGCACCGGTAATCAAAACCCGAGCATCAGTAGGTGCTACTCTTTCAATCGTATCGTTTATCCTACTTATCGCTTCAGATTCTCCTAAGATTTCACGTGTCTTACTTACCCGTCGCTTTAATACTTTTGTTTCAGTAACTAGTGTGCCACGCTCGAGCGCATTGCGAACCGTGATTAATAGTCGATTTAAATCTGGCGGCTTGGAAATAAAATCATAAGCACCTTTCTTGCTAGCTTCTACAGCTGTTTCAATAGTGCCGTGGCCAGATATCATAATAAAAGGAAGGTCAGGTTTAATTTTCAAGGCGTCGGTAAGTACCTCTAGACCGTCCATATTACTCATTTTTATATCGCAAAGGACGAGGTGAATGTTTTCTTTTTTGATAATCTCTAAACCATCGGCTCCATTATCTACATCTAAAACTTCATATTTTTCATACTCAAGAATCTCTCGAAGAGTACTTCTAATAGCACGCTCATCATCAATAATTAATATCTTAATATTACTTTTTCTCGAAGGCATTGATATAAATTCTTAGATTAAAACAAGATGCAAGCTTAAATAAATAAGAGATTAAATGCAAGTTTATAAGAAATAAAAAAATAAGCAAGCCCATAAGCCGGATTCTGTTTTCAGAAACTCTGAATTTTGTCATTTATCTAGTCTTATCATCACTAATAAGATCTAACGACCTACCCGTTTTGAATTTGCCAAAGGCAAAGAGAGCGAGCAGCCCTCATTTCAAAACTGTTTGGTCTTTCAACTCCCGGGGTTTACCGCAATATATGTCGCCATACAATGCCGTGAGCTCTTACCTCACGTTTTCACCCTTATCTCACCAAAGCGAGACGGTTTATTTTCTGTGGCACTTGCCGTCATCAAAAAAATGATGCCTTCCTGTTAGGAAGCGGAATGCTCTATGTTGCCCGGACTTTCCTCTTCATATTCATATGAAGCGACAAAAAGGCTTGCTTGACGCAAAGGTACAATTTGAAAAGGTGCTATGCAAGTGCTCTAATTACAGTTCTCCAAGTCGATTAAAGTTTGCTCCTGGGAATAAAAACCAATAGAATTATCGAAATAATTCCCTATGTAATTAATTAAATAAGTGATTTCAATAGGTGTCAACTGTGGGTTTCCAGGCATATCATTTAATCCGAAACGAATATCGCACGCAAGCTTTTCGGTATTTTTATCCATATAGTTAGACGTTCTTAAACTTGGGTATAAATTGGCTAGTCCTTCTCCGTTCGATCCATGACAGTTTTGACAGCTCTTTTCATAAACGTTTTTTCCATTGACAAAATAACGAGCTTGTTGAATTTCATCAGCGCTTTGACAAGAATTAAGTAGAATTAAACCAGTCATAAACGTCATTATACAATACACTATTCGGCTTTTCATTTTACTTAATTCGACTACTTATATTCAGCTAATAATAGAGGGATGTCCTTCAGAAGTTGGTCTACTTGTTCATCATCAGTACCATCATAAGCGCCCCGGATACGTTTTTCTTTGTCAACTAAAATGAACCAACCCTGATGTTCATACCCACCGGCTACTTTATCATCTTCGGCGGCAAATACCATATAGTCAGCGGCAATACCATAAATGCTTTCCTTATTCCCTGAGGCGAATTGCCATTGATTTCCCGATATCCCTAATTTTGCGGCATAGCTCTTTAATACACTGGGTGTATCGTATTTAAAATCAATGCTATGAGATAAGAACATAAGCTCAGGCTCACCTTTATATTTATCGTAAATTTTAAGCATATTTCGATGCATAATTGGGCAAATGCTGGGGCAGGATGTAAAAAAGAAGTCAGCTATATAAATACTATTATTGAACAAATTCCCGGTAATCTCAATACTATCTTGGTTAAGAAAAGAGAACTCAGGAATCGTTTTGTAAATTGTATCTACCACTATTACACCATCTACATTTTTTTCAACAGCCTCGCGAGTGCCTAGGATAGGAAGTTTTTTAGAAGATGAATCGCTACAGGCTGCTAAGCAAATCATTATGCCTGCTACACTAATCAAAAAGAAATTTTTCATTAAATAAATTGTTTTTTAAAAGACTTTGAATTTTAGTTTTGAAAGCTTTTTAATTTGCTCTTGATTTCCGAAGAAGCAGATTCAAACTTTTTCTTTATTTCTTTGATCTTTTCGAGTTCGCTATTTAGATATTCTTTGATCTCTTGCTTGCTTTTTCCTTCATGATCGACTTCAAATTCATACATCCAATCATTCATACTTTCACTTGAAGAATCTAAATTACTCTTGAGTTCAAGCAACTCCGTTCGAACATCTGTAGTATCTAGTTCTGGCCGTTGTTGTTTAATTCCAGGTAAGTTACTTAATATAGAGTCGATCTTTATACTACTTCTGGCAAAATTACCCATTAGAGGCATAATTTCATCATGCACCGCAATCACACTATCTTGCAAGCTTTTATTTTCGTCATTATTTGATGAAGTGCAGGACGATAAAAAAAATGAAACAAATGAGAAGAATAAAAAATACGTTTTCATTGAAATGTTTATTTATAGTGATCGCAAAGCGATAAGACAAAGATAGTGGCTAAATCCCTTACAACCTAAATTTATACTTTAATTATCCTTAAAATTCAAGTCTCGTATGTAGATCTCATTGTCGACTAGAGCACAGACCTGGTTGTTGATATCATACAACTTGAGGTGGAATGTAGAGACAAAACGCCCCTCAGTTTTAAGAATCTGCTCGGATTTATCAATAATTTCTTCGGTAATAGCAATGCTGAATCTCAACTTGGACTTTGCAGGCTTCAAATATTTTATAGTTCCACTTTTTAGCCAGACTTGTGTTTTGAATCCTTTTCTTTTGAAAATTTGGTCAAATAGGATGGGGTAAAACGGATCTGCCGCTGCAAAAATGGTTCCGCCGAAGATGGAGGAATTATAGTTACGATTTAATAAACTATTCAGAATAACAACATCGACTCCCCGAAAATTAGGATGGAACTTTTTTACCCAGATTCGTTGAAAAAATAAAGGTGGATAAAATCTCATTACCCATTTAAGAGTTCTTTCTGATGTTTTCATAAATGATAAAGGTACAGAAAATAGAAGTTTGTCAAGCATTAAAATATACCTACACTTAGAAGTGCTTTGAGGGCTCCTGATTTTTATATATTAATGACAAGCCTTTCTTATAGATTTAGCATATTTGCCTGCATGATTAATAAGGAACAAATTGCAAGCGATTATCAGAAGATACAGGATGAGATTTGCCTTGGTTTAGAAGAAGCCGATGGTCTGTCTTCTTTTGAGGAAGAAATCTGGGAACGTGATGGGGGCGGAGGTGGACGTACACGAATCATCCGTAACGGAAACATTATTGAAAAAGGAGGAGTTAATTTCTCTGCCGTACATGGCAAGCTTCCCGAGGCAATAAAAAAGTCTTTTAACGTCGATAGCGACGATTTTTTTGCAACCGGCGTTTCCATCGTTATTCATCCAAAGCATCCCTGGGTACCCATTATTCATATGAATATTCGGTATTTTGAATTAAATGATCAAGTGCGCTGGTTTGGTGGTGGAATTGACCTTACACCGCATTATATTGTAGAAGATGATGCTCAGTTTTTTCACCAGTCCCTGAAGGACGTTTGTGATGCATATTCTACAAACTTCTATCCAGAATTTAAAGAATGGGCGGATCGTTATTTCTATATTCCTCACCGTAATGAAACAAGAGGAATTGGAGGTGTTTTTTATGACCGATTAACGCCAGAGAAAACGGGGTTATCCTTCAATGATATTTTTGAGTTTTCTAAATCGCTTGGACGCTCCTTCGTGCCAATTTATACCGAATTGATTAATCGTAATAAAAATATACCCTTTACGGAGGATCATAAACAATGGCAATATATTCGTCGAAGCAGGTACGTTGAGTTTAATTTAGTATACGATGCAGGAACTAAGTTTGGGCTCGAAACAAATGGAAGAATAGAGTCCATATTGATGAGTTTACCACCTCAAGCAAACTGGGAATATGAACACATCCCAGAACAGGGAAGCGAAGAGGATAAAACGCTTTCATTCCTTAAAAAAGGCATTGAATGGTGCTAGTTTCTTTGATAAAATTCTCGAAATAGGCATAAAATTGCTAACTTCGCATGCGCTTGTTTTATACAAGCAAAGCAGTTTTAATCGAAAAAAAATCTTATGGCTGACGAAACAGAAAACGACAATAATTTAATACCAGCTAACGACCGGATTATACCTATTAACATAGAAGACGAAATGAAATCTGCCTACATTGATTATTCAATGTCGGTAATCGTTTCACGTGCTTTACCTGATGTAAGAGATGGCTTAAAGCCCGTTCATAGACGAGTTTTATATGGGATGTTAGATCTGGGAGTAACGAGCAATAAACCACATAAAAAATCCGCGCGTATTGTGGGTGATGTACTGGGTAAGTATCACCCACATGGAGATTCATCAGTATACTATACAATGGTCCGTATGGCTCAAGAATGGAGCCTGCGATATCCGTTGGTTGACGGACAAGGAAACTTTGGGTCTGTGGATGGTGATGATCCAGCAGCAATGCGGTATACCGAGGCAAGGTTGAAGAAAATTGCTGAAGAAATGTTAGCAGACATCAATAAAGATACTGTTGACTTCACATTAAACTTTGATGATACCTTATTAGAACCAACAGTTCTGCCAACAAGGATACCTAACCTATTAGTAAACGGTTCTTCGGGTATCGCTGTGGGGATGGCCACAAACATGGCTCCCCATAACTTGAGTGAGGTAATCGATGGAACTATAGCTTACATCGACAATCGCGATATTGAAATATCGGAATTGATGCAGCATATTAAAGGTCCAGATTTTCCTACTGGTGGAATTATCTACGGATATTCCGGAGTACAAGATGCTTTTGAGACTGGTCGTGGAAGAATTGTGATGCGTGCAGCGGCTGAGATTGAAGTACTCAAAAATGACCGTGAAGCAATCATTGTTACCGAAATTCCTTATCAAGTGAACAAGGCTACGATGATCGAACGTACCGCGGAGTTGGTCAATGAAAAGAAAATTGAAGGAATTTCTGCAATTCGTGATGAATCGGATCGACACGGAATGCGTATTGTTTATGACATTCGCCGGGATTCAAATGCAGCTGTTGTTCTAAACAATCTATATAAATATACGGCCTTACAAACTTCCTTTAGTGTTAACAACATTGCATTGGTCGGAGGACGCCCGATGATGTTAAACTTGAAGGACATGATCCACCATTTCGTGGAACATCGGCATGAAGTGATTATACGTCGTACTAAATTTGAATTGGATGAAGCTCAAAAGCGGGCTCATATTTTAGAAGGACTATTAATAGCTCTTGATCATATTGAAGAAGTTATTAAATTAATTCGTGCAGCCAATACACCTGAAGAGGCGCGTGTTGGTTTGATGGAGAAATTCACATTAAGTGATCTTCAAGCGCGTGCTATTTTAGACATGACTTTACGTCGTTTAACAGGACTAGAGTATGATAAAATTAAAGAAGAGTATGCGGAATTAATGAAAACCATTGAGTACTTGAAATCTGTTTTGGCTGATGAAACATTACGGATGTCCATCATTAAGGATGAGTTATTAGAAATCAAAGAAAAATATGGTGATGAAAGACGTTCCGTAATTGTCCACTCTGCAGAAGACATGAGCATGGAAGACTTCATTGATGATGAAGAGATCGTGATCACAATTTCTCATGATGGATATGTTAAACGTACACCTTTAACTGACTACAGAACTCAAGGAAGAGGAGGAAAGGGTTCGTTAGGATCGAATACGAAAGATACTGACTTTACCGAGCATATTATTACTGCATCCGCGCATAATTACATGCTTTTCTTCACAGAAGCAGGGAAGTGCTACTGGATGAGAGCATTCGAGATCCCTGAAGGTTCAAGAACTTCGAGAGGTAGGGCTATTCAAAATATGATCAATATTCCTAAAGATGAAAAGATAAAAGCCTACATAAAGGTTAAAAATCTTAAGGATCAGGAATACTTAGAGAATAACTTCATCATAATGTGTACGAAGAAGGGCACAATTAAGAAAACGTCTTTAGAAGCTTACTCTCGTCCACGGGCTAATGGAATTAATGCCATTAACATCAATGAAGGTGACCAGTTATTACAGGCAAGTTTAACCAGCGGACAAAGTGATATCCTTATGGCTCTTCGTTCAGGCAGAGCAATTCGCTTTAACGAGTCTACTGTCAGACCAATGGGTAGAACAGCCACCGGTGTAAGAGGCATAAGGTTGGCGCATGACAAAGATGAGGTCATTGGCATGATTAGTGTGGATGATCCTAATGATACTATACTAGTGGTTTCTGAGAATGGGTATGGCAAGCGTACAGAATTAGAAGATTACCGGATTACTAACCGGGGCGGTAAAGGTGTTAAGACCTTGAATGTCACAGATAAAACAGGGGATTTAATTTCCATCAATAATGTGAATGACAATGATGATTTGATGATTATCAATAAATCAAATATTGTAATCCGAATTGCGGTTAATCAGTTAAGAGTAATGGGAAGAGCAACACAAGGGGTTCGACTGATTACATTGAAAAAAGATGATAGCATTTCATCTGTCGCTAAAGTCGAACACGATGAGGAGGAGGAGACCGATGATTCTGTTTTAGTAATTGATGATGCAGAAATACAGGAAAATATCGATGAGACGGATTTAGAAGATCATTCTTCTGATCAACCTGAAGATGATGGAGACGATTCTGAAAATGAAGATTAAATATGACAGTTAAAACCATTCAACGAGGTTTGATATTATTTATGGGTTTGTTCATTTACAATGGACAAACCCTTCTCTTTGGGCAATCTAATTTAAAAGAGGGAACTAATAATTTTGCGTTATATACCAAATCTGGCGATTTTAAAAATCTTGAGGCTGCTAGAAAATTTTCAGATGCAGCTTATCAAACAACGAAAGATTCTAGCGCTTATAAGAATAACCTATTAAGGTCATTAGTATACAGCAGTTTGGCAGTAGCGGATTCAAACCGAAAATTAAGCTACAATAAAGATCCCATTGAAGAGGCGAGGTTTTCGTTAGACAAACTAACGGATGAGAATTTAAATTTCGAGAATGAAAATCAACTCATCTATATTCGCAGGAAAATTGCTCACGCTTTTGAGATAAAGGCTGCACGAGCAATGAATAATAACGACTACCAGGCCGCTTTTGATAATTTTGTACTCGTTGATTCCTTTAGTAAGGGCGAAATTTCAGTGAAGCAGAATCTAGCTGCCTTAAGCGATAAGCTCGATAAAAAAGATCTTGCATTGAAGTATTATAAAGAATTTGTGCAGAGTAAAACTCAGTTAAATCCTGAGGAGTTTTTGATATTATCCCGATTATATTCTGAAAATAACAATAATCGTGAAGCCGTAAATACGTTAGTGTCTGGCTTGGATCTTTATCCTAAAAATAAGGATATTCTGTTCACGATAATAACTCTTTATGCTGATAATGGGGTTTATGATGCCGTTGTTCCAATCATAGATGATGCAATTGAATTAGACCCCGAAAATATTGAACTCAATTATCTAGCCGGTTATGCTAATGAGGTTGCCGGAAATAAAAAAATAGCTGAAACTTTTTATAAAAAGGTAATTGCTTTAGATCAGAATAATTATAACGCGAATTTCGAATTGGGATTGTTATATTTAAAAGATTTTTTAAACAACTCCCAATCGGAAGTTAAAGATTTGGCACAAGTTTATCTGTTGAAAGCAAATGAAATTAACCCAAGTGCAATCAATGCCTTAGAAGCTTTAGCAATTTTATTTAAGAAAACAGGCGACACTTTTCAATACGAACGAGTACAAAATCAACTAAATAAGGACACATTCAATTAAAAAACAATGAAAATTAAATCACTATTATTAGCATGTTTCGTGCTGATCTCCTTCGCTACTTTTGCGCAAAAGAGTGAAGTTAATAAAGGGAAGGCAAGTTATAATAAATATAACGAAGTTAAATCAATTGGTTCAGCTGCCTTGGGCATGAAGGATTTGGAAGCGGCTAAAACCGCTTTAGAAAAAGCCTCGGTCCATGATAAAACAAAAGATTTATCAGAAACTTGGACTTATTTAGCACTCGTATATGCTGATTTTTCCGTGGCTGATTCCGCAAATCATGAAGAGTATACCAATAAAACCCTAGCAGCCTTAGAAAAAGCCAAAACACTTGAAGGTCACGAGGGTCAAGCCGAGAATCTTGATGTTGTTGCACGGATGCTGGCGCAAAGTGAACTAACGAATGGTGTTAAAGCGTTTGAGAAGCAAGATTTTAAAGCTGCGTATTCAAATTTTGCGAAAGGCTTGGAGTATCTCCCTGGAGACACACTTTTTTCATATTATGCAGGTTTATCAGCTATAAATGGACAAGATTATAAAAGTGCCATCAAAATGTATGAGTCAATATTAACGCATGAGGATTTTTCCACATTGAATCAAATATATTTAGATTTATCCCGTTTATACATGATGGAAAACGATACTTTGTCGGCAATAAAATATGCAGAGGAAGGATCGAAAAAGTTTCCTGATTTTGCTGACTTGGCTACTCAAAATATCGAATTGAATTTACAGGCTGGGAATGAAAAGAAAGTCATCACCGACATTGAGAACGAAATTGCTAAAAGTCCAAATAACAAACATTTACATTATTATTTAGGGATTGCTTATGGTGCTTCTGAAAATGATGAGAAAGCAGAAGAAGCCTATAAGAAAGCAATTCAATTAGATCCGGAATATTCCGATGCTTATATTAATTTAGGTGGCTTGCTTTTAAATAGAGGAATTAAAGTGTTTAGAGAAGCTAGTAATCTTCCAACAAACCAGCAGGAAGAATACAACAAGGAGATCGTGAGAGGAAATGAACTAATCGATCAAGCACTCCCTTTCTTAACAAAAGCAACTGAAACAGCTCCAAAAAGCTCGATCGCTTGGCAAAATCTTAAAACTTATTATCAATTAAAAGATAATAATGAAAAGGTTGCTGAAATTGATACCATTTTGGATTCCTTATAGTACAAGTATTTCAATAAAACAAATAAGCCGAATGCAATTTGCATTCGGCTTATTTGTTTTATTGAAATACACACTTTTTAAATTATGAGGATTTTCGTCTTATTATTTCATCTCTAATTTTAGCTGCTTTTTCGTAAGCTTCATCAGATAGTGCTTGTTGAAGTTTATCTTGTAACTCTTTCTCGGAAAAAGAAGCGTAGGAGGTGGCACTTTCCTTTTTGCCAATATCTTCTGCAGATGTATCTATGTTTTCCAAAAACACAAAATCATTTCCTTCGATGATGATGCCAGCAGATGATAAAATAAATTCATAAGTATAAATTGGACAATTAAAGCGAACGGCTATGGCAATGGCGTCTGAAGTTCGAGCATCAATTTCTACGGTTTTTTCATCGTCTTTGCAAACCAATTTAGCAAAGAAAATACCGTCTACTAAATTATAAATTAATACCTCTTTTATATCAATATCGAAAGTAGATGCTAAAGATTTAAAGAGGTCATGCGTTAAAGGGCGGCTAGGTGTCATCTTTTCAATTTCTATAGCTATCGCCTGTGCCTCAAAACCTCCAATTATTACAGGAAGGCGCCTTCGTCCATTTACCTCTCCTAATACAAGGGCATAGGCACCAGATTGCGTCTGGCTATAGGATAATCCTACGATATCTAATTTTATTTTCTTCATATAAAGGAATCGTATGACACTGGAATGAAAAAAATAAAACATCCACTGTACATAATAGTTTTATTTAAAGTTATTTGGATTTATATTCATTAATTGCTTGAATTAACTTCGGCACAATTTCAAATGCGTCACCTACAATTCCATAATCGGCGACTTTGAAAAATGGTGCTTCAGGATCTTTATTAATTACCACAATTGTTTTAGAGGAACTCACACCAGCTAAATGCTGTATTGCACCTGATATCCCAATCGCAATATAAAGATTCGGACTTACCGTAATCCCAGTTTGGCCAACGTGCTCCTCATGAGGACGCCAACCCGAGTCTGACACGGGCTTGGAACAGGCGGTAGCAGCACCTAAGACTTCTGCAAGGTCCTCAATCATTCCCCAGTTTTCAGGTCCTTTTAAACCTCTACCAGCGGAAACTACAATTTCCGCATCAGTCAAGGCTACTTTGTCTGTTGCTCGTACAATCTCTTTTAAGACGGTTGAAAAGTCGTTTTCTTTTAAACTAGCAGAAAACTCTTCAATAACGGCATTTTCGGGTTGTTCATGTAATTCAAAGGAATTTGGATTAATGGCGATCACTTTTTTACTAGCAGTCAACTCGGTAAAAGCAAACGCTTTTCCAGAGAATGCGTTCCTTTTCACAAGTAAGCCATTATCGGATACTTCAGGAAGGGAGATTACATTACCAGCATACGCAGCACCTAATTTTGCCGCAACCCGAGGCGCTAATCCTTTTCCACTAAAGGAATTGGAAAAAATAATAACATCAGCACCTTCTTTTTGAGAAGCTTCTGCGATAATTGATGCATAAGCTTGGTTAATGAAAGTTCTTACCTTTTCAGAGTTTACCGTTAATACTTTACCCGCTCCATACTTTCCAATATTTTCGAATTCGGAAGCATCTACATCACCAATTGAAATTGCTATTAAATGAGTGTTTAATAAGTCAGCAGTTGCTTTGGCATAAGACACCGCTTCAAAAACTGACTTTTTAAAACTTCCTTCGATATTTTCTATATATACTAAAACAGACATTTTTATGAATTTTTAAAGGTGAAATTAAATCACTCTAGCGCTGCTGTGCAGTAATTCGATTAATTTTGCAGGTTCATCTGCAGGTACCAAGATTACCGAACCTCTAGGTTCTGGGGTGTCAAATCTCTTAACGGACGACAAAACTGGAATATCAATTGCTTCTAGTACTTCGAGGGGTTTAGTTCTAGCCGACATTATACCACGCATATTTGGTATTTTGGGTTCAGCAACACCCTCAGCGGTACCGACAATAACTGGCAGCGGTATGCTTAATACTTCTTTACCACCTTCAATTTCACGGTCAATTGTAGCCGTACGATCTTCGATCTCAATTTTTTTACTGATCGATACAGATGGAATATTCAACAATTCGCCTAAAAAAGAGGCTACCTGAGTCCCATTATAATCAATAGATTCACGTCCAGTTAAAATAATATCGAAGCTTTTATCTTTTGCGTAATGTGCAATTTGGTTGGCAACAAACCAGGCATCGCGCGGAAATGCATTTACACGAACCGCATCATCTGCCCCAGTTGCTAAGGCTTTACGTATGGTTGGATCAGTAGATGAATCTCCAACATGGATCACGGTTACGGTACCTTTTCCGCCTTCACCGAGTTCGATTGCTTTTGCCAAAGCAATTTCATCGTAAGGATTTATAATAAATTGGACCCCTACCGAATTAAATTCAGCATTATCATTTGTAAAGGCTATTTTTGTAGTCGTATCGGGAACATTACTTATACATACTAATATTTTCATATCTTTCCTTTTTCACAAATCTAATAAAAAGAAGCCACTTCTCAATGAATAATGACCGTTTAGAACAATTAATTTCGATCTTAAATCAAGGGTCAAAAGACCCATTTATCAGGTATGCAATTGCAACTGAATACCTTAAAGAAGGAAGGTTCACAGAAGCCTTAGAGTATTATGAAAATCTTGTAGAGAACAATCCCGATTATGTCGGTACCTACTATCATTTAGGAAAGTTATACGACGAGTTAGGGAGAAAAGATGACGCCAAATTAATCTTTGAAAAAGGTATTGCAATAGCAAATGAAACTAAAAAGTTTCACGCCTTATCGGAGCTGCAGCAAATATATCAGTCGCTAGTTTTAGGCTTAGATGATGAATATTAAAACGGATCATCGTCTAGATCATTCATTCTTGAGGAACGAGTGATGACAGAGGATGGGTTTCCAAATTCGTTTGATGGACTAATTCCAGCAGAGAAAGGTGATAGTTGATTCATTCCCTCGGGACCTCCAAATTCATTATCTAAATCTTGGAATTTAACAAATTTTCCAACAAACTTTAAAGGGACCGTTGCTAATTCACCGTTTCTATGTTTTGCGATTATTATTTCCGCTATACCCGCAGTACTATTGCCTGCTTCATCTTCAAGTAAACCGTAGTATTCTGGCCTATATAAAAATAAAACCATGTCAGCATCTTGCTCAATAGAGCCCGACTCTCTTAGGTCAGATAATTGTGGTCTCTTACTTGCAGCTGGTCGGCTTTCAACTGCACGACTTAGTTGTGATAGAGCAATCACTGGAATATTTAATTCTTTTGCGACAGACTTGAGTGCTCTCGAAATGCTACCGATTTCCTGTTCACGGTTTCCACCTTTACCATCGGCTTTACCATGCATTAATTGCAAATAATCGACAATAACCATCTGGATATCGTATTGAGCTTTTAGTCTTCTACATTTGGCCCTAAACTCAAATACGTTTAACGCAGGAGTATCGTCTATTAATAAAGGCGCTTCCGTTAACTTTCCAATTCTAGAATGTAGTTGCGTCCATTCATGATCAGCAAGCGTCCCTCTTTTTAACTTCTCCTGTTCAATTTCAGTTTCTCCTGATATTAGTCGGTTAACTAATTGCAAAGAAGACATTTCTAAAGAAAATACGGCGACTGGCTTATCATGAAGCACCGCTGCATTTCGCGCGCAACTTAAGACGAAAGCTGTTTTTCCCATTGCTGGTCTTGCAGCGATAATAACAAGGTCAGAGGGTTGCCACCCAGAGGTTACACGGTCTAGTGCAGTAAATCCCGACGGGATTCCTGTAAGAGAATCCGTACGGTCGCGAAGCTTTTCCAAAGCGTCAACAGCAGTACGCATCACATCGTCAATTTTTTGTGTATCGCGACGAAGGTTATTTTGAGCAACTTCAAATAAACTTTTTTCAGCAGTATCCAATAAATCAAAAATATCCGTCGTATCATCGTAAGCGTTATTAATGATTTCAGACGATATCTTAATTAATTCTCTCTGTATGTATTTTTGAGAAATTATACGGGCGTGGTATTCGATATTAGCAGCGGAAACTACACGATCCGTAAGTTGCGTTAAATAGTAGGCACCACCAATCATTTCTAATGATCCCATTTTTCGTAATTCCGCGGTTACGGTAAGCAAATCAACTGGCGAAGACTTTTGAAACAGGTTCGTTATCGCTTCAAATATTTTTTGATGTGCATCGTTATAAAACGATTCCATCTTTACAATATCGATTACTACCGATAGTGCATCTTTTTCCAACATAAGTGCTCCTAAGACAGCTTCTTCTAAATCAACAGCCTGAGGCGGTAGTTTCCCCAAACCACTTAGCGGGCTATTTATTGATTTGCGACGCTCAATAAAACCACTTTTCTTTTGGTTGAAAGTAGAATTGAAATCGTTAGGTGTATTCATTTAATTATCGAATTTAAAAGCTTTTTTCTAGGTTTTTTAACAAAACAAAGGTAAATAATTTTTAAATGGCTTTAGCATCTACTTACAAACATCGAGCGGAGGTTCCTTTTTTAAGAGACGATTGATGTGGATAAATGAAAGACTAATTAACAATCCGTGTGGATAAGTTACGGATGTAGTAATTCACATATTAAAAATAAGCCTGTTACAAAATTGTTAATAAGTAAAGGCTTTCCTTGTCTATTATCATGTTTTTACGTCACTATCCTAGTTTTTTAACACACACCCTTAATAGATATTTCTCGAAACTTTTAATCCAAATAGTTAAAATGAGTAAGTTTGTAAAAATATACTTTATGCAAAATTATTCAAGGCCAGTAAAACGTGAAACAAACCAAATGGTTTTCGGAATACGAGCGGTTATCGAGGCAATAGAAAGTGGAAAAGAAATTGAGTCATTATTTGTCCAAAGGGGTCTAGCCGGTAGTCTTATCGCTGAATTGCGCGAGCTTTTAAGGGTTCATAATATTGCTTACCAACAAGTTCCACAAGAGAAATTAAATAGGATTACTAAGAAAAATCACCAAGGGGTTATCGGCGTTATCTCACCAATCACCTATCAACATATTGAAGACATCATTCCTGTTATTTACGAAAAAGGAGAAGTTCCCTTGGTTTTAATTTTAGACGGTATAACCGATGTGAGAAACCTTGGTGCTATTGCCCGGACAGCAGAATGTGCAGGTGTACATGCACTAATCGTACCTAAAAAGGGATCAGCTGAAATTAACCCAGATGCGATAAAAACTTCTGCAGGAGCCTTGTTCAATATTCCCGTCTGTAGGGAAGATAGTTTGGCAAAAACAGCTCGTTTTTTACAGGAGTCGGGACTACAGCTTGTTGCATCAAGTGAGAAAACGAATGAAAATATCTATCAGCCAGATTATACCATGCCAACTGCACTTATTTTAGGTGCCGAAGATGTCGGGATTTCTGATGAATTACTTCGTATTTCTGATCATCTCGCTAAAATACCAATGTTCGGAGAAATAGCATCTTTAAACGTTTCGGTTTCTGCTGGAGTATTAATCTACGAAGCAATAAGACAAAGGAATCTTTAAAAGCTTCCTTTGTTTCTTAAATATATTTTTGACCGTATTTTATTTTAACATCCGTCAATATTTGCTTTAAATTTTGCTCTTCTTTACGTGGAAAAATAAGGAGTGCATTGTCTGATTCTACCACGATATAATCGTTTAATCCTTTAAGGACTACCAGTTTATCGTTAGAAACCTTTACTAAACAATTATTCGTGTCGTATAGCATGACATTGCTGCCATTTTTAAAGAAATTTCCATTTTCATCTTTCTCGGCAAGATCGTGAACTGAGCCCCAAGTTCCTAGATCAGACCATCCAAATTGAGCAGGAAGCACATATACGTTGTCAGCTTTTTCCATAATCGCGAAATCTATTGAGATACTTGGACTTCTTTCATAGGCCTTTGCAATAAAGTTTTTCTCTTTATCAGTATTGTAGCTCAGCTTACCTTGATTAAATGTATCACTTAATTCGGGAACGTATTTATTCAAAGAATTTAAAATTGCTTTTGAAGACCAGATAAAGATTCCAGAATTCCATAAAAAGTCTCCACTCTGTATAAAAGTCTTTGCCAAGTCCTCATTCGGTTTCTCGGTGAAGGTTTTTACTTTTTTAAAGCCTCCATCCAACGTGGTATCCGTATACTGAATATAACCATAACCAGTATCCGGTCGAGACGGCATGATGCCTAAGGTGAAAAGGCAGTCGTGCTCACTTGAAGCATCCAGCGCCTTCATAATGCATTCAGAAAAGACTTCATTATTGATAATTAAATGATCGGAGGGGGAAACAACGATCGTTGCTTTAGGATTTAATTCATTTATCTTATAGCTTGCGTATGCAATACACGGTGCCGTATTTCGCATTATCGGCTCCGCCATGATTTGGTTTTCACTGATAGACGGTAACTGTTCTTTGATAAGATTAAGATAAATTGAATTTGTAACGATGTATATATTCTTTTCTGGAACAATATTTTTAAACCGATCGTATGTATCTTGAATTAGGGTTTTACCCGTTCCAAAAATATCAATAAACTGCTTAGGATAGTGGGTTCTACTCATAGGCCAAAAGCGACTACCGATACCTCCAGCCATTATTACAGCATATTTATTCTCCATTGATTCTAAAACTAATATATTAAATAAGTAAAACGGACGATATTACTTATTTGAAAGTAAAACAACACGTTTTTTCAAAAATAGCCTTTTAATTAGACAATTCCTTCTTTTATCAAATCATGTATATGAAGGATTCCAAAATATTCATCCTTATCTAATACAATAAGTTGTGTAATGTTATTTTCTCTCATGAGTTTTAAAGCATTCACAGCAAGTGTATCCTTTCCGATACTGACAGGCGATTTTCCCATGATATCATTTGCTGTCAATCCTTCTATGTATTGGTAGTTTTCAAGCATTCTCCGAATATCACCATCTGTTATTATTCCGATAACTTGATTGTCGTCGACAACAGCAACCGCTCCAAGTCGGTTTTTGGTAATTTCAATTATAATGTTCTTTACCGAGTCCTGTAAGCTTACTTTTGGTTTTTCATTTTGCATGGCGAGATCGCCAACTTTTAAATATAAACGCTTACCTAATACTCCGCCAGGATGATATTTTGCAAAATCTGCATCACTAAAAGAGCGGTATTCTAATAAACTAACAGCAAGTGCATCACCCATAGCGAGTTGCGCGGTGGTACTAGTTGTAGGCGCTAAGTTTAATGGACAGGCCTCTTTTTCCACGGTACTGTCTAATATGTAGTCAGCATGCTTGGCCAAGAAAGAGTTTACATTTCCAACGAGGGCAACCAACTTATTTTCCGATTCTTTTAATAGGGTGACTAGCACTTTAATTTCAGGTGTGTTCCCACTCTTAGAAATGGCGATTACTAAGTCATCATTTTGTATCATTCCTAGATCACCGTGAATAGCATCCGCAGCATGTAAAAAGATGGAAGGAGTGCCTGTGGAGTTTAAAGTAGCAACAATCTTTTGTGCAATTATAGCACTTTTACCGATCCCCGTAATGATCACCCTTCCTTTGATATTTATAATAGCCTTAACAATGTTATAAAAGTCGTCATTAATTTTCTCTATCAAGTTTAAAATAGCTTCGGACTCTAACTTTAACGTATTAATAGCGGAATTTTTAATTTCAAATTTTGATTTCACAAATAAATTCTTTAAATTGATATAGATACACGGCAAAAATATGTTATTTTGTTTGTAAGACTTAATTAAAAAATTAAAATTTTCCGAAAGGACGATGGAAATAGAAAAAACTTTATTTGATAACCTTCAGGTTTTCTTTGGTTTCGATGCTTTTAAAGGCGAGCAAGAAGCGATTATTACTAATATATTGCAGGGTAAAGATACTTTTGTGATAATGCCTACAGGAGGGGGAAAGTCGATATGTTATCAACTTCCCGCCATGATGAGTGAGGGGACAGCGATTGTCATATCTCCATTGATCGCATTGATGAAGAATCAGGTCGATCAATTAAGAGCTTTTGGTGGATCGGATGATATTGCCCATTTCTTAAATTCTTCTCTCAATAAGAGCGAAATCGCAAAAGTTAAGCAAGATGTTTTAGATAGAAAGACTAAACTCTTGTATGTCGCACCGGAGTCTTTGTCTAAAGCTGAAAATGTTGAGTTTCTTAAATCAATCCAAATTTCATTCGTTGCAGTAGATGAGGCACACTGTATTTCTGAATGGGGACATGATTTTAGACCAGAATATAGAAAAATACGCCAAGTCATTGATAATATCGGTGAAAATATCCCCATTATTGCATTGACGGCAACAGCTACCCCAAAAGTACAGTCTGATATCCGAAGGAACTTGCAAATGGAGGATGCCGTTTTATTCAAATCTTCCTTCAACAGGACGAACCTGTATTATATGGTGCGCCCGAAAATAGATGTAGTTAAAGAGATCGTCCGATTTATAAAAAACAACACCGGTAAATCTGGAATAATTTATTGTTTAAGTCGAAAGAAAGTTGAAGAAATCGCCGAAATACTTTCTATAAATGGAATTAAGGCATTGCCTTATCATGCCGGTTTAGACGCTAAAAAAAGGGCTGACACTCAAGATAAGTTTTTAATGGAGGATGTGGACGTAATTGTTGCTACAATTGCGTTTGGTATGGGGATAGATAAGCCGGATGTTCGCTTTGTCATCCATCATGATATTCCTAAGAGCATCGAAGGTTATTATCAAGAAACCGGGCGAGCAGGAAGAGATGGGAGAGAAGGATTATGCTTAGCCTTTTATTCCGAAAAAGATATTGAGAAACTTACAAAGTTTATGAAAGATAAACCAGTGGCTGAAAAGCTAATTGGTACACAGATCTTAAAAGAAGTAATCGACTACTCTGAGTCAGCAGTGTGTCGTAGAAAACAAATTCTCCATTATTTTGGCGAAGATTTTGATGCGATAGGCTGTAACAGCATGTGCGATAATTGCAATGCCTCAAAAGTTTACTTTGAAGCTGAGGAGTCACTATTGCAAATACTGGAATTTATCTCATCGGAAGGAGAGAACTTTGACGACTCTCATATCATTAACGTGATGATTGGTCAAAATAATCAACAAGTTTCAGCGTATAAGCACGACGAACATAAATACTATGGAATAGGTAAGGAGCTTGGCGATATCTATTGGAAATCATTAGTACGACAATCGGTTTTAGAAAACTTTTTATATAAAGATGTTGATAATTACGGGTTGTTACGCTTGACTGAAAAAGGAAACCTTTTCCTCAAAAGTCCTTATGGTTTGAAGTTTTTATTGAATCAACCTATGGAAACTGCTGAAAGTTTATCTGAAGACAATTCACAACAGGCGGGTAATACAATAGACAGTCAGCTATTCGTGATGTTGAATGATTTGAGAAAGAAAATTGCCAAACAAAAAAAGCTTCCCAAGTTTGTTATTTTTCAAGATCCATCACTTGAAGAAATGTGTATCCATTATCCAATTACCTTGGATGAATTAAAACAAATTCAAGGTGTGGGTGCAGGGAAAGCGATGAAGTTTGGAAGTCAGTTTGTGGCTTTAATTAAGAAGTATGTTGAAGAAAATGAAATTGAGCGACCACAAGATCTCATTATAAAAAGCACCGCCAACCGTTCGGCATTGAAGGTTTCGATTATCCAGAATGTCGACAAGAAAATAGGACTAGAAGATATTGCTTCTTCTAAAGGACTTACATATGAGGAAATCCTCCGTGAGGTGGAATCTATAGTAAACTCTGGAACGCGATTAAACTTAGGCTATTTTATTGATGAGATGATTGAAGAAGATCGCCAAGAGGAAGTTTATGATTATTTCCTTGAAGCCCAAGAAGACTCAATTGATGTTGCTTTAAATGAGTTAGGTAATGATGAGTATACGTATGAAGAAATTCAATTAATGAGGATTAAGTTTATGTCTGACCTAGGAAATTAGACGTAATCTTGTTTTATTTTTGAAAGCATCAACGATAAATTTTTTTCAAACAAAAGCAAACGTAATATGGGCGATTATAAGCTGACGATCAAAGCTACTGGCTCTAATACCTAACACTAACTAATTCTAAGGACTATCATGATTAGACTATTAGTCAACGAAAACGACAAGTCTTGTTTCATGATAGTTCCATTTCCACGTTAAATACAATTTCCAATGAAAATAAATCCACTAAGGGATATAAAAAATGCAGGCTCCTCCAATTTTTTCTTAATAGCTGGTCCATGCGCAATAGAAGGAGAGGAGATGGCTTTACAAATTGCCGAGAAGATCATCAGAATAACGGATAAGTATAATATTCCTTTTATTTTTAAAGGATCATACCGAAAGGCGAATCGCTCAAGATTGGATTCCTTTACTGGAATAGGGGATGAAAAGGCATTAAAAATCCTAAAGAAGGTTAGCAACACATTTGGCGTTCCAACCGTAACGGACATACACGAAAGTTCTGAAGCGGAAATAGCTGCCGAGTACGTAGATATCTTACAAATCCCAGCATTTCTGTGCCGACAAACAGATTTATTAATTGCGGCTGCAAAAACGGGGAAAATAGTTAATATTAAAAAGGGGCAATTCTTGTCGGCCGGATCGATGAGCTTTGCGGTGGATAAAGTAAAAGAATCTGGAAATAACCAAATTATATTAACCGATCGGGGTAATGTATACGGATATCAAGACTTGATTGTTGACTTCCGTGGTATTCCCGAGATGCAATCTTTTGGGGTTCCGGTAGTAATGGACTGCACACATTCCTTGCAGCAACCCAACCAAAGCTCTGGCGTTACAGGTGGCAAACCAGAATTAATTGAAACGATTGCTAAAGCAGCAATAGCAGTGGGTGCAAATGGCTTATTTATTGAAACACATCCAGAACCCTCCAAAGCTAAATCAGATGGTGCTAATATGTTACAATTAGACTTATTAGAAGGTCTGTTAGCCAAACTAACAAAAATCAGAGAAGCTATCCTTTAGTGGATAGCTTTTGGTTTTTCAGCATTCAGTTCATTAAGTCTTTGACAAGTCTTCAGCAACTTTTTGTGCTTCGTCTAAAACCCTTAACAAATTACCGCCCCATAACAGGGAAATTTCATTTTCTGTATAACCTCTCTTTACAAGTTCGTAGGTCACATTAAAGCTTTCGGATGCATCATTCCATCCATAAATTCCTCCGCCACCGTCAAAGTCGGAGCTGATGCCTACATGTTCAATTCCTATTTTGTCGACCATATAGTCAATATGATCAACAAAGTCTGATACATTAACCGGCTCAGCGAATTTATTTAAAGAGTCAATCTTATTCTTCGCTTGCAGCTTCATATCCTGATATCTTTTGCGATATTCTTGCTGTTCTTCTGGAGATAGGGTGGCAAGTGTACTGCGAGAAAGAATTTCAAAACCCATTTCTTTGGCTTGTTTTATATATTCCTCATTCACTTTTTTTGAAAACGTATTCGCCTTTTCGGTGTTAATATAAGACGCAAAGGCAACTGTTTGGACAACACCACCATTTTCCTTAAGCCACATTAATTGTTCATCGTCTAAGTTTCTACTATGGTTACATAAACTACGAGCGGAAGAATGCGAAGCAATAATTGGAGCTTTGCTTAGCTGAATAATATCGCGCATTGCATCTTTAGACGGGTGCGAAACATCAATCATCATTCCGTATTTATTCATCTCGGAGACTACTTTCTTTCCTAAATCACTAAGACCATTATGCAGCCAGACATTATCCGATTCACCGGTATTAGAATCACTAAGTTGGCTGTGGCCATTATGGGCGAGGGACATATATCTAGCACCTAAATCATAAAACTCTTTTACACGTTCGATCTTAATTGCAATGGGATATCCATTTTCAACGCCTATCATTGCTATTTTTTTACCTTCCTTATGAATTCTCTTTACATCGTCTGAATTTAATGCAAGTTGAATTTGATTGGGTGCAAATTCGGTAGTTAACCGATGGATAGCCTCAAATTTGGCCATAGCTTCTCGATAAGCGTTCTCATAACCATCGGAATCTAATTTTCCCTGTCCAGTATATACAATAAACCAAGCAAGGTCCAGACCACCAATTATCATTTTTGGAAGGGTAACCTGAGCATCCAGATCCTGAGCATAATTATTTGTTTCGGTAAAGTTATTTAAATCAATATCACAATGGGTGTCAACTGTGAGGATTCGTTCATGAATTGCCTTGGCGTCGCGCATTTGCTTTTCATCGGCGGTTACGTTGCATGCACTTAGAAAAGGAAAAAAGAAGAGTGTGAAGTATAAATATTTCATCGTTTATTTAGGTTAAAGATTTTACAGATTGAATATACATGATTTTATTAGTATTTTAATAAATACGGGGTGGTTTGACATGTAATAGAGGTGAGAAATACCGTACTTAACATAATATCAATTATAGTTATTGTATATTTTTTTAAATAGGGTAGATTACGCTAAAGCCAATAATTGATATATAATGGAAAATTCAACCCTTTATTCGTGGTTTGATGAATAATAGGTGTAAAATTTGATTTCGGATATATTAGAATTGAAGGTGTTAAAGTACATTAATTATAAATAAAATTAATAAACATTATTTTTTTTATAATTATTTATTAATTTTGTTGACAATATTAAAATTCAAGATCATGGAATCTCAACCTCTAGAAAATTTTATCCAACAACTGAAAGTCAGAAATCCAAATGAACCAGAATTTATTCAAGCAGTAACGGAAGTATCTGATGACGTATTTCCTTATATGGAAGAATATCATCCAGAATACCTCGATAATAAAATCCTAGAAAGAATCGCTGAACCGGAGCGCATTATTAGTTTTAGGGTTTGTTGGTATTCAGATGATGGTAAAATACAGATCAATAAAGGGTATCGAGTTCAAATGAATAGCGCAATTGGACCTTATAAAGGTGGACTCAGGTTTTCCCCTACTGTCAATTTGAGCATCTTGAAGTTTCTTGCTTTTGAGCAAGTATTTAAAAATAGTTTAACAGGTTTACCCTTAGGTGGTGGTAAAGGCGGTTCAGATTTTAATCCAAAGAATCGCTCAGATCGCGAGATTATGAGTTTCTGTCAAAGTTTCATGACCGAATTATCTAAACACATCGGTGCTGTAGTAGATATTCCAGCTGGTGACATTGGTGTTGGAGAAAAGGAAATTGGATTTCTTTTCGGGCAGTACAAACGAATTAGAAATGAATTTACTGGAGTGATAACTGGTAAAGGTCCGGCTTGGGGCGGCAGTTTCATCAGACCAGAAGCAACTGGTTATGGACTTCTATATTTCGTTGAGTTAATGCTTAAAGACATCGGGGAAAGTCTGGGAGGTAAAACAGTCACCATTTCAGGATGTGGAAATGTTGCACAGTACGCAGCATTAAAGTCTATCTCCCTTGGTGCAAAAGTGATTACTCTTTCAAATAGTTCGGGGGTTCTTTATGATCGAGAGGGCTTTTCTGACGAAAAAGTTAACTTTCTAGTGAACGAGAAAAATAGCGGCTGTAGAGATTTTAAAGAATATACTGCAAAATATCATGCAGAGTTTATTCCGAATAAGAAACCCTGGGATTTCCCTTGCGATATTGCTTTACCTTGCGCTACAGAAAACGAGTTGGATGGGAATGATGCTAGGATGTTGATTGATAACGGTTGTATATGTGTTGCCGAAGGTGCCAATATGCCTAGTACCGCTGAGGCGATATTACTCTTCCAGAATTCAAATATTGCCTATGGTCCTGGTAAAGCGGCAAATGCAGGTGGTGTTGCTGTTTCTGGTTTAGAAATGTCCCAGAATCGGATTGGTCAACGGTGGTCAAGTGAAAAAGTCGATTTCAAATTAAAAAATATTATGCACGAAATACATAATACTTGTGTATTTTACGGCCAAGAGAAGGCGGATCGCGTTAACTACCTGAAAGGTGCTAATATCGGCGGATTTATAAAGGTAGCCCAAGCAATGTCTGCCCAAGGATTAGTATAATTTATGAGAACAATTGCAGAATTACCACACCCAGATTGTAAAATCACCATTTTTTCAATGAACCAGAAATTCATCGTTAAATTTGAACAAGGAAATTTGGAACAGTCATTTAAAATAGCTGAATTAAATGTGACCGATGGCGTGAACGGTATTTTTCAAATTCTAGACGATGAGTTTATAGATCAAGTGGTTTCCCGATTTACAGAAATGAGGCGTGATTTTTCTGACGCTTATGATCGACATGAATAGATAAAAAGATAATTTTCTATTGAATCCTCGGCGAAATTTAAATCCTTAAGATTTTGTCATTCTAGGTGAAATATTCATTGCATTTTGGCTGTAAAACGACTTTATTCGACTTGAGATAGATCGATAAATTTGGGCAAACCAAATTGTATATCTAGAAAATTTATCTAAGTTTGCAATAATGATTGAAATTTACACAGACGGGGCATCTAGTGGTAATCCTGGTCCAGGCGGATATTGCGCTATTTTAAGAAAAGGAGAACACTATAAAGAATTAACAGAAGGATTTCGGAAAACGACAAACAACCGCATGGAGCTCCTTGCTGTAATCGTAGCTTTGGAGGCAATAAAAGGTAAAAACCAACAGGTCACAGTCTATTCAGATTCAAAATATGTCATTGATTCTGTGGAAAAAGGTTGGTTGTTTGCTTGGCTTAAAACTGGATTTAAAGGTAAAAAGAATCGAGATTTATGGTTACGCTTTTACAAGGTTTACCAAAATCATACGGTTAAATTCAAATGGGTAAAGGGACATGCCGGACATCCTGAAAATGAGCGTTGTGATTCTTTAGCGGTATTGTCCTCGAAGGATAAACCAAATTGGAAAATTGATCGCTTCTTCGAGGAACAGGAATTAATAAAGTGATAGCTTCTTGTTTAAAACAACAAACTAGAGTATATCATCACTATAGACATATCGAATTTCATCTCGCAAATTGTATCTGGAAGCCATGACTTCTCCATACGCTCCAGCCGTTCTAATTGCAAAAAGGTCATTTCGCAATGTTTCTGGTAATTCAACTTCTTTAGCAAAACAATCAGAACTTTCACAGATTGGCCCAACGATATCATATTTTATCGGTGCATCTTTCAAGTCGTTTGTATTCGTTTCTTCTAGACGCTCTATTTTATGGTAAGCCTGATATAAAGCAGGTCGCATCAACTCTGTCATTCCAGCATCAAGAATCAAGAAATTCTTTTTTAAGCCTTTCTTTACGTACAGAACTCTGCTTATCAAACTAGCACATTGAGAAACGATAGCACGGCCTAATTCAAAATGAACTTCCTGTCCAGCTTTCCTTTCCAGAAAATTGCCGAAAATCTCAAAATAGCTTTTAAAATCAGGAATTAGATCAGTATCCGGTTCGTGATAATTGACTCCGAGCCCCCCTCCTACATTTAAAACCTTTAAAAAGAATCCACGTTCAAAAAACCAATCGTTTAATTCATTTACTTTGACACAAAGACTTTTAAATACATTCAAATCAAGGATTTGAGAGCCTACATGGAAGTGAATACCTAATAATTCGATGTTTGGATTGCCTCTTATTAGGTCAATACACTCATTTAATTCCCAAGTTTTGATCCCAAACTTATTTTCATCTAATCCTGTAGTGATATAATGATGAGTTTGAGCGTCAACATTTGGATTAATCCTTAATGCTATCCGTGCTTTTCTATTCACCGATTTCGCCAACGATGCAATTACTTCTATTTCTTGAACAGACTCTACATTAAAAGCAAAGATATCTTCACTCAAAGCGATGAGAATCTCTTTGTCCGATTTCCCAACCCCTGCAAAAACAATTTTACTTGCAGGAAATCCTTTTTCAACAGCTTTTAAAACTTCATTTCCGCTTACACAATCTGCTCCAAGACCTGAGTTTTTAATAGCTTCTAAGATTCGTTCATTAAAGTTCGCTTTTAAAGCATAATGAACGTGGAAATTGAATTTCGAAGCATTTGCGTTTACCGCATCTAGGGTCTTTTGAAGAATGTCGAGGTCGTAATAATAAAAAGGTGTTTCCTTAGTTTTAAACTTGGAAATTAAATCTTTCGTAAACATTTTATAGAAAAAGGATTAAAATAACCGATTATGTAAAGACTTAAGGGCCTCTACTTTGTCTTTAGTATCCAGTAGAATAGAAATATTATAATTACTTCCACCGTAAGAGATCATCCGTATGGACAGATGCTTTACCGCATCAAGAACCCGTGCAGCATATCCATGCTTTTCTAAGCCAAAGTCTCCCACAACACAAATGATCGTCTGATCTGTATCGACCTCAACGGAACCAAAGTCGGTTAATTCTTTTGTTATTTCGTTAATAAATTTAGTATCGTCAATCGTTAATGAGATGGCAACCTCGGACGTGGTGATCATATCGATCGGCGTTTTATATCTTTCAAATACTTCAAACACACGCCGCAAAAAACCATAAGCCAAGAGCATTCTAGACGAGTGGATTCGAATAGCCATAATATCATCTTTTGCCGCAATAGCTTTTACACCGTCCTTGGTCTGCCCATCTTTGCTGATCAATGTACCGGCCTTCTCTGGAGCAAGCGTGTTCAAGACACGTACAGGAACATTGAATCGTTGCGCAGGGAATACACTCTGAGGATGTAATATCTTGGCTCCAAAATAGGCTAATTCCGCGGCCTCATCAAAACAAAGGTTAGCAATTGGTTTGGTCCCATGAACAATCCGGGGATCATTATTATGCATCCCGTCAATATCAGTCCAAATTTGAATTTCATCAGCACCGATAGCAGCTCCTATTAAGGATGCGGAGTAATCACTGCCGCCCCTTCTTAAGTTATCAATTTCGCCAAAAGAGTTTCGGCAGATAAATCCCTGGGTAATAAATAATTTATCATCTGGGTTTTCGGCTAGAAGTAGCTTTAAGTTATCGGAGATATGTTTGATAACAGGTTCATTCTCCTCATCAATTTTCATGAAGTCTAAAGCTGGCAAAAGCCTAGACCTTGTGCCAATTTCAGTTAAATAAAAATGGAGTAAAGCAGTGGAAATAAGCTCGCCTTGTGCTAAAATTATTTTCCCTTCAAGAGGTGTAAAAAGCTCATTAGCAAAATCCTTAATAAAATTGAAGTGATAATCGATTAAAGCACTACCATTTTCTAAGCCCTCTTTACTTGAGAACAGCTCATGTATGAAAACCCCATACGATTCATAAAGATCGTCAGTAATTTGAAGGGCTGTATTTTTCTCACCTTTTTCAAATGCGTTAGCTATCTCAACTAACGCATTCGTGGTGCCAGCCACGGCTGATAAAACCACGATCTGTTTTTCATCCGAATCAATTATTTTTAATAAAGATTTGATTCGTTCCGGACTACCGACTGAAGAGCCACCAAATTTTAATACTTTCATTTGCAATTGACAATTTTAGATCAATGTCTTTTTCTTCCGTCTTTATCTTTTAATTGGATACTAAAAGACTTTTAATTATAAGTTGAGCGAGCTCCTCACCTACTCGCTGTTGCGCTTCTGCAGTAGCAGCACCAATATGAGGTGATAAAGATATCTTAGGATGGGTAAGGATTTCCGTTAATGGTGTAGGTTCGTTTTCATAAACATCCAAACCTGCAAATGCCACCTTTCCACTATCAAGAGCTTTTAATAGACTTCTTTCATCGATCACACCGCCTCGGCATGCATTAACTATTCCTACATTGTCTTTCATTAACGCAAACTCCTCATCACCGATCATTGCTTTCCCTAAGAAAGGAACATGTAAGCTGATAAAGTCAGAAGATTTAAGGATTTCATCGAAAGGCACTTGCTTCACCTGCAGATCAACTTTTACATCTCCACTAAAGGTTAAAGTGATTTTTGTTGGAACTTCAATTATATCAAATACTAAAACATCCATGCCCAGCCCTAAAGCTATTTTAGCGGTTTCATGACCAATTCGCCCGTAACCAACAATTCCTAAAGTTTTTCCGCGTAACTCTGTACCTTTAGAATATTCTTTCTTCAATTCTGCGAATTTGGTATTTCCTTCTGAGGGCATTTTGCGTTGAGCATCATGCAAACCTCTCACGCCATTAAATAAATGTGCGAACACAAGCTCTGCAACGGAAACGGAAGAAGCGGCAGGTGTATTAACAACCGAAAGGCCTTTTTCTCGAGCGTACGCAACGTCGATATTATCCATTCCTACACCTCCACGGCCAATTACTTTCAAATTTGGACAAGCATCAATTAAGTCTTTTCTTATTTTGGTTGCGCTTCTTACAGTGACCACATCATAAGCGGGTAATTTATGAACTAATTCATCTTGTGGGATGTGGGTAGTGTCAACTTCGAATCCCGCTTTTTCTAGTATTTCTATGGCAACGGCGTCAATTCCGTCGTTCGCTAAAATTTTCATTAGAATAATTTTTTTAAAGTGGCAATGAAGCTATCATGAGTAATTTATTCATTTCGGTTTGTGACTTTTGTAAACTCATGATGGTTTCATCTGAATATAATTTGTCTTTATTAATTAGTGTTTATAATTAATTTGCATTAATGAGCTCTTTTCACTCGGTTTAAAGGCGAAGCTATCATGAGCACCATATTTTTCACAAATTGTTTTATTTTAGCTGCGTTCAAGAGATCGCTTCGCTAAGTTCATGGCGGTTTGTGAGTTATATTAAGCTCATGATGATTTCATTGTATATATTTTTATTGCAATACTAATATCACTTTCTTTAAAGTTTAGGCATTGTTCTCTTCAAATTCTTGCATGGCATTCACCAGTGCATGAACACTTGAAAGAGGAAGTGCATTATAAAGTGAGGCTCTAAATCCACCCACACTACGATGGCCCTTTAAACCTACCAGATCTCTTTCTTTTACAAGCTCTAAAAAGCTCGCTTCATGATTCGGATTTTTAGTTACAAAAGTAAGGTTCATACGAGACCGGTCATTTACTTCTGCAGCTCCTTGGAAAAGAGAGTTTCTATCGATTTCATCATATAGTGTGCGTGATTTAATAATATTTTCACGCTCCATCTCTTCAACACCACCTAAGGCTTTTAACCATCTAAGATTTAACATGGCAACATAAATTGAAAATACTGGTGGCGTATTAAACATAGATTTGGCTTTGATATGTGAGGTATAATCAAAGATTGACGGAATTTCTCTTCCTGTTTTCCCTAATAGGTCATCTTTGACAATCACAATCGTTAATCCAGCCGGACCAATATTCTTTTGAGCACCAGCATAGATCAATCCATATTTAGAAACATCAATCTTTCTGCTCATGATGTCAGAAGACATATCACAAACGATTGGCATCGATACGTTAGGGATATCAAAAAGCTCAGTACCAAAAATCGTGTTATTTGATGTATAATGAAAATAAGCAGCATCCTCCGAAACTGAATATTCTTTCGGAACATAACTGTAGTTCTTATCTTTTGAGGAGGCGACAACTTCCACTTCACCAAAGAAGCGAGCTTCCTTAATGGCGTGGCTAGCCCAACTACCCGAATCCAAATAAGCTGACTTTCCGTTAAGTGGTAAGAGATTCATTGGTGCCATCGCAAATTGCTGTCTCGCTCCTCCTTGAAGTAATAATATCGAATATCCTTCAGGAACGGCTAGCAACTCCCTAATTAATGCTTCTGTTTCTTCAACTACCGCTTCAAACTCTTTCGTCCGATGACTAATTTCTAAAATAGAAAGGCCTGTGTCATTAAAGTCCAAAACGGCCTCAGAAGCTTTCTTAAATACTTCTTGTGGTAAAATGCAAGGTCCTGCACCAAAATTATGTTTCATATGATTTATTCCTTTTTTGAAGTCAACAAAAATATAAATATTATTTGCAAATTCGCAATAATTAAAGAATTTGATAATGAAAAATACAATAGATTTTTAATTATATGTTAATCTGAAATAAAATGTTAACCAATTTTGCTATAAATGTAAAAAGGAGATACTGGTCTCCTTTTCACATTTATCCATTAAAATTTTTCATTTACGCTTGCAAGCTATCAGGTGTTATCCGCTTTAACTCCGTAATTGCATCCGCAGGATCATCTGCTGAAAACACTGCGTTTCCGGCAACTAAGACATCAGCACCCGCTTTTAATAGCGAAAAAGCGTTGTTGTGATTCACTCCACCGTCTACTTCTATTAACAAATTTTTATTCCGATTAGCAGCCATCATCCGAACTTCCGTTATTTTCTTGTAAGAATTTTCGATAAAGCTTTGTCCACCAAACCCTGGATTTACAGACATCACCAGTACAAGGTCCAAATCATCTATCACTTCGCTTAAAACGGAAGTGGGTGTATGAGGGTTTATGGCAACTCCGGCTTTACATCCCAAATCCTTAATCGCTTGAATCGTACGATGAAGGTGAGTGCAAGCTTCGTAATGTACAGTGATTACTGCCGCACCCAGATCTTTAAATTCTTTAAGATAGCGATCCGGATCAACAATCATTAAGTGAACATCCAATGGTTTTTTTGCATATTTATTGATTGCAGCCAACACTGGAAAGCCAAATGAAATATTTGGCACAAAAAGTCCGTCCATAATATCGATGTGAAACCAGTCGGCATCACTTTGATTAACCATTTCAATATCTTCTTTTAAATTAGCGAAATCTGCTGATAATAAAGACGGAGAAATAAGATGTTTCATTGTATGTATTAAAAAATTAAGAGGGTGTATCAAAAGTTAAACATTACCGTAATTACGAGCTCCAAACCGTTATTGCGAGCGTGCGAAGCAATCTTATAATAGCAAAAACAAAGATTGCTTCGCACGCTCGCAATGACGTATTTCTTAGCTTTAGCGGCTTAATGATACAGCCTCTTTTTATTTAGATTTATTCTTTCTCAGGACGAGGGATCAATACCTTACGAGATAGTTTTAACTTTCCTTGTTTGTCAATGTCCAAAAGTTTTACCGTGACAATCTCTCCTACTTCAAATATTCCATCCATCGTTTCGAAACGTTTCCAATCAATTTCTGAAATATGAAGTAAGCCATCTTTACCAGGCATGATCTCAACAAACGCACCAAACGGCATAATCGATTTCACTTTACCTTCGTAAGTCGCTCCAACTTCGGGTTTGGCAACAATGTTTTTTATACGACCAACTGCATCGTCAATAGCAGCTTTGTTTTCTGCAAACACCTGCACAATACCTTTACCTTCTACTTCTTCAATAGAAATATTGGCGCCGGTTTCACGTTGCATTTCTTGGATGATCTTACCACCAGGTCCAATGATAGCACCAATAAATTCCTTATCGATACTAAAGCTAACAATACGAGGAGTATGGGGTTTGTAATCTTCCCTAGGCTTGGAAATTGTCTTTTGCATTTCTCCGAGAATATGCAAGCGCGCTTCCTTGGCCTGATGTAAAGCTTCTGTTAAGACTTCCCTACGTAATCCGTTCACTTTTAAGTCCATCTGGCAAGCAACGATACCTTTTTCTGTACCAGTTACTTTAAAGTCCATGTCGCCGATATGATCTTCGTCTCCTAGAATATCGCTTAGGACTGCATGCTTGCCTGTCTTTTCATCAGAAATTAATCCCATTGCAATACCTGATACTGCAGAAGATATCTGGATTCCAGCATCCATCAATGCCAACGAGCCGGCACAAACAGTGGCCATCGATGAAGATCCATTAGATTCTAAAATATCAGAAACAATACGGATTGTATATGGATTATCTTCACCTGTAGGGAGAACTTTCTTTAATGAACGCATAGCCAATGCTCCATGACCAACTTCTCTACGTCCAGGACCTCTATTAGGTCTTACCTCTCCCACAGAAAACGAAGGAAAATTATAATGCAAGATAAATTTACTGTATCCATGAATAAAAGCACCGTCGATCATTTGCTCATCATCCTTAGCTCCTAACGTGACGGAAGTCAACGATTGTGTTTCCCCACGAGTAAATACCGCTGAACCGTGAGCCGCAGGTAGGTAATCAATTTCGCTCCATATATTTCGAACCGTACGAACGTCACGTCCATCTAAACGAATACCTTCGTTTAAAATCAAGTTACGAACAGCGTCAGACTGAACTTCACCAAAATACTTTTTGGTTAAAAATAGCGTGTCATCATCAATATCATCTGTGATGAAGTCGGCAATCAATTCTTTAAATTTTGCCGATCGCTCATGTTTTGAAGAACCTGATTTTGCAACTTCATAAGCCTTATCATAAGTCGCTGCATATATTTTGTCACGTAATTCCAAATTCACAGGCTCGTGACTATATTCTCTTTTTACGTTATTTCCAACTAGTTCAGCCAACTCAACTTGTGCCTGAACTTGAATTTTAATAGCATTATGCGCAAACTCAATTGCTTCAAGCATTTCCTCCTCAGAAATTTCGTCAGCTTCCCCTTCTACCATTACGATATCATGGGCACTAGCAGCAACAATAAACTCTAAGCTTGCTTTTTCCAGTTCGCTTTTTAATGGATTGATAATTAATTTTCCATCAACTTTCGCTACACGAACTTCAGATATTGGTCCATTAAAAGGGATATCTGAAACCGCAATGGCTGCAGAAGCAGCTAAGCCAGCCAATGCATCAGGCATGATATCTTTATCGGCAGAAATCAAGCTAATCATTACTTGAGTGTCTGCGTGGTAATCGCTTGGAAATAAAGGACGAAGCGCGCGGTCTACTAATCTCGAAATTAAAATTTCATAGTCAGATAAACGAGCTTCCCGGCGTAAAAATCCCCCAGGGATACGGCCTGCAGCAGCATATTTTTCTTGATAATCTACCGATAAAGGTAAAAAATCAACACCTGACTTTGCCTCTTTTGCAGACACAATAGTAGCTAGAAGCATGGTGTTGCCCATTTTTACAACAACCGCACCATCCGCTTGTTTAGCTAACTTGCCGGTTGAAATCTCAACAACCTCGCGGCCATCGCCGAGGTCAATTGTTTTTTTGAATTCTTTGTAACTCATTTTGTTTCGATAAGATACGGTTTCATCTTAATTCCGTATCAAGGTTAATTATATACATTCTTTTTGTTTCAAAATTAAAAAGCCATCACCGAATTGGGATGGCTTTTCGAAAAATAACTTTGAGATTTATTTAATAATATCTCTTAGTTTTAAGGCTTTGATAATCGCGCGGTATCTTTCGATATCTTTTTTGTATAGGTACGCTAACAAAGAACGACGTTTACCTACCAATTTTTGTAGGGCAAACTGAGTAGAAAAATCTTTTCTGTTTTTCTTTAAATGCTCAGTTAAATGAGCAATACGGTGCGTGAACAAGGCTACTTGACCTTCAGCCGAACCTGTATTGGTTGGAGATTCTGCGAATTTTTCGAAAATCTCGGTTTTGTACTCTTTACTTAAATACATTACTTGAATAATATTAAAGCGTTTATAAATCGGTTAATTGGATGCAAAGGTAAGTTTTTGTTTTTTATAAAACAACCTCTTAAATAATATAAGAGTAGCTCATAGATGAATTTCTATTGATCATTTTTAATCGTTAAATACAAGAAGTCTTCGTATTTTTGATACATGAGTAATTTCTCGCGTTTTAAAACAGAATATGTCGTTCGCCCGGATGATATTGATATGTTTCAACATGTTCATAATAGCAAGTATTTTGATTATGTATTAACAGCAAGATACGATCAAATGCGAGATTGCTATGGTATGACTATGGAGCAGTTTATTTTGGAAGGCTTTGGATGGGTAGTAAAAACCGCTTTCGTCGATTATAAACGGCCATTAAAAATGGGAAATAAATTCACAGTAGAAACCGGAATAGAAAGCATGCATAAAAAAGGTTGTCGGGTAAGCTTTGAAATTAGATTTAAAGAAAACGCTAAAGTTGTTTGTGATGGCTGGTTCGACTATATACTAATCGATCTAAAGTCGGGCAGGTCAACAATTATTAATGAGGAAATGATTAATAAGTATTCAATATGAAAAGCCTTCGTTTTTATTCTTCTTTTATATCGATCCAAAACTTACTGCCTTCTATTGCCAAAGAAGTTTCTTTAAATACAGATCTACTTTCTAATAGTAAGGGTTCCAGATCTCGGTAACGTGCTGAAAAATGACCGATCACTAATTTCTTAGCATTCACAGCTTTTGCAGCTTGTGCTGCTTCAATCGTGGTGCAGTGATGTGTCTCGACTGCTCTAACGTGCATATCTTGCATAAATGTAGCCTCATGGTATAGTAGATCAACGTTCTTTATCGCATCGAAATAGTCCTCGGTATATAGGGTATCCGAACAATAAGCATAGCTACGAATTGCATGAGGGGGCAGCGTTAACTCTTCCGAACGATACATTTCGCCCGTGCTACTTCGAAAGTTTTGACCTTGCTTGATCAAAGGAAAATAAACCGGTGGAATATCCAAATCTTTGATCTTTTCCTTATTCATTCTTGGTAACCCTTCTTTTTCATTAAATCGAAATCCTGTACAAGGAATTCGATGGTTCAATGGGAAACTAAAAACTTGAACATCGTCATTTTGAAAAAGAAAGCTTTCAACATTGCTTTGAGTAAAATGAAAATGCAAAGGAAAACGAAGCTCCGACTGAGAGAATTTTAAATGAAGGGTAATCAGTTCTTCAAGTTCAGGCGGGCCAAAAACATTAATTTCATCTTTTCGGCCACTAAGGTGCATGGAAGAAAGTAAACCCATTAAACCTAAATAATGGTCTCCATGGAGGTGGCTAATGAAAATATATTTTATTTTGTTTCTCTTTATGCCATATTTATTTAGTTGTAACTGAGTTCCTTCTCCACAGTCAATTAAATATAAAATTTCATTTATATTTAAAATTTGTGAACTCTGATTTCGGCCAAAAGCTGGTGTCGCTGAATTACTTCCTAAAATAGTTAATTCAAATTTCATCCCTGGTTGAAGCTATCTCACCAAGAAGGGCCTTTTCGATTTCCTCCATGAAAATTATGTCTTCGGCCTCCAAAATAGTAGGAACACAAATAAGGGTTTCATCCAACTTACAAAGCTCGATCAAATCTAGAATTTTATGATTGGCACGTGCAATTATAAAAACTCCTTTGGCAGCTTTGCAAAGTCTATGCGCTATTAGCGCCGAGCGAAGTCCAGAAGAATCTACTTCTTCTACCTCGGCTAGGTCTAAAACGATATTTCTTTGCCCATCCGTATTAACTACAATAAACTCAGACTTAATTTTAGGTGCTGACGTTCCATCAAGCACTCTTTCATGAGGCTTAATAACGACATATTTCTCATGTCTATCAATAGTTAGTTTCATAATACCCTGTTTTAAATTTATATACTAAGGTAATGATTATACCATAAATTTCTACTTTATTTTCTTTAATGATTTTAAAATATTATTTTCAATCCGCATGAGTGTATCGTTTTCAGTAGGAAATACAAACTTGTCGCCCGTAATGTGTTCATACAACTCGATATAGCGCTCAGAGATGGATTCCACTAATTCATCAGTCATGTCCGGAACCTGTTGACCTTCCTTTCCCTGAAAGCCATTTTCCATGAGCCATATCCTAACAAATTCTTTTGACAATTGTCTTTGTGGTTGATTAGCATGTTGTAGCGCTTGATAAGTCTCTGAATAAAAATACCTTGAAGAGTCTGGAGTATGGATTTCATCCATTAACATGATCCGGTCACCATGTTTCCCAAATTCATATTTTGTATCCGCTAAAATTAATCCTTGTTCAGCAGCCACTTCCGTTCCTCTCTGAAACAATGCCTTCGCATACTCTTCAAGTTTTAAATAGTCTTCCTGGCTAGCAATTTGGCATTCAATTATTTCATCTCGCGATACATTTTCGTCGTGGCCAACTGATGCTTTTGTAGTCGGAGTAATGATGGGTTCAGGTAATTGATCATTTTCCTTTAAACCATCTGGAAGCTTCTCTCCACAGATTACCCGATTACCGGCTTTGTACTCTCTCCATACATGCCCACAGAGGTATCCTCGAATAACCATTTCCAACTTAAAGGGTTCACATTTTAGTCCGATACTCACGTTGGGGTCTGGCACATCAATTAACCAATTGGCTATGATATCTTCTGTTTGTTTGAGCGCTTTGGCGGCAATTTGATTTAAAACCTGCCCTTTATAGGGAATTGCTCTGGGTAAAACAACATCAAAAGCAGAGATCCGATCACTAACCACCATGATCATCAGGTTATTGGAAATTCCATATACGTCGCGAACCTTTCCTTTATAAAAGGAGGTTTGATCTGGCAGGCTGAAATGTGTCTCTTTTATTGCTTTCATATATCGCCGTATGCTTCTAAAATTCGTCTAACCAAGGCATGTCTGACTACATCCTTTCCATCAAGAAAGACGAAGCAGATTCCTTCAATATCATCCAAAAGTTTAATGGCCGTCTTTAGACCCGAATGTTGTTTCTTTGGCAAGTCGATTTGTGTGATATCACCGGTAACGATAAATTTTGCGGTAGGCCCCATTCTCGTTAGGAACATCTTCAATTGCATATCCGTTGCATTTTGAGCTTCATCTAAGATTACAAAACAATTATCTAATGTTCGCCCGCGCATAAAGGCTAAGGGAGCAATTTCGATGATCCTATTTTCCAGGTAATTCTTTAATTTCTCTGGCGGAAGCATGTCGTCTAGCGCATCATAAAGGGGACGTAAATAAGGGTCTACCTTTTCTTTCAAATCACCCGGTAGAAAACCGAGGTTTTCCCCCGCTTCTACGGCTGGACGAGTAAGAATAATCCTCTTAATCTCCCGATTTTTTAATGCGCGTATTGCTAAAGCAACCGCAGTATAGGTCTTTCCGGTCCCTGCAGGTCCAATTGCAAAGAGTATATCATTTTCCTCTATTCCTCTTACAATCTTACGTTGATTAGGTGTTTTCGCCCTTACCACAAGACCATTTGGTCCAAAAACAATAGGCTCACCACCTCCCGAAACATCCTTCTTCGACGCATCCTTCGAATGTTCTTTTTTAATTGTAGCAGTAGGTAGTTCTGTTTCTAATAAATTTTCCAGCTCGGTCATGCTTAATTTATTAAATTGATCGACATGGGCTAAAACCACATGGAAAATCTTATTAAACAGTTCAAGCTCTTTATTATCTCCTAAAACCTTCAGCTCATCTCCTCGTGCAATGATTTTTAATTTCTTGAAATATTTTTTGAAAATTTCAAAATTTTCATTGTTTGGGCCCCAGAGAATTACGGGAGAAGTCGTATCAATATTGATTAGTAATTCATTCAAAATCTTATGTTTAAGTGATCTCCTTCTTAATTTATTAGATCCATTATCTTCATTTAAAAATGATACACAAGATTACAAATAAACATGGACAAAAAAAAGAAGTATAATTCTGCTATTTTTGCAAACGATACTAAAACATGGATAATTTTTAAAGGATACATTGTTAATTATGGGGATTATAACGTTAACTACTGATTTAGGACATACTGACTTTTATCAAGCTGCGCTTAAAGGGAGCCTACTTAATCTTTATCCCACAGTAAATATCGTTGATATTTCACATCAGATACCTTCATTTGATATACAGCAAGCTGCTTTTGTATTAAAAAATGCATATCGATATTTTCCTAAAAAAACAGTCCATTTAATTGGGATTGACTCCGTATACAATAGAAATACCCGATACCTGGCTATACGATATGATGATTATTACTTTGTCGGCACTGATAACGGCATATTTTCGCTGTTATTTGACGGTGAACCTGACGAGGCAGTTGAACTAACAGTAATACAAGATTTAAAATTCTTGCATTTTCCGCTAACTGATATCTTTGCAAAAGCAGCTGTATATTTAGCAAAGGGTGGCAAATTGAGGGATATCGGAAGTCCAGTTCATCACATTGAACAACGCGCTGTTGTTCAACCTGTAATTGATAAAGACACAATCAGGGGAAGAGTGATTTACATTGATTCGTTTCAAAATATCATTACCAATATTACGAAGGAGCTTTTTACTGAAGTCCAAAATAATCGACCTTTTACTTTACATTTCCGCCGAAATGAAACCATAAATCAACTATCTTGGCATTACAATGAAGTGCCTGAAGGTGAAAAATTGTGTCTCTTTGGAATAAGTAACCATTTGGAAATCGCTATCAATAAGGGAAATGCAAGCGGTTTATTAGGATTACACATAGGTGACATAGTAAGAGTCGACTTTGGCTGAATTTAGGTATCTTTGTTTTTTACCTAAAAAGTGGATTTATATCATCGAAAATAGAATACAATAATTTAAAATAAATAAATGGCAAAGAGAAGTCGAGCTGGAAATGAAGATTTACCAAAAGCGAAAATCAATAAAAAAAGTCTGGAACATGTAAGAAGATTACTAAAATACATTCGCCCCTACCGATTTGTATTTATCATTGGTATGATCTTTCTTTTTTTATCTAGTGTAACGTTATTGGCCTTCCCTGCTTTATTGGGTGCAATGATTGATGCGGCTCAAGGGAAGCAAAGCTATGATTGGCTGCCCGCAAGCATCTCAACGATCGGTTTAATCTGTTTTGCAGTATTATTCTTTCAGTCAGTTTCCTCATTTTTCCGAATTCGACTATTTGTAGAAGTAGCAGAAAAGTCAATTACTGATATTCGCAAAGATACCTACTTTAGATTGATTACCCTACCCATGGATTTTTTCACTAATCGTCGCGTAGGAGAATTGAATAGTAGGCTATCGGCAGATTTAACTCAGATTCAAGATACCATGACAACCACGCTGGCTGAGATGATCCGTCAGGTAATTTTACTTGCAGGTGGGATTGCATTTTTATTTATCGTTTCCGTTAAACTTACACTGTTAAATTTAGCTATTTTACCTCTTCTCATTGTTGCGGCGGTTATATTTGGCCGTTTTATCCGCAAACTTTCAAGGGAAGCACAAGACAAACTTGCAGAATCCAATACGGTCGTTCAGGAAACACTACAAGGGATCAGTAACGTAAAGGCTTTCGTAAACGAATCTTATGAAGCCAACCGCTATCAGAACATTTTACATCAAGTGGTGAAAATCGCTTTACGGGGCGGAACCTTTAGGGGAATATTTGCCTCCTTTATCATTTTCTGTTTATTTGGTGCCGTTGTTGGTGTGATATGGTATGGCTCTGTTTTAGTATTAAATGGAGAAATGACCGTGGGAAATCTTACTACTTATATTTTATATTCCATTTTTGTAGCCGGATCGATGGGCAGTTTTCCTGAGCTTTATGCCAATATCCAAAAAGCCGTTGGAGCAAGCGAACGGGTTTTAGAACTTATGGAAGAGACACAAGAAGAAGTTTCCATCAACCAAGCTGACAACGAAGTAAAAGTCGTTATCAACGGAAACCTTGCTTTTAATAAAGTATCATTCGCCTACCCTTCCCGAAAAGATATTCAAGTATTAAAGGACATTACATTCTCTGTAAATGCTGGTGAAAAGTTGGCGATAGTGGGTCCTAGTGGAACTGGAAAGTCTACATTAGCCTCCTTGATTCTAAGATTTTATGAACCTCAGGCAGGAGAGATTCTATTTGATAATAAAACTGCAGAGTCGTACGCATTGACTGATATTAGAAATCAGATCGCTATTGTTCCTCAGGATGTTTTACTCTTTGGTGGAACCATTCGAGAGAATATAGCCTACGGGAAATTGAATTCAAGCGCTCAAGCCGTAGAAGAAGCCGCGAAGCGCGCAAATGCCCACGAATTTATCTTAGGCTTCCCTGAAGGCTATGAGACATTGGTTGGAGAAAGAGGAATAAAACTATCCGGTGGTCAAAGACAGCGTATTGCTATTGCCCGTGCACTTTTAAAAGATCCAGCAATTTTGATCCTTGACGAAGCAACTTCATCCTTAGACTCAGAATCAGAGCGTTTAGTACAAGAAGCTTTAGAAGAGTTAATGAAAAACAGAACCTCCATTATCATTGCACATCGCCTATCAACAGTTAGACAAGCCGATAAAATTATTGTCATCGATGGCGGATCAGTAATTGAGAGTGGAACCCATGATGAACTAATCACTCACGAAAAAGGCTTATATAAGTATTTAACTGAACTGCAGTCAGATACCAAGAATAAGGAAGTGATCTCCTAAAGTCTTAGGAAAAGAACGGATAAGAAAAGTAGTGGCGAAATTCTTATATTAGAGGGTCAAAAGATTTTCAGTTTTCTCATAAGGGAGAATCAGTTTTATGACCCTCGGTTTTAACAATACTCTGATTAAGATAATCATCTTCAATCAGTCCGTCGCGCATTCTTACAATTCTATGTGCATGCTGGGCAATATCCTCTTCATGCGTAACCAAAACGATGGTATTTCCTTTGGAATGAATTTCTTCGAGTAAGCCCATTATTTCTATTGAGGTCTTGGTATCAAGGTTTCCTGTAGGTTCATCAGCAAGGATAATAGACGGATTATTTATCAAAGCTCTTGCTACCGCTACGCGCTGACGTTGTCCACCGGACAATTCATTTGGTTTATGATGAATTCGATCACCTAAGCCCACGCTTTCCAATGCATATTGGGCTTTTTCTGACCTCTCCCTTTTTCTCATCCCGGCGTAGACCAATGGAAGAGCAACATTATCTAAAGAAGTTGACCGTGGTAATAGATTAAAGGTTTGAAAAACGAAGCCGATTTCTTTATTTCTGACTTCTGCAAGCTCATTTTCCGTCATGTCACTAACCAGGTGATTGTTCAGATAATATTCCCCTCGAGTGGGCGTATCCAGGCAGCCCAAAATGTTCATGAGTGTAGATTTTCCAGAGCCAGAAGGTCCCATCAGCGCTACAAATTCGCCTTTTTTAATCGTTAATGAAACCGACTTAATAGCATGAATCGTTTCCGCACCAATCACATATTTCCGACCAATATCGGTTAGTTCAATTAAAGCCTTTTCTTCCATCTTTATACGAGTAAATTGTTTTTTTTAATGGTGATGAAGCGATCATGGGTGACTATTCTTTTCAATTGCAAGAATTGCAAAATCATGATGATTTCATTCGTTTGTTAATTAGAGTCCAAAGTTCTTAAATTGTTACCAGTTGTGGCTTCCAAATATTTTGAAAAGACTCATAAATCTCTTCTCGAAACTCGTTTGCATTTACAAAGCCTCCTGGATCTACTGGTTTGAGGATGGTAATATGGCATGAGCCTGGAGATGTTCCAAATGTTGCCCCATCATCCCAATAGAGTTTCCAGGCATCATGAATAATAACCGGAAGGATGGGAACATTAGCTTCCTGGGCTAATTTAAACGCCCCAATTTTAAAATGATTTAATTGCGGAGGAAAATGATCATCAATACCACCCTCAGGAAAAATAGCGATCGATTTTCCCTTTTCTAAAAGGGCCAATGCTTTTTTGAACGCACGGAAAGAAGCAATTTTACTTGATCGCTTTACAGGAATATCGATAGTTTTGAAAAACAAACCCGTAACAGGATTCTCTAACAATTCCTCCTTGCCCATAAAGGAACAATCGATATTGCAGGAAATCATTAAAGCAGTGATGTCCAAATTAGAAGTGTGGTTGGCACAAATGACATAATTTCTAGACCAGTCAACCTTTGTTTCTGTTTTTATTGTGAATTTAAATCCAGCAAACGATGCGCTTTTGGTAGCGATCCACCGTCTCCATCTAACCAATTGGGAATAATGGCGGTCCTTATCTTTTTTGTAGTACCATAAAACAGGGTAAGCCAGAGCAAAGAAGAACAGAACCCATCCTAGATAACAAAGCCGATGAAGTTTGTTTAAAAAGCTTGATTTTATTTTAATCAATTTAGATTTCACCATGCACGAGTATGTTTTCTGCCCTTCCACTTTTTTTTAGTAGATAGTAGTGAGATTTTATTGCCTGATAAAACGGATAACACGTATAAGGCAGGTTATACTCGTGTGCATACCGACGAATAATAGGCGTTATTTTAGGGTAATACGTATGCGCTACCCCCGGAAATAAATGATGAGCAACATGGTGTGTGAATCCGCCAAAAAGAAAGTTGGCAAATTTACTATCGGCACTAAAATCTTTGGTTACAGTCATCTGGTGTAATGCCCAAGTCACATCCATCTTTCCATCTTGTGGAGGTAAGGGAAAAACGGCATCTTCATCAACGTGTGTCGAGATCAATGCAATAACACCTAGAAGACTAGCAGAAACGTGCATGCTAAGCCAGGCGATAAAAATGACATACCAGGGATGATTTAACACCAGGATCGGGATAATGACCAGGTAAAAAATATTAAAAAACTTGGCAGCAAAAAGCTTGATATATTCTATTTGCGGAATCGATAATATACGTTTTACATAATTATCCTTCGTTCCAAAGAAATCTTTAAAGTCCCGAATAAATAACCAGTTTAATGTATAAAACGGGTAGATGAACCACATGTAAATGTGCTGGTATTTATGTATGTTCCGATAAGGGCTGTCAGGAAAAATACGTACGATATCACTTTGCTTTATATCTGTGTCCCAATTCTGTACATTAGGGTACGGATGATGAAGAAGCAAATGTCGTTTCGACCATATGTAGCTATTGCTACCAAACAACTCTAATACATTCATAAAAAGGTGATTATTTTTCTTGCCTTTAAATACCGCTCCATGGGCAGCATCATGGAAGGCATTGATAAATAAAACAATCGTCGACCAACCCAGTACGATGTAAAATAAGAATAGTAGAAATAACGAGTTTCCGAAAAGCAAAATACATAAATAGATCGCAAAATAGGCAAAAAGCAAAGCAAAGGATTTTATTATATTTTGTCTTTGTATGGATTTATCATTCAATATATTGTCTTGAACTTCTCTTTGTAGCTTTTTAAAAAAATCATCGGAGTCGGCTTTTTTATAAACAGGCTTTATCATGATACATTTTAATTAATACATTGATCTCAAACAAAAATAAGAAAATAAATCACTCGATTAGTCTTTAGTTTGAATGAGGGCGACGGCATATAGCATAAACAGGTTTATTTAAGCAAAAGTTTCATTCCATTGATAATTGAAAAGCGCGCGCTACTTTTAGACAATATTTCTGTATTTTCGCAAACTATGGAAACAGTTGTTAGCGGTATTAGGAGTACCGGAAATTTACATTTAGGAAATTACTATGGGGCAATTAAGAACTTTATACAAATGCAAAATGAGTATAACTGCTTCTTTTTCATCGCCGATTGGCATTCATTAACTACTCATCCTACTTCTGCCGAGCTTCATCAAAACGTTCGAAATGTGGTAGTCGAGTACCTTGCTGCTGGCATCGATCCGGAGAAGGCTACGATTTATGTTCAGTCTGATGTTCCTGAAATTATAGAATTGTATCTTTATTTAAACATGAACGCCTATATGGGCGAGCTGGAAAGGAGTGCATCTTTTAAAGATAAAATCAGAATGCATCCAGAAAATGTAAACGCTGGCCTATTAACATATCCTGTCCTCATGGCAGCCGATATTTTGATCCATCGTGCAACAAAAGTTCCGGTAGGAAAAGATCAAGAACAACATTTAGAGATGGCTCGCACCTTCGGGAATCGCTTTAATCGTTTATATAACAACGAATATTTTCCCGAGCCCTATGCCTTCAGCTTTACTGAAAAGTTAGTAAAGATCCCTGGGTTAAACGGTACGGGAAAAATGGGGAAATCTGAAGGGGAGGGAAATGCTATTTTTCTAGCAGATACACCAGAGGCTATCCGCAAAAAAGTGATGAAAGCCTTGACTGACGCAGGTCCCACAGAAGAAAATCAAGCAAAACCGGATTATATTCAAAATCTTTTTGACATTATGAAAATTGTTTCATCTGAAGATACGCTTCAGCATTTTGACGAACTTTATTCAAAATGTCAAATCCGATATGGCGACTTCAAGAAGCAACTGGCCGAAGATATTATTCTTTCAACAGCGCCGATTCGAGAACGAATAGCGGAAATTGGTCAAGATGAAGAATACTTAAGAAAGACAGTAAATAGAGGCGCTGAGAAAGCTCGTGAATCCGCAAGAAAAACAATTGGGGATGTTCGAAATATTATAGGAATTAAACCTTTTTAAAATATTAAAATGCACATAGCAGTTGTTGGAAATATTGGAGCTGGAAAAACCACATTAACAGGTCTTTTAGCTAAACATTTGGGCTGGGAGCCGCAGTATGAAGCCGTTGACCATAACCCCTATTTAGAAGATTTTTATAATGATATGAAAAGGTGGTCGTTTAATTTACAAATCTACTTTCTTAACAGCAGGTTCCAACATATGATTGAGCTTCAGAAAAAGAAAGAGAACATCATTCAAGATCGAACCATTTATGAGGATGCCTATATATTTGCAGAAAACCTTCGCGACATGGATTTGATGAGTGCTCGTGATTTCGAAAACTATAGTGCCATCTTCGAAAGTGTATTACAATTTATTAGACCACCGGACTTATTAGTTTATTTGAAAGCCTCCGTTCCTACCCTTGTGGATAATATCCAATTAAGGGGGAGAGAATATGAAGCAGGTATACGTTTAGATTACCTTTCTAAATTGAATGATAAATACGAAAAATGGATCAATAGTTATCAGGACGGTAAATTATTGATCTTGGATAAGGACAGATTAGATTTTGCAAACAATGCTGAAGACATGAGTTTCGTGCTGCAACAAATTGATCGAGAAATTAACGGCCTCTTCTGATTTTTAAGAAAACCGAGTACAGCCAGTTCGAATACCAAGAACCGAACACTCATTAATATCTATTTCAATGAACATTATTGCCGTAATACCAGCTCGTTTTGCATCGATCCGCTTTCCGGGAAAACCCCTAGTAGAGATCGACGGAAAATCAATGATACAGCGAGTATATGAACAAGCACAAAAAGTAAAATCTTTTTCCGAAGTCATCATTGCAACCGATGATCGTAACATTCAGCAACATGGACTTGGCTTTGGCGCCAAAGTAATGATGACTTCAGATAAGCATCGCAGCGGAACCGATCGTTGTGCTGAAGTCGCCACGCTTATTCCTGACGCTGAAATCATTATTAACATACAGGGCGATGAACCTTTTATTAATCCTCTGCAAATAGAAGAGCTTATCGAATGTTTTAAAGACGGGGCGACCACTATCGCCACGTTAGTAAAAAGAATTATGAGCGAAGAAGAGCTATTTGATACGAGTACACCGAAAGTGGTTATCGATAAAAATCTAAAGGCGTTATATTTTAGTAGAAACACCATTCCCTTTCAGCGAAATGTTCCAAGAGAGCAATGGTTAAGCAGTCATACTTACTATAAACATATCGGAATTTATGGGTTTAGAGCAACTACTTTGAAAGACATTACTTCCCTTCCAACCTCATCATTAGAATCAAGCGAATCTTTAGAGCAATTGAGATGGTTGGAAAATGGGTACACCATACAAACAGCAATTACAGAATTTGAATCCTTTGGAATCGATCATATGGAGGACATTGAAAAAGTGTTAAAACAAATTAAAAATCAAAACCTCTAATCTCCGTTTGGCGTTTTTATGCCTATATGGTGATAAACGGTTTTCACAATTATCAAAGTAAATCATTTATAGCTTATGAATTTCATTATTAAAAGAGCGATCGCGTTAGTTGGACTAGTTGTAGTCGCCTTCAGTGCCCCTTCCTTCGTAAACTTTGATGAAGGAATGTTCCCGCTAAGCGACTTAAATCGGATTGACCTTAAAAAAGCGGGGTTGAAAATTGATCAAACAGACATCTTCAATCCAGGCCACGTAGGATTAGTGGACGCTTTGGTACGTGTTGGCGGGTGCACGGGTTCTTTTATTTCCGAGGAAGGATTAATCATTACCAATCATCATTGTGCTTTTGGTGCTGTCCAATTAGCAAGTTCTCCTGAAAATGATTACCTGACGAACGGATTTGTAGCAAGATCACGTGAACAAGAGATTGAAGCAAAGGGATTAACTATCCGTATTACAGACAGTTATGAAGATGTATCGTCGAGGGTTTTGGCAGTTGCTAGTAATGCTAAGACACCTTCGGAGCGCATTCAAGCCATTGCTCAGGAAAGCAAAAAAATTGCTGATGAAGCCGAGAAGAAAGATCCTTCCATCAAAGCGGAGGTCTCCGAAATGTTTATTGGTAAAAGTTATGTTCTTTTCCGTTATAAGACGATTGAAGACGTGAGATTAGTTTACGTTCCTCAACGTAGCATAGGTGAGTTTGGAGGAGAAGCCGATAACTGGATTTGGCCTCGCCATACCGGTGATTATTCCTTTTTAAGAGCCTATATTGGCGCAGATGGCAAGCCTGCAAAATTTTCAAGTTCAAACGTTCCCTATAAACCCAAAAAGCATTTAACCATTAACCCTAATGGAGTTAAGGAAGAAGACTTTGCATTCATTCTAGGATATCCAGGTAGAACATTCAGGCATCGTCCTGCACAATATATCGAGTATCAAGAAAAGTATCTGTTGCCATACACAGCATCTTTGTTTGGCTTCCAGAATGAAGTAATGCGTGAAGCAGGCCTACATGATAAAGCTACTGACATCGCGTTGGCAACCAGAGTCCAAAGGAATGCCAATGTCAGAAAGAATTATCAAGGCAAAATGAAAGGCTTAAAGAATATCAATTTAGTACAGCAGAAGAAAGATGAAGATGCGGCATTACTTGATTTTATTAATGGACGTCCGGATTTAAAAGCGAAATATGGTTCATTGATGTCTGATATCGATAACCTTTATCAAGCGATTTTCCAGGATGCAGAACGGGAACTTTGGTTTGGACAGATTTACAATAGTACAAGTTTATTAAATATTGCCAGACAGATTAATGGCTTCAAAATAAATATGGAAAAAAGTTCTAAACCTAATGAGTTCTTCAATGAAAACGCTCCTAGATTAAAAGAAATGCTAAAATCCATATATGGAACTTACCGTCAAGAAGTAGACTTACAAATTTTGGAGAAAATGCTCGAAGATGCGAAGAGTCTTCCCGCAGATCAGAGAATTGCAGCCGTAGATGGATTAAAGACCTCATCTGAAATTCTTTTGAACAATACAAAGTTAAAGGATGAAAACTATGTATTGACTACCCTTTTAGCATCAGCTAATAGCTTGAAAGACTATTCTGATGAGTTATTGAAATTTCAAGTTGATCTGAACAATCAGGCTCAGGAAATCCAGCCAGAGCTTGCTAGACGAGAAGGTGTGCTCAATCAGTTAATGGGTGATTATGTGGAGGTAAAAGAGCAGTTTCAACAAAGAAACTTCATTCCGGATGCGAACAGCACCTTGCGCTTAACTTATGGTTATATTCGTGGCTATTCACCTGAAGACGCGGTTTACATGAGTCCCTTTACCACCATTAAAGGCGTAGTGGAGAAAGGAAGATCAGGTTTGCCTGAGTATTCCTATCCTGAAAGTATTTTACAAGCCTGGGAAGCAAAAAATTTCGGCAAATATGAAATGAAAGAACTTGGAGATGTTCCTGTAAACCTATTATACAATATGGATACTACTGGTGGAAACTCTGGATCTCCTATCATGAATGCTAATGGAGAACTGATTGGGGTAAACTTCGATCGAGCCTACGATGCAACCATTAATGATTTTGCATGGAACGAAAGCTATAGCCGCTCTATTGGCGTCGATATCCGCTATGTATTATGGGTTGCCGATAAAATTGACAATGCCGACTTTTTGTTGAAGGAAATAGGACTTTAGTTCTTGCTCCACTAAGCCTTATTATTACTTTTTAATTAACCCGTATTTGTGATGAATTTAATCGTATCGCGAATACGGGTTAATTAGAAAGTCATTCCCTAGACCTGATTTTCGTCTGATAATTACTTGTAAGTTGAACGGGACTGTATAAAATTCTATCGTTAAGAACATATCTCTCTTTCTTAATAAAATCATTGCTTATCAAAGACAAGCTAGCGTCGAAAAAGGATGCTTTCACCCCTGATAGCTCTTGAATATCATGTATGAAATTATTTGATGTCCCTACCGTTTCTTTTCTTTCTGTAAGTCGGTTATATAAATCCGGATTATTACGAACGTAATGATCCGATAAGTAGAACATAAAAGGGATCTCACACATATCATTAGTAAAGTTTTCTGGATTATGCCCGTAAACGATATCCTCTCCGTGGTCAGAAAAATAACTAACGATACCAACATCATTTTTTTTGGCTATTTCAATAAACTGGTTAATAACCCAGTCATTATAAAGAACCGAATTTAAGTAATGATCTTTATTTCTATCCTTCGATTGAAAATGGTTAAATTCTAAAGGGTATTTATCTTCATAGTTTCGATGTGAGCCTAAGAGGTGTAAGAAAAAAATCTGTTTTTCCTGAGGATCACTATTCGATATAATATTGTCAAAGACTTCAATTAAATCGCCATCATGATAATCTTCAAAAATAATATCTCGTGTCTTAAGGCTCTTTTTAGATATGGTAAAATAAACCGAATCAGCGGAATTTGCAATTACAGATGTCGATGTGTGATATTCTCCTAAAGGATAATCATTTGATAGCCAAAATGATTTATACCCGGCTTTATTAAATAAGTCAAGAATTGTAACTGAATTTAAAAAGGAGATTCCGTTATCCTCTGTAGCGGTAGTTAATACTTTTTGAAGAGATTTAACGGTCGTCACTTCTGTAGAAATAATATCGTTAAAATAAACAAGCCGACCTTCAAGAGTATCTGATGAGAGATGTAATAGATTAGGCGTGGTATTCTCTTCAAAGCCATAAAGACTCATGTAGTTTCTATTTAACGATTCTCCAATGATAATAACAATTTTATTGGGTCCCTCATTTTCGATAATATCAAAAGAAGTATTTAATCCATTCATTCTGGCTTCGACCAATCCTTTAAACTCTTTTTTTAACTCAGAATAAGAAATGTATTCCGTTAACACCGCTCCAATAGGTCCGTAAATCGTCGATAAAAAAAATGAAATGAAAAATAGTAAAATGAGCTTACTACTTACTTTTATTGGGTAATCTTTGATTTTAACTCTCAAAAACAGAATTGATGATGAAAGAATAAACAACAACACAAAAGCATGTCCTAAAGTAAAGCTTGTGAAAAGATATTCTTTTGATTCTATTGGATTTGACATAAAAACCACTTTGATTAAGTCCCTGCTCACAATGGTTTTTTCACTTATATAGTACATGATCACTAAAATACTCAATGAGCTAACCAATAAAGCGATAACAAAAATCAATTTCGCAACTGAAATTCTTGAATGATATAGGATTAGACCAGAATAAAGGAAACAGAACGTGGCAGGTAAAAAAACTCCATACTGAGAGATAGATGGTACCAATAACCATGATATAAAATAAAAGCATAGCATTAGGATCAATAATAAGAACAGCTGCCAAGTCAATTTAAAATGCAAAATTTTAGACGCGAAAAATAATATGCTGATGACTCCCAAGGAAAACCACGAAAAATATTGATAGGTAACGTTCGTTATGGGTTGAGTTGATGTTATTATTCCATATACCGTGCAAATAACAAACACGGTAATTAAATAGGTATTTTTGAATGTAAGCATTTAAAAAAATTATCAATTACCGACTAGTCTGCGTTTTTTTTTTACTTAATACTCTATATTTCAGGAATTTACTCCCGCTTTAATTCGGATCAACTGTTATCTGATAGGTTTAAAAATTGCAGTTGTATCAACTTTACCCGTACGTTCCAGACGAACATTTATTTAATGTTACTAACCTAATACTTTTTCCGTAAATTATAGCAGTTTTAGAGAAATTATTATTTAATCTTTGATTCTATCTTGAAACAAAGTAATGTGGCTTGATGCAAAGTAATGCGATGCAGATCTATTTAGTCACGCTAAACGTGATTAGCAACATTGAATAATGGTTATGTCTCCATTTCCTATAGAGAGTAAATCATTACTGCGTGGCTGTTATGTTGCGGGGTATTTTAGTCCATTGTTTGCACCAATTCAGTTAATACTCCCGCAGCGTCCTTAGGATGCACAAAGCATACCCATTTATTATCCGCCCCCTTTTTGGGTTCCTCATTCAATAGACGGAAGCCGCCATCTTGTGCCAAGCGTTTCATCTCCTTCTTAATATCATCCACTTCATAGGCAATATGATGGATCCCCTCTCCTCTTTTTTCAATAAAAGCGGCAATACTGCCCTGATTATCTATCGCCTCCAAGAGTTCAATTTTACTTTCTCCAACTTTAAAAAAGGCTGTTTCCACATGTTCAGAAAGAACGGTTTCTCGTTTGTAACAGGCGGTTTGTAGAAGAAGTTCGTATTTTAGAATGCTTTCCTCTAGGTTTTTTACGGCAATACCGATATGTTCGATTTTGTTCATACTCAATTTTGAAACTAAGATTACAAATATTAATCGATTATTCTTCAAAAATAAATAACTTCGTAAATATGGCGATACCTATTTATCTTGACAATAACGCTACTACAGCTCTTGATCCAGAAGTGTTAGAAGAGATGATTCCCTACTTTTCAGAACACTACGGGAATGCTGCCAGCACTAACCATCGTTTTGGTAAAAAGGCCGCGGAGGCGGTCAACACCGCCCGATTAAGAGTTGCTAAATTAATCAATGCTTCCGATAAAGAGATAACCTTCACCTCTGGAGCGACCGAAGCAATCAACTTAGCGATAAAAGGAGTGTTTAACCGGTATCAGTCTATAGGCAAGCACATCATCACCTGTCAAACCGAACATCGTGCCGTTTTAGATGTCTGCCACTATTTAGAAAAAAAAGGAGCTGAAATAACCTATTTGAAAGTCGATTCAGCAGGTCAACTTAACCTTGATGAATTGCAAAGAGCCATTCGGAAAGATACCATTTTGATATCCATTATGTATGCAAATAATGAAACTGGTATCATTCATCCGATTCCTGAAATAGCCCAAATTGCCAATTCCAACAAGGTTTTGTTTTTTTGTGATGCTACTCAGGCTGTCGGAAAATTGCCCATATCAGTTTTAGAACCTTCCATCGATATGCTGGCATTTAGTGCACATAAAATGCATGGTCCTAAAGGGATTGGTGCCTTGTATATAAAGCGAAAGAGTAGACGAATTCAACTTGAACCTCTTCTTCATGGAGGTGGTCAAGAGAGCCATCTTAGGGCTGGAACATTGAATGTGCCGGGTATCGTTGGTTTTGGCGCCGCAGCATTAAAAGCACAAAAACTGATGCTCACCGACAGCATGCGTTTAAAGGAATTAAGAGATCAACTTGAGGAGGAAATTTTAAAAATTGAACAAACATTCAGCAACGGATCAAATACAAATCGCTTAGCTCATGTTTCCAATATTGCGGTCCGTTTTTTAAAAGCCGAGCAGCTCATGGCAAAAGTTGGTAACATTGCTATGGCTTCGGGTTCCGCTTGCTCTACAGGTTCCCTAGAGCCCTCTCATGTTCTCTTAGCAATGGGATTGGAAAAAGACGATGCCCATGCTTCCTTACGCTTAAGTTTAGGCAGGTTTACAACTAAAGAGGAAATAGAAATTACCATCCGCCTCTTAAGAAAAGAAATAACAGTTCTTCGTAAACAATCGCCAATATGGGAGCTTTATGAAAAAGGAATGATTAAGTAGTTTTAATTCTTCCTTAATAATGCCGATATTTGTATAAAATAAAAGATATTATGATCACGATAACTGATAAAGCAAAAGCAAAGATTGACGAGGTAATGAGGGTTGAAAATTATGATCCTTCCTATTTCGTTCGCGTTTCTGTAGAAAGTGGCGGCTGTTCAGGATTGAGTTATAATTTAAACTTTGATAATCAGACTCAAAAAGATGACCAAGAGTTTGAGGATAAAGGAGTGAAGTTAGTCTTGAATATAAAGTCCTTTCTTTACCTAGCGGGTACCGAGCTCGACTTCTCTGATGGACTAACAGGAAAAGGCTTTGTATTTAACAATCCAAATGCTTCTCGTTCTTGTGCCTGTGGAGAAAGCTTTGCCGTATAATTAGGTAAGGGAACGAGGATTCATAAAAAAAATCAGGTGTTCTCAGATTATTATTTTATGTTTGCTTTAGGTACAAAAATCCAAAAGCAATGAATCCAGTTCAGCCAGGCATGACCATTCCGGATTTACTACGGAATGTGGTAAATAACATTCATTCTGAAAGTCATCCATTCCTTTTACATAAAGTAAACAATCGTTGGGAAGAAATCACGTATAAAACGGCATTGGGTACGATTGATGCAATCGCTGCCTATTTTTTGTCCATTGGCGTCAAAAAGGGTGATCGATTGGCATTACTTATTGAAAATAGTCCTCAATACGTTTATTTCGATCAGGCTATTCAGCAAATCGGAGCCATTAATGTTTCCATTTACCCTACCCTTCCTGAAAGCGAAATTGAATATATTTTGAATGACTCAGGTGCGAAGGCGATTTTAATAGGAAGTCCGTTTCTATTAAAGAAGCTGATGAAGATTGTCAATGATTGTCCGGCAATCACACGTGTAATACCTGCTTTTTTAGGGTTTCAAAAGATAATGAAGCAAGACCTACAAGCCGGAGTAATTTCTTTATCTGACGTCATTGAACAAGGACAACAAGCGTTACCTGACTATCAGCGGGCTATTGTTGCTTGTCGCGAAAGCATTTTGACCAGTGATATCTCTACGTTAATCTATACCTCGGGTACTACCGGAGTTCCCAAGGGTGTTATGCTGACGCACAGCAATTTAGTAAATAATGTGCGTGTTGCCTTAGATCAGATTCCTGTTATTGGTCAAGACGAACTCTTTCTTTCTTTTCTACCTTTGTCTCATGTTTTTGAACGTACGGCCACTTATCATGTTTGCCTAGCTACCGGAAGCAGAATAGCCTTTGCTGAGAGCTTAGAATTGTTGGCCAGAAATATGGAAGAAGTAAAGCCGACGGTCTTGAACTGTGTTCCTAGGCTATTGGAACGTATTTACGAGAAGGCGATGAAAAGCGGGACGGAATCTGGAAATATAAAAGCGAAGATATTTACCTGGGCATTAGAAGTTGGACAAAAATACCGCGAAACAACAGAAAAGGGAAAGACGCCTGGGTTCTTTTTATCTACTCAAAAATCAGTCGCTGAAAAATTGGTTTTTAGCAAAATAAAGGAAAAAACAGGCGGTCGATTAAAATTTATGATCTCGGGTGGTGGTGCCCTTCCCAAAAATGTAGGGGAGTTTTTTGGTAACCTGGGTATTAAGATATTAGAAGGGTTCGGTTTAACGGAAACTTCACCAGTAGTAGCGGTTACAGAATACGATCGACAGGTATATGGAACGGTAGGACGAGTGTTACCCGAATTGGAAATAGCCATCCAAAATCACGAAACAAGCGAAGTATATACCGTTCAGACCTATGAATCCTTTCATCCCGAATTTGAATCTCCTGAAGGAGAAATCATTATTAGAGGCCATTGCATTATGAAAGGCTATTGGAACAAACCTGAAGAAACGGCCAATGTAATCGATTCCGAGAGATGGTTTCACACAGGCGATATTGGACGTTTTTACAAAGGGAATCTCCAAATTACAGATCGCCTAAAAAATATGTTAGTCAATTCCTTTGGGAAAAACATATATCCTACGCCGATTGAAAACATTTACTTAAAGAGCAATAAAATAGAACAAATATTCTTGCTTGGAGATCAAAGGGAATATGTTACGGCGATCATTGTACCTTCCAAAGAACGATTGCAAGAGTATTTTGGTTTAGGCGAAGAGTTTTTTGAACGTCCGGAACTGACCATTGATGATCAGGGAATTATAGAATGGGTCGACAAAGATGTCAAGACCCTCTCTAATGAATTAGCCAAGTTTGAAAGAATTAGAAATTTTGTATTAAAAAGAACGCCTTTTACCATTGATAATGGGGAAATAACGCCTACCCTTAAAGCAAAGAGAAAAGTCATTGAGAAAAAATACCAGGGCTTAATAGAAAATTTATACCATTAACTAAATCACAAAACAGATAGAATGCGCAAAATAACGTTACTTATAGGATTTATTTTCATTTTTAGCTTCAGTCAAGCCCAGAAAAAACCACTTGACCATACGGTTTACGATACTTGGCAAAGCGTAAGCAATTCCTATATCAGCAAAGATGGAAAGTGGATAAGCTACTCCATAAGTCCGCAGGAAGGCGATTCCAGACTTATCCTGACCACCTCAAAAGGAGAGGCTTTAAAGGAAGCCGATCGGGCGATGGATATTTCTTTTACACACGACTCGAAACACCTCGTTTACCTCATAAAAGCTCCCTTCGAAGAGCTTCGCCAAGCGAAAATAAAGAAAAAGAAGCCAGAAGAGATGCCAACAGATTCATTGGCCATTTTTTCCATCCCGAATAGGCGGATCTTTAAAGTTTCAGATGTAAAATCATATCAATTAGCGGAAGAAGGCTCTTCTTTTATCGCATATTTAAAGAAGGCAATAGTCGATACTTCAGCCGTCGATACAAGCGATAAAAAGTCAAAAACAGCAAAAACGAAAGAAAAAGAAGTCCATGATCTTTTCGTTAGGAACCTGGCTAACGGTAACGAGCAACTATTCAAAAATGTAGAAAGCTATGGCTTCAGCAAAGATGGCAAGCTTCTTTATTTTGTTCAAAAAGCAACTGCAGGAGATAGTATTGCGAAGGATGCAGGGCTTTATACCTATGAATTTGCCAATCAAAACCTAAAACACATCAGTCGAGGAAAAGGCGATTATAAAACCATAAGCTTTGACGAAAAAGGAAGGCAGCTCGCTTTTACTGCCTACAAAGGTCCCGAAAAGGCAGCCCTTAAATTATTTAATCTTTATTACTACGATGCTAGCGCCGATACCGCTGTAATGCTCGCGAATAAGAATACTACAGGCGTTCCTTCCGGTTGGGCAGTCAGCGAAAATGGCCAAATCCGTTTTAGTGATGATGGCGAAAAGCTATTTTTTGGGCTAGCTCCTATTCCTGCAATAAAGGACACTACCCTAGTTGATTTTGAAACTGCCAAGGTAGATATCTGGCACTGGCAAGACGATTTCCTTCAGCCTCAACAGTTGGTGAACTTAAAGAGAGACTTAACCAGATCTTATCTAAGTGTAATATACCCAGGCCAGTTGAATCCAACCGTTCTTACTCTTGCAGATGAAAGTTTACCGAGTACGAGTTTAAGTAAAACGGCAAACAATGAATATGTGTTGGCCACTACCGATGTGGGGAGACGAGTAGAATCCCAATGGCAAACAGGAACCTTTCAAGATATCTATCTGGTATCTACTAAGGATGGCAAACGAACAAAAATTGCTGATTCAATCCGAGGGACAATCTCTCTTTCTCCAACAGGTGAATATGTAATCTGGTTCAATCGTACAGATTCACACTGGTATTCATATTCGATCAAAACTGGACAAACCCATCAGCTTCATCAACACTTAGCCATGAGCTTTGCAAATGAAGACTTTGATATGCCTGATGATCCTGGACCCTATGGAATTGCAGGTTGGACAGCGCATGATGACTATGTGTTTATCAATGACAAATATGATATCTGGGCTTTCGATCCTGATGGAAAAAACAGTAGGAATGTAACGAATGGAGAAGGCCGAAAAAACAAGATCACCTACCGTTACATAGATTTAGAAGGAAGTTCATTCCCTGCTAGCAGAAGGAGTCAAAATGAACCCATTGAATTAAACAAAATAATCTACCTCAATCTTTTCGATCACCATACGAAGGAAAATGGCATTGCCCAAATTAACCCTAAATCAGGGAAAGACTTTAAAGTACTCGCTAAGGGTCCTTTTACATATAGACAATTGAAGGCGCCTAAAGGGATAAAAACATTTGTTTATACCAAAGAAAACTACGAGAAGTCGCCAGATTTGTATGTTTCTTCTGATTTTAAGAACGAGATTCAACTTAGTTTTATCAACCAACAACAGAAGGATTATAATTGGGGAACAGTCGAATTGGTGAAATGGACAACTCCAAAAGGTTTCGAAGCAGAAGGAATTTTGTACAAACCAGAAGACTTCGATCCGTCAAAGAAATACCCGATGATCTCCTATTTCTATGAAATATTGAGTAACGGGTTGTATTCGTATATCCCACCCGCTCCCACTCCTTCGAGGCTTAATATCAGTTTCTTTGTTAGTAACGGTTACTTAGTTTTTGCACCTGATATCCAATATGAAATCGGTTACCCAGGAAGATCAGCGGAAGAATTCGTCAATTCTGGTGTGGAGTTTCTAAAAGAAAGAGCTTATGTTGATGGCGATCGTATTGGTATTCAGGGTCAGAGTTGGGGTGGATATCAAGTCGCGCATCTAATCACTAGAACGGATATGTATGCAGCAGCTTGGTCAGGCGCACCTGTCGTAAACATGACTTCCGCATATGGTGGTATTCGCTGGGCATCAGGAATGAACAGACAATTTCAGTACGAAAGAACACAAAGTCGCATCGGACAAACCCTTTGGGAGAATCCAGAATTATATAAAGAGAACTCCCCTTTATTCTACTTTCCTAATGTAAATACTCCAGTAGTAGTTATGGCTAATGATGCAGATGGCGCAGTGCCTTGGTATCAGGGAATTGAGATGTTCACCGCACTTAGAAGGCTGCAAAAACCAGTTTGGTTGCTAAATTATAATGATGATGAACACAACCTCATGAAAAGACAAAACCGAAAAGACATCCAAATTCGTGAGCAGCAGTTCTTCGACCATTATTTAAAAGGTCAGCCCGCTCCGGTTTGGTTAGAAAGAGGTGTACCAGCCACTTTAAAGGGTATTGATTGGGGCTTAGATCTAGTGAATTAAATATCATTGATTTAAATAAATTCAATACTAGTACTTATTTTTATTTAGTAAAACCGACTATATGGCTCTAAATTACGTCTGGATTTCTTTCTTTCTCATTGCATTCATCGTTGCTTTAATAAAGCTAGTTTTTTTTGGGGATGTGGAGATTTTCCAGCGGATAATAAGCGGTACCTTTGATAGTGCAAAGGTCGGAGCTGAAATTTCTTTGGGCTTAGTAGGGTTAATGACTTTTTGGTTAGGCATTATGAAGGTTGGGGAAAACGGAGGTATGATTGCGATATTCGCACGCATTGTAGGCCCCTTCTTTCACAAGCTCTTTCCAGAAGTTCCTAAAAACCATCCGGCTTTAGGCTCCATATTAATGAACTTCTCAGCAAATATGCTTGGCTTGGATAATGCAGCTACCCCATTAGGACTGAAAGCCATCAAGGAATTACAAGAATTAAACCCAAGTAAGACTACGGCGACGAATGCACAGATCATGTTCATGGTCCTTAATGCATCTAGCCTAACCCTATTGCCAATAAGCATCATGGCTTATCGAAAAGAAGCAGGAGCATTAAATCCTTCGGATGTCTTTCTGCCCATTCTGTTAGCCACTTTTTTTTCTACAATGGTTGGTTTGATTGCCGTGGCCATCTACCAACGAATAAACCTCTTTAACAAAGTAGTCCTTGCCTATATTGGAAGTATTACTTTAGTGATCGGCGTTTCACTCTACTTCCTGAACACACTCCCACAAGAGCAAGTAAACATCATCTCTTCTATCGTGGGGAATGTCATTCTCTTTTCATTTATTGCTTCCTTCATTGGCTTAGCGATGTTTAATAGAGTTAATGTATACGAGAGCTTTATTGAGGGCGCAAAAGAAGGCTTCGGTGTTGCGGTGAAGATCATTCCCTACCTAGTAGGAATCTTAGTAGCTATCGGTGTATTTAGAGAAGCTGGCGTGATGGAATATTTAATGCAAGGAGTCAGTGCAGCCGTCAATTGGTTTGGGATAGACAATCGCTTTGTAGAGGCCTTGCCAGTCGCCCTAATGAAGCCGTTAAGTGGAAGCGGTGCCAGAGGGTTAATGGTTGATTTGATGCACGCAAAAGGCGCGGATGACTTTGCCGCTCGTGTTGCTTGTGTTATTCAAGGTTCTACAGAAACTACTTTTTATGTACTAGCCGTTTATTTTGGTTCCATTGCAATTAAAAATACGAGACACGCCCTACCTGCTGCCTTACTGGCCGAATTGGCTGGAGTTATTGCAGCCATCATAATATCTTATTTATTTTTTGGTTAAATTACAAAATGATGAAGACAAAAACCATTGCACTAATTGCCCATGATGGAAAGAAACCAGAGATGGTCGCTTTTGTAAAAGATAATTTTGACAAGTTAAATAAAATTAACCTAGTTGCTACGGGCACAACCGGTAGTTATATTTTAGAAACCGGTCTAGAAGTAGATCGAAAACTATCCGGACCAAGTGGTGGGGATGCTCAAATTGCGGCTATGACAGCAGAAGATAAGATCGATGCTATCATCTTTTTTAGAGATCCTCAGGGGAAACACCCACATGAACCAGATATCCAAATGTTGATGCGAATTTGCGACGTCCACAACACTCCTTTAGCAACCAATCCAGCAGCGGGAAAAATGATATTAAACGGTATCATTGAAGAAATTAAAGAAGAGGAACAACAAAGCCATAGACTATGATCCGTGTGAAGCACGATGAGGAGTATTCTCCCTTTATCCATATGAATCGAGAACGCTGGAAAAGTCTAAACGGCTCCAGTTCTTTTACCTTATCTGAGGTGGACATTGGAAAGTTAAGTGCATTAAATGAACCCTTAACATTAGAAGAAATTCAGGATATCTACTTTCCATTAAGTAATCTGATCAATATACACGTTGAACGAGCAAAGCATTTGCATGGCGACGTTGAAAAATTTCTTAGAGACAAAACCCAAAAGATCCCTTTCATTTTAGGAATTGCAGGGAGTGTCGCCGCAGGAAAAAGTACCACTGCTCGGGTTCTGCAGCGGGTTCTTTCTTTAGGTCCAAGCAAGCCAAAAGTAGATTTAGTGACTACCGATGGATTCTTACTCCCTAATGCTACCCTTGAGAGTAAGGGAATTTTGAATCGAAAAGGATTTCCAGAAAGCTATGATGCTCGGCGGCTCATCCGGTTTCTCGCTGATTTGAAGTCTGGACATCAACAGGTAACTGCTCCCATGTATTCACATTTAGCTTATGATGTCATTCCCGATCAACTTCAATTTATCGAGTCTCCTGACATCGTTATTATCGAAGGAATAAACGTTTTGCAGGTAAATACAGGGAGAAAATACCGTGGCCCAAAAATATTCGTCTCCGATTTTTTCGACTACTCCATCTATGTTCATTCAAGTGAAAAGAATCTATTAAATTGGTATGTCAATCGATTCATTTCTCTGCAAAAAACAGCCTTTCAAAATAAAGAATCCTACTTTCATAAATTCTCTGAGCTTAGCAGGGAAGAAAGCATAAAAACGGCGACGGGGATTTGGAATGAAATTAATAAACCCAATTTAGTGTATAATATTCTTCCGACACGCTTTCGGGCGAATTTAATTATCGAAAAGGGGGCGCAGCATTTTACGAAAAGTCTTAAGGTAAGAAAATTATAAGGTTAAACGCATCCTCATTAGAATCGTGAACGAATAGCCCTTCGATCCAAGATCGCTTAAGTTCAGCTGGAAGAACGGTGTTATTTTATTTCTAATAATATCAACCGACTTTTCGCTGAAGTGTATACTTCAATTCCTTTTTTGTTAATAAATTCCTGCATTGGTCTTTTAGAACCTAGTTAATAGCTGCCTGATTCTTTTTATTATAGAATGATTTGGGAGCTTCGGCTGTGTTACGGTATATGGGTAATTAAATCAAACTAAAAGAATATAAATGTGTTTATTGATTAACAGATAACAAAACAAGACACAATATGAGTAAGTACAAAATTGGAGTTATTGTTGGAAGTCTTCGTAAAGAATCCTACAACTTAAAAACCGCCAAAGCCTTGATGGCGCTCGAACCCGAATCTTTATCATTTGAACTATTAGATATCGGTAATCTGCCCATGTTTAACGAAGACTTGGAAGCGACTCCCCCTAGTGAGTGGACAGCTTTCCGTGAAAAGATCGCTGCATCTGACGGGTTTATTTTTCTTACACCTGAATATAATCGCTCCGTGCCTGGTGTTTTGAAAAATGCAATCGATGTGGGTTCCCGGCCCTATGGACATAATTCTTGGAACGGTAAACCTGCAGCCATCGCGAGTGTTTCTATAGGAAACATCAGCGGCTTTGGTGCCAATCATCATTTGCGACAATCCCTTGTTTTTGTTAATGTGCCAACAATGGCGCAACCCGAAGCTTATATTGGAGATGCAGGATCGCTATTTGACGATAACGGAAAACTTACTAATGAATCGACCAAAGACTTCCTGAGGAACTTTTTAGCCGCTTTTGAAGTTTGGGTTTCTACGCATTTAAATTTAAAATAGAAACCTAGGACTGCGGGTTAAATTGTTATCACATGCTGCTAACAGTTGATTTCGTGTGGCCATTGCATTCACCTGTTCTAGCTGTATCAATATTTCTTTAAAGCATTCATGGCGACTTTCAACTCCCTGGTATATTCCCATAAAAAACATTCTTTCTATTGGAGCATACCAGGGAATAAAAATTATTTCAACAAAAACTTTTCATTCATTTCCGAGTACTGTCCAAACAGACCTCCTAAACCAATACCGCTACTCATATCAAATTTTCCATTTGTTATTTGTATCGTTCTTGGGGCCTTACCTTCCTCATTTCCATATTCTGTTAAAGTCATTGAGAAAGATCCTGCTAAATGAGTATATCCTTCATCCTCAGAAATGGAAACTCCCATAAAGGACTGCTTACCCGTCTTGAACTTATCAATTTTTAATGAGCCAATGGATCCCTCACTACCGATTGTCGAAAAGTAGCTGTAGTTTTCATCCCAACCGGTAAAAAGTGCGAATGCGGGGAATTCTGGCGAAACAGCTTCCATATCGGTAAAGTCGTAGACTCCGCTCGGGTTATTAAATTTCGCTTTCGGAACTGCAAAATAAATGGTCAAGCCTTTAACATTTTCAACGTCATCTCCGTTGTCAAGATCTACTTCTGATCCGATCAGACTTACAACATAATATTCGTCTTCAGTTTCCTCTGGGGGAATGGTCATCAACATGGTCAAAGTCGCTTTCCATGGTTTCCCATCTATGGTCATTGTCATTTCATTTCCTGAACCAAAGTCTACCTTTGGGCTTTCGTCTTTTTTACAAGAAGAAAGGATCAGCAAGAACACAACGGATAAGGTACTAGTAAATTTTAATATTGAATTCATAATATGTTGTTTTAGAGGATGTGTCAAAAGTCAAACATTACCGTCATTGGGAGCTTACAAGAAGCTAAAAAAAGCGTTGGACTTATTGCTAATAACCTGTGTTAAAAAACATTGCCTGACGAAAGACCGCTTCGTTCCTCCCGAGGACGAGATGGCTTAACATCAGCTACCAAGCTAAGAAGTACCCTTTATCTACAGGGAAAAATTATAGCCCACCCGTATCGCGAAAAAGCTAATGCTTCCACCAGAAGATACACCTTGAAACCTGGCACCAAGATCCCAGTTGTCGATCATATAACCTCCGCCAATACCATAACCTAAGTTTGTAGATGATGCGCTAATATTCCCCATACCTAATGCACCTAAATTAACCTTACTACTCACGGTCGTTAATCCCAACTGAGGCTCAACGTAAAGGCTTTGAAACATATGTTTATACCCCGCAAGGAAAGGTATTAAAGACGTAGAAAAGTCACTGTTATCTTTCCCGTTAAATTTAATATAACCAGTCGTAAACGTCAAGCCTGCATCATCATTTAAGCCGTAAAAGCCTTTCGCCGTCCCTCCAATTCCCACACCATAACCATTACTCCAATTACCGATTGGTAAGCCCAAATCTGCTCCAATGCCAACTTTCATCTCTCCTTTTTGTGCCTGAGCCGTAAAAAAGAAAGCTGTTAATACAAATAAAAAAGTAATCCTTTTTTTCATCTTCTTATTATTAAAATTTTATAAATAGATAATACTTCTTCGGCTGGATGTAGATCCGTTCTACAGCCCACTTAAAAGTTTGAATAGTCAAATAAACAAGTAAGGAATGAGAATATAAACAGACAATTAGTATAGACTACCTTTCAATTAGTATTTAGGCATTATGGATTAGTATCTAAAAAAATTAAGCAACTCTAACCAACTATATAGGAATACTAACTGAAAAGCCGCTTTTAATAGCTCGCTATTGTTTATTAAAATAATTCCGAGTTATTTTAAAGGTTAATAAGCAAATCGTATTAAACAGCTTGATCAATTAAGAGCCTTTATACTTCCAATACAATGCAATCAGAAGTCTTAACAGAACTTTATCTTTTGTCGGACGCGGCTAACCTGCTGTTTTGTGGAGGGGTAGCAGTATTGGCTTTTTTTATCCTGTTCCTTTTAATAAAAAACAAGGAAAAAATCTATTTACATTATTCCTTATTTCTGATTTTTATATTGGTTTATGGAATTATACACGTCAAATCAGCTTCCATACTTTCCGAATATCCAGGGGCGCTCTTCAGCCTTAATAAACGCTTAATAGAGCCTGTCACCATCCTCTCTTTCTGTTTTTACATTTTCTTTGCTATTGAGTTGATGGATATCAAAGGCCAAAATAGAAAGCTTTATAGATTGCTCATCTATTTTGCGTATTCGGGTATCGTTTACTCCATTATCTATTACCTCTGCTTTAATTATTTTTTTCCTTTTGAACGTATAGTCTTCATTATGGCTAGGGTAATGATATTCCCCCTTAGTCTATTTTGCATCTTATGGATACAATTTAAAATTAAATCGCCCTTAAAAATATATTTTATAATTGGAAGTATTGCTTATTTCATGGGGTCTATAGTTGCTGCCATCAGGCATACCTTTCAAGACCTCCCCCTCCCAGCTTTTTATAAAGTAACGTCCACTACTTATTTTGAAATGGGTATTATGGTTGAGATTTTATGCTTTGCCCTTGCCTTAGGGCATCGCATTAGCTTTCTTCATAGCGAAAAACAAGAAGCAAATGAAAAGCTCATCCAACAATTGTCAGTTAATGAAAAAATGGCAAGAAACATGAATAAACACCTTGAGAAAGAGGTATGGAAGCGCACAAAAGAAATCATTACTTCCCAATCGCTGTTGGCAGAGCAAGAACAAAGGCGTCTGAACGCAGAATACGAAAGAGAGCTGGCTGAATCCGAAATGTTGGCACGTCGTCTACAAATCAATCCGCATTTTATTTTCAATTGTTTAAATGCGATTAAATATCTAATCCAAAGCGAACAAAATAAAAAAGCATCCCTTTATTTAGTGATCTTCAGTAAATTTATTAGGATGGTATTAGATTCCTCAGAACAGAACGTGATTTCCATTCGGAAAGAAGTTGAAATTATCGAAAACTATCTTAAGCTTGAAAAAGAACGTTTTGACGACGATTTCTCATATGAAATCCATATTGCTAGTAATAATGACCTAAAAGATGCGAGAATTCCCCCCTTGATTTTGCAACCTTTTGTGGAAAATGCAATTTGGCATGGATTATTAAACAGCCATAAAGAGACTAAGATCGTAAAAGTTGAGATTACTAGCATAAACCATGTAATTTCTATTATCATTGATGATAATGGAATTGGAAGGAAAGAAGCCAATATGCATTCCATAAAGAATTTATATAAAAGCATGGGAATTTCATTGACTAAAGAAAGAATAAAATTATATAATCGCAACTTTAAGAGTACATTAAACTTCGAAATAATAGATAAAGTTGATAATAATGGGATATCTTTGGGTACCCGGGTTGAAATGTGTATCCATGATGATCGAATCGATAATTAAGCTTTAGCCTATGTTGAAAAAATCATTACCTATAAAAGAATCTAATTTAAAAAGCAATATAGCGAAACCTCTATTGTTTCTTTTTTTACTTATTGCCCCTCTAGGCGCTGTTTCACAAAACAAGCTCGATAGTTTAAAGAAATCGTTAACTCAAACAAAAAACGATTCTTCGATCATCGAAACTAAATTAGCTATTTCAAGAGAGTATCATCGACAAGAGGATCATTTAGAAGACATTGAAGTTGCTACACAAACCGTAGAACATGCCCTACTTCTAAACGATACGTTATTATACGCTAGAGCATTAAATAATTTGGGATTATTATACCGGTATCATCAGCAATACTCAGATGCCATTCCGCTGCATAAAAAAGCATTTGATATCACCGAACATAAAAATATCCCTCCACTTGACAAAATGATCTTTGCGAATAATACAGGTGTGGCTAGTCGTTATAATGCTGATTATAATACCGCTGTAAAATATTATCTAAAAGCGTTAAAAATCGCCGAGCATGAAAACGACTTAAGAAATATAGAAATCGCATCCAATGGTCTGGGAAATACGTTGATAGCCATTCCAAACCGACGAGATGAAGCGCTGTCCTATTTAGAACGTGCACTTGAAGTTGCAAAGTCCACCAATAATAAATTGGGTATTGCCATGAACTACCTTACCATTAGCAACTACTACGATCAGAAAGGACAGTATTCCATTTCGAGAAGATATCTGAACGACTTATTAGCCGTAAATAAAGAGATTGAAGATAATTTCGGCATGGCTATGACCTACCAATCTATAGGTGGTAGCTATCTAAATGAAAACAAAGATCTGAATACGGCGAGATTTTATTTTACTAAATCGTTAGATCTATTCATCCAACTAGGTGATCCTCTAAAACAAGCTCACGTAAAGTATAATTTGGGAACCATTTACTTCCAAGAACGAGACCTGAAAAATAGCTTAACACAGTTTGAGGAATCTATGAAACAGGCAGAAGCCTTAAAAAACAAGCGTCTGATCATGAATAATGCTAAAATGATATCGGATGTTTATGAAGAATTTTCAGAACACAAAAAAGCATTAGCCTATTATAAGGTCTGGCAACAATATAAGGATAGCATTAATCTTTTTGAACAAGAAGTCGAGATTACAGCCATCAATAATCTCTACAATTTTGAAAAGAAAGAATCAGAAATCAAGCTGTTGAAAAAAGACAATAGTTTACAAGATGCTCAACTTGCTTTAAATAACGAAAAGCTAAAAAGTAGAAGTGTGATTATCTTTTTAATGGCGTTTAGTATTTTTTCTTTGTTATTATTAGCTTTTCTCCAAAGGCGGAATAGACAAATTAGACTCAAAACAGAAAAATTAATTCTTGAACAAGAAAATGAAAAGGTGTTGGCAATCTACGAGAAAAACTTGATGGAAGCCGAAATGCTCGCCACTCGTATGCAGGTTAACCCGCACTTCCTTTTCAACTGCCTAAACTCCATAAAATACATGATCCAGAGCAGTCAAAATGAAAAAGCAATGGAGTATCTTATAATTTTCAGTCGTTTTATTCGAATGGTCTTGGAAACATCGAATAAACCATTAAATACGATTTGCGATGAACTGGAGTTGGTACGCTATTATTTGCAGCTTGAGGAAAATCGATTCGACGACGAATTCACGTTCACTATTGAAAATAAATTAGAAGGAAAGCTCGATGAAATCATCCTCCCTACCTTATTATTGCAACCTTTTGTGGAAAATGCCATTTGGCATGGTTTATTACCGAGTAGCAAAGAAAAGAAAACGGTAAGTATAATCATTACGTCAAATAAAATGGGTACTTTAATTGTCATCGACGACAACGGCGTCGGTCGCAATGCCGCCATGGCCAATAGTAAACACAAAAGCATGCGTAAAAGCATGGGCAATAAAATAACGTTCGAGCGAATAGCACTATTCAATAAAAACTATCCGTTTCTCATTGATTGTGATATTATCGACAAATTAGATTCCGAAGGCAATCCTTTGGGAACATGCGTAAGCTTGTTGATTCAAGATGAAACAAAACAAATTAATCAAGAAAAAGAACTTTATTCAAACCCTTAAAACGAATTTATTTTGATGAAGATAGCGATAATTGATGATGAGAGACATTGCATAAAAAGTTTAGAACTTCATATTAATAGCCTGTTTCCCAATAGTGAAATTGTATTTACATCTACTAAACCTAAAGATGCGATTGCCCTTTTGCGAGAGTTAAAAATTGACTTGTTATTTCTGGATGTTGAAATGCCTGGCATCAACGGATTTGAACTTTTAAACAATTTCAAAACGCTTCCCTTCGATGTTATTTTCACCACCGCATACAGTCAGTATGCTATTAAAGCCTTTAAAGCCCGAGCTATCAATTACCTGTTGAAACCCATTGATGAGAGAGAACTTAACGAAGCCATTAACGATTGGCGAGAAAGATACAATCAAGAAAAAGAAAGCGACGAAATCAATCTTCTCTTAACGAATTTAAAGAAAGAAGGACTGTTGGAAAGTAAAATTGCGATCCCTATCAGTGAAGGTTTCGAGTTTTTGGATGTCAAAGAAATTCTATACTGCCAAAGTCAAAACAATTACACCTATATCTATTTAGAGAACGGAGAAAGGGTACTCATTAGTAAAACCTTGAAGATTGTAGAAAAAGCTTTAGAACGGTTTTATTTTTTAAGGCCACATCAGTCGTATTTGGTGAACCCCAATTTCATGAAAAAATACATACGCAGCGATGGCGGATATATTGTAATGAGCGATAAAAAACAAATACCAGTAAGTAATTCAAAAAAACAAATAATCACCGGTATTTTTGAAGCGATAAAGAAAGAAAACCTTATTGATTAATTCCGATCCGCTAATTTTAAAAAGATTCGCACCATTCATTGACGAAGCGTAACACATCCAGACGCCGTTGTCTAGCTGCCGTTGCTCGGCTAAGTGCAAAGGCAAAAGTGCCTATTAAATCAAGAAAATAATAAAATGTAGCCAGTCTATCCATTTATTTGAATATCGGTTATGAGTATGCAAATATCTATATACTTTTATGATAAACATTCTTTTATCGGCGCATAGAAGCAATCAAGGGCATTTTTTCAGATTAAACATTTTGTAGATCCTTGATAATGATTCTCTTCATTTTCAAAAGAGCTTCCGAAGCTTTTTGAGAATTAGGCGATGAAAAAACGAGTTCTCGTATATTGTGCGGTACAATTTGCCAACTGACGCCAAAAGGATCTCGACACCAGCCACTGTTACCTTCCTTTCCATTCTTGGTCAATTGTTCCCAATAATAATCGATTTCTTGTTGATTTTCGCACCTAATCGTAAAAGAAATCGCTTCATTGAATGTAAAGTCTTGCGGTACTCCACTGTCCATTGCAGCCATTACAAAACCATCGAGAGCGAATTGCCCATGCATCACCTGCCCTTTGTAGTATCCTTCGTCATAGCGCATGATTCCCTGCAATTGAAAGTGTTTAAAAACAGACCGATAATAATTGATGGCTTTTTCACAATGTCCTTGTTTGTTATCGGCAAACATTAGTGTGGGAACGATGCGCTGCTGTTGTACGTCCTCCAATTTTCCTAAATAAAGCTGCCAAGTAAAACCATACTCATCTCCGATCCATCCATAATAAGGACTCCAGCGGTAGCTATCTAATTTCATGTAAACCTTTCCGTTCTTAGAAAGCTTCCTCCACATCGAATCTATTTCGGCACGGCTTTCACAAACCACCATAAAAGAAATAGAAGGATTGGGTTTGAAGTTAACTGGGCCACTATTAATCGCAATAAAAGGAACAGCTCCTAGCTCTGCGGTCACTACAGGAGGATACACGTCTGTTATTTCACTATCTGGAAAAACAGACGTGTAGAAGGTCATAACATCTTGTGCATTATCCTCAAACCATAAAGAAGGAATGATTTTTCTATTCATGATATTCCATTTTAACTTAATTAATAGCATTCATGTCCATTTTGTTTAGAATACGCTATTCTTTCTCAAGAAATCCTGCCTAGTATCGAATTTTCATTTGAATTTTAAAATCCCTAAAGACTATTTAAAATTCCGTCCACCATGGAAAGCATCTTTGGGTACTTCTCCATGAACTGTCGTTCTCTCCTTTTTTGAAGGATCAGGAGCATTCTTTTCATCGGCATTCGATTCCGTCAACACGGGCAAATCGTCTTGTTCACGCTGAACTAATTTACCTAGCAGCTTCGTTAAGTTCACACATTTGCTGACAATAACGTGAACCACATTCCCTTCCCTTTGCAACTTGCCTTCTACCATGAGCAATCTTGAATTTAGGATCTCCTTTCGGTAGGTCTCAAAAAGATTTTCAAATACCACGAGGTTCGAGTAGCCGGTTTCATCTTCTATCGTAATAAAACATACCCCCTTAGCGGTGCCGGGGCGCTGTCTGACGAGAACCAGTCCAGCAACCTTCACTAGTTGCCCATTAGTAGCCTCGTTATTGATGGCATGTGTTGAGAGCACCCGCAACATGTCCAGCTGCGGACGAACAAAGCTAACAGGATGTGCTTTTAAGGATAAGCCCACAGTAGCATAGTCCTGAACTACATGTTCTCCAGGCGTCATTAGCGGCAATTCGACCTGCGTTTCCAATATACTTTCCGAGGGTTGACCTTTGAATGCACCTACAGGCATATCCTGCAAGGCGGATACTTCCCAAAGCGCTTTCCTGCGGTCAAGCCCCATAGATCGAAACGCATCCGCATCAGCCAATCGTTCTAATGTAGCAATCGTTATCCCAGCATCTCGTAATGAAGTCAGACTCTTGTAACCGGTTCCGCGACAGTCGACTAGGGTATCCATCTCTTCTTTCCGTATTCCTTTAATCTGCCGAAAACCTAAACGCATCGCGTAATATTTACCCGACTTCTCTTCCAGCAAGTTATCCCAAGTGGAATAGTTGATATCGGGCGGTCGAACATCTACATCGTGCTTTTGAGCGTCGATGACAATCTGTGCCGGCTGATAAAAGCCCATCGGCATGCTGTTCAACAATGCTGCTGCGAAGGCATCAGGATAATAATATTTCAGCCAACAGGATACATACACAAGTAAGGCAAAACTTGCAGCATGGCTTTCTGGGAAACCGTAACTACCAAAACCTTCCAACTGCTTGAATATCCTTCTGGCAAATTCTTCGGTATACCCCTTTTTTACCATACCATCAATCAGTTTCTGTTGATAGAGATTCATCTTTCCATTGGATTTGAAAGTAGCCATGCTGCGACGCAATCCATCCGCTTCAGCAGGGGTAAATCCTGCTGCAACGATTGCAATCTTCATGGCCTGTTCCTGAAAAAGCGGTACGCCAAGAGTACGTCCCAAGATTTCTTCTAATTCCGGCATGGGGTATTCTATAGCTTCTTCACCATTGCGCCGTCGTAAATAGGGATGTACCATGTCTCCCTGTATAGGGCCGGGCCTTACGATGGCCACTTCAATGACGAGATCATAAAATTCTTTTGGCTTCAACCGTGGCAACATCGACATCTGTGCCCGACTTTCAATCTGGAATACCCCTAAGGTATCCGCCAGGCTAATCATCTGATAAACCTCAGGATCATCCTGCGGAATATTGGCTAGCGTCAGGTTTAATCCATAATGGTCTTTACATAACGTGAAGGCTTTGCGGATACAGGTCAGCATCCCAAGAGCCAAAACATCGACTTTTAAAAATCCTAACTCATCAATATCGTCCTTATTCCATTCAATATTGGTCCGATCATCCATACGGGCGTTTAAAATCGGGCATAGATCTGTCAGCTTACCTTGTGTTACTACAAAGCCTCCCGTGTGCTGGCCTAATTGCCTTGGAAAACCCATCATTTGAGCGGTAAGTTCCAGCGTCTTTTTCAAATGCGGATCATTTGGATTTAAGCCCTGGTCGACAACCCGTTTACCGTCGAACCATTCATCAGTATATTCCCAAAGAGAACTCGACAGGCGGTTAATTGTATCTACGGATAAGCCCATTGCTTTGCCGACATCTCGAATCGCACCTTTCTGGTGCTGCTGAGTGACCGTAGCGACAATGGCAGCCCGGTCGCGGCCATACTTAGTATAGATGTATTGGATGATTTCCTCGCGACGTTCATGTTCAAAATCTACGTCAATATCCGGAGGCTCATTTCTCGCAGGAGAAATAAAGCGTTCAAATAGCAGATCAAACTTCATGGGATTGACAGAAGTTATACCTAGACAGAAACAAATGGCCGAATTTGCTGCCGAGCCCCGTCCTTGGCATAAGATGCCCCGACTACGTGCTTCCCGAACGATATCCTCCACAAACAGGAAATAATTGGCGTAGTCCATTTTTTCAACAAAGTCCATTTCATGGAGAATCATCTTCACTACTTTTTCCGGGATGATTTCCCCATAAATTTCATGTGCGCCTTTCCAGGTTAAGTGTTCCAGTTCTTCTAGTGGCGTACGTCCGCTCGGGTTGATCTCGACGGGGTAAACATATTTCAATTCGTCTAAAGCAAAAGTGCATGCTTCAGCTATCTCCATCGTGTTCTGTATAGCATCAGGATATCTGCGGAACAAACGATGCATCTCTTCAATAGATTTCATGTAACGCTCCGCATTTTGGTGCAGTCGGAAACCCGCATCATGAATGGTGCACTTTTCCCTGACGCAGGTCAGGATATCTTGTAATTCCCTGCGCGAAGGCTCATGATAATGCACGTCGTTTGTTGCTACAACAGGAATTTGATATCTTTCCGAAAGTTGCTGAATACGAAAGATTAGTTTATCGTCATTACCCAGATAGCTGCGCGTTACAGAAAGGTATAGCTGCTTAGACAGCGCTTCTTTATATTCTAAGACATTTTGGATAAAAGATTCTTCAAAATTGAACAGCCTATTCAACTGTTTCGGCATCACGACCGTAAACAAAATCCCTTTAGCATGCTCATATACATCTGCTTTATACAAATGGCAAGATCCTTTTTCGGTGCGGAGGTTGCCTTTGGTAAGTAAAGCGGATAGCCTACCGTAAGCCTCTCGATCTGTTGGGTAAGCAAGCAGACTCGGACCGTCCAGTAAATCCAATCGACAGGCTGGGATTATACGGATATCCTTTTCTTTAGCAGCCGCATGGGCTCGGACAATTCCTGCCAAGGTATTCCGATCTGTAATGGCAATTTTTTTATAACCAAAAGCAGCGGCCTGTTCCACCAGCTCATGAGTGTGTGAAGCTCCTCTTAAGAAGCTAAAATTAGAGGTGACTTGTAATTCGCTATATTCCATTTTGACTCTTTAAGCAAAAAATCCATGAATAAACCATTTATAGCCCTCATCGCCGTAGTGACCCGAACGAAACAGCCAATACCGTTGCCCCTGTTCATCTTCTACCTGATAATAATCCCGGTGTTCACCTTTATCAAGCCACCATTCCCGTTCAATGCGTTCCGGGCCGTCAGCCTTGATAATAGTATGTTTTGTTCCTTTGTAAATGAAAAACTTGGGCGGATTATCCGGTATTAGAGCCATCACTTCTATCGACTCAGGATTTTTTAAAAGTTCTGTAGGGCGCGGCTTATCTGTACGCCAATCCAAAATGGCCTTTTGTGTAATCGCTGCAGAGCTTTTGAACGATCGCTCAGGCCAATAATGAGCAGCAGGAACATAGCGATTAATAACACCAGCCCCTACTTTACCTGCTACGCGGTCAAGCAATTGAATTACACTTTGATCATCTAGCCCCGGTTTTGCCGACCAAAGTGCTTTCTGTCCCGGTATCACATCCTCCACTTTTGGTGCTTCCAATACAAACAGTTCTATACCCAATCCAGGGCGTATCAGTTCTATTTTAAGTTGGAAAAGGGTAAACAAATGGTTTACGTTCTGGCTAGCGCCATTCGTGCCTATGTCAATCTGAACGATTTGCCCATCAATACGATAGCAAGATAATATAGCTTTTCTTAATCCTTTTCCTTCGTTTTGCAAGCGTAAACACAGACTTTCCAGCAATTTTTCAATTGCCACCTCAATTCCTTTTCGGGTCTTGATCGGTTCTAGACAGGGCAAGCGCTCCACAAACAGTACAGGAGCTTGCAAAGGCTGGATGATCTCCTCTACGGTTCCTAGCGCCTGTCCTACTCTGACTAAAAAATCTTCTCCAAATCGTCTGCGAAGGACGGAGCGGGGCATGCCGATAAAGCTTTTAATCTGATAGAAGCCTAGCTTTCTCAACTTAGATAAAGTGACTTCGTTTAATCGAAGGGCTGCCGGTGGTAAAGACAGCAAAGCCTCTGTATGACCGCCAGGTGGGATTAAAGGGCTTAGGGTGCCAAAGCGGGCAATTGCCCAAGCTGCACCTGCTGTATCAGCCATTGCCAGGCGGACGGTATACCCCTTACTCTTAAATCTGGCTACAATCTCTTTTAGGTACTCCCGTTCTCCGCCCCAAAGATGGGCGCAACCGCTCACATCCATGAATAAACCATTCATTGAAAATTCATCAATCATCACGGTTGGAGAATACCTTATACACCACTCGCCGAGTCCTTTCAGTAGGTTAGCGGCACGCCCAGGCTTATCATCCAACACCTCTAGTCCTGGACAGATGGCTTTAGCGTCTGCCGCTCGCATTCCAATTTCAATGCCCTGCGACTGTGCCAAAGGACTTACAGCAGTAATCATGATGCGTCCATGAACCGGTGCACCAAAAACAAAGGGTACCTCTTTCAGTTCTGGGCGACGGATGAGCTGCCAGTCAGCCAACAAGTAGCGGAACCATATGGAAACATAACGCCTTTTCATCGCTAACCAATTTGCCTTTCATCTTGATCATACCCTAATTTTTCTTGCTGAATCTTTGCTACTTCAACAAACCTGTCACCCGCCCATTCGAGTGTCCAATTGCCGGGATTACCATGGCGCACTTTAATCAGTTCTACATTCCATCTAGGAAAGCCGACACCTGGCATCCCATCCTCAGTCTCACTCGGTACCGAAGTGACCTTCCAACGTGCCGTCGCAACATTAGTCAGTGCTTTGCCAGCGTCTTTACGTAGAATAAAACCTGTAACGCCCGTTTGTTCAACCGCAAGCTGCAACCTGCGGGATTCGATTATGCTTAAGCCACGCACTTCAGCTACTACAGCTGCCAGACCATCACATTTCAATGCTTCTTCTATGATCCAAAGCACATCTTTTTCTCGGGCTACATCTATGAAAATGATCCGTTCAGGATCAACATTGAACAGGCGAAGCGACACAGGGAAAAGCTTTCTAGAGGTGCTGACCCATACACAGGCGGCTCCCTCTTTCATGAGTACGGAAAGTAAAGCACCTATAAAACCACCGCTGGCTGCCGATTGTTCAGGAACAACACTGATAAACTCGTGGATAGCTTTTCTCGGAAAAACACCATTTGGAAAAGCGCTTTCCATCTCACCCAACCCTATAACCTCACCAGCAACGCCAGTTTGCGGCTTAAAACCTTGCCACAGCAAAATATCCTGTTGCAACTTGTCAATCAATTCCTTCCTCGCGTTCATTTTACCCCTCCTTTATAAGCGAATTATACTAGCATCCTAATGTAATTAACAAATATAATGCTAATATTGTTAGTACGAAAGTAATAGAAGAGAAATGTTTTAAAATTGATCTTGGGTCACGATCTTCTTGAATACATCATTCGATTATTTTGAATTTCGTTTAAAGGTTTATGAATCCATTTTCTTATTTCCTTCATAATAGATCATCCAATAAATACCATATTTGTCTTGCAGGGAGGCAAATAACTCGGCATAGAAGGTTTCACCCAAATCCATTTCTAAATTCTGAGCATCCTTTTTCAAGGCATCAAAAAGTTGTCGAGCTTCCTCTGCAGAGGCAACATCCAGCATAATGTAGGTACTATTACCATATGATAACTTGTGCCCAAAACCTTCCACAATATCCGAACCCATTAACATGGTGTTATCATCAATATGAATAGCGGTATGCATCACTTTGCTTTTGTCTTTTTCAGACAAAGGAGGTTTATCTGGTTCTGGAGGCATGTCGCCATACCGATACATCCCAGCATTAGTAGTTTTAAATACGGAGCCGTAAAATTGAAAAGCTTCTTCACAATTTCCGTTAAAATTTAAGTATACATGAATCTTTGCCATGACTGATTTTATTTATTAGTTAATACCTTTATTGAACTTTTTGTTTGGAATATATTAAAATCGCACGTCCTTCCGATCAGAGCACCGCACGTCCCTCTGATTGAAACACATTCAGTTCAAAAACCTACGTCTTTCCGATTGGAAACGCACTCACGGTCAAAAAATGCATCATTCCGAGCGAACCGCAGGGAGCCGAGGAATCTCTGTGTGACTAGCACTTGCTGATAAACAAACAGATCTCTCCATTCCGCTTCGCTAAGTCGAGAGGACGGCTTAACGAAATGCACGAAGGCTTAATGGAAACGCCATGACGGCTTAACGGAAACGTGCATTGAAGCAAATTTTTATATTCAAAGATAATATCCTAAATTAAGCACCCAGGCAAATAGCATTCGATAAACGACCTGGTCAATTAGAAAAAGTAATAATTAAAAAAAAGACAAAATCATGGAAAAATCAAAGCGGTATGAACGAGGCATGGAAGTAATCAGGAAATATGAAGATAAATCAGAAAATCCAGCCTACTCCATCACTTTCGATGAACTGTTGGATCTAGACGATGAGTTAGAGAATTATATTGTCGAATTTGCTTTCGGTGATATTTATTCTAGAGAAGGATTGACTCACGAACAACGCACTTTAATCACCATCTCTTCTCTTGTAACACAGAGTTTGGAGCCGCAATTGAAATTACATATCAACACAGGGCTGACGATCGGATTGACTCCAAAGGAAATCGTTGGAGCCATCATCCACTTGCTTCCTTACACTGGATTTCCACGGGTGATGAATGCGCTAAAAGTGGCGAAAGAAGTGTTTACTCAAAGAAACGTTAGTGTTCGCGATTGAGACGCAGTCAGGATCAAAATCGCCCCGTCCTTCTAAAAAACACGTCCTTCCGAGCGAACCGTAGGGAGCCGAGGAATCTCTAGGTTACTAGCAGTCGCGGGTAAACAAACAGATCTCTCCATTCCGCTTCGCTACAGTCGAGAGGACGCGGATTTGAGCATATAGGAGTACTTATTAAAAAAGAAACGAGTATCCCCGGAATCATCAAGATTCAGAAATACTCGTTTCTTATCATTATAATTAAGCTTCAGCTATTTCGCTTACAATCCAGCTTAGCTATTTTGAGTGAATCCAGCTTAGCTATTCAACTTACAATTCCAGTAATTACCTATTTCGAAGGATTTAATTCCACTTTTATCATTACAGGAAAATGATCCGAAGGAAGGCGAGCCTCGAATTGAGCCGCTCGACCTCTCGGGGAATTCGCAGCAACCGCAGCGTCATCATTCGCGACAGGTGATCTATAGGTATCCGTAAGAACACCATAGCGGCTTACCTTAAACCCATCCGTTACAAAGATATGGTCTATGCGACTTTCCGTTTTCGAATTTGGATTAAAGCTGTTGAAAGTTCCATTAAGCGCATATTTTATCGGTGCTTTCTCATAGGCATCAGTCAAAATATCCGAATTGTTCAACAACTGGTAGCTCTCATTATTCTGATCCACGTTGAAATCTCCGGCCAGAACGGTTTGATGATTACCTGCTATGCTTTTAATTTTCTCAAGGATCAGTTTTGCACTTTCTTTTCTAGCTTCAACGCCAACATGATCAAAGTGGGCATTGAAGAAGAAAAACGTATTGCCTGTTTTTATATCCTGAAATTGTCCCCAGCTGCAAATCCTTGGAAGAGCGGCGTCCCAACCTTTATTCGGGTGATCGGTCTCCGTCGACAACCAAAAATCGCCTTTATCCAACAGTTTGAACTTATCGGTTTTATAAAAGATGGCTGAAAACTCCCCGGCTGTTTTGCCGTCGTCCCTGCCTATTCCGATGTAGTCGTAATTGGGCATTGCCTCCTTCAGATCAACCAATTGTCGGTATATACCCTCTTGGATGCCCACGATATCGAAATCATGGAACTGGATAAGCTGAGCGACGACCGGACCCCTCCTATCCCATCCATCACCCTTTAACGAGTCACCCTGGTTGGCATATCGTATATTGTAGCTGGCTAGGGTCAATTCTTGTGAGAATGCCCGTTCTGCAGAGAACGCGGTTGTTATTCCCACCAGCAATACGATCTGAACAATTCTTAAAAGTTTTTTTACTCTGAACATCATGTGTGTTTGATTTATGAAATTATTTATTTTCCAGCTTTCCAGCCAAGGATAAAATTACCAAAAATTTATTACCATCCCTTATTTTGTTCCAAATTTGGATTCATGATGATATCATTCTCCGGTATCGGGTAGAAGTATAATTTTTCTTCCCACTTTCTAGGGATGTTGTCCAACCAAATGAGCTCTCCCGAGGTTCCATTTGATAAACGCTGAGGATTGACCCCTCCACTGATTGTTGGAGAAACGTTGATATAGGTTACCCCAGGAAGCGTTGCAGATGGAGCATTATGGTAAAAAACAACATCCATCTTTCCGTCCCCGTTTAAATCCATTGGCTGATCCAATTGCGGTACATAGAACCCATTCCAGGTCTGCTCCATCAATTCGCCTTTTTTCCAACGAAGGATATCCGGGAAACGTAGCCCTTCAAATACCAGTTCGATGCCTCTTTCCCTTCTTATTTCCATTAAAACGGGATCCGATATTTCTGGGAAATAATGTTGCTGCATGTAACTGTCTACGCTTACCGGCATGTTTGAATAATTTTGGATGCCTGCTCTTTTGCGTAGCGCTCCAACAGTTAAGTTCCAATCGCCGGCCGTGAAGTTACCCAGTTCAGCTTTCGCCTCTGCATAGTTCAACAATACCTCGGCATAGCGAATTATGGAAATGGAATTGTCGTTCCTTGTACCCCCATCAAAGTAGGTATCGTCCAAGGTCCATTTTATTGGCTGATATCCGGTATAGGTATAGGAGAATACAGGAGGTGCAGGTTCGGTATTACCGCCGTTTATACGCTTATAATCACCCATCCGGATGGTTTGCTGTAAACGCGCGTCCCTGTTTTTCACTTCTTCCGAAAACACCATGGTCTCATGACCCGGCAGGTCGGTAAAAGGAAGGCCTTCCGCTGTCAGGTACGTGTTCACAAAGGTTCTGTTTAAGCTTACTCTTGAACCATAGGTTGCAGAGGTCCACCACCAGTTCGCATCGTTTAAAATGTTCAAGGCCGGATCCGCAACAGCTGATAAAATGATCTCTTGGTTTACCGGTTTTTTGCTGATAAACAGGTTGCGATAAGATCCTTCAACACCATTGCCTTCATACAGATTGAAGCCTCCGTTATCGATTACCCATTTCGCTGCACTTTCCGCCTCTTGAAGCCAAGAGTCCGCAGATGAAGATAGCCCTAAATCCGTGTGGTATTTTCTGAAAGTCCCTTCAAAGAGGGCAATCCTTGATTTCATAGCCTGTACAACAGACTTGGTTACCGTGCTCCTCGAATCTTCATTTAAGGTGCTAATGTTTTCGAAAGCAAAGTTCAAATCTGCCAATACGGAATCCATGACCAAAGCCCTTGGGTCGCGTCCATCAAAAAGACGTTCGTCATTTACATCCATAGGTTCGCTAATCCAAGGAACGTCGCCAAAGCGTTTCACCTTCTCAAAATAAAAGTAAGCTCTAAAAAATCTGGCAAGGCCGGTATGGTGGTTTCGAACTTCGGAAGAAACTTTTGGATCGTTGTTGTTTGCGATGAAGTAATTGATGTTCCTCAATTGGCTCCAGCTCCATCCACTTGACAGGCGGGCATCATACCCGTTTGGTCGGATAAAATCAGGGACTTGGCTCCGGGCAGAATAATCGGCCATGGCATCCCCTCTGATGATATCGTTCCCGGTTGGCAATATTTCATAAAATGAATTGGAATAGAGCTCCAAACCATTGTTGCTTCCGAAAACTGCCGCCTTGCTTGCCGTCGACACAGGCTGTTGATCTAGTTTATTGCAGGAATAGAGTCCGAAAACCATTGCAATAAATAATAAGCATGGTATATTTATTTTATTGTTCATTGTTTTATCTCCTTGTGTTAAAATGAAATTGAAAGACCCAAGCTAAAGCTCTTCATCATCGGGTAGTTGTACGCATTTCCCGAAGTACCGCTTGTTAGCACGGAATCCGAACCGCCAGTACTCTCTACGTCAATGTCTCTGGTGATCTTATATAAAGGTGACCATGACCATAGGTTTTCCCCTGCTAAGTATATTCTTGCCGAACTGATTTTTACGTTCTCAAGAAGGCTCGAGGGCAAGGTATAGCTTACCTGAAGGTTTTTCAACCGGATGTAGGCAATGTTTTGCAGGTATTTCGTCTGTACAGAGGTCAACTGTCTTCCACTGCCCTGAGCGGTATACCCTCTCAATCTTGGCAGGTAAGCGTCTGGGTTATCTTCCGACCACTGGTTCCCTTGTTGCCAAGCGGGTAGATCGTTGTAAGGTCTATTATATTGGCCCCAAAAAATACTTGCTTCCGCGCCAGGCCACCAATCTTGTTGAAGGATTCCTTGGAAAAACGAGGATATTGAAAAGTTGTTCCAATCGGCACCCAGGTTGATTCCGTAAGAATATCTCGGACTTGAATTACCGATAATCTTCATATCACCCGGATCATCTACTGTGTTCAAGCCATTATTAATGACACCATCTCCGTTTATGTCCGCAAATTTAATATCTCCAGGCAGAAACTGACCACTATTAGAAGCACGAATCAAGCGTTGGTCTGCAGAATTGGCGATATCATCCAAAGAAGTAAAATAACCTGCTGTGGTATAGCCCCAGATTTCGCCCAAGGTCTGTCCTGCATAATAATCGTTCAACCGTCTCTCCTCATTGTTAAACTTGGTGATTTTCGATTTCGAATCCGCCATGGATATTCCGATGTTATAGGTAAACGGCTTACTTGAAACCTCAAATCTGTCCCTCCAAGTAATGCTTGCCTCCCATCCAAAGGTTTCAAGATCGGCATAGTTCCCTTTTGGTACACCCGTTCCAAAAACCGCAGGCAGTTGATTACCGATGGTGAACATATCCGTTGTATTACGCTGATAAGCATCTGCCACCAAGTTCAAGCGGTTCGATAGAGCCGCGATATCCAGCCCAACGTTCGTGGTAGTTGATGTTTCCCATGTTAAGCCTGCTGGAATAACATTTGGCATTTGTGTGCGCTGAGGCCTGATGCCGCCGATAATCCTACCGATCTGTGAAATTCCAAATTGTTCTTGAAAAACATAGGATCCGATGTTTCCATTACCCAAGGATCCATATGATGCCCTTACCTTCAAGTTAGAAATTGCATTAGGAGAAACCTTCCAAAACCCTTCCTGGTCAATTCTCCATCCAGCTGAAACTGACGGGAAGAAAGCATATCGTTGGTCTTCCGGAAACTTGGATGAGCCATCATAACGGCCGTTTACTTCAAAAAGGTATTTGTCGTTGAACGCGTAGTTAAGCCTAAAGAAGCCACCCATGATGTTCCATTGTTCATGTCCACCCGATGTGATGATAGACTGTCCCAAAGCTAGGTTAATGTCCTTGACATCTTCATAAATCAATCCGTTTCTTGAATTCAACAGACGGTTATAAGAAGACTGTTCGTAATTGAATCCACCTAAAACCTTGAAGTAGTGACTTTCGTTGAACGTATTCTCATACTCGCCATACAGGTTAGCTGCAAGATATTGCGTTTGGGTATTGATGTTTTGGATATCGTTGGTATTGGTACCCACATATTCGATTACACCGGGAATACGGCTGTAAGGAACCGGCACACGAAGCCGCTGTTCGTCATAATCCGAGTTTTGGAACGTAAAATCAGTGTTTATACGAAAGGTATTTTCAAAGAAATTGGATTTTAAAGCCGTTGTGTTTCTGAACACTCTGCGGTTCATGTCAATACCGTTCTTTCCATAATAGTAGTCCCCTACCGTATACGCTGCCGAATAGCTCAAGGTACCGTCAGGGTTTAAGAAAGGTGCCATGGGATGGCCTTCATCGGCGATATTTCTCCAGATTCCTCCGCCTTCACCAACGTTTAGTGGGTTATGGTAAAGCATCGAAGAGAATTCCGAATTGTTTTCCACTCTCAGCCAGCTCAAGGGGTCGATGCTTCCCTTAGCCCTGAAGTTGTACATTCTGTAGTCGTCCGAATTATAACGGAACAGACCCTTCTGATCGTACAATCTTCCGGTCACGTAATAACTGGCTTTCTCAGAACTTCCCGCAACGGAGATATTGTGCTCCATGGACGAATTGTTGTTTTTATAAAGCAGATCATAGTAATCCGTATTGTCATAATAGACGTACTCGCCGTTCGGTCCTACCTCAAATTTCGGTAAGGAAGGATCAGCGTCCCTTCTTCTCAGCTCCTCTAAATATTCTTGGGAGAACTTCATAGTTTTGTTGACGTTCTGTGGCGTTTGGGAATAATCGTTCCATGCCGTCCACGACTCGTTAAAACCGGAAGCCCATTCATAACCATTGGAAACTAAATCAGGAACTGCGGTCGGGGTTTTGATCGCAAAGTTATTGGAATAAGTGATGGTGGTTTTATCCTTAGCCGGATCCTTTGTTGTGATGAGCACCACTCCAAAAGCTCCCCTTGCACCGTATATTGCTGCAGACGCTGCATCTTTTAAAACGGTTACCGATTGGATGTCATGCGGGTTCAACAGCGAAGGGTTTCCCTCTACCCCATCGATTAAAACCAATGCGCTTCCGCCCTGCCCGATAGAGGTGGTTCCCCTGATGTTATACGACGGAGCCTGGGTCGGCTTACCATCACCCATCTTGATGTTTAAGTTTGGGATTACGCCCACAAGTCCTTGAGACACATTGGGAATTGGTCTTTCGTTCAGCACATCCCCGCTTACTTGATCCACTGCACCTGTGAGGTTGATTTTCTTTTGCGTTCCATAACCGACAACAACTACTTCTTCAATAGTCTGCATATCGGTTGTTAAAACCACGTTTATGCTTCCAGTACCGGAGTAACGCACTTCCTGCGGAGTAAAGCCGATATAAGAGAATACGAGGATCTCGCCCTCTTGAACTGAAATTGAAAACTGCCCGTCAATGTTGGTGGTCACGCCGCTTGTTTTATCTTTGATACGTACGCTTACACCGATTAAGGGTTCTCCACTTTCATCGGTCACTTTTCCTTTGACTTCTCTTTGTTGAGCCGCGATCAATCGTTCATTATTTACGGGATGTTCAGCCCTTGCCTGAACGTGAAAAATAGATATTAAAATAAAAAGGAGTATTAATTTTAAATATATTAGGTATTTAACGAATTGGATTCTGGATAGATCTCCAATTGAAAAAGTATTATAGTTCATCAGAATAGATTATTTTAAAAGGATACGAAGTTGTTTTGAGCAATTCTTATAGTTCTGGGTTGTACATAGCAAGCCCAACAGAGTTTCATAACCTTTGATTGATTTTATATTTAAATAAATAATTTCGTGATTTTATTAGACGTTAGAATGATTAAGCTAAGGAAGCCTTCAACCTTTCTCAGCTTGCTTCTTTTATTCCATCGAATTTGGAAATACTATCTCATACCATTAATCCTCCTTTCTTTACCTATCATTTAAGTGATTTAAACTTATTAGTATTTTCAAATAAACATACTTAATATACCATTAATTCAAAAATTAACGGTATAAGAATTATCGTTTCTTAATTTATCCGCAAAGAAATAGGAATTAAACCCAACCACAAAAACAAAGAAATTTGATAATAATTCACTAACTTTACCTTAACATTGGGAGGTAAAAACGCGATTTATCTTAACAAAGGGTGGGAATAAATGCGCTTCTACAATATAAGCCAAACGTCATTGCGAGCTTGAGAAGCAATCTATCCGAACTATCAATCCTTTTGTGTACCTTGCCATACTCATTAATTTTAAAAGTTAAACCAACCTGTTCGTTCCAGATGCGTATTGTCATACCGGTATTTCGTACATCTTGCGAGCAAACATACCGGTAGAAACGACCCGCGACGAAGAGTGGCACTAATTGGCACTGAATGGCACGATTTGGCACAAATCTGGCACTCTCGGCAAAATTCTTCGACAATCCCTTACCTATTCTTCGAGGATTCCTTTACTCTTCTTCGAGACTCGTTCGCCTCTGGTTCGAGTCTGGTTTACTCGGAGTAAAAGAAAGGTATACAAGAGGTAAGCGTGAGTAAAGCAAAATGTAAACAGGAGAACGGGAAAAACAGAACAAAAAAAAGCCCATCCTCGAATGAGAACGGGCGTTAAGCAGAAAAGACCATGGATCAATACCCTCACTTTTTCTTTCTTGTGCCAACAAGACCTGCAGGTGCAATCTATACCAACTACCAATCTCTACTTCTTTTAAGTAAAACATTGACTGGCGAAAGGTCGCTTCGTGCCTCGCGAAGACGAGACGTGTTAAAATCAGCACCCAAACCGTCACTGCAAGCTCCAAACCGTCATTGCGAGCTTGCGAAGCAATCTTACTCTTAGCGGCTTAATAATACACCATCTTTATAAAATGGTACGAAATGTAACCTTTTCTTATTTTTCCATCATCGCGTTATCCAACATTTCATATTCCGAATTTTGGGAGATGAATTCCGGAACGATGTCTTTCAGCAATCTGACCAGCACGAGTGTTTCCACGCTTGAGTTGCCCGAGTGAGTGACCAATTGGCAAAGCTGTTGAAGAAGCTCTTGTTTCTCGATACCGTACTCTTGGCTGACCTTGGCAATCAAAATCTTCTCGTGATGTGTTTTTAAAGTATTCTCATTATCGGCCAGCAGCTCTTCAAATATCTTTTCACCGGGTCGCAAACCAGTAATTTCAATATCAATGTCTTCTGGGTAACGATAGCCTTTAAGGCGGATCATGCGTTTGGCCAGTTCCATAATTTTAATGGGCTGCCCCATGTCAAATACAAAGATCTCGCCTCCCTTGCCCATTACACCAGCTTCCTGTACCAGTTGACAAGCCTCGGGGATGGTCATGAAATAACGGGTAATGTCTGGGTGAGTTAAGGTCATTGGTCCACCGGCGTCTATCTGTTTTTCAAACAAAGGGATAACCGATCCGTTAGAACCCAATACATTGCCAAATCTTGTGATGATAAAACGCGTGTTCGATTTTTTAAAGTAACTGTTCACATAAATCTCCGCTACCCGTTTCGTTGCACCCATAATATTTGTCGGGTTGACGGCTTTATCGGTCGATACCATGACAAACTTTCTAGCACCATACTTAACAGCCATATCCGCTACGTTTTTGGTACCCACTACGTTGGTTAATATGGCTTGGTAAGGGTTGCTTTCCATCAAGGGCACGTGCTTATATGCTGCTGCGTGAAAGACCAACTCAGGTCGGTAAGTAGCAAACAGCTCCCGCATAAACCTCCGGTTACGAACGTCACCTACAATAAAAATCACTTCATTAGGTCGGGTCGATTTTAATGACTGCTGCAAATTGTATAAGGGAGATTCTGCTTGATCAACCAATATCAGTTGCCCATACTCTCGAATAGCGATTTGTCGAGCGAGCTCAGAACCAATAGACCCAGCCGCTCCAGTAATCAAAATGGATTTACCAAACATTTCAGCCTCTATTGCTGGATTGCTTAACTTGATAGCCTTCCTTCCCAATAGATCTTCAATTTTCAGGGCTCTGATTTGCCTTCTTTCACCATTCTCTATTAGGTTAGTGGGCGGCATAAATTTGATATACAAATCCAGCGCTTCAAATTTTTCGGCAATTATTTTTAAGCGTTCGGGGTCGTTGTTTTCTACAGCAATAATTACCCGCTCGATTAGATTATTTTCTACATAGGCTTTCGTTATCTGTTCGATGTTTAACACTTTTAATCCCGCAAGACGTTTGCCTACTCTAGAGTTATCATCCTCCACAAAGGCCAATACAGAGTGTTTTACCCTGGTATCTTCGGCCAATAATGACAAGGCGATCAAGCCCGATCCAGAAGCCCCAAAGATGAGCGCATTAGCTTGCTTCCGCCTTCTGAAAAAGAAGGCTTCATAGAGTTTTCTGTAGAAGATGCGGGCGGCTACCATCACGACCATCGTGAAGAACGCATGCATGAACAAGACGGCATAAGACATGCGTAGGTAATCGCCTAACACTGTAGCTTTAGGAACCGTAGCCCGGATGCCTGCGGTTATCACCATCAAAAGGATTAAGGTGATAAAAACAGCTTTAAAAACCTGCATCGCATCCAAGATGCCGGCCTGTCTGACAATTCCTTTATAAGTACCTAAAATGTAGAAAACTAGACTATAAGATCCAACTACGAAAATACTCTTCTTAAAAATAAGGGCAGTATTGAAGTTGCCCTTAAAACCATCGATAATGAAATTCGAAACCAGGTAGCACAGCAATACAATTAGCATATCAATTAAGAGAATTACCCATCTAGGATTATCTCTATGGAGCCGCCTTTCAATAATACTGAAATTCATATTTACCCTTAACCAATGATGTAACAAAATCTAAAGCAACGAACACGACATTTCCATGCTTGATGAATGTAAAAGTACTCAAACATTTTTATAAGTAACTTATAAACTAATAAAATTTCGTTCCTTATCGTGGCAAAGTGTGTAAATTCACTAATACTTGCAGCTGTGCATTTGTTACCCTAAGTCATCGGACTACATAACGCTCAGCCCACCATCCACCACAACTGTAGTTCCGGTTACGAACTGGCTATCATCGCTGGCTAAAAATAAAACGGCTTTCGAAATCTCATCCACCTTGGCATAACGGCCTAAAGGGATCGTTTTTTCCAATTCTTTTTTTGCTTCTTCAGCAGCCCCTGGTGCAAAACCTTCTTCCAAAGAGCGCATCATTCTGTTATCAACCGGAGAAGGATGTACAGAGTTCACCCGTATTTTTCTAGGTGCTGCCTCTACTGCCATTGCTCTCATCACTCCTACTGTCGCATGTTTACTAGTAATATAAGCACTTACATTTGGGCTACCGTTTAAGCCAGCAACCGATGAGCTTATGATCATACTTCCTCCATCTTTCATCTGCGGCAAAGTATATTTGGCACCCAGCCAAACCCCTTTTACGTTTACTGCGATGACTTTGTCGAAGATATCTTCAGGATACTCCTCGATCGGCTTTACAATGCCCTCAATACCAGCATTATTAAAAAACACATCAATTTTGCCAAAAGCTTTTACTGCCTGGTTCACGTAATTCTGAACATCACTAGATTTGCTGACATCCGCAGCACAATATTGAACGTTTTCACCACCCAGCTCCTCGGCTGTTTTCTTAAGTTGCTCCTCGCTTAAGTCTACTAAGAACACTTTGGCGCCTTCATCTAAAAATATCTTGGCAGTTTGTTTCCCTATACTACCAGCACCACCAGTTATCAATGCTACTTTATTTTCTAATCTTTTCATAATGTATTATATTAAATGAGTATATGTTATATGAACAATAATACGCCTTTATGATTGGTTTCGTGATGATTTTAGTTACTTGTAAATATAATCTTAATCACTTCTGATAAGGTATCCATCTATCCTCAGATCTCTTGCCCTTTGATAACGTTATCTAGGCAAAATAAAAAGAGACCAAAAAGAATTGCTTATATTAGTAATTTTATGATTTATCTCGATGACATTCATTCAATGATCACCGAGCACTTTATTAAATAACGAATATACATGGCTGGACATAGTAAATGGGCTAATATAAAACACAGGAAGGGCGCACAAGACAAAAGGCGGAGTAAATTATTTACAAAAATTATTAAAGAAATTGCCGTTGCCATTAAAGAAAACAATAGCAATGGCGATCCAGATACCAATCCCGCATTGCGGAATGCCTTGCTCAACGCACGAGGCGCTAATATGCCAAAAGACAATATCGAAAGAGCAATAAAAAAAGCGACGGGTGCTGATGCGGACAATTACGAGCAATTGTCATTTGAAGGATACGGCCCTCACGGTATTGCTTTTTTTGTAGAATGCATGACTAACAATTCGAATCGTACAGTTGCCAATGTAAGGTCGATATTCAATAAAAACAACGGATCTCTTGGTACAAACGGATCTTTAGAATTTTTATTCGAACGAAACGGAGTATTTACCATAGAAAAAGAAACGCTAACTTGGGATGTAGACGACTTACAACTTGAACTTATCGAAGCTGGTGCTGTCTCTTTCGAAGACGAGGATGATATTTTTATAGTCTATTCTGAATTTTCAGAGTTCGGAAACATGTCTGCCAAACTTGATTCCCTAAAAATCGAAGTTCAAAACGCAGAGCTACAACGCATACCACTAGATACAAAAGTATTGGAGCTTGAGCAAGCAAAGGACATCCTCAAGCTAATCGACGCCTTTGAGGATGACGATGATGTGCAGAACATCTTCCATAACTTGGAATTGACAGATGAGTTGATGGAGGTTTTATCGGAATAATACCGTTCTCTTTTCCTAAAAGTGATGGTCTGCAAACTTGATAAATTGTTCCCAATCATATTCCGTTAGGTCATGCTTCCCTTCCCGGATATGATAAGCCAGAGGCGATTGGTTGATCGGACTATTTATTTCAGGCGGTCGATTTGCAAGCTGAGACTTTAGTCCGTATAATTCATAAGCGGGTTCCGCACTTTTTAAAGCTAAAAAGGTCCCCTCTGGATCAGCCCATAGATCTTCCGTTGCACTAGTAGCGTATACTGGCCGGGGTGCCATTAAAGCGATCAGCATATGCTGATCAACAGGAAGAAGCTGTTCCTTATGATTGTATTTTTTATAATTGTTATTAAACCAATGAGGAAAGGCTGTATTAATAACTGCAATGGTTTCACCGAAATTGCGTTTAGACAATGCAGCACCCGAATTGCCAGAATTATTTGATATGCACAATGCAAATCTCGGGTCTTCCGCAGCAGCCCATAAAGAAGCTTTGCCGCCTCTTGAATGTCCAACTACTGCTACTTTTCGCTCATCAATCTCACTGTCCGATTCAAAGTAATCCATCACCCGACTAGCCGCCCATGCCCATGCTCCAATAGCTTTTATCCCATTGTCCGCGGAAAGCTGTTGCGGATACAACCTCAACATACCCTCCTGATAGGTATCTTTATTATCGGGCGCCGCATCATCTACTTGAAACGCAGCAACGGCATAACCTGCCTCGATAACTTTTTCTGCAGGCCAAAATCCACTTTTCACAGTTCTACTCGGATCTGTATTTTCAACGCCTCGATTATTAATTAACAAAAATGCAGGAACAGGTCCTTTCTTATTATTGGGAATAAACAAAGTCAAATTTATCAAAACAGCCTGTTCACCACGAAATACAGTAATTTCAACCTCTTTCAAAAGAGCTGCACCATCCATTGCATCCGCTTGTTCATTTTTTACATTAAACTCAATGCGGTCAAAGTCAACAGGTACCTTCCCGTAAATATGCTCTTCAAATAATGACAAGATTTCGCCTCGACGGGTATTTTCCCAGTCTTCACTGGTAGTAGCCTGCTTACCCGCTTGCGTCAACAAAAGATCAGGCAAAGTATAGCTTCTAACTTTGCTTTCATCATAATTAGCCTCTTGCGCTTGTGAAATCGCGCAAATTAAAACCATTATTAGGGTGAATACTTGTTTCATTTTGGCATTAATATTATTCCCTTTGTCAATTAATTCTATTGGCCCTTGGTATATCTCCTCGAGCATTTATCATTATGATAACACTCAGAAGTATATATCCTTTATTTTTATTATTCTTCCCGGATTGCCCACGACCGTTGCACCATCAGGTACGTCTGTGATGATAACCGCGCCCGCACCTATTGTGCACCATTTTCCTATTTTTATTCCTTGGATAACACAAGCTCCAATGCCGATGTGTGTACCCTCTCCTACCTGAACGTTTCCTGCGAGGGCAACATTGGGTGAAACATGAACATAATCTTCTATTATACAGTCATGATCAATCGAAGCATTCGTATTGATGATGGTATGATTTCCTATTTTGGTTGATGCATTGATCGACACCCCCGCCATGATCACTACGCCCTCTCTTATATCTACACTTTCTGAAATATTAGCGCTATAGTGAATTGCGTCAGTATAATCACATTCTATGGATTCAGCAATCTTCTTACGAGTGGCGTTGTCGCCTATGGAGATGATCAGAGAATCTTCAAAGCGATCGAATTCTTCGGGTAGTTTTTCAGATACTTTATAGCCTAATAACGATTTAATATTCGGGTTCAAGTCTTGTAATCCTCCGATTTCCATTTCCGCTTCGTCCTCAAGCATTTCAATAATAACTTTGGCATGTCCACTTGCCCCGATTAGGTATACTTTAGTCATTTACCCTCAAATTTAGTCATGGTAGCTTGACCATCTTGGCTTATCCCATCACCTTTAAATATTTTTGCAATCGTCATAAACATGATTTTGATATCTAAAGCTAATGAGATATTATCGACATACCAAACATCGTAGTTGAATTTCTGCTCCCATGATATAGCATTTCTACCATTCACTTGTGCCCAACCCGTTATTCCAGGTTTTACTTCATGCCTTCTTTGTTGGTTTGTACTGTATAAAGGGAGATATTCAACTAATAAGGGACGAGGACCTATTAAACTCATGTCACCTTTAATAACATTTAGTAATTGCGGGATTTCGTCAAGGGATGTTTTACGTACAAAAGAACCTATTGGTGTTAAACGTTCTGCATCAGGTAGTAGTTCACCATTAGATCCCTTTTTATCGTTCATCGTTTTGAATTTGATGACTTTGAAAATATCACCGTTCTTTCCGGGACGTACTTGAAAGAAGAAAGGCTTTCCTTTGTTAGCGATTAAAAGAACAATAGTGACGAATAAGAATATCGGGGATACCAGGATGAAACCAATGAATGCACCAAAAAAATCAAGTAAGCTTTTAATCCCGTTTTTGTACATTTTTTTCTAATCTTTTATATTCAGCTAAAACGGCATCCCAAACCATTTGTTGTTGATAACGATCGACAATCATTTGACGAGCATTAACTTTTAGTTTGACAACAAGTATTTTATCTTCTAGAAATCTATACATCGCATTATAGATCGCATCAGCATCTTTTGGCGGAATAATGACTCCATTTTCTTTGTGAGTGATAATCTCATTGCAGCCATTTATATTGGAAACTATACAAGGAAGACCCATCGCTCCCGCTTGCATAACTACATTGGGGAAGCCTTCCCGATAACTGGGAAATACCAAGACATTGCCTAATGCATAATAAGATCGTACATCCTTTTGAAAGCCAACGAAAATAATACTAGGATTATTTTCAAGAATTGCGAGCGATGCAGCAGATAAAGGATCTAATTCTGTTTCTAAATAACCTACTAAAAGTAATTTAGCTTTATTATTTTGTAGTGATATTTTTTCAAATGCTTCAAGTAATTCATTAATTCCTTTATCTTTTACCAATCTTCCAACAAAGATGAAAACAAAATCGTCCTCTTGTATCTTTAACTTTTCCCTCAATTTTCGTTTTTTTTCATCGGAATAAAGTATTGGATCGAAATAGGAAGTATCGATACCATTTACATTTCCATTTCCTAAAATTTTTAAGCTTTTATTAGTTATTTTGTAGGATAATAGATCTTGTTTTACTCCTTCGCCTTCCGGATAAATATTAGTAGCACAAACACATAGTATTTTGTCCATTTTAATTAGAAGCATTTTAGTAATTCCATTGGATGTTGGAAATATCAATCCTGTAAATGTGTGCATACGAATTGGAACACCCGCTAGTTTCGCTGCCACCATAGACAAAAGACCCGCTTTAGGAGTAATTGAATGTACGATTAAAGGCTTTACTTTTCTAAAATATAAGTAGAGTCTGATCAAAGAAATAACGTCTTTGAATGGGTACACATTCCTTTGCATTTCGACTTCATGGATAGCAACTTTCTCTCTAACTGCTACATCCTCTAAATCTTTTCCTTTTCCCGAGACCGCAATTAGATGATAATACTTATTTAAAAATAACAATTGCCCCTTAAGTAAAATATTTAGTGAAACCGGTATTGTAGAAGTGCGAATAAGTTTAGCTTTCATAAACTTCTTTATATAAATTAATATGCTTCCTAACCATCACAGAAATATCGTATTGTCTTGCTCTTTCTTGACAAGATTTAACTATTTGATTGTAGTATGTCTTATTAGAAAGTAGCTCTTTTATTTTTGCTGCGAGTGCTTTTTCATTACCACGTTCAAATAATATTCCAGCTCCCTCAACTATATCTTTAAGGCCAGGGACATTAGAAGCTATAAACGGCTTTCCGGAAGCCATACCTTCAATGCTTGAAAGAGAAAGGCCTTCATAATGAGATGATAAAAGTATAATGGTCGATGATTTCAATAATGAAGAGACATCGATTCTTTGTCCTAAGAAGAAGACCCTATTTGTTAACCCTAACTCTTCAACTAAATCTTTACACCTAGCTTTGCACTCGCCATTTCCTATTAATATCAATTTAACGCTTTTATCTTCTATATGGCATAAAGCTTTAATTGCAGTAGTCTGATCTTTTTGTGGACGAAATGCTGAAACTTGTAATATTAATTTATCATCCGCATTTAATATCGGATTAATCAATTCATACTCTAAGCTTTTAGCTTTTTCATAAGTTGAAATATTTACACCATTATGGATTAGTTCAAAATTATGATTCCCAATTTTAAGAATTCTAGTAAAAATACCTTTTATCTCCTCTGAAATACAAATTATCTTTGAATATCTCCTATAAATAAACCTTTCAATAGGTAAAAGACACCTTTTAAAAATTCTTCTATTAAACGTATTGTGTTCAGTAAAAATTAATTTGCAAGAATTATTATTTAAAACATTCGCAAAAACCGTATAATATTGAGCTGGAAATAGATGAACATGAGCGATATCATATTTTTTCAAATACTTTCTCAATCTAAAGATATTTTTTATATCGTATATATCACTATTATTACCTGATTCATTTAATACATATATATTGCAACATCCTAAAGCTTTTAATGAATCAACAAACTGATGATTATTATTCCAGAACAGTAGAATATCCATTTCTAATCCTGATTTGCGATATATTGGAATAGTATCTAATAGCAGCTTCTCCGCCCCTCCAGTTCCCAACGAATTTATTATTTGAAGAATCCTCATTATTTAATCGTTTTTTCAAAAGATGAAACGCAAAGCAATTTCATTAGTACTATTAATAGCAATAAGGATCTCATATTCGAACTGTCTTTAAATCTTTTAAGTGCATCAACTTACCAATAGGCTTCCCAATAATGGACAAAAACATATTAGGTTTATTTACTTCCTTTCTTTTAATATCATCTATATTATAAGCGAATCTCCAGTAATTAATACAAGCTTTCAAGCTTTGAATAAATGAAATATTCGAATTTGAAAGTTCTAAATAAGTGCATGAACTCGCATAGGGAGACTTCATTCTTATTTCTACTATTCTGCTCGTTAATCCACCATCCAAATATTCAGCCGTGTATATGATAGTTGAAAACCAAAGAATATCGTACTCTCTAGCAATTCTATTCCAGACTAACGCCTCTGGACAGAATTTTTCACCTATGATATCTGGGAACGGAAATTTTTTCAAGACCTTGGTTTTAAAGACCTCCGCCATGTCACCTTGAATTTTATATTGGAATCTAAAATCTAGAGCATTACAAACTTTATCGCTATATGAAAAATTAGAACCAATGTACGTTCCATCAAGATAACCTTTTCTACCAGATAAACCAGCTATGTTCACTTGATCTGAAATGGATACATATTTATTTAAAATAATTTGTATACTATCTGATGGAAGAAAGTCATCACTATCTACGATGAAAAACAATTCGCCTTTTGCTAATTCTAGACCAAAATTAATTGCACGATGCTTGCCCCCATTTTCTTTTTTATAATAACGAATGGCTAAAATTCCTTCGGCAATAAAAGCTTCTATTAAATTTTGAGTATTATCTATACTTCCATCATCAATAATTAACCATTCAAAACTTTTGTTTGTTTGATTCTTTAAGCTGTTATATAACCTAGATAGTGTTTTCTCTCTATTATAAGTTGGTGTAAAAACTGTTATTTCATGTACGTATTTCATTATTTCAAAAACATCAACAAAGTGAATCCTAAACTTCCTAATATTATCCAAAACACCCAACGGTTTTGATTCTTAATCAAACGTACTTTTAACAATGGATATATTAATACTACCGGCATGAGAAACCATGAAAGGTATGCCGTTCTATTAGTAAATATTGCATAAATCATCAAAATCCAAACAGTGTTCGCAATCAAATAGGTATTTAACAACCGGGAATAAAGTTTATCATTAAATTTATTTTTGACAACATAGTAATATCCCAATACAACTGCAACACCACTATAAATAATAAAATCTAAACGAAAGGAGCGACTTATGGCCTGCCCTTCCAATTCATCAACAAATAAATTTTCTGTTCTCCTGTCAGAGAAACCAATCGTGTCAAAGACACTGCTGATAAGGGTCTCCATATTATTGCCAAAAAAGAATGCAATAGGAATAGTCAAAAGCCAAATGCGTATCAAAAAAACAGTATTTTCTACATACCGTGTTAGCAAAAACGCTCCTACTGGCAAAATCATCGATTTATGAAAGCTAATTGTCAATATAAACCAGATGAACATTCTAAGTGGGTGGTTGGAAAAAGAAATACCGTAAATAAAAAATGAAGCTCCCAAGCCATTACGCAATCCGTTAATGCCAAACGCCCAAAACGACATAGCAACAATATAAACCACCAATGCCATCCAGGCTCTATTTCCAAACCACTTTTTAAAAGCTAAATAGGGCAATCCCACATATAAAGCCGCACAGAGTAGATAAAACCACTGCACGGTCATGACCTGAGAGCAGAGATACATAAAAAGGTCAAAACCAAAATCTCTGGAATTAGGGAGTTTGGCTAAAGAAATATCTGAGAACATGTATGTATAAGCCTTTGTATCTCCTAAATACATAGAGCTTGCCCAAGGATCTCTCAAACCGATAAAAAGAATGGTAATCAGCAAAAGAGCTCCACTATACAGTTTATTTTCAGAATATATATAATGCCTAGGGACAGTTTCTTTAAGTAAAGGCAAAGACAACATCAGCACAGCTAAAGTGAGAGTGGAATAATAAATAGTTGAATAATATTCTATTGGTATCACTGCATCTGCTGATTTAATGAATTACAATATTGTTGCCACGTGCATTTATCTACTACTCTGTTCCGCGCGACTGTGCCCATTTGTGCTGCAGCATCCTTGTCTTGTACCAACTTGATGATTAAATCATTCAATTCTTGTACATTGTCTTGCTCTATAAGCCATCCCCCATTTTTATGCTTTACAGCATCAGGTATTCCTCCGGTTCGGGTACCAATAGCAGGTATACCACAGGCCTGCGCTTCTAAAAAAACTAAGCCAAAACCCTCCACTTGAGTACTGTGATGCTGTTCACGAGTACAGAGTATAAAAACGTCGTTAGCATTGTAAAATCCTGGCAGCTCATCATCTAGTATGAAACCGCGAAAAGTCACCAAATGCTCAATGCTTAATTCTTTAACCAATTGTTTTAGGCTTTCCAAATAAGGACCAGTGCCACCAATATTCCACCGAATTTGGTTCTGAAGGTTTTCAGGGAACGACGCAATGGTCCTAGCAATAAAGTCATGTCCCTTAAATTCTAATACTCTCGACAACGTGCAAAGTTTTAAATAGCCATCATCTTTTACGAAATCCAAAGGCCTGAAAAAATTATGGTTTACCGCTAAAGCTAAGGCAATATGATTGGCTTCCGGATTAACTTTCCGTATTAATTCTTGCGTATAATGACTATTGGCAATTACTTTTTCTGCTTTACCTAGAACCCATTTGGCATATATAGGAAGCCAAAATTTCTTTCTGAATTTTGAACTACCCGATAATAACTCTGTGCCATGTCCTAATATAAATATATTTTTGATTCCTGCCAATGCACATAATGCCCCCTCTGGATGCCATAATCCACACAGAACATCCACACTTTTTTTATTCTTAAGCTTTATAAGATACCACCACGAGGCGAATTCGCACCAAATTCTTCTGGACGGTAATTCAACAACCTTAACTTTATCAAAATTATACGGTTTGCTTATGCCCTCTTTTTTCCGAGTAAGCACAGTGACTGTCTCATAATAGAAGTGCATGCCGTCCGCTATTTCTTGGCACAAACGAGCAATCCCACCATTAGAGGGTGGGTAATCATAAGAGAATATAAGGAGGTGTTTGTTAGTCATTTTTTTAGTCCAACAGCAATTGGGAAATATTTATTAAATAAAAATGCAAAAGGAACACATAATAAAATTATCAATATTGTTAATAGTATGCCATAAGTATTATCGAAAGGCAGAAAACTTACGACTTTAGATGCTATTCCTCTTAGTTTGATATGAATGCACATAATCAATAGACTATTTAATCCTAACCATATTAAAAACTTTGATTGAATGAAACGAGAAAATACAAGAAGCCCTAATATTGTAAAAAAGGCTCCTGTATAGAAAAAAAATATATTTCCTATTATATGAATTCTTATATCAGGAATTTCATTATTACAATAACTAACTATAATTCCTATTATTATAAACAAAATAGAAATAACAATCGTAATGCTATTATTTTTTTTCAATGCTTTAATTAGCTTGAAATAATTTTCCTTCAATGACAATCCCAAAAGAAAAAAAGGAATCATTAGTAATGCCGAACCAATATGGAAAAATAAAAAAGTATCACTTTTATCTTTTAATAGAAATAAGCTTATCAAAAAACATGTAAACCCTATGATATATGAATAATATTTAAAAAGGACATATAAAAAATTAAAAAGAACGTTAATAAAAAATAATGATGGTAAAAACCAAAGAACAACATTCCATGATAAATAATGATCATTAGATATACCTAAAAATGTTCCGATTAAAAAATCCATTAATGTCAAATTCGCATTAGTGAAATTTGGAATATAATAGAGTAAAAATGTAATCGTACTGAAAATATAAAAAGGCATTAATGTTCTTTTAAGTTTGTCTTTTATGAATTCCAAATTACCTTTAGATTTGAACACAAAGCCAGAAGCAAAGAAAAATAAAGGCATATGAAAATTAAAAATAATTTTAGCCATTTCTGTTGGAAGACTTAAATGGCCCAATACAACTAAAAAGATACCTACCCCCTTTAAAATATCTAACTCTTTATAATAAACTTTATTCATTTTCCAAGTTCGCATTTTTATTATTAATATACTCTCAGTTTATATTAGTCATATTAATTCCTCTGTCACCGTTACAGCCGTATTCGGATAACAATATGCGTCTCAATTGCTATCTAGGCATAAATGGAATACTACCATTAGACTAAAATCAGTCATAAGAGAATATTAGAAGGTGTTTTTATGTATAATTCGTCATTTTAGCAGATAGTTTACCAACTATTTTTCCCTCTTTTCTTGCCTTAAAAAAATTCCTTAACAAACTTGCCTTTTTATAACTTACTATATATGCTATTGCAAGTCGAAAAAGCTCTATAGTAGCAGTTATTTTGTTTACTCCATCGAGGTGACGCTCTATAATCAGAGAACGATTTCTAATTAGATTGTATAAATATTTTTCGATATCGATCACTCTGCACCCACCTGTAGCAGCTGCAAGATGGAATACATGGGCATCATAATGAAACCATATCTTATAGCCCTCTTTCTTAACCCTTAAACAAAAATCTGTTTCTTCATATAGAGCAGCCCCTTTGGTAAGATGCTCATCTATACCATTAACTTTTAAATAAACAGCACGATTAACAGAAAAATTTCCACCTCCGCCGTGATCTACTTCTTTGCTTCCCTTTTGATGAAAGCCACGTAAAGGTGTAGCTGATCTTTTTACAAATTTACCAACTTCACAATTGATATTACTTTTGAATTTCTCAGTAATTCCGCCTGCTACTACACCGATATTAGTGAGATTTTTATGAACATTATAATGCTGCTGCAAAAAGTCTTTCTGACACTCAATATCATCATCTATATAAACCAGAATATCATATTGAGCTTTTTGTGCACCGAAATTACGGGCTTCAGGTAATCCTCTGAAATGTATAACATGGAAATACTTGGCAATATACTTTCCCTTGATATCTCTGAGTATACTTTCATCAGGTTGAGGTGATTGGTCAATAATCAGTATTTCATAGGGCTGTTCAAATTCCTGTACCAACAAATCCTTCAAAGTGTCTTTGAGAAATTCAGTGCGATTCACCGTGGGTATAATGATAGAAATGCCGGTCATAATTACAAACTTTCAAATGTTTTTATAAAAGATTTTACTTGTGATGATGCTAAATATGTTTTGCAAAAAGAGCAATTTACTTCTTGCCCTAAAGTTTTATTATCAGCTAATTTCTTGAAAATATCTATAGCATTTTCTTCTGAATCTAAAAACAATCCAATACCAGCCATCGATAACTGTTTCCGAGCTTCACTTGGATTAGGTACAATGGCCAAAACTATTTTCTGTAATGCAATATAATCTACCATTTTCGCAAAGCTAGTCCACCAATGACTTTCATACCCTGGGGATAAAATAACTGCTTTTGCGTTAATTAGCCGTTTATATAGTTTTACTTGTGGCATTTGGTCTTCAAAAACAATATTGTTTAAAAGATTATTCCCGATATTCAATTTCTGAAGAGTTAAAATATTTATATCTTTGGAACCAATCAAAACTAATTTCAATTTATTTTTGGATTCGGGATATTTTATCTGAAAGCTTTTGTAATAGTCGAAAATTCTTGTACCGTAATTAGATAAATACTCCCCAACATATATAATTTCATTTGTATCGATTTTATTGTTTTCTTTCTGCAAAAGATCATTATCTAAGCCTGTCGGAATAAAAAACATTTTATGATCGAACCTACCATTATATAAATCATGATAAATCAATTTATAAGAAGATGCGGTTCCGGTGATAGCATCAGCCAGATTTAACGCCTTCTCTTCGATTTTTTTCTGTTTTTTGTAAACTGAAAAAATTCTGGAGTGATTTCGTAACGAATATGTCAATGGATCACGATAATCCGCTACCCATTTTATATTGGGAAATGAAGTCTTTAAAGCAGTTCCAATCTCTAAAGTTGTGTAAGGTGATGACGATGTATATAAATACTTTATATCATGTTTTATAATCAACTTTTTTGCTTCTTTAATCGCTGAGCTTTTCCACGTCCAAAATCGATCTGGAGAATTTAGATGATAATCTAATAGATACTTGTATGCTTTTGAAAGCCAATTTATTTTTGCGATGTTTACATTTTGCTTGATAGAATCCTCGCCAACTTTCGTATTGTAATCATCTTGTGTTTTTAACGTTTTATATGTTAAGTCTTTTTGGGTTAACCACATCTTCAACCCTCTCAAGGTCGGTTCAATGTAACGGACTCTTAAAACTTCTATGCCCTGCAATTCATCAAGAAGATTCGGATCCTCATTGTATATATAATTAGTATCTACAGTAAGTACTATAGGATTCCAACCCTCTCTTTTAAGATATTTCACCAATTTGTGCGCACGAAAGACTGCGGCATGAGTCTCTGGTGCGAAAAAAGGAGTAATAATAAGAATATTTGTATTTCGTATTTCCATTTAATAACTTCCTTTTTCGGTAATGACTAATAATATAGAACACATCAAGTACTTTCTTATGTCTAGAAGTATGATGATAAAGCAGGAAGGATAAAGCAAGTACTCCCTTAAAACTGATTCACTTATTCTCATCAATTAAATACTTATAAAACTTAACATTAATATCTAAAATCATAGATTGGTCAAAAAAGGTTTTGACACGTTTTCTTGCTTGCTTTCCAATTTGCTTTGCTAACTCTTTGTCATTAAGAACTAAATTTATTTTATCTGCAAACGCTGAATGATTCTTTGGATTCTCCATGTACCCTTCTATTCCATTTTCAAGTATTTCTTGATTCCATCCAAAACTAGAAGTTATTAAAACTTTTGAAGAAGCCATTGTTTCAATTGTAGTAAGTCCAAAAGTTTCTGCAAAAGAAGGGAAAACACAAAGAGTGCTTTCATGAATGACTTTTATAATTTCTTTATATGGTACGGCACCTAAGTATATAATATTCTCTTTCGCTTTTGCCGAGAAACTATTTTGCATAAGCTGCCAAGTAGACATACCCGTTATGGGGTCAATTGCATCTTTCCCTGCTAAAATTAATTTTGCATGATGATTTTGTTTCAAGACCTCTTCAAAAATATAAGGTAATTCCAGTACACCCTTTTTTCTAATCAATGTTCCGAAGTACAGTATGGTATTCGCTTTAAAAGCATCTTTTGTATTTCGAAATTTATCAGAATCGATACCATTATAAATAGTGGTGTATTTAAACTCTTTAAACCCAAATACCTCACCTGTTAATTTTCCAGAGAAATTGCTTACCGCCACAATGGATTTTGATTTCCTTAAAGCTCTCTTTTCTAAAAATCGAATGACTTTTGGGGTGCTTCTATTTTCAAGTGTATTAAAGTAAGTAACGGATCCGTGTATTCTGGTGACCAAAGGGATTTTAAAATCGCAAAAAGCATGAATTCCTTCCCAATCCGGCGCCTCTATTATTTGGACTTTATATTTGTCAATATACTTATTAACAATTTTATTGATATAAATACGATTCAGGACAAAACTTAATTTTGATTGTCTTCTCTTTTTTATTTGCACAATGTTTATTTTACCATCCATCCATTCACTGTCTTGCTCAGAAAAACAGATAAAAACTGTTACTTGACTTCCTGCTTCCGTTAAAGAATCAGCCATGGTTTTCACAAAAGAACCTATTCCCCCCGCAGGAAGAAAATTAGGATGTGGATATTCGGTCGTTAAATAAGCGATGTGCATAAATTATTTGATTTGTAAAATTAAGCTCTTCTCCTCTTTATTCATATACATCCCATAAATAGCTACAAGGAACAAAATGCTGTATACAAAATTGGACAATACAAAATTCAACCAACTCACTTCAAGAAAGGTATTGATATAATATGAAAGTACGGTAACTACTATAAAAGGCAATGCCATTCTAAAATAGGTATCTTTAAAAAACTGCCCTATATTAAGGTTTGCTGCCTTGTGATAATAGAAATTCATTACATTTTGCAATACAAACAAACCAGCCACAACACCACTTACCATACCCAAGGCACCATAACGATACGAAAGTATAGCTCCAGCAAAAATCCCTAACGTACAAAAAATTAAGAATGTAAGGGTTTTGAATCTAACCAACTTTTTCGCTTCTAATACCGCATGCCCAAACCCTTGACTAATAGGTAGTACATACACAGCCATTATCAATAAAGCAATCAACCAAGAACGATTATAAGTTTCTCCAACCCACAAATAAATGAAATCTTTACCCGTAAGAGCAAAAGCTCCTATTACATAGAGTAATAAAATGAGGGTAATTCGACCCACTCTTATCATCAGCTCTGTAAGTTGTTCTCCAGATAACCCCTCTTTTATAGACCTAACAGCTTTCGGGAGCAATAGTCCATTAACAACATTTCCAAAAGTAGTATAATAAATCCCTAACATAACTCCTACACCATATACCGCAACAGTAACCGTATCTGTATTGGTTCCCAAGATTACCTGTCCTGTACGCCACTGAAATTGATAAATCAAGCCAAAAAGAAAAATCCAAAAGGAATATTGAAATATTTCCCTTATATAGTAGAATTTAAACTCGTGTAATTTAATCTTAACATTTAGCACTTTAAAAACATATAGTCCCGTTCCTACAATAAATAATACGTTCATAATGCTATCTAATATGACTATCCCTAATGCATCCGCTCCATTCATCAATATGATTACGATCATTATGGTACGTACAATTTGTTTTACCAATGTGAGTAAACGAGGATAAACAAACTTTTCGTATGCTGTACATATTCCTGCGAATGCCCCCCCGGGTATGGTTATAGCTATATTAGCAATCAAAATAAGGAGCATTCTTTTAGCTTTTTCTAATTCTTCCGATGTTAAAGTATCCCCAAAAAGTGTATCGGTATTGTGGTAGAATATAATTCCTCCAATTGTAATCAAAAAGGCAATTGCAGCATAGATAATAAGACTCACCGCTAAAAAATTCTCTTCTGCTTTTTTGTCGTTTTCAGCACGATAATAAGCCACAAATCGAATGATAGCATTATTTAACCCTAAATCCAATACAGACAAATAACCCACAAAAGCACCTATCAAGATGTAAAGACCGTATTCATTATCTCCCAAAGATTTAATCACATAAGGTGTAATCAAAATTCCAGTTATATTCGTAACAAAAAGATTTGTATATGAAAGAATTGCGCCTTTTTTTAATTGACTCATTTTATAGTCTGACCGTTGTGTAATTATAAAGTTTATTGATAATAATGAAGGGAATTAATTTAGAATCCTTACAATTTCCCATCGCAATCGTCTCCTAATATCCCCTTTACATCGTATAATACACTAACTTCTTTTTGTAAATCACTGATATTCATTTCTAAGAATTCACGATGGGCGACGGTTAGGACGACTGCGTCGTATTTCGAGAAGAAAGTGCTTGAGGAAAAAGATCTCTCCGCTCTGGTCGACATGACGAGTTGATTGGTCAAGAGGGCGGGTTGGCTGGTTGAGATGCTATGAGGATTTAAGGATGTCTCAATTTTAAGTCCGTATTCACGCATTACTTCTTCTGGATTAGCCCAAGGATCATAAATACGCACTTTTACTCCGTAATCCTTTAGAGCAGAAATAACGTCCACAATACGGGTATTTCTTACATCTGGACAGTTTTCTTTAAACGTGATGCCCAATATTAATATCTCGGCATCACTAACGTTAATTCCTTTCTTAATCATACATTTTACCACTTCCGAAGCTACATAACCACCCATAGAGTCATTTAAACGACGACCTGCTAATATAATTTCAGGATGATAACCGTGTTCTTGAGCTTTTTGAGCTAGATAGTAAGGATCTACGCCTATGCAATGCCCACCTACTAAACCCGGTTTGAAGGGTAAAAAATTCCATTTCGTTCCAGCTGCTTCCAAGACCGCATGCGTATCAATCTCGAGTATATTGAAGATCTTTGCTAATTCATTAACGAAAGCAATGTTAATGTCTCGTTGAGAGTTCTCAATTACCTTGGCAGCTTCCGCTACTTTTATCGATGGAGCTAAATGAGTACCTGCAGGGATTACAGATTTATAAAGATTATCTATTTTTATTCCGATTTCGGGTGTGCTACCGGAAGTTACTTTTAATATCTTTTCTACAGTTCTTTCTTTATCACCTGGGTTAATGCGTTCTGGGGAATAACCCGCAAAGAAATCGATATTGAACTTCAAACCAGATACTCGTTCTAAGACTGGAATGCATTCTTCTTCTGTAGCCCCAGGATATACCGTAGATTCATAAATCACGATATCGCCTTTTTTTAATACTTTTCCGACGGTTTCGCTGGCTTTGTATAAAGGAGTAAGATCGGGTTTATTGTGTTTGTCTACGGGGGTTGGGACGGTGATGATGTAAATGTTTGCATCGGCGATGTCTTCTAGATTTGAAGAACAGTAGAGTCCGGTTTTTGCTTGTTCGGAAACAAGGACGTCAGAAGAGTGGTCCGTGCTTGATGAGTGAGATCTCTCCGCTTCGGTCGAGATCACGGAGGCGGTTGCGAGGAGGCGGTCGGACGTTGTGACGAGGCAATCTGACGAGGTGAAGGTGGAAGATACAAGCACAGCTTGCAAGATATCGTCTTCTACTTCTAAGGTGCTGTCGTGCCCGCTGTTTAATTCATCGATTCGTGATTGGTTGATATCAAATCCGATTACTGGGTATTTAGTAGCAAATAAACGAGCTAGTGGTAAACCCACGTAGCCGAGGCCGATGATTGCTATTTTAGTATTTGAGGTATTTTGCTCCATTGTTTTGTATTGTTTGAGATCTCTCCATTTCGCTTCGCTACAGTCGAGATGACGGTACTGAAGTGAAACGAAGAGATGACGGTTGTTTTATTTTAAGTTATCCCAGTACCAAGCTAATGCTTCTTTTAGTCCATCTTTAATATTATGTGATGGTTTATAGCCCAATAATTTTTTGGCTTTTTCAATGCTAGCTAATGAGTGAGGGATGTCCCCTACTCTATTTGGGCCGTACTGTACTTCTATATTTGCAATTTTTGAATCGTAGGTTGTTAAATATTCTTTTAAGTATGCTACCAATTGGCAAAGAGTAGTGCGATCGCCTACAGCTGTATTATAAACTGTATTGATGCCCTCTGTGTTCTCCGTTGTCATGGCCAGCTCATTCATTTGAATCACATTGTCTATATAAGTGAAATCCCGGGAATAATCGCCGCCACCATTGATTACTGGACTTTCATAATCCATGAATTGCATCACGACTTTGGGAATCACGGCTGCATAAGCTCCATTTGGATCTTGTCTTCTTCCGAATACATTAAAATAGCGTAAACCAATGCACTCTAGTCCATAAGTTTTGGAAAAGATATCAGCGTATAATTCATTGACATATTTAGTGATGGCATAGGGTGATAAGGGTTTGCCAATAATATCTTCTACTTTTGGTAAAGACTCTAAATCACCATAAGTAGATGAACTAGCTGCATAGACAAATCGTTTTACTTTTTCATCCCTAGCTGCAATAAGCATATTCAAGAATCCAGAAACGTTTACCTCATTGGTAGCGATTGGATTGTTAATAGAACGGGGTACAGAGCCTAATGCCGCTTGATGAAGTACATACTCTGCTCCTTCAACCGCTTTTTGGCAATCTTCTAAATTCCGGATATCGCCTTCGATTAAAGTGAAGTTCGGATATGATAAAAAGGATTCAATATTATGTCGATGCCCGGTTGCAAAATTATCAAGAACGGTTATATTATATCCGCTTTGCAAAAAATGCTCACAAAGGTTACTACCAATGAAGCCTGCACCTCCAGTAATCAGGATCTTCGGTTTCAGAATGCGAGATTCAAGTCGCGAAGGTTTCACCACAGGCTCAGCAACAGTTTGATCAGGGTTTATCATCTATATTAATCTCTTCCTTTTAATAAAAATATCTACCCGACCGTCGATTATCTGTACCAATATAATATTGAAGCCCGATACTATAGTTCATTACGTTACTACTCTCATTAATAGCTCTTCCGTTCTTTTCTCCTAGGTATACCCCGGCAAAGTCAAAATTTTGTTTCATCTTGTGTACGTAACTTAGATCTCCTTTTATTGCCAATTTATTATTAATCCGGTATTCAGGAGTCAACCCACCCATGACGACAAACATTTTGTCTTTTTTAAGACTTGAAAGGCTCGGCCCCCCACCCGCATGCAAATAGAGGTCAAAGTCATAGATATTAAACGCCTCTGCTATGTTCAAGTTGACGATCCCTTCTAGTACTACACGATGAAATCCGTTAGCCGCTGCTCCATTAGTTTGGCTAAAACCGCTGTAAGCATAGTGACCTGATAAGCCGAAAAGGTCGTTAAATAAATAACGCGCATCAGCCTGTATTTGCATTGGCGTTATACGGTTTTTCCCGAAAGCCATTTTGGTCCCTGTAACCTTATTTACTCCATAACTAAATCCGACAGATAATGTATGATCCGCCGGAATTTGAGCTTGAATCGGTGTATACAAAAACAAGGTGACGAAAAAGAATACGGTTAGTTTAGCTATTTGCAAATGCATTCTTCGCGTGAAGTAACCTAAGGGTTTGGTGAATAGATAGTTGTTATTCATAAGTATATGTTTTTAGTTTTCATAATTATTTCAAGGAGTGTGCAGTCTATTTATTCGTTAAATATCCCTTCACTTTATCTTTCAAGGATTTTGGTGCTTCATGCCCGTAGCCGTAACCGTATCCATAGCCGTAACCATAGCCGTAACCGTTTTCCTTCTTAGCATCGTTCATGACAATCATTAAGTTCCTGATTTTTCGATTGTCGTAAATATCCTTTGCAATGTTTAGTTGTTGCTTAAATGTATAGTTATACCGAACAATATAGATTCCGTGATCTGCATATTGGCTTAAGGTAAACGCATCAGATACCTGTCCTATAGGAGAGCTATCAACAATAATATGATCAAATTCTTCTCTTAGACTATTCATTAGCGTGGCAATACGAGTACTCATTAATAATTCGGACGGGTTGGGTGGCGTGGGCCCCGCTCCCATCACAGATAAACCCTTTACCTCCTCAACGGGATGAATAAGGTCTTGAACGTTAATCGAACTATCAATCAAATAGTTGGTTATACCCGACTTACTTCCGTTCAGCCCTAAATCCTTTAATAATTTAGGTTTACGGATATCGAATTCTAAAATAATCACTTTCTTTCCCGTAATCGCTAAGGATGCTCCCATATTGATGGAGAAAAAGGTTTTCCCTTCACCTGTCATACTGGAAGTAACGAGCATAACTTTATTATCACCAGAAGCAGGCACTGCAAACTGTAAATTCGTACGGATTAATCGGAACAGTTCGGCTACTTCTGTTCGTAAATTCTTATTGACCACCAAGGCTTGTTCTTCCTCGCTATGCACTAAGCTTCCTAAGATCGGAACAGAGGTTATTTTTTCGACATCTGCCGTGCTTTCTATTTTGTCATTGAAGAGGTCCTTTAAATACAAGGTACCCACAGGAATACCCAAAGCAAGAAGTAAGGCCGCTAAATAAATAGTATTACTCTTGGGCTTAACAGGTCCGGAATTGATTATCGCCCGATCAATGATCCGAACATTAGAGACTGCAGATGCTAAAGAAATTGCCGATTCTTCGCGTTTTTGTAATAAGTAAGAGTATAAAGATTCTTTTATGCCTTGTTGACGTTGTATTTCCAATAGGTTACGCTCGACTGTAGGCACACTTCCCATTCTAGATTGAAAACCTCCGGTCTTTGCAGATAGGGCGTTCCGATTAATTTCCAAAGAACGTTTAACGTTTGCTAGACTCTCTGAAATATTTGCTTTGAGATTTGCTAATTGCTCGTCGATACTAATGACAAGCGGATTGGCTGGCTGTACCGTTTTTAATAAGCGCAATCGTTCTTGTTGCAATTCATTATACTTTTGCGTTAAGGTCACTAAAGTGGCATCCGGTATTCCCATAGCACTGGGTACCAGCTCTTCTTTACTGGCCTCTTGCATGTATATCTCAATAGACTCGACTACAGAGATCTGTGTTTGATAGTCCGCTAACTGCCGATTGTATTGATTAGCTTCTTGGATATAAGCCTGCGCTTCTAAACCTACATCTGAGATTTGATTGCCTTTCTTATATTGCTCTACATTCTTTTCTACGGTTTCTAAATCTTGGACTAAGGCGTCTAAACGTTCATCGATAAATTTTACAGTATTCGTAGCAATTTGATTCTTATCTTCTACGGCTTCGCGCTGGTAAACATCAATCAATTTATTGATAATATCGGCGGCTTTTCTTGGAACGGCATCTACCAATGAGATGGTTAATACGGAAGCTTCTTTATTAACGGGTTGGATTTGTATTTTATTGGTATAGTAGTTTCCAAGACCTTGGATATCGTTAAATCTAACGGTAATCTCTTTTCCGACAGGTAGTCCCTGAGAATTAGCGACGACTGTAAATTCGCCATAGGAACGTCGGAACGCTTTTCCAAATTCGTATGTACTTTCTCCCTCCTGATCGCTTAGTAAAAAGCGGCTATTATCTTCCTTTACGATCGAAATGGATTGACCGAAAGCGTTGGAATCCAAGGAGCTGATTACGACGCTAATGGGTACTCCCGAACCGTAATTCTCTGTGGTTTTTATTTTTCCTTGTGAATAATAAGTGGTCTGAAGGTTTAACTCGTCCATCACCCGCCACATCAAACTCCTCCCTTTTAATACTTCTATTTCATTAGAAATATTTGAGTTGTTTTGAAAGATACCTAAATCATTAAAAGCCGCTGATGCGTCTATCCCCCCGCCTTTTTTATCGTCTTTGATCAAGACTTTGGAAACAACATGGTATTCCTTATCTGCATAACGCAAGTAAAAGAAAGCGCCTAATAAGATAACAAAAAGTGAAATCGCAAACCAATACCAATGATTGAGGTACTTTTGCAAAATCGCTTTGAAATCAATCGCCGGGGCTTCTCCAAACTCAAAGTTATTTAGATTATTATCGTTATTCATTTATTTCTTTATCGTGTAATCGTATTATTTTCTAATCCTTTATGGTCCTAACGGTTACTAAAAATAACAAAAGGACCCATACTCCATACCATGGCTAAAATACCCTGAAAATTAATAGTGAAGCACCCGTTACGACAGTAACTACAGTACTAATAATTCTTAAGGTTCTCTCCCCACTAGGATCTTTCAAATAACTAGGTTCTACATATACAATATCGTTTTGCTTTAAGTAGAAATAAGGCGAATTGAAGGCTTCTTTGCTAGTAAAATCCAAACGGGCCATATTGCGTTCTCCATCTTCTTCTCTGATCACTAATACATTTTTACGCTTTCCATAAACAGTCATATCTCCTGCCATTCCCAAAGCTTCTAAAACATTGATCCGATCATTGTCTACCGTAAACGTTAAAGGACGTTGAACCTCCCCGATAACGGTTACCTTAAAATTAAGGTAGCGAACGTTTACAATAGGGTCTTTTACGTATTTAATTAACTCCTGCTGCATTTTTTCATGAGCCTGGGTTAGAGAGAGTCCTTTAAGTTGGATTTTTCCAATAATGGGAAAGTTCACATTGCCGTCGTTTCCTACTAAATATCCTTCTTTTGCTAGGTTTGTAGCTGAACCTTCGCGACTGGTTAAAGCAGAGGATGCTTGGAGAGCCCCGGTATTAAACATGGCATTGGAAGCTGGGTCAAGGCTACTCACCACGATGCTTAAAATATCGCCTATCTGAATTTTGGGTTGCTGCGTCTTTAAAATAGCGGACTGATAGTCTGTACTCTCAGGAAGGTCTGCAAAATAGCTTAAATTACGTTGACTGCTACAGGATGTAAAAAGTCCTATACACAGGATAAAAATCAATCTTTTCATAGGTATTTGTTCTCTAACAACAAAAGTAAAATTATTTAATTGTTAAGCACAGTTATTTCATGTTTCGCTAAAATTTCTTCTATATTAATAAGTACAGATTCCCTTTCGTTATCGGATAAGTTTGAACCTGATGGAAAACAAATCCCGTGCTTATAGAGGTAGTCTGCCGTTCCATTACCATAAAACTCAAAGCCTTGGAAAACCGGCTGAAGATGCATGGGCTTCCAGAAGAGCCTGGTTTCAATATTATTCTCATAAAGTCCCAAACGGATAATATTAGGGGGGAGATCCTTTAACAATGCTGTACTTAACCAATGGTTTGAAAATGATAAAAGATCCTCTTCAGCCAAAAAGTGAATTCCGGCATAATTTTTTAAATTTTCTTTGTAGAAATAGAAGTTAGCTCGTCGTTGATGTACCCTTTCGTTCAAAACTTGCATTTGTCCACGACCAATAGCGGCACATACATTACTCATACGATAATTATAGCCAATTTCACTATGCAAATAATAAGGAGCATCATCGCGGGCTTGGGTAGCATAAAATTTAGCTTTCTCAATCCATTCCTTATTTTTGGATATCAAAGCGCCACCGCCTGAAGTCGTTATAATTTTATTGCCATTAAACGAGAGAATTCCGAAGTCTCCAAAGGTGCCTAACAACTGACCATCATAATGGGAACCCAAAGCTTCTGCTGCATCCTCGATAACCGGGATTTCATATCGCCTGGAGATGGCCATGATTTCTGTAATCTTTGCAGCATTTCCGTATAAATGGACAACCAATATAGCTTTCGGTTTTTTACCTTTTGCTATGCGGTCTTTTATCGCTTTTTCCAAGTGATACGGACACATATTGTAGGTATCCATTTCACTGTCTATAAAAACAGGCGTAGCACCTACATACCGAATGGGGTTAGCGGTAGCGACAAAGGTAAGGGATTGGCAAATGACTTCATCACCTGCTTTCACCCCAAGAATGAGTAAAGATAAGTGAATCGCTGCTGTACCTGAACTTAAGGCAGCGACATGCACGTCATTGCCTAGGTAACTTTCTAGATCTTTTTCAAACCCATCAATTGCAGGCCCAAATGGAGCGATCCAATTGGTATCAAATGCCTGTTTAACAAACTCTCGTTCGGCTGTACCCATATGTGGGGAAGAGAGCCAGATCTTATTTGGCATATTTAAGAATTTGTAAAAATATTATCAATATTCGGTTCGATTTTGTGAATTTGTCAAATCATTATCCTGTTCGTAAAAAAGACATGACAATTAACAGATCAACTATCTTCTTGCAATATATACAAATAATTATGCTGGTCAAATTAACGTTATGTGAATTGGTTGGAAAAGTGTGCCAATTTCCTAATTACTGGTTTAGATAGTAAATTTTCTTCCAATGCTTTTATATGACGAGGATGATGAGCATCCGTTCCAATAAAGTCGATTAATCCAGCATCTAGCATGCGTTCCGCCAAATCCTTTTCTCTTTTCCCATAATAACCGGTAAATGATAAGGCATTTACTTGTAAGGAAACCCCTTTTTCTTTAAGCTTTTCTAAGAATATTAAGTTTTTGTTAATATAATGATACCGCTCTGGATGGGCTAAAACTACCCGATAATTCTTGATCTGCATCTGGAATAGCAATTCATTAAAATTGGTAGGTAAACTTTGAAAAAAAGTTTCGATGAGAAGATAATTATCACCAAAAGTGAGCAAATCTTCTTTTTCGAGAAGCTGTTGGAAATTATCGTCAATCATGTATTCAGCTGCCGCATCTACCGGAATGGTATAGCCATTATCGTGAAGTGCTTTGCGTAGTATATCCAACGCATTTTGAATGGTTTCACGAGTATTGGGATAATGATCATTCATGATGTGCGGGGTAGCAATCAAACTTTGATAACCACTTCGGATCAATCCATCAATTAACAATAAAGAGCTTTCTACATCGGGAGCACCATCATCTATACCAGGTAAGATATGAGAATGCATATCCATTTGTAAAAAAGAACCGAATGGAAAATTAGATTTGGTAGAGAATAGATTCATAGGATTTTTTAGGATTTAGGTATCGTTGGTGTTCCCACAAACTGTTATTGATGATTGACTGAATAGTACTGTTTCAAACTTATATAGTTTTTATTAACTTATATAATCGATTTGCAATTAATGTAACGTTAGTAGTGTTTATGGTGTGAAATGCACGAATACGAAGTGATCACAAGATTGCTTCGCATGCTCGTAATGACGTTTTGTGTGCTGCCGGTCTAGCTGCTGATTTTAAGACATCTCGTCTTCGCGAGGCACGAAGCGATCTTTCGCCATTCAGTATGTGACGGTTTCCGCCCAATCACAAAAAAAATCAGAACCCTACAAAAACTTCTTCGTCACTCCTTTTCCAAAGCGATAGCTCAAGCCAATTTCTTGGGTATTATTCCCTTTATTTGACACTCCATACGATTCCGTGCCGACTTGGTAGCCATATCCAACCCGCAATCGCTCACTCGGATAAATGGACAGTCGCATCCCCAATTCACGGCTCGTACCGTAATTTAGACCCAAGCCCAAAGCATCCATAATATATAAAGTTGCCGAAAAGTTATAATTAGTGGGGATGTTTTTTACCAGAGTCGCCATGATAACCGGTTTAAATTTGAACACATCATCAATTTTAGCCAAGTAGCCCATCATCGCATAATAAGGGTTGCTGAATGTATAATCCTGTCTAGAAGCATTACCAAGCTCTTGCATGCTTAACTGTGGCATGGAAATGCCAACAAAATACTCTTGGGGTTTATAGAACATGACTCCTAAACCAAATGTTCCTGTTGTTCCCATAACATCTTCTCTGAAAGTGGGGTCTTGAGCATCCAGGGAAGAATAAAGTGCTTCATAGCGACTGACACCTAAGCTTAAAGACGCCGAAAGGTATTCTCCACGCTCCGACAGGCGAACAGCCTTCGCAAAAAAAGCGCTAAAGTTCAATAGCTTTTCAGGACCGAAGGTGTCATAGGATAGGTTTACTCCAGTTGCAGCGTTAATAGAATTAAAAGGAATATGTCCGTTCAAAACCAATGTGGTTGGCGCTCCCTCAATTCCCGCCCACTGTTTCCGAACAATTGAGTTGATCGAGTTTGTTGAATCCGATAAATACCAAGTCGGATTCAGGGGACCCATGTTATCCATATACTGCTGGTAGCTGAAATGTTGTTGACCAAAAGACGGTACAAAATTGAATATACTTATGAATAGCAAACCGAGTACATGCTTAAGTGTTGATTTCATTTATATTATTTTATTAATATGTTTATCTGCTGCAACATGTTGATGTGATCTAACCTTCTACTTTACTTATCTGTAAGAGCTTTATCTCAATCAAGTTTTGCGGCCTACTCACTCCTTTTGTATTATTACTTCCTTAATGATTTTTCAGTACAAACCAGCCATTTTTCATCTTCCATTTCCCGTCTTCTTTATACTCCATCAAGTAGAAATAAGTTCCTTCAGGAAGGGTTCCATTGGCCACGTGGGTATTCCCCATACCCCTAAAAACTCGATTCTCGTTATCATAGCCTTCTATTTTAAAGACTTCCATGCCATTACGGGTGACAATTCTAATTTTATTCTCGGGAAAATCTTTGATCCCCTCAATGATCAAAAAGTCATTGATGCCATCTCCATTTGGAGAAAAGGCAGGATGTACCGCTATTGATCCATCCACTTCATCAACAACGCGAACAGTAATGCTGACAGACCTAGCTGCTTCAAAATTCTTATCACCTTCCTGACTGGCTATTAAGCGAGCAGTACCCAAGCGATGAATTAACAAGTCGTTTTTATCGACCGTAGCTACCATGTTATCGTCACTTTCAATGGTTATCGGTAATCCGCTATTCGAATGAACTTTCAAAGCTACCCGACCAGTATTTCTTGATATGGTACCGACTTCCTCAAAAGTTATTTGCTGGTTTGCTTTCCTAATAATTAGATTGGCATTTAAAGTAGATTCCTCAAAATTAGGATCAATAATGCGTGCCATAATGCTATAGGTGCCTGCATCGGTCTGTCCATTACCATTATATTCAACCTTAGTCCCTGTAGGAATATTTTCCAGTAAAATGCTTTGTGGTTCTCCATTGTAAATGACTTCTTTGTCTTTGAAAACCAATCCATCAAGGCTTCCTTTCTGGATCTTCAGTTGAACTCTTTTCGAGTTAGCAAAATAATTTTTTGTTTCCTTCGCATAAACTGTAATTTCATAATTACCAACCTGTGAATAGCCTTGTTGTAAATTATAGGTCAAGCTCGCTTCATTGTGGTTCAAGCTTGCTTTGACGTTTTTAACGGTTCCGTCATAAACATGATTTTGGATTTCGTCTGCCTGTATCGTTGCGTTAGCTTTAAGGATAGTAAGCGTCGCATTTAACACCAGCTCGTCAGCGTTATTTTGTCTAATCTTAGCCGTTACCGTGTATATACCCGCATTCGTTTGATCGTTGTTTTCATAAACTACTTGGGCTCCCTCTGGCAAACCATCTACCGATAAACGATGTATGTTACCATCATAGGCGAAAGTTTGATTTCGGAAACCAACTTCAGCTGTTTTCTTCCTTTCAATAATTAACTCCCCTGGTATAAATGACAACACGTAATTAGCACTAGCTTTTAAAGTATTTTGTCTAATCGAGTATTTCCCTTCTTGCTCTCCGGATTCACGGTCAAGCTCACCAGATAGTTTATCGTTACCTATCAGTTCTGGATAGATGGAATAACTTAGTTTAGGATCCGCTTCACCATACAACTTGCTTTGATTACTTGCCGTAATCGTAATTGATTTTGGCGTAACATTCAAAACACCGTTTAAGAAAGTAATACTATAATTATCGGCCGTTCCCGAAATTAAAATAGGATACTCACCTACCACTGACCTTGCATCCGCTACTGTGGAAACCGTTACCCCTAGGATAGAAGTTTCCCCGTTTACCAAACCATCATATACGAAAGTCAATTCAGGATTACTTTCGCCATAAACTTTTGTCTTATTTTCGGCGATTATTGTTACTGTTTTTGGCGTAATACTCAATGTGCCATCCCTAGAAGTAATGTCGTAATTATTTGAATTAGCTGAAACAACAATTTCGTAATCACCTACTGCCGAACTTGCATCTGCTACCGTAAAGAGCGATACCCCAGCGATTGAAGTTTCACCATTCACCAAACCATCGTATATCAAAGTCAATTCTGGGTTGTTTTCCCCGTAAACTTTGGCCTTGTTTTCAGCGCTAATGGTTACAGCCTTTGGTGTAATACTCAAAATACCATCTCTAGAAGTAATGTCATAATTATCAGAATTACCAGAAACTACAATTTCATAATTACCTACTGCCGAACTTGCATCTGCTATCGTAAAGAGCGACACACCAGCAATAGAAGTTTCTCCGTTCACCAAACCATCGTATATCAAAGTCAGTTCTGGGTTGTTTTCCCCGTAAACTTTGGTCTTGTTTTCAGCGCTAATCGTTAAGTTCTTTGGGATAACGCTCAATGTACCATCCCTAGAAGTAATGTCGTAATTATCGGAAGTGGCTGAAACGATAATATCATAGTTACCTACTGCCGAACTTGCATCTGCTACCGTAAAAAGCGATACCCCAGCGATTGAAGTTTCCCCATTCACCAAACCATCGTATATCAAAGTCAATTCAGGATTGCTTTCTCCGTAAACTTTGGTCTTGTTTTCTGCACTGATCGTTAAGCTCTTTGGTATTACGCTCAATGTACCATTTTTAGAAGTAATGTCGTAATTATCGGAATTACCTGAAACTATAATTTCGTAATCACCAACTGCCGAACTTGCATCTGCTATCGTAAAGAGCGATACCCCATCGATAGAGGTTTCACCATTCACCAAACCATCGTATATCAAAGTCAATTCCGGATTAGCTTCCCCGTAAACTTTGGCCTTGTTTTCAGCGCTTATCGTTACAGCCTTCGGTGTAATACTCAAAGTACCCTCAATAAAAGTAAGGGCATAATTAGAATTAGCTGCAGCCCCCGATACCCTAATTGGATAATCGCCTACCGGTGAATTCTCATCAGCTAAAGTAGAAACTGATAAATTAGGAATAGAAGTTTCTCCGTTTATTAAACCTTCATAACCGAATGTCAGTGCCGGATTTAGATCCCCATAAACCTTGGTCTTGTTTTCAGCGCTTACTATTACTTCCTTTGGTGTAACATCCAGTGTACTATTAACAAATGTTATGTCATAATTTAGGCCGCCCCCTCCGATTATGATTGGATACTTACCTACTGGTGAAGTCGCAACCGCTGTCGTGTTTATCCAAAGCAAATCAATTTTATTTTCACCGTCTGGCAACCCCTCATAAACGAATGTCAATACAGGATTACTTTCGCCATAAACCTTGGTCTTATTTTCTGCCCTTACCGTTAGTGGTCTTGCAGTAATGCTTAGCACACCGTCAATTAAAACAACCATATAATTATCTGCATCACCCGAGATTGTAATATCGTAATCACCCACAGGTGATTTCGCATCTGCTTTCGTTGAAACCGTCAGGCTGGGTATAGAAGTTTCTCCATTTACCAAGCCTTGATAAGTCAACGTTAATGAAGGATTAATGTCACCATAGTTTTTGCTTTTGTTTTCGGCCATTACTCTAACTATTCTCTGTGCAACACTTAATGTACCCTCAATAAAAGTAATGGAATAATTATCCGAAGTACCCGAGACTTTTATAGGATACTTACCAACTGGCGATCCTGCAACTGCTGTTGTTGATACGGTTAGATCTGGAATAGAAGTCTCTCCATTCACCAAACCGTCATAAGTCAACGTCAACGTAGGAATGGCATCTCCGTATAACTTAGTTGAATTTTTAGCGCTTACAGTAACCGACTTTTTTGAAACACTCAGTGTGCCGTCAATAAAGGTAATGGCATAATTGTCAGTAGTACCACCCGTCACCGCAATTGCATAATGACCCACAGGAGAACTTGCGTCTGCCAATGTAGATATTGAAAGACCTGCAATCGAAGATTCGCCGTTCACTAAGCCGTCATAAACAACTGTCAATGCAGGAACTTCTTCCCCATAAACCTTCGTCTTGTTTTCAGCACTTACGCTTAGAGCTTTTGGGGTAATAGTTAACACTCCTTTAATAAAAGTAATCGAATAATTATCTGCACTACCTGAGATCGTTATATCATAATCATCTACAGGTGAAGTTTCATCCGCTAGCGTAGTAACCGACAGGCCGGGTATGGAAATTTCATCGTTTACCAATCCTTCATAAGCTAAAGTAAATCCAGGATTAGCTTCCCCATAAACTTTGCTTTTGTTTTCAGCCCTTACTGTTACAGCTTTCTTGGTAACACTCAATGTGCCCATCACGAAAATAATAGAATAATTAGTAGCACTGCCAGATACTTGAATTGGATAAATACCCACTGGCGATCCTACAGTTGCAGTAGTTGTGACGGATAGACTTGGGATACTCGTTTCCTCGTTGACCAAACCGGTATAAGTCAAAGTCAATTCAGGGTTGTCGTCCCCATAAACCTTGATCTTGTTCTCAACACCAACCATTATTATTTTCTTGGTAATACTCAAGGTACCCTGCTTGAATGTTATATCGTAATTTCTAGAAGTTCCCGACACTTCAATACCATAATCACCCACATCCGAACTGGCATTTGCTTCAGTAGAAACCGATAGATCTTCAATGAACGTCTCTCCTTCTACCAATCCGTGATAAACAACTGTCAATTCAGGATTGTCATCCCCATATATCTTTGTCAATGAATTTGCGGCAATAGTCAATGGTGCGGGCTCTATTGTTAATTCTCCTTTTTCATAAACAATCTCATAGTTGTCAGAAGTTAATCCACTAATATTAAACTCATACGGACTTTCGCTCACATTTATTGCCACTTCACCATCGTAAACAAGGCTACCTGTTAAAGAGGTTTCATCATCGCCATGCACGAAACCTGAATAGTTATCAATTTCTACCTCCGTAAATGGCTTCCCATCGTAAGTTTTACTGGCATCTTTTGCAGTTATGATTAGTTCTTTCTTTCCTACAGTTAGAGCAATTGTGTCACTATAAAGGGCGTCGCATTTATCTGATACAAGAAGCCGATACCGATATCCACTCATCGCCACGCTTGGCTTCACAAGTGTTAACGCGCTCGTTTTTTCGCCGTCATAATTACTATCATCTTTAGCAATAATCTGAAATGTAAGGCCCTCATCTTTACTTACATGCCATTCGAAATCACTTGCATACTTACTCACTGTAAAAGAAAAAGTAGTCTCATCACCATAAACTAGTTCAGTATTTCCTGTTGGCCCCGATTGAATTAGGTCATCGAGTATAACTTCTAGCTTTGCTGGTTTCGAATAAATTTCCACGGCCCCTTTTACTTTTACTCTATACAAATTCCCATTTAAGCCTTCAACATTTTCTATTTTGAGAGCAGCAGTATTTGCACCAGAATAAACCTCATCATTTACTATTGGTGTATATTCTTCTCCATCCGTACTTACTTCCCAATAATAGGCACAAGCTTCAGAATCCATTACGGATACAGAAAATACGGGTATATCTATTAAACAAACTAGCGTATCCTTAGGTTGCAAAGTGATTTCGGGAGGTGAAATTGAAAATGTAGCATTAGCAGGCAAAGTGAAATCACCTGGAATCAGATCGGGGTAAACCGTCTCATCTGTCTTCCAATTGGTAAAATCATTTAATCGAGTGATAATTGATGGTACCTTACCTGTATAATTCCCCGGTCTTAAAGCTGCATTATATGCCTTTCTGTCAAAAGGAAATGTATCGTTCTTATAGCCAACCGAAATATTTTGAGCATGATTTCCTAATGGGTTAATAGAATTATTAGAGCTAATTGTCCGTGGGTCCAATTCAGCTTCCCATTGATGCTTGTTAATGTTAATACCTGCTAATAATATAGGGGAAGATAGGTCTCCTGTAAATGCAAAAAGTTGGTCTCCAGCGATACCAAGATCCATAAAATGGCCGAACTGTGTCGGTTGAATACCAGCAACTTCACCTATAGAAGCAGTCAAATTAAACTTGGCTGTAATGGTGATTTGTGTACCTGCAGGAATGTCCACTAATGCTTTCCATGTTATTACCCCATCACTTGGCGCATTCTCTTTCTCTTGAAATCTACCGCCACTTGTCCATCCTAAATCTGTAAAGGATATCTCCAAATCCGCCGGGGCATCCCTTAATAAAACAAATGAAAACGCATCATCTTTGGTAGATCCGTCTGTATTATCATCAAAAATCTGATAGCCGGTAAACGCTATATCCCCTGCTTTAAATTTACACTGTGCTTGGGCATATTGTGAGGAAACCAGAAAAAAGAAAGAAAGGAAGAAGAATTTGTAAAATTTTGTCATATATACGCTTTAAAAGCTATGTAATCATTAAGAGCATAAATAGGTGTTAAACCAACCGGTAAGAGGTAATTCCTCTGTAGCCACAACCATTTCTTTCCAAATAAAAGCATCAGCAATTGGATCAACAAGAAGCACGGGTTCTCCATTTTTAATGGTTAGCAAGTAAGATGGCGCAAGATAATGTTGAGTATCTAAGTCGAGTTCCAAGTTTCCTCTAGTTCCCCTTATTTTTTGTTCCTTTAAATAGGATATCATTTCGGTCGCTTTATAATCATGAGTGGATTGACTGCCAGCAAGTTCTTTGCATATCAAACCTGCATCCCATCCAAGAGCTGCGAAAACGGAAGCTTCTCTTTTTGTCGATTCCTTAAATATTTCCATGAAGCTTTTATTCAGGGGTAAATCCAGAGTCGGACACCATGAAAGGTAGCCTTTAACTTTTAGAAGCGAAGGTTCCATTTTACGCATGCTATCCAGTAAGAACATCGGCGAAGCATAAATCGAAACAGTATCCAGTTGGCTGTACCCTATTTGTTGTATAAATTCACTTGCCAGATCACCACTGAAAACGGATAAAACTGCAAATTGATCGGTTTGCGATTTCAAAAAATCTATCATTGAAGACGTATCCAGATCGGCATTTAGTTTACTTATATAATTATACTCAACCTGTCCTTTCCCATCCACAAACCCTTCAACAATAGCATGACATAGGGAATAACCTCCATCATAAAATGAAGTAGCCATCGCTCCTTTTAAAATTCCCTCGTTAGCGGCCAGCTTTCCTGTAAGTCTGCAATTAAGCAGCTCATTTAAGGTCAAATAGATCACATTTTCCTCCCGCTGCCAAGATTCTGGATATTTGCCACCCGAATTCACCACGATTAATAATTTATTAAGGGCTTTCAATAAAGGAAATATTCCATCTATTTTTGGGCGATCGGCATAAGCGATTAAAAGATCTACTCCTTCTTCTATGCACAAGCGCTCAGTCTCCTGGTAAATCAGATCTTCATCTATTCCAAAGCCGATATTCCCAGTAACAACTTCATAATTGTTTATTCCGCTGGTGTCCATGGATAATTTTAGACTAGCTAAGAAATCATAGCCGATCAAGGGATGTGTAGTAGACTTAGGAAGGAGTATGCCTAATTTCATTAAGAGTAACGGTTAAAAAAGAATTTTTTAATATTTGTTCAACTATGTCCTACATTTAACGAGTAAATTTCAAAAGCTTCTTTTTAGGTAGGGTTAGGGAAAACACCGAACAAAGAAATAATAAAATTTACACAAAGATAAGGTTGCATATTGCTATGCGGCTGGGTTCCACCTGAGTTTCCGATACCAAATTTCGGATCTGAAGCGGAGTTTATTGCATCAACCGGAGGAGCCATAAATTCATGGGATTTTGCTACAGTACTGTACAATTTATTACCAGGTGACATGGCTGGGTATGCATTTCGAGGATCATCAGTGCTCCCGCGATTTGAACCGTAGACAGGCATAGACCCTAATATAAGATGGTGATGACTCGGCATTTGGGCGGTGGTAAGGGTTACTTCTTCCGCACCTCCCATTTCCCCAATAACGTAATTAAAATCACTACCGATTCCCCTACCCATGTGAATAGGAATTCTACCTCTTAGATCAGGGAGAGCAAATGTTTCTTGACCATCGCCTCCATAAGTGGTTCCTATTAATTGAAATAAAGCTTCATATTCAGAAATCGGCAATAATTGTCCTTCACAAAATGCCCATCCGTTAATAGGAAAGTTTCCAGCAAATATTCTTATTTCACCAATATAGGGTTGAGCCATTATGTATATTTTTATTTAAAAGTTCTATTCAGTCATTATATTATGGTCTTTGTGGGAATACTCCCTGTAAAGCAATAATAAAATTCACCGTAAGATAAGGTTGCATATTATTATGAGGAAGACCGCCGCCACTTGGATGTACTTTTATTTCTGGTTTAAAAGTTCCAGAGTTTTCAGAACCTGAGGAGGAGAATAGAATGTCAGCTTCTGCCATTGGTTCGTCTTTCTTCGTTTGTTCAATAGGAAAACTATTGACTGGATTGTCAGTCAGCGCTTCTGGCTTCGAATCGTCACCTATTGGAAATACTGCCTGAGCCTCGTGCGAATGCGCAGGCATTTGAGCATCCAACAAAGTCACGGTTTCATGTCCACCAGTTTCTCCCAGATCATGAAGAGATAAACCAGGTCCCTGTTCCGGATGCATGGGTGCCCTTCCCTGAAAATCCGGCAAAGCAAAGGTAGACTTCCCGTTACCTCCGTAGGTGGTACCCAACAAAGAAAATAAAGCGGTATTTTGGCTAATGGGCATTAATTGTCCGTTACAATGAGCCCAACCTGTAGGCGCAAAGTTAAAAGATACCATTGAAATTTGAGCTACAAAAGGATCTCCTGCCATAATTATTTAGTTTTGGGAAGGAAATATCCCTTGTAATGCAATAATAAAATTTAGTGTAAGAAATGGCATCATATTATTATGTGCTTGACTCCCTCCTATATTTGTGGAATAAGAGGTATACTTCGTATTGATGCTCTGATCGTCATATTGATGATGGAAACGATCAGGAAATTCTGTATTCAATCCAAAGCGATTGCCAAGATTTTCGGTCGATCCAAGTTGATCACTCGCGCTCATCGCAATTTCAGGGGCTTGATCCTTGGAAAAATTATGAACATGAGTTGGCAACTCGGGCGTACTTATCGTATGCGAAGTGCTTCCCCCTCTTTCCCCCATTTCATGACCATTACCCATATGGATGGGAACACAGCCTCTAAAGTCGGGAAGTGCAAAATTCACACGACCATCACCACCATATTGTGTCCCCAATAAAGAGAATAAAGCTTGGTTTTGATTGATAGGTAGTAATTGCCCATTGCACATTGCCCATCCTTTTGGGGCAAAAGGAAAAGAAACAATTCTAATGGATGCTAGAAAGGGTTCAGTGGCGCTGAACGCGTTACCAAACAGTGAGTTCCCAATGAGCAATCCTCCTGCAAGTAACGAGCCTGCCTTTAAGAAGTCCCTGCGATTATAATTGTCCATTAAATAACTGGTAAAAGTTTTTTCATCCCTTTAATTTAGTTTAAACCTTTGTTATTTTAATCTAACAAAATCAATTTTTGCTGTTAGATTAAAATAAAAGCCAAATATATAAGATTTCCTTTAGGTTAAACAAATATATATAAAATAATTTTATCGTTGCTAATAGAGGATCATTAACACCAAAACGCTAAAATCAAATCGCCAATAATAAAACCTTTGCTTTCTAATAAACCAAAATAAAGGAAGCAACAACATTAGCCACCAACTTGAAATCGGTCTACTTTTCTATTTTTCAATTTCTATTGTTTTAAGTTGAGCATCCTCTCGGCTGGATATTTCCGAGAGGTTTTCTAACTTAGAACTGTCTGTTTGCTTGTCAGTTGTCACGATTTGTGAATGAACATGCAATAAAGCCGTGTTACCAATAAGCCCGCTATCTTGGTGAAAACGAAAACCATCTTTCAGCATCAAGGTGGCAGACTCACCAAAATAGTGTATCAGTTCCCTTTCCCTGCGTTCCAGGTATTCCGATTGATCTTTTAAGGCCTGCTGACGGTAAAGCGATAAGGATTGGCTCTCCTTTTTACTCAATTTTTGCTTTAAACTAGCCTCCGTAAATAGCCGCCTTTTCGACTTTAGCCAATCGGGACTGAGAACTACGAAGCATAAATGAATGCCGAAAATTGAGCACTAATGAATAAACCTGTTGGTTGAAAACATAAAACGGAGAATAAGCAAGTTGAACAGGTTCTGCTTCCAACAATATTCAAGAAATGAACGATAACGCTCAGGCTATCGAAACAAATGATCATCCAATTTACAATTTCAACCCCATTGACAAAATTATTGAGCAAGCCTCTAAAATAGAGGAGTTATATAAAGACCTTTTACAAAGTGAGCGAGACAAAGTAAGGCTTCTTACGGAAACCAATAAGGCTTTGCAGGAATTGATAAAGGGGAAGAAGGGTTAAGGAGTTGTTTTTTGAGGAGGGTTTTATTGAGAAGCCGATATGGTGGCTTCCCAAGAAGAGTTAGGTGACTTAACTAGAGCAAGATAAGTAGGGTAAACAAAAAAGCCGCTTCAAAGAATGAAACGGCTCTTGTAATTCTATATGAAAGGAAACTTACAGCTTCTCTATTTCTTCGACGGACAGCTTGGTGAATTTTACTATCTGGTCAATGGGCATTCCGTCTTTCTTCATTTCAATAGCGATATCAAGCGTTTTTTTGCGCTCGCCTTCTTTCTTTCCTTTTTGGATGCCTTGCTTCTTGGCGCGGTCCAACAATAATTCCTCTATTCCCATGGTTTCACTCCTTTCCGTTAATTCGTTGAGTTCACTATCAAAGATATGATTAATTTCCGATGATTCAAAAAGCACATAATAACGCAAGAAGGTCATCAGTTTATGAATCTTGTTCTTGGCGATCTCCTTTTGCAACAGATCGCGCGACAACTGCATCTTTAGTCCGTAGAGAAGCTTATCCCGCTCCTCCCCGCTCCTGATCTCCTTTCCGGCGAAAGCGAGCTTGGCAACCAGCACTGCTACCGCAAAGGGATTGTTACTGATGCGCAGTTTATCATCGTCCTGCACCGCAATTTTATAGGTGTTGTAACGGTACTGAAGACTTGTACCCAGGCAATCCAGCTTAAAAGTATCGGGACGAACCATTTTACTAGCTTCGGTAAAGATTGCATAGGCCGTAATGGGCTTGTCGTATTTATCGAATATCCTGCTGAAATATTGGTACATTCTTTTGGAGAAGTCGTTGCGGTACTGCCCCTGCACTTCGATGTGGATCAGGATCCACTCCTCCCCTCCGCCATTTCTGTACACTTTGGCCAGCTTGTCCACCAATTTAGGTGTATACTGGTTTTCCTCTGGAGGAAAGAGCTGTTCAAGCTCTTTGTCCAGAAACTCGATCTCCCGATCAAAATCAAAAATGTTGTCGGCATCAGGGTGCATGAAACGCAAAAAATCATCAAATAGATCCTCTAAGATCCCCTTCCATAGTTGGTCGTCCTTTCTTCTCATCGCTCAAAGTTTTGGTCTGTAACTAAGATACGAATTAAACACAGGAAAGCTAATATTTTTAGCATAACCCTTTGTTTTATTGTAAAAGCATTAAACCATGACGACGACAAAAAGCCGGTGCTAGTTTCTTTATCCGCTGCACATCGCTTCGAAGAGAAGATTCGCCAATGGAAAGCTCTTTTACCAAATAAGTAGAACGCATACCAGGATGCTGGATCACAAGCTTCACGATCTTAGACGTGCTTTTACTATATAGCTTATGCTTTAATAGACACTACAGGAAAAATCATTTATATGGAAATGGGTTATGACGAGAATACTCACCAACACTCTAAGGTCGAAGTCTTTTCTTTATCAAATTTCGTATCTTTGGTATCATGAGAACGATTACTTTAAACATACCGGACAACGTTGAGCTAGATAGTGCAGAACTATCAATGCACCTGGCTTCAAGATTATATGAGCAAGGTAAATTGTCGTTAGGCCAGGCTGCACAAGTAGCAGGCCTTACAAAAAGAACGTTTACTGAACTACTGGGTCGCTATAAAGTTTCTGTATTTAATTATCCGGCAACCGATTTAGATAGTGATATCAATAATGCCTAAAATCGTTATTGCAGATACCTGCTACCTTAAAGCTTCTTTGAACACGATCTCTGGTATTTCCATTACTTCGACTCTTGGGCCGGAACCCTAAATGATATAGCGAACATCCAATTTGACTTCAACCCTTGCAACGCAGCTGCTGGAGGTTAGTTTTCGTAAGCTAAGAGAAGTGGAATTAGAACGTGATATTCTAAACCAGTCTCATTATTTTTTATTCAGTTTTTGTAAACGTTCTTTTGCAGAAGGGATAACATCGTCATCTCGTTCATAATTTTTAATCACACTCTCCAACGTACTCTTTGCCTGGAGGTAATCGCCTTTGCCTGCATAGGCATCAGCAAGCAGGATGAAGCTTTTAGCCACCCAATAATCATATGAGCCCATGTTGTTGATCACATCAAAGGCTGTTTTCAGGGCTTTGTCGTATTCCTTGTCTTGAAACTGCAGTTGCCCCATGCGATACCGTGCCTCGGCGCCGGCTTCCATTGAACTCTTCTGCGCCGCCAGATTAAGTTCTTTCATAGCAGGGTTCGCGTTCCCTCCTTGTAACATGACCCGCGCATTGTACAAGTGCATCTTTGCAATGTCTTCTTCAGTAGACTGATCATAATTCATGATCAGATTCGCATACTTATTCATCTGTTCAAAGTCGCCGATTTCAAAATAACAAATCATCAAATTCGTTACGGCATAGCCATAGTTTTCTTTATACTCTGAAGTGAGTTCCAGTTTTTTGAGGTGCACAATGGCCTCGTTGTATTCCTCCAATTCGAGGTATAATGCGGCCGTCGTCAGCAAGGTGCTCTCCGTGTAGTCACTGGTCCAGTCGTTCAGAATAATGTTCAGGTCGCGCAATGCTTCCTTGGGGTGCCCGGTATGGTACAAACTCACCCCACGGATATAACGGGCAAATTTTTCCTGTCTCGGCTTCGGAAATTTATCAAAATATGCATTGACCGCTTCAACAGCTGATCCGTATTCTCCCCTAAAAAACAAGGAATGGGCCGCCTGGAAAACCAGGTTATCTTGCTCCGCCGGGCTCAAGTTACGAAGATTAGTGCTGGTGGCGTATTGAATATAACTCGAAGCATCGCCTTGATCCAAGTAGATGTTTTCAATGGAACGCAGCGCTTGCCCTGCCTCATCTGTCGCGGAATGTTCCTCTATTACCTTCTGGAAGGTAGCCTTTGCCGCTTCGGTGTCGCCTTTATTGTACTCAACAAGCCCTATGGTCAGCAACGCCCGAGGGAGATAGCTGCTACGGGGATAATGTTCAATCATCTGCTGGAGCCCTTCGATGGCAGTATCGTAATCTCCTGAAATGAAATACGTGTACGGAATTTCAAAGGCTACCTTATCTGCATATTTTGAATTGGGGAATTGTTTGACGACGGATCGCAGGATACTGATCTTGGTTTCATTGTCGCCCTGTAATCCATGGAGAACGCCGCGCTGGACCAACGCATAATCCTGATTGGGAGCTTTGTTGTTGATTAGCTGGTCATAATGTTGGTTGGCTCGGTCGTAATCGCGCATGGATAAATATGAATCGCCCAAACGTGCGATCACGTCATCACGTACAGAGCCCTCTATCGAACTTCCCTCGGCAACTAAAAAGCGTTCAAAATACTTCGCAGCCATGCCAAAGCTGTTATTTCGAAACGCCGCATATGCCAAGCCATAGTGGGCATAATTGTATACGTCTGTGTTTCTGGCGGCGCTCAACTGGAGGAACTGGGAAAAGTTCTCTACCGCCTCTCCGTATTTGCGCACTTCATACATCGCCTCCGCTTTCCAATACTTGGCCAAGGCCGCCAGTTCGGTATCGATCGGGAATTTTTCCGATCGAATGAACATGGATATACTATTTTCAAAAGCGCGCTCGTTATAAAATTCCAATCCGCGATAGTAGCTTACTTTTTGATAAATTTTATCGGCTTCTCTGCTCCTGTTTTCAATCTTTTCTAACAGACTGACCGCTGCATGGAAATTGCTCGTGCCCATCAAAACATCGACCGATAATGTTTCCTCAGTCTCTGTTTCACTAGCACCACGACCACTTTGCGCATGTTTCTGAGCGATATATTCCTGGACAACATCTAGCGCAATCTGGACGGAGTCTAGTTCATATAAGATTTTGGCATAGTTAATCAACCCATCCGCTTTCAATATCGGATCAAAATCCAGTCTGGACGCTTTAAAAAAAGCACTCCGCGCGCCTTGCTTATCGCCGGTTTCTAGGGCGATATGGCCTAAAGTAATGATCGAACTCTGATAAAAAGCATCCGAAGCCGTCAACTGCTTCAAAATAGAGGTCGCTCTTTCGTATTGGCCAGCTTGGTAGGCCAAATAGCCGATCCGGTAATTATCGATATTGTTGTGTGATGCGCCCGGGTGCCGTGCTTGCACTATGCCGTAATAAGCTTGTTTGAATTTGTTCTTTGCAAGATATTGGCCGACAGCAATTTGGCGCATCTCGATATCCATTGCTTCCCGGTCAAAACCCATATCGGGGCTCTGCCGAACTTTTATGGCATCGGCCAGCACCGGCCGGTAATCACGTACCACATCGATGGAACCTTCAAACGCAGGTTGCCCTTCGTCATGTTGCTCATTGGTTTGACGCTTCTCTTCCTGCGAATAGCCCATCAGCACGGAGGATAAAAAGACCCCAACAAGCAGGTATTTCAAATAGTTATAATTAATTTTTTCTTTCAATATCATTGTTCATCCGTATTCCTAAGATTTTCCAAACATTCCTTCGCCAGGGTGAAAGGAAATTCTATTCTTCCCTTAATTAAAACGCCTCCAAACTATAGATTTTCAATCATAACGTAAATTGTCAGCAAAAACTAGACCTTATTGATAAAATCTAAAGTAAAAGTTCCATAGAGACTCGCATCTTAAGAATATAATATTCCACGACTTTAGAAGTTTGCTCAGTTTAGATATATATATTCAGGTATTAATTTTTAAAAGGAAGATGGGAAAGATGATGGATTTAGTCTAATAAAACACAGATACTTGTATCCAATAAATATTGCATCAAATTACAGTTTAAGGTCTTTTTTATTGAAACGACGTGATGTTCTAATATCATCCACTATGTCTTCCGCTGACTTATTTGAGGCAAAAGCACCAAAAGAATCGTAAAAAAATTGTTCTGTTGTTTTTTTCTCCTTCCTCAGAGACCTAGACAAAATCTCAATAAGCTCTAGCTTTGTAATAGAGTCTAATCCCTCAAATAACTGAGAGTATGCATTAACTATATTTCTGTCGGCTATCATTACAAGTCTTATTTTGTTTTACTCAAAGCTAATTAATATTTTTCCTGCATCCAAACGGATATATTTAAAGGCTGCTTTCGTAATAATCTTACTTTTTTTGAGAAGGTTCGGTATTCATTGGGTGGCTCAGTTAAAAGAATAATTTTAAATGCTTCAGGGAAACTTTGAATCTAAAATAGATGAATTGGATAAAAGTATTTTCAACGAAAAAAGAGGGCGTATCAAAAGCAAACATTACCATTCGTTATTGATCGTAAGCGACTTTTTAAAACTCCCTATAGTCGCCACTTAAAAAAGCCGCTCCAGTATGAAACGGCTTTTTTTCGTCGTGCACTACTTTCTAAAACTCCCTATAGTCGCCACTTAAATAAGCGTTGGCTTTTTCCTCCTTAAACTTAGCGGTTTTTGCATCCCAGTGCAGCTTTTCTCCGGGGAAGCGCCCTGCAATGGTACCCAAAAGTATAGTCTCTGTTAACCGTGAAGCATAGTCAAAAGCTGCCGAGCATTTCGCTTTTCCTAAACAGGCATCCACAAATTCGTGATAGTGCTTAGGTCCTTCAGTATCGTAATTGCGGATGGGCTCACCCAAGTTATGCTCTTTGCTCACCTTGGCGATTTCTTCGGAAATATCAACATACTTTCCTTTGACGATTTTCTTTGGCAATTGCATAAAGTGCGGCAACAACAAACGTCCTTTCGTACCCACAAACATCGCTCCCTGATCCGGCAGCTCATGCTCGCCTGCTAGCATTGGATCCAAAGACAGTTCTCCTGTATTTTCAACTGCACTGCTCTGTTTCTTTTTATTTGCTTGAATATCCATCCCTGGCAAGATTAGATCTTCGCTCATTGCTGGAGCGCCCGGACCATCATACCAGACCCATTTTAAAGATTTCTTCGTGTATTTAGTTCCGGGAAACTCGTAGGTTACTTTATTATGTTCAGGGAAACCGAATCCATTGGGAGGTCGACACTCATTGATAATGGTACGGGGAACATCCAACTCTAAGGCATTATAAGGTGTATCAAAAATATGTACTCCCATATCGCCTAGTGTACCACAACCATAATCCAATAATTGCCTCCAAGCTCCGGGGTGATACACCCCTTCTTTATAAGGTCTTTTCCGCGACGTACCCGCCCATAAGTTCCAATCTAAATACGCTGGGATCGGATCTTCGCCCTGAGGAACAGGACCGTCGTACCCATGGTTTTTCGGCGACCAGGCATGTACGGTATGAACCTTGCCAATAATACCTGATTGGATTAAAAGCGTAGCCAACTTGTAATCATAAAAAGAATGCACCTGAATCCCCATTTGGGTGACTAATCCTTTTTCAGTGGCCAGCTGATTCATCGCCCGCGATTCAGACACGTAGTGGGTGAGCGGCTTTTGGCAATAGACAGCTTTGTCCATCTGCATAGCTAGCATAGAAGCTGGGGCGTGCGTGTGGTCAGGTGTGGATACAATAACTGCGTCAATTTCATTGCCCATCTCCTCCATCATCACGCGATAATCAGAAAATATGCGGGCTTTAGGATGGAGCTTTTGTGCGGCAGATAAATACCTGGAATCTACGTCGCAAAGCGCTACAACATCAACACTCGCATGAGATGAGATGGCCTTCAGATCTTCTGCGCCCATGTTCCCTACACCAATATGGGCGGTTCGTAAACGCTCCCCCTTTCGGGAAGCTTTCAACAATGATGGGGCTAACATGATCCCCAATGCACCTATAGCACTTGTTTTTAAAAATTCTCTTTTATTCATGATTTAGTATTGAACTATTATAATTTTTTAATCTTAATGTTACGGAACCAGATTGGGCTCGCATGATCCTGCAAGGCAATGTATCCTGTTTTGAACTTGCCATAATCAGGACTGTCCTTCCACTTGCCTGCGTTTTTCTTTTCATACCACGCTTCATCCCAAGGAACGAAAGATAGAATCATTTTTCCATTCAGCCAATGTTCCACTTTTTCTGGGGTAAAAACAATTTTTGAATTGTTCCACTCTCCTACCGGATTCAAGATTTTGTTAGAATCAGCGACATGCATAGCATAATCTGAACCGGTTTGCTGCAAAGGCTTTAACTCTTCAGGGTTCGTATACCCTAAACTGGTGTTGTAAGCAGTAAGATCATGGATACGGGCATAATTCTCATCATCAATAAGCTGGTACTCAGGTGCGATACCAGATGGAGAATCATATCCTTCTTTTACATGATAAAAAATACCGCTATTGCCACCTTCTGGAAGTTTCCACTCCAAATATAATTCAAAATTTTCGAACTCTTCGGCACCATAAATGATATCTTTTCCGCCCGTATAATCTTGTTCTAGGCCTAACTCAGTATCAAAAGTAAGCGTACTGTCTTTGATGGTCCATCCTGGTGGCAACGTTTCAGCACCGTAGCCTCGCCAGCCTTCTGTACTGGTGCCATCAAAAAGGGATATCCATTCGGAATCCTGATCGGTTTTCTGTTCGGTGGTCTTCGTACTACTAGTATTACAGGAAATAACCAGGGTAGCAAGCATTAGTAAAGCACCTTGTTTCATTAAGGGCATTGGTTTAATTTTCATTTTTATCATCTATTTAGTTTTATTAACACGTTATAGCTAGCTCGGCAAACGAGGATGGCCAGTATGCTCATTTTTGGATACTAGCTCAAAATTTATCGAATATCCGAAAAATAAAACGATTTCTTTAATTGGGCAAGTGGTAATACCTATATCACTTTTATCCCATGGCGTAAATTTGCACATTACAACTATTTAAAACAAATAGATGCATTTAGCAATTGAAGAGATTGCAAATGGAGCAAGATTTTTAGGATCACCAAAAACCTAATATTCTTAGCATGTCAGCCTAGCTCATAGATAGGTGAGAAATTACTCATCCCCGAAGAAACAGTTCGAGTATACCATAAGCATCAATAACGAAGGTGTAGTGGATAAAAAGATTTTTAATCTGTTCTGAAGCATCAAGCTCCCATTGTTATTCTAGTATGCGTCAGAGTTTCAGGGAAATTTGTATTAATGTATGAAATCATATGTTCTCTAACATAGCAACGTAAATCAAAGGCATCGCCTGAGTTTCTACAGCTCATTAAACACCTTATTTCAAGTACTCTTTCTTTTAAATCGGTAACTTGCAAAACGTCCACCTTTCCATCCCAAAGAGAGTTGCTTCGTAATAGTCTACTCAATTCATTCCTTAATTCTCCTACGGGGATGGTAAAGTCTACATATATAAAGACCGTCCCGAGTATTTCGGCGGTTGTTCGTGTCCAATTTTGAAAAGGATTTTCAATAAAATACTGAATTGGTAAAACTAATCGTCGCTTGTCCCAAATATTTACAACTACATAGGTTAACGTTATTTCTTCTACCTTGCCCCACTCTCCTTCTACGATAAGTACATCGTCGATTCTAAAAGGTTGAGTGAAGGCTATTTGAAAACCAGCTAATAAATTACCTAATGACTTTTGTGCTGCAAATCCAATGATTATGCCCCCAACCCCAACCCCAGTGAGCAAGCCTGTACCGATTACGCGCATACTTTCAAAACTTAAAAGAACAATGGCAATGGTAACCAATATAATGACTGCAACAAGCAGTTTCCTCAAGAATTGGATTTGAGTTTTAACCTTTCGTTCTTTCAAATTATCAGCTTTACTGACATCAAACTTGAAATATAGATAATCTTCGATAACACGTATAATCCGAATAATGATGATAGCAAAACAAATTGCAAGTGCTACTTCAATTAATTTATGAAAATACAAACTTCCTGTCGGAGACATTTTCATTAAGGGCAACATGCTATCTAAAATCAAGAGAGGTATAAAAAAAGCCATAATTAGCCGGAAATGCTTGATCGCAGATTTGACAATTGAGTATGAACCTTCGAAAGTAGAGTACTTTCTAATTAAAGGAATAAGAATGCTTTTTATGAGATAACCAAGAAGAAAAGAAAATAAGATGATGGAGACATTCCAAATAAATGGATGTATTACAAGAGATAAGTCCGATAGAAATTGGAACATAGGCAATAATCTTTCTTTATATAACAGGTAATTCTCCTTTCTGTTTTCAACGCCTTTCAAGCAGACAACCAATTAACGACCCATAGTCTTCATTATTGAGTATCAGAAGGTGTTTAATCTTAATCACAGGCGATAGGCACCTGGTCGGCAGTAACTACATTGGTCACTATTGGCGGTCCCGTCCTAGGAGGCGCACTTGCTGATGCAGGTCTGTGGCGGTTAATATTTTTCATTAACGTTCCCATCGGAATCGCCTCATTGATCATTCTCCATTTTAAAGTACCTGAAAGCAGAGATGAACAATCGGATCACTCTATTGATTACTTCGGTTCGATTGCAATCATCACAGGGCTTGCCTTGTTAACTTATGGTTTCTTAACCATACCGAATACTGGATTTAACAATGCGTATGTATATCTATCAATTGGTACAGGAATAATCGCACTTATCCTTTTTGTTCGAATTCAAAAGACGAACAAACACCCGATGCTACCGCTACATGTATTTAGAAACAAAACCTTCACTGGTGCTAATTTACTTACTTTCTTTTTATATTCAGGACTATTCGCAGGGATGCTGTTCCTCACTTTGAATTTGGTGCAAATACAGGGGTATAGCCAATTACAAGCAGGTCTTACCTTATTGCCTTTCACAGCATTGATTGTTTTGCTATCTAGATGGTCGGGGTCTTTATCCGACAGATTTGGTTCCCGTCGCTTCTTAATTGGTGGTCCTTTGCTGGTAGCAGTTGGTTTATTACTATTATCATTTGTAAAAAACACTCTGGGATCTTCGGATTTCTGGCTTACTTACTTTCCTGGGATTTTCATATTCGGATTAGGCATGTCTATCACCGTTACGCCCTTAACGTCCACAGTTATGGGTGCTTTGCCTAATCATAATTCCGGAACGGCATCTGGTATCAATAATGCTGTTACGCGTATTTCAAATGTTTTCTCAAATGCTGTTGTAGGTGCCCTAGCCGTTCTCTTTTTCACAGTTTTTTTAACTGGTAAAGTAAATCATTTTCCTTTAAAGGAAAATGTAAAAAAACAGGTTATTCAACAAGCGGCGAATCTTGGAGATGCTGAAGTTCCAACGATTGTTTCAGGTGAAAATAATCAGGAAGTCGAGCGTTTGTATAAAGAAGGGTTCATCAAAACCTACAGCTTAGTGATGCGTATTAGTGCTATCTTAGCTTTTGTTGGAGCTTTAGTGACCTTTCTATTTATTCGGGATAACAAAGAATCGGATTCTCAGACAGAGAATCACCAGTAAAAAATATTACAACTGTGATTTTTCGAGAGCATTTTCGAATAGTCTGAAAAACATGATAATTAATCAAAATCGATATCCAAAAGAAAGGCCATAAACAACATTTTTTATCTTCCCATCACGATCTGTTCCACCGAAGGCCGGTTTGAGGTTTGCTATACCAAATTGGGCATTGAGTTGTACTGAAACCTGTTGTAAAAACTCGTATCCCGCAAGGACGTTTACTCCATAATCCCAAGGCTTTCCGTACAGGTAATTGCCGAATTCACCGTCCGCGACGTCATTTTTGAAGATAACATCACCTCGCGGTTCAATCATGATGTCCCCAATGGATATTTGCCCTTGATCAGCTTCCCACCTTCCCCCGCTTCCGTAGCCCACATAAGGTCCTGCCCCAATCATTAGGTTACCGGTCCCCAACCTAGGTTTATAAATCAAATTTAGAGGTATTTCAATGTAGGAGACCGTGGCTTTGAATTCGCTGTCAGATGCGGCTAACCAGCCGCCATCTTGTTTAAATCCCTTTCCTGTATACAAAGCCGCCGGTTGCAGGTAGAATTCCGATGCAATAGGTATGTCCACTGTTAAGCCCATTTGGAAGCGCGGTACCATCCCTGTCTCCTGTTTATTATTTTCTTCATCGACTAAGTGGATCCCCGAAAGGTTGAATCCCGCCCGTATCCCTATGTTGCTTTGAGCACTAGCCGGGCGGACAAATATGAATGCTAGGGACAGCGATACTGCTATACGAAGAATAGTTTGGTACATACGTGTTTATAATGAGTTGATTTAAGATTATAGCTATTGAACAGTAAACGGGTCAAGGGTTGAAAACGCTACTTTCCGGTTAGATTAAAACTGTTTATTAGAAAGACATTGGTGCATTATCACTTGTAGAGATACCCAGGATCTTCCTTAAATTGATTAATGTCGTAGATTAGTTGCTGTTTTAATAACGCCAGAGTTTGTTTGTGTTCCTGTTCGATGCTCACATTTTTTCTTTCCAGTGAAATGATATACTCTAACAGGTTCATGCAAGTTGTAAATTGTCCGGTTTTAATGATGTTTGCCAATTGGTCATTTGCAAGATCCACTTTATCAAACCATAAGGTTGTACCCATGGTTCTGGCCTTTTCTGCTATAGGAGTAATTTTTTCCAAACCACCATTCAGCAAGGCTTTATCCTCTTCTGTAGCGATCCAACGCAATCGCTTAGCGTCATCAAAGCGATTTCTCCTGCTGGCTTGATTAAAAGTACTCAATTCATAGATAAAATTTGGCACACGTCTACTCTAGCCTATTTTACACAAACAATGGGTCTATTTAAATCGTTAACCAAATAAACGATTTGGTTACTATTTCTATTATGTGTCGGTCTTTTACAAATAGGTATTACCTATTTATTCAGTTTCTTGTCTGAAAATCACAACATAGAATATAATGAATTAATCATTGATGGCTTTTTTGTTTTTTTTAGTATTTCACTTGTAAGTATTGTTTGTTTTGAATTTTACTTTGATTCTACCATTAAGGCAAACAAATATTCTAATATTGCGATTATTCTATTGAGCGGTATATTAGTGCTTGTGTCAATGATTAGTTATTCGTATGTTTATGTAGCAAATAATTTTACGAATTCTATTGATATAAAAATGGACTCATATAAAAATATGCAAATTTGGATATTTTTAATGGCAACTTTATTGACTATGCTCTCAAAACCCTAATGTATTACGATGATCATATTAAAAAAATAAGGAGGAACTATCAATTATGATTACTGCTTTTTATATAATAACATCTGGAATTACCTTTCTCATTCTTTTAACTTCCATATATTATGGATATAACCTATATAAAGAAGAAAAGGAAGTCTTTGAACAATAAAATAAATCTGATCTATATTCAAAAAAGAGAATAAGAGCAAAGACTATTGTGATAGAAAACCCTACGTTTAAAAAAGACGAAACTTTTTCCGTAGAATTGTCTTCATTTGCAATCTCCTATTCAGCGAAGAGCACTCCTCCTCTAACTAAATTACCTAGTTTAAGCGATTCGGAAGAACTTGAATATGAGTATTAATAGTTCACTGATGGAAGCTTTTGAATACAGTCCGATACTTATTGAAACCATGAGTCATTCTATAAATATACCAGAAGGAATTCTAGTAGAAGACTTGATTGGAAAAGTTACTGGCAGAAAACATTATAAAGCTTCTTATAATTTAGATGAAAGCACGTTAATTATTAATGTCAGAACTGAATTATATTACCATGATAATTTCAATGAAAGAATTCTACTATTTCATATTGAAGTACGGAATGGATATCAAATCAAAAATTTATCAGATTTCATTACTGATGACGCTGGTACTATTGAGCCGCGCCTTTTAGAATATTTGAAAAGCGTTTCGGTTGCGCAGACAAGAGGCGTTCAATCCACAATAACACATAACACGCCTTTAGCATCTATGTTGATACCACCCATGCGATCCACATAAAAACTCCTATTAAAATGCAATTAGCTTGGATTTGCCATTCAAGAACTCCTGGTCAATAAGGAAATTGAATAATAGAAAAACCTTTTGCGCTCACAGTAGTTATACGGGTTGGCTTTCCTACAACTCTTTACCTTCACAAATGCCTGATAATAAGCGACTCTTAAATACCAAGGTTCTGGTCGACCTTGCCAGTCAACTACAGGACACTTGGCAACCCGGTCATGAGGATCAATACCCCTCCGTACTGCGTGCCCAATTGGCTTTGCTTGAGGAAATGGCCGTACTAAACAAATGCGTATTCTCACTATTTGATTTCGAAACAAACAAATATATTTTCCATACCAAGAACCTCTTCGATTTCATCGGACTCGAACTTGATCTCAAATCGTCCAAATGGGACTCATCTTACCTTTCGCTAATTGAAGACCGAGACCCCATTAAGATTTTTTTAGCATTGCGTGGGAAATTCTTAACTGGTTTGACTTCCCAACAACGGGCGAGTTTCCAATCCATCGCATGTGGCTCTTATTTGATAAACTTGAAAGGGCAACGATTAAGGGGAATGTACAGAGCATGGCCCCTAACCTATGATAAATGGGGAAATGTGAAATTGAGCTTTGACAGCGTTTCCAATATCAGAGCGCTGATGCTACCCAAATCTGGACATTGGATCCGTTTTGCGACCGGTAAGAAAATACACCATTGGCACTCGCAACATGATCAAGTCTTTGCAAAGGATATTTTGTCTCCCCGAGAAATCGAATTAATTTCTTTATGGAAATCCGGGATGTCCATCCCTGAAATTGCCGACCACCTCTTTATTAGCCCTTACACCGTGAAAAATCAGCTTACGAATGCTCGCCAACGCTTATTGGCGCGCGACAATACCTCTCTTGCTCAGCTCGCCACCCTAATGGGCGTATTGAAGCCTGTATTTTGATCTATCGGACTATTGTTTAGCTTTTTATTATAGTCTAATATTGATTAGCTGCTTTGAGCTGAAATAATCAATCACCCCATGAGTCCTTTTTATCCAATAGGCTTATCAATGCTATTGTTATTGATCCCCTATACCCTAAGTGCCCAAGAGCAAGATCATGCCATCGTTAAAGGAAAAGTTTATGATGAGTCTAACTCTCCCATCGGATCTGCCACCGTTACCCTTCATTTGCTCGCTGACTCTAGTATCGTTAAGATCGAAGTGTCGGATCAAGATGGTTTATTCCAATTAGTGCAACTCGATTCCTCAACCTATTTCCTGCGCATCTCATCGATCGGTTTCACGCCATTCGAATCCCAACCTTTTGATCTTCCGAAAGGTAGCGTTCATGAATTGAATCCAGTATTGCAACAAAAAGCGGAAGAATTAGGTGCAGTCGAAGTTTCCAGCACGAAGGCATTAGTGGATATCCAACCGGATCGAACGATTATAAATGTAGATCAATTGCTTTCTGGTCAGTCCGGTTCGGCCCTGGATTTATTACAACAATCTCCAGGTCTATCGATGAATAATGAAGGAGCCATCAGCATTAGGGGGAAGCAAAATATCCTGGTCTTGATCGATGGTCGACAAACATTTATGACTGGAACGGAGCTCACCGAATACCTACGCGGCTTATCTGCCAGTCTACTAGACCAAATTGAAATCATCACCCAACCCTCTGCCAAATACGATGCCATGGGTGCAGGGGGCATTGTAAACCTAAAAACAAAAAAAGGGTCACAACAGGGCTTCAATGCTAACCTCAATATAGGGGCGCAGCAGCGCAAATATTTCAATTCGAGCAATAGTCTAAACATGAACTGGAGAACAGGAAAGTTCAATCTTACAAGCAGCTACGGTTATGCGCTTAATAGTCCTACAGGCGAACTAATCCAACAGAATATATACGAAAATTCTGCTGGTTCTCGAGAAGCTGTTGTAGAGCAGAATTTCCATTCGATATCGACCAGCCATACCCATGATATTAAAGCAGGTTTAGACTATGATGCCTCAGATAAAACCACTATTGGCATTGCATACACCGGCACATTCAAGGCTTACCCCCCACAATCCAATACTTCGGTTAGTAATATTTTCGACGCCCAATATATGCCTAATGCTACCAACACCGCGATTAGAAGTCGAAAAGCGAGCAATCCCAAACAGGGAATTAACTTCTACCTGAACCAGAAGATTGGTGGAGATGGTCAAGAGCTGTCGATCACTGCTGATTATTTAGATTATAACCGAAATTCTCTATCCAATCTAGTCAATACTTATACAGACTTGGCTGACCCGGTTAACGGACAGATCAGTCAGATCAGGCAGGAAATCCCCAGTGATATTGAAATATATGGTTTCAAGGCGGATTACACGCTTCCCGTATCGGAGAAAGCCAAATTTGAGGTTGGCGTTAAGGCCACCTTTCTCAAGATGGATAATAATGCTCTGTTTCAAATCTTTAACGAGGCCACACAAAACTTCGAAACCGATGCCGTTCGTAGCGTACATTATCTATTTGACGAAGACGTGAGCGCAGCTTATCTTAACTACCATCAACAATTTAGCGATACCTGGACTTTGCAGGCGGGATTACGTGTGGAGCGTACAAGCAACAATGGCCAAGAAGTACTTACCTCCGAAACGTTTAACAGGCAATACACGCAGCTTTTTCCCAATTTCATGCTAAGCCATGACATAAATGACAAGCATACCGTAGCGGTCAGTTATGGCAGGCGTATCAACCGGCCGCTTTACGAACACCTGATCCCTTTCGCATTCTACACTGATCTACTTTACTCTATAGTTGGAAATCCTCATTTCCGGCCCGAACTTGCTCATAACATAGACATATCCCATCAATTGTCCGATAAACTTAGCACCACAATGAGTTATTCTCATGTGAATGATGTTCAAAGCGGTATATTTAATTTTAAACCTGGCAGTCTAGTTCTTGAAGAGTCGTACACGAATGCCTCGGTACTCAACACTTATGGACTGTCGGTTGACTATTCTCATGAAATGGCTTCTTGGTACAATTTCTCCATTAACACCACCGTTATGAACAGGCATTTCAAAGGAGCTTTGGTAGATCAGGAAATCAATGTCAAGAAAACGTACTGGACCGGTCAGCTTATCAACCAATTCAGCTTGGGTAAAACTTGGAAGGCCGAGCTTTCTGCAAATTATCAGTCTGCTTCGCAAGAGGACCCCATATCTATATCGCACAGGATGGGCGCTACAAACCTAACCTTAGGCAAGCAAATACTGGATAAAAAAGGAAACCTAAGGATCTTGTTTATCGACCCGTTCAATACAGGCCGATATTCTTACTATTCCAAACAGGGCATTCTGACTTCAAATTTTAAATACTATTGGGATAACCAAAAATTTGGATTATCCCTCTCCTACCGTTTTGGCAGCAGTTCAGTAAAACCATCACGTGAAAAAACATCCAGCATGGAGGAAGAAGCCGGGCGACTTTAGAAAGTAGTTTCATTCGCCAAGTAGTTTTATTCGCCGCCTAGAGACTCATAAATCTTAAGTCAACCTTCTTAACGCTTAACGCCACCCCAATCCAGGTGCAACATGCTTTAGAATGGACTCTAGCACATGAACATTATAGTCAACGCCCAGCGTATTCGGAACCGTTAAAAGTAATGTATCCGCTTCTTGGATGGCTTCATCTTTGGCCAGTTCTTCAATCAGTTGGTCGGGTTCCGCAGCATAGCTTCTTCCAAAAATAGCGCGTTTGTTCTTTTCAATAAAACCAACTTTATCGCCCCGATCAGATTCATGTCCAAAATAATAATGGTCTTGCTCATTTACCAATGCAAATATGGATCGGCTTACGGAAACCCTCGGTTCACGTTGGTGCCCCGCCTTTTTCCAAGCTTCCTTATATAACCGGATTTGTTCTGCTTGCTGTACGTGAAAAGGCTTACCACTCTCATCCTCTTTCAAGGTCGAACTTTGCAGGTTCATTCCGTTTTCAGCCGCCCAAATGGCGGTCGCATTCGCACCGGAGCCCCACCAAATACGTTCCCGCAAACCTTCTGAATAGGGTTCGAGACGAAGTAATCCCGGCGGATTCGGAAACATGGGATTTGGATTAGGTTGAGCAAATCCGACACCTTTCAATTTATCCAGAAATTCCAATCCTTTGCGACGTCCCATGGCCGCGTCATCTTCTCCTTCTGCTGGTTCATAGCCGAAGTAACGCCAACCATCGATCACCTGTTCCGGAGAACCTCTGCTTATGCCCAATTGTAATCGCCCCTCTGAGATTAAATCCGCAGCGCCCGCATCTTCCACCATGTACAATGGGTTTTCATAACGCATATCAATGACACCGGTTCCAATCTCTATCTTGCTTGTTTTGGCGCCAATTGCCGCTAACAACGGAAAGGGTGAGCCCAGTTGAGCAGCAAAGTGATGTACCCTAAAGTATGCACCATCCAAACCAAGCTCTTCAGCAGCGACAGCCAAATCAATGGACTGAAGTAAGGTATCACCAGCCGATCTGGTTTGATATGACGGGTGCTTACCCCAATGTCCAAATGATAAAAATCCTATTTTCTTCATAAGTACAAATTTATAAATTCTATGGCCAGTTTCGCTTAACCTATATCAAGAACCTGTGAATGGTACTTCTTGTTTTCAACAGAAGCCCCGCCTTTCCCCTCATTTCAAATGTAGCTAGGCCTTTCTCCCCATACCAAATTTCTTCACAAAGTCTCCTGGAGCACAGTTATTGTGGGTTTTGAATTGTTTGATAAAATAACTAGGCGTATTAAATCCGCATAAATACCCCACCTCCGAGATAGTTACATTAGAATGCAATAGTTAGTTTTTAGCTTTAGCTAGACGTTCCTGTAAGATGTATTCACCTGGCGACATGTGGCAGGATTCTTCAAACATTCGGTACAATGAGCTTTTGCTGCAGTTCGCTACTTTCTGAAATTTTGAATCAAAATATCCTGGGTTTAAGCAGGAATCATTCCATGTGGATCCATGACATATTTCCTTGCTGCTCCTTTATCAAAATCCGCGTAACCCTTTGGCGCATCTTGTAACTTAATCACTTGGATATTTACCGCTTTGGCTATTTTTATTTTATCATACAAGATGGCATTCATTAATTGTCTATGGTATTTCATCACTGGGGTTTGACCCGTAAAAAAACAGTGCGATTTTGCCCATCCTAATCCAAATCTGATTTTAAGGCTGCCCTGTTTTGCAGCTGAATCCGCTGCACCTGGATCTGCCGTTACATACAAACCAGGAATGCCTATTGCGCCACCGGCTCGCGTTATTTCCATTGCTTGATTCAATACGACAGCGGGTTGCTCTTCCGATTCATTGCCATGACTATGAGCTCTTGCTTCAAACCCAACACAATCGACAAAGCTATCGACTTCTGGAACTCCCACAATATCAGCAATAGCTTCCGGTAAGGGAGTACCAGAATTGAGATTTATCGTTTCACAGCCGAAGCTCTTGGCTTGAGCTAATCTTTCTTCATTAAAATCACCCACGATGACTACCGCTGCCCCTAATAAGTGGCAACTGGCTGCACAAGCTAGTCCGACAGGTCCGGCGCCAGCTACATAAACAGTAGAACCTGGACCCACGCCTGCCATCACCGCTCCATGAAAGCCAGTCGGAAATATATCAGAAAGCATGGTTAAGTCTTTGATATAAGCCATCGCTTGATCCTTATCCGGAAACTTCAACAAGTTGAAGTCGGCATACGGAACCATCACATATTCGGCTTGACCTCCAACCCATCCACCCATATCTACATATCCGTAAGCCGCACCTGGACGTGACGGGTTCACATTTAAGCAAATCCCAGTTCTTCCTTCTTTACAATTCCGACACCGACCGCATGCAACATTAAAGGGAACAGATACAATATCACCAACATTGATGAATTCTACATCTCTTCCTTTCTCCAGTACCAAGCCTGTAATTTCATGTCCCAATATTAATCCAGATTGGGCTGTAGTTCTGCCACGGACCATATGCTGATCCGATCCACATATATTAGTAGCGACTATTTTAAGGATAACTCCATGTTCGCATTTGCGGTCACCTAGGGCAAGTTTAGGATAGTCGATTTCCCTTACCTCCACTTCTCCGGGACCTAAATAGGCAACACCATGATTTTGATTCATAACCTATAGTTTATAACGTTAAAAAGTATTGTGATTATTCATCTAGATGGCGGCTGCACCGGCAGAAGCTACCGCGTGATCATCTTCTACAGCACTACCACTTACTCCAATGGCACCGATGATCGTCCCATTTGCATCTTTGATGCATACACCTCCTGGAAATGTAATGAGTCCGTTGTTTGAATGTTCTATATTGTATAATGACGCACCAGGTTGAGACAATTTTCCGATCTCTCCGGTGTCCATGTTGAAATACCGAGCGGTTCTAGCTTTCTTTTGCGAAATATCGATAGAGCCCAACCAAGCATCATCCATTTTATTAAAAGCAACCAAGTTGGTACCTGCATCTACAACCGCAATGTTCATTTTTACTCCCAGTTCCTTTGATTTTTGAATAGCGGCGTCAACTACTTTACGCGCTTGTTCTAAGGTAATATTGCTCATCGTCTTTTAGTTTAATATTATTAATTATGAATGAGTAGAAAACAAATGCCACAATTGTGGCAGATTAGATATGCTTCCGGTGTTAATTACTATCAACAGTTAGATTAATAATATGTTTAGATTGAATTCTAAAAGCTTCGGAAATGAATACATTATATTGTCTCCTCATCCCAAGAAACTAACGGATAGTCTGGCACGTTTTCTTTCCAAGAAGAAATACATCGACTTGAAAAGCCGGTAGTTTTCCGTTTTCCAAACTAGCAAGAATGAATTTTCTTTGGTATCACTTTTCCACCGGCTGCTTTCTGGTCAGGCTGGTTATCATTATCAGAAAACTAAACCTGTGAAATTATAGAATTAAAATGATCTTTCAATCAGATCCTTTTGCTTAGGAATGGGTCCAGAAATAATTTCAAAATCAACAATACCTAAGACTAACTCTTCATCAACTGTAATCACTTCAACTTTCCAGGTACCCTCTTTAACATTTGTTTTGTAGGTATATCCACGATAGCCACCGGTTCTACCGCCTTTTATTTCATAGCTAATGTCTTCTACGATCTCCCACTTATTGCTTTTCAAGTTAAACCATTTCCAGCGATGAGCAATCTTTTTTTCTAAATCGGTAGGGCCAAAAATAGAAGTGAAAACATAGATTTTTTTATTGGGTTGATGTGAGAATTCCAAATGATGATCCCGCCAGAAAATATACCACTCGTCAGTTTCGTACTTGACAATATATTTGTTGTGCCTTACTTTAACGTCGTATGCTATAATCCCTTTTTCTAATGCTAGTGGCACAGGTGGGATGAGCTTGGCAAAATAAAAGAAATTCAGGGTTATATAAAGTCCTAAAATAATACCGACCATTCTCCCCAGATGAATTTCTTTACGAGTGCTCGGACTTACAAAATAGATAAAGAGTAGTAAACATAAAATATAGGCTAAGCTAGTGAAGCCGGAGATTAAAAAAATTTGCTCATTCATTTTTCTGAGAAACACAGGAATCATAAAGCTGAAAAATGTGAAGCTTAAAAAATAGAGCACACTAAACTGTAAGTATCGATTTGAAATCCGCCTTTTAAGTAACTCGTTTGCGAATAGCATGATTAGTAAAATGATGAAAAATAAAGCGGTTTTGGATAGCGATACGCTTCTTGAGAAGTAAATAACGTAAGCACTTGAAAGTCCCCCGAATGAAAACTGTATGGCTAAAGGGAGGTAGATTTCGAACTTTTCTATAAAGGTATTTTTCCATTTACCATCATCTGACAAATTATAGAGATAGATGTTTAGCGTTAGAAAAAACATGTGTAGACTTAGAATAGTCAGGTCATACACTCGATCTATTCTACCCAAGGTCAGGGTGTCAAAAACAAAGCCTCCCATAAAGAAGATTACAGGCAAAAACTTTTCATGCTTATGAATAAATTTTCGAAAGGCGCTATTCCTGAATCTTACTAAGGTTCTTTTCCTTCTCCATATCATGTTTTTAAAATTACCATTTTAAACTGTATTCTATTACATTATTGAATTAGATAAAAACAGTAAGGAATTGGGAGAGGTTGGTGTGAAAGTCTCAGAGAGGACAGCCATGAATATTTTGACGCTTTACCCAGCATGATTAAAAAAGAAATCTTCCCCTTCTGAAAATTGAGATCTTGACCGCAATTTTAGTGTTGTGTTTTTTTGTTTGAGCCATAGAAATGAATATACCTACCTTTCTATTTAGAAAAGTAGATTTATATGAAGATGAAAAAGCTAGTTTATTAATCTTTGAGTCTGGACTATCTTTTTCTATTCTTCACTGATAAAGGCCAAAAGATCCTTATTAATGGTTTCGGCTTCTGTCATAGGCATTCCATGGGGAAAACCTGGATACGAAATTAGTTTACCATTTTTCAAGAGCTTTACCGCTTTAGCGGCTGAAATCTCTAAGGGAACGATCTGGTCATCTTCGCCATGCAAAATAAGTACAGGAATATCTACACTTTTTAGATCTTCGGTAAAATCGGTTTCGGAGAAAGCTTTAATGCAATCATATTGAGCTTTTATGCCTCCCATCATAGCTTGGCGCCACCAGTTATCTTGTATACCCTGTGATATTTTTGCGCCTTCGCGGTTGTAACCATAAAACGCTGGGATAAAATCCTGAAAATACTGTGCGCGATCCGTTGCCGTACCTTTCCGTATTTCATCAAAGACAGACATTGGGATACCCTCGGGATTATTTTCAGTCTGTGCCATAGTCGGAGTAACTGAACCGATCAGCACAGCCTTGGAGACTCGCCCTTTTCCATGTTTAGCAACATAACGGATAACTTCACCACCACCCGTGGAATGTCCGATATGTATAGCATCTTTTAAATCGAGCGCTCGGGTAAGCTCAGCTACATCAGCTGCATAGGTATCCATTTCATGCCCATCAGAAGGCTGGCTGGATCTTCCGTGTCCACGTCGATCATGTGCGATGACCCTAAATCCCTTCTCAAGGAAGAACATCATTTGACTATCCCATTCATCACTGGATAAAGGCCAGCCGTGATGAAAAAAAAGGGGCTTACCTGCTCCCCAATCTTTATAATAAATTTCCGTTCCGTCTTTTACTTTGATCGTGCTCATTTTTACTATTTTAGTGTAAATTATTTAAGCCTGATGTTCAATGGACTAAAGTGTTTAGTCTATGGCTTCTCTGTAAAAGACAATTCCTTTCATTTATTGTTTGTTTCCGCCTTACTATTGTTACTGAAACCGTACAGCAAACAGCAATTTCTTCCTTATGATTTCTATTATGGAAGCTATTCTGCTTTTTTACCTATTGATATCCTAAAGTTTGTCATTGTTTTTCTTTGGCGCTCAATATAATTCCACACCCAAAAAACAAACAGTATAGATGCAATAAAGTAAAGTGCTGGATAAATAAATCCTAAGCCGTTTAATAAAAAAGCGAACACTAACATTAGGCCGGTAAATAGATGGGCAATTGCGGTATGCGCATTTCCAGGGACTAGATCTCCTGGTGTTTTATCATAGTTTTTTTGCGTATAGCGCATGGCCTGAATAGCAAAAGGGATAGAAAGAAAGGCTACGTAGAGTGTTGTCGGTGCAATATTCAATATAGGCAACAAAGCGATAATAAGATAGGCTAAAACGAATCCACCAATCAAAATATTTTTCGCTTTTCGTTTTCCAAAGCGTACGACCAAGGTATTTTTATTCGTTTTCTTATCCGCATTGCTGTCTTGAAATTGGTTGATTAAAAGCACATTTGATATAAAAATGGCGACGGGCAATGAAATTAAAAAAGACTGAAGAGAGAAATAGCCGGTTTGCACATAAAAAGCACCCATCGTCATCATCACTCCAAAAGTTGTAGCAATAAGGAATTCAGCAATACCTGGTGCGAGATTTATAAAGGAGAACTTCCCACTTTCATTCGTATAAAATAAGCCCGCCAAGATACCATAAAGGACTAATGGGACTAGACCCCAGCCGCTAACGGCGATTAGGAAAATACCAATTAAGAGTGCAATACAACTTAAAGCCATACCAAAGAAACCCATGTCTCCTCTGGAAATTAGTCCGAGCTGAATCATTTTCGATCCACCAGTAAAAGGACGGATCCCTTCTGCATTTTCGTTATCCCGTTCCGCGTCTTTCCAATCATTGATCATATTTGTACCGGCTTGAATTAACAATCCACCGAGTAATGTCATGAAAAATAAAAAGAAATTGAAAGTTTCTACAACGGAAAGAGCGATCGCGCCACCCACCATAATCGGTACTAAGGAGGCGGTGAGCGATAGTGGACGTACGGCTTGTTTCCATGCCCTTGCTTTTGCTTTTACATCATCCCAAGAGCTAAAGGATGCTCGATTATTAGGAAATTCAAATATCGTTGGTTTTTCTCCTTGCAAAATTTCAGGAACAAAACGGTATTTTACGGTAAATGGTCGGATGCGAATAAACTCAAGTCTGTCTGTTGCTCCAATTTGAACAAAATTTGCTACTATTGGCGAGCGGGACGTCATCAATTCTAAAACATTTGCTCGATCTGCTTTGTCATGTACAATTTCTGCACGTCCAATGATTTCGCATTCCTCCATTTCTAGAAAGGTATCCCCTTGATGGATGAGTAAGGCTGTTTCGGGAATGTTACTCCATTGAATAACTTTCGGGTCGCCCTTCATACTGCTTACATAAATATTAAAATCGTCATCTGCTCCAAAGTGCATCATGCGTTGCCTTGGAGTTCCCATATCTGATGTTCCTACAGCAGCGACTTCTGCTCTAGAAAGATAGTCAAGTACTTCTTGTTTGCTACGTTCCGCCATGATACAAAATTACAATAAATTAATGCTTCTCTAGCTTGAATGGCATTATTTGACGTGAACAAGACGTAGTCGAATCACCACCCGCCGTCATTTTGACTGAAGCGTAGCGGAATAAAAAAAACTGTTTGTAATGAGCAGAAATAGGGTTCAGCGTAATAATCGATAATCGCTGTTCGGCAAGTCTAAGGGATAGTGCATGTAATGGTGCGATCTTTCGGCTTCACTTTGTTCCGCTCAAGATGACGGTGAGGGGGATGACGGTTTTTGAAATACCTTAGTGATGACGTTGGAAGAAACCTACAGATCTGAGCCAATACCAGAATGCTTAGATGCAAAGCTAGTAAGGTCTTTGACGGCTTCAGAAACTGAATTAAAGTACCTATTGTTTTTGTTTTTTATAATTTTGGTATCACTCATGTTATTAATCATATCCGTCAAAGGTTTACTATAATTTAGCTCAAAACCTAGATTATTGTAGTATTCGAGGGTCCCTCCGTAGGAGTATAAATCGAGTATTACCCCTTCCCAATCCTTTGATGTATTCATTTTACCCACCGTATTATTATACACTTTAGCGTTTGCAATTGTCGTCTTTCCAGGAATGATATATCGATCAAATCCTTGTATCTCAAATGCGCCGTATTTCCGACTGTTATAGCCAATGTTATTATAAATCTCGATGGTCGATGTCGAATTTCCCCTAGAGAAAGCCCAAGCACGGATCATGTTTCCCTGATAATTAGTGAATTTGTTGTTGTGGAACTTTCCATTACCAACCATATGGAAAATACCATTATGCTCATCGTTAGTTGCATTCACGTTATCAACCGTGTTATGGTGTATATCATAATCTTGGACGTTTTCGATGAATGCAAAATTACCGGCATCGGTATTCTTAATGACATTATTCGCAAACTCAAATCCGTTCAAAAATTCTTGGTCTCCATCCGGTTCAAGGTGACTTACATATTGGATACCTCCTGCATTTTCAAACTTGCAGTTCAAGATCTTTATTTGCTCCTTTCTTGTCTTCCGATCACTTGAAGCGTTTATAAAAATAACATAGTCTTTAACATCTTTAAAGCTCATATTAGTCAGCGTTAACCCGCTTAAATCACCAGTTAACGTTATCGCTCTATAGGAAATATTTAGGAAAGTAAAACCGTATTCTAGATCATGTCCATGATTCCCTGCGACGATTACGTTGGAGACATTCTCAATATCCATGACACCTCTTATGGAAACTTGTCCAATATTTTTAATGACTATAGGTTTATCCGCGGTACCTTCTAGATTTCTAATGAAAACGTGGCCATAAATACCCTCTTTAATAAGAATCAAGTTTTTATCATTTAAATTTTCATCCCTTCCATCAATTATTAAATCTCCGGAACCAGTTCCAAGTTCAATGGACTTGCCTTTCTGAACAATATCTACTCTCGTGGGTTGTTCCGCAACGTTATTTGAACCTCCACCTTTTAAGCATGAAATAAAACATGCTATCATCATCGTATACAAAAAGTACATTTTCAGATCCTTAAACATTTAGAAATAGTGATGGTTGCAACTATCTACTTACCATAAAACTATTGATAATGTTTTAATATTACACAGAAAGGGGTTAATTTATTAGCCCTTAAAAGCTTAGTTTTCAAAACACTGCCCTTGCCGAATCCATTAGCCGCCGTCATTCCATGATTCAGCTAATCGAATAGATAGTGCAGGTAACGGTGAGATCTTTCGACTTCACTTTGTTTCGCTCAAGATGACGGTGGAGGGGGATGACGGTGAGGGGGATGACGGTGGAGGGCAAGCGGGATGCATGTAATGGATAGACCTCCCAGAGGAACTCATGGGGCTGTATTAAAAAAGTTAAACATTTCCTCCATTGCGAGCCTGCGAAGCAATCTATACGAACTACCAATATTCACTTCTTATAAGTTAAACATTGACTGGCGAAAGATCGCTTCGTGCCTCGCGAAGACGATATGTCTTAAAATCATAAGGTTTACTTCAATGCTAAATTCACTTTTTCTCGGTTCCATGTCAACGCTGTCAACATGATGGCCAAAACACAGGCTGTAATCATAATCAGGAAGCCTCCATCCCAGCCCCAGAAATCAACGACATATCCCATGGCAATATTTGCAAAAAGTGCGCCGCCCATGTACCCGAAAAGTCCGGTTAGACCCGCAGCCGTTCCAGCCGCTTTTTTAGGAACAAGATCTAAGGCTTGAACACCAATCAACATAACAGGTCCGTAAATTAAGAACCCGATTGAAATTAAGGCTACATTATCGATCCATATATTGCCTGCTGGATTTTTCCAGTAAACGACAACCGCAATCAATACCAATACCATATAAATAATGGTAGCAGGCGCCCGTCTGCCTTTAAAAACTTTGTCGCTTATCCATCCGCATAAAAGAGTTCCCGGAATACCTGCCCACTCATATGCAAAGTAAGCCCAGCCCGTTTCTTTAACAGAAAAACCCTTTGCTTCCTCCAAGAATGTGGGCGCCCAGTCTAACACACCATATCGAACTAAGTACACAAAAGCATTAGCAAAGGCAATGTACCACAGCATCCTATTGTTAAAGACATAGTCCATAAAAATCTGCTTTGCAGTTAGCTCTTTCTCCCTATCTTCGGAATAGCTGGCAGGATAATCGTTCTTATATTCTTCGATCGGTGGAAGTCCGCATGACTGGGGCGTATCCCTCACCAATAAGTAAGTGATCATCGCAAACACCAAGGCAATCATCCCTGGAAAATATAATTTGCTTTCCCAAGTTCCGAACATCATCACTCCGAGAATAGCTATTGGGCCAATAAGACCGCCCCCCACATTGTGGGCAATATTCCAAAAAGACATTCGGGTCCCTCGTTCTTTAGTGGAGAACCAATGCACCATCACTCGACCCGAAGGAGGCCATCCCATTCCCTGAAACCAGCCATTAATGAACAATAATGCAAACATGATGGCGATGGAACTGGTTGCAATCGGCGATACTCCCATAAAGATCATCACAAGAGCAGATAGCGCCAAGCCTATCGTCATAAATATCCTGGCATTACTTCTATCGGAGACGTTGCCCATGATGAACTTACTTAACCCATAAGAAATGGAAACGCCCGACAATGCCAAGCCTAGATCCCCACGAGAATACCCTTGTTCAATAAGATCAGGCATTACTAGTGAGAAGTTTTTTCGAACTAAGTAATATGCTGCATACCCAATAAATATTCCCGCAAAAACCTGAAAGCGTAACTTTTTGTATTCAGGATCAATGCGATCTAATGGCAAGCGCTCTTTATGCGCCGCCGGCTTTAATATGTTCATGTTTCTTAATTAAAATAGATTTGGGTAATCGGTGATAATACCATCTACGCCTAAAGCTTTTAACTGATTGATTTCTTCAAGCGTATTGACGGTCCAAGGAATAACTTTCATGCCTTTTTCATGGCACGATTCTATTAACTCCTTATCTACAAGCTTGTAGGCAGGACTATAAATGTCGGGCGTAAATCCTAAAAGCGGTAAATTCACGTCCAAGGATCCCTTGCTTACCAAATAGGAAGTTCTGACTTGCGGATATTTCTTTTTTAACACTTGTAACGTACGAACATCAAAAGATTGAATGGTAACCCAAGGCGTAATATTTTTCCTTTCAACCACTTCCATCAACAAATCAACAAACTCTTCGGGTTTTGGGTGAAATAATCCATCGCCTTTTACTTTGGATTTTGTTTCGATGTTATAAAATACTTGCTTGCTGTTAGTTGCCTTAAGATGAGCCTGTACTGAGTCAATCAATTCCTCTAACAAAGGGATGTGTGCTTTAATATTCACCTGCTCTGGAAAACTAACATTTGTCTTTGAACCTACGTCGTATTTTCGAATCTCCTCATAGCTCATATCATATAATACATGGCTTTGAGCTTCTTGCGCAGAAATTTCGTTGCCGTTAGGATCAAAAGAAAATCCCCGATTGATGTAGTGATCATGCGCTAAAACAACCCGATGATCCTTCGTGATATGCGCATCCATTTCTAATGTGGTCACACCTAAATCGATGGCTTTTTTCATTGCCATGATTGTATTTTCAGGCAACAAACCTCTACCTCCGCGATGCGCTTCTGTACTGAAAACCGGTAAAGGCTCAGAAGATTTTAAAGCTATTTTGTTTACCGTACAGGCCGAAAAAGCCATGCAAGCCATTGCTAATACTACTGCTGTTCTCTTCATACTCTTTCTTTTTACAGGCTAATCGATTCTGCATATTTTTTTCCAAATCGATCAGTAACTTGAATTTTAATATTCTTCCCTTTAAGGCTATGCGCCATAAATAAATTATCTGTTCTTCCCGGTTCTACCCAGCCCCGCCTTTCTTTTGGTAAATCCTTTCCCTGATAAAGTTTGACAGCAAGCGGATCAAAACCTTTCATTTGTTCCATGCCGCCCTTAAAGATGGAGTCTTCCCACCATTCCACTTTCCATTCAGGGTCAACGTTCCATACATTTGCTAATAACCGGACTTTATTATCATTTAGGTATTCCTTGTGTGTCCTGAATTGAAATGACTCAGCTTTACCGATAGACTTATACCTCCAGCTCAACTGATTGCCTTTAACATCGTATACGCCGTATCCACGTGGTGTGCCATCTTTACATACCGAACCGGTCCACCAAGCGCCGCAGACGGTGCCATGAACATGTTCATATATTGAATCTCCAATTACATTTTTATTCGTATGAGTGTGCCCGGAAAGGATATGGGTATTTTTGAAGGGTTTTAAGATTCGATATAAATCCTCTTTGTTTTTAACTGAATTATAAACGGGGATATGCAGACCGATAATAAGCAATTTATTCGGATCTACGTATTGCAAATCCTTTTCTAACCACGCCAATTGTTCTTCGGATATATGTCCATCGTACTTTTTACCAGGGCCAATATAGCGAACATCATCTAAAACAACATAATGGGCTTGTCCGCGGTTGAAAGAATAATAGGTAGGACCAAAATGGCTTTTAAAGGTTTTATCCGATTCTTTATCTCCCCCTTGATCATAATCCATGTCATGATTTCCCAAAGCTTGATAGAATGGAATCCCTAAATGATTTATCGCCTGCTTATATTCGTTCCACATTTCCTTTCTATCCCAAATTAAATCACCCACACCTATGCCGTGTACAGGTATAGATTTTGGGAAAGTAGAAAGTAATTTCTGAACATCGGGAACAGACTCGTTGAGTAACTGATTAGCATCCTTTTGATTTTGGATTTGTGGATCTGCCCAAACTAAGAAACGATGATGATGATCTTTCTTTTTTAATGGACGAAGTTCAAAATCATATCTACTAGAAGAAAGAGTAGTATATTCTCCGGCTAGGTTGCCTTTTTCAGCGAACTCAAAGCCTGCTGGAGTCGATACAAATATAAACTCAGCATCCTGATGGTATGGCAGCTCATACATCCCCGTCTCATTGGTGGTCACTACAGAGAACCCATCAGAAACTACCACATTTTTAATCCCTTTCCCTTTCGTGATCACCCTTCCCCTTATGCTTTCATTTGGTCTGTTTCCAGCTAATACCTTGAAAGGAGAAGAGAGGCTTAATCCTGCAGTTAATAATCCTAAGTTCCGTAGAAATGTACTTCGCTTCATCGGTTTGTCGTTATAATCAAGATTTCACTAGCATTCGTTGGAACAGTAGTGAAATCTTGAATTGCGATTTACTCTTTAATAATTTTTATAGACGGCAAAATCATCCACGCCTAAACGGCCATTTTGGATTGTTGTCCCGCTAGTAGCTCCTAGGCCCAGCTTGTTAATTCTAAAACGGACAGGCCCTTCAATATCCATCATAAACGTCGCTTGCTTGGCATTTAAGCTTTCACTTGTTTTATGCGCATCGGTGATGGGTTCGCCTATTTGAGTCCAAGTTGAACCTTGATCTTGAGAATATTCCAAAATAAAGGTGCTCGAAGCATCCGTATAATATGCTCCATACCAGAAGGTAACCTTTGATGCACCATCAGCAAGATCAAAGTTCATTTGCAAAAGAGCTGGAACTTTTAAGTTCTGCTGGAAGCGGATCGCTTGTTTACCCGATACGATGCGATCACGATTAGCTGTTTCTCCTATAATACTTTGAAATAAGTGCCAATTTCCGGTCGACATATCGACGTTATTGTCAATCTCAGGCTTGTTATAGTTATTCTTTAACGTCGGATCCACGTCTTCAAACGTTTCAGGGAAACCGTTATATATCGATCCGCTCGGATACATCATATCCCCTAAAGAGCGCATTCTGATCTGCTTTTTTTCGTTATCGCTAAAAGCAATTCCTCTAAAGGTAGCGCTCGGAGCTATTCTTTCGCTGGCAAATACGGCTTCCGCAGAAGTAAACAATACCACGCCGCTACCCGCTTCGCCGCCATCATTGATTTCTTTTTCTCCATTTAGTGTTTCACCTGTTTCAGGATACGTACTCAAGTCAGCTGTCGTAGAAATCATCGTACTTTCAAACACTTCAAAGTTTTGAGATAGATTTTCTAGTGAAACCGACTGAACGAGGATATTATTATTAGAGGATACTACCTCTATTAATCCTTCATTTACGTTTTGAAGCGTTAAATTGCCGTTTTCTTCTTTCAGTACTGCATCTGTGATATCGAAGACCACCGAGTCGCCAATTTGAAACTTTTGGGCGGTGCTAGGCGATAATACTAACGCTAAGCCTCTTAACTTATTTCTCCAGCTATTTTGTACGATTACGTAACCTTCCGGGAGGTTTTTAGTTGACGGATCTGATATTACAATACCAGTTGTTAAATGCGCGCCTGATAATACGTCGGGTGTCAACTTCACCTCTTCACCTCGATAAACGTCTTTCACCACGATCAATGCTGCCATTGAACCTGGAACTCCTTCAGCAGGATTGACATTTTCCTTTAAACATCCTGTTAAGCTTAGAGACAACAGGATCATTCCTATATAATAACTTATTTGTTTCATCTTTTTTAATCTTGACTATTCCACCATACCTTAATATTGATATTATCTCCACCCATTGCCGCAACCGCAGCCTCATAGCTACCTCTGTTCAATGTTTGCACATTTATCGGGTAAACTAAACGAGAAGGCATTTTTCCATCATTCCGCAATCCTGGTCCAACCGGTAAAACAGGGAATCCTGTTCTTCTATATTCAAACCACGATTGGAAATCCGTAAAAAATAGCGTGAAATATTTTTGTCTGAATATTTTATCCATCTTTTCATCCAAAGCCTCACCATCATTCCACGCAATTTCATTTTTTTGCAAGTGGTCTTCCGGCATTTCGGCATCCCAGAAGGTAATGGCGCTCTCTACTCCTCTTTCATAATAGTCTTGAGCAGGTGTATTAATATAACCTTTGAGTGCTGCTTCGGCTAATATGAATTGTAATTCTGCATAGTTCATGATATTTCCTAAGCGAGGTTCGTCTTTCAATACTTCTTGTAAAGTAGACTGCCTTTCTGGAACACTACCCGTGGCGTAGCCGCTTTGCATTCCGGAATAAACACCTAGAGTAAATTGGGTAGCAAGAATTGGCAGACGGGGATCACCCCATTCGTTTAAGGTATTGATAAAGAATTCACTGTATCCTTTATCTCCATTAAAGTCGAAGGTACGCCATTGACTAAATGGAGAGATAAGTGGAGCGATCGTGGTAAAACGCAAAACTGCCGATTCCTCGTTACTTTTCATCATTGGGTATGTGGAAGCTTCTAGGTCAACTATTCGTTTTATCTCCGAAATTGCATTTAAATCCGACTTCCCTGAAACGCGCATCAACAAACGCAGATATAAGGAGTTACCAAACTTTCTCCATGCAAGAGCGTTCCCTCCGTAAAGAGGATCTAAGCTTCTTACTTCCGCTGGCAAATCCGTTTCGGTTGATAAAAGCTCATTTGCTTCTTCTAACTTTGCAAATATTCCGGCATAGATGTCTTTTTGACGATCAAATTTTGGCAAGATATTCTTGTCGGTAAAGCCCTTATTTGCTTCGCTATAAGGAGCATCACCGTAGGTATCGGTGATTAACGAAGAAACCCAGCTATCCAAGATCAGCGAAATACCCATATATATTTTATGACCACTTTGTTGGGTACGTTCAGCGTTCGTGTAAATGTCCTTCACATTCGTTAGCTGCAGGTACCAGTTCCTCCACATATAATCGGATTCACTCGGACGAATTACATAGCGCTGAAACTCTCTAGAGTCAATGGTAGACACGGTGTACTGCATGAGTTCATTACCAATTCGCTCAGCACGATTTGCATTTCTCGAAACCAGATCATGTATTGTAGGTGCTAACAAAGATTCTGGCGTTGCCGATATGGTTGTATTGGGGTTCGTATTTATGGTATTGAAATCTTTGGTACAAGCACTTAAAAACAAGGCTCCTACCAACATTCCTTTTATTAATTTCTTCATGTTCATTGTATTTTATTCAGCTTAAAAAGCTAAGGATAAACTTAAACCAAACGTTCTAGTGGAAGGCATTTGAGCGATCTCAGCTCCCTTCTCGATGTCGCCATTCCCTAATGTTCCAAACTCAGGATCAAAAGCTGGCCAATCGCTGATCACAAATAGATCACGTCCGTATATTCCTATGACGGCTCTTTCGATTTTAAACTTTGTCAACAAATGACTAGGTAAAGTATAATCGATTCTTGCCTCTCTTAGCTTGATGAAGTCCGTGTAAAACATGTTGGCTTCTAAGTTATCCCGATTAAAATGCGAATAGTAATAATCTCTGATATTCGTAGCTACCACATCGTTTTGGCGGTAAGTTCCGTCTGCATTCTGGATAACCCCGTTCCCAATGATTCCGTTATAGCGACCAGGGATCGTTTTCTTCAACTTTCCTTCTTCCATCCCTACCGCGTGAGTAAGAGAATAGGCTTTTCCACCGAATTGACCATCAAACAACATATTGAAAGAGAATTGCTTGTATTTAAAGCTATTTCCCCAGCTCAGTTTTAGTTTTGGCGTTGCGTTCCCTAGGTAAAGCATTTCTTCACCCGCTAATGGGTAACCATTTTCGCCATAGACAATTTGACCGTCTGGAGAACGCTGATAACCTAAACCATAGATATCACCGAAACTTCCACCTGGACGTGCTTCAATTGATCCTCTACTACCATATACTGTAGACAATACAATATTCTCCATGCTATCAGCCAAAGAGATTACCTTACTTCTATTCGAAGAGAAAGTTGCTGTTGTCGTCCAGTTTATACCTTCTTTTGATCTTAAAATATTAGCATTTGCAGCTATCTCTAAACCTTGATTCTGTACATCACCTGCGTTCACCACAAAAGAGGAATACCCACTTGCAGGATCAATCGGTGAATTCAAGATTTGGTCAAAAGAGTTACTGTGATAAACGGTCAGGTCTACACCTAAGCGATTTCTCAATAACCTGAAGTCCGTACCCAATTCGTAGCTTCTCGTGCTCTCAAATCGTAGATTAGGATCTGGAATTGCCTTAGGGTTCCACAAGCCTGATGGGAAACTATTAACCGATGTATAATTGTAAGAAGTTAAGTAAGGAGTTGTTCCTCCCCCACCTACTTGTGCTACTGACGCTCTCAACTTCCAGAAGGATATCGTTTGAGGCAGTGTCATCATTTCAGACAAGACAGCACTTAAGTTTACCGAAGGGTAGAAAAATCCTTTCACTTTCGTATCCGTAGGCGTAGCAAGCGTACTTGCCCAGTCTTGACGGCCTGTTACGTCCATAAATAAATAATCTCTGAAGCTTATGGTACCAAGTCCATATACACTATTCACACCATATTCTCTTCTATAAGGCAATGAAACGGGCACCTCTTTACTATTGGCGAAGGTGTACACACCTGGATATAACAGTTTGTCTGCACGCAATTCGTCTTTCGTGTAGTTATTGCGCATAGTGCTCGCACCAGCAGATAATGAGAACTTGATTTGATCGTTGCGCTCGTTTTTATAGTTCACCAAAATATCGCTATTTTGTTCCTGGGCAAAGATGTTTTGTTCTCTATACATTCCGTCGACAAACTTATTTGTTCCTTTCGGTCGACGTTGCGATCTTGCGTCATAGCTAAAATCAAGGGAAGTTCTTACTTGGAAATCCCATTCGTGATTGAACTCATAAGATGCGTTGACCGTACCAATGAAACCATGGCGCTTAGAAGCATTTATCATTTCATAGGACTGTAAGTATGGATTATCTAAAAGGTTACTATAGGGTCTGTTTTGTGAAATTTGTTCTTCACCTGGAACCCATATGTTTCTAAAGTTTTTCAAATCCATATTCGGCGTAATCCCTCTCATGAAGTACATGATCGTTTGATTATTATATCCATTATTCGGGAGGTTATCGCTTCCTTTATTTGAATAATTAATCTTTGACGAGATTTTTAACTTGTCGGTTAAGCTATGGTTCAACTGCAAAGCAAGTGAGTTTCTGTCGTAACCCGTATTAGGTATGATCCATTTATTCATGACGTTGGTGTAGGATAACCTTACCGAAGTCTTGTTTGTACCACCATTTAAGGTAAGACTATTGGTGAAGGTTTGTGCAACGTCGAAAAAATCTTTTCTATTGTTCGGATAAGCTACCCATGGCGTTCTTTCAGGAGGGGTTAGTCTATGGTAGGCTGGATCATATTGATAAAACATCTGTCCATTAAACTTAGGACCCCATGCCGAGCTTGTGCTGAAGGTACTAGGTCCATCTTCTGAAGCACCGTAAGAATAGTATAGATCTTGATTAGCTGCACCCTGTCCATATTCATTTTGGTAATCTGGCCAGCGGTTGATGGTTGCAAAAGCAGCGTTGCTAGAAAAGCTAATTCCTAATCCTTTTTGAACCGAAGTTCCTTGCTTGGTTGTGATAATAATGGCTCCGTTTGCACCACGTGAACCGTATAAAGCGGCTGCACTTGGTCCTTTTAACACGGAAACGCTTTCGATATCTTCTGGATTTATATCCGACAAGGAAGAACCGTAATCAACAGGAGAATCATCAGACATATATGCTCCTGATCCTTGACCGGTTAGCTGTCCACTACTTCCACTGATTACCACCCCATCCACTACAATAAGTGCGGAGTTATCACCTGTCAACGATGTTTCACCACGTAGGATGACTTTAGTAGAACCCGATGGACCACCGCCTGATTTCACTAAATTCAAACCTGCAACTTTTCCAGATAAAGCATCCATCCAGTTATTGGAAAGCGCTTTTGTTAAGTCTTCCCCTTGTACGGTACTTACAGAATATCCTAAAGATTTCTCTTCCCTTTTTATGCCCAATGCGGTGACAGCAACTTCAGACAAAGCAATATTAGAGGGCTGTAACTCGATTACCAGATTTTGATTACTTTGTTGAAATGTTTGTTTATGCGTGGTGTATCCTAAAAAAGAAAATGAAAGCGTTGAGCCTTTGATTGCATTTAAGGAAAACTCGCCGTTCACATTAGAAACGCCTAAAACAGTATTGTTTTGATCAAAGATCGATACACTAGGGACCCCTAATTTATCCTCTCCATCGACAATCTTACCTTTCAGCAAAATTGTTTCATCTTGCACAGAAACCACCTGTGCGGTTGGGGCAATGTTATTTGCAAAAGAATATGAAAGTGATGAACCAAATAATAAAACAAACATCCCCATACCGGCTACTGGCCTAATAAGAAAGCGTTTTTTATTTTGTTTAAAACTTCCACTGGTACATTTATTACTAATTCGGTAAAATTTTTCCATCATTTTATTTCAATTTAATTCATTCAATACATTGGTCATAATTAAATAATTTTCAGATCTACTCATACATTATTTTTTAAGGTTTAACATTTACAAAAGGAAACATCGTAGGTTAACTAATGGTTAACACGTTGTATTATTTATGATTGAATTCGCTTTAAGGCGGAATTATTACAGCCCAATCCGTTTCATTTCAAAATTCAAATCGATTCTTTTTTAAAGCGTATATTGTTTTGTTAGTTTCAGGAATTCCTTGACTTGCTGTTCTTTCCATTCTGCGGTTTTCCCCAATTCATTCCCTAATATTTCTGCTGTAGCTTTAGCTACTTTGCTGGCTTCTTTTGCGTCTAGGAACAGCAACCTCATGCGTCGTGCTAACACGTCCTCAACTGTTCTGGCCATTTCATACCGCGCTGCCCAAATCACTTCAGAGACAGTATAGGGTTCGCCTTCAATCAATGAGGCACTTAAAGCAGGAGTATCCTTTTCAAGTTGCTCAATACGGCTCACATCGTCGCCATAAAAACTACGGTATCCTTCAGATATTGTTAGCGTATAACCATGAATTCTCAACTCTTCCGAAACACATTTTTTGGGGCTTAGCTTTCCTACACTGATCGCTTTATCGATGGTGTCTTCTGCCATTTTTCTGTAGGTAGTCCACTTGCCCCCCGTGATGGTGATCAGCTTGGAAGCTTCTACAATCAGTTTGTGGCTTCTCGAAATCTCTTTCGTGCTGTTTGTATTTTTGTCGGGCGCGGCCAATGGCCTTAGTCCTGCAAACACCGAAAGGACATCCGATCGTTTCGGTTTACTACTCAAATATTGATCGGCAGTATTCAGGATAAATTCGATCTCGCTTTCCAATGGAATGGGTTCTAGACTATGTTCATCTAATGGCGTATCAGTTGTACCCACGATGATATGGTCGTGCCAAGGCACTGCAAACAATACCCTTCCATCTGAGGTCTTCGGAATCATCATCGCTTTCCCACCTTTTAAGAAGGACTTATCCAAAACGATGTGAACTCCCTGGCTGGGCCTTACCAAGGGTTTTTTATTGGGATTATCCATTCTGAGGATTTCATCAACAAACACGCCTGTTGCATTAATGACGATATTTGATGATATGGAGTATTCCTTTTGGGTTTCCAGGTCTGTCATTTTCACACCGCTTATGAAACCGCTTTCATCTTTCAGTAGTGCTGTTACTTTTGCATAATTTAGAAGTGTCCCACCCTGTTCTGCACAGGTCTGCGCCAGGTTAATCGCTAAACGAGAGTCATCAAATTGTCCATCGAAATACTCGACACCACCCGAAAGTCCATTTCCTTCCGTTTGTGGCATTACTTCTAACACTTTTTCTTTTGATAAGAGCGTCGACCGTCCAAAGCTATACTTACCCGATAGCCAATCGTACATCTTTAAGCCAATTAGGTATTTTGCTTTTGAAAAGAAGTCGTAACAGGGAATGATAAAGGCCTGTTTTTTAACCAAGTGTGGTGCATTATTGAAAAGCAATCCTCTCTCTTTTAATGCTTCCCTTACCAGACCGATGTCTCCTTGCGCGAGGTACCTTACGCCCCCATGAACTAACTTAGTACTTCTACTAGAGGTTCCCTTTGAAAAATCGGATTGCTCTAATAGTAAGGTTTTGTATCCTCTGGATGCTGCATCAACCGCTGCCCCCAATCCACTTGCTCCTCCCCCTATTACGATAATATCCCATTTTGGGACTTCGTTTAGATCATTTATAAAATTATCTCTATTAAATGTTCGCTTGCTTGCCATATTAAAAATTCGAAACCACTTGAAACCTATCCCAGTTGCGTTTCTCTTACTTTAGAAACACAACGCAATAATATGAAAGATAAAAATGAATAACGAAATAAAAATGAAATATTTAAAAAGCCATTTCTGTATCTTAAGCATTTTGTCTATTTTAGCGTAAAATTGTAAAAATGTTGGAACCAGTTGAAAGTCATCAAGACATTGCCGGAAGGCATCAATTTATTATTAAGAAAATAACCGATGAAGGCCGGGTATATGTTGTTGACTTATGCAAAACGTTAAATGTATCTTCCGTAACCATCCGTAAAGACTTAAAATTTCTTGAAGACAGAAATCTTCTTTATCGTGTACACGGAGGGGCTACGCATGCCAATCCTTATGCTATGGACCGACATGTCGATGAAAAAGAGAAACTTCACTCTGACGAAAAAAACAAAATCGGAATGAAGGCGGCGACCCTTATCGAGCCTAATGATTCTATAATCATCGCTTCGGGTACTACTGCTTTAACCTTTGCAAAACATATAAAGCCGAAAGGAACGTTAACGGTCATTACCTCTGCCGTACAAGTGGCACAGGCACTCTTTGCTTCTGAAGAAATAGAAGTCATTATACTTGGTGGGCCTGTCAGAAAAACGTCCGCTTCCGTTACTGGACCTTATGCTACCGAGATCTTAAACGACTTTCACTGTAGCAAGCTGTTTCTTGGTGTTGATGGGATAGATTTATCATCTGGTTGCACAACGACGAACGTATTAGAAGCTCATCTCAACAGGAAGATGATTTCAATATCTCAAAAAACGATTATTCTCGCTGATTCTTCAAAGTTCGGCAGAAAGGGCTTCGGGAAAATATGTGGTTTTGAGGATGTGGATGAAATCATTACCGATAAAGGGATACCTGCGAGTACGAAATCGGAGCTGGAAAGTTTAGGGGTGAAGATTACGATTGTGTAAACATCTTTGCGAGCTTGGCACAAACCGTCTTGCGAGCTTGGCCCAAAACGTCATTGCGAACTTGCGACCGCCGAAGGCAGCTCCGAAGGAAACCAATCTATCCCGACTACCAATTTTCACTTCATTTACATTAAACTTTGACTGGCGAAAGATCGCTTCGTTTCCTCGCGACGGTGAGAGTGCTAAAATAAGTCCTCCGGTTCTTGACTGATATTTAGAAAATCATTTCTATAATCGCTTGGTTTTTGGCCTTTTATTTTTTTGAACTGTCTGTTAAAATTCGTTACAGACGGAAATCCACATTCATAGCTAACCCTTTCAATAGTAATGGTTTCTTTTTTTAAAAGATTACATGCATAGTCGATTCGGGTTTCCGTCAAAAACTGAGAATATGATTTATTTACCCTCGACTTGAAATATCTACTAAAGGAGGTGTTTGTCATGTGAACGAGTGCCGCTATTTCATCCAAAGAAATGCGTTTATTAAAGTTTTTTAACGTGAATTCATAAACCTGATTTAGTCTAGAAGCTTCGACTTCGGTATTCATTAATGGTATGTTCGCAGAGGGTATAAACGATAGTTCTTGAGATGTCGATATAATATGCAAAATATTTAGCAAAGATAATATACCAGAAAATTCTTCATTCTCTTCCAACAAGTCTTGCATGATGTTCTTTATTTTCTCTCTTGTTCTTCCTAGTATCTCAACCCCTGTTTCCGCTTTCGTTAATAATTGTTTAATATCACGAAATTCAATATTGTTCAAAAGCACATTTCCAATTATTTCGGCTGAAAAATAGATAACGGTTACCGTGGTGCTCAGTTGGCTGTCCTTATTAAAATAAATACTGTTGCTTTTCCAAACATGTGGAATATTTGGGCCTATAAGGACCATTTCTTCGCCGTCAAAAGATTTGATACTGTTGCCAATAAACCGTTTCCCTTCCCCTTGTGACACATAAGTAATTTGGTATTCTGAGTGTAAATGAAAGGTCGGATCGAAATGGCGCTCCTCTATTTTCTTTATGATGAAAGATTGAGATGAAGGCAGCCGTGATTTCGGTATGATGTTTTTATTTAGCATGATCTTATCTGTTTTTTTACGCCAAGGTAAGATAAAAAGACATAATAGGTTTACAATCGGGCAACATAGTGTAAAGAAAGTGTGCTTTTATGATCTAGTTTTGAGTAGTAATAATTAAACATTCTTTTTTATGCAGCGTAAGTCTCTTTTTTTTTACATTCAAAAGTGTTTTTTTCTGGTGAGGAGTAAAGCTTCCATGAGCCTATATTTCATGAATTTTCAGTTTACAGAAAGGAGGTGTCAGCTCTATATTTTATAATTAAAATAAAAACAAAGCAGTTTATTGCTAAATAAAAATTAAATCAAAGAAATGTATATGAGAGATAAAGATTCTCGATACCAATTGTAAACCTTTAAAAAATGTAGATGAAAAAAATTTTATTAATTCAGTTAATCGATTTAGGTCTTCCTTATCGATACAAAAAGCAATTTCTCAATTTCCTTCCCTCCTCTTTTGAATATCAAAGAGTGATCATCAATTCAACCCCTATACCTTAATATCATGACAGCAAAACTCATTCATATAAGGGAAAGAGCGATCTTAAGTTGGATACTGGCAGCTCTTACCATTTTTAGTTTAAGCATCGGTGGTTGCAAGAGCGACGATCCGATCGTTTCAGAAATTGAACCCTTTGACGCGTCAAAGCCTGTAGTAGTATCCGATTTCAACCCGAAGTCGGGCGGTATGGGACAGCGTCTTGTAATTTATGGACAGAACTTTGGAGATGATCCTAAAGACATTAAGGTCATTATCGGAGGAAAAGAAGCGAAAGTAATCAATGTGTTGGGCCAATCCCTTTACTGTCTAGTTCCCCGACAAGCATTTGGTGGAGACATTGAGGTGCGAGTTGGAAAAAACAATAGAGAAGTCATCGGCAAAGCAAATCAACGATTTGACTACAAGCGCAACATGGTTGTATCAACATTAATCGGTTACAGAAACGACCGAGGAGATGAACCCTGGAAAGACGGGAAGTTTAAGGACGCAGATCAGAATAATATGGCCAGTGGGTTTTGGGAGCCTTCTTTTATGAAATTTGATCCCGCCAACCCCAAGCATCTTTGGATGACATTCGACGGTAACAATGGGCTGTACCTTGTCAATTTCGAAGATAGTACGGTAACCAAAAAGCGTTCGGATTTTGACCGTCCGCGGAGTATCGACTTTACGAACGATAATAAGTACATGATCATTGCCGAAGACCGAGGCGGTGAAAACGACCGAGCAACCTATCGACTGTCACGCGACAGGGATTGGCAGGATATGGAGATTCTAACAAGATATAGGCAGTCTAACGGCGCTTCTGTTCATCCTGTAAATGGCGAACTGTACTTTAATAGCTATGAAAAGGGGCAGTTTTTTCGCTTTGACCTAAACAAATATTTCAGCGAAGGGCTTGGTGATAAAGACTATGAAACCTTGTTCGTCGTCCATGATCCACAGTGGGAATATAAAATATTTATACATCCAACAGGTAACTACGCCTACATTGCAGTCATCAACCAGCATTATATCCTTCGTGTTGATTACAACTGGGAGCGCAAACAATTTAACCAACCCTACTTAGTTTGTGGGCAACTCAGGTCCGCGGGTTATGAAGATGGAGTCGGATCTTCTGTCCGTCTGAGAAACCCTTATCAAGGCGTGTTTGTAAAAAATCCAGACTACGCTGCATCGGGCAAGGGTGATGAGTATGATTTCTATTTTACTGATCAGCACAACCATGCGATCCGTAAGCTCACACCGGAGGGTGCTGTAACCACTTTTGCAGGACGAGGAAGCTCCAGTATCAATAATGACCCCTACGGATATGTAGATGGTGATCTGAGACTAGAAGCGAGATTCGACAGACCATCTGGAATCGCCTATAATGAGAAAGAAGGTGCTTTTTACATTGGAGATCAAATGAATCGTCGCATTCGTAAAATAGCCCTCGAAGAAATGGACGACGAGGTGAATGAAGAAATCAATGACAAGTAATTATAGACTAATTAAATGTTTTATGTATAAATATATTTTAACATGGATATTATTTCTTGGCGTGACCGCTAGTGTGTTCGCTCAGGAAATAGTAGAAGTAACTGGTATCGTGGTCGATTCCAATAAGGAACCTTTAGTTGGGGTCAGTATTTTTGTGAGAGACGCCCCTGGTTTAGGTACCGTTACGAATAACCAAGGACAATATAAAATCCAGGTAGAACGATATAAGCGGCTTACCTTCTCCTATCTTGGTTTTGAATCACAAGAAATACTGATAAAAGACGATCTGCTTATCAATGTAGAGCTTGAAGAAGCAGAGCTGAGCATATTGAATGAAGTGGTGGTGACCGGAACTGGTGCTCAAACTAGATTAACGCTAACCGGTGCCGTTACCACGGTGAACGTCGATAATCTGAAAGCAAACCCTACCTCAAGTCTGTCAAACGCGCTGGCTGGAAACGTGCCTGGCGTGATGGCGATGATGCAATCTGGACAACCAGGAAGAAATATTTCTGAATTCTGGATCCGGGGAATTTCTACATTCGGAGGCGGAACAGGCGCTTTGGTATTAGTGGATAATATCGAGCGTGACCTCAATGAAGTGAATATCGAAGACGTCGAATCCTTCACCGTATTAAAAGACGCTGCCGTTACCGCGATTTATGGCTCTAGAGGTGCTAATGGTGTAATTTTGATTACTACCAAGCGCGGTAAAGAAGGTAAGATTAATATTAACTTCAAGAATGAAACCATTTACAACACCAGAACCATTACTCCCAAGTTTGAAGACGGTGTTACGTATGCTCGTTTACTAAACGAAGCCCGCATTACCCGTAATTTCGAACCTATTTATCAACCTGAGGAACTGGAAATATTACGTTTAGGCTTAGACCCCGACTTATATCCAAATGTTAACTGGCAGGACCTTCTGTTAAAAGATGGAGCAATGGCCTATCGTGCAGCCCTGAATATGAGCGGTGGCGGAGCTACAGCTCGCTATTTCGCTTCAGGTAGTTATATCGATGAAGGCGGTATGTACAATACTGATGAAACGCTGAGGAACGATTATAACACAAATGCCAATTATAAACGATGGAATTATCGGTTAAATACGGATTTCAACATCACTCCTTCGACAATCGCCAAGGTGGGAGTCGCAGGCTCACTTAGCAAGCGTAACAGTCCAGGACTGGGAGATAACGATTTCTGGGGTGTACTTTTTGGATATTCTCCAATAAGAACACCAGTCATGTATTCCAATGGGTATGTGCCTTCTATTGGTACCGGAAATCAAACCAACCCCTGGGTGGTGGCTACACAAACTGGATTTAACGAGAATTGGACCAATAATATCCAGACCAACATTTCTCTTGAGCAAAATTTCGATTTTATTACACGTGGCCTTCGAGCAAGAGGAATCTTTGGCTTTGATACCAATAACAGCAGTGATATCCAGCGTCGTAAATGGCCAGAGCAGTGGCTTGCAGAACGAGCCCGCAACGAAGATGGAGATCTGGTGTTTAGGCATATTTCTGATCCTCGCGAGATGTTTCAGTTTAGTAGCTCTGAAGGAAACAGACGTGAGTTTTTAGACCTCATGCTTAACTACGATCGTAGTGTCGGCAATCACAACCTCGGCGCCGTAATCAGAGGTACTCGCGATTCTTTCGTAGAAACGGTTAATATCGGCGATGATATTAAAAATGGCATATCAATCAGAAACCAGGCGCTAGCCGGACGAGCAACTTACAACTGGAAAAACCGGTATTTTGCTGATTTTACCTTCGGCTATACCGGGTCTGAGAACTTTGCTACTGGACATCAGTATGGCTTTTTCCCAGCCTTCTCAACCGCATGGAATGTGTCGGAGGAGCCTTTTATTAAAGATCGGTTCGAGTGGATGGATATGTTCAAGATCCGCTATTCATGGGGAAGAGTTGGAAATGACCAATTAGGAGACGATCGCTTCCCTTACCTATACACCATATCCGCTAGCGAGGATCCGGTATATCAATGGGCAGATTATGGATTTGATCGATCCAATAGAGGGATGTGGTTCACACAAGTGGCTTCTCCTTATGTAACTTGGGAAATTGCTACGAAGCAGAACCTTGGTTTCGATGTTTCGCTTTTCAGGGACAAAGTCGTTGCCAATCTTGATTTCTTCGACGAAGACCGTACCGGTATTTATATGGCTAGAAACTTTCTGCCAGGTATTGTCGGTTTAGAAAGCACTCCTAAAGCAAACGTCGGTGCAGTAAGATCTCGTGGTTTCGACGGACGTTTGGAGCTGAAGCAAACCCTGGGTGAAGTTAACCTAACCGTTAGAAGTAACATCACGTATAGCAAGAGCGAAATCATGGAAAAAGACGAACAAAACAACGTCTACCCCTATCAAAACGAACAAGGGTACCGCGTAGATCAGGCTAAAGGATTAGTAGCGATGGGCTTGTTTGAGAACTATGATGACATTCGTAATAGTCCAAGACAAACATTTGGCACCTATCAGCCCGGAGATATTAAATATAAGGATGTCAATGGGGATGGTATCATCGATGATGGCGACCGTGTAGCGATCGGTGCTACTAGACGGCCAAACCTTATTTACGGTGTAGGCGCTTCCGCCAGCTGGAAAGGATTAGACATTAGCGCTCACTTCCAAGGAGCTGGAAAATCTACCTTCTCTACCTATGGAAAGACGGTTTATGCGTTTAGTGAAGGAGAATGGGGTCAGGTCATGCAAGGTGTGATGGGCGAAAATCGTTGGATTTCTGCAGACATATCCGGAGATCCGGCCACTGAAAACCCGAACGCATCCTACCCTCGACTAAGTTACGGTTCAAACCACAATAATTTTAGAGAATCTACTTTTTGGTTACGAAACGGACAATACCTTCGTCTCAAAACGATTGATGTCGGCTATAGTATCCCTACAAGATTGGTTAATCGATTAAAAACGAATAACATTCGAATTTTCCTGGTGGGCACCAATCTGGTTACCTGGTCAACTTTCAAGCTTTGGGATCCAGAACTGGCCACTCCGCGTGGAGAAGATTACCCGCCTGCAAAATCGTTTACCTTAGGGATCAGTCTTAACTTATAAACAAAAGGACATGCAAAAACATATAGTATATATCTTATTATTTCTTGTGCTTGGCACAAGTCTCACCTCCTGTAGAAAGGATTTTTTGGAGTCCGACCAATATTTCAAAGACCGACTCACTGTTGAAAAGGTTTTTGAAAGCAAGGTCTACACCGAACAATGGTTGGCGAACATCTTCGAGGAGTTCAAAGACATTAATGCCGATGTGGCCAGCAAGGGCAATACTCCGCATACTTTTGCCGACGACATGTATTATGGCGACCGAGACAGCGATTATGACCCTTCCAAAAATGAACTTTCGTACAATCGATTCAAGATGGGTCTTTACGATGAAAACGACAAGCAAGGTTCTTGGGAACAAAGCTATCGCGGAATTCGCAATGCGTCCACATTCATTCATCATGTGTATATGAATACCGAGATGTCGCCTGTCGAAATAGAGGATTACCGCGGTCAAGCCCGCTTTGCTAGAGCTTACCTCTACTGGTTATTATTGCGCAAATACGGTCCAATTCCTCTATTACCTGACGAAGGAATCGACTATACGGAAAGCTATGATAATATTGCTCTACCTCGCAATACCTATGAAGAATGTGCAGAATTCATTAGCAATGAAATGTTGCTTGCCGCGAAAGAGATGGAAAAGTTAGGAATGAAGCGTGGCCAAGATGGCTCTGCACGTCCGACCGTTGGCGCTGCACTAGCCACACGCGCCAAAGCGTTGCTTTATGCCGCTAGTCCACTAGCCAACGGGAATACGTCAGATTTTGCTGCGAGGTTGACCGATGATACCGGGCAGCCCTTGCTATCACCAAATTATACAGAGGAAAAGTGGGCGAAAGCCGCCGCAGCAGCTCGGGATGTTATTGAACTAGGTGTATACCAGCTATACTGGGTGCCTATACAGGAGACTGGCGATGATGCTACCGTAATTCCTCCAAAAGATTTTAACTTTTCAGAAAAAAGCTGGCCAGAGGGTTGGGCAAATATTGACCCTGCTAAATCGTATGCCCAGGTATTTGATGGTACGCTTCAGCCATCTGGAAATCCGGAATTGATCTTTACACGCGGTAATAATCAAGGCGGTGAAAATATTGCGTCTATGGTTGCCCACCAGCTGCCACGTTCAGCTACAGGCTGGAATACCCATGGATTAACACAAAAACTGGTTGATGCTTATTACATGAACGACGGAAAAGACGTTCCCGGCAAAGACAGGGAAATCGGCCGCGGAAATGGGTCGGAACGGACAAAAGGTTATGTAACCCAAGAAGATTATGAAGAAGGCCGCTACAGACCTTTGAGAGAAGGCGTTTCTCTGCAATATGCTAATCGCGAACCGCGCTTTTACGCATCGGTCGCATATAACGGCAGCTTCTGGACTTTATATAATGAGTCTCAAGAACGCAACCGTAACCAGCAGGTATTCTATTATCGCGACGACAACCGAGGTAATGGATTCAACTCTTCCAATGCGTATTGGCTGCGTACAGGTTTTGGTGTAAAGAAATATGTACATCAGAACGATACCTATGAGGGCGGGAATATGGGCAATATTGTTCCAAAAGCTGAACCTGCTATCCGCTACGCAGATATCTTACTTGCCTATGCGGAAGCACTAAATGAGCTGGACGGTTCATATAGTATCCCAACCTGGCGTGGTGGAAATTATACGATTAATCGCGATATCTCTCAGATGCAAAGAGGAATCCATCCTGTGCGTATCCGTGGCGGTGTGGCCGATTATGCCGCAAGCATCTATAGTAGTAAAGACGAATTGAGAAAATCCTTGAAGCGAGAGCGCTTCATCGAGTTGATGGGTGAAGGACAGCGTTATTATGACTTACGACGTTGGATGGATGCACCTGTTGAAGAAGCATTGCCTGTGTATGGATCGAACGTTCTGATGAATGAGAAGGAAAAAGATCTTTTCCATCAGCCGGTAGCTGTTTGGGCGCTTAAAACAACCTTTTCCGATAAAATGTGGTTTTGGCCTATCAGCCATAACGAGCTTAAACGCAATAAGCGTCTAACTCAAAACCCAGGATGGACTTATAATGATTAAAAATATGTATCACATGAAAAAGATTTATATACCCTTCATTCTGCTCTTGCTGATCACGGTAATTAGCTCATGCAATGATGAATGGAAAGATGAACAGTTTGAAAATTTAGTTTCATTTAAGGCACCCTTAGCTAACGAAGGGGTGACTGACATTTACGTTCGATACAGGGGAGGCGAAAAAACGACTTTCCAACAGCCCCTGATCGTTAGTGGGTCGACTATGAATAATAACGACATGACCGTGCGGATCGGCGTGGACTCGGATACCTTGCAAGTACTGAACTACGTGCGCTTCCAAAACCGTAACGACTTTTACTATCGTGAGTTGGGCAGCGAGTATTTCTCGATTCCGTCGGCAGTAGATATAAAAGCTGGACAAAGCACCGCATTAATGCCGATAGATTTTACGTTGAAAAATATCGATATGACTGAAAAGTGGGTACTTCCCTTAACGATTCAAGATGATCCTTCCGGTAATTACAAGGCGAATCCTCGGAAACATTATCGAAAGGCACTTTTGCGTATCAACCCATTCAATGACTATTCGGGCACCTATAGCGGCACCGCATTGAAAATTGGTATGGAAGGATATGAAGATGAGACGCCGATTGTAAAAAGCGAGATCCAGAGTTATGTTGTAGATGAAAACACCATTTTCTTCTATGCGGGTAATATTAATGAAGAACGACAAGATCGTCGGAATTATAAGGTTTATGCAACCTTCAACGAAACCGGCGGGGTGACTTTTTACTCTGATAACCCTCAGATGAATTTCAAGGTCAATAAAGACGCTAGTTATACAGTCGCCGAACAAATGGATGCGGTCCGCCCCTATTTGTTGCATCGTTATATTACCATCAACAATATCGATTACCAATTCACCGATTATACCATGGTGCCTAACGTAAACATCAATTACCTAATTTCAGGATCGTTGATTTTAGAGCGCCAATTGAATACCCAGATCCCTGATGAGGATCAAGCCATCGAATGGTAAGCTGTTAAATTAAAGATTACATTCATCATCGAGATTCAAAAACTCGATTTGCACCTGATCGTTCAATGTACAGCATTGGATGATCAGGTTTTACAAAACCTTTCTTCGGTAACTTACAGACTTGAGGCAACACCCAAATGCCTGATACAAAATGCACCTTCTCAGAACCGTCGTTGCGAGCTTGCGACCGCCGAAGGCAGCTCCGAAGGAAACCAATCTATACTTCTTTTTAAGTTAAACATTGGCTGGCTGTAAGGTCAATGACCGCACCGTACTCCACATGCTATACTTTCTCTCCCATGCTTCGTGAAATTGAGGGAGGTAGAAAACTGATTTCCCTTTGTATTTAATACGGAATATGCGTTAAATACTTCATTTTATTTTTCATTAAACTAATTGATCTCCTTTATGTTGTCAGTTAAATAAACTAAAAACGTACGATTTATTAAATCAACGATCAAACCAATATAAGTTATGAAAAATGAAAATAAAATTTTCCGGGTAGATGAAGAAGACACCCTAGATCCCAACGATAAATCACCGGGTGATCGAGGATCTCAAGCTAATGATCCTTACGAGGGACAGGAATTTCTGGACGATGATGATGCTACCGCCGAAAGAGGAAAAAGCAACGTGGATGACGACATTATCGACGATGACATTAGTGATGATGACACTGACGACGACGATAGTCTCATCTGATAGAATTTATTAATCATTTAAAAAGGGTACCCACGCGCCGCCAATAAAAACAATAATCGATAATCATGAGTACAAAAAATAAAAATAAAGTGGGTGCCCATTAAAAATAAATTATCCGGATGAAATACTCGTGAGTTTACAAAAGTCACGCGAAGCGACCTCTTAATAATTCACTCATGATAGCTTCATTGCCACTTTCAAACAAACGGAGTACACGAGCTCAATAATACAAATAAAAACATAAACTAATTAATAACCGAGTACAACGAGCTCATTAATACCATAAAAACAAACACTAATTAATAACTATTCTAATGAAACCATCATGAGCTTAATATAACTCACAAACCGCGATGAATATAGTGCTCATGATAGCTTCATCGCCTTTAAAAAACAAATTATATTCTCAAGCTTGCGCAAACCGGAACACAGGTATGGACAATACCCGCGGCGACGACACCATTAATCGTCCGGTCGACACGACAAATCGGAATCCTGATACAACAAATATGAGAAGGACGAATGGATAAAGCGTAAAGCATCACCTGTATGTCAAGAAGTCTTAATCTGGAGGTTTGACCAGACTAAGCGAAGTTTCAACCTTTCTTAGGATGTAACGGATTGCGAGTTTTGTAGTAGTGAAAGTTTACTACTTACTTCTGTTTTTCTGTATTTTGGGGTGTTCGAACATTGAATACAGTCCCGTTCAAGTATTTGACAAAAACTCTTTTCAAGATATAAATGCAAATAACTTGAAAAGGCTTGGTGATGGCCACGGTGACGATACAGTACGATTTATTGTTACCGGCGATACTCAAAGATCATATTCAGAAACCGTAAGGTTTTATAAAAAGGTCAATGCTATGGATGGCGTTGACTTTGTCATTGTGGCGGGGGACGTAACCGAGTTTGGAACTTTAAAAGAAATGCAATGGCTATCCCGAGAATTGAATAATTTAACCATCCCCTATGTTGCCGTTATCGGAAACCATGACTTGACTATGCGTGGTCGAGATGCCTTTTTACGCATGTACGGAGAGCTCAATTATTCCTTTACTTACGGAGGAGTGAAATTTATTTGTCACGATACCAATAGCAGGGAATATACTTTTAATGGAACAGTACCCAACATCCCATGGCTTAAAAACGAATTGAAACCCGAAGATGGAGTAAATCATTATGTGGCTATTTCCCATATCCCACCCAACTCTGATGACTTCGATGAAAAGCTAATCAGAGACTACGATGCAGCATTTAGTGAAACGCCTGGCTTCCTAAATTCCTTTCACGCTCACGGGCATAATTTCGAAGAGTTTAGGTTGGATAACTCACAGGTTCCCTACGTAATGACGAGTGCTATGGGAAAGCGCGAATTCTTATTGGTGGAGATTATAAATAATAAATTAAGCTTTGTACAGATTTCTTTTTAAAATATCACCTTTCTTTCTGTTTCTCATTTTAGCCCCATCGATGAGTTTTGCACAAAAGCTAAACTTCTTAATTCCTGATGCTGGTATAGCCCAATATGCTGGTAGTATTGGATACTTCAGCGTAGGTGCCGGTTACGATATCTTTAAAAACAAAAGAGGACACTTGGACTTCCACTATGGTTATGTTCCTAGTTCTAAAGGAGGAAAACTTCATGCGGCCTCCATAAAATTAGCTTATAAACCTTTTGAAGTTAAATTAACTGATTGGGCAACGTTGTATCCCTTCAATCCGGGTTTCTTTCTGAGTTACACATTTCATGATGACCTAGCTTTCAAATTTCATACAAGCGATTACCCGAGGGGCTATTATTATTGGTCTCCCGCATTAAGACCACATCTTTCTTTTTCCAATGAGGTAGAGCTTTCGATGCCTTATTTGTGGCCGGGGTTGGGAATCGACAAAATCGGAGTTTATACAGAATTGAACACAAACGATTTCTATATTGTCAATTACATTCAGAATGTTTCGTCACTTAGTCTAACTGACGTCTTTCAACTTGGAATAGGTGTTCGGCTTAAGTTCTGACCTACTACCATCATTTGTAAACTCGTGATGGTTTCTTTATATTTGTTAATATATATTTCAAACAAGATAATATTATGTATACCACCTATCATTTGAACTCAGCCGAAGAAGTTAGTACTGATTTGCTTGATGCTATCAAAGCTGCCTTTAAATCAAAGCCTATCACTATTACTGTGGAAGAGGACGATAGTGATTTCGGATTCACAAACGAAATGAAGTCTGTTCTGAATGAACGTCTTTTGGAGGATGAAAAAACATATTTATCTGCCGAAGAATCCATTAGTCGGCTCAATAAAAAATATGGTTTATAAGGTTATCGTCTCTCCGCGTGCCCAAAAGGAAATTGAAAATGCTATTGATTATTATGCCTTATATAGCGAAAGTGCTCCTTTAAATTTCATTACGGCATTAAAAGAAGGGTATGGTACTTTGGAAACAAATCCATTCTTTAAAATTCAATATAAAAACATCTGTGCTTTAAAGTTACATAGATTCCCCTTTTCACTTCATTTTATTGTTGACGAAAAGAGGAAAACAGTACGTATACTGGCTTGCTTTCACAATAAACGTGATCCAAATAGAAGACCAAGGTATTAAACGTCTGCACGAAATTTAAATAAAACTAAAACCTAAACATAATCCCCAACTCCCCATGAAAATTAAACAAGTCGTTATTCGGAATGTAATACATTGTGGAATCGTAATCTTTTAGTCTCCATTGGTAATTTAAGGATTTAATCCCTTGGATTTTTGTCGAGAGCAATAAGTTTTTATAATTCCATTCGCCTATACCTGCGAATGCAAAATCTACCCATCTTCGACTGCGTCCATTGAATAACTCAGGAGCGTAATGCGGTTTATGTTCGTAGCGCTCAAATGATAATCCTATCTTTTTCAATCCTTTAACCCAACTTACGTCGAGGGATTGAATATTTGCGCCCAAGTCCATGCTGCCTGCGATCGTTTGTCCTCTATGCGTATAGCCCTGAGGAACAGCGCCATGCATATACCAATCGGCCGCTTCTCTTAAATACCGGTCAATAGTTTGAGACAATTGTGTAAGTTCCGCATTCACCTGTATAAATTCATTTTCTTTATTTTTAACAGGTATCAATTTACTAAAACCAAACAAATAGGCTCTAGAGTGCTCAGGTGCTCCAATGAAATCACGAAAATCATGTGAATTGTCGTTTTGACCGAATTCAAAATAAACCTCAGCCCTTGCTTTTGGAAACAACCATCTTGTGTAAAAAGAAAGGATCTGGTCACGTGGAAACTCATCACCATCATTAGTCTTCACCTTTTGAAAAGGAGTCAAGAAAGGAACGTAATCTCCGACTTTTTCAATATCATCGTTGTAGGCGTAAAAATTTCTTGTAAAACCTAAAAATAAACCCGGCAACCATTTGGGTTGGTAAACTATGTTCATCCCCGAAAGGTAACGCCATTCATTATTGCCAGGATAAGTATCATCAAAAGGTGCCAAGCCCGACCCTTCTAATTTCCCTCCAATAAACTGCGCTTCAAAAGAACCGACGGGACTACTAATCGGCTTCGTTGTGTTTAAAGTAATATGTTTAAAGCCCTGCGCATTATTGCTCATTAATAATGAATTTCTTTTCCCAGGCCCCCACCATAGATTTTCGTTAGAAAGACCTATCGATGCTGGTCCGAAATTAAGACGAATGCTACTTTGCCCCCATAATGTTTTGGTATAAGTATCATCGCTAAAGCGTTCAGGAAAATCAATGAATCCCCGGTTTCCAACGGTTTCAAAACCCTTATTAGCGGCGTGAAGAAATTCTGGAGCCAATTGAATATGCAAAGGTCCTATTTTTGCAAAGAAACCAGCACTAAGCAACGTTTGATATCCTTTTGCCGGTATCATAGCACCATCATTCCATCCGTAAGGATGATGGGAATTGATTTGTTGTTTCCATGAGATAGGCATTAATTGAAGTTCGAACAGCTTGCTTTTTGACTTTTGTGATTGGTTGAAATTCAACCAATGATCATCTTGCAAACTATTATCCGGATCAAAGACGTCGTTGTTATTCCTTAAATTTTCAGGGGAAAGTGGTCTTACCGTAAATGAAATAGTCGAATCCAAGTCGCCCATTAGTTGCATCCTTCTATAATACTCTTCTAGTGAAGCTATCCCAACAGGTACAGTTTGACCCTTTATTTGTGTAGTTCCGATTAAGATGAACAGGAAAAGGAATATCTTTTTCAAAGGCGAATGTTGATTAAATTCTAAATAATATCAAACTTAGATAAATTTCCCTAAATATTTAGCTTGTGATATGAAACAAATTTATGAATTCAAAATCAGTGCGTCTAATGATGAGATCTTTCGACTCCACTTTGTTACGCTCAAGAAGACGGTGGAGGAGTGTTTCTCTTGAGATGATGCTTGAGCGAGTTAGCTGGAAAAAACTTTAGGAAAAGTAGGAAGTATAAGAAACTTATAGTTTCTCTATTTCTTCGATGGTAAGCTTGGTATATTTTATGATCCTTGCATAAGGAATTCCGTCCTTTTTCATTTCAATAGCGGTTTCAATAGCTTTTTTGTGTTCGCCTTCCACCAGTCCTGCCATTTTTCCTTCTGCCAGGCCAGCCCTACGGGCAGTTTCAAGAACGCTCCGTGTATCCATTTTCCGTTTTAAGCTTGCTTCATAAGACATAAGATCCTCCTCCTTTAATTTGGCCACTTCGCCTATGCTAAAGATAAGGCGAAATATCCGTTTATCCAAAAACGTCGGAATCTGATTCATCTGACTGATATGCTTCAATAAATACAGCCATTGGTCCATATCCGTCTCCAGTTCAGTTTCTTTTTTGACAAACCGAGCTGAAGGCGAGCTCTCATCTACCTACAAAAAACAATTAATTCAGATGAAACTTAGGCAATACTATGAACTTATAACCCAGCTTATTGTAAAATGTATCTTTCGTCTGCTTATCCAGCAAAGCCACGTCATAGAGGTAATGCCCCGTATTCGCAACATCTATATCGAACTCCAACAAGGCGATAAAATAATAGAAAACATATCTCAAGGGAATCTCTGCTAAGTCTACAGGGTAACGGCAGACCGTACAGGCAATACCAATAGGGCTGATATATAAAACCATATTGAATGAAACCCTATTGCTTTCTAAACCTAAAATAATATAACCACAGTCCCAGGAGTATCCCCCCTCCCCAAAGCAGCCAGGAAATTCGCCTAGTTTTCCTTTCTTTCGTTTTAAGGAAGTCGGTTTGACTGTTGGAGTGTTCCCTTAAACTGCTCGAATCCTGTTGAGAGATTAAACTGTCTTTCACTTGGAGAAGCGAGCTTCGACTGCCGAGGTACTGGATCAAAGCCTTCTCCCCTTTTATACCACTATCCTGATGGAAACTAAAATCGCCGTCAACCCAGACCCATGCATTAAAAAACGACGAATCCCTTTGTATTATCTCTGAATAGTCAAACAGGCGACTCTGGCCCCTTGACTGATCCATTACTTTTTCCTGTTGGGAACTTTTGGATTTAAATAAGGAGACGTCTTTGAAAGATGAACAACCTGTAGATAAACAAAGCATCACTATCAATGCTCCTTTTGAAAGGAGTAATCCTATTCTGTTAAGTTTCATGGCTCCTTCTCCTCTATAATCCAATTAGCTACTTGGTAAATACTACTGATGGGCCTTCTTTTTCGGTATACCCCGTCTCCCTCTCCACTGCCGGCCTCATTGGTATTTCCTTCCACGGTGATGATCTGTTTATCACCCCATTCGTCTACAAAGCCCACATGCGCAATGCGCTTTAAATTGGCAAAATAGATCCCGAAAACATCGCCAGAGACAGCGGTTAGGTTTTGGGTATTAGGTTTTAGGGCAAGGGCGTCAGAGATTTGTCGGGTGTTAGGTTCTAGGGCACGGGTACTAGCCTGAAGAAGTTTAGTACCTGATTCTTCTACGTTAGTTGCTAAAACACTTTTTCCTCTTTCCCAGATTACCCTGTTTTTCGGAAAAAGCGCAGGTGACCAAGGGGTCCGGGGTTCAGGGAAGCCTGCTTTTGCGAACACCCAACTCACGAATGCAGCACACCAGGCATAACCTGTTCCAAGTTGGGTTACTGCAAGGTATTCTTCCACGCGCTCGCCGTCGTTATTGCCTGTTTTCTCACGTACACCGATCTCCGCAGTATAGATCTGTTTAATCTGTTTTCGAATGAGGTCGGCATTCAATGATGTTGCGTCGAAAGCCTCATTTGCCACCGTTTTTTCGACTGGAGTGGAACGGAACGGAGAACTGCGAAGCATTAATGAATACCGACAATTATGCACTAATGAATAAATCTGTTTGTTGGTTGCAGGGAACGGAGATATAGCATGTCGAACAGGTTCTGCTTTTAACGGTGAGATCTTTCGACTGCACTGCGTTTCGCTCAAGATGACGGTGGGTGATGGGTTGAACCTAGTATCCATAACTTCGTTCACACCAAGGCCATTAAAGTAATAACAAAGGCAAATAAAAGCCCCAAGAAAAACACCATATAAAAAGACACTTTTTGCCATGATTCTAAAGATTTAAAAGTTCCACTTAAATAATATTCCGCGTATTCGGAAAGCACCGGCCAATAATGCGCAATGAGGATGTTCGTCAGCATGATGAAAGTTAGCACCAACATGACGACTAACGGAACGACCGTTAGGATACCAAGATCTATCGGTGCCGCCGAAAAATCAAACCAGCGCAATACCGGCGGAAATTTTATAAACATAAACAAGCTAAAGCCGAATAAAATCAGGACTTTATACTTTTCCAATTGTGTAAAAATAGTTGTATTCATATTTGTAAAGTTTAGAACAGCTGTCAGCGATCAGCTATCAGCTATCAGTATCAGCATTAAGCAGGTTACCAACTAAACGTTGACTATTACCGTATTACCTCATACCTAAAAAAGGCTATCAGATATCAGCGATCAGTTGTCAGCTATCAGCTTTAAGATTAAGCATTAACATTAATCACTACCGCTTCCTAACCTCCTGGGGACAACGACAGTAGGTTATTTAAGATTATTTAATATTCTTAGTTTATCCCTAAGCAACAATTAACTCCCCTGCATACTGACTATTGGATGGTGTTCCTTTTAGCGAATGCACCGTCACGTATACTTGTACTTCATCGCCTTTGATCCAGTTTGGAAGCTGGACATAACATTGATGATCGCATCTAAAAGCTTGTTCATTCACTACAAAGATACCTTCCGTAGCATTGTACAATACTACGCGCACCAAGTCATTATCGGCACTATCAAAGGCCGCAAACTGAAACCTTTCCCATTTCAGGCGCACTTCGTTTCTTTTTTCGAATACCATTTCCAAAGCTGGAAGCATAGGAGTTTTCCCCTTGCTTAAAACAAGCTTCGGATAATCGATTTGCCAGTTTGGATACTTGCCCGTGATTCCATTTGTAAGCAGCTCCTTTAGTGCGATGTTATGAGGGGACATCCGTTTTTCCTCAGAAAAACCGATACGTATCAAGTCTTTGAATTTGTCTAGAAATCGAATCGCAAACTTGAATTTCGACCGTTGTTGCACTTGTGCCAATGAAGGCGGCTTATTCGATTTCCTTGGTTCCGACCGCACATAATTTTTTCCATTCGAGCATATATAAAAGATAAGATTTCCTACTCTACCCGAAACCGGTCCTAAAATTCCTTTTGTTATTATTGCCATGATTTTATTTTTTTGTTTGTTAATCAGTTATCAGCAGTCAGCTATCAGTAATCAGTGATCAGTTGTCAGCTAACAGCTATCAGTCGTCAGCTATAATTATACTTTCACCTCTCACGTCATCTCGAATGCAGCGAAGCGGAACTGAGAGATCTGTCTGTTTACAGCAGGTAGCTAACAGATTCCTTGGCTTTGCCGCTATCAGCCATCAGTTGTCAGCTTTCAATATTCAGCTATTAGCTATAATTATTCTTTCATCTCCCACGTCATCTCGACTGTAGCGAAGCGGAATGGAGAGATCTCTTTGTTTTACAGCAGGTAGCCAACAGATTCCTCGGCTTCCCTAGGTTCGCTCGGAAAGACGCCTTTTTCAGATTTGACTGCTGTTTTTGTACCAGTCATAACCGCCTGGAATGCCATATTTTTTCATTAATCATTCATTAATCAATCATCCCTCATTCAACAATCAGGAAGGCATTCTTTCGGTCAAGAAAATAACATAGGTCTTTATTACCCTTTGTCTATTGTCGTGAGCGAAAGCCTACCTGGCCTTAGCGGCCTAGCGAAGAGCTAAATGTATTAGCCCTCTAACTCGATCGTACCGACATACTGTGAGTTCGATGTGGTGTTTCCATCCCGTTTTACCAGGAACGTCCAGCATACCAGTTCATCACCAATGAATGTATCAGAAAGCACAATTTTGACCTCTTCTTCCCCTCTCGTCATGTCCTCGTAAATGGTGAACAGTTTCTTCGTTTTGTTGTATAGTAAAACCAAAACATCATCATCCACAAACGAATTGAACCGATTGATCAGACTTTCCCAAGAAACGGTGATTGTAGAGGGTTCGGATTCAGTCATTTGCAGGTTTATCAATCCCGCTAAACTTCCCTTGCTTAGTTCAACCCCCGAAAAGTCGATCTCAAAATCTGGGTATTCGCCGATGATCCCATTTTTTAACATTGATTTTACCCCTTGATTGTAGCCCGTGGAAGTGCCCAGAACAGTATCGCTGAACCCAACATTTAAGACATCTTTGATCGGTTGTAAAAAACCGACCGCCATCGCAAATCTCATGCGTTGCGCCATTTGCAAGGGAGACGCAGGCTTTTTGCTGGGCCTTGGCAAGCTTCGCATATAATCGATACTTCTCCAATTACTGCCCACTACATTACCCAACTTTCCCGAAAACGCGCCTAGCGCTCCTTTTGTGTACCTAGCCATTTTTTAGCTTTAAAAAATTAAACCATTTTGTTAACAAGACGTATCTGCATACCGGTATTTTGAACATCTTGCAAGCAAACATAGGATGTAAAGGTATTCACGACGAACTTTGGCAGTTAGAGGCAGAACTTGGCAGCTAGAGGCAGAACTTGGCAGTGATTTTTCGGTTTTTTAACTTATTCGATAACGAATTAACTGAAAAAAACAGCCTATTTAATTGACTTTTCAGAATATCCTTCGCTGCTTCTTTAAATGGGCGTTAGGGGCGCCTGAGAGGCGCTTGAGGACTTGCTTAGAGACGGTTTACCCCTTGGTTAGGAATTCCTTAGGTGCTAACTAAGCAATCATTAAAGAAAGGGATACCAAAGGGATAGGCAGGCCTGAAGAAACATTAAGGCGCTTCTCAAGCCCGCCTAAGGGCTCCTTAAACAAATAAGAATTCCGTGGAGCAGAAAATTACAGGGACGATTTTACCGATCAAATTATATGTATCCACGAATCCTACTGTATTCCAAAGCTTCAGTAAGGTCTTCATAGTAAAAATAATTTCCTTTTCCCAACTTGCGAGGTACGAGGATGCCATTTCTAATATGTCGATAATAGGTTCTTTCGCTGATTTTTAAAATGTCCATCACTTGTCCTCTCCTTAGCACTTCTCGATTGTCTTCAGGCTCTTCGGGCAGTTTTGGTAACGTTGGTTTGGGCGGTGACGTCTTGGTCAATTTCTGTTCGATAGAAAGTAAGGTAATATGAGCGTTTTTTTGTGTGGTGAGTAGCTTTTCAACTAGTGTAATCACATTCAAATTAGGAGTAGCATTCATGTCATAAGGTTTTTGTTTCACAGTTTAATAGTATCAAGATTCGAATCAGAATATGTTCATAAATTCATATCAAAAGCATTAACGTAAGGAAACTGTCGATCGTTAATTAACTTTCTTATGCGATGGACGTGCTTATTTCCAAGTGGTATTTCCACCTTTACATCCCGTAGCACAAGGGAACCTTCTTTTAAGCGCCAAATCAAGTCAGTTGCCACAATAAAAGAACGGTGCACCTGTTTGAAATCCGGATGGGGCAATACCCCTAAGAGCGCGAGTAAGCTCGTTCGGGTAACCACCGAATGGTGGAGGCAATGAATGGTAACCAGTTTGTCTTTCGCTTCTATGTACCGGATATCATCAAAGTCTACGCGAACAAGGTTTCCTGACCCGACTTCTGTCACATACGTTGCTTTTGGTTTTTTAACGGCAACTTCGCAACAGTTTTCGCCTGTTTCTATTTGCAATTGAACGGCTGCCTTCTCAATGGCACGAAGGAAAAAATCGTGTCTTACCGGCTTTGTCAAGAAAGCAATCGGGTCCACTTCATACCCTCGCAGCGCAAAATCTTGGTGGCCCGTGCATAGAATCACCAAAGGTTTTTTTACTAAGGAATGGATAAAATCGATACCATTTAAGCTTGGCATGTCGATATCGCTGATCAATAAATCCACTTCATTTTCTCGAAACCAAGGTGCAGCTTGGTCAGGGTCCATAAAAGTTGCAACTAGCTCTAATTGTGGGTGCTTCTGTACGTAATGCAGCATTACATCCAAAGATGCTTGTTCATCATCTAGCAAAACAACTGTCATTTCATGTTTCATAGTCATTCATAATTTTCAATTGTACTTCAAAATAAATCTCATCTTCATTCACCATTAATTCAAACTGTCCTGGCATATTTAAGTCTAGGCGTTGCCTAATATTATCTAAACCGATTTTAGAAGAATGAATCGGCATGCGCGCCGTCTTTTTTCTGTTTTTACAAGTGAATAGAAACTTCTCTTTGGAGTAAACGGTTAAAATCTGTAAGGGATGTTCGGGACTGATTACGCCGTATTTAAATACATTTTCCAAGAAGGTCAACAAAGTAATAGAAGGAATTTTGGTTCCGTTGGAAGTACCTACCTTGGAGTATTCGATTACTTGATCATCCTCTTTTTGCAATCGAATTATGGATAGCAGTTTTTCAAGTTGATTCAATTCTTTTTTCACATAGACAGTCGCGTTTTCTGCATTAACCTGCTCGGTGGTATAGTCCATCAATTCTGAAAGTAACACAAGGGTATCGACGTCGTTCTCATCCCCTCTTTTCAAAGCGTTTCTTGCTAATCCTTGAAAGGTGTTTTTTACGAAATGAGGATAGATTTGTGCGGTCAAAAAATTAGCTCGGTATCTGTTCAACTCGGTTGTCAAATTTTCTTTTTTGATCAATACCTGTTGGTTATTTCCGGCAAGTTCTTCCACTATTAATAGAAAGGAAAAGAGAAATGCAAAAATTAAATCCAGAAAAAACAGCAAATAAAAATTTAACGGAATGTGGTTTTGACCAGTAGATAAACTCTCATCAATTTGGACCACATTAACTTGATGAAATCTTGGATAAATAAGCGAATATGCAACACGAAGCAAAAGAAAAAAGGAAAGTACAAACAATCCTAGAGCATAAAGACGCTTCTTTTGTTCATCAATTAATCGCATGCTGTCTATTATCCAATAGAAGATTCCAATGGGTATGATGTTCAAAAGCAGACTGTCCCAAAAGCTGTAATGAATAATGAATATTCGGTTCAAACCATAATTCACGAGAATAAAGAAAGACCATAGAAGGGCATGTAAAATTGCATTTCTAGATCTTCGAAAACGCTTTAATTTTAGTTCCATATGCATTGATTAACTTTGAAGATAATAAATACTTGCATTCTTAACAAATTTACAACGAACAAGTGCCCTAAACGTCAGGACTTTATCTTGATCGAAAAATAGTATCGCATTCGAAGATCCCTAAGGTTCTCTGTCTTGAATGCAGTTAAATACCTGTATTTTTATCAATTCCGTCCTGCAAAATGTAATCCTTCACAACGCCTAATATTTAGACAGTCTAGGCATCTCACCTGTATTCTTCGGCCGAAGAAATTCTGATTCGATTAGAAGCTAAAGTGGGAAGAGCTTTTTGCATTTCAAAATTTTGCGACAGAGAGGTGCTGGGGTGCGACCAAAAAAATTATCAGCACCCAAACCGCGTTTTCGAAAGTTAAACATTGGCTGGCGAAAGATCTTCGTGCCTCACGCGGACGAGAGGTCTTAAAATCAATTAGTCGACTTGTTTTGATAATAAACATAGCTTACAGCTTGCGACGAAACAGTTTTGCGCCCTAAAACATTTTTTCGTCGCACCACAGGGGGTGTCTGTCGCATTCCTTCTTCACTTCGAAACCAAAAAGCTAAGTTCATTGCGATTTCATTCAAGAATCACGAATAAAATGGATTTAGTAACCCTTGTCTATCGATATGCACGTAAAAGATCCATAGGCAAATACAAAACATTAAACACATGAAACATCCAGTATCGCTTGATATTGAAAAACAATTCCGTGATGCGATATCAAGAGACGGCGTCCCGGCCAATTGCCTATACCGTATACCTTATACGGTAAATAAATACTGGCAAAACAGCGACTTCCGTATTGTTGAACAAGATTACGATGGAAAAGATGCTTACTTAAGCCTTATTGAAATCAGGACCGAAGAAACATTAAGCCTAATCATCAGTACCACTTTACCAGATTTGTTCTGGCTTTACCAGCTAAAAGGAAACATAAAAATCGAACTACATCCAAGCGGTACAAAACACAATGGCTTTTTGGATCAATTACAAGAAGATGAATATGCGCTATTTTATAGTCCACCGAGGGAATATAAAATTACCTTTGAACGTGGCCTTCATCTCCTGTTTCTCTTTGTTGTTGATAGCACTTGGCTTCAACGCCATCCAATAGTAGAACCCACCCATTTTCAAAAGCTTATTATGCACCTACAGCATAAGAAAGACACTTATAACAGCACAAAGGTACTATCGATCAATGATGAAATTCGAAAAGAAATCCTGCATTTGCTAACCATGCCAGATTTTGAAGCAATGCTGATGGATGCCGAAATTTATCCGCCTCTTGTAAAGCTCATCTTGATCAGTAGGGAAGATTTAAAGACGAACGGAATACCGGTGAGCCGAAACATGCAAGGAACTCTGATGCTTATCCGAAGCTATTTGGAAAAACAGATTTCACTCGGACAGGCACCGCCTATTGCAGAAGTAGCCAGGCACTTCAAAATTGGGTTGCGCCGATTGCGGCTTCAGCACAAAGCATTATTTGGCCATACCCTACAGTCCTATATTACTAAAATGCGAATGGAAACGGCAGAAAGTCTTCTAAAGGAAACTGAAGAGCCCATTACTACAATTGCCTATACCTTGGGATATGAATTGAATACCTTTCAAAAGCAATTCCGAAACCAGTTCCATACCTCGCCTAGCGAATACCGGAGATTACACAAAAAGTAATCGGTCAACTGTACTGTTTTTTACTCCTATTTGAAGGCGTTTCTTCCTCATGGTTGGATCGGACTTGGTTTAACTTTGGAGTACCATGAAAACGATAAGAACGTTAGTCGTGAGATTGGCAAATATTCATCGCATAGTTAGCTATAGTGATATGGCTAGGGTCAGCTTTATTTAAAAATCGCACAATAAAAGAAATTAGTATAATCATGAAAAAGGGAAAGCACACATCGGATTTAGGACTTCAAATCATTACGTATACTTTAATCCTATTATGGGTTCCAGTTACGATAGATAAATTTTGGAGCTTGGGTGAATTTCATGCTTCCTTGCTTAACCAGCCCTTTCCGAATTGGTGGGCGGATATTTTGTACTTGGTGTTACCTGCTTTTGAGTTATCGATCGTTATTCTACTGGTATGGGCAAAAGGACATTTCCGGCATTTGGGCATGCTGTTGTCTACCGTCTTATTGATCGTATTCACCACCTATATTGCTTTAGGCTTACTAGATGTATTTGAACAACGTCCGTGTGGATGCGGATCAGTAATTAAGAATATGACTTGGGACCAACATTTTCTCTTCAATCTATTTTTCTTGTTCTTAAATGCACTAGGACTTTATCTATGGTACAAACAGCGAGATGGCAAGGCGGGAAGCGATGCTATCAAGGGCTGGTCGGCCAAAAGACACATAAATTATTCTCTAACACCTAAAATCTAAGAAGATGAAAAAATTAAAAGTAAATTCGTTTATGATCGCTGCTTTGGCAATCGCAGCAGTTACAATGTCATTTAAAATGGCAGATCGAAATGTGAGCGCCTCGTCCCTGGATGTAGAAGTATGGCAATACACCCAATCGACTACAGCGGGACATTCTAATCCAGGAAACTATATTATCGCAACTGGAAGTGAGAACTGTCTCGGCCAAACTCCGGTACGTTGTACCCTTAAAGCTCCTGATGATGGTAGCGGACAGCCGGATCTGTCGATGGCTACCGACATTACTTTCAAAGCAAGGTAAGCTCTAAATTAAAGCGGACTGTCCGGATGCAGTCCGCTTTTTATATACTTTATCTCGGATTTTGCTCTATTCCGGTCATTTCTATTACGCCAGAAGGGATTAGAAATAAGTACCTATTATCATTGGGAGCTAGAATGTATTCCTGTCCTTCGACGGTTCTTTTCAACGTCATCGAAAATTGAGGGTCTTTGTTTAATCTTTTTAAATCAGACCATCTCAATCCTCTAAAAATCAATTCTTTTCTTCGTTCCTGAAGCGCTAATATCAGAGCTTCATCTGGCGAAGCGGCATTGATAGGAATAAAATGACCAGAACGCCACCTTTTTTCCAACAAATTATTCAAGTTTTCGATTGCTAATGTTGTATTCCCTAATCGGGCATAACATTCTGCTAGAGTTAGATATAATTCGTCAGTCGTCAATCCGCTAAACAACCCCTCTGTACCTTCATAACTTCCTTTATAGCTGAATGTCTCGTCGCCGTTATCTACAAAGAAGAGTTCTTTTCTTAAATCATTCTGGTTGTAGGTCGCAAGTAAAGTGGGCTCAATTTTGGTCATTGGTGCGTAAAACATTCCGGTATAAAGCCTTGTATGAAAGATAACTTCTTCATTGAATAAGGCAAATGGGAATTCCTCAGTTAAACTCAGAGTGTTGTAATCGATAAGCTTGTTGTTAAAAGAGAGCGCACTGTTAGCAGCGGATAATGCATCTTCATATTGGCCTATATTTAAAAACACTCTTGACAAAAATGCGTGTGCAGCAGCTTTTGTCGGTCTGGTCTTCAATGCTGCATTTTCATCCAGCAAATTAACCGCCTCTTTAGTGTCATTAATAATTTGACTGTAGCATGCAGCAACCGTAGCCCTTGTTGTAGGTAAATTAAAATCGGATGAAAGCCTTAATGCGATCCCTAGGTCTGTCTCTGATGTTGTATTATCCCATGCTTTTGAGAAAATTTGTAATAAGTTATAAAAAGCATATGAGCGGAAGAATAATGCCTGCCCTCGAATATCATCTTTTTGTCTTTGTGTCCCATCTTTTATATCACCTCTCTCAATAGCATCAAGAATTACATTAGAGTTATAAACTATTACATACGGTAAAGACCAGTCGTTCCGCTCATATTCGTTGAATACGTTATCACCCCAAATGTAGCTTTGCTGCTCTTGAAGTGTATACAGAGATTGCCAATCTTCAGAAAGTAAATAGAAGTCACCCGCTGCAATTTCACCGGATGCTGGATAAACTGTGGTAAAGACATCAGTTTTGTTCATTAATGCCTGAGCATCTTGTATTGTTGCAGGGACTACCAGTTTTTTATCAGGCTTTCCATCCAAAAATTTCTCACATCCCATAAGTGGCAACAATAGAATGAATACCATTATTAATAAATTAATCTTTTTCATGAGTTTACTATTAAAATGAAGCCTTACATCCCAAAGAAACCGTTAAAGGTAGTGGAAACCTGTCCGAAAAATAATCGGGATCAAGGGCGACTTTGTTTGCTTTCCAAAGAATACCAATATTATTGATGTATGAATAAATTGTCAAATGCTTTATATACTTTCCTGGTTTGTTTCTGTTTAATGTATAAGCCAGATTAAGATCCTTGAGCCTGAGGTGATCTCCCTTTTCGACCAACACTGTTGAATTGTTATAGAAAGCATCTCTTCCTGAATTTGCAGGATAAGGCAGGGACGGAACATTTGTGCTCTTTTCATCTCCGGGGTGTTGCCAGCGTTGTAAATAATCAGAGTGGCCACCCCTCCAGTTTGCATAAAGAGCTAGATAGTCGATACTACTTCTGCGAAAATAATAGCCTCCTTTATATATAAGATTAAACGATAAGGAGAGATTTTTAAATGATAAAGTATTACCCAACGATCCAAATTGCGTAGGTATCGCTGATCCATGATATATCAAGGTAGAAGGAGAACTTGAAACGATAGAATAGTAATCCTTGCTTATGTCACCATCCAAATAACCTTGTGGGACGCCATTTTCAGGGTCAAGACCAGCCCAATCATAACTGTAAATCCCATAAACGGGGTTGCCTTCAAGGGGGGAAACCAACAGTGCATACCCAACGTAATTAGCAGCAGTTGTGGATGATGATAGTTGGTAATCAGTAACCCGATTTTTGGCATAATTCAAAATAGCGTTTGCATTCCATTTAAAATGCCCCTGTAAAATATTTCCATGTAATTCCACATCAACGCCAGTACCTTTCATACTGGCTACATTACCTTTGTATAAAAATTCGCTTGCCGGGGATAATACACCAGTAGTGGGATCTATTGGCGCTTGTCCGATCAGATCAGTTCCTTTTCTTGCATATAAATCTACACTACCCGAAAATCTATTATTCTTAAATCCAAAATCAATCCCTAAGTTTAACATGGCCGATTTTTCCCATCGCAATTCAGGATTGCCGGGACTGAATATATATGCATATTCAAGCCCGGTGAGATAAGCATTAGTTGAATACCGTATTGTCGTCAATGCAGAAAGAGTATTATCGACATTGCCATTAAAGCCATAGGTCATCCTGAGTTTCAAGAGCGGAAGTATATCCATTTTATAAAAACCCTCTTCATTTATTTGCCAGCTAACACCTGAAGACCAAAGGGGTACACCTTTTTGATTGGTCGAAACACCAAATAAATTTGAAGCATCTTTCCTCGCGCTGGCAGAAAATGAATATTTATTCAAAAAGGAATAACCAAGATTTCCATAGTATGATGTAAACCGAAGTAAGTTATCTCCAAAATCCGCTGGATTAGGTATCCGTAAAGTACCTCGAAGATTACTAAAAGTGGGAAGTAAGTCGTTGTAATTTACGTTTCCAAAAGTAAGGATGTCGTCATTGTATCCGTAAGTACGGTATCTATTCGATTGTGTATTTGTTTCCCTGATCTCAGTCCCCGCGATTGCAGATAGTTGATGTATAGCCGTCCAAGTCTTATTATAATTTATTTGCCCTCTCCCGACATGCGAGTGCAAATTTGAATTGGAAAGGTCAAGTATACCGCCAGGAGGAACACGGTGCCCCATAACGGACCCATCTGGATAACTAAAAAGATTAACCCAATTTCGGGCAGTGAAACTTTTTTCATCGTAATGGTTTCGTGAATTACTGGATTGTTGTTCATATTGGTATCTAATCTCTGCACTAATTCCATTGTCCAGTTTGTATTGTATCCCTGTATGAAGTCGGACATCAGCCTGCTTGTTTGTGTTATTCGCTAAGTTCAATTCGTCCAAAGGGCGGTATTTCCAGTCAAGTAGTCTTCCCGAGTCCAACGTATCAATATATGCCAAACGATATTCGTAAGGTATGGCTAAGGCATTCTTATTTTCATCTGCTAAAGAAGCATAAGGGTAGAAACCTTTTGGGGCAGAGTGAATGGTTTGGATACCTGAATTATTATTCTGCCTGTTGATCTGTGTATAAATTATACCAGTCTGCAGATATAAACCTTTTAATGGATTAATATTATTATCCGACCTAAGTGTTATTCTGTCAATTCCGTTACGCTTTAAATTCTCATCGTTATTGTCCCATCCCGCAGACAAAATGTAGTTGTATTTGTTTGAACCGCCACTATAGCTTAAAGCATATTGCTGATTAAAACTCGGGCGATAGAAATATTGGCCTAAATCTTGTCTAACATCATTTTGCTTGAAGTTTTCTATTTGTTCATTAACTTCCTGAATCGACATTGTTCCGCTCCTTTGTTTGGCCAACAACTCAACAACAGGAGAAACTACCGGTCTCCTAGTATTGTTCAATGCGGCATTGTAATACCCTTTATCAAATAAGAGCCGTTCCAAGTCAATAAAATCTGATGCGGATATCGCAGGAGTATAAAAAAGATCCGGTTTCGTTCCGTATGTAAGATTAGTAGTAAAGTCTACTGTCGCTGGTCTATTAAATCTTCCTTTCTTTGTTGTAATAACAATAACTCCATTTGCTGCCCTAACTCCCCAAATGGATGCGGCAGCGGCATCTTTCAAAATGGCAATGTTTTCTATATCGTTAGGATTGATATTATCTATATCTCCATCATAGGGAAAATTGTCTAACACAATCAACGGATTTGCATTTCCCATAATAGTGCTACGCCCTCTTATGGACAAAGCTCTGCGGCCCTCCCTATTATCAAAATACAAACTGCTGACTCCTTCCAGACGACTTAAGATATCTGTGCTCACACTTCGGGTAACCAATGCTTCGTCTATTTTTTCAAACGATCCCGTTGCCCTTTCTTTGGGAAGGCTCTGATATCCTGTATTCACTATGACTTCTTGAAGTTGAGTTGCTTCAGCGGCTTTAAGTGTTACCGTCATTGAAGAAGCGGCGCCACGGTTGATATATATCTTTTCATCACGATAACCAATATGGCTAATCCATACCGTATCAGAATCAGTGGAAAGGAAAATTGTAAACGTGCCGTTTTCATTAGAAATCATGTGGCTGTTTCCGCTAATCGACCTAACACTACTCTCGGTTAGAAGGTTATCGGTTTCATCAATAATCCGTATAGAAATTGGCGTAGTAGGATTGTTTTGCGCTACACAGAAAATTGATATATGAACGATTGCAATTGTAAATATTATATATTTCATAAAGACTTGGTTAAATAGCGTTGTGATCGCTGATGATGAAAAACTCAATTTCTCTTTTGTCTTTTTCAAGGGAAATACCTTGTTTACGGAGTGCTTCTTGGAGCATTGGAAAGTTCCCCTCGTCTGGTTGTGGGAATTGCAGGTCAAGGGTATTCAAGCAATTTGTCTCATCAACAACGTTTAAAGGCAATACTTCATTGAGGTAACCGTATAATGCATCCATGGTGTTGTTATGGATATATTTATCAGTGTTATGCTCATCGGACAGGTTATCTTCTCTATTGCCACCTTTGGAGTAAGATTTTTCCAAGCCAGGAAGCGCGGTAAGAACATAGCAATCAACTAAGCGATTTTCGAAATAGGCGCGTAAGCCGAAGAAACGATTAAGATCTTCTGCCATCTGTTCTCTCACTCTGTTTTGAGGATTTGTAGGCGTAATAAGTTCGTAGCTGTAGGTGTTATTTTTCAACCATTCTTCCAAATCATTTTCATTTCCCGAAGCCCGTAATCTAGAAGGATCTTTAACATCCAATATGACTCGATTTTCTGGAAACGTTTCGACTTTGCTGTACGCTACGGTGTATAGCATTAATATTTGGCAATTAATACAATAAACACGTGATGTTTTCTTATTGGTATCGGTAGTAACGGAAGAGGCTGTCTGGGATAGTCCAGGAATATACTCTGAAAATAACGACCGATATTTTATAGAACTGCCATCACCGCCGTTTCCATCAATAAAGAGCGGTACCTTTGGATCGAAAGTTAACAGGTCGTTTTTAAAGGGCATTTTTATTACCTCCTGCATTATCATTGCCCGAATATTTTGTCTATCTACAGGTTCATGGCCTGTAATAGCTGCTACCTCTCCTTTTCTATTTATCCATATGTAGTGGGGAATGTATTTATGTGGGAAATATTTTTGTAAATCGGTGTCATTTACGACTGTGGGTAAATTCCAACTTCTCGACTTGAAATATTTTTTAACCTTTTGAGGATCTTCGTTCGTGACAGGAATAACAACAAAATTATCCGTTAACTCACTTTGAATCGAATCTAATGTACTCAAGGATTTAATGCAGGGCGCACACCACGTCGCCCAAAAATCCAGAATGATCAGTTTGTCCCTGAAATCGCTAAGGCTTAAATATTGAACCTGGTCGGATTTTGCCGATACTACGGGAAAGTGCATTTCCCACAGCTCATCCGGAATTCTATCCCCGATTTTCAGGGGAGTGATTTCAGTTTCCGCCTTAGCGGCAGGAGCGGTATGCACACCTTGCTCCTGCGCCAGTGCGGCACTACATGAAACAAAAACAAGTATAAAAAGTAAAAAAGATATCCGTTTATAGGTAGTCGGTGATAATGGGTACTTAATCGGTAAACAGCGCTTTAAAGTCGGTGACCGATTGCTCCATTCTGGCTGATAACCCACGACTGACAACTGATAGCCGACAGCTGATCGCCTCTCTTTCAGTAAGTGTAAAAATATTTTCATCTATATTGATTTTTAAGTTAATTGATCAAGTTTTCGATAGATCCCAGAACGGCAACAGGATCAGATCAGGCTTTCCTGAATTAAATTTCCCGGGAATACAACAGCAACAATTCTTTTCTCCCTCACCAGAATATCGACAGGGTAATTGTTAAGCAGAAAGTATTCTTGGAATTCCATGATCTTCATCAATCGCGGAAACACCCATTCCCGGTCTTGAATATGCGTCCGAACCTTTCCTTTCTCAAAGCTTGCCCGGATCACAGATACATCGTCACTAGTTTTCGATTCCATAATAAATTTTTAATTTAATTGCATTTTATAATACCGTTGAAAAGTGCTCTTATTTGTTTCCCATTGGCCTTTCCTTTGATTATTCTATTGTTCACCATTCAAAAAATCTGATAGGCATCTATTTGGTAATCGTCGCACAAACCTGATCGCTCATGGCTGACAGCTAATCGCTCAACTATTCGATTCCCAATAATCTTTGCAGAAAGTCCATTCTTATTTCTTCTTTAATATCAAGCGCTCTCTGCTTAGATAGATACCTTCCCAGTTTACCGTTATCACGGTTAATGTAATGGACGGTATGGCTTGCAATCATGAACGATGCAAAGTCATCTAGGAATTTATCAAGTTCACCAGGACTGCTTATCCCAAGAGTTTTATTGCCCCGGGCCACCAGAATCAGATCAAACAGATTGATGTTACGGCCACTCCAATTATAATCGCACCAAAACTTGTCGATAACTTGACCAGGGGAATAATCTTGAAAATCCATCTTGTTGAACTTTTCGGTTAATGCTGATAATAGACAGCCGTATTTTTTTATTTCAGACATACCTCTCCCTTTTGCGCATAGCAATGCCATAATGAACTGGTTTCATAAGGTTTATGAATTTAATTCTTAAAGAACCGACTTTCCTAAGTGTGCATTAAAACACAGATTTTGTTTACTATTTGGCAATGATGGATAATCAGGCTATATTTAGAACGCTAATTTAAAACACAACCGATTCTCATTAACCTAGGATAGGTAAACGATTTTATAATTGGAAAGTCGGTGACGGATAATTGAAGGAAAATAGAAGGCCTATTGGGGCTGATGTGTTCAATACCCTCTTTTTTTGTCGTGACAAAGAAGGCTCCTACCCTATTTTATCCGTGTATTTTAATTCTGCCTTAATCTGGCGGACAGGCGACGTTCTTTATTAATAACGCATGGGAAAACCTGTGACCGCGATCCTGGATCGAGTCGGTGGATTTTTTGGTGGTTAGTAATTTCGTTTTCATAATCTCTTTTGGTTTATAAAAACGATGGCACCCTTAGAAGCTATGAAAGAAGCGCAAATTGGCAAGAAAACCAATAGAGCGAACTTCAATGCTCTGACAGAGGTACCGCTAGGACCGCCTTAACTAAAGTTAAGGTTCCACAGAGACTCACATGAAGTTCGCTCTATTGAATTGTGTACGAATATACAAAAATCCAATAGAAAGCGAACTCACGATCGACTCATATGGAAAATTAGCGGTTTTCTGTTATGAGTGACATCGTTGTTATAGGAGTTTTTACAACTCCTATCTAGTGTCGCAATCATCTAATTACAAAACAAATATACAAAACAGTTCAGTTATACGCAAGTATTTTAGAATAAAATGTCAAAACTAAAAATAAACAACCTCCGTCAAGAGTTAGACAATACAAAATTACAAGTTGCTGCCCTTGCTTTACTCTTAGATGTAAACGAGTCCACTGTAAGTAAATGGAATTCAAATATCGAAGAGCCAAGTTTAAAACGACTAGATGAAATTGGTGAAATATTAGAAACAGATAACAGAAATTTACTTATTGCTAGACACAGAGAGAAAACTGGCCTCGCTAATGCGTTACAAGCAGAATATAAAAGATTACTAAAAAGCGGACTCCCTAAAAAAGTGAATGCCAAAAATCAAGAAGGTAACACTATAAAAATAAACAATCCTGAGTTTGTTAAAGCACTCCGCAATTTCATCGTCGAATACAAGGAAAACAATAAGTAAATTAACTAGTGAAACGACAAATGACCTATTAGCTGTCGAATTAATCTGCTTCATTGAAGGTTTAGGTTTAAACGTTCTTGAGACTTTTAAGGAAATGTACGGCAACATATCTAATTTAAACGAAGAATAACGAAAAAAATTGAAATTATAATGTTTATTAAGTTTTTTAAGCTTTGTGGCAGAGATAATGAAGGTAAAAAACCTCTAGAGGATTTCACCACAGAAGCATTTGCAAGTGTTTTAAAATTGGATAGAACCTTTTTAGAGCATTTTTGTGATTCAATTAACATCCCAAAGTCTAACTATGTCATTAGCACACAGATCCATTATAAAACAACAGATAATTTGGATTGCTATATTGATCTAGTATTAGAAAGCAAAGATTATATATGTTTCATAGAAAATAAAGTTAATTCAAAAGAAGGTGATAGTCAATTGTCAAAGTATCAAGAGATATTGCAAAGCAATTTCTTAGAAAAAAGAAGATTCTTAAGATACTGCACTAAATATAGGGAGGAAAAAATAATTAACAATATTGACTTCTTACAATACACTTGGCATCAGGTTGCAAGTTTAGCTCAACCCCCTACTAATTCAATTACACATAGTTTTTATACTTTTCTTAAATTTCATGGCATGGCTAATAACCACTCACTAACTGAAAACAAGTTAACAACAATGAGTGGTCTCCAAGACACTTTGATAACTGTTAACCATTATATTGAGGAAGCTCAGCTATCGTTTATAGAAACCTTTTGTAAAACTATGCCTAAGAGGGTCAGTTCTACTTCTGTAACAGCTCGTGGCTCCAACCGAATAGGAAATAGAATCCCAAATATTATCGACGAGGAGCCAAACTATAACGAAATAATGTATAGCATAGATCTTGATGAACCCGCAAGACTTAATGCTCACATCTTCTTGAATAAAAATTGCAAAGACAAAAATTCATTTATTGAATCGGCAAAACCCTTCTTCAAAGTTCACGAATCGATTTTTGGTGTTGCTATACATTTAAATAAAGAACTAGGTTATTACATCGATCTGGAAGATCCCACTTATGAGATAAAACAGTGGTTTGACAATGCCTTTCAAGAACTGAAAGATTTCATGATCACCAGTAGTTCCATAAAATGGAACACCGAAATAACGGATAATACCGAAACAAATACTCTGACATGAAGTCGATTGTAGCAGGATTCACTCATGGAAGTCTCCCATAATGGAACTTCTTGGTTCATAATTGTACAAGAAACTGTCAGCAAATGTGTTCAACGAATGGTGAACTTTCTAGGGGAACATCCATAGTTACCTCAGTAATTGAAAAAATGAATTTTTAAGCGATAGTATATTTTACTGATTTTTATAACAAATTCAAGCGATAACTTTTTCAATAATTACCGTATATCTCGTTAAAATAAAATATGACACAACACAATGCTACATGTGCAGTGAGGCTGCCACGGGAGTCGAACATGTACCGGCTCGGTGTTTTTTTCCAAGGGAACATAGGGTAAACCTGATAACTGTACCTTCTTGTTCACGTCATAACAATGAGACATCTAAAGATGATGAGTATGCACGAGGAATTATCGTCTCAGCTTTAGGGAACAATAAACTAGCAATAGATCATCGGAGAGACCCAGTAAGGAGAAGTTATCTACATAGCCCAAAGTTGTTCCAAAATACATTTCAGATACAGAAAAAAGATGCATTCTTTCATGATCGAGATAGGATCGACAATTTAATGATTAAAATTGCCTATGCCCTATATTATCATTCCTATAGAAAAATATGGGAATCAAAGCCCGAACCGTACTACAAACAGTTTCTATTTGATGACGGTAAATCGGATATAGAGGTCAGACTTCCAAACTATGAAACTCTTCCTAAATACGATATTTATGAAGGGGGAAATAAATCTGTTTTCAAATATCACTTCTTAGAAGGAAAAATTAATGGAAAAAACAATTGTCTATTAAGAATGGTCTTTTACGAAGGTTTCGAAGTTCTTATATTACCAAAAATCATCCCACAGTAAATGTCAAATATATCTAGCTTAAACGCCCACTAACGAGCTTGGTCAACGCTACTTATCATTTATTTCAAAGATAATAGACGCCCCTCCAGTTTGAATTTTTTAATATAATTTGAATCAATATTTAATTCTTTAGCAATCCCATCTATTCTATTCAAATTCTCATCTGAATGGAAACTGATTTCCCATTCGATATTCTCAGGATTGTCGTTCACTTCTAAAACTTTCTTGAAATAAGGCCTATCAACTTCAGATAACGAATGCCCTTTCACTATAATCCTCTTTATTTTATTCAAAGATGAAATAAAGCTCCTATGAGTTTCAAGCACTTTATAAAAGTTCTTAAATGATTGCTCATAGTAATCTTCTATTCTTTCTACCGCAAAATTGATAGCATGGTACTTCGCTTCTGAACCCCAATTACCCGTGCTCTCATCTTCAAGAAAATAGGCTAGATATGTGGGATTTGAATTGTTGTAGTATTTATTTCGTCTATTTTTTAGTTTTGATTGAAACCGGCGCTTTTTATGATTCTCATTACACCAGTTTTCTAAACTATTTTCCGGACTTTCTCCATGACCTAAAATAATACTTCCTATTTTATCCGACCTTTTACCATGTAAATAACAAATCTGATGAGGAGGTACTCTATATGCTGTTTCTAAAAAATCCGTATAGTTAAAGGAGAGAAATAGTGCGTTATTATCAACTTCAATTATCTTCTGTTCATATCCTGTAGGCATATTCAATGTCCTAATCCACTGATGGAAACGTTTCCTTAAGTTTTCCGTAAGTCTATCAACTAAATCTCCCGCGTGATCTTGAGAAAAGAATAATTCTGCATAGGTAAAATCATCATCGTCTACTTCATTTGCAGGCAAAAATGGACTTATATGCTCGATAAAGGTTTCTCGGGAAATTGTTAATAGATTATTTTCGAAGTCTCCCCATATATCTTCACAATCATATAGATTCTCTAGATTATATAGAAGATTTTTATCCCGTTTAGCTAAAAACTCTTTAAAATCGGAATACTTTGAAGATACTCCGTGATGCAAATCAAACCCATTACCTATTATATAAAGCGTATCTCTCATACTTTAAGCTTTAAGTCAAATACTAAAACCTGTAGAATTACTTCTAATTAAAAAAGAGACTACTCATACCATTCACGTTCTTTATAATTTAGTGCAAACTCAATCCCATACTTCCTTGCCTCATCATAGGAAGTTAAATACGCGTTGAATTCTTTAATTTTTCCATTATGCTTAAGAATTGGATAGTATCTATCACGCGAACCATTTTCATAAGTCACAGTGTTTACCAATATACTGTAGCCCTTCCTATCTAAAAAATTATATATTTTGTCAGCCTCGCTGTCTTGAATACGATGCCTTTTCGAATCGGCTATATATTCAATATATGAACTAGGATACCGTTCTTTCAACTCTTTCAATTTCATATCTTATTTGTTAAAAATTTCATTAAAGTTTGAACACAACAACCTCATATTCCTATAAGTAGAAGACCCGCCCATTTCAAAGGGACAATTGGATAGAAACCTATATCACGATTACTTTTGTTTTGAGTACACACTCCCCCCATCGCTCTTCCACACAACATTTTTAATCTTTTGAAACAAATTGACTCCATTGCTTCTGATGGTCAAGTTCACCTTCAAACAGAAATTCTAATAAATGCCACCTATTCCTGTATAAAAGCCTTCTATAGCTTACTCTTCGAAGCGCTCGAAGACCTCAGTTTAACCGAAAACTTCAGTTGTGTTCACTTTTGCTTTGATTTTTGGACATACCTTCTCAAACTCTTCCATATAAATTTCTTCAACCTTGGGTCTTAACTTGTCATACCACATTTCGGCGATTTGATAGACCGTACCATCATGCATGGGAATGAGAAACTTTGCTCTCTCAAGCTCTACAAAGACTCGGACAACTGCTCTTTTATAGATCAATGATGCTGTAGCTTGGATAACATGGCTCAGAGCCCAGTTCACTTCTTCTTCGCCTCGATATCTGAAATTTCCATAAGATGTCCCCACCTTCGAATGATCTTGCATATCCTGATCGACCTTTGCTTTGAATGCCTGAAGTTCAGTGAATTTTCTAAAGTATTGCTGCGCCTTTGCATTCAAGGTAGTATCCCCGTACATATACCTATAGAATATAACCTTTGCATCTGATCTTTTTGTCTCATCATCAAATACGTGCCGGGCGAGATCTTTATAAATGTCGGTATTGTAAAGATCGATCAACCTCTTGTCATCACTGAGCGACGCTAGGATTCCCGCTTCAAATTGTGAATAATCGATATACAATAACTTATGAAATGGCTCAGCAACTACGACCTTTCTGTTAGATTTTCTGAGGTTTTGAAAGGATGGTTCTCTCATTGTGATCCTGGAAGTGATCGTGCCAAACCCGATATATTTAGGGTAGGCATTGGTCTTGGATCCCCAATGTGACTGCATATATATAAGGCTATCAAGATCTTTTTGGTTCCTTATCATGCCATACATCAACTGGCAGATCTCATCTTCATTCCGCCAAGATTTAAATGTAAACAACGGGGACTTGATCAATTTGTAGCCTTTGTCTGTAAGATATTGCCTTTGCCAATCCTCCTGATCCGGGTTGAATATCCGATATTTCATCTGCAAGATGTTTTTTGTCCGATAAATGTCCTGTTCAAGCTGGGCACAAAGGTTCTGGGCAATAGTGAAATCAATTGGCACCCCTAAAAGTTGTCGGCGGTAAATAATATAGTTAATCTTTTTTTCCAGATCGTTGAATCGTTTAGTCTCCTCAGGGTCCCCGTTTAACAAATATTCATATAGCACTGCCATATATCCCAGAAAATCTCTGATCGTAGTTCTGCTGAGTTTAAAATCTGGTTCTGCAATACTATGATATTTCAAGACAGCAAGCATCGTCCATTTTTTATAAAGTATAAGATCCTTTCCTTCCTGAGCCATTTGCTTCTCAAAGCCTTCAATATCCACAATTTCTGGTAGTTTCCGGAATTGCTTGATCGCTTTCAGATGCCGGATTAATTCTGAGCTTTGAAAGGTGATCAATACTCCATCACCACCGAATACATGATTTTCCCTGTACTCCTCCGGATTATCAATATTCAATGAATACCACTGATTTTCGATAAACAATATTACTAGTCTGGTCATTTTAAAGGGAATATAATTGTTCGATACCTTCACCATTTTCACTTTCGAATTCGTCAAAGCCGCTGACAAATACGAGGTCCCGATCTTTATGTTTGTGGCTGAACCGGTGAGAAGCAGTCAGACTTGGTTCAGTGTTTCCGATCACAATATCGGAGCTGAAAGACCTAAGTGCGATAAGAGCTATCCTATTTTGAAAATATCCGTGCGCGAAGTCTTCGGCATATTTTCTCAATATTACACGTCGGTATTCCAAATCTACCGAGCAAAGGTAGATGACCATCGAGGCAATTACAGCTTTGTTGGTGTCATCGTTTTTTTCGATGTGTCTAACAGCGTGGGTTTTAAGTTCAATTTGGTCTATTTTATGCTTGGCCATCAACATCCAAATTTGGTATACCTGATAAGCGTAGGTGTTGTATTTATCATCCAGTACGATTGGTATCAGGTGCTTCAGCATATGTTCTTCAACAATCGGTGTCGGCATCAAGCTCATAACTTTACAAAGCTCAGTAGTAATCCATGGACGGTCAATCAGCTCAGCACAAGCATCGACTATTGGCTGGATTATAGTGCTACTGAATGCGCTTTCTTCCAATCCTCCAGAGGCGAGCATCGCTATTGTATTGAGCGCAAAATTCATTTTTTGTGAGGCGTCCTTGTGCTCATCGCGGTGCACATTCAAATTTTCTCTCAAAAATACTACAGCAGAGTGAAAAGCTTCGTTTCGATACTGGAAATTCTTTGATATTCTGTATCGCGAAATCTTAGCGGTGCCCATGTCGAATGCTCCTTTAAAATCCTCCCGCCTTTTTTCGCCCGCTATTAGAGTCGCATTCTCCTTTGCCCCGTCAATAATGCTGAAAATTTCTGTTTTCTGGGAATTGACCGACAGATAGCATCGTCTAAGCTCAAATTCGAAAATCTGCAGGATTTTTCTAGCTTCGTACTTGTCTTTACAGAAGATCTTAATGTCATCCATGAACCGATAATATTCCGAAGTATGATGCTGCATGAAAATATCTACCTGGTTAAGGTAAAAGGAAGCTAAAAGTGCAGAAGCATCGCTATTCTGTGGCAAGCCTACTTTCTTGTCAGTGAACTTTCCAATGATCTTATTTAGCATTTCTGCCGCTTTCCGGTCATTGTCGGACTCGCAGATTCGTCGAATCTTGCTATAAAGCAGATCTTTGCTAATGTTGTCATAAAAATTCAGCAGATCGATTTCGATAACAGAATTATAAAGATATTTTCCACCCTTGTCCTTTTGGTTAGCAACATACTGTAGCTGATATTGCAATTTTCTCCACTGTTCTACTCCATTCAGAATCAGGCTTCGTTGATCATAGAAGTTATACCTAGCGGAAAAAACATTGGCGATCTGAGCTCTGTCCAGTTTCGGGGCCAGCACACCGACGCAGGCCATATACATGATGCGATCTATAAATGGAGAGACTAACGCTAGTCGAAGGGTAAACTTTTTCTTTGGAACATAGAATGTCTCAGCAGGTGTTGCAATGTATGTTTTATTGTTAAAGTATTCCTCGAACTGAGCAAACAGATATTCCTGGTTCAACAGATCTACATATTTGAGTGGGTCATGGAACCAGTCGTCAGAAATATCAGAACTAAGACGCTTCCTTGCAAGCTCAAGGTCAAGGCAAGTGTCATTGATGAATGCCTGATGGATGTCAACGACATCTGTATTTACTTCTCGTTTATGGTACGAAGAATCAGTGTCCATTTCAACCAAACCATGACTTTTTAGCTTGACGTTGATTTCGGCAAAAGATATGTCCGTCAGGTCGACAGTTGCGTTTTGAAATTCTGCGTTGGGGTAACGGGCGATTATACCTAATAATGTGCTTCTTGAACTAGAAAACAAGCCGGCACCAGATAGGCCCCTTAGCCATTTGTAATCATTAGAACCTTGTAGCTTATATCTCTTAGCGAAACTGTCATTCCTGCCGAAATCAAACCTTTGGAGCTCATGCTCATTAGCAGCAAAAATTCCCCATGCAAAAAAGTCCTCATCTGTATCTTTCAGTTGATCAGAAACCAATATGGGCCGGAAAGTTACGCCAGGATTTTTGTTTACCTTTATGATAACCAGATCCTGATCAAATAGGATCATCCTTTCAGCGATCAATTTCTTTTTAATGTATTCTAGGCGTTTGAAAAGCTTGCCATCACTATATAAAATTTCAATATGTCCCAGCTTCTTTTCTGCGTAGGCGGTGTTACTATCCTCTTGAAAAACATGCTTGGCTGTAAGAATGTAATTATACGGTATCAAGTTAGATGTGAGATAAAGGATTCCTGATCCACAAACACTCACTCCTGAAACCACCGTGCTAATCTTAATCCCGCAACCTCTAAGTTTATCAGGTACTATGGCCATAGATTTCGTTATTTTGCGTTAACTTGATTTTATATTTCTTCTTTTCAGCAGGAGTAATCCTTAGCTTTCCAATTGGTTCGGAATAGTTGAAAAGAAATTCTATATCTCTATCTTGAGGGCTTATATATTTAATTACCTTAAGGATCGCTCGCTTATTAGGCAAATAATATTTATTTCCGTTAGTACTGATAATGAATTTTGAACAGTTGATTTTTGAGAGGACAGATTCTGACAGGCTCCTATAGCTGCCATGGTGCGGTAATTTGACGTAGTCAAACTTAACTGGGTTGCCTCGATCTTCAGTAACAAGTGAGTCTAAAATTCTCTCTAGGCTTTTAGGTGTGCAATCTCCTGTGAGTAGAACTTTTTTTTGAGGAGATTCCGCTAGGATAACAATACTTGTTCTATTAGAAACCGAATTGTCCTGGCTTTCATCGTTTATGAATGGATCTAATGCTGCCATTGTGGAATCCCAGTCACAGCGGTAATCACTGGTAAGGTACGCGCCCTGTGCAGAACTATATTTCGAAAGATCTTCTTTAAGGGGAGATAAAAATCTCAACTTTATATCGCCATAAGAGAGAGCCGGCGTTTCTGTGGTTACAATATTCCACGGGATTTTGTAGGAAAGTAGTAAATTTTCAAGTTCATATGCCTGCCTGTACGATAGCGTACCTAAATCTTCTGAGCCGAGGGTTCCGTTGATTTTCCTTGGTGTGTTAACCAAGACCTGTTGTATAAACCCATCGCCAAAGTCACTTTGACCCGCTGCCTTGAACAATGCGATAATTCCTGAGATATGGTCATCATCATGATGTGTAACAACGACGAGATTCAGCTTTTGGCCTGCATCGTAGATTTTCGTAACTTCATCCCGGATATAGGTAAAATCGTTTCCGCCGTCAATAAGAATATTGTGCGTTCCATCTTGTATTAGGATAGAATCTCCAGATCCAGCTTTCAAATATTTTACTGTCATGATCGCTTATTATTGGCAATGTACAACTAATCGGACAGCACCAGGGATTACCTTGCCGTGTCTTCTGAATGTCCAAGCCATTTTAATTATTTTATTGTTGAAAAATACAAGGGCTTATTCATAAACATTAATTACTCGCTTTCTGGAGTAGCTTTAATGTTTTTATTTATACCCATGTTTGTATCTGCAGAGGATTCCTCTGATCGGTTATAAGAAGGGCTTTTTATAAATATTGATTGGTGTAAGTAAAGTATTCCCAAATTTTTCAAGTTTAGTTATTTGTATCAATAACAAAGATATAAGGTTAATTTACATTTTAAAATTTATAACAGGAATATGTCAATTACTTGTTCATATGCCAGCACAATTAGAACTAAATTTCTAGATTTTGCCAATTGTTTTCCATTAACTCAATCTGAATTGGAGATTTTCCCGAAGCATAGAAGCTGAGGCAAAGTAAGCTCCTTGTATTTTGGTAAAATAGAGAATATCACAAGCAAAAAAAGTACCTTTATATATTCGAAAAAGAAGAGCTAAAAAACGATAATTCTCAATGCATATCGATCAATGTATATTCCTAAAATAAATTTAGCGACAGACCAAACTGAAATTTTGAAATTCATGAAGCGGTTTAGCTTTGCGACTATCATTACTGCAAAAGACAATTTTCCGATCGCAACACATTTGCCTTTTCTTGTAACTACGAAAGACGACAGGGTTGTTTTAACTTCTCATTTTGCAAAAGCGAATGAACAATGGCAAAACATAGAAAACGATAAAGTTTTGGTAATTTTCAGTGAACCTCACGCCTATATATCTACCAAAAACTACGACAAAGAACTTAACGTGCCTACTTGGAACTACATTTCAATTCATGCATATGGACAAGGGAAATTAATTACAGATGTAAAGAATACATTTGAAGTACTTGAGGCTACGGTAGATAATTACGAAACATCATATAGAGAAAAGTGGGATAGTTTTCCTGACGAATATAAATTAAAAATGTCTAAGGGGATTGTTGCGTTTGAAATTATTGTTACAGATTTACAGGCCAAGAAGAAGTTAAGCCAAAACAGAACTGAAACATCGAATTACTATTCCATAATCTCAGCTATTAACCCCATAGCCGTGCTTTTATTTTCATAGGCTGAGCGATGGGAATAATATCCTCTGACCAGCTCACGTTGATAGGTCCTTAAATTGGTAACCTTAGGAAACCTATCAATGTTATTTTCTATGATAGAATCGTAAGCTGATCTTATTCGTTGAAATAAATCAAATGACTCTAGCGAACACCTTCTTAGCAATTCCTCAACCAGCAATAAAAGGTCATTGCGCCATAGATCCGCAATGTAGGGAACCATAAGCTCAAATACACTGATAGATTTCTCTACTAGTAATCCTGGATTTGTCTTGATCAAATTTTGAAAATGCTCAGCTTTAAACACCACTGAGTCGCTCATTTTCATTTTTTTTATGAAAAAAGAAAAAAGAATTAGAGCACATTTTTCTGAGCCAAGCTCCACCCCTAGCTTAAGTACTCTATCTCTCCTATACCCCTCATTCTCCTTAACAATCATTGTGTCCAGATTGGACCTTTCGATAATGGCGACTACCTGACTAGCGTAAAGTGCATTTACAGAAAGTGCTTGGCATAAATATAATTGCCATGACCATTCAATTTTGTCAATATCATAAAGAATGTCCTCGAAAACATCAATATCAAGACAGAGATCAATTGCAATCTCAACCAAAATTTCTTTTAAGCTGTTTGGGAACCTATTGTTTCCAATCATTCCAAGAATATTAGGTAATGTCTCTACATAACCAAGCTCCCCGCAGATGGAGGCCATCGCTGTTCTAACATATTTTGACAAAGAAGAACTGTCCAGATATGCTAAAACAGTTGTTTTGAATTTCTCCTCGCCAACATTACCTAGGACAATTGAGTAGAACCTCTCAAACGCATCATCGGCATAATAATGTTCCAGATAACCATCTGAATCTAGCTTTAATAGTTTCAATTGCTCTTTAACTGACAAATCCAAGAGTCCAGCGGAATAGAGAGTCTTAAGTTGCAACGCATGATTGGTAATCGAATAGGATTCGCTCTTGCTATCATCAACCACAGCCTTATCAAGATCTATGTTAGGATAAATCTTTTCCATAAAATACGACATGCACTTACCAACCAGTCCATCACTTAAAACTTCACCATTCTTTTGATTTATAATTTCGACAACATGCTGCAGAACATACCAATTAAAGCTAAATTCGTCAAATGCTTTCTCAAATTCCTCAAAACTTCCCTTAATACTATATTCTTCAATAGCTCTAAATATGATTCCGCTCTTTATTTTTTTTCTGATCTCGTTCTTTTCTGCATATTCAAGCTTATAGAATTTCACCTCTTCTTCCTCTTCACCTCGCATTTCCCTAATCATATCATAGATTATTGATGCCTCATCAAGGAACCTTCTACGATCTTCTAGTAGCCAAATATCCCTTTCCTCCCTTTTCTTATGAATTTCATCCCAATTAACGCTTTCGGCATATCTAAAACGATCACCAAAGTTTTCAAGCAGTGCATGCTGAAACTTTTCTTTCAAAGGAGTATTTACGGAAATGGAATACCTAATGCTATTAACCTGACTGTCCGAAAGTTCTTCACTTTTAACTTTTTGAATTACATCCGTAATATTTTCCTCAGAGAACAAATCACTGAAAAAATATTTTAACTTTTTGATTTCCGGATGGTACAAAACATACCAAAAGACCTGAGTTCGATTACGGATTTTCCGAAAGAATATTCCTGGATCACCCCAATTCTTATGCTTATAATGCTTATAGTCGATAGTGACCAAGAAATTAATATATAGCTTCATCAAGCTATCCTTTTCCTGCTCATTGTATATTTCAACTATCTTTCCATAAATAACGTTTATATATCTGTTATCTTCAGTATAACCGTGATTTTTCAGCCCAATCTGATCAATACTTGTATTTTTTATAAAAAATTTCAATAATATGTCAACATTATCCTTATTAAGATGATTCTTAATATATTTCAGATAAAGGAAATCCAGACCGGCCATAATATTGAATTGACGACTCATCAGAACGTCATAACTTTTGATAACATATTTGAACTCTGAAGTAAATCCACCTGCCTCTGACCATTTTATGATTAATCATAGGACATTTTTTGATGGTCTTTTGAAGAATATCTGAGCTAAAAAACTTAAATTTAACCAAGAGATCGATTGCTTTATCATAAACTGGATAATCCCATCCTATTGTCCCAAGTATCTTCTTTAAAACACCCAGTGTCTTTTGTTTTAGTGAATCCTCAATACTACCTTTACTGAAATTTTCAATAAGATCAAGCAAACAGTAAACGTGATTCTGCTCTTCCGCCGCAGACAACTCATTTAGAATAAACTGGTAGGCATCTTTTGAATGGTTTAAAAACTCTACAATATCTACTGCTCTTAATGGATCATAGAGATAGTAGATTCTTTGCTCCTTTCCCTTAAGGACGATATCCTTGAATATATCAAACCTCAATGGTCTAGCCAATTTATCCTTTTCAAGATTGATAAGAAGTGATGGTTCTGTCTCTCGTATGGTCGAAACCAACGATTTGAAAGTCTCAGAATTTGGGGGAAGTATTGAAAAAATAAAACTTGTGGCATTCACCATCTTAGGTTTCACGATTATATCCTTGCCGATGTGAAACAGTAAAGGTTTAAGTCGTGTCCAATTGAGCCTAGCTAAACATTCCGCGGCCAGAAACTCTTGAAAATTATTATGAATAAAGGACACTAAAATTGATATCCCTTCATCCTCTATCTTGAACAATGAGCATTTTATTATATTTTCCAAGGGTAAATCGGTGAGCTCAGACAGCCTTGAACTATCTATGGCGTTCTTTCCGGTCAAGGTCAGGAATAATGATAGTCTTTTGGCGAACATAAGAAGTTTGGGAAGATGGATTTCCTTTCCATATTTGGCGAGGTCCTGATTGATTTTTAGCGTAATAAGATTGGTAACCAGCTCGCTTTTTGACTTTGGGAGAACATTAATCTCAAGAAGATCCACAATTGCAGAGAGATAGAATGGATTGAAAAGGATATCTTTAACCCACTTTATTTTGCAAAACCTTTCAAATACACTCCTATGTTGACTAGATAAGTTTTTTTTATCAACATAGGAAGCAACATCTTGACTCTGTAACTCATTGAGATGAAGCCTTTTAAGTTTTTTCTCATTGTCAACCCCGTTTCCGATCTGATTAGTCATTACATTGCTACGGATTGAAGCAATAATATTGACACGTCCTTGGACCTGTAAAAAGGTATTGAATTTCTTAATGAAGAGATTAAATTCACCAGAAGGTATTTCATCAAGACCATCGAAGAGAAGAATAATCCTTTCAGGAACTATATTTAGCCATCCTTCATAAACCTTGGATATATATTCCTCAATCTCTCCGCTAAAATTTTTTAGTCTTATTAGTAGTGGAAATAAGCCCGAACTCGGATAACTGAATTTATAAGCAATATTCTCAAGCTCTAGTGATTTTCCCATAGCTGCTTCGGCCAACACAATCGACCTTACCGGTTGCTCTTCCTTGAATTTAGACCTGATATATTCGATTAAGCTTTGATTTTCATATTTGATGTGCATGGATGGATTTTCGAAATCAACCACCTCAATCTGAAGTGTTCGTCCTATATAATATTGAACTGGTTGATATGAAACCGACCTTTGAGATAACCTAACAAGTTTCCCATCGCCGTAATTCATAATGGCAAATGAGTCACAAAAATGCTGCATCCAATCTAGACCAAAAAACTCGTTTACAATCGCGGGCTTCGTCTTCAGGATACTATCAATCTTAATTGCACCCCAGGCATAGAGGGCCTTTCCTTTCCCTTTTAGCCATTTCTTCTGGAGTTCGAATTCATCGATAAAAGAAGTGTCAATTAGAGTGTTTGAAGTAAAGATGTAAAACTCTGATGTAGAGTCATACCATTCATCCTTTTCCCAACGCGCTATTGCTTTTTTCAGATCTTCTTTTTTAAATACCTTAGCATTTTTACATTGAAAAAGCCTATAATTTTCCCCATCCCTAGCAAATAAATCAAAGCCCCGTTGATTCTGTCCGTATTCGCCATAATGGGAACAATTTTCGTCTCCAAATAGATCACAGATTATCCTATAGCATAATTTTTCAAGAAGTTTCCAGTCTATATCATAGTAAGGAAGGGTACTATAGCTGCTTTTAACAGGTGCTTGTATATCCAATTTACTTTTATCTAAATCACTAATATACGACCACTTTAGAATTACTTGTGTTAATTATGTCTTTAATTTATCTGCAAATACGCCAGACATCCGTCAATATTTATTATGAAGATCAAACTTTTGCGACCGGGCCTTTATCCTTCTATCATTATTCGCTGAATTGATTTTATTCGTTAGATAGATACAATATATCCTATCCTATTTATACTCCGTAAATATCCTTCCTTTTTATAAATGCTTGCGATCCGCCTTCTAGTGACGCGCCTTCTGAAAGTCCAAGCCATTTCAATTACCTTATTGTTGAAAATCTTATCTTATACAAGGGCCTATTCATAAACATTAATTACCCTCATTTAGGAGTAGCATTAATGTTTTGATTTACTCCCCATGTTTGTAACTGTCGAGGATTCCTCATAATTGGTTTTAAGAAGGGATTTTTTTTATAAATATTGATTAGTGTAAGTAAAGTATTTCCAAATTTTCTAATTTATTTGTTTGTATCAATAACAAAGATATAAGGTTAATTCACATTTCAAAATTTATAGAGGAAACAATCAGACTTAGTTGCTCGTATCCTTTTTGCGAGACGCACGCGATAGAGCATGATTTTAATCCAGAATACTACTTGTTAGGTTTCATCCATTTTTAAAATCCTTTTTTATTTCGTATTTTTATTGTGGAGCCAAGATGGTGTCCAGATCGGTTAACATTTAATTTTTTAAAACAATGAAAAAGTTAATTTTCGTAGAAGAACCGCTTTTCGTCGTAAGTTTCTATGGCCGATTTGACGAGGGCTTTCATTCAGGCATGCGTGTAGAGTTGGTGGATAGAAAATCAAACATCCGCTGCACGCGCATTGTACAAAGGGTTGTCGACCGGGGCTGGGGCCTATGCACGGTAGACCTCGTTTAAGATCGTAAATTAAATCTGTACAGCCACCTGTTTTCATAGTAGGTGGCTTTTTTATATTGAAGGATATAACCGATCAAATATATCTAACTTCATTTTTATAAATTACATCTATTAACCAACCTTAGATTATGCCCAATTTTAGAAGACAGTTGTTACTCACTTATTCCGCTATTTTTGGACAGCAATTTACAGAAGAAGATTTTGCAATCAAATCAATTGATAAAAGTAAATGGGTCAGGATCATTGCAAGGCTGAATCACTTAACAAGAACGCGTTCAAACCTCAATCCCCACCAAAGAAAGTGCTGCAATGGCAAATCAGATTTGGGATAAACTTGTTTTGTCATACAAAGGAACAGGCTTCCAAATAGCTGATTTATTGGTATTGAATATTTGGTCTACTTTGACTTTATAGTACTTTCGACCACAAGCTATGAGACAGCTGATATATCTGGTGGAGAAGCCGAAGTATTAGTACTAAAAACCTATCTCGCAATCAACGACCTAGCAGCAACACGAACTGACGAGATAATGAAACTTGTCAAAGAGGCGGATTACCCCAATGTAATGGATCGTTTTTCTAGAGTGATTATCACATTACTGTATCCTTATCATGATCTAAATCATTTTCAGCCTATTGAGTTATTAATAGCAAATTTTATAAAATCATACCATTGCCTACAGTTTCTCGAAGGCAATCATCCAGATTTGCTTTCTGAATTTCTAGCACCTTATGGAATATCAGATTGGAAGGGCTATCTTAAAGGCATCTTACCTGTAGCTCATTTCGCCGCACTGCCGGGAGACGATTCAGGCTTAAATTACCTAGATATTTCAAAATCTCAAGACAGGGAAAAATCTAAACTGTTTCTTGACCATTTAACATTAATACGCGAAGAAGAGTACAAACTGAGGACAGACTTTGTTCATGCCCGTTCGAACCCCCTATTTAAAATAGACGAGGATAATTATCTGATTATTGATTCTGTTTTGGCGGTGAATCGGGTGTACAATTCTATGTTTTTTGAATTATTACGTATTTCGGAAAAGAACAAATCACTAAATCTCAAAGGCAAATTCTTCACGGTGTTTACTTTTGAATTTATCGAAAAGTACCTGAGCTACTGGTTGCTTAATCGAATCTATACCGGTAGCGGTTATTATCATTTGACTGGGGAACAAATAAGTTCGCAATTTGGAGTGGATACCGAGCCAGACTACTACGCTCGAAACGGCAATAAAGCCTTCATCTATGAGATTAAAGGCAGTATGGTTACCGGCCCTGCGAAGCAGTCTTTCAACTATGTAGAGATTGAAAACGAACTAAAAGAAAAGTACCTATTTGACACAACAGATGGTGGCAACAAGGCAGTGAAGCAACTTGCAGAGAGGATTAAAATCTTATTGAATCAATCAGAAAAAACCATATACGATAATGGATATGACCGCAATAATATCAGATTTTTCCCTATACTATTGGTTTCAGAAGCAATGCTTACCACTCCAGGCGTCAATCATGTCCTGAACGAATGGTTTCAAGAAGAGATACAGAATGATGAGGTTTTAAATAGCGCGAAACATCGTATACATGATCTTGTCATTATTGATATTGACACGTTAATACTCTTTTCAAAGGAATTTGAGAAAAACCCCAACCTCCTAAAAAAACTAATTGTCGACTTTAATACAGCATGTTCTAAAGAACAATTCGAGTTATGGAAGAAAAAAAGTACAGGCGTAACTCTCGCAAAATTGGAGGCACGAATAATGTCAACCCTCGTATCATTTGGTCAATTTATTAGAGATAGAATCAAACCAGACGTTCCTGATATTTTTGAAGAATTTGGAAAAGATTTATTTGCTGATGAAATATGAAAGCCTAAGTAGGTTGCTCACTCACATTATATTTACCGATTCGTAATAGTACAGCTAAAAGCAACAGCATCTTATCTGGATGATATTCGTTTTCACTGTAAAAACAATGGGCTATATTATTACGGAGATTAAGTCCCCCATTATTCGAAAAAACATAATCAAACAGTAAGATATCATTCCTGTCAAAATATTGCTTGATAGCTTCGTTATTGATGATATCATCGGCAAGAGCTTCTTGCATTCCCTTTTTCTTTCCTTTACTGGTCGAAATATTCAGTCGTTCACTAAAATTTCTAAACAACCCCTCTATTTTGAGCGTGAGGCTATCGATACAGAGGATAAAGCTCGGTGTATAATATTTGCTTTTACCCCAGGCTAGAATTTGATTAAAAAACTCGACTATTGACGGAGTCACTTGGTATACCCAATTGCTGACTTCTGGATCGCCACTTAAGTCCGTTTTCTCATAAGGTTTCCCTATCCAAGTATGCTGTGCCAAGAACTGCAATAAGTTCCGATGCGTCAAATGACCTGATTCTATGCCTTGGACAAAAACATAATGGAGAAACGGAACCAAGGTTTCATTGATCCTTCTACCGTAGGTTTCCAATAGTTTTCTTTTCTCCTCATCTGCTCCTGATTGTCGCGATATATTTTTGTTGTTATCAAAATAGATAGTAGATATTCCCTCTAAAAAAGCGTCATTATTTTTTTTTGAAGCGTTAAGCACATCATCATATGCAGGAAAAAAAAGACCGTTCGCTATTGTTGCGTAAACATATTCTGGGGGATTTCGTAATAGCAGCTTTGCTTTATTGTTCAATTCATTTTGCAAATCACGTAATTTCTGTATGGTTTCTTCATCATAATCTATCCTAAAGCTTTCCAAAATTACGTCCGGTTTTAGCTCGAAATATAATTGCTCAACTTCTGCCTTTTTTTCGCTATTCCCACTGAATCGAAACGCTTCTATTGCAGCCCTATACGCCTCCAGTTTCAACCAATTCCTATCAACTTCCGTTTCTCTGCTTGCAATGCGTACATTGGCCATTCCAATCTCATTATACCAAAACTTAACATCACTTTTGAGCTTTGAGGCAACCTTTATAGCGGTTGGTAAATGAGAATTGACCAAAAGAAAATCATCACTGTTACCATCAGATTCTTTAATTCGATCGTAGAATATTTGAAGTACACCGGTGAAGTCTGCCGACTTAAATACCTTTGGATATGTTAGCATATCCTCTACGATTCCATGTTTACTCCAAAAAGGTAAATCCGCTGTATCAAAAAGCAACTGTTTAGTGAGATCTTTCAACTTCTCAACATCTACTTTAATTTCATTGATGATGCCGACCAAATTCTCATATAATCGACTAATGACAAGATGATAATTGTCGGACACCTCTGCTGACAGCAAAAAGTTTATGGTTTCAGTGTAATCGTTAGCAGCCTTTTGTGCATACTGCTTGTTTTTCCCAATGATACCCCTCCACAATATATGGTTATAACGTGCCCTCAACAATGAACATGCCGAATCCGTTGCACGATCTTTAATATAGTCGAATGCGGTGCGTTGATATTCGTCCAACTGTGGGTACTGGCTAACCTCACCAACTTCTTTACCATTACTTGAAGAAAAAGCGAATATATCGGCACCACGAAATGAAAAGAGAAATACCTCGACCTCCCATTGCAGTTTTTGCTTTTCTTCATCTGACAAAGTCCGGTTTTTATAATTCAATATTAACTCTACAATATCTCGATACCGCTCATACCAAATGGAATTTTCGTCCAAAATCTTGTAAAAATCATTAATATCATCAATACTCTCTATGCTTAATTCTTTTTCACGCATCTGTTTAGCGGATTAAATTGTAAATATTTCCTTTTTCAGAAAATATTTGATCAATAAGGTACTTTCATGAAACTCAATCAGACGTCTTAATTCTTCAACATCTTCCATACTATACCTAGATCATTTCTTGATCACCTTAAATATTATTTATTTCTACTTCAACCTCGACATTCACTTCCTGCATCAATTCATATAAAGGTATTTCTGCATTCATTATTTCGAAACTAACCACAAATGAATAAGGAAGTTCCTCATTAATATCTTTCTCCCATCCCTTATGCCCTATTACAGCAAAGGACAATTCAGTTGGAAGATTATAACCTTTTAGAATCGTCCAATCTTTCTGATTAGCACTGGCCTGACGCTTTATTCCCTTTATTTTTCCGTGATTTGGATTCTGAGAAATATACCATGATATATTATCGTTTTGCTCCTTGTTTTGGTTCTCTTCTACTTCCTCTCCTTTCTCGATTGACTTCAACACCTCCTCTTTAAATTCATCAAAGGTCTTATTTAAAGGAGCTGACTGCCAAGATAGCCATGAAGAAAGGTATGAATTAAGCTTTCTTCGAGTACGACGGGGCTTAGCAGTATAACATAAAGTTACTTCCACTAAAATATCATACTCCTCACCTTGTTGTCTAATTTCTTCCGGTATTTTAATAGTATAAAGATGAGCTTTAGTAGCGCTAAGATAACCTGATGAAGTAAACGTAATACGTTGGGCATCATTCTGAATGGCCCGAGACAGAGTTGGAATCCCATAACCATACATCCTTAAATGATCGGCAGTGGGGGCATGAAAGATTTGTGCAGGTAAGCGTGCAGACTGAATAATTAACGCTTTATAGAAAAGAGCGCTTTTATCTGGAAAGAGAGCAGCCAGTTGGCCAGCAATATGAGAAACTTTAGGGGCTGCATAAGACGTACCTACATCAGAGCGACCGATACCACTAGCTCCGGTTTTAACTAATTCTGGGCAGGTATTTTCTTTAAAGCTGAGATTATTCCCATTGCGTTCTCGAACCCAATCCCCACCATACTCAACAACTTCAGGCTTAATCGCCCCCCATAAACCTAGACCCGTTCGTGAAAACGAAGATATTTCATCTTTTTTTCCAAAAGATATCAAATCAGCATCTTCATAACCATCGAGACATACTGAGCCAACCGTCAACGCAAACAAACTTTGTGCTGGATCTGCAATTCGAGAGGAAGGCTCTAATAAAAATGCAGGATAATTCCGTCCCCTTTGCAAATGATCCTGAATACCGGGGTTATTTTGACGCCAACCATCACGCGATAAATTTCCCGCTGAAACGACAAAAAGTTTCTCTTCATTATGCGACAATTGGTCAAGAGTTGCCGCCCATTGTGACATATGTACTGTTCGACAAGGAACTATGTTGTTCAGAGACATATTAAATATGTTTGCCTCATCATGATGACTGGCTATATCTTTCATTAACTGAGGTGGGAACAATCGACTGGACATGTTTTTATCCTCATCTAACACTCTTGCGTTTAAAAGAAAAAATGGCAATTGATGTTCCCCACTTCGAGGAATATTATTTCCATAAAGCGCTGCACCTGCAACCTTAGTCCCATGCCCCCCATTGGACACTTGATCGGCTGTGGTATTTGGCTGTAGAGGAACGAAACTAATGGATTGATCAGTAATAATTGCCGGAGCCAGCAAACGATGTCCCTCCATTATTCCACTGTCGATTATACAAACTTGAGGGGCGTTCTCTAGAGGGGAAATTAAATCTAAATCGGGTTCATCGTCAACTTCGCCATTGTCTTTTACTTTTTCAAACTCTATATGCTCGGCAACTTCAAAAACATAAGGATAATTTAAAACAAAATCTTTAAGGGCTTTTCCGGATAATTCGGCCCGAAATCCAAAACTATCCTCAAAAGAAATATAACTACTTAAAACCGCACCGCCATAAAGCTCTATAAAAGACTCTAATTCACCTTGTCGTTGATATTCTATTTCATCTTTTCTCTCCCAATAATCGATATTTCTCTTTTCCCAACTTAGAAGTCTTCCTGCGTAATGTTCATCTGTCTCGCTATTCTTGATATCTTGTCTTGGATAATCGGGGCCTTTTAAATAGTTTGCAATAGAGATGTCGATTATAAACATTTCCTCATCATCTATACCAGTCCGCCATTTTCGAAGAAGTTCGTCAGATAAAATTTGTTCTGCACGCCATCCTTTTCCTTCAATAATTTCCCAGAGTTGAGAAGTATTCTTTGCCTTATCTTCATTGACAAATTGGTCAATCTTTGATCTAAGCGATTTAAATTGATCGGTACTGGCTCCTATTATAAAACCACCTTCTTCCTCTGAAATAATTTCGATTCCAAATCCCTTCAAACATTCAATGTCAAATCCCTCAGGATCGACCTGTAAAAAAATTGGGATTACCTTCTCATCTGGCATATCGGGAAATCCATTTTCTACCCGCCATGCTTTTACATCATTATGGAAATTTTCGATACTTAAAGTTCGAGCGGATAAGGTTTCTCCATGCTGTTGTCGATTGTCTAAGTTAGATTGGGTTGTTGGGTTTACGATTTTTTGACGGGGGAAGCCTTTAAATTTAAAATTCCCTATCAAAGCTTCCCGTAATCGAAGATGCGGAAATTCAGTCATAAGTAAAAGGTTGGTTTATGGAATAGGGTGTAAAATTTTATTGCATATGGTATAATTCGTTTTCTTTAAGTGATTGTATAAAATGCTTTTGTTCAATGATGTCTTGCCCTTGGATCACGGCTATCTTTGCTGCATCAAAGGCTATTTTCACAATAATGGCAGCGGAAAAGCCTTCCATTTGCCCTGCGAGACTAGCCCATTTTACTTCTTTGGCCACATTGATACTACCAAGGGTGCTTTGAAGTATACGTTTAATTTCGTCCTTTCCAGGTTTAGGTAATTCAATGATATCGTCAAATCTACGGAATAGCGCTTTGTCTAATGCACCTTCCAAGTTTGTGGTGGCGATGACAATACCTGGTCCGTCATAATCTTCCAATACATTCAAAAGGATATTAACTATACGGTGCATCTCCCCAACGTCGTGCTTGCTTTCTCTAGACTTAGCAATAAAATCGAACTCATCGAGTAGCAATACACATGGATAATTTTGAATGGCATCAAACAGCTCTTTCAAATTGCTTGCTGACTCTCCTAAATAGGAAGAGATAATAGCTTCAAACCTGACTTTTAGAAAAGGCAGACCAATATTCCAGGCAATGCGCTCGGCACTCATACTTTTACCACAACCGGGCGCCCCATGAAGTAAAATTCTTTTTTTGGGCTTAAGTCCAAAATGTGCAAGTCTTTCCCTAGCCACATATTCTTTTTCAATGCGGCTGATCTTGCTTTCGATATCTGGTGGCAGTACCATTTCATGTCGAAGATGATCCCGGGGAATCTCTACTGCTAAGGGTATATTTTTCCGTTTGTCAGTAGGAATATTGATTGAACTACTGAATATGTTTTTCAATTCCCCTTTAAGAGATTGAGATGATTGTAAATTCCGCTGAAGAATGGAATTCAAACGGTCTGCTAATTTCCCATGACCTTTTTTACGCTCAGAATCTATAATGACACTAGCCACTTTAACAATATCATCAGTAGGATCGCCCTCAATGGTTCGAAAAAGACGTATCATCAGATCTTGGTTCATTGTTTTAATAAGTTATAAGGTGTTAAAGGCAAAGTACAAACAAAAAGGATGCCCAGCAAATAATTGGCAAAAATACCTAATAAGTACAAGATCCTCCCACCTTCTCACTCTTAGAAACTCGAATAGTAACTTTACTTCTTATGAACCAGCGACCGAAGCAGCTAAACAATATCTTTATCTGTGATAGTTGATAAGCTTTCTTTTGTTAAATCTCCTTCGGAAGCAATTCTATTAGCATGTTGTTCTAAAGTTTTTTCAAACAAATTCCTAACATAACGTGCATTTCCAAAAAATTCATTTTTATTTGCAATTGCTATTTTAATTTTTTCGGACAGGACTACTAACGCATTTGTTGTCAATTGATAATCAAGCCTCTCGCATTGAGATACAAAAATATTTGTCAATTCTTGATCACTATAATCTTTAAAATCCAAGAACCTATTAACCCTCGAATGAAATCCAGGATTAATCTCTAAAAATCTATTCATCTCCTCAGAGTATCCTGCAAAAATAACGACTAGTTTATCCCTATCGTCTTCTATTCTTTTAATTAAGGCAGCAATCGCTTCCTTGCCATAGTCATTATTTCCCTCTGAAACCAGTGCATAAGCTTCATCAATAAATAAAACACCATTTAACGCAGAATCTACAACGTTATTAACTTTAGCAGCTGTTTGTCCTACATATTCTGCGACTAAACCTGACCGATCAGTTTCCACTAGATGTCCTTCTGATAAAATTCCTAGCTGTTTATATATTTTAGAAACAATACGTGCGACAGTAGTTTTACCCGTGCCTGGATTGCCTGAAAAAACCATATGATATGAAATAGGTGTAGACTTTAATCCACTTTCTTCTCTGGCTTTTTGAACTTTTATGAAGTTCACTAATTTTTTTAACTCTTCCTTAACATCCTGCAATCCGATCAAGGAATTTAGTTCGTCCAATGCATTGTCGAAACTACTGTCTTCCGTTTTCGAGATTTTGACATCTCTTTCTTTTATTTCATAAGGATCAGATAATTCCGTAAATAATTCTTTCAGCACTTTCTCTTCTTGGATAGTAATCTGGCGATCCATTTTTGCAAGCACTAAGGCAAAATTATAAAATGTATTTTTATACTCTTCTACAATGCTTATATCATAAGATTTCAAAAGTGGTGTTAAAATTAGAGTAGTATTAAGTTTAAAATCATATTTCTCCTTGTCAAGCTTGAAGTTAAAGCTGTTGATTGATGAACCAGCTTTAGTAATTAAGTCGAGTGTTTCAGATTTATTGATATTTCTGTATTTTAATCTTATTTCCTCATTACTTAACGAGAGATTACTTTTTTCACTGTTCAAAAGTTCATTGAACATAAATGATGTTCCATAAGTTTTAAGATGATCTTTTTCTGGATTTATTCTTTTAAACACATTATTAAGGTCGTGCAGAAAAAAAGACGAAATTATTCTTGCTTCATTATTTTCAGATTCAGGAATTTTTTGGACGACATCTTCAATTAAATTTTTATCAGCTATTAGATTACTTAGTAAACAAATCAGTTTCTGAGCGATATCTTTCACCAACTCTATATATTCATCGGAAAGATCATGATTTTCTTGACTTTTTGGAATGTGGTTATTTCTGAGTTGATCAAGATGTTTTTTCAAAGAATCTTCATCCGGAAAAAACACATGTCTTGCGTGACTTCCATTAAATGGACCCACAATTCCCATTACTTCTAATTGATCAATAATACGCCCTGCTCGATTATACCCAAGTTTCAATCTACGTTGAATCAAGGACGTAGATCCTTGTTGATGCGTTACTACTAAACGAGCTGCGTCCTCAAAAAGATGGTCGCAATCTGAAAGTCTAAGATTAAGATTATTCTCCGTAGGCTCATTAAATTGAAAAGGGCTGATATTGCTAATTGAGTTACTTTCTCGTTTATAATTGCTCTTAAAAAAGCTTAAGTATGCTTCGAATTCCCTAGCAAATTTTTCTGCTAGAGTCACATTGCTTACGTAATAGGTCTCTGTAGTATTATTGAAAAATTTCAACTCCAATGCGCCATAATTAACGACAGGTATTTGATAGTTTCCTGTAAATCTTCGATCCGGACTGCCATCCTTATTGACCTTTGCCCAAGTATGATCTACCACAATAGCATCTAGCGGTAAGGAATGCTTCTCTTCCAAAAATCTTTGTTTGTAGAATTGGAATTGAAAATCTAAAAAATCCGTTATTGTTATATCTCCAGATTTCGAAATTTGCAATGCAAACGCTGGATATATGTAAATATTGTCCCCATCTACATTTTCAAGATAAAATGGTACTGTTTCAGTGTTAATAAAATCTAAATCTGCATAACTAAATTTTACTTCTTTTCTATCTACAAGATTGCCCGCTGAAGATTTATGCTCAGTGGTTCTTTCTCTAGAGGTAATATCCCAAATTATTGAAGATTCTAAAAGTTGATCGTAAGATATCCTTAAGTTCTCATAGTGTTGCCGAATTTCAGGGTCACTTGAAATGGTAATATTAACTTTAGCTTCGTTATATTGCCTTTCTAAATCTATAAAGTAGTTTTCTTGGTTTTGTATTTCTTCCTCTATTAGAGGAATCGTTTCTTTTGAACCTAATACTTTACTTATCCAATTATTTTTATTCCTAAGTTTTACTTTTAGTCTTTTTAACTTATTTGCTACTTCTTCCTTTTCTTCCAATATTTCCAAGAGCTCGATTTGACTTTCTTCAATGCTTGTTTTTATAGTATCGAGATTGGTACCTGAAATAGTTACACGTATATTCTTTATCATATCAAAAAAATAAATTTATGTTTTGAATACAGTGGACGAAATAAATATTTCTGATTACACTTTACAATGACAGTATCATATTCAAATAACCCATTCATTCTAATCTCACTTGAAGATGCTTTTATCCCATTCTGGAAAAGAACCTCCCAATTCATGAAAAATAGTATGATATTGTTCACTGAGTGCGTTAAGCTCACTTTGCTTTTCGTTTACTGGTACCTGCTTAACTTTATAATAAACAAACATATTCAAAGATTTAATCATTCTCTGTTCATCTCCTATGAGTTTTGCTGCACGGTATTCATCTCCCCAGTAACTAGGTGTTGCTTTAAAATTAGTCGCGACACTTCTTAATTGAAACAGCTCATCTCTGATTTCTTTCAACCGAGAAGCCATATTGAAAAATGTAACGATCATTATTACTGATAAAACTCCCGATATTATTGCTATCCATTCCATTTTACAATTAGTTTTTACCGTTTAAACTCTATTACAATTTCTACATAATAACCTCACACTTGAAGGTTTCTGCATTTGACGCACGATCCTCCATCCTTCTCCCAAATAACAAGCTAGTTAACTTTAAGATGTCTCTGATAAATAATTCAGAATATACAGCATTCATCCCATGCCCTGATGTTGGAGAAAGTTCATAGGATATAAAACGTGAATGCAAGTTTTCTTCATCTCGTTATTTGTGCAATGCAGTTATTATATTAAATCTATTGTTTTCTCTTATATTGTCGTATCGCGTTTTTAACTCGTTAATACTAGCAAACATTTTTTGTAATTTTTCCAAAGTTCTTTGTGTTACATGCTTCTTAAAGTACACTCAATTTTTTAATTATACCATTTGTATCAAAAACAAAGATATAAGGTTAATTTACATTTCAAAATTTATAACAGGAATGCTTATCGAGAATTACTTGACACAAACCAATAGATTCTACCTTTCATTGTAGATAAATTGTTTTTATTTAAGGCGCCTAGCTTCCTTATCCATACAGTAGAAGATATCTATCTTGTTAATAATCAGAAAAATACTATCTTCGTGTATAACAGATCACGCAATATGAAGATTTGAGACGGCTTGGAAATGTCCATTTCGTTATTATGCTGTTAGCCATTTAATTTATTCGGGTGGAAGAATAAAGATGCGTGAAACACCAAATTGATTAAACAAAAGGTTGGCTTTTTCTTTTCTTGTTTTCGATTTAAACTTTTTCTTAACAGGTACTTAATTACTATGAAATCAAAGTTTTTACTTCTCAAAATTCTGTTTATTGTGTTAGCATCTGGTTCTCTTGGTGTTTACCTCTTTTTACAATTTGGAATTAGTAAAATTAAACCTCACATAAATGAAAATTTTCGAGAGATTAATTTAGCTGAAGAAAGGCCTTTTGAACAATTACTCCTATCCCCCGAATTTGAGAAGGAAATTGAGGGAAAGAAAATCATAGGATTCGGTGAAGCCACACATGGCACTAGAGAGTTCAGGGAATCCTTTTCCAAATTGGCAAAAGAACTAATTATTAAAGAAAAATATAACACGATTATTTTTGCAGAGCAGGACTTCGGTGATTCTTGGTTGTTGAATGAATATGTGATAAATGATGCCATATCTGAATTCCCATCACATATAACCCTTTCTAGCTCAGCGCTAGAGTTGATAAAATGGGTTAAGGATATAAATACATCTAAACCTGGCGATGAAAAAATCTGGGTGACTAGTGCGGATATGTACAGCCCTAGAACGGCTTCATTAAACGCTCTCTCCTATTTTAAAGAGGTTGGAATATCCATACCTCATAAGAGCATGGAACTGTTGAAAGATGTTGCTTTTTCTCCGGTACTCTTTAATATCTTTTTGGAAAAATATACTCGAGATTCTATTTCCACTTTATTGGAACCAGTAGATAAGCTTATACAAGATGCAGAATTTGCAAACCGAAATCTTTCACTAAGGAACAAATGGAAAATTCAAAGTATAAAATCGATTGAAAAATCAATAAAACATCTTCTAAACAATCATGACTTAAAAAGCGGTCTACGAGACTCAATTATTTTCGATAATATTTCATGGATAATGAAACAAAGAAAAGGCCCTAAAGTCTTCATTTTCGCTCACAACGCCCATATTGAGAAAGTTGAAGGAAACACGCTTTCTAAAAACCGAGGCAGACTAGGATGGATGTTGAGCAAGCGCTTTTCAAAGGAATATTATGTCATAGGAACTGAAGCAGAAAAAGGAAGATATACTTCTTCGATTGACGGCAATGTATTCAGTGTGCCCCGTAGTATCACTAAGATAGGCTCAATAATAGGGAAAAGCGTTTCTCCTGAGAGTGGCCTACTCCTCTTAAATCAATCGATAAAAGTAAAAAAGTTTTTCAATCGCGATCGATTCATTACCTATGGTGTTGTAGATACAGATAAACCAACTTACCCTAAGATGAGAAATACTTCTGAAGCTTTTGATGCTCTTTTTTGGATAAGGGAGTCCAATCCACTCCCTTTTAGTGCAGGAAGTGGGTTTAATATTGTGACCACCTTATCGAAGAAACTTGATCCCGATATTTTCGCAAGCCAGAACCTATCCGTTTCTTTTAATACTCAGTACAGTATTAAAACGGGAAATAATCTTTACGATACACCTACTTTAGGGGTGATTGAATACTCAAAATCAAAATTCAATAATTACTGGACCATGATACTTCCCCATTCTGTGGACACCTTAAACGTCATTAACCATAACCTTACATTGAACACGGATAGCCTAGTTCTTTTTATAGCAGGACATGGAACGAAAAGTCTACGATTAAGCGGCCTAACTGTAAACGACCAGAAAATTAAAAATAACAAACTGATGTATTCAGCAATTAACTTTCAAAAGGAAAATGGGAAAGATAATGAATTCAGCCTGATATTAAATAGCCAGATAGACGATTGAAGTCTGACTGGAGAAAGATAAATTATACCTGAAAAAAAGTTGCTATGACCAAGCTAACGGATTTCCTGCGGAATGCTGGTGAACTATGCCTCGGAATAGGTGGCGAACATTCTAGCGGAATTGTGGGTACTATAGAACGGAATATCCACACTATATACTAAAACTTTTTATCGTTCTCCTTAAACCTTCATTTGAGGAAACAGGCAATCCTTGAATACGTAATGCATTCTTTAATTTCTCATTAGAGACTACGTAACTTTCAGTCAATTTTTTTAAACGCTCAGAATTTAGAGGCAAATGAAGGGTATCTCCTATTTTGGCCATCCTAGTGATTAAGCCTTCTGATAAATTCCAAATCCTACTTTTAACACCCGAAGCTTCTGCAATTATCTTAATTAATTCATTCGTCGACAAAGAAATATCATCCGCAACATTATAAATCCCACTAGGAAAATCTGGTTTAGTTAGGATCTCATGTATTATGAAGTTCAGATTATCGATCGATAAAAATGAACGATTATTTTGGAAAGCGCCCAAAGGATAAGGAATTCCTTTCTTAACTACCTGGTATAATAAATTCAGGTTGCCTTTATTTCCCGGTCCATGAATCATACATGGGCGTAGGATAATTAAGCGTTTATCTTCAGGCAAAGGCCTGCTTAGCAGATATTCCTCTGCTTGCAATTTTGATTGACCATAGGGTGTTTGCGGATTCGCACTGATATCCTCGGTTAAAATTCCATCTAGAGTATCAGCGACTGCTTTAACGCTACTAAAATAGATGAAGTCTTTTATTTCGGATTGAAGAAATGAATCAAAGAGATCTTTCGTTTTTCCGTAGTTTACCTCAAAATACTCTTGTGGGTTGCTTGCGTTTTTTAAATCGTGAGCTTTCCCTGCAAGATGGATGATAGCATCGGCTGCTTCTAATTTTCTAGGTATTTCTTCACGAAGATTCAAAGACCTATGATTACCGAGATTTTTTCCCTGGATGTATTTAATTAGGTTCTGGCCTACGAATCCGGTGGCACCAGTAATGATAACCTCTTTCATAAATAGGAAACAATTGAGGCAGCCATTTCACGGTTTATTTGTTCTCTTTTGAATTTTTTTATAAATTCAGAACGTACTTCATTTTTATAAACATACTGATTCAGTTGCCTTACCATATTATCAACATCTCCTGGTAGAAATAGAATTTTATTGGAAACATTCTCTTCTATGAATTTGTTTGCAAAGCCGGCAACTCCGGCAATTACTGGCTTATCATATGCACCCAGCTCAAAGACCTTTGATGGCAATACCTTTTTAAAAGCATCATAATCATTTAAATGAATAAACAGAAACTCGGAAGAATTGTATAGTTCCAACAACTCCTTTCTTGGGATAGGCGGTAAAAGATCTACATTAGTGACTTCTAGTCTATTTAACTCATCAACCAATTTTTGCTTTGCGCCTCCGTCCCCAATTAGTTTAAATCGATATCCCTTGCCTAAGGCTTTTGCAGCCTGAGGTACAATCTTATGCAAGCCTTGCCCCTCACCGATGTTTCCAGCGTATGTTATGACCTTTATACCTCCATTGACTTTACCAGATAAAGGTAGGTTTAGAAACACATCATCAATTCCATTCGGAAAAGTTGAATATTTTGGTCTTTTAAATTTTGAGAAATACGATTCAAAACCACCAGAAATTAGGTTAATGTGCGCGGCATAGTTAAATACTTTACTTTCAATACTATTTAAGACAGGTAATACACCTGCTTTTAGGATTTTACTTTGCAATACATCTTTCATTGTATCTGTAAAAATATCTCGAATATCTAAATACAGAGGTGTATTATTTTTTTTTGCAATGCTATATCCTAAATAGGCAGTAAATAAACGCGAAGATGAAGCGACTATTAAATCGTACTTTTTATTCTTTACAAGTTTCTTTGCCTCTAAATAATACGTCTTAAAAGAATAAACTTGATCCATCATACCACTTTGATGCTTTGGAATGGCAATGCGATGAATGGTGTAATTTCCTCTCTCTTCATGCTGAGGTGCATCAGCTTCAAAAGTACTGTAGCGATTTGGTAAGGTCGTAATGACATCAATCTCGGCTTGGCCCTCTACCTGCTTAGCTAATTCTTTTAATAAAGGTGAATTACGAAAAGATCCTGCGCACAAATCGGGTTCAAAATAAAAGGTTAGGTATAGTATTTTTTTCAAAATAGGCTTATTTAAACTGAATTCTAGTGTTTAGAACTTTCACAAAGCTAACAACAATTTTCTTTCCACCTAAATAGCAATTATACCCGTTGGCCATTTTGTAATCTTCAATCCAAATTTTAGCAAACGGATCAAAGTCTAAAGTGGCCCTATCTTTAATATGAATAGATTTCTCCTTCATTTCCGGAATTAAACCAGGTGCTAAATGCAAATGAAACTCTTTTGAAACTTGGTCATTTCCTAAAACTTCATCTTGAATAACTATTTCATTCTCTTTAAACTTGAAGCCCCTTTTATGTATGACTCCTAGTTTGCTATAGCCGTCATGCTCGGCTTCGAGGTCCGAAGCTGTATCGTTTAGTATAGAAGTTTTAGCTCGTTCCGCTACTCTAAAACCACTCCAGATAGAAGATTGATTTTGATGATTAACGACAACAGTATTATGAGCGATTGTTCCTCTTTCTAGAGTTCTTCTTTCTCCTATTTGGTACGTAGATGTTCCTTTCTCTACAAATAATGGCACGCCTTGATGATATAATATAAACGATAGTGCGTCGGCATGTGCGTGACCAGGTTGATACGAAGGTCCCAATTGCGCTACATCCACCTTACATTCATATTTCGATGTTTCTATGGCTCGATAACCTGAAATGTTTAATGGGGTAGTTTTGAAAGGTACCGCTAGTATTTCTGCATAATCTACCAACCATTGAGTAGAATAAGCAATACTGTATGCGCTATCGTTGAAATGTGGAATGTCCCCATTTTTAAAAGAGATATTCTTCAGCCAAGATTGCATTAAAATCGCCTTTTCAACCAAGTATTCCTCAAAAACTACATCTTTTGAATGCCAATCTGAGTACCAATCTATCAGTTCCAATAATCTAAAGAATATGATCTGATGATACATAGGACTGAGTTCAAAATGGGCTCCATCTGCAAGAATCTGTTCATCTAGCTGTTCTTTTAAAATAGATTGACCCTGCTTTAACCACCGATCCTCCGAAAAAAAAGCTCCTCCCATTAACAAGGCGAAAGCATTTTCCAATAGGTGATTACCTAATAAATGATATTCTGGCCGTTTAGATAAAAAATCTAATTCTGCATGAACGTTCATTAATATTGAATCAACAGTTTTCCTTTCATTCGAGAACCACCGCAAAATATTAATACTACGTAAGGAAGCAGGGTAAGGTTCTAATGGTAGTTTGCCAGTATTTAAGCAGCTATACATAGAGTCCATTAATTCTTCCTTGACAGCGAAAGAAACATCGTCTTGAAGTAAATAATTTACGTATTGTAAATTATAGTTCCATAACTTACCATTTCCTTGAAAGTTCCAGTCAATAGACGTTCCAAATTTATGTTCTTGGTTTAAGAACACAAATTGGTTTTTTCCAAAATACCCTTTGTAGACTGGTGGCAACGCTTTAAATGTCAAAAAACATACACTCTCCTGAGCATATGTTTTTGAATATTTTACTAAAGGTCCTGGCGGTTTTATTCTATATTTTAGCTGATACAGGATTTGCTTAGCTTTTAAATGCTTTACGGTGTGATATAGTAATTTAATTTTTTTCAGCATATAGACCTGAAATAAGTACTTATGGTAAGAAATATAGAAATGACATTCAACTTAATACTCATATTCTACCACAAGATCTTGAGGTAGTCCAACTCGCATAAAGTATCTTGCGAAGGCTTGAGACAAATGCTCTCTATATGGAGGAAGTAACCGTATTCTATCCACTGTATTTTCTATCATCTCAATCAAAAGTTGAAAATGGACTCCATAAACATTTCTAAAGTCGACAACCTGATAATCTTCTAATAGACCTTTGTCATCTTCTAATCTATTTAAAAGATGATAAGCAGGAAAATGACCTTTTCTTAAATCATCAATTGCCTTTCTTTTTGCTCGTTTACTTTGTTGGTCCTCTGGTAAAGAATCAAGCCAAAAGGTAAGTGGATAATAAGGACAGACTAATACAATATCTATTTTACCATGTGTAAGATCGCAGGATTGCGAGAGTACTATTGAATCGATTTTCTTAACGTCCATCTCGAGGGTATCCCCTTCGTTTAAAACATTAGGAGGAATTACAATCGGACATTCTAAAATAAAATCTCCTTGCTGTAGGGATTTATCCTCTTCGTTACATATTTCGTACCAATCAAATACCATATCTAGTAAATTAATCAAAGAATGGCTTAGGAGTAAACTTTTTTACTGACTTGATATGTGCCTTGACTTTAAATGACGCCTTTGGTTTTAAAGGGATGTAAAAATCGAAATCTTCACTTAAGAAACTATCCGTTAAGTTGGAATGAACATCCGGATTGGTAATAGTGAAATTTGTAAAAAGAGTATGACTAGCACTCTTCTCATTTATGTTTTGAAAAACAGCATGAAGTAAACTTAAGTCTATTAATTCTTCATTCCAAATGAAGGAGCTATGTACTTTCATTGGATTAATTGAAGATCTTTCGAATGTTGTTGAATTATTTCCTAATACATTACTATACTCTAAAACCATACTATTTCCCTTTGTTATTAATTAAATGATTCGTATAATTCACCCTTAGTTAGATCTTTAAAAAGGCTACTGCAAAGTTCATGGGCATCATTTAACCAATTGGTTAACGAGCCTAAGTTCGCGTCTTTCTCAAAACCATTAATTTGAGTTTGAATTATCAAACCTCTCTCCTTCTTGTTGTTCGCACCCGCATCAATTCTCAACACTAAATTGCCTAGTTCGGTTTCATAACCAATTCCCCAATTAAAAACGTTTGGCGGCTTCTGTATGTTATGAAAACCCTGTTGGATATCCATATTTAAATGTGATGTAATATATTCTAAAACGTTTTCCTTTTCCCAATCTATCCTGAGGAAATCAAAGTAGCTTAGGGATGGACGTACATATTCTTTATCTGAAAAGGAATAGGATTCAAAAAAACTTCCATACAGCTCCTCAATTTGTTTAAAATAAGTAGCCCAATCATATTCGGCTTCAATAGTATTTAGTGTTAGCAGGCCTGGTCCAATTTGAAACAGAGGATATCTATTTTCACTCTTAAATCTGTAAACAGGCTTATCAATCAATAATTCATGTGGCATTTCACCAGGGAAAAGCAATTCCCTATCAGGATAAGAGCTTTTCATCAAAGAATATAAGTCTCCATGAAGAAATGAGTATTTCTCCCAATTTTCTTTATTCTCCATTTTCCATCTGAGTTCAAAAATGACCTCTAATAAAGGAGCATTTTTCAATTTGCTCATAAGAAAGCATCGTATTTAAATAGTGTTGATCTAATTATATTGGAATATCTACAAAATTAAGTCAAATTCCAAACCTTTTTAATAATGGTTGAATATAAACCTATTTACTTACTCTTAAAAGGCATTCTATTATTCTTTCTGCACAATGGCCGTCCCATAAGGGTATTTCACCGCCTTTTTTCCAATTACCTGCGAACAGTTTTTCCATTGCTGGTTTGATTGCTTTTGGATCAGTCCCTAATAGTTCATTCGTACCTAACGTCATGGTCTCTGGCCGTTCAGTATTTTCTCTTAAAGTCATGCAAGGAACGCCCATGACTGTGGTCTCTTCGGTAATTCCGCCTGAATCTGTTACTACTGCCTTCGCTCTTTCCACCAAATAATTGAACTCCAAGTAGCTTAATGGCTCAACCATGTGCAAACGAGGGTGTGAAACTCCTAAGCCGTCTAAAATCTTGGCAGTCCTAGGATGTACTGGAAACACTAATGGAAGATATTTTGAATGATTCACTATTTCATCCATTAACTCTTTCAGCTTCGACTCTTCATCCACATTGGCTGGCCTGTGCAGAGTCATGACCAAATATTCTTTTTCTTTTAGACCTAACTCATCCCAAACGGTGGGTTTTCTAAAATTTGGCCTTTGTTTTAGTAAAGTATCAATCATTGTATTGCCTACAAAAAATATTCTGTTCTCTTGTATTCCTGAATCTTTCAAGTTTTTATTGGCAATTTCTGAAGTGGTGAAAAAATAGTTGGTAATACTATCCGTCACCAATCTATTAATTTCTTCTGGCATCGTCCAATCGCCAGAACGTATCCCCGCTTCTACATGAGCCACTTTTGTTTGTAGCTTTTGAGCAGTAATCGCACAAGCCATTGTTGAAGTGACATCCCCTACTACTAATACAAGGTCTGAAGGATTATCGGTTAATTCCTTTTCAAAGCGAATCATAATATTCGCTGTTTGTTCAGCTTGTGTTCCTCCACCCGCTTCCAAGTTCGCGTCTGGTTCGGGTATATCCAATTGTTCAAAGAAATCGCCGGACATCTTTTTATCATAATGCTGGCCGGTATGTACTAAACGGAAATCGATATCATTTCCGTCTTTTTTTGATTTTTGAATAGCGTGAATAATTGGTGCTATTTTCATGAAGTTTGGGCGTGCGCCGGCTATGATTGTAATTTTCATTCTTAACTATTTTTCTGAAATTCGTTTAAGTAAATCCAATTTCCTTCCTTTAAACTTTCTACTGCAGCAATACTAGCAAATGAAGTGTTGATTATTTCATCGAAAGGAATAATTGCTTCACCACCTTCTTTTACTGTTTTTATTAGCCTATCGAATTGTTCTTGATGCCCTTTGTCTTGTGACGAAGAGGCATTTGAAAAACCTTTAAATCCATAGCCTGATAATTTTCGCCAATTATCCATAATTAAAGTTCTCTCTTCACTGAAGACTTCTATTCTCTCTTTGGAATACGCCTTACTTCCGTTAGCAAAGTAATTGATCACAGCATTCGTTCCGTTTTCATACCTTAATAGAATGGATGCATTATCTGTATTTTCTTGTTGGTTAATGCCCATTGAACTCATGCAAACTGCAATTACCTTGGAGCCAGAAAGGTAAGTACATAAATCAATAAAATGGCATGCTTCACCTATAATACGTCCACCTCCAATTTCCATATCATGTACCCAGACATCCTGAGGTATAGCACCAGCATTCATCGTAGCAATAATATTCATTGGTGTATTACCGGTTCCCAATAGTTTTTTCATCTTTTGGGCTAACGGAGCAAATCGACGATTAAATCCAACATTTATTGTTCTATCTTGATCATTATAACAATTAATGATACCAAATAATTCGTCCTTATTCAAACCCAAAGGCTTCTCGACAAAAACATGCTTACCCGCCTTTAATATATCCGTCGTTAGTGATGCGTGAGAGTCATGTCGAGTAGTAATTAAAACTAAATCAACTTCGGAATCATCTAATATAATCTTATAATCGGACGTGGAGTTTGATATCTGATACTTTTTCGCAAGTGTAGTTCCTGATAAGCCTCCTGAACTTGCAATGTATTTGAGACTTGCAGTTGTTTTTTTCAAACAGGGCAGTATCATAGCACTTGTAAAATTACCAGCACCTATTACTCCTATAACACCACGACTGCCACTAAAGAAATTACTATTTAACACGATATTTCGAGATGGTTCTTCTATTTTATCGGTATAAATTAATAATGATGCTATGGACTTTGAATCACCCATATTACCATAAATTTTATCGTAATCTTCAAGTGAGACTTGCTCAGTTATTAGCCGTTCTACATTGATACTCTTTTGTGAGATTGACTGCAATATCGTTTCAAAATTCCGTTTTTCAGTCCAACGAACAAACGCTAATGGGTAATCTTGGCCTTTTTGTTCGTAATTATCGTCATATCTTCCAGGTCCGTAGGAACAAGAAACTTGAAAGGTCAATTCTTTCTCATAAAAATTAGCTCTACTGATATTTAAACCGATGACGCCGACTAAAACTATTCGGCCTCGCTTCCTTGACATTTTCGCCGATTGTGCAATAATATCATTGCTTTTGTTTGATGCAGTGATAATAACAGCATCCGCTCCAACTCCATTAGTAATTGATTCTACGAAATGAACTTGATCTGTCCCTTCTCCTGGATTTACAGCTATAATTCCTAATTCATTTGCTAATTCAACTTTTGATGCATCATAATCAAATCCGATAACCCGGCAACCGTTAGACTTCAACAATTGTGCTGTAATTAAGCCAATTAAACCTAAACCAACCACAACAACCGTTTCACCTAAAGTAGGATTAGCTAATCGTATTCCCTGTAATCCAATTGCTCCAATAACTGTAAATGCCGCCTCATTATCTGAAACATTATCCGGGATTTTAGCAACTAAGTTTTGAGGTACACAAACATATTCAGCATGCGAACCATTGGAAGCAACGCGATCCCCTATTTTAAAGTCTTCAACTCCTTTTCCAACTGCAATTACTTTACCAACATTACAGTATCCTAAAGGAATGGGCTGTCCGAGTTTATTAAAAACGGCGTCTAATGTTGGTTTAAGACCATCTGTTCTCACTTTATCAAAGACTTGTTTAACCTTATCAGGTTGTTGTCTCGCTTTCTGTATAAAATTTGCCTTCCCAAATTCGACTAGCATACGTTCCGTTCCAATTGAAACTAACGATCTAGTAGTTTGAATTAGTACTGTACCCCTTTTAACTTGAGGTGCTGGTACTTCTTCTAATATAGTTTCTCCTGTTTTAAAGGATTGGGTAATTTGTTTCATTCTGTTATTATTTCTAAATATTTCAAAGCTCGAGCCATTGATGTATCGAAAGTATTTACTTGATCTTTTGCATAACTTTTTAAAGACAATTGCTGTTCAATACTTGTGCCTAATTGATACATCTTTTCACCAATACTTCGAGGACATAATGGATCAAAATATACTGCAGCTTTTCCGCAAATATTTCTTGCAAAGGGCAAATCCGATGTGATAATTGGAGTGTCCATTATCATAGCTTCAGGATATGATGCAGAAAAGCATTCAAGTAAAGTAGGCAAAAACATAAAGTCTGCTTGTTGATACAAAAAAGGACAATCTTCAATGTTCATTTTTCCTAATAGAACAATTTCCTCACTTAAAGATCCTCCAATTTTGAAGAAATCTTCATGATCTATAGTGATAACAAATCTAAATTTAAAATCAGGTTTACTTTTTTTGAGATACTCGATTACCAAGGGTATTATTTTTAAGTTTTTATGAGGATAATTCGCCGAGATTGTTAAAAAAGTAGACCCATTAAAACTTTCTAGTTTGACTTTTTTACTCCAACTGTCAGGATTAACGAAAACTTGATTATAGGTATTTGTTACTGTATAAATTTTGTTGGTGGGGAAAACAGTTTTTAATTTATCGCTTACATCCCAGAGTTCTGTAACAAATGTATCAGATGTCTTTCCAAAACTATACAAATGCAACTGCCGTTTAATATTTAATTTAATTCTTGATACTAAAGACAAAGTTTCGAAATAGGGTGAATCCTTATAAATGTATTGTGCTTTTGCAAAACCACATATATGTTTAACCTTTGGTCGCCAATATGATGGCCCAAAAACCGTAAAAACCCTTTCAATACAAAATTTTTCTATTGTTTTATCCAAAAAGTGGTTATGACCAATCAATGAATTTAAAATCGAAGGCTTGATATCAAAAACAATAAAGACAAAGTTTGAAGGAAATAAATCCACATTAATATAACGATTTAAAGTTGATGACAGCACGACAACAAAGTTATATTCTTCATTTTTTCTGATTTGATAAAGGAAAGAATGTGCAACTTGTAGACCACCTCCTATTTTCAGATTTGAACAATTTATTAAAATCTTCATTTGATATCTTTAATTGCTTTTCCAAAACTTCCCACCATATGTATTATCTGTCTATTATTTTTATAAAAATTAAAAGCGTTGTTTCCCATTAATCGATATTTTGTGGTAGACGTGTTTTTTAAAAAATCACAAAACTCATTATATCCATGTGTAATAAACCCATTCACCATTTGTTTGATATCACCGACTTCAGGGCCATGGTGCGTATCCTCTATTGTGATAACAGGTACTCCATAGGAAAAGCTGTGAAGTACCCCTAGACCCACAGCGCCTGGTGACAAATAAGCATACGCCTTTTCGAAATATGACAATAAGATATTCTCATCTACAGTACCAGGTATGAATTCTACAGACTTTACAATTCCTAAGTTTTCAGCTAATTCGGCTAACCTTCTTCTCTCCTCTTCACCATCACCGATTATTCTAAATATTAAACCTTTTTCATAGAGCCCTGCGTTTTTAAAACCTTCTAGTGCCAAATGTAATTTTTTCCTTTCTTGCAATCTTCCTACATAAATAAATGAATCTTTGTGTCTATCAGAAGTGTCGATAAAATTGGGAATTGAAATCGTATTGGGGGCTACAAAACATTTCTTGCTAGAAATATTAGTGTTTTTAATAAATTCTTCTGCTCCTTTTTCTGAATAGAAAATAATACCTTTAGCTCTAGTAGCTACAATTTTTCGTAAATAAATAACTATAAAACTTCTAGAACTCCCTAACCCATGTCCCCAAAGTAAAAAATTACTGTTCTTTTTTAACAAAACTGAAAGCCATATTACAGGCCATCTTAAATCGAACATAGCAACAATTACGTCATTATCATCAATTAATGGTTTAAGTCCTCTTTGAAAATTAAACCCTAAAAAAGATTTAACATTTAGTATTACTTCTTTTAATTTTGAACCTTTAGATAAACACGGTTTTCCGACATGGCAAATCGTAATAACACCAAATAGTTCCCTTAAGTGTTCATAAAAAGGTAGTCTATAATGCGTTAAATCATTCTGTATAAATAAGATTTTTCGTTTCCTATAATTCATATTTTCATTACATTATTTTCAGAAATAACATATTTTCAATTACTCCTAAATTAAAGAAATAATATTACGCCAATTACAAATTTGCATTTGCTTTCAGTTAAATAAAAGGTAAATTCAAATGAACTAAATTTACAAAACATGCTATTCGGAAGATTATATTAACTTTTTCCACCTGACTCCAACCCGAGGATCCATACTATCGTATTTGAAAAATCTATAAGAAAACAACGGTTTTTTAATACCGATGCTAGTTTTAAAAGAATTAGAGGCATCGAATTTTCTATCATTTTTATTTTTATATGGTATATATATAGTATTATCCAAAATATCTATATTCGTTAAAACGGAATTGAAATCAATTTTAAAATCAACAGCGCCTTTATTTTTAATAAAAATCACATTGGATGAAACTGTTACATTTTTAGGCATTAACGTTCTCTTATTAAAGGAAGATGCAAACGTCCCTAATCTAAAAGCGGCTGCTAATGGATTTTCAATTACGTTGTTTGTAATTTCAATATTCTCTTGTTGATTGTAACCACCAAATAATATTGGATCTCCGTTATAGAAATTAGTCGCAGGTAATTGAAAAGCAAAATTACTCTCATAGAAATAATTATTTTTGATTGTATGCCCAAATCCAAAAATTCGTATCCCTTGTGTAGTGTGCTTAAAATAATTGTCAAAAATATTGCAATTATTACCAGAACGGATAGTAATTCCGGATTTATTATTTAAAAAAGTATTATTATAAATATCTGTATTACTCGTTTTTACACTTATAATTTCACTCCCGTCACCAACAATATCCTCAAAGAGATTGTTGTAAATCCGAGTATTTAGCTGCCAAGTAGAGCCATAATCACCCTGACCTAGCTGTATCGCTTCTAAGCCATTAACGCTTTCCCCAGGGTAAAGAGAATTTACACTCGGTATATTATGAAAAAAATTGTGATGTATTAAATTATTAATATTAGCTGTGTCTTTAAGAGAACTTAGAGCAATTACTATTCCCATGGATCGATTTTGTTCAAAGGTATTATTATAAATATAATTCGACTTCGAACCATTTACAATTTGAATTAAAGACCCATATTTATTAGCACCACATTTTTCGAAGTAGTTATCAAAAACTTCTATTGTAGTAGAATTAGATAACACTATACAACTTTGTAATTTTGTTTTCCTAAATAGAAAACCGCTTAGCTTAAGCTTTCTACTATTTCTAATCAATAGTCTAGATTTACCCTCTATAATAACTTGACCAGGAGTTTGTGGTTTTATAGATACTAACTTATTATTATTTTTTGTAATAATAATATCTATATCTGAATAAACTCCATTCTTTATGAGAAATACTGTTCCTTCTTTTGCTTTAGGTAATAACTCTTGAAGTTGGGTAAATGTAACTACAATACTATCATTGTTTAAAAAAATCGACCTTGGTTGTTTTGAGATTAAATTCAAATGTTTAAATACTTCCTTAATGCATAAATTGTCCAAGTATAAAAATGATGTAATATATAACGTTATAACTTTTAAATAAAACATTGATTCAACTTATAATATTTAGAATTATATAATATAGGTTTATATTATATACTGGATTTACAATATTCTGCGACACTAATGGGCTAATATGTTTCATATTTCACTGAATCAATAAATTATTTTATGTGTATGTAATTAATCAATTACTTTCCTTGGTAGCAATATAGTTAAGGAAGCTAACAATAAATATAAAATCTTAAAGATTTCTCTAAATTCAAAATAATAATATACTTTTAAATTGACTATTAAAACCAAGAATATCATTAGTATCATTAGGTTTGTTAAATGCTTATTAATATCATAGTACTTAACGCATAGATACAGAACATAAAAAAGCGGCAATAACATCATAAAACATCCAATTAATCCAACCCCGAAGACCATTCTAACATACCCAACATCAGAACTAATTCCAGGTAAACTTTCATTTCTACCAAAATTTCCATCTCCAAATATCAAATGGATTTTATCTTTGGGTAAAAAATACATTTGTTTTAAATTGTCTGTCGAGGTAGTAGTTACCGTACCACTTTCAGTATAATTAATAAACAATTCAAAAGCTCTTCTGGCAAACCTGCTATATTCCGAATTTATCAAATAGTTGTAACTTAATGGGGCTGTAATTGAAACAACAATGATAAAAAAAAACATTCGCGATATGAAGATACTGTTGAATTTTGATGTTAAAATAAATCTTAAAAGTTTGGACAAAAACAACCAACATAGAAATATAAAAATAATTATTAAACCTGTTCTTGCAGATAATAAGATAGACAGGAATAATATTAAAAAAGATAATAAATAAGCAAATGATTGGAAAAGCCCTGCTTCTTTTTTAATCTCAGTAAAATAATATATCCCAAAAATAAGGGATAATGATTGAATAACTGAAAGAGAGTCTCCGCCCGAAGAAGTCAATCCTGGAGACCTGATCATATTTTCAACAAAAGACTGCCCATTATCTCCCAATGGGACAATTGAATATAAAAGCGATCGAAATGGTTCCCAAAAGAAAGCTAAAACCATTATAAATGCATGTATTAATCCTGCAATGTAAGTAGACCTGATAATAAAGTTAATTTCATCAACTTCAATTTTTTTTGAGAAAACCTTTACAATCGGATATCCGGCTAATAGAGCCAAAGTACCAGTAAAATAGCTAAATAAAATAGAACTGTCAATATTGGAGTTCAATATTCCTGTAAATAATATCCATAATCCACCTAACCAATACAACAATAAAAAATTTAGATAAATTCTAGAAAATGATGAATATTTAAATAGAACAACTAGGAGTAATAAAAAGCAAGAAAATAAATAAAAGTACGGCAAATAAATCGTCCAACCACCAATTTTGATGAAAGGACAAAATAAATATAAGAATATTAAACACGCATATATATATTGATATAGCTTTCCCTTCTTCATTATATATATAATAACAGCCTCTCACCGAGACTAGACCATTTCTTTATTTCCAAAAACTCTTGGAGTTTTGAACTGTTAAAAGCACTTAATTCTTCAAGCGATTGTTCAAGATTTCTAAATTTTTCATCAGTTATTATCCCAAGTTCATATAACTCGACCATTTCAGGCAAAAAACCAGTTTTAAGGGCCAATATGGGTTTTTTTAAAGAACAAGCTTCATATATGGTAAAAGGGACAGAATAATCATCATAACCTCTAAAATAAAAATCAATATTATTTTTGATAAAAGAAGCTGAAAAGGATATATACTTTTCAAAAATCAAAATATTAGATATATTTCTATAGCTTTCCAACAATTTTCTGCTTTTCTCATCGGTGCCCCAATTCCCCGCAACAATAACAGCCAAATAAAAGTTTTTTTCTCTTGCTGTTTCTATTAACTTAATTAAATATTGAAAATGTAAGCATTTTTCGCCGCTAGGAGAACCTGCACATATGACGGATAAAAACTTTTGCTTATTTTTAACTGCCATTTTTTTACTGTTGTATAAAAAACTAATTGAATCCTTATCTCCATTCCCATGTTCATTCCCTTCAACTTCACCGAAAGAGATATAATCAATTTTACTTTCATGTTTTGGAAAAGTATGCTTGGCACATTCAACTAGTAAAGCATCCATTACAAAAATCTTCAAGGAACAAAATGCAATTAAATTTCTTCGTAACTCAGATATTCTAGGAAAATGTTGAGTAGATTCTCTATCTACATTGTGGCATATCCAAAAAACTTTGACTTTCGTAATCTTACAAATTCCTATTAAAACAATTTCTGAGAAAGCTCTTAAAATAGTCTTTATTAAAGAAGGGTAATCGTTAAGATATCTGATGATATACGCTTTTGGCTTTTTGTTTTTTAATATGTACCTTAACAAAAACAAAGGTGCTCGAATAGCGGAGCCTCTTTGCTGAATGATATTCAATCTTAACTGACTAGCACTTTGAGCCCATTTATAAGATTTGGAGTCGTCTTTTTGAATTAGTATGGTGTCATTATTACACATCATTAGTAAATAAATAATCAACAATTACTTTATTAGCTCTAATTCTCCACGTATAGTTTTTTTCCAAATCTAGACGGGCTGTCTTTCCAATCTGCATTGCAAGTTTATTATTTTCATCCAAGAGCTTAATGGCTGCAACCCATTCATTAACATTCTCCGGATCGCATAAAAGTGCATTTCTATTATGTTCCACTATTTCTCTCAAAACTTCCAGATCTGAACAAACAATTGGTTTCGCTTGGGCCATATATTCAAAAAGCTTTAATGGTGACGTCCATTGGCCAATATCTCTTCCTGCATTACTTCCAACGATCCTTTGATTAGGCAGTAATACAATATCCTGTTCATTAATATAACTCTTAACTTTATTATGTGGGACAAAACCATGAAATGTAACATTCGAACTTGTTATACAACTTTTCCAGTGTTCGATTTCCTGCTCCCTTCCACCTATTATATGAAAGTGAACATTAGTCAATAACGGTATTAATTGAGAAATTATCTCCATCCCTTTTCCAGGGTATAGATGACCCGTAAAACCTACATTTAATTTCCCTTTCCTTTTTATATCGACAGGCTTAATATGTATATCCCCTATTTCATCTGCACCATCTGGAAGAACAAGCATTTTCCTTGCAAGTGTTGTGTGTCTATCACTATAATATTTTGCAAGAGAATGAGTAATCACAATAAATTTCTGAAAGCTTTTCATTTTTATTATCTTATTGAATAAAAAATGACTTAACTTTCCAGACTCGATCATCGGTCCATGAGTCTCAAAATAAACTTTAATCTTGAAAGCTGCAGAAAAAAAACAACCAGTTATTTCTCTGCCTATTGCAAAATCAGGTTTCAACAATTTTGCTCTAATAGCCATATCTAGTCCGTTAAGGTGGCCAAGAACAGGTATATTAAATCCCAAAGTTTTTTTTATGGTAAATACTTCCTCTATTCCATAAAATTTAAATACTTCGCTAATCTCACTCTTAGATTTTAATAAATTAGCGAATAGAATAACTTCATGACCTTCTTTAGCGAAAGATTGACACATTTTCATAATATGAATACTATTCGCAGTTTTTGAGGGAATAGAAGCATTAGATAAATATATAATTTTCAAAATACTGATTCGTTATTTTATATTAATTATTAACCGTTTATAATTTACTAAATCATATTGAATCTGTAGAAAGATTAATAAAAGAGACATTATTATTTTTTAACATTATCAAAAGCTTGATAAGCAATCATCTTATTGAAATATACAGAATTAGATATCAATTCATTAAAAGTACCTGAAGCCTCGATTTGACCATTTCGAAGCACAATTATTGTATCTGCATTTTTAATCGTTGATAACCTATGAGCAACAATAAACATGGTGTATTTGCCCTTTAATGCATCGATGTTTTTTTGAATTGCTTTCTCTGTTTCTGAATCTAATGCAGAAGTTGCTTCATCCATTATAAGTAATTCGATCTCTTCTTTATAAAGTTCTCTAGCAATTGACAATCGTTGCTTTTGACCTCCACTTACTAATATTCCGTTGCTGCCTAAAAGTGAATTTTCTTCATTGGGAAGACTCATTACAAAATCGTCTATAGAAGCAGCTTTTAAAGCTTGCCAAAAACGACATATATTCTCCGTAGTATAATCCGCCCAGAATGTCACATTGTTGTAAACGGTATCACTAAAAATAACTGGTTCTTGAGTGATGTAACCTATTCTGCGTTGGAATGATGCTTTATTTAAAGAGTCAAATGGTGTTTTATCAACAATCATTGAGCCACTATCTACTTTCATAAGACCAGCTAATAGATTAACTAAGGTCGTTTTTCCACTACCGCTTTCACCTACAAACGCCACCGTTGTATTTTTGAAAATAGTCAAATTAATTGAATTTAAAACTGAAGTCTCTTTATAGCTAAAGCTAACTTCTTCAAGTTTTATAAAATGTTCTAAAGATTCAAATTCTATTTTTCCACTTTTTTCTTGTTCTGAAGACAATTCTTTCATAAACGCATTCATATTTTCTAATGAGCCTGAAACATTTAAAAATTGATTCCAGTAATTTTGCATTACAACAAGAGAATTTAATGATCTATAAAAGAATAATAGACTTAAAACAATTAGTCCAATACTTTCAGAAAAGAATTTAACTTGTATAAATATTACCGCCACAACGATAAGAATAACTATTGGCTCTCGGCTTGCTCCAAGTAGGCTATTATAAAAACCAATCTTTGTTTCACTTTTCACTATTTTGTCCACAGCATTTTTGAGCTTCTCACTATATTGTTTAATATAGTTTGTTGCTTTTAAATATTTAAAAAAGTTGACTTCCTGAATTAGTAAGCCTTGAAAAACGTGACCTCCTTGTGTAATTTTCCTACTTGTTTCTTTGGTTTTTCTATATATTTGTTTATAGAGAAGATTTGACAATGCACCACCTATTACTACCAGAATTGCGAACTGAACATTAGTGATGATGGCAAAAACAATATAAACCAGTACTAATATACCAGATTGTATAGCCATAAAATAGTTCTTGTACGCCTGCGATACTCTCTCCACTTCACCACTTAATGTATTTTGTATTCTACCTGAATCGTTCATTACAAATGCCTGATATTTGTAATTACTAAACTTCTCTATGTTATCATACCTCAATTTTTTTATAAAATATTGACGTGTAATTACATTGTAAAATTGCTCTAAAAATCTAAACCCTCCTTTGAGAATAAAAAAAACGGCAATTAAAGACAATACAGTATAAATATTTAAGTTAATCCCTAATCCTTTTATTCCATCAATCAGGAAACTTAATCCGCCTAATGCTTGATTTTCAGTAGCTGCGCTTTCATTACCTGTCATTTCAAGTAATGGAAAAAACATAGTAAGTCCGAAGCCATCTAAAACACCAACTAAAATACTCAAAGAAAAAGCAATAAAAATCCTATATCTTAAATGTCTATAGAAATAAGTGAAATGTTGAAAGTTGTTACTGATAAGTTTCTTTATTTTATCCATTATAAATTCTCTATAGGATTATTTATGCCTTTGTATTGTTATTTGATCTTGTAAACTTTAAGCCATTGAATAAAGTTCATAATTCCTTCTTTTAATTGTGTTTTTGGCTGATATTTAACTAATTCATTAAGTTTAGAGGTGTCCGCATAAGTGACTGGGACATCACCTGCCTGCATAGGATGCATTTCTAATGTAGCTGTTATACCAATTTCAAATTCCATTATTTCAATAAACTTCAAAAGCTCGACAGGTTTTGAATTTCCGAGATTGAATAAATTATAATATGGTATTTTATTCGTTTGATCTGGAATTAAAGGAATTACTTTTAACATTCCTTCTATGATATCGTCAATATAAGTAAAGTCTCTTAGCATATTGCCATTATTAAAAACCTTTATAGGCTTTTTAGAGTAAATTGCATCTGCAAATATCATTGGCGCCATATCCGGCCGGCCCCATGGGCCATACACTGTGAAAAACCTCAAACCAGTAGTAGGTAATTGATATAAATGACTATAAGTATGAGCAAGTAATTCGTTTGATTTTTTTGTAGCAGCATACAAACTAACTGGATAATCTACTTTGTCGTTCTCCGAAAATGGAACTTTCTTATTAAAACCATAAACTGAAGAGCTAGAAGCATATATAAAGTGTTTAACTTTAGCATAACGACAGCATTCTAAAACATTTACAAATCCAACTAAATTTGATTGGACATAAGCATGGGGATTTTCAAGAGAATGCCTTACTCCAGCCTGTGCCGCCAAATGTATAACATAATCAAATTTTGTCGAATCAAAAAGATCCTTTAAAACTTCAAGATTTGTTAAATCTGTTTTCTGAAAAAAATAATTGCTATAGGATGTACTTTGAATAAGTTCATCATTAACAATATTTTTGTAATCTATTCCATTTTGTTGTAATCGGGCATACTTTAAATCAACATCATAATAATCATTGATATTATCTAACCCAATAACCTCTAACCCATTTTTGATTAGCTTTCCAACCAAATGAAACCCTATAAAGCCAGCGGCCCCCGTTACTAATATTTTCATAATCTTAATTTCCTGAATCACCTATTGCATAGTGCTGAAAACCACAACCTTGCATTACTTTTTTATTTAAAATTTTCCTACCATCAAAAATAAAAGCTGGCTTAATTACAGAAGAATATATTCTTGACCATTCATATTCTACAAATTCGTCCCATTCTGTTAAAACAGCAATAGCATGAGCATCTGCACAGGCTTCATAAGGTTTTGTGGCAACTTTAAGTAGTCTTCTATTCTCCTCAGATGAACGAGTATTCAAATAATCCAAGTCAGTATAAATTTGCTCTGCAGTTACTTTTGGATCATATACCGTAATTTCAGCTTGCTCGTTCAATAATGCATCAGCTATATAAATCGCTGCAGACTCACGTGTGTCATTGGTATCTTTTTTGAAAGCCCAACCTAGAAATGTAATCTTCTTTCCTGATACAGTATTATAAAGTTTAGTAATTATTTTTTCAGCAAAACGTCGTTTCTGATGATCATTCATAATGATCACCTGTTCCCAATAATCAGCAACCTCTTGCAAGCCGTACGATTTAGCAATATAAACCAAATTCAAAATATCTTTCTGAAAGCAAGACCCTCCAAATCCTACCGATGCCTTTAAAAATTTTGAACCGATACGACTATCCATCCCTATCGCCTTTGACACTTCATTTACGTCTGCTCCAGTTACTTCGCATAATTCAGAAATTGCATTAATGGAAGATACTCGCTGAGCAAGAAATGCATTCGCAGTTAATTTCGATAACTCAGATGACCAAACATTAGTCGTTAAAATCTTTTCTTTCTGAACCCAAGTTGCATAAATACTAACCAATGCTTGAATAGCTTTCTGTCCCTGAACACTTTCTTCGCCACCAATTAAAACACGATCAGGTTTTAAAAGATCTTGAATAGCTGTTCCTTCTGCCAAAAACTCTGGATTTGATAATATTTGAAACTTTACACCATTTCCCGTGTGGTCCAAAATATCTTTAATAGTTTGAGCTGTACGTACTGGTAGAGTAGACTTCTCAATAACGATTTTATCATTTTTAGATACTCGAGCTATTTGTCTTGCACAAAGCTCAATATATTTTAAATCAGCAGCCATTCCTTTACCCTTACCATAAGTTTTTGTAGGCGTGTTTACCGAAATAAAAATCATATCAGCCAAATCAATAGCTCTATCTACATCTGTACTGAAGAACAAATTCCGATTGCGTGTCACCGCAATAATTTCCTTTAAACCCGGTTCGTAAATAGGTAATTGATCTAAATCGTTACCATTCCAAGCATTAATACGATCAGCATTTAAATCAACAACGGTTACCTTAATATTGGGGTTCTTATTTGCCAGTACAGTCATCGTTGGCCCACCTACATATCCTGCTCCTATACAACAAATATTTTTTATTTCATTCATTTTTCTTATAGTTTGCCATCACAGTCCTCTGCGTTCAATATCCCCTTCACATCATATAGGATTGCTTTCTCCTTTTTAAGATTATCAAAGTTTAGATGTAAAAATTCGTTATGCGCAACGCCTAAGACAATCCCATCAAAATGCTCATTTGGTAGTTTATTCATCATTTCGAATCCATATTCTCTTTTAACTTCAGAAGGATTAGCCCATGGGTCATAAATACTTACTTCTACCCCATAATCCTTTATAGCAGAAACAACATCTACAATACGTGTATTTCGTACATCTGGACAATTTTCCTTGAAAGTAATGCCGAGCATTAAAACTTTTGCTTCGCTAACATTAATTCCTTTTTTAATCATGCATTTGACCACTTCAGAAGCGACATAGCCCCCCATGGAATCGTTTAATCGACGTCCAGCCAATATAATTTCGGGATGATAGCCATGTTCTTGTGCTTTTTGTGCCAAATAATAAGGGTCTACTCCAATGCAATGGCCACCGACTAAACCAGGTTTGAAAGGCAAAAAATTCCATTTGGTACCCGCTGCTTCTAAAACTGCGTGAGTATCAATTCCGAGAATATTAAAGATCTTCGCCAATTCATTCACAAAAGCAATGTTAATGTCTCTTTGAGAATTTTCTATTACTTTTGCTGCTTCAGCTACTTTGATTGAAGGCGCCAGATGTGTACCTGCGGGGATTACTGATTTATATAGATTATCAATTTTAATTCCTATTTCAGGAGTACTTCCAGAGGTAACCTTCAATATTTTCTCTACAGTTCGTTCTTTATCTCCTGGATTAATGCGTTCAGGTGAATAACCTGCAAAAAAACATTTATTAAACTTTAGTCCAGATATTTTTTCTAATACTGGAATACATTCCTCTTCAGTTGCGCCTGGATAAACAGTAGATTCGTAAATTACGATATCTCCTTTCTTTAATACCTTCCCAGCGGTTTCGCTAGCTTTGTATAAAGGGCTAAGATCAGGTTTGTTGTGCCTGTCTACAGGAGTTGGAACAGTGATGATATAAATATTGGCATCGGCTATATCTTCTAAGCTGGAAGAGCAAAACAATCCTGTAACTTGCTCTTCTATCAAGAGATCTCTCGACTCTGCTCGAGATGATAAAAAGCTTGATGAAGAAACAAGGACTGCTTTTAGAATGTCATCTTCTACTTCTAAAGTGCTATCGTGGCCGGCGTTCAATTCTGCGACACGAGCCTCGTTGATATCAAAACCAATTACGGGGTATTTAGTGGCGAATAGTCGTGCTAATGGTAAACCAACGTAACCTAACCCTATTACCGCTATTTTTTTTTGTGTTGTATTTTCTGATTGCATTTGTGCTTTGTATGAGATCACTCCACGTTTCGTTTAGTTGAGATGATGTTAATTTATGTTATTTTAAATTTTCCCAGTACCAAGCCAATGCCTCTTTTAGACCAGCTTGTATAGTATGCGTTGGTTTATAACCTAATAATAGTTCAGCCTTTTCTATGCTGGCTAATGAATGCGGAATGTCACCTTTGCGATTCCGTCCATGCTTTACTTCTACATCAGCAATATTTGCATCATAATCAATTAAGCCATCTTTCAAATAAGCCACCAGTTGATTTAAAGTGGTGCGATTCCCTACAGCAGTGTTGTAAACGGTATTGATAGCTTCCTTATTATCAGTAAGCATCGCTCGCTCGTTCATCTGAAGTACATTGTCAATATAAGTAAAATCACGTGAATATTCTCCACCTCCATTGATTACAGGACTTTCATATTTCATAAATTGCATTACAAATTTCGGAATCACCGCAGCATAAGCTCCATTAGGATCTTGCCTCCTGCCAAAGACATTGAAATAGCGTAAACCAATACATTCTAAACCATAAGTTTTTGAGAAAATATCAGCATAAAGTTCGTTTACATATTTTGTAATTGCGTATGGAGACAAAGGATTGCCAATAACTTCTTCCACTTTCGGTAAGTTTTCAGAGTCGCCGTAAGTAGATGAACTAGCCGCATATACAAAACGTTTCACTTTTGCATCCCTAGTGGCGACGAGCATATTTAAAAAACCCGATACGTTAACGTCATTAGTTGTTATGGGATCGTTAATAGAACGAGGTACGGATCCCAATGCTGCTTGGTGTAATACATAATCAACCCCTTGTACTGATTTCTGGCAATCTTCTAGATTTCTTATATCGCCTTCTATTAATTCAAAATTTGGATTGGTTAAAAATGAATCAATATTATACCGATGACCAGTAGCAAAATTATCTAATATACGGATACGATAGTTCTTATTTAAAAAATATTCGCAAAGATTAGAACCGATGAAACCAGCGCCGCCTGTGATTAAAATTTTCTTATACATTATTCTTAATTACTCTTCTTTCATCACTTCTTTATATGCACGAATGGCTATTAGTACAAAGACTATTAAAAAACCCGAAAATAAACCTCCAAAGACTATCCCTTTGGCTTTTCCCAAGCGAGCTTCCTTTAAAGGTAAAACAGGTTGATCAATGATTTGTATCAAAGGCGTTTCTCTTCGTAAGCTAATTTTTGAAGCTTCTAAGTTTTTTACCAATTCGGTTAAAATTGCCTGGTTCGCTTGTACATCGACCTGCCGCTTTGTAGAAGGAACGCGCAGAACTTGCTTAGCCGGATTGGCATTTGGATTAGCATCAGCCATGGCAGCAACTCCACCAATGGCTGCATTTAATTCATTCCGAACCGAATCGGCTTGATGCTGTACAATCGCTAAGTTTTCAAAAGCTTTTTTAGTCTTCGTTTCTACGTAAAAGTTATTCACTTCTTGAACTAAAACTTCTGTAAAATCTTTTGAAAACCTTTCATTAGGTGTGGTTACTTGAACTTCAATTAAAGAAAGGAGCTTGTCAGGCTTGCTGACTTGTAAATAGTTCTCTTTGATAGTATTTATAAACGTCCCAATTAAAGAGTCATGCTGAAGACTAAATTCGTTCTGAGGGATCGTAAAGTCGATCTTTGATAATGGTAGATTTTCTACCCATGCTTCTCTTAACTCATTAGCCGTTATATAGCGATCGATTAATAAAGAATCATTTGAAGTCGAGGCACTCAATAAAGTCTTTGTTAGCATCGAGCGTGACTTATAGAGTTCCAAAATATTGTCTCCTTGGAAAATACCTCCTCCACCGCCACCGACATTAACACCTGCCAATGCCGCTAATCCACCTAAATTTCCTAATCCTCCTTTGCTTTCTTCTTCTAAAACAAAAGTAAGTGTAGCGGTATAAGTTGGCTTCTTAGAAATGGAATAGATTAAACCTAATGCGCCACCAAATAGACCAACTATCAAAATAATAACCCATTTGGAAAGAAGATAACGCCACCATTCCTGCAATTTGAGTATCAAATCCTTTAAGGAAATTTCATCATCCATCTGTGAAGTCTTATATGTAGAATTTGTATTCATTTAATTTTTTAAATAGCTCTTTTCTAGATGCTCCGTAATGTTATCTGCCCACTTAATATGTTTATCTCTCCCTACGATCGAGATACCAGCAAGGCCCATCGAGATGAAGTAGGGAAGATTATATTCAACTGTTTATTTAACTAATGTAAAAATCATGACAGCCATGGACACAATAGCTGAACTAATTCCAACCCAACCTTGTGCGCTTACTTTTTCTCTAGGGGCACGCTTTGGTACAAAGATCTCTGCCCCTGGCTTAACTGCGGGGTAGCTATTAAAAAAAAGCACATTATTAGTTGCATCGACTGAACCGTTTGCATATTGAATATAAGTACCTTTTTTGCGTGCGTCTTGGGTAAATCCTCCAGCCGCATTAACATAATGCTTTAAGCTTTTTCCTTTTTTATAGATTACATTATTCGGTCTTAATACTTCTCCATTTACCTTAACCGTTTGTAACAATTTTGGAACTCTTATCACATCACCGTCTTCCAAAATAAGATCGTATTTGTAATTAGGTTTTTTGAGTATTTCCTCTAAATCTATACCGATAAGATCTGAAGCTACAATTTCTTGTAATTTTACATCTTGAACAATTCCTTCACTGCCAGCCTCTGCTAATCGTTGCAAATTAGCTAGTCTCGCCTCTTCCTCTTCCTCTTGCGCTAAAAGAGCTTCCTTATCCTCTATTTTCTTTGAACCTTCGCGTTTAAGCGAAGCTCCTTCTTGATAGGCAAATACCGTTAAACCGCCAGCCCGTTTGATAATATCAGAAATACGCTCATCTTTACGAGTAAGTGTATAAATGCCCGGGTAAACTACTTCGCCTTCTAACTTAACTTGCATCTGACTTTCATAACCTGCGATACTACGAATAGAAACGATATCAAATGGCTGCAAAAGGAAATCTGCGTCTTCCACTGATAAACTATCATCGATATTTATGTTAAAAACTAAAGATGAAGCTGCAGATTCAGAAGAAAGGTCTGTATTCCTGATTCGACGGGATACCTCTACGCGGTTACCACTAGCTCCAACGTTAAAGCCGCCTGCCATTTGAATTAAACTTCCCACCGTCATATCTTCAGCGTAAAGGAAGGTATTAGGTTGTCGGACCTCGCCACCGATGGTAACGGTATATTCTTCCTTCAAATCAAAAATGGAGGATATCTGAATAACGTCTTCTCTTTTTAATAGTATATCTGCCTCTGTACCTGCAAGTATATCGGCTACACTAAATGAAAGCTGCTCTAATTCGTTATTGTCTTTTAACCTTGTAATGTACCCTCTGCCTAAAAAGGCATCTTCCTTTACCCCATCGGCTTTCTTGATTAACATAGAAAGGGTTAATCCCGAACTCAACTCGTAGTCACCTGGCCGGAATACGGCACCGTCAATGGTCACTCTATTTTCAAAACGCTCTAATGTTCGGCTAATCGTAAATTTATCGCCGCTTTGAGGTTCGTATTGTCCAAATTGACTAGCCAACAGATCTTCAATTCGTCTTTCAATTCCTGTATTTTTAAGTACTTTCACACGTGCTTGGTAAGCACTTTCAGTAAAGCCTCCTGCATAGCTTAATAGATCATCAAAGCTTTCTCCCGGCTTCACTTCAAATAACATAGGTCGCTTTACTTCGCCACTTAGCTCAACTCTTGATAAGTAAGGAGGCACATATATGACATCTTGATCTTGAAGCGTAATGTTGTTGTCTAAACTGCCACTCACTAAAAAGTCGTAAACGTCTAATGTAGCGACTTGACGGCCGTTACGCATGATGCGGATGTCTCTCAAGCTTCCGTTCTCTGTTGGCCCTCCTGAGGAATACAAGGCATTAAATACTGTTGCAATGGACGGCAAAGTATAAGTACCTGGCTGAACGATTTCACCTGATAAAATTACTTGTATACTCCGAATATTGCTCAAAGTAATGTTTACCTGAGTATTTCCAGTAGAGATTCCGGAATAAATAGAAGAAAGCCTGTTTTTAATTCTCGTAGTAGCAGCTTCTATAGTTGCCCCTGCAACAGAAACTACACCTATATATGGGATATTAATATTGCCTTCTGGACTAACCGTCAATTGATAACTTGCTTCTGAATCACCATATATTTCAATCATGAGCTCATCGCCCGTTCCAATGACATAGTTCTTCGGAGTAGCAATCTCTAAATTAGGTTGAAATTGAGGATTGGCATTTTTAAATAAGGAAGCTCCAAATATTTTAGTTTTTAATTCCTCCAAAGCTTTTTCAGCTTCCGTGCGAGTATCAATAGGACGCTGAAGAGTAGTTGTATCTTGATTCAATGTGCGACCTGATCCAACAATACCTGGCTTGGAACCAGGAGTAGCTTTTTTCAATTCGTTAACTCGTGCACGAAGCTTCTGTACTTCTTCACTTGACATCCCCTTAGACATAGCCACTTGCTCTAATTGGGCTTCGGAAAGTCCGGAAGCTTCAACCTGCTGCAAAAACTGCCGAATCTGAGTATCAGAGAGTTCATTTACACGTACGTTGGACATGTCCTGACTATAGGAACTTTGTTGTCCCAACAGTATGAATATGAAGATGAGCAGACCTGATAGTAGAACTTTTCTTTGCATAGGTTAATATGTCATGGAATTTTCGCGCAAGTTACGTTTTTTTGTTAAAGGGACAAAGGAAAGGTTTAATTTGAGATGTGTCTTTCTTTTTTTTTTCGCTAAAAAAAGAAACAAAAAAAACTCGTGGCTGGATAATACTATGTTGCTGTTGTGCTGGTATGCGGGATAGAGCTGTCGTAAA